>ERZ772867.25-NODE-25-length-200301-cov-6.833565_pt1 | contig 200301 bp, 155 predicted proteins | sample MGYA00511341_ERZ772867 | MGnify/ENA primary metagenome ERZ772867 (study PRJEB29015, sample SAMEA2737707) | human gut metagenome | biome: human gut; feature: human-associated habitat; material: faeces | place: China | collected 2012 ... | reverse complement strand
ATCGATCGCGGCCAGCCTGATCCCGTTCCTCGAGCACGACGACGCGAACCGCGCGCTGATGGGTTCGAACATGATGCGTCAGGCCGTACCGTTGGTAATGCCCGAGGCACCGATCGTCGGTACCGGCCTGGAAGACGACATGATCGGGGACAGCCGCATTCAGATCGTTGCCGAAGGTAACGGCGAGGTTGTTTTCTCAGATGCTACCCAGATTCAGGTCAAATACGAACGTACCGACGAAGAGAAGCTCGTCAGCTTCGATCCCGAGGTAACGACTTATAACCTTCCGCGTTACCGCAAAACCAACCAGAATACGTCGATCACCCTCAAACCGATCGTCCGCAAGGGTGAGCAGGTAACCAAGGGCCAGATCCTGACCGAAGGCTATTCGACGCAGAAAGGCGAGTTGGCACTGGGACGCAACCTGAAAGTGGCTTTCATGCCGTGGAAGGGTTACAATTTCGAGGACGCCATCGTGATCTCCGAACGGATGATGCGCGACGACATCTTCACTTCGGTGCATGTCGACGAGTACATCATGGAGGTGCGCGACACGAAACGCGGCGTCGAGGAACTCACCTCGGATATCCCGAACGTGAGCGAAGACGCCACCAAGGATCTCGACGAAAACGGCATTATCCGCATCGGTGCGAACATCAAACCGGGCGATATCCTGATCGGTAAGATCACGCCGAAAGGCGAAAGCGATCCGTCTCCCGAGGAGAAACTGCTCCGTGCGATCTTCGGCGATAAAGCGGGCGATGTGAAGGATGCCTCGCTGAAAGCACAACCTTCGCTCTTCGGCGTTGTCGTGGACAAAAAACTGTTCAGCCGGGCCAACCGTGACGGCAAAAAGAGCAAAGCCGCAGAAAAGGCACAACTCGAAAAGCTCGACATGGCGTTCAACGAACAGGCCGAAGTCCTGCGCAGCCGCCTTCTCGAAAAACTGGCCGTCCTGCTCAAAGACAAGACGACCGCCGGTATCCGCGACTATTTCGGCGTGGAGATCGTTGCCAAAGGCACCCGTTTTACGCAGAAAATGCTCGGGGAGATCGACTTCCTGAACGTAGCGGCGGACAAATGGACGGGCGACGCCCATTTGGATTCGCTGGTAGAAAAGACGATCAACAACTATATCATCAAATACAAAGAGGCTGATGCCGTGCTCAAACGCGACAAGTACAACCTCACCAACGGTGACGAACTGCCCGCCGGCATCATCCAGCTTGCGAAAGTTTACATCGCGAAAAAGCGTAAACTCCGCGTGGGCGATAAAATGGCCGGCCGCCACGGTAACAAAGGTATCGTGGCCAAGGTGGTGCGCGACGAAGATATGCCGTTCCTCGAAGACGGTTCGATCGTCGACATCGTGCTGAACCCGTTGGGTGTGCCTTCGCGTATGAACCTCGGCCAGATTTACGAAACCGTGCTCGGTTGGGCCGGCCGTGAATTGGGACTGAAGTTCGCCACGCCGATTTTCGACGGGGCATCGCTCGAACAGATCAACGAGTACACCGCACAGGCAGGCGTACCGCGCAGCGGCCGCACCTACCTCTTCGACGGCGGTACGGGCGAACGTTTCGACCAGCCGGCGACAGTGGGCGTGATCTACATGCTCAAACTGGGCCACATGGTCGATGACAAGATGCACGCCCGCTCGATCGGTCCGTACTCGCTCATTACGCAGCAGCCCCTCGGCGGTAAAGCGCAGTTCGGCGGTCAGCGTTTCGGTGAGATGGAGGTGTGGGCGCTCGAGGCATTCGGAGCCGCCAACATCCTGCAGGAGATCCTGACGATCAAGTCCGACGACGTAATGGGCCGTGCCAAAGCTTACGAAGCGATCGTCAAAGGCGACAACCTGCCGCAAGCCGGTATTCCCGAATCGCTCAACGTGCTGCTGCACGAACTGCGGGGTCTGGCCATCAGCGTCAAGCTGGACTAAGGTGCTTAGCCGGAAGGCTGCAGCCGGAAGCAGAAACAAAAGCAAAAGGCACGGGGAGCGTTCATCGTCTCCCGAACCGGTTTCCTGCCCCGGAGTCGCACCGCACACGGCTGACGAAGTTTGATGAATAAATAAAAGGAGTAAAAATATGTCATTCAAGAAAGACAACAAGGCACAAAGCGGATTCTCGAAGATTTCGATTGGTCTGGCATCTCCCGAGGAGATTCTGGAAAATTCGAGCGGAGAGGTCCTCAAGCCTGAGACGATAAACTACCGTACGTACAAGCCGGAACGCGACGGCCTCTTTTGCGAGCGCATTTTCGGTCCGGTCAAAGACTACGAATGCCATTGCGGCAAGTACAAGCGTATCCGCTACAAAGGCATCGTCTGCGACCGTTGCGGCGTGGAAGTGACCGAGAAGAAGGTGCGCCGCGAACGTATGGGGCACATTTCGCTGGTCGTTCCGGTAGCGCATATCTGGTATTTCCGTTCGCTGCCCTCGAAAATCGGCTACCTGTTGGGGATCCCGACCAAGAAACTCGAAGCGATCATTTACTACGAACGTTACGTAGTGGTTCAGCCGGGAGCCGCCGCTGTGAACGGCGTGGCCGAACTCGACCTGCTGGCAGAGAAAGAGTACCTCGATATCGTCAATGCTTTGCCCAAAGGCAACCAACAGCTCGACGACTCCGACCCGGACAAGTTCATCGCCATGATGGGCGCCGAAGCGATCTACACGCTGTTGCAGCGCGTGGACCTCGACGAGCTCTCCTATTCGCTGCGCCACAAGGCCAGCACGGAGACCTCGCAGCAGCGCAAGGCCGAAGCACTCAAGCGCCTGCACGTTGTGGAAGCATTCCGCGAATCGCGCGAAGTGAATAAACCCGAGTGGATGATCCTCAAGGTGATCCCCGTGATCCCGCCAGAACTGCGTCCCCTCGTTCCGCTGGACGGCGGCCGTTTCGCCACTTCCGACCTGAACGACCTGTACCGTCGCGTGATTATCCGTAACAACCGCCTGAAACGGTTGATCGAAATCAAAGCACCGGATGTCATCCTGCGCAACGAGAAACGCATGTTGCAGGAAGCCGTGGATTCCCTGTTCGACAACTCGCGCAAAAGCAATGCCGTGAAGACGGAATCGAACCGCCCGCTCAAATCGCTTTCGGATAGTCTGAAGGGTAAACAGGGACGTTTCCGCCAGAACCTGCTCGGTAAACGTGTCGACTATTCGGCCCGTTCGGTAATCGTCGTCGGCCCCGAGCTGAAGATGCACGAGATGGGTATTCCGAAAGACATGGCAGCCGAGCTGTACAAGCCTTTCGTCATTCGCAAGCTGATCGAACGCGGTATTGTCAAGACCGTTAAATCGGCCAAGAAGATTATCGACCGCAAAGACCCGGTGATCTGGGATATCCTCGAGAACGTGATCAAAGGCCACCCGGTACTGATGAACCGTGCACCGACCCTGCACCGGCTCGGTATCCAGGCTTTCCAGCCCAAACTGATCGAGGGCAAGGCCCTGCAATTGCACCCGCTGGCTTGTACCGCCTTCAACGCCGACTTCGACGGCGACCAGATGGCCGTGCACCTGCCGCTGGGCAATGCAGCCATTTTGGAGGCCCAGTTGCTGATGCTCGGTTCGCACAACATCCTGAACCCGGCCAACGGCGCGCCGATCACGGTGCCGTCGCAGGACATGGTACTCGGTCTGTATTATATCACCAAAGAACGTGCTGGTTCGAAAGGCGAAGGACTCGCTTTCTACGGACCCGAAGAAGCGATCATCGCCTATAACGAAAACCGTGCAGGCCTGCATGCCAAAGTGAAGGTGATGGCCGACACGCTCGACGAGAACGACCAGCCGGTCAAGAAACTGATCGATACCACGATCGGACGTATCCTGTTCAATCAGGTGGTCCCCAAAGAGGTGGGATACCTCAACGAGGTATTGACCAAACGTTCACTGCGCGACATCATCGCACTGGTGATGAAGAAAGCCGGTGCCGACAAGGCTGCCGAGTTCCTCGACGCGATCAAGAACCTCGGTTATCAAATGGCTTTCAAGGGCGGCTTGTCGTTCAACCTCGACGCGGTCATCATCCCCGAAGAGAAAGACAAACTGGTACAGGAGGGCTACGAACGCGTGGACGAGGTGATGGAGAGCTACAACATGGGTCTTATCACCAACAACGAGCGTTACAACCAGATCATCGATATCTGGACCAATATCAACATGAAGCTGACCAAGACGGTGCTCGACCACCTCACCTCGGACATGCAGGGTTTCAATCCGGTCTATATGATGTTGGACTCGGGAGCCCGTGGTTCGAAAGAGCAGATTCGCCAGCTTTCCGGTATGCGCGGCCTGATGGCCAAACCGCAGAAATCGGGAGCAGAAGGCGGTCAGGTCATCGAAAACCCGATCCTTTCGAACTTCAAAGAGGGTTTGTCGGTACTGGAGTACTTCATCTCGACGCACGGTGCCCGTAAAGGTCTGGCCGATACCGCACTGAAGACGGCCGACGCCGGTTACCTGACGCGTCGTCTGGTCGACGTAGCGCAGGACGTGATCATCAGCGAAGAGGACTGCGGCACGCTTCGCGGCCTGACGGCTACGGCCATCAAGCGCAATGAAGACGTGGTGCAAACCCTCTACGAACGCATTATCGGACGTACCACCGTGCACGACGTGCACAACCCGCACACGGGCGAACTGATCGTCGCTGCCGGAGAAGAGATCACCGAAAATATCGCTGCGGCTATCGATGCCGCCGGTATCGAATCGGTCGATATCCGTTCGGTATTGACCTGCGAATCCCGCAAGGGCGTCTGTGCGAAGTGCTACGGCCGCAACCTGGCTACCGCACGCATGGTACAGAAAGGCGAAGTGGTCGGCGTAATCGCCGCGCAGTCCATCGGCGAGCCGGGTACCCAGCTGACGCTGCGTACCTTCCACGTCGGTGGTGTCGCCGGAGGTGTGGCAACCGACAACAGTGTCGTTTCCCGCTACGAAGGCCGCCTCGAGATCGACGATCTGCGCACCGTCAAGAGCAAGAACGAAGCAGGCAAAGAGGTCAATATGGTCATCAGCCGCCTCGCGGAGATGCGCATCGTCGATGTCAACACCGACATCGTACTCTATACGCACAACCTGCAATACGGCTCGACACTCTATATGAACGACGGCGACCTGGTGAAAAAGGGCGACCTGATCTGCGAATGGGATCCGTACAATGCGGTTATCATCTCGGAATACGACGGTAAGATCGCCTTCGAGAACGTCATCGAGAACGTCACCTACCGCGACGAGTTCGACGAACAGACGGGCTTCCGTGAAAAGGTGATCATCGAGTCGAAAGACAAGACGAAGAACCCGGTCATCAAGATTCTCGACAAGAAAGGCGACGAGCAGAAGCAATACAACCTGCCTGTCGGCGCTCACATCGTCGTGAAAGAGGATGCTACGATCAAAGCAGGCGAAATCCTGATCAAGATCCCGCGCGCCATCGGTAAAGCGGGTGATATCACCGGCGGTCTGCCGCGTGTTACCGAGCTCTTCGAGGCCCGTAACCCGTCGAATCCCGCCATCGTATCTGAAATCGACGGTGAGATTTCGTTCGGAAAGATCAAGCGGGGCAACCGCGAAATCGTCGTTACCTCGAAAATGGGCGACGTGAAGCGTTACCTCGTACCGCTGTCTCGTCAGATCCTCGTGCAGGAGAACGACTATGTCCGTGCCGGTACGCCGCTTTCGGACGGAGCGATCACTCCGGGCGATATTCTGGCCATCCAGGGCCCGACTAAGGTCCAGGAGTACATCGTCAACGAGGTACAGGAGGTATACCGCATGCAGGGTGTGAAGATCAACGACAAGCACTTCGAGGTGATCGTGCGCCAGATGATGAACAAGGTACAGATCGACGATCCGGGCGATACCCGTTTCCTGCCCGAGCAGATCGTCGACAAGTGGGAGTTCATGGAGGTCAACGACGAACTGTACGACAAGGTCGTCGTGACCGATCCGGGCGAGTCGCCTACGATGCGCGCCGGGATGATCATCACCGTGCGCAAATTGCGTGACGAGAACTCTGTACTCAAACGCAAAGACCAGAAACCGGTCGAGGTACGCGACGTCATCCCTGCCACCTCGAACCAGATCCTGCAGGGTATTACCCGTGCGGCACTGCAAACCAGCAGCTTCATGTCGGCAGCATCGTTCCAGGAGACGACCAAAGTGCTGAACGAAGCGGCCATACTCGGCAAGAGCGACCCGCTCGAGAAGCTGAAAGAGAACGTAATCTGCGGCCACCTGATTCCGGCCGGTACGGGCGAACCGAAGTACCAAAGCATTCTCGTCGGGTCGATGGACGATTACAATTCAATGGTAGGTACACAGTCGCAGGAATAGATAATTTCCTTGCATACATATTGTTAAGAAGGCGGGGCCATGGATGGCCCCGCCTTCTTGTTTTGGATTCGGCCGGTCCTCCGAATCAGCCAAATCTGCTAATCTTCAGCAGACGTTTACCGGTATCGAACAAAACCGATAAGAACAGGATTACTTACCCTTTCAACGATTTCACCGCATTGGTCGTGGCAACCCGGTAGCTTTGGAAAGTCACTGTCAATACGGTCAGGATCAGTACCAGCAACAGCGGGACAACAAAAACCCAAATACGGATCGGTGCCCGGTACGCAAAACTCTCCAGCCATTTATGTATTCCGAACCAAGCCAGCGGAACCGACACGACGAAACAAATGAGAACGATTTTCACGAATCCCGAATTGAACAGCACCAACACTTCCGGAACGGTAGCACCGAACACGCGCCGTACGGCAATCTCCTTGCGTCTGCTTTGCGCTTCGAACATCACGAGACCGAATACCCCCATAATTGCGAGCAGCACTGCAATCAGGCTGAATAAAATCACGATTGTCCCCTGATTCCGGGTCTTTTGGTACAAGGCATCCATCGCTGCATCCAAGAAATCGATTTGGGGAGGATAGACCGGATCGAGTTCCTCTAACGTAGCCCGGATGTGGTCAATGGCTGCCAGCGGGTTACCAGTGACCTTGACATACGAATAACCATACGGTTTATCATACCGGTAGTGTCCCGGCGAAGCGACCCACAATCCGAGCGGCTCGATCGGGCGGTATAAAGATTCGAAATTGATATCCTTAAAGACCCCCGCAATGCGGACCGTCGTACGGTAATCCAAGAAAGTATCCCCGGCAATTTTCCGATAATCCGCACTTGTCTTTTCTCCTCGCTTCCCGGCCGAAACCGAAGCCAACTCTTTCGCAGCCGTTTCATTGACAATGCAGACGGCATGGCCCGCTACCGGCATTTCATCTCCAGGCCGGAAATCCCGGCCGGCTACGATAGGAATGCCCATCACGGCGGGGAAGTTATGTGAAACCCCGATCCAATACTGCGTTAACCGCTCGTTTTGATAATAATAGGCAATATGGGCTTTCCCCTCATCCCGGACAAATTCATCTTCGGCAAACGCCACATCGACAATTCCGGCATGTCGGATCAGCTTTTGGCGGAACAATTCACTCTTTGCGCCGGTTCCCGGCGAAAGCCTTACCTGCAGGATATGCTCCTTATCAAAACCGACATCGGTACGGCTCACATAACGGTGCTGGAGCTGTATCACGAAGGCGCAAATAATGAGCACGATAGACACCACGTATTGAAAACCGATCAATGCCTTCCGCAACATTTTGGCACGCCCGGTCGCCGCAAACGAGCCGTTGAGAAGCATGACCGGAGGGTATGCCGTCATATGCCACGCTGGATAGAGTCCGGCTATCGCTCCCACAATCAAAGCCAGCGCGAAAGTCATCCCCACCAACGGCAAATGGTCCGAAAGCGACAGCCCGTTACCAAGCAAACGGTTCAACAACCCGTGCCTGAAGACGACCGACGTGACCAGCAAGGCCAGCAGATAGGCCGTAACGGTCATCATAACCGCTTCCGAAACAATATTCCTGCGAATGGTACCGACGGAACATCCCAACACTTTTTGTGTATTGATGCCCCTGATGCGGGCAGGCGTCAACGCAACCGAAAAATTGACATAGTTGACAACAGCCACCACCAGGATCAGCACAGCCACCACCAGGAGGATATCGGTCAGCTGTTTGTTCCCGCCGGGAGCGGTATCGCCCTTGGCTTTCTCGGCAAAATAGAGATCGGTCAACGGCCGGAACCGGATTTTATGGATAACTAGTCCGGAAAGCAACTCCCGGTTCTTTTCGGTCAGGGTTTCCGCCAAAGTTCCGGCCCGGGCAGGGTCTTCCAACAAAACATAGGCCCGGTATCCTCCGGTATACCACTCGTGCATCATCTCCTGCGGAGGAATACCCGAATAGATGACGTTCCGGATCCGGGAGTTTTCAGGAAAATTCCGATACACACCACCTACATACAACACCGCGTTTAGCTCCTGATTGGCCGATACTTTTATTTTACCTCCCGCACTCAATGCATCCAGCAAAACGATCGGCTTACCCACGGCGCTCTCTTTACCAAAAAATTTCCGGGCGACGCTCTCCGGAATCAATACCTGATCGGGGTCGGCAATCGCCTTCACATTCCCTTCCAGGATATCGAAATGGATTACATCCGTAAATCCGGGCGTAATGCGATCTACCTTCTCATAATACACCAATTCTCCGGGATGGGCGCCCGGAGACATCGGCACCCCCGGCCCAAATGCGTAATCCATGAAAATACCGTAAGCCCGGATTTGCGGGGATCCGGAAAAGAGGTGTTCGAACAATACCCGTGCATAACCATCTTCCCAGGTATTATTGTCCCGCAAAAACTCGACTTTAAAAATATGCTCCTTGTTCGGGTGGTAGTTATCATAGTTATACTCGTTCCAAGTATGCAGCACAATGACCAGAAAGGCCGTGAAAGCCAGCGCAAGCCCCAGTAAATTGAGGATAGCGGCCGTCTTGAAACGCTGCAATGCCTTCAACGAAATCTTAAAAAAACGGATCATGCGTAAACGTACTGTAGTTTCACTTCAAGTTTGTCGGCATTGATACGGTCAACAAACGAGCCATTCGCATATACATTTAACTTGCAACTCATTATCCAATAACAAGAAAAAACGGAAATGTAAATATTTTAGACACCAACGTAAAAATATCATACAATACGGACGACATGACAACAAAAGCGCCCCGGAGGTCCGGGGCGCTTTATCAAAATCCATTCGGTGAGCCCATCCCGTCCTGACCTGCACAAGAGCAAGCCGACAGGACCCAACTGCATCCGGTCTTAATCCACCGGAATATTCTTGTTGACGTTCTTGCAGCCGATCAATGCGTAGTAAAGCATGTAGATCAGGGCCGCGAAGACGACCCAATAGCTAGCCATATAACCGAACAGGTCGGCTACACCGCCCTGGATCAACGGCAGGATACCGCCGCCGCAAACCATCACCATGAAGATGCCGGATGCCATTGCGGTGTACTTGCCCAGCCCCTCAACCGCCAAGTTGAAGATGCCGCCCCACATGACCGAGGTGCAAAGACCGCACAGGATCAGGAACATGATACCGATGGGCACTTCAGCCAGACCGAACGAAATATCGGATTGGAACACCGGCATGTCGACCTTGATCGTTTCGGGCAGGAAAATAGCCAGTAATACGAACAACAGGCCCAACAGCGACACAAAGGTCAGCATCGCCTTGCTGGAGAATTTAGCGCCGAGGAAACCGCCGAACAGACGACCGATCAGCATCAGGAACCAGTAAGTTCCGCAGATCGACCCGGCCAGGGCCGCTTCATACCCCAACCCCGGCACGCTGTCCACGGCATCGACAGGCGTCGACAGAAACAGGTTGACGAAGTTCGGAATACCGACTTCGACACCCACGTAAAGGAAAATGGCAACCGCACCCAGAATAAAGTGACGGAACGAAAGTGCGCTGTGCGGATCCTTAACACCTTCCGCAGACTCTTTTTGCGCTTCGATCTCCTGTGCCGGTTCGGGAATCTGCATAAAATAGAGCACGATAAACGCCAGTGCGAAGATGCCGATCGCAATGAAAAGCGCCGGATTCGCCTTGTTGATCGTGGCAGTGGCCACATTACCCATCAGGTAACCGACGAAAACCGGAACGATCGTAGCCGAAATCGAGTTCAGCGAGCCGCCGAACTGGATCAGCTGGTTGCCCCGCTTACCGCCGCCGCCGAGCGTGTTCAACATCGGGTTGACCACGGTGTTGAGCATACACATCGAGAAACCGGCCACAAAAGCCCCCGTCAGGTAGATGGCAAAGGCCATGTTCTCCGGCACGATACCCGAGAAGAACTGCGTGCCTACGCCGACGATACCGACGGCAATCGCAGCCAAAGCGGTCTTTTTGTAACCGATCCGCTTGAGCAGCATACCGGCCGGAATGCCCATGAAAGCATAGGCGATGAAATTGGCGGCATTGCCCAGCTGCGACATCCAGTTGGGTACGCCGAACTGGTTCTTGATGATTACGCCGAGCGGATTGGTCAATCCGGTCACGAACGAAATCATCGCGAACAGCGCGAACATCATCGCGATGGGCAGCGCATAATTCTTGTGTTTTGCAGATTCCATTTGCTAAGTTTTAGGTTAAATATTCCAAAGGGTTACTTGTCCGTTTCGAAACGGAAGACGATTTTCTCGTTGTACAATTCACCAGGACGCAACACGGTCGAAGGGAAATGTTCCCGGTTGGGGCTGTTCGGATAAGCCTGGCATTCGATCGCCACGCCGGCGCGGTTGGCGTACTCTCCGCCACTGATGCTCGTAGGACACCCCTGCAGGAAATTACCCGTATAGACATGTGCCGAAGGCTGCGTCGTCAGGATACGCATACGCCGACCGCTCTCCGGATCGTACAGCACACCCGCTTCGCTCAGCTTGCCCTTCTCGTAACCGTCGATCGCCCAACTCTGGTCATAGCCGTGCCCGATGCGCAACGGCTCGTAATCGGCATCGATATCGCGTGCGAGGGGTTTTGGCTCCGTGAAATCCATCGGAGTCCCCTTCACGTCGACCAACTCGCCGGTAGGGATGCAGTTCCGGTCGTACCAGAGGAATTTCGCCGCATTGAGCTGCAATTCCTGCTCCATCGCACGGCCCGCATGCTCACCCTTGAGGTTGAAATAGGCGTGGTTCGTGAGGTTGATGATCGTCGGGGCGTCGGTTCTGGCATAATAGGTAATCTCCAACTCGCAGGCATCGCTCCAGTCGTAGCACACCTCGGCGGTCACTTCGCCCGGATACTTGTCGTCCCCGTCGGGACTCACCAGCGAGAAGACCACCCGGTCGGTCTCGACCCGGCCGTCCCACACCTTATTGGCAAAACCTTTCAGGCCGCCGTGCAGATGCTGTCCACCGGAATTTTGTGCCAGCCGGTACTCCACTCCGTCGAGCGTAAAACGCCCCTCGCCGATCCGGTTCGCAAAGCGTCCCGGTGTTTTGCCCATATAAGGACCATCGCCGAAATAACTTTCGAAACTGTTGTACCCGAGCGCCACATCGGCCAGGTTGCCGTTGCGGTCAGGCACATTGACGGCCACGATCCCGGCCCCGATATTGCTCAGTTGCACCGATGCGCCGGTGCCGTTGGTCATCGTATAGAGGATCACGGCTTCGCCGTCGGGCGTAAAGCCCCAAATTTGCTGTTCAATACTGTTCATCGTATCCGGTTTTAAGGTTAGGCACGGTCCGGAACTCTATTTCCAAAGCTTTTCGGGATAGTTCCCCGCCGCGATCAATTTACGGATGCGCTCCACCACGGCCGGACGGTCTTCTTTATAGGTCACGCCGAACCATTGTGCAGGACAGTGCAGCACGCGCATCTGCGCCGTACCGTCGTTCACCAGTTTGTTGACCATCGTCGGAATGTAGAATTCCGATTTCGGATTGTCGATATTATCCTTCAGGTAAGAGCTGAAATACTTCTCAGAGTAGTCGAAATAGTCGGGCGTAAACCCGAACATGTTCATCGAAACGGGAGCCTTGCCATCCAACGGACGCATCTCGCCGTTCTCATCTTTGAACACGATCTTGCCATTGATCCGCTCGATGGAGGTCCGCTCGACCATCGAGGTCAGGTTGTTGTTGGCATCCACGCCGCATACTCCGCGCGACACGGCTCCGAAATCAGACAGCGTGTTCTGCACCTCGTAGCCGACCATGCAGTAGTGATTCTTCTGTCCGGCCACCGAACGCAGGTAGCGTCCGATCGTCTGGTAAGCCTCCTGACCGTAAAAATCGTCGGCATTGATTACGGCAAAAGGCTCTTCGCGGATCACACCGGCAGCCATCATCACGGCATGGTTCGTTCCCCAGGGTTTGACCCGCTCGGCAGGCACGGTAAATCCGGCGGGAAGTTTATCCAGCTCCTGAAATACAAAATCCACTTCGATCTGCCCGCCGAAACGCCCGGGAGTGAATATTTCACGGAATTCCTTTTCGAAAAGATGACGAATCACGAAGACGACCTTACCGAAACCGGCCCGGATCGCATCGTAAATCGAGTAGTCGATAATCGCTTCGCCGTTCGGGCCTACGCCGTCCATCTGTTTGAGCGAACCATAACGCGACCCCATCCCGGCCGCCAAAACCAAAAGTGTCGGTTTAACCATTTTTGTAAATATATGTGCTTTTATTTTTTACAAACCCGGGGAGGAAAGAATAATTCCGCTCCGGGACACGTTATTTCTCGTAAAGTCTACGCAAATTTACATTTTATAACTTACTTTCAAAGTTTTTTCGCCGGAAAATAATTCGCCGCCGCCGGGCGGGCATGGAATTAGCCGGAGGATTTTATTACCTTTGTACGAAACTGTTTGAAGTTAAAGTTTTCCGCCGTGTACCGCCTTACTCGACGAATGCGGGCCGGGCGGGCAGCACTGCGCCAAACCAACGACCGTGAAGACCAACTTTAAGAATAGCTACCGCTACTTCATACGCCACCTGCGGGAGAAGCACCGCTTCAGCATCCGTAACCAGCACACCGATACCGAAGTGTGGTATATCTACATCAGCCCGCTGAACGTGCTGGCCGGACTGTTGGCCCTGGTGCTGGTCCTGTTCATCATCGTTACCACGACGGTCGCCTACACGCCGATCCTGGACTTCATCCCCGGATATCCGGGCAACAAGTCCCGCACGATGCTCATCGAGAATATCATGCGCCTCGATTCACTCGAAAAAGAGATCAAGAACATGCAAATCTATAACGAGAACGTCGCGCTGATCATGGCCGGCAAAAATCCGGTCACGCGCAACGACATGCAGACCGCGGATTCGGCCTCCCGCAGCAAGAATCCGACGGTAGGCGCCATCATCGAAGACTCGATCCTGCGCAGCCAGATGGAGAATCCGGGAAGCGCTTACAGCATTAACAATCCCGACGCGGCCCGTAAAACGCTGCGCAGTGCGCTGGAGCTTTTCACCCCGGTCAAAGGAGTCGTCGCATCGAAGTTCGAGCCGAAAGAGGGAGCTTACGGCATCCGGGTAGTCACCACGGCCAACCAGCCGGTCATGGCTATCCTGGACGGGACTGTGATCTCCTCGTCGTGGACGCCTTCCGACGGCTATGTGCTGTTCATCCAGCACAGCAACAACCTGACGTCGGTTTACCGGCACAACAACGAAGTGATCCGCAAGGTCGGCGACCGTGTACGCAGCGGTGAGATCATCGGCTATACGGGCAGTACGCAGCCCGATGCCGCAAAGAAGAATTTGTTTGAAATCGAACTGTGGCACAACGGCACGCCCGTCGACCCGCAAAGTTATATCGTATTCTGACCCATGGAGCGTAAACAGCGACTGGCCGTCTTAGGCTCTACCGGTTCGATCGGCACCCAGACCCTCGACATCGTGCGGAATTACCCCGAACGGTTCGAGATCACCACACTCACCGCGCACAGCAATTGGGAAGCGCTCGCGGCACAGGCCGTCGAATTCGCTCCCGACAACGTCGTCATTGCAAACGAACGTTTTTATACCCCCCTGCGGGAAGCGCTCTCGTCGCAACCGATCAAAGTATACGCCGGCGAGCAGGCGCTCGAGCAGGTGGTACGCTCGGAAGCGGTCGACACGGTAGTCATGGCTTTGGTGGGCTACAGCGGGCTCTTCCCGACCGTCAGCGCCCTGCTGCACGGAAAAAAAGTAGCTCTTGCCAACAAAGAGTGCCTCGTCGTGGCGGGGGAAATCATCACCGCGCTCTCGGCCGAACACCGGGCGCCGATCCTGCCCGTAGATTCGGAACACTCTGCAATTTTCCAGTGTCTCGTGGGGGAGCCGAGTCCGGTCGAAAAGGTAATCCTGACCGCCTCCGGCGGTCCCTTCCTGCATAAAACGGCTGCGGAGCTCGAAAAAGTGTCCGTCGAAGATGCACTGAACCATCCCTGCTGGACAATGGGGGCCAAAGTGACGATCGACTCGGCATCGCTGATGAACAAAGGCTTCGAAGTGATCGAGGCCAAATGGCTGTTCGGACTGCGGCCCGACCAGATCGACGTATTGATCCATCCCCGCAGTGTGATCCATTCGATGGTACAGTTCGCCGACGGGGCAGTCAAAGCACAACTCGGCACACCCGATATGCACCTGCCGATCCAGTATGCGCTCTCGTTTCCGGAACGCATGCCGCTGGACGGTCCGCGCATCGATTTCGCAGAACTGGGATGCCTCGAATTTTTCAAGCCGGACACCGCCCGCTTCCCGAACCTCGGCCTCGCATTCGAATGCCTGCGCCGGGGTGGTAATGCGGGGGGAATCCTCAATGCTGCGAACGAAATTGCGGTAGCCGCTTTTCTGGACGGGCAAATCGGTTTCACCGATATCCCGCGTATCAACACCGAAACCCTCGCACGGGCCACCGCAATCGCACGCCCCACGCTGGACCAGTACCGGCAAACCGATGCCGAAGCCCGGGAGATCGCCCGGAGCCTGTTGCCCGCACAGGCCCGCAGCCGCAACTGCAAAGCACAATCACTCAACTCATAACTTTTCAACCGCTAATACCCTTCCAAACCCATGGATATCGTCATCAAAGTTCTTCAGTTCATTCTCAGTTTCTCGCTGCTGGTCATCATACACGAATTCGGACATTTCTTTTTCGCGCGCCTTTTCGGCACGCGGGTGGAAAAGTTCTACCTCTTCTTCAATCCGTGGTTCTCGCTGTTCAAATTCAAAAAGGGAGAAACCACTTACGGCGTAGGATGGATTCCTTTCGGCGGCTATGTGAAGATTGCCGGCATGATCGACGAGTCAATGGATACCGAGCAGATGAAACAACCCGTCCAACCGTGGGAGTTCCGCGCCAAACCGGCCTGGCAGCGGCTGCTGATCATGGTCGGCGGCGTCGTGATGAACATCGTACTGGCCGTCTGCATCTACATCGGCATCAGCTATACGTGGGGAGACAACTACATCGCCTCGAAGGATGTCAAATACGGTTATGTGTTCAACGATGTAGCCAAAGAGATCGGACTGCGCGACGGCGACAAAATCATCGACGTAGCCGGCGAACCGGTCGAAGATTGCGCCAGGATTCTCCAAACGATGATTTTCGACCAGGCCCCGTACGTCACCGTCGAACGCGACGGTACGGCCATGCGTATCGACATTCCCGAAACGGCTACGGCCAAGATACTGGATACCAAAAACTTCATGGATATCCGCGTACCCTTCGTAATCGCCCAGGCCGCGAAAGGCGGCGGCGCAGCGAAAGCAGGACTGCAGCCGGGCGACACGCTGATCGCTTTCAACGGTGTGGGTATGCGCTATTTCGACGAATACCAGCAAGCCTTCTCCGCACACAAAGGGGAGCAGGTCAACCTCGGGATCGCACGCGACTCGGGGGGAGTGACCAAAATCATCACCGTGCCCGTTGAGATTTCGAACGAAGGGTTGATCGAAGCGAAGCTCGTCCCGATAAACGAGCTGATCCCGATCAGCACCCACCGATACTCTTTCCTCGAGTCGATTCCGCATGGAATCAAGCTCACCGGCACCGAGATCAGCAGCTATGCAAAACAGATCAAACTGCTTTTCTCGCCCAAAACCGAAGCGTACAAGTCGCTCGGCGGGATCATGACGCTCGGCAGCGTATTCCCCACTTATTGGAGTTGGGAAGCGTTCTGGCACATCACCGCATTCTTCTCGATCGTACTGGCGATTATGAATATCTTGCCGATCCCGGGGCTCGACGGCGGCCATGTGCTGTTCCTGCTTGTGGAAGTAATTACGCGGCGCAAACCCAGCGATAAATTCATGGAGCGCGCGACCACGGTCGGCTTTATCCTGATCCTCGCACTACTGATCTTTGCGAACGGCAACGATATTTACAGGTTTTTCATCAAATAACACAAACCCGGCGTATAACGACCGTTCGGAAACTCTCTACGGCGTTAACGCTACACTGTTTACGAGATAGCGATGCGCAGTTTCGGAAGCGACAACCATTCGGGCATTCATCCGCAGATCCTCGCGGCCATCACGGCTGCAAACAGCGACCATGATTTCGCCTACGGCGACGATGCGGTTACGACCCGTGCGACGAAAGCGTTGCAGGCTCTTTTTGGCGGAGAGCCGGATGTTTATTTCGTATTCAACGGTACGGGAGCGAACCTGCTTGCGCTCAAAACGCTCACCCGATCGTTCAACGCCGTTGTCTGTGCGGGGACCGCACACATCTGTGTCGACGAATGCGGAGCACCGGAAGCGCTCGCGGGCTGCAAACTGCTGGCGATCGATACTCCGGACGGAAAACTGACCCCGGAACTGGTTCGTACGCGCCTGCACGGATTCGGGTTCCAACACCACGCCCAGCCCAAAGTGATCTCGATCTCTCAGCCGACCGAATTGGGCACGCTCTATACCGCCGGTGAAATCCGCGCCCTGGCCGATCTGGCACACGAACACGATATGTTCCTGCATGTGGACGGAGCGCGGTTCGCGAATGCCGTAGCCGCACTCGGCATCACGCCCAAAGCGATGATTGCGGATACGGGAGTGGACGTTCTCTCGTTCGGCGGAACGAAAAACGGCATGATGGTCGGCGAAGCGGTGATCTTTTTCCGGCCGGAATGCGCACGAGCAGCCATGTACGAACGCAAACAACTCACACAGCTCGCTTCGAAAATGCGCTTTATCGCCGCGCAATTCGAGGCTTATCTCCAAGATGATCTCTGGTTGCAACTGGCCGCTCATTCAAACGAAATGGCAAATTATATGGCCTCCGGGATCCGCAAACTCGACGGCGTCACCCTCACCTGCCAACCGCAGGCGAACGGCCTTTTCGCCGTCATGCCGCGCGAGGCGATCGAACGGTTGCGCAAGGAATACTTCTTCTACGACTGGGACGAGGAGCGAAACGAAGTACGTTGGATGTGTTCGTTCGACACGACGCGCGAGGATATCGACCGCTTCATCGCGGTCTTAAAACGCATCTTGAGCCATGGCTAAAGTCAAAAAGGCCTTTTTTTGCCGTAACTGCGGGTACGAGTCGGCCAAATGGGTCGGCAAGTGCCCCTCGTGCGGGGAATGGAATACCTTTGTCGAAGAAACGGTACAGAAAGAGCCGGCGCAGCCCTCTTTCACCCCTGCCGGTGAACGGAACCGCCCGCAGCCGGTACGCGAGATCCAACGGCAGGAGTATACCCGCACCGACCTGGGCAACGGCGAGATGAACCGCGTGTTGGGCGGCGGCCTCGTGCAGGGCTCGATGATCCTGCTGGGCGGCGAGCCGGGCATCGGTAAATCGACACTCAGCCTGCAGCTCGCACTGAAAGCGGGCGGGATCAAAACGCTTTACGTCTCGGGCGAGGAGTCTCCTCATCAAATAAAAATGCGGGCCGAACGGATCGGGATCGGCAACGACGAATGTTACATTTACAGCGAAACGAACCTCGAGAACATCCTGCGCCAGGTGACCGACTACAAGCCCGACCTGGTCATCATCGACTCGATCCAGACGATCCACTCCGATTCGATCGATTCGTCGCCGGGAAGCGTTTCGCAGATCCGCGAGTGTGCTGCACTGCTGATGAAATACGCGAAGCAGACCAATACATCCGTCATCATCATCGGACACATCACGAAAGACGGAATCATCGCCGGGCCGAAAATCCTCGAACACATCGTCGACGTGGTATTGCAGTTCGAAGGCGACAACAACAACATCTACCGCATCCTGCGCAGTATTAAAAACCGATTCGGAGCCACTTTCGAGATCGGCGTTTTCGAAATGCGCGGCGAAGGGCTGATCGAAGTGACGAACCCGTCGGAAATCCTGCTGTCGCACTACGATGAACCGCTCAGCGGCATTGCCGTCGGTGCAGCTGTAGACGGTGCGCGCGCCTACCTGATCGAAACGCAGGCGCTCGTCAGTACGGCCGCCTACGGAACACCGCAGCGCTCAGCCACCGGTTTCGACTCGCGACGGCTCAACATGCTGCTGGCCGTGCTCGAAAAACGGGTCGGCCTAAAGATGTATACGAAGGACGTTTTCCTGAATTTCGCAGGGGGATTCAAAATCAGCGATACGGGTCTCGATATGAGTGTCGTGGCCGCAATCCTCTCTTCCTACTTCGACCGTCCGCTGAACAACACCACCTGCTTCGCAGGCGAGATCGGACTTTCGGGAGAAATCCGACCGGCACCCCGCAGCGAGCAGCGCATCAGCGAAGCGGCACGACTGGGCTTCGGGCGCATCATTGTCTCGGGTTACCTGCGCAAAAGCCTGCCGAAACCACCGAAAGGGATCGAGATCGTCTACATCAACAAAATCGAAGAATTAGCCCGAACACTGTTCGGTTCGGGAGAGTGAGACAGCAGGTCTCCGCAATGCAGCCCTCTCTCAGTTAATTTATTTTTTACCGTACAATATAGGGGGTTCCGGAAGCGAGAATTCCTGAGTCTCCTATCCATCTGTTTCCCTCTCGACATTCGTCGGGGGCGTAGAAAAACGAAGAATTCAATGTTGTCAATCCCGCCCCTTACGGTAGTTTCGCCCCCTATTTTATTCCGTGCAAGCCTGACTGACGGTTCCCTGTAGCGATCCAATACGGTAATTATGTTGCTCAGATCAGGAAGATACAACCCCGGCATAAGCAAACGATCCCGGTATAAAAAAACAGGCGCTTTCCTTTGTGGGAAAGCGCCTGTCTGATTATCGGAAATACCTCCGAAAGGAACGGACTACATCATGCCGCCCATTCCACCCATGCCTTGCGGCATGGCCGGAGCCGGATTCTCCTCTTTTTTGTCGACCAGCACGCACTCGGTGGTCAGGAACATCGCTGCAATTGAAGCGGCATTCTCCAGCGCCACGCGGGCTACCTTGGTCGGGTCGATGATACCGGCTTTGAACATATCCTCGTACTTGTCGGCACGGGCATTGTAACCGTACGCATCCTTACCTGCTTTCACATTGGCAACGACCACCGAACCTTCGCCGCCGGCATTGGCTACGATCTGGCGGAGCGGCTCCTCGATCGCACGTTTCACGATCTGGATACCCGTCGTCTCATCCTCGTTATCGCCTTTAAGCTTCTCAAGGGCTGCCACAGCACGGATGTAAGCCACGCCACCACCGGGGATAATACCCTCTTCAACGGCAGCACGGGTAGCCGCCAAAGCATCGTCCACACGGTCTTTCTTCTCTTTCATCTCCACCTCGCTGGCGGCACCTACATAGAGTACAGCCACACCGCCGGCCAGTTTGGCCAAACGCTCCGCGAGTTTCTCCTTGTCGTAATCCGAAGTAGACGTTTCCATCTGTTTGCGGATCTGCGCTACGCGGGCTTCGATATTTTTCTTGTCGCCAAGGCCGTTGACGATCGTCGTGTTCTCTTTGTTCACGATCACCTTCTCGGCGCTACCCAGCATTTCGAGGGTAGCCTGGTCGAGACGGATGCCGCGCTCCTCAGAGATTACCGTACCACCGGTCAGGATGGCAATATCTTCGAGCATCTCTTTGCGACGGTCACCGAAGCCCGGAGCCTTCACGGCAGCGATCTTCAGCGCACCGCGCAGTTTGTTGACCACCAAAGCCGCCAATGCCTCGCCGTCGACATCTTCGGCAATCACCAGCAGCGAACGACCGTTCTGAGCGGCGGGTTCCAATACGCCCATCAGCTCCTTCATCGTCGATACCTTCTTGTCGGTGATCAGGATCAGCGGTTTCTCCAGCACCGCTTCCATCTTCTCGGCATCGGTCGTAAAGTACGGAGAGATGTAACCACGGTCGAACTGCATACCTTCCACCACGTCCACATGGGTCTCGGTACCCTTGGCCTCTTCGACGGTGATCACACCTTCCTTGTTAACCTTGCCCATCGCCTCGGCGATCAGCTTACCGATGTTGTTATCGTTGTTGGCCGAAATAGTAGCGACCTGCTCGATCTTGTTGATGTCGCCGCCCACTTCCTGGCTCTGCTTGCGCAGGTTCTCGACTACCGTAGCGACGGCTTTGTCGATACCGCGTTTCAGGTCCATCGGATTGGCACCTGCGGTAACGTTTTTCACACCCACGCCTACAATGGCCTGAGCCAGTACAGTAGCGGTCGTCGTACCGTCGCCGGCATCGTCAGCAGTCTTGGAAGCGACCTCTTTGACCATCTGTGCACCCATGTTGGCAACCGGTTTCTCCAGTTCGATCTCTTTGGCTACGGTCACACCGTCCTTGGTCACCTGCGGTGCACCGAACTTCTTGTCGATTACCACATTGCGGCCTTTCGGACCGAGGGTTACCTTCACTGCATTGGCCAGCGCGTCCACACCTTCCTTGAGCTGTTCGCGGGCATCTACATTGTATAAAATCTCTTTTGCCATGATTTGTCAGACTTAAAAGTTAGGAAATTGAAAGATTAAATGATTGCGAGGATATCGCCCTGTTTCATGATCAGCAAATCCTTGCCGTCGATCGTAATTTCGGTGCCGGCGTATTTGCCGTAGAGCACCTGGTCGCCCACTTTCACTTCCATCTTCACGTCAGATGTTCCGGGGCCCACTGCGATGACTTTACCTGCGAGAGGTTTTTCCTTGGCGGTGTCGGGGATAAAAAGTCCGCCGGCTGTTTTTTCTTCTGCGGGATTCGGTTCGATCAGAACCCGGTCTGCTAACGGTTTTACTTTCATTTTTGTATGCTTTTAAGGTTAATCAATATTTCGCCCTCTTACGAGGTTCAGGGATATCAACATTTCTGCAACCGAATGCGACCTGCTTTCTCACACAATATGTGCCAAACCGGTTTTGGCACATTCTCCCCTTGATTTCCGCAAATTTCATGCGGAAAAAGTGACATAATATGCCGGAGTCGCTGTCAGATCCTGCCACTTTGTCACCCTCACCGGCCCGACCTGTGGAAATACGGACAAAACAGCCGGAATTTCTGGATCGAAAATAAGAGATTCACCGAATTTTTATTTAACTTCAAACATCACCCGCTAACCTAATCAATCATGCAAGCAGCCATCCGTTTTTGTTGTCTGGCCGGTCTGATCACACTTTTGGCCGGCTGTTCCAAAGACAACAGCAGCGACCCGGTCCTGACGCTTTCGACCCAGAATATCTCCTTGACCGGGACCATTCTCCGCGAGCAAATGGAAATCACGACCGATGCAGCCTGGTCGATTTCCCACGATGACGCGCCCTGGATCACCGTCGCGCCCGCCGAAGGTCCGGCGGGCCTTAGCGTCGTGGAGATCACGGCAACGGCTCCGGAAGATTACCTCCCGCGCACCGGCAGCCTGAGCGTCCGGTCGGCCAACGGCCTCTCCCGCAAGGTTTCCATCACACAGACAGGGGCCGAAGCCCCCGCAGGCAGCGAGCAGGCCGCCTTGATCGCCCTATACAACAGCCTGGGCGGTCCGAAATGGAGAGAACAGACGAACTGGCTGTCAAACAAACCGGTCGGAGAGTGGAAAGGTGTCCGCACCGACGCTGACGGGCATGTGGTCTCCCTCTATTTTTACGCCAATAACCTGATCGGCTGGTTGCCCGAACAGATCGGCGATTTTCCCTATCTCGAGCAACTCACCTTTTCACACGACCAGATATCAGGCTCTATTCCCGCCTCGATCGGCAAACTGACGCGGTTGCAGACCCTCGATTTCACCGTCAACAAACTCTCCGGAGCGATTCCGAACGATATCACACGCCTTACCGAACTGCGCACCCTCGCGCTGAACGATAACAAGCTGGGCGGTACGCTGCCTGCGGAACTCGGCAAACTCACCCGACTGGAATCCCTGACCCTTCACAACAATTCCATCCGGGGGGAGATCCCGGAAAGTATCACCCGGCTGGAAAATCTCAGGACGCTCAACCTCAGCCACAACGGTTCCCTGAACGGCAATCTGCCGGACGGTTTCGAACGATTGACCCGATTGACCTCGCTGTCGCTGCAGCACAATCAGCTTTCCGGGGGACTGCCGGAGGGTTTCGCCCGGTTGACACAGCTAACCGGTCTCGACGTGACGTTCAACCGTTTCAGCGGTACCGTTCCGGAAGCCGTGATGCAACAGCCCAATTATGACAAATGGATTCTTTCGCCCCAAACGAGCGGGTATGGATTCAGCAACCTGGGCGACAACGTCGAAAGCGACGATTATTCGCAAGACGGACAGGTACTTACCTATGCGGGTTCACCGCAAAACAAAGGATTCCACCTGATTTTCATGGGTGACGGATTCACCAGCCAGGATATGGGTGAAAACGGTTTGTACGAACAAAAGATGAAGCAGGCCATCGAAGCCCTGTTGCGTTATGAACCCTACGCCACTTACCGTAACTACCTGAATACATACATTGTTAAAGCGGTATCGAAACAGAACGGAGTAACCCAACCCGGGTACGCCCGCAATACGGCTTTATCGGTCGCTTACCGGGATGAATCGGGAAGCGCCATGACCGCCGCAAAAGAGAAGGTTTACGCCTACGCAGCCAAAGTCCCGGGGTACACAGGGATGCAAAACATCGTTATTGCCATCATTGCGAATGCCAAACGGCATGCCGGTACAACCTACTGGCAATCGGACGGCAATCCGAACTATGCCATCGGCACCCTCGCTTCAACATTCGAAACGACCCTCGTCCATGAGTTGGGCGGCCATGCCATCGGACTGTTGGCCGACGAATATACGGGCGGAGCGACAATTCCGGCCGCACAGGCTACCGCACTGCGCAACGGACAGCAAAAAGGCTATTACCTGAACCTGGACCTGACCAATGACCTGTCTGCGATCCGCTGGCGCGAGTTCATCGGACAGCCCGGATACGACATGGTCGGGGCCTATGAAGGAGGTTATCAGTATGCGTACGGAGTCTGGCGACCCGAGCAGACCAGCATCATGAAACAGAGCAGCGCCCCCGGGGCAGCATTCAATGCACCGAGCCGGGCTCTGATCGTACAGCGGCTCTTGAAAGCCGCGGGAGAATCCTATTCCTTCAACGCCTTTTTGACCAAGGATGTCATCCCGCCGACCACGAAAGGAACCGCATATTTCGGTTCCGGGGAAGAGTCACACACCCCGCCATTTCTCGACGGCCGCCCGACCGGTTGGTAGAGATACGGATCGCTCGGCCGGACGTACATCCCTGAAAGTCCACACAGGGCATTTAGCCCGGACAGGACGACTTAAACGGAAACAACTGAAGAGTACCCCTAACGGAACACGCCTGAATCAGGAGAACCGCACGGAACCGGTCATTGGGAAGCAGGTTATCGCGATCGGAAAAAAACCGGCTTCGGAAAAACAATTAACGGTTTCCGCGTTTTTTATCCTTGCGGGGAGCGGCTTTTTTGTCGAAGCCGCTCTTGCCGCCCCAACCGCCTTGTTCCTGCCGGGCAAAAAATTCGGTAAAATCGTTCTGCCAGTCCTCTCCCTTTTTCTTTTTGGAAGCGCGCGGAGCGTGTACAACCGCTTGTGCATCCCGCGCTCCCCGGGCGCCCGGCTTCGCCCCGCGAGTCGCCCCCGCTTTCCATCCTTCCCCGCTGTCTTTGCGGCTACCGGCGCCGTAGGAAGAGCCTTTGGCGTAACCGGCGGAATCCCGCTTGCCTTTATAGTCTTTTTTAAACCCTTCTTTTTTGTACGCTCCCCGCGCACCGCGGCCCTGGCCATCCTGTGCGATTTCTGCGATCGGACGGCCGCCGTTACTGATATCGTTCAGCCGGCGGATCGCCTCTTTCGCTTCGGAGAACGGCACGGTAACGAACGAAAAGCTGTCCAGAACCTTCACGTCGTCGATCTGGCTGTCGGTCAGCCCGCACTCGCGCTTAAGCAGCTGGAGCAACTTGCGCACGTCGTAACCGTCCATCTTGCCGATCGAAATGAACAGACGCGCCGTACCGCGGCGGTCGACGTGAATCGAGCGGATTTCGGGATAATTACTCTCCTCCAGCTCGTTCTTGAATGCCAACCGCAACACAGCCGCCATCGCAACCTCGGGCGACTGGTCCTTCAATAAATCGGCCGCCATTTCACCGTATTCGGTGTAATTTTCATTTTCGATGATCTCGGCCAATTCATCCTTAATGCGGTTTTTCTTGATCTCGACCACATTCTGCGCCGTGGGGATCGGCACCTTCTTGATATCGACCTTGATCTCACGCTGCATCATCACGAACTGGCGGTACTCCGAACTCGAAATAAAGGTAATAGCCGTACCCGTATTCCCGGCGCGGCCCGTACGGCCGATCCGGTGCACATACGACTCGGAATCCTGCGGCAGCGAATAGTTGATCACATGCGTCAGGTTGTTGATGTCGATCCCGCGGGCAGCCACGTCGGTAGCCGCAAGAATCGTCACCTGTTTGTTTTTGAACTTCTTGAGTATTTTTTCGCGCTGGGCCTGCGACACGTCGCCGTGCAGCCCCTCTGCGGCATAGCCCCGCTGGGTCAACCGCGTCACCAGTTCATCCACGGCCACCTTCGTGCGGCAGAAAACAATCCCGTAAAATTCGGGCTCGACGTCGATGATCCGGGTCAGCGCATCGAACTTGTCGCTGTCGCGCACCTCGAAATAGATCTGGTCGGTCAGGTCCGTGGTCATCTCCTGGCTCGGAACCCTAAGCACCTCGACATCTTTCATGTAACGCTTCGACAGTTCCACGATACGCGCAGGCATCGTAGCCGAAAAGAGCAGGATCCGGCGATAATCGTTCGACTCGGCCAGAATAGCCTCGACATCGTCGATAAACCCCATGTTCAGCATCTCGTCGGCCTCATCGAGGATCAGGTATTGCAGTTCCTTGAGATTCAAGGTTCCCCGGCGCAGGTGATCGAGGATACGCCCCGGCGTTCCGACCACAATATCGACACCCTTGCCCAGACGCCGCAATTGCTCGGACATCGACGCACCGCCATAAATAGCCGTAATGACCAGCTTGCTGTATTTATTGAAAGAGAGCAACTCTTCGGTCACCTGCAACGCGAGCTCGCGAGTCGGCACGAGAATCAATCCCTGCACGGGTCCTTTCTTCGGGGTAAGTCGCTCCAGAACGGGCAGCCCGAATGCGGCCGTCTTGCCTGTTCCGGTCTGCGCCTGTGCGATAATATCGTTATGCTTATCCTCATCCAACAAGACCGGAATGGTCAGTTTCTGGATCGGGGAAGGAGTTTCAAAGCCTTTAGCCTTGATCGCCGGGAGGGTTTTTTCCCCCAGTCCCAGTGCGGTAAATTCATCCAATTGTGTCATAAAGTCTTTTTTCAGCCGCAAAAACGCATATTTCCCCGGAACTGTCCGGTTATGCAGCGTTGCAGCGGGATTGCCGACGTTTATTCTTAGCCGGCCGGTTCAAAATTCATATTCAAGCGGTGCTCTGGCCGGTCGATACGCCGACACTTCCGCTATCTATTTTGCCGGCCTGTCGCTCCGCTATTCCGTTCCGGACAGCGAACAATGGGATCATTCATGCACAACTAAACTGAAGCAATAGACCGCAAAACAATATCACAAAACACAAAAAGAGTCTCCCGCCTGGAGACTCTTTCCGAAAATTGCGGGTGGAAGATGGGTCTCGAACCCACGACCTACGGAACCACAATCCGTCGCTCTAACCTACTGAGCTACATCCACCATATCCGTCTCCTTCATTGGAAACAGCGTGCAAATTTAACACTCTTTTCGATTAATACAAAATTTCGCCCCTTTTTCGCCGCAAAAAAGATCCGGTTCACGGAGCCCACGAACATTTCCAGCCCCCTGAAAGTTTCTTATATTGTTACAATTTCATATCCTTACAGCATAACGTCATAAAACCACCGAAACCGCTATACGAACGCCGACGCAATATATTTATATTTTAAAAAAGGCTGCAGGAATACTCCCGCCACGACCTGCCTACGGCACGATCTGCCGGTAGCGCGGTACGAGCGATTTCATGATGACCCAGGCCAACAGGTAGGCGATCGCACAATAGATGAAAGCGATCGTATACCCGGCTGGCTTGCCTTCGAACCCGAAGAACACAAGCCGCGTTTCATCGCTGTAAGTAAAGAGCATGCCCGCCCCCTTCTGGATAAAGACCGAGCCGAGTCCTCCGGCCATGCTGCCGATCCCGGTGATCGTCGCCACGGCCCCTTTGGGAAACATATCGCTGACAGTCGAGTAGATGTTGGCCGACCATGCCTGATGCGCCGAAGCCCCCACTGCAATCAGCAAAATGGGAACCCAGTAGCTGATGTACCCCAACGGTTGGGCCAGCAATACCGCCAGCGGGAAAAACGCAATAATCAGCATCGCCCGCATGCGGCCCGCATAGGGGTTCATCCCCCGGTTTATAAAATAAGTGGGGAACTTGCCGCCGAAGACCGAACCGGCTACCGTGATCGTATAGAGCACGGCGATAGGCCACGCGACCTGTGTGCCGGTCATATCGTACTGCGCCTTGAGGTAGGCCGGAGTCCAGAACAGGAAAAACCACCAAACGCCGTCGGTCAGGAATTTTCCCACCGCAAAAGCCCAGGTCTGCCGGTAGTGCAGGCTTTGCCAAATCGTCATCTTATCCGCAACGGCCTCTTCAGCGGGCACCTCCGCCGTCATACCTGCCCCTTTATCTACCATCGGTACCCCCATTACGCCGACCGATGCACTACCGTTCGCCGTCTTGGCCGCTATCGTGCCCGTCCCGGCTTCCAGTACCTGATCCTGTTCGATATAAGCGCGTTCGGCCGCATTCATCCGGGGGTTGTTTTCGGGGCTTTTATAGATGAACTGCCAGAAACCCAACCAAACGAAGCCGATCGCACCGACTACGAGGAATGCGGTCTCCCAACCCCACACCTCGGCCATTACCGGCACGGTCAACGGTGCGAGAATCGCACCTACATTAGCACCCGAATTGAAAATGCCGGTAGCGAAAGCCCGGTCTTTTTTGGGAAAATACTCGGCGGTCGCCTTGATTGCCGCCGGGAAATTACCCGCTTCGCCCAAAGCCAGCACGCAACGGCAAATGACGAAAGCCGTAATACTCACCATCGTGATCTGTGAGACAATGTCGGCCCCCTGTGCCATCCGCAAGGCAGAAGCATCGGGCAATCCGACGTAATGCTCGGTCACAATCCCGCAGAGAGCGTGCAGCGCCGCACCGAACGACCAGATGGCAATCGCCCAGGCATACCCTTTCTTCGTACCGACCCGGTCGACGAACCGACCGGCAAACAACAGAGAAATGGCATAAAACAGCGAAAAGACAGCCGTGATCGTTCCGTAATCGTTATCGGTCCAGTGGAACTGCTCTTCGAGGAGGGGTTGCAGCAATGAAAGCACCTGACGGTCGAGGTAATTGATCGTCGTGGCGAAAAAGAGCATCGAACAAATCACCCACCGGTAACGGGTAGGTTTCTGCGAGGAGACGGAACTCATGCGCGCATATTTTAAGTTATGGGGCCAGTGTTTCCTACAAATATACTTTTTTTACCGCGGATTACCGCGGATTTTTCTCGCCGATCCCCGATCCGGACATCCGGATGGAGATGAATTTGCGGAATAATATCCATATCAGGGAAAACCGGAAGCCTCATCCCGGAAACAAATGAATTCGGGATAGCCCGGAAATTTTCCCGTGGCATTAGCCGTTACCCCGGGATATCCTTTCCAAAACAGACCGGACAGGGTTTCCCGGCAACTCCCCCCCCCCGCAAAAAGAATCCGGACGGCAAGTATGCCGTCCGGATTTTCATTTCCCCGCACGATTGCAGGGAGAAGTTTCACAACACGCCCTTAACGCATTTCGGTATATTTGATCTTGTCCATATCGCCATAGTCGAGGTTCTCGCCCGCCATACCCCAGATGAACATGTAGTTGCTGGTACCGGCAGCAGCGTGAATCGACCATTCGGGAGACATGATCGCCTGTTCGTTGGCCATCCATACCAGGCGCTCCTGCTGCGGCTCACCCATCAGGTGGCAAATCATGTTCCCTTCGGGCAGATTGAAATAGAAGTAAGCCTCGATACGCCGGCCGTGCACATGGGGCGGCATCGTGTTCCAAACACTGCCGGGCTTCAGTTCGGTAAGGCCCATTTGCAACTGGCAGGGTCCCTCTTTGAGCACATTTTTCACGATCAGCTGGTTGATTACGCGGTCGTTGCTCTCTTCCATCTTACCGGCGGGGAACGAGTTGGCCTTCAGCGAACCCTTCACCCCGTCGATGGTCACCAACTGTGTCGGATAGGATTTGTGCGCAGTAGCCGAGTTGATGTAGAATTTTGCAGGTTTCGAAGCATCCTTGCTCTTGAAAGTCACTTTCTGGTTCCCGCTGCCCACATAAAGAGCGTCGCGGAAACGCAGCGTGTACTCCTTGCCGTCCACGGTCACGACACCGTCGCCGCCGACATTGATCACGCCCAGCTCACGCGCAAAAAGGAAGTAAGGCGCTTTGAGCGGATCGATCGTCTCGAGTACCAGCTCCTTCGTCACGGGTACCGCACCGCCGAAAATAAAACGGTCGTACATCGAATAGGTAACGTTGATCTGGTCGGGAACCATCACCTTTTCCATCAGGAAACTGCTGCGCAGCCGTTCCGTGTCGTACGTTTTCACATCCTGCGGATTGCAGGCCGTCTGGATTTTGTAATTCACCTGGGCCGAAGCCGACAATGCAGCCACACCCGCGATCAATACTAAAAATAGCTTTCTCATATCTACTCTACGGTTTTTAATTGTTATTTCTCTTGATTATTCCCGGCTTCAGCCTCTTCGGCCGCTTCCAGTTCTGCCTCGGCCTCAGCCTGACGGTGCTGCCGCAGGATCGCGCGACGATTCACGAGCATCAGAGCAAGCGTGCACACTCCCAAAATGACAGGACCGATAATCTTGATGCTTGCGGTCAGGTGGTAGATCACCCACGTAAACGGACTTGACGCGAAGTCGATAGCGGCAGCCTCACTGAATCCGTCCGGAATCCGCACGGCGGTGTCCTGGGTCATTGCGTAAACGTCCTGGGCTGCCAACGTGAAGACCGGAGCGAGGTTCGTCACAATATAAACGCCCCCGACCAACAGGATCAACCCGATAATAAAAGTTTTGAATACGTTGCCCTTCGTGATCGGAAGAATCAGCGGGAATACATAGAACATCCCGGCCAATGACGCCAACGGAAGGAATTCGTTCCCCGGCAGGATAACCGCCAGCAGGATGATCACCGGAATCAGCAACAACGACACGACCAGCGTGGCCGGGTGGCCGATAACCAGTGCCGGACTCATACCGATATTCAGGCCGGCGCTTTTCTTGAATTTGCGGTCGATCAGCGATTTGGTCGCATTCGAAATGGGCAGCAAACCTTCGATGAAGAGTCCCGTAATGCGCGGGATCAACTCCATTACGGCACCCATCTGCACGCCGAGCATCAGCACCTTCGGTAGCTCATAGCGGGCAAAAGCACCGATCACGCAACCGATTACCACACCGAGGAAAAGCGGCTCGCCCATCAGGCCGAACTTCTGCTTCATCCCCTCCGAATCGATATTGATTTTATTGACACCGGGAATCTTGTCGAGTCCCTTGTTGATTACCCAGGCGAACGGCACGAAACCGGCACAGAAAGGCTGCGGAATCGAAATACCGTCCATATTCTTGTAGAACTTCTGGAATTTCTTTGCAGTGAAATCCGCGATAACCAGCGTAATGATGTAGCAAATTACAGCTGCGAAGAAGCCCCACAGCAAGCTGTGCGTAGCGAAGTAGGCCAACGCGCCGATAAAGGCGAAATGCCAGTAGTTCCACAGGTCGATATTGACCGTTTTGGTCGTCCGCGTCAACAGCATCAGCAAGTTAACGCCCAAACAAATCGGGATAATCAGCGCGCCTACCGAAGTATTGTAGGCTATACTGGCGGCCGCGGGCCATCCCATATCGAAAACCTTGAGCTGCAGATCATAAATATCGACAACGCTGTTCAGAGCAGGGCCGAGGGCGGTGGTCAGCAGAGCGGTCACGATGGAGAGGCCGACGAAACCGACGCCGACCAACAGTCCGCTTTTGAGGGCTTTCCCGAGCTTGATACCGATGCAGACCCCGAGGATCGTAAAAATGATCGGCATCATCACTGGTGCTCCCAATCCGACGATATAACCGAATACTTCTTTCATAGTGCTTTAATGGTTTAACGTTTGAAATAGGGGTTCGGGTATGCGGCGAATCAAAATTTCATCTCCTGCCGTCCCCGAATATCGTTCAGTCCGCGCTATTTGCGGTATTTGGCGATGATGGCGAGCGACTCCCGGCACTTATCGGAGACAGCGCCCCAGTTCTTGGCGGCGATCACATCCGACGGGAAAAGTTTCGAGCCCATGCCCACGCAAGTAACACCGGCCTTGACCCATGCCGAAAGATTCTCTTCGGTAGGTTCCACCGCACCGGTCACCATCAGCATCGACCACGGCATCGGGGCCATCATATTCTTGACAAACGACGGACCGCCGACATTGCCGGCCGGGAAGATTTTGCAAAGATCGCACCCGGCCTCCTGGGCAAAACCCACTTCCGTTACCGAACCGCAACCGGGGGTGTAAGGAATCAGGCGGCGGTTGCACACCTTCGCCACATCGGGATTGAACAGCGGACCTACAACGAAATTAGCTCCCAACTGAATGTAGAGCGATGCAGTGCCTGCATCGACGACCGAACCGACACCGAGAATCATCTCGGGACACTCTTTGGCGGCGAACTTAATCAGGTCGCAAAACACCTCGTGGGCCAGATCGCCGCGGTTCGTAAATTCGAAAGCCCGTACGCCGCCATCGTAGCACGCCTTGAGGACATTTTTCGAAATTTCGATATCCTTGTTATAAAACACGGGGACCATGCCCGTCGAGGCCATCGCCGAGATCACCTCTATTTTTGAAAACTTTGCCATTTTGCTTTTGCTCCGTTAATTTAATTGATTCTTAATTCTTCCTGCACCGTTGCCATATGGTCGGCCAGCGGATATTCCGAAGCCTTGACCGGAAATCGTATGCACAAACTCTGCAAACAGGCCAAGGCGTGTCGCTTACCGGAAACCGGCACGGTACCCTCACGACTTCATTAACGCGACACACGGCCCGAACCGTCGCCCTTCATCAGGTTCTCCACCTCGGCAACGGTAACCATATTGAAATCGCCGTAAATCGTGTGCTTGAGGCACGAAGCGGCTACCGCGAAATTAAGCGCCTTCTGGTCGTCGCCCGTATAGGTGAGCAGACCGTAGATCAGGCCGCCCATAAACGAGTCGCCACCGCCCACACGGTCCACGATGTGCGTAATGTCGTACGAAGGCGACTGGAAAAGCTGTTTGCCGTCCCAGAGCACACCCGCCCAGGTATTGTGGTTCGCGTTGATCGAACCGCGCAGCGTGATGATCACCTTTTTGGCACGCGGGAAACGCTGCATCAACTGCTTGCAGACCGATTCGAACTCGGCTGCCTGCACTTTACCGCCCGTTGCGGTAACGTCGAACCCTTCGGGTTTGATACCGAACACCTTCTCGGCATCCTCTTCGTTGCCCAGAATGACATCGCAGCCTTCGACCAGCGCAGGCATTACCTCGGAGGCTGTTTTACCGTATTTCCACAGGTTCTTGCGGAAATTGAGGTCCGTCGATACGGTAATTCCCATCTTGTTGGCAGCCTTGATCGCCTCGAGGCAGACATCTGCGGCTCCCTGGCTCAATGCGGGCGTAATTCCGGTCCAGTGAAACCAGTCGGCCCCAGCGAGCACCTGTTCCCAGTCGATCATGCCCGGCTTGATTTCGGCAATAGCCGAATAGGCCCGGTCGTACACCACTTTACTCGGACGGGCCACTGCGCCCGTTTCGAGAAAATAGATGCCCAGACGGTCGCCGCCGTAGACCACATGCGAAGTCCCCACACCGTACTTGTGCAACTCCTTGAGGCAGCTCTCCGCAATGTCGTTCTTCGGCACGCGGGTGACGAATTCCGGTTTGAGTCCGTAATTAGCCAGCGATACGGCCACATTCGCCTCACCGCCGCCGAAAGTGGCGGTAAACTCTGTGGCCTGGCAAAAACGCAGGTAGTCCGGGGTTGCCAAACGCAACATGATCTCTCCGAAGGTTACAACTTTCTTCATTGCTCTTTTCTGTGTTTTATTTACTATATCGGTTCGTTATCTTTATTCATCATCCTCAGCGGTCGTTTGCCAAACGATCCGAACCGTCCGCGGTTCGTTTCGGTAAAACCCGTCCGTCAAAACCCGAAATAATTTTTCGCGTTGTGATACGAAATGTCCTCCACCATGCGGCCGATCCACGCCATTTCGCTGCGGGGCAGCCGTCCGCTTTCGACATCCCGCCCCAACAAGTTGCACAGGATACGGCGGAAATATTCGTGCCGCGGATAGGAGAGGAAGCTGCGCGAATCGGTCAGCATTCCTACGAAACGCCCCAACAATCCCAACGACGAAAGCGCATTGAGCTGCTTGGTCATTCCGTCCTCCTGGTCGAGGAACCACCAGGCCGCACCGTACTGTACCTTTCCCACCGTGGGCCCTTCATTGAAATTTCCAGCCATCGTGATCAGCACTTCGGTATCTTTCGGGTGAAGGTTATACAAAATGGTTTTGGACAACTTGCCCGCACGCGCCAGGCGATCCAGGAACCTATTGCCGGCTGCCGCGCAAGGTTCTTCGCCGATCGAATCGTAACCGGCATCCGGTCCCAACCGGTCGAACATCCTGGAATTGTTATTGCGGATCGCTCCGACATGGTACTGCTGCGTCCATCCGCTCTCGTCGTCCATCAACGCGAGGTCGAACAACAGGCCGCTTTGGAATTTGGCCGTCTCCCCGGCTGTCAGCGCTGTTCCACCGCGTACTTTGGCAAAAATCTGCATCAGGTCGCTCTCCGTGTAATCGGCCGCTACGAAGCCCCCCAAACCGTGATCGGAGAGCCGGCAGCCCATCCGGTCGAAAAAGTCGTGACGGACATGCAGTGCATCGAGCAGTTCCTCGTAAGTACCGATGCTCATATCGGCAGCGGCTTCGAGCCTGTCCAGGTAAGCGTTATAGGCTTCGGGGTCGGAAACCGCCGTTGCCTTGTCGGGCCGCCAGGCAGGCAGGACTTTGGTCCCGAAACCGCTTTCGGCGATACAGCGGTGATACTCGAGCGAATCGACCGGATCGTCGGTCGTACAGACCACCTCGACATTACAGCGCGTCATTAGCCCCTGTGCCCGGAATCCGGGTTCCGCAAGCCGGGCGTTGCACGCTTCGTAAATCTCCCGGGCCGTCCGGGGACTCAACACTTCATCGATGCCGAAAATCCGGGCCAGCTCGAGATGGGTCCAGTGATAAAGCGGATTGCGCATCGCATAAGGAAGCGTTCCGGCCCATTTCTCAAATTTCTCCCAATCGGATTTGTCACCGGTAATATAGGCCTCTTCGACGCCGTTGGCCCGCATTGCACGCCATTTGTAATGGTCGCCGCCGAGCCACGCCTCGGTAATATTCCCGAAACGGCGATTCTCCGCGATCATTTGCGGCACGAGGTGGCAATGGTAATCGATGATCGGCATCCGGGCAGCATGTTCGTGATACAGCTCCCGCGCCGCATCGTTCTCCAGCATGAAATCCTCTCCGATGAACTTGCTCATGACGCACAAGGTTTAAGACCCCGATAAACCCGTATAAAACAGGCCCGAACTCCACCGAAAACGGACGGAAGGCAGCCTGTGCGGGCATTATCAAAAGTCAAAAATAGCGATTTTTTTGGACTTACCCCTTTTTGCAGAAGAATATCAGCCGATTTTCGTCCGCAGCCCCCTCGGGGAAGCAGCTTTGCCACCCAGACCAACTCGAAAAATAACATTGAAAACAAAAAACAGATCGACAGCAGACCGGCGGCAAACCGAAGCAGCCCCCACAAACCGGCAGGAATCCCGGCGACAGGCAGTGCCGATACTCCATTCCGGCGAACGGCTCCGCATCCTTGTGCGAACCGGGCGCCCAGGAATTTTCACTCACTGAGGAACGTATCGGCATCGATGATTTCGATTTCCCCTTCCTCCACCGGAATCCGTTCCGAACGGCCGAGCGTCACGATCAGCCCGCGGCGCTGCCCTCCCTGGCGCATCGCCTCGGAAAGCCCTTCAATCTTCATTTGCATCAGGTCGGGATCGTCTCCATCGTAACAAGCCTGTATGCAGCCTGCGATAAAGCCCTCTTCGGCCACGACAAAGTCACATCCTCCGCATTCGGGCGTATAAAAAATCGCATCGTATTTCCGGGCGAGGTGATTATGGATCATGGTCGCAAAAAGCCGTTCGCGGGAAAGAGATTCTTCGGGCGACAACGCCGCAGCAAGAGCCGTATCGACCGCATACACTTTGCGGGGATTGACGGCCTGCCGGCCCGGCGTCGTCCCGAGAATGGGGACGAACGCGACCAGACCGGCCCGTTCGAGATGCTCCATATGTTCGGTCACCGTACTGACCGATTTTACTTTCAACTGGTTGCGAACCGCATTGGCCGTTACCCCACCGCCCGTAGCCGTGAGCAGGAAAAGGGCTATGCGACACAAGGTCACCCGGTCACGCACTCCTTTGGCTATCAGTACATCCCGGTTAACGATCAGGTCATACAGCGACAGCAGCGATGCCGTGCGTCCGGGCCTGCAACATTCCGGGAAGGCCCCCCGTAACAGATACTCTTCGACCGCCTCTTCGCCTCCCCGCCGGTGCACGGCCTCCAAAAACTCAAGATAACCGAATAACCCGAGCCTGCGCGGGATAAACAACGAGGCGGATACGACAGCCTCCTGCGCTGCCGCAGAGCCGGCCAGCTGCAGGTCCGTCCCCTCCTGCCGCGCCTGCTGCACGGCCAACAGCGTATCGAGCGACACGGTCGCCACCACTTTGATCCCCTCGGCAAGTTTCGACCCGATAAACCGAGCCCATCCTTGGGCATAATCCACTTTGTCGAGCAGCAAAATACCCTTGCCCGACTCCGCAACCAAGGCGGAAAGTTTATCGAAATCACCACTGTCGAATCCGGCCAGCCGCGCATCCGAAAAATCGGTATACCACGCCTGCGGATAATCGTTTTGCAACATTTGCAGCAGCAACGTACTGCGACCGCTGCCGCGGACACCGCCGATCAGCAACGCCTGATCGGTCAGGTAAGGCATCGACGCAAGTATTGCGCGCGGCATTCCGGCAATCCGATCGTCGAGGTTTTTACGCTGCCGGGCTACGATCCGGGCCAAGGTCGTCTTCGGTATCATCACAGAAAAGAATGGTTCTGTTGCAAAAATACAATTTTATAGTTTATAAACAAACATATTTATACTTTTACATCATCAACCCGTTTTAACACTCCCGTAACAGCCGTTTAACATTCCGGTAATATGGATTTAAGAATTTAATCATACATTTGCGCAAAATCTTTTCAAAAACAGATGCCGCAATGAAAAGGAATCTGCTGATCCTGTTGGCAAGCGCAGGGATAAGCGTTGCCGGACTAACCGAAGCGTCAGCCCAGAACGAGAACCCCACGCTCAGTCCCGACACCCTCCGGGGAATCGCCCTTTGGGGGAACAAATCACACCAGAACAATCAAGATTCAGGCTCAAATAAAGAGAACGAAACCTTTTTATCCGGGGCTGAAGGCATAAATTCGAAAAATCTCACCCTTCCTGCCCAAGAAAATTTCCCCGCAGGCAATCGAAACCCGGAGGAAGGTACGCATGCGGGTGGAAGTCCGAGTGCGAATCGGGGTCAGGATATTCCGGCAGCAGCCACCGGCATGGAACCGGGCTGGAACCCGGGAACACCGGAAAGCGGCCCGCAAACGCCGACGACCAACGCATCTATTCCAGCGCAGCAGGCCAGCACAAAAAATGAAAGCGAGGTTTCTTATGTCCCTCGTGTAGACGGGGCGGTGAAAGCCAAGCTGGAAGTAAGCCTCAACGACGGCGAGTACCGGTTCAATGTCCGCAACACGCGGTTCGGCGTTTCGGGCAATGTGAGCCGGAACATGTTCTACCGCATCCAGGTCGACTTCAACAACGAGGGCAAGCTCAGCATCCTCGACTCCTATGCCGGATACCGTACCGGCGGGCTCGATATCCGCCTCGGGCAGCAGCAGTACCACTTCAGTACAGACCTCGACCGCGGACCGACGGCCAGTCTCTTTGCGAACCGTTCGTTCATCGCCAAATACCTGACGAGCTACTACGGCAGCGAACTGTCCGGAGACAAAATCTCGCATTATGTCAAAACGCTCGGTTCGCGCGATCTCGGCATCATGGGTACCTATACATTCACGAAACAGGTTCCGCTCAAACTCTTTCTGGGCCTGTTCAACGGATCGGGAATCAACAATCCCTCGTGGAACAACAAGATCAACATAATCGGCCGCGTCGAATTCGGTCGCGCGGAAGGGTTCCGGGCCGCTGCGAGCTACTACAACGGCTCGGCCCCCCGGCATGCTTTCGTGGTCGAGCGAGACGGGGTATCCTCGCAGGAGGAACTGAACCAGAAAATGAACATGGTGGGAGCCGAACTTCATTACGTCACGGGGGGCTTCTTCATCGAAGGGGAGTATGCGCGGCGCTACCTCAAAACGAAGGTGGACAACGACGATATTCTGAACACCACCATGACGGCCGCACTCATCCACAGCTACTACCGGTTCGAAATGCCCCGCCGCTTCGTGATGAGCTACATCGCCCCGATGGTGCGCTGGGATCTGGGCAACAACATGGACTACCTCAACACCGCGAACACGGTGCGCGAAACCGTCGATGCGAACAGGATCACAGTCGGGATCAACTTCGGCTTCGGCAAAAAGCTCGTCAACTCGGAAATACGCCTCAATTACGAAAAATATTTCCTCAAGGAGCGGCCCGGCGACTTCAGCAAGAATAAACTGTTGCAGGATAAGTTCACGCTCGAAGTCGTAGCGGCATTTTAGTACCGGAGATACTCTTCCAGCGGCCGCCACCTTTCCAGCTTACGTTCGAAAGGCACGGCATGCGCCGGGCTGGTCGAAGGCAGATGCAGATATGGGTATCCGGGATGCCCTCGTTTGATACACCACGCCTTCAACTCTTTTTCGACGTGGCGTTTGAAAAGGCGGTAAGCGGGCTGGCCATTGAATGCAATCGCACGAATAGCCGGATGATCGGCCAGCAAGCCTACGATCTCATTAGGCTCCTCCCTGCAGATATTGCTGTCGAGACTCCCTTCGCGTTCACAGCACCGGCAGACGTCCCACAATGCGATTCCCGCGCGCAACAGCATCGCCTTGCGCAGCCCGTACTCCTCCGGCAGAGGTTCCCCCGCCAATGCCGCGACCAGACTCCAGAAGGCATTGCGCGGATGGCCGTAATACTGCTGTTTCTGCAGCGACATCACTCCCGGCATCGTTCCCAAAACCAACACCCGGCTACGGCTATCCGCCACCGGATCAAAACTTTGCAACATATCGGTTCCATCGTTAAATTCGACCCTGAATCCGGCAGCCTCCCGCTGACATGCCGAAGGCATACCCACGCCGTTGCAATCCTCTCCATAGCTGTCGGAAACCACCGCCCCAAACCGTGATGCCGGGGACGCTCCGCACAGGACCATAACGGCAACGGCGGAAAGCCTTTCCAAAAATACAAAAAATCCGAGAGCCCGCCCCTGCTCCCGCGGCACAGTTTGCAGTTCTCACCCGAAAACCCTATTTTTACAAATATATTTCGACACGACGCGTACAGAAACCGCGCCTGCAAGCGTTTATTCTACCAAACCCAAACCTGGAAACAGATGAAAAAATTCCGTATTTTCTGCTCTGCTCTGCTTTGCCTCAGCTTCGGCCTGGCAACGGCACAACCGGCCAATTATGCCTTCGACCCGAACCGCATTTACCTCGATTCGAAGGAAGGGCACGGCGGAACAGCTGCATGGGCGATGAAAAAAGCAGGCGACGTATCGCTTCCCGCCGAACAGCTTTCGATGCCCGGCAAAACAACGACGGACTGGATGCCGGCCATTGTCCCCGGAACAGTACTCAATTCACTCGTATTCAATAAAGTTTACCCCGAGCCTTACTACGGTGTAAACAATAAGCTCGACAGCAACCTGATCCCGGACCTGAGCAAAGCGGGCCGGGATTTTTACACCTATTGGTTCCGTACCGAATTTACGCTCCCGGAAAGTTACGCGGACAAACGGGTCTGGATGCAGCTCGACGGAATCAACTACCGCGCCGAGGTGTGGCTCAACGGCAACCTGCTCGCTACGATGGACGGCATGTTCAAGGATGAGCGGATCGACATTACGGATTTCGCGCAGCTGGGCAAGCCCAATGCACTGGCCGTAAAAGTTTACCCGGTAGACATGCCCGGTACGACACGGCAAAAACCCTGGGGAGCCGCAGGCGAGTTCTTTAACGGCGGGGACGGCAACATCGGCCTCAACACGACGATGCTGATGTGCGTGGGATGGGACTTTTCGTTCCTCGACGGTATCCGCGACCGCAACACCGGAATCTGGAAAAGCATCTCGATTTATACCACGGGCAACGTCGACATGCGTCACCCGTTCGTGAAATCGGAACTCAGCAAGCCAGGATACGACACCGCCCGCGAAGAGGTTTCGGTCGAGCTGGTCAATCCGACCCCAAAACCGGTCAAATGCCGTGTCGAAGGTGAAATTACCGGCACCGGAATCACTTTTGCCAAAGAGACCGAGCTTTTCCGGGGCGAGAACCAAAAGGTTACTTTCACCGCCGACGAGTTCCCGCAACTGGTCATCGACAACCCGCGGTTGTGGTGGCCGCGCTTCAAAGGCAATCCAGAACTCTACGAACTGAAAATGCGGGTACTGGTGGACGGCACAGTTTCCGATTCGGCCAAAACCCGCTTCGGCATCCGCGAAGTGACTTACACGAACGATACGCCTGACAGCTCGCGCACTTTTATTGTCAACGGACACAAAATCTTCATCCGCGGTACGAACTGGATTCCCGAAGGGATGCTCCGCACCTCGGACGAGCGCACCTACGCCGAACTGCGCTACACCCGGCAGTCGGGTATCAACCTCGTTCGCTTGTGGGGCGGCGGGATCGCCGAATCGGACTACTTCTACCAGCTTTGTGACGAAATGGGTTTACTGGTATGGCAGGAGTTCTGGATGACGGGCGACACGAAACACCCGCAGGACCAGGACCTCTACCTCGCCAATCTCGCGGCTACGATCAAACGGCTGCGCAACCATCCGTCGGTAGCCTATTATGTCTCTTCGAACGAGAGCACCGAGACTTCGGGCGCCCGCGAACTTATGACCGCCCTCGACGGCACGCGCGGCTACCAGATGCAGTCCGAATGCGACGGTGTGCACGACGGAAGCCCCTACAAGCAGGTCAACCCGATGCAGCACTACGACAATACCGCCTCGCCCCGCGGCAGCCGCATCGACGGATTCAATCCCGAATACGGTGCCCCGACCACCCCGACGATAGAGGTACTGCGCGAAATGATGGACGAAAAAGACCTCTGGCCGATCAATAAACCGGTGTGGGATTATCTGGACGGCGGCGGATTCCACCTCGTCGCATCGCTGTACAAAGACCTCGTGAACCAATACGGCGAAGCGCGCGACATCGAGGATTTCGCCGAGAAGGGACAGTTCGTCGGCGCAATGAACTCCAAGAGCATCTGGGAAAACTGGAACTACAACAAACTCGGCTACGGCGACCGCTACTGCTCGGGATTGCTGTTCTGGTACCACAACTGCCCGGTACGGCAGGTAGCCGCCCGGATGTGGGATTGGTCGCTCGAACCCACCGCATCGCTCTACCACACGCAGAACGCACTGCAACCGCTGCATGTGCAGTTCGACTACCTGAAAAACACCGTCTCGGCTTGCAACGACTACTACCGGGCTTTCCCCGGCTATAAGGTGACCGCCGAAGTATACGACCTGAACAGCAAAAAGGTATGGAGCCGCACGGCTGCGATCGACCTGCCCGAAGACGGCGTGGTGAACGATGTCTTCAAGATTGACTTCCCGGCCAATATCACCCCGGTGCATTTCATCAAACTGCGCCTGTACGACGAACGGGGCAAAGAGGTATCGGACAACTTTTATTGGCGCTCGACGAACCGTTACGAAGGCCCCGAAACACTCACCGGCCCCACGACCGCAGGGTTTGAAGCGATTTCCGACCTGAAACCGGCAAAGGTCAGCGCCCGTTATGCCCAGCGTACCGACGAACAGGGACACCGCTACATCGACGTAACATTGCGCAACGGCGGCCAAGCGCTCGCTTTCTTCACACAGCTGCAGCTGCTCGATGCCGGAGGCAAGCCCGTACGCCCCTCTTTTTACACGGACAACTTCTTTTCGTTGCTGCCGGGCGAAAGCAAAACGGTAACGATCGAAGCGCTGCCGGGTAAACTCCCCGACAACGGAAGTTCGCTCGTAATCAAGGGATGGAACCAGCCCCGCCAGCAGTTCGACCTGAAATGGGACGCAAAAAGACTTTAAATCGGAATGAGGTACATTCCAGGATTTCATCGACACCGGCCCAAGAACCGGTAACAGCAAGAATACAAAACCTAAAGCAGATAACAAACAATCCATGAAAACCAAAAACAGCAAGAACACCCTTTCCCGCCGGGATTTTCTGAAAAGTTCGGCTGTCGGCGCACTCGGCGCAGTTATAGCCCCTTCACTGATCACTACCGGATGCTCCTCTTCCGATGAGAAGAAATATCCGAAAGCCGTCGTTCCCGAATTGTTGCCGCAGGCGCCCGACGGACGGCCGCTGAAAGCGGGCCTGATCGGATGCGGCGGCCGGGGGACCGGTGCCGCCGTCAATTTCCGCGATGCCGGCAACGGCCTGACCGTCACAATGCTGGCTGACATTTTCCCCGACAAACTCGACGCCTGCCGCAAAACGCTCAAAGGGAAGGGGATCGAGGTAACCGACGAAAACTGTTTCCTCGGTTTCGATGCCTATAAAAAGGTGATCGATTCGGATGTGGACGTCGTTTTGCTCTGTACGCCGCCTGCCTTCCGTGCCCAGGAGTTCGCCTATGCCGTCGAAAAAGGCAAACATGTTTTCCTCGAAAAGCCCTGTGCGGTCGATCCGGTCGGAGCCCGGTCGATTCTCAAAAGCGCCAAAATCGCAGAACAAAAAGGGCTGTCGGTAATCAGCGGCACGATCCGCCGCTCGCAGCGCGACTGCATCGAGACTTACCGCCGCGTAGCCGAAGGGGCTATCGGAGATATCGTTTCGGCACAGGTGATCCGCAACGGCGGTACGCTGTGGCACAAAAAGCGCCAACCGGAATGGAACGACATGGAGTACCTGATGCGCAACTGGCCGAACTTCTGCTGCGTATCGGGCGACATGCCGGCCGAACAATTCATCCACGAGATCGATATGATGTCGTGGTTCCTCGGAGACAAAAAACCCCAGCGGGCAATCGGTTACGGCGGCCGGCAGAGGCGCGTATCGGGCGACGTATACGATTTCTTCAGTATCCAGTACATCTACGACAACGGGATGCGCACAAACTGCGCCTCGCGCCAGATCGACGGCTGCGACAACGAATTGAGCGTCATGGTATACGGCACGAAGGGATCGACCAACTGTTTCGATACGATCTACAATCCCGACGGCACGGTCGCATGGCAGTACCCCAAACCCGCGCCGGAAGATCCCGATCAGACCTGGGCGGTCAAAGACCCCTACGTCCAGGAACATATCCGGCTGGTGACGGCCATCCGGAACAACGAGCCCCTGAACGATGCCGAAACGCACGTACAGTCGGTTCTGATGGCCATCATGGGCCGTATGGCCGCTTATACCGGCAAGAGCGTTACATGGGATGAGCTGATCGCTTCGGATCTGAAAATCACGCTCGATCAATACGAATTCGGCCCGATTCCCGGCGGGCTCAACGAGGTGGTTCCCAAGCCCGGGACCGACTCCGGCAACGAGCAGGCTTAAGGCGCAAAGGCTCCGGCTGCGCAAGCTGCCGCATAAACCATTAAAAACGACCGTGTATGAACCGCAGGGATTTTATCAAAAAAGGATTGCTGGCCGCCGGTGCGGCATCGCTCGTCCCGTTGGAAGGACTGGCGGCTTTTACCCCGGAAACGGCACCGGAAGGAGCATTCCACCCGGCAAAAGGCCCGACGAATGCGCCGCAGGATGGACGGATATCACCTCCGGAGGCAGAAGCGACCGTCCCTGCAGAAACTTCCCCGGCCGGAGAAAAAGCAACTCCGGGGAGTGCTGGCCGGAGATTCCTGAAGTCGATGATGTGGGGCATGATCGGGATGAGAGGAAGCAGCGTCCTCGAAAAATGCGAAGCCCTGAAAGCGGCCGGATTCACCGGAGTGGAGCCTTACAGCCATCAGGACCGGCAGGAGATGCTCGAAGCCATGCGCCAAACCGGACTGAAAGCCAGCAGTGTTTGCAACGCAAAACACTGGTCCTATCCGCTTTCGTCGCCTGACAGCGGCATCCGCAGGCAGGGCATCGACGCTCTCCATACCGCGATCGAAGACGCCCGTTTTTACGGTACCGACGCTGTACTGCTCGTGCCCGGGATCGTGAACGGCGAAGTAAGTTACGACCAATGCTGGACAAGGACAACCGAATGCCTGAAAGAGGTGCTCCCGGCCGCGGAGCACGCGGGAGTCCGGATCGGTATCGAAAACGTGTGGAACAATTTTCTGCTCAGTCCGCTCGAAACGGCACGCTACATCGACCAGTTCGACAGCCCCGCGATCGGGGCATATTTCGATGTCGGAAACGTAATGGCATGGGGGTGGCCGGAGCAATGGACCGATATTCTCGCGGGAAGGATCGTCCGCATCCACCTAAAAGATTTCAGCCGCAAACTGGCAGATGAAAAAGGGCGGGGCCGGGGATTCGACGTTCCGCTGGGAGAGGGGGAGGTCGATTGGCCGCGCGTAATGGCGTCCTTGCTCCGGAACTATGACGGCAACTGGCTTACCATAGAACACCAGGGAGGCGATACGCCGGAAGGGCTGGCCGAACTATCCCGCCGTTGGGACCGGATCACCGGAATTTGAAGCGAGCCGGAGAATCCGTCATCTCCCGGTATTTGCTTAACATGTCGAAACACGGACAGAACCAAAAAACGACAATCCGGGCGATCAATAAGGCGCCCCCTCGATGACGGCCGAACCATCATACGGAATCAACTTTCCTTCGAGCGTGACCCGGTTCATGTTGAAGTTGGGAAGTACGGTCACACTAGCGCTGTTGTTGCCGGGGAAAAGCGTAATCTCGACCGCTGCGGAGATACCGATCCCCACTACATTCATATCGAAAAAGACATATCCTTTTTTATCGGTCCGCATGGTGATATCCGAAGCCGTTCCCTGAACGGTAATGCCGCCCAAACCGTTCATTCCGGCCGACGCGGCATTGAAGCCCACCTGTACGGTGGCCGTTTCGCCGTTCAGCGAGACAAAATTCGTGGTAGGATCGACCAGAGCGACCTGTCCGCCCCGCAACATCATGCGGTCGGTTTGCATCATAAAAAAGCGTTTGTCGAGGGCCTGCACCGCTTCGTTGTGATAGAGCCGGTCGAGGGCCTGACGCTCCTGTTGGCGCTGTGTGCGTTCCGCTTTGCGGACCGCCTTGCGGTTATCGGCCGTTTGTGCCGTGACTCCTGTAAAGAACAAGCCCAGCAGGCCGACCAGTATCATATTCCGTATCATATCGTCTGTGTTTTAAATTTGCGCATCGCATAGGCTATACACCGGACATCCGTACCAATTATCAGCGTACAGATCCCGTGTACGTATTTCGAACAATCGCCGTGCCGCAAATGCACGGCCAATACGCCTCCGCGACAAATTTCGCGGCGGCTGAGGCATAAATATTCACCACAAAGTCAGGCCCTAACGCGGAACCTTTTTCAGATCGGGCAGGAACCACGTCACCAGACCCAACAGCGGCATGTACGCACAGATATTATAGACCGCTTCGATTCCGTAATGGTCGGCCATGTCGCCGAGCACGGCCGACGCAATACCGGCAATACCGAATGCAAACCCGAAAAAGAGCCCGGAAATCAATCCCAACTTGTTAGGCAGCAACTCTTGGGCATAGAGCAGGATCGCCGGGAAAGCTGACGAGAGCATGAACCCGACACAGAAGCTCAGTACGACCGTCCACGCCAGCGAGACATGCGGCATCAGGATACTGAACGGCGCCGTCCCCAGAATCGACATCCAGATTACATATTTGCGGCCGATACGGTCGCCGATAGGCCCTCCCATCAGTGTGCCGGCCGCCGTAGCCAACAGAAAGACAAACAGAAAAATCTGAGATTGCTGTACACTGACGCCGAACTTGTGCATCAGGTAGAAAGTGTAATAGCTGCTCAGGCTGGCCATATAAATGTATTTCGAAAAGATAAGCGTCAGCAGGATGGCGATCGCAAAAAATGTCCGCCCGTGAGGAAGCGGCATGGGGGCATGCCGGACAGCATTGGCAGGGCGCCATTTGACACGCCGCAAATAAGCCTTGTACCAACGGCAAACCGGGATCATCACCAGAATCGCGACAAACGCCACGATTGCAAAGTAGGCGATGTTGTGCCGCCCGTAAGGAGCGACCAGCAGCGCCATCAGTAACGGACCGAACGATCCGCCCAGATTGCCGCCCACCTGAAATACCGATTGGGCGAACCCGCGCCGGCCACCCGAAGCCAACGACGTGATCCGGGAAGCCTCGGGATGCAGTATCGAGGAGCCGACACCGATCAGGAAGACCGACACCAGTACCCAGTGCAGGTTCGATGCAAATGCGAGGTTAAGCAACCCGACCAGCGTAAAACACATCCCGGCAGGCAGCGACCAGACAAAAGGACGTTTATCGAAGAAAAGCCCCGCCAACGGCTGAAAAACCGATGCGGCCATCTGGTAAACCAGTGTAATCAAGCCGATTTGCCCGAAACTGAGGGCCAGATCCTCTTTGAAAAGCGGATACGAGGCTGCAAGCAGCGATTGGAGCAAGTCGTTGAGACAGTGAGACAAACTCAGTGCGATCAGCACAGGCAATGCGATCTCGGAAGAGGTAAATTGTGATCTGCGTATCATGGGTATATTTCCATCTGCGGTTACGATCGGGCCCGGAAAGCGGCACAGCGCAAAACACAAACGCGTTCGGTGCGGACGGAAAGCGCCGCAAAGGTACCCCGATATTTCTGATTTCAATACCGCCGACCCCGGAATTTTCAACTCATCCCGGCAGTCGGGAGCCCGGCAATTCTAACCGGAACGACCGGCCTGGACGAATCGCCGGATCAACCGGAAGCTTTCGGTGCCGAAATTCGGGGTTCAGAACGATGCGGCGTTTAGAATACAGTCTGAAATCAGAGGCCGTATACCGGAAATTTATTACTTTTGTATGTGATGCTTTCATTATCACGGTTCAACTGTTTCTGAAAAATTTTACAACGCGAACCCGCATACATCCTACTTAAAAACGGCTCAAATGACTCGTATTTCTTTCATTTTCCACTCCTTTTCAGGCAGATTATGCCTGATGCTGCTGACAGCCCTGCTTTGTTCCTCCTATTCGGGAAGCAGAGGCGTCCAAATCCATTCCCACAACGATTACCAGAAAAACATTCCCTTCTACCGGGCTTATTCCCAACAGGTAAATACCATCGAAGCGGATATCTATACGGCTCCCGCTTCCGACGATTTGCTGGTGGCACACGATGTTCAGGAACTCGACACCGCACTTACACTGGACGAGATGTACCTCGACCCGCTGGTCTTCCTGTTCAAGCAAAATCAAGGGCGCGCCTGGCGAGGTTCGGAACAGATACTCTCACTGATGATCGACCTGAAAACTCCGCTCCATCCGACTATCGACCGGCTGATCGCCAAACTGGAAAAGCATCCTGAGGTATTCGATCCCGCTGTCAATCCTTATGCCGTCCGAGTCGTGATCACAGGCAGCCGTCCCGATCCCTCTGCTTTCGGAGAGTTCCCGCACTTCATCTCCTTCGACGGTTTTATCGACGTGGAATACACGCCGGAACAACTCGAGAGGGTGGCTCTCATCAGTGAACCGTTCTGCCGATATGCAAAATGGAAAGGAGGCCCCAAGCCACTCCCTGCCCAAGAGAAGCAGGTGATTGAGCAACTGATTGCAAAATCCCACAAAGCGGGTAAACCTATCCGTTTCTGGTGCTCTCCGGATAACGCCGTTGCTTGGGAGACTTTCCGAAAACTGGGAATCGACATCATCAATACCGACCAACCGGAGGCCTGCACGCTTTATTTTCAGCAGAATCCTTAACTTAATATAATCTGCGAGAGTCGGATAGCATTAAGGATCAAGACCACGAACGCCCCTCAAAAGCAAAAAAGCCTCTGATTGTTGTCAGAGGCTTTTTTATCGGGTGATCCCGGGGCGGTTCGAACGCCCGCCCACAGCATTAGAAGGTTTACCATAAACAAGCTATAATATACTAATTGGCATATACGTAGATCATTTATCTATTCCGTCAACAGTCCGTCAACTTCTGCGATTACCGTAAACCAACTTGTAATTATCCATCCTGCTTCACGTCACAATCCAGTCACATAAAATCTACCGTATCGTTAATGTTTCAACGGATTGATGTTTCGTTTCATCGAGTGGAACACTGCGGTACTTTACCCGACTAAAATCGATTTGCCGTAAATCGATACAACGGATCGCACTGTTGTACATAGTATTGTAATATATCTTTCTGTTCATCAGATCTGCCGCTGAGGTCCACTGTGTAGCACTAGGAATGTCCGTAGGGGGCTCTCCGGCAGAAAACTCAATACCGATAGGAATCTCGAAACTGCCCAAAATCCGGAAACATTGCAGGACGGTCTGTAAAGCCGAATCCTGTCGTGGGGCTGAACTTTGATAAAATGCTGCGCGGACGAAACGAGACGGAGGTGTAACATCGCCCGGAATACCGAGAAACCCGCTCCCGGCTCCGAAAGGCACAAGTTCGGTATCATGACCCAACCATTGCGCTGTTGTACTACCTGAACGGAGATTGACATAGTTATTCAGGTTCGTCATTTGCCAGTCGAATCCGGGGGAATTGGTCAGTACCCCCAACTTATTCTCGTAAAAACGGGGTTGACCGTTTATAATTTCCAATACAACCTGACGCCCCGATACGTCGGCAAACCGCCAATGAACGGTCGAAGCACGCGGGTCGATGGAAACTACACGTAATTCACGAACTGCAGCTTCCACCTCTTCGACCGTACGACATCGCGCCAATATCCAGGGAACCAGTTGTAGATCGGCAACAGTTGTAGATTTTTGTTGTGGATCATACTCCGGATATTGACCATAGCCGGGAAAATAGAACAATCCGGCCGAAAGTCCAGCCTCATTCATTCCTTCGGCAACGAATATTTCCTGTTCCACCGCAAAACCGACATAACCGTATTGCGCTGTAAACAATGTTCCCTGTTTTCCGCCTGGTAAAAGTATTGGTTGCGTATATCCTCTCGGCACAACCACATAACGGCTATTTAGATTACTTCCGCCCCATTCGATCGTACGGGCGAGAACACGAGCCCCGTCCTTGGAGACCAAAGTAATCCCCGTACAAGCCCCGGCTGGCTGGTCCCAGCCAGCGCACATTACCAGCAAAACAACAAATAAGCGTCTGATCATTGAGCTATGAGATTTAAAATTAATTGATATTACGTTAATCGTCAATTATATTGCCAAACTTTCACTTTCAAGCTCAGTACGGCTTATCAGAGTATGAAAACCTTTGCAGACTATTCCTTACTTAATCCGCATCCATCACGGCCTTGTTCGTATTTGCAATATTCGATACTTAATTATGCAATTATACATTGCATTTCAACTGATCAGCGGTTGAATCCGATTCGCGCATGTAGATTCCGGTCGCGGTTGTGATCGAAATCTGCCATCTACAGGCAAAAAATTAAGCCACTCTTTGAGTGGCTTAATGACAGAACGTTATAATCTATATAACGATCGTTATTACCGGGAAGCAATACCGCGAATGTTGAAATAGAAAATATAATTGGGATTTGTTGATGTCACCCGAATCATACTCCGGTCGACATAGCTGTCAGAAGTTAATGTACAAGCAGCTGGCTCTGAATAACCATTTCCTCCGTCAATCATTTGGACCCACACTGTAGCATTGTTCTCTGACGGTGTAGTTACATTGTGAATGTATACATCGATTTGGTCAATGCCGTACTGCCAGGCATTGGGACAATGGAATTGGACGCAGTTTCCCTCGTAGCGATTTCCGTATTCATCGTAAGACACCCCAACAAAAGAAGAAAAAACGAGATCGAGGGTAACTACTTCCAATTGAGTGTCAGAAGATGCCGTTTTAATTTCCGAAACATCACTTGCGTTAACGAACGTAAAAGACAGAAGAGCACAAACAAATAAAAGAATCAGTTTTTTCATAATCGTTAAGTTTTAGGTTATCTATTGCAAGATAATATAACAAAACTTCAAATACAAGTACCTGAGCCATAGTAATTAAAATAAATATTTTTAAAAAATACAATTTAACATTGTATCTAAAGCACAATAAGGTCATACTGCACCCTTACCCCTATATACGGTTGTATGCCTTTCGATGTTAAAGCCGCCCCGGCACTCACGCCGATCCCCCAACCAACTGCTCAACAATGTTGGCGACCAGAACCGTGAACAATACCGTAGAGTATCGGTATCATGAAATCCATCAGGGCTATGCAAGCAAACCACCAGGCGATATTCTACTTTGGCATACAAAGCATTTGAACAAGATGATTTCATATCGAAGCGGAGAGAGTGCGAAGTGTCGTCATGGCGATGTTTTGCATTGAGTACTGTTCTGGAATAAAAAATGGCATATTCTTTGAAAATCGATCGATAACGGCGGGGCCGCCTGTCCGATAATACCAGAATCTATACTATATAAGGCACGCTATTATGAAACGAACTGATACCGATAAGGGAAATCCCCATGCAATCTCGTCGAATTATATCGCTCGGTGGGTCGACCGTAACGTCGAGCAGAGTTCCGTCATTATGGTCGATCGGAAAATCGTTACGGACTGCAGAATCCAAAGTTCACGAAAAAACGACAGGCGGGATATTATCGTATCCGAAGGGAATACGCTCGCCCAAGCGGTCGACTCGGCATTGGCCTGGCCGGAAAGGAGCATCGTGGTGTTATGCAGCCGTGCCGACACCTCTTCGTTCGGCCGGTATTTTTCCATTATCGTCCGGCACCGCCTTCCGATCAAGATCGTGGTTTTGAATTCCCTCTCCGGGGGATTATGGCGGTTGCTGGCTGAAATGGCCGGACGGGAAAAGTGGGAAGCCGACCTGTACGACACCGATTTCGGAGCTTTCGCCCAGGTAATGGGCATGGAGGGGTTCTCTCTGTCCGATCCGGCGAAAGCGGATGAAATGCTCCGACGCATGTTCGAAATGGAAGGACCGGCTTTGCTTGATGTCAAAACCGTTTCCGCAGGTTCGGGTGCCCGAACCGACAGAAAGGAAGCAAACGTTTCCCGATTCACTCCTGCGGCGCTTCCTGCCCGGAAAGTATGGCGGAACCGGCACTTCGACGGAAAAAGAATCGGCCGGTGAGAGTGCTCTTCGCACCTTAGTTCTCCCTCTTCTTTCTTCAATTAATATATTTTCCACCGTTTCCCGGTTTCGGGGAACGGTTTTTTATGCAATTCGTCAGGGGAGTGATCCGCCTGGGGTAAAATACAAAATCGGCATTATTTTTCTCAGGTAACTATACGCAGAATCTTCCAGACCACCCATACCCACCACGGCACAGCCCTTTTCGCTTTTACAATGTCTGATGCCTGATTCTGCAATTCTACATTGCATTTCGCCCGATCGGCGATCAAATCGATTCGTGTGCGTTAGTTTCACTCTTTACAGTAAAAAGGTCGGCTTTTGTAAGCCGACCTTTATTGTTTAACATCATCTCAGGGCACGGAATCAAAGAATGGTATCACCGGGAATGGGATCAATCGGAGGCTCTATGCCTCCCCCGCCGCCAGGGCCTGTTCCACCCCCGCCGGAACTGGTCCCTGTGGCGACACCTGTGACATTCAGGTTGACCGAAATATTTGAAGGTACCACTTTTACGCTATTCAAATCCAAATAAGTGTATGAAGTGGGGCTAGCCGGAATCGGTTCGCCATATTCCGACAGGTCTAAATCGAAATTCATATAGACAGTTTCGTTCGGATTTCCATTAAAATTAACGTTTTTCAATTCAAATGACAATCCTTTGATGCCAGATTGTCGGCATTGTACCGGATTAACTGCCGAATAGATAGTATTGCTCCATCCCCCTAACCCTAAACGTCCGCCCCATGACGTAGTTATTTCACGGAGACTTTCAAATACGACATACACATCCACCGTGGCAGAGGCTGTTGCTTTAGTCTGAATTGCGTTTTGCGCAACGGGGGTTTGTGTCTCTGTAACATTTTTTGTGCAGCCTACCAGGGTGAGTAAGCAAACTGCCAATGAAAGCAAATTCTTCATAATCGTCAGGTTTTAGTTCGCCTTACTAAATTAAGACAACTTTTACAATAACACAAGTATCTGACATACAATTATTAAAATAAATATTTTTAAAAAATGCAATTTAATATTTGAATCTAAAACGAAATCAAATTATACTGTACTCCTATCCCAATATAAGGTTGCACGCCTTGCCGCGTTAAAGCTGCCCCGGCGCTCACGCCGATCCCCCAGCGTTTCGGCCTGCCGGGAACCCCGACCCGCTGGATAACGGTTTGTGTAACCGTCCGGGGATAGGCTTCGATACTGTTTGCCTGCACATTGTAGCCCTCTACCTCCATACGATAGGTCGAATCGTCGGTAAACAGGTAACGACCGATCGGAATAGGAAGGTGAATAGGTTTCCCGTCTGCTGTATCGTGGATGGTGTCATACCGAACGATATGCACGTATTTCGGTACCGGCACCGTATCTCTGATCGTGTCGAGATGTACGACTGGCGGCAAAGTATCGTACTGTACGATCTTAACCGGGTCGAAATTCTTTGTCCAGCGCCCCAGCAGGAATACGACGACCAGTACTGCAATTACGATCAAAGTATTTTTCATTTTTTGTGCTTTAAGAATCGTTCCCACGCCTGGTTATAGTCTGCGGCAGAAACATCCATCCCCGTCTCAACCCGGAGCATCGCGCGCACGATAGGCTCCATCACCGAACGATCGGTTGTCGTCAGGCGGCTGGTGCGCGGCACCCCGGAAAGGTTCGACACCGTGGAAATGTAACTCTCCGTATCGTTCCCGTCTTCGGGAGGCGCCCACCGCCGGATCATCTTCTCGATAGTGTCACAACCGTACAGAAGGCGATAATTATTGAGCAGGTGGTAGATTGCACGAATGCCCCAGGCCATCGTCTCGAAGGTCTTGAAACTTTTATCCGGCCCGGCCACCTCTCCCCGCCACACCGATCCGTCTTTGCGGATATTGCCGGGATTGTTGTTGCGAATGCCTCTTGCGTTACTCATCGTTCGTTTCTTTCTCGGGTTTCTCTCTACCCAGTTCCTCCACCAGCTTTTTCAGATCGTCCTTGTTGGCGATGATCTTCCCGGCCAGCAGTGCCGATTCCGCGAACCTGGTCTTGTCCTCCGCCTTCTCGAAGATGCTTTTCAGCTCGATGAAGCAGAGGAACAGCGCCCCGATGATCGTCAGGTAAGGCAGGCACGGCAGAGAGCAAAAGCTGTGCGCTTGGGAGACGATCAGCAGCGCGTCCATAATCGAGACCACCAGCAGCATGTTGTAGTAGCGGGCGATCTTGTCTACCGTGCGTTTGTAGCCGTTACTCATGCGCAGTTCGTGCCGGCGGCGGGCTTTGCGCACCCCGCTCCACAAATCCATTACGATTGCACCGAACACACACAGGTAGATGAACGCGAAAAGGCTCAGGTTATCGGCGAGGGCTTGTAAATTCAAATGTTCCATATTCGTTATTTTACTGGCCGGGAAAGCCCGGAGGAATTTCCGCCGGGTTCTGCCGCCGAATAATTATCCGATCATTACGATGGCCCACATCACCAATGTCCCGGCCATCACGGATACAAAATCCTTCCAGAACTTCGGATCTGTGTAGTTACCGTTCTTGTCCTTGTATTCCTTGCCGGAAGTCTGTTTGATCCCGGCCCACGCAATCGCCACGATCAGCGCAGGAAAGAACGAGAACACGCCCATGTTCAGGGCCACTCCGCAGATTGCGGTCACCACCATCCCGGTGATGATCTGCCAAAGGTTCGGTTTTGTCATTGTCGATTTGCTTTTAGTCTATTACCAATAATAAATTGCATTTCCCGAATCATAAGGAGGAGTCAGGTTCAGATCTATTTCAAAGATTTCACAGTATGGATAACTCGGACCGCCGGCATAGCCTTGCGCCGATGTCGATCCGTTGTTCAGGGTGGTGAAAGTATCTCCGCCCCCTCCCATATCGTCGTGATAGGTTACCCCGATCCGCAAAGTATCCCTGACCGCCTCCGAGGCCGAAATGACAAACGTCCCCGCAGACTGGTTGTAGGATAAACTTAAAGTAATGGATGCTTTCTCCGGACCGGGACCGGGACCCGGATCATGCCCCGCCTCCTGTTGGGTGACAATACAAGTTCCCCTCACCATAGTTTCCCTGTCCGGCAACATGATAGACCTATTTCCAACCGCCGAAGATCGTGCAGTCTCTGTTGTGTTTGCTGAACTGGCCGTAACAGTTATTTCCACATATTCTGTACTTCCATAATTACCGTCCTCCATAATACGGGAAGGTGATATTGTACAGAATTTTGACGATCCTGTTACTATAGATTCATCCATTTTCACGGCGAACGGTAGGGTGAATATTTCCAATTCCCTATAAACAGTTCCGGTACCGTTCCATGTCCATCGTTTATTAGGCATATACAGTTTGAATTTTCCACTCGCACCCGAAGTTTTTGCCAGTGTCAAAGTCTCAGGAATAGCATACATTACAGGCTTCGCATCTTGGTACATCTTTGATCCGGCAGCTTGATTAATCGTGATGTCGCTCGTTTTACCGTCATACGTTGCCCGATAGACGCCCGTGACGATATTGGCCGTCGTATTGTTACCGAATGACACGGTAGAACCGCCAAGCGTACCGCCTCCGGACTGTTTCGAGTAAGTAGGTGTTATGGAAATAGTCTGGGTTTCCTGCTGGGTATCGGTTACTATACCGTTCCATTTTATGCTGACGGTTCGGGTTTGGGAGGCTTTCGTCGAAAGTGAAGATGAACCACCGGCCGCAGCTACATTCGTACTTGAAGCCGTGATTTGAACACTTTGAGTAATCCACGCACCACGTTCGATAGTCTGGGTACCTGCCGCCTGTGCTATCGTAGTATCGTCCGTTTTTCCCCCGTAAGTAGCACGATAAACCCCCGATTTGGCGGCATTCGTTGTGTTGTTGGGGAATGATACCGCTGCTGCACCACTCAAAGAACCGCCCCCGGAAACCTTTGCATAGGAAGCCGTCACTGATACGGTTTGCTTTTCTTGTTGGGTGTTATTTACAATGCCATTCCATTTCGTCGTCTTTGTTCGGTTCTGTGTGGCTTTTGTGGACATTTGGGAAGTGCCTCCGGCCGCGGCGACCGTGGTCGGTGATGCAAACATATCGATAGACGTGGTCGCCCAATCTGTATATTCTATGCTTTGAACTCCCGCCGCCTGGTTATAGGTAATATCTTTGGTCGCGGTCTTACCGTTCAGCGTCAAGGTGATCCGCACGACGAAACCGTTGCGGGCGCTTGTACTGGTGTTGTTGGTCACCGTCACGGTCGACCCAGAAAGACTGAATCCCGTCTTAGCCGTTTGAACGGCATAAGACAGCGAACCGCCCGAAGAGGCGGAAGCCGGAGAGCCCGAAGTGTACGATCCGCCCTGCGAATAAGTTAACCCCGAAGCCACGTTGTTGGTACCTCCCGCGGCTGCAATAGACACCGGCGTAGCCCGTGAAATGACCGGGTCGTTCCATGTCAACACATTTGCATCCTGATATAAAACCAGGTGATTAGAAGTAAGCCCGTCATAGGTCCAATAGATCGTTCCGCGTCTTCTCTCGCCAGCGGTTACCCCACGAGACATTACATGGTACCCGCCATTTCCCCAGGCTTCCATCCATCCACCGCCTTCATAAAGAACCATTCCTGACCTATCCCCATCAGCACCGTTCTTTTCTTCAATGGTTGAACCGGAAGTATATAAATAAGTTGTATATCTTCTAAAATTAATATAGCCTCCTCCGGCAGGGACCGCCCCCCAGTCCGCAGGTTGGACCCAGGTAGCATCAGCAGCATAAGCGGCAATTCTAATCGAACTGAGGTTCCTGGCATTCGCGGCCTGCCCTGTATTCCAGGAAACAGCCTTGCCACCATAAGAAGCTGTAAAATGATTATACCTGTTAGATCCTTCTACGGTACCTCTGGAAGGAATGATTGCCGTATTGCCATTTATGGTGATACCCGCATACTCCCCAAGACTTGTATAGGCCGTAGAACTCCTGACATCTTCCAACGACGTGGCTCCGGATGTATAGGAGTAATTGGCGTTGCAAAAGAAAGTGAATATCCCGCCAGCTGCACCCATCCAATCATGCTGCCGAATGTCCGGCGGCATATTGGAAGAAGATTCACACCCTGCGCTTAATCCGGAAAGGGCTCTGGCATTCGCCTCCTGCGTACAGGCGGCGGTTTTGGATGCGGATGTAGTTTTTGTCCCGGCGGCATTGTACGCCGCAGCCGGGGTCCACACCCCATCGACTTTCCGTGTGACGATTCCCGATGTACGGGCATTACCGATTTCGGTTCCCCGCGCGGTACCCGTCAGGGTGCCTGTAGACGCGTCTACCACCGTAAATCCGTTCTGCACCGATCCGAGCGAATAGGTTACACCGACACTGAAAATACCATAAACGGATGATGGGGCTTCGGAAGATGTGGCACCGCTGCTGAAAGTGAATGTCCATGCACCGTCGGCATTGACGGTCGGCGAAATGGAAGCCGCTCCGGCTCCGAGGGTACCGTAACTGAATGTGGATGCTTTCACGGCAAGCGAACTCACATAGTTCCCGGCCTGGTATACATCCGTGGCTTTGTACGTGTTTTTACTGCCCTCTCCGTAAGCACGCAATGCCAGACTGCCGATTTTCGTTCTGTTTTGAATCGTCGTTCCCAAGGAAGGGGCCGATACCGGATCGTCCCATACATACGTGACTGCACCGGGACGTGTCGCCCCGGAAGTATAACTGATTGTCTGTGTAAAGTCTGTAGCCAAAGTCCCCTCACTGATTGTTCCTCCGGAGGCCGGGATATCCGCAACCGTGATATTCTTTGGCGTTACATTTCCATAAGTAGCGCTGTTCGCCTCCTGGAATACTACGGCCTCTTTCGCTGCGGATTTTCCGTTAAGCGACACCGAAACCGTAGCTGTCGCAACGGTCGTCTGGCCCGACTCCGTCGTACCTTTCGTGGACGCGGACACCGTTCCGGTGGCAGCATCTACCCCGGAACCGGAATAGGCGACCGTGGCCCCGGAAGTAATCGTTCCCCCCGATCCGTTCACGCCGTTCCAAGTCCACGGTTGCGAGTACGCAAGCGTCGGCGATACCGTTCCGCCCCCGGCCGGAAGCACTCCATAGCCGTAAGCCCCGATGGAGATCTCCCCATAGGACTTCGCCCCGGCCGCCTGTGCCAACGCACACGTCGCGGTTAAATCCTCCGAAACGACTGTTAATGCACCGCTACGGGCAACAGTAGTCGTGTTGTTGTCAATCGTGAGCGTCAGTGTTGCGGTGCCTGTCCCGGACTGAGATGAAGCACTCCATCCCACCGGAACGGAGAGTGCCCACATCTGTCCCTCTTCGACCGCAACGGTCAACTCCTGCGATCCTCCTGCGGCGGCGAAGGCCAGGAGATCGGCAGACAGGGCCAACGACGCATTGGGATACACCTGCTGCGAGCCAAGGTAAGACGTGGCTACAGGGGTCGCACCCAGATACATTTTGGCTATCTTGTTATTCCCAAGTGTAATCATTACCAGGTATAGGTTGCATTATCCGTGTTTACAGGCTGAATCTCAGTATTATTTACTTTTTCAATGGTGACGCTACCCGAAGGAGTCAGGCCGCTAACTTCGACCTGCCCGCCCGAGTTTCCGGATTGAATATTGATATACTGAGGTCCCCACATGTTTGTTGAGTCAAGATAGCCCCGCACCTCCACTGTGATGTCGTCGAGACAGGCCTGACTCGCTTCCGCTTTGACGATGGGCGTCCCCAAAGCGGGGAAATCCATGGAGGCAGAGAGTGTGATCGTCGGTTTTTCCGGATCGGGCCCGGGATCGTGCCCTGCCTCTTGAAGATAGCTGCATGAAGCCGTCATCCCGCCACCCGAAACGGTGATCGTTCCCCGCACCGATGCCGGGGCCGGATTCTCCGGAGCCGCTATCGTTACCGTCGCCGGACCCGTTCCGGAAGCAGGAGAGGCGCTCCAACCCGAAGGCAGGCCGGTAACAGACCAATTCAACGAAGCATTACAATTAACTTGTAAAGTTTCGGATTCCCCTTCACCGGCAAAACTCAAGGACGAAGGGGTGACTGTGAGATAGTTCGCCCCGGTCTTGAGTACCACATACAGCGTATTGGCATCCCGGACACTCAACGCCGCGTACTCATCTTCCGTCCCGGTCCAGAGTTTTTTATATCCGCTGCCGTTGCTGTTCTGATCCGTGACCGGAGAATATGAGGCGGGTTTACCGAGCAGGCTCTCGAACGTAGTCCTGTGGGGGTTGCTTCCATCCCTGACCTGCGAATGGTCGTAGGCTGCTTTTCCCCGGTCGCCCCGGTAAGCGGTAGAAGAGGTTTCACCCAAAGCCAAAGATTTGGAGATTTCCACGTACCCCGTTCCGCTCCAGCGGTAAGTCAGGTTGGTGTCTTTCGTCACGTAGATCTTTCCTTCCTCACCTGTGGACGGGAAATCGCCCGGCGACGGATACTCCAGCACGTCGTCCACGTAGGAGGGCAGCTGTGAAGAGGGAACCAACCCGCCTGCGTCCAACGATGCCACTCCTCCGGCAGCACCTACTTTCGTCTTGTCTACCTTGTGGGTGTCTGCGTAATCTTTCGCGGACTGCAACGTTTCTGCATCGGCTGCGGCAAAGTCTGTTCGGATGGCTCCTTCGCGCCCATTTGTATACTCCCTGGCACTGGCCAGCGTTGCAGCGTCGGCCGCCGCAAAATCTTCGCGGATAACCACCTCCCGTTCATCCGTGTAGTCCCTGGCCTCCCCGAGCACCCGTTCGTCCTGGACCCTGGTCATGCCCACCATACTGTCGAGCAGGTCCTGCAGCACGACGGCCGTGATCTCCTGGTTGTAGTTGGTCTTGATCACTTCGGCAATAGCCGCTTTCAGTTCGCTATATGTCATATCGTACGGTATTGTAATCCTGATTGTAATCGAAATTGAAATCCCCGCCGTAACGGCCCTCGTACTGGAAGTGACGGTCCTTCTCCAGTTCGATCTTGTAGAGGTACATCGGGTAGTCGCCGTGGATCGAAGTCATCTCCGGCACGGCGCTCTCGCTGCGGGAATACTTCATCTCGTCGATCAGCACGAACGAGGTCGAGAAAATATAGTTGAGTTTGTCGGCAACCCAGTTGGGAACCCCGAACCCGCCGCCTACGCTGAAAATATCCTTGCGGTAAGGCAATGCCGAAAGCTGCTTGTAGCGGTCGCTCTGGTCGCGGAATCCTTCGCTGTCCACCGCAAACGAACTTTCGGAAGGCAGGAAACATCCCTCCACACGGAAATCGAACATCCGCTCCGGACTGAAAACGGTGTCGAATTCGTCCCGCCGGTGGTTGTAGGTGATGCGTACCGTTCCCTCCTCGCGCACGGGCACTACCCGGAACGAACTGCGGGCCATGAGCCTGTCGGAGGTCAGCGCAATGTAGATTCCGAAGGTGTAGCTGCCGGGCGCCAGTTCATTGAACATCACCTCGTAAACTTTTCCCTGCGTGCCCTGCTCGCTGTTTTCGAACGCCTTGAGTTCGGTCGGGTTCAGCACGGAGGTTTGACCCGTATCGTTATCGGTGATACAGGCTTTGAAGGAATAACGGTCGGTTGCGGCGTACTGGACACGAATCCGGTCCCACCGTACGAACTTCTGTTCGTAATGGCACGGAGTCTGGAAATCGCGCCGCCAATCGTGCTCGAAGTTGAGCGAGCTGAGCGGAGAGATTTGCAGGTCCGGCGCAAAGGGGTAGATGATTTTTCCTTGTTCCATAGATCGTTCTTGCTTTTAGCAAAAATACGATACCACAGACCGCAAACCTCGGCTTTCAGCCTCGGGTTTTAGACAGAAGAAGGATGAGTTTTAGACATAAGAAAGCCCTCGAAAGAGGGCTTAATGTAAATTTATACGAACGAGGAATTTAGCCTTTAATAATTTCCACGAAACCTTACGTTCAAAATATAACATCCAGGGTAACATCTACATGCATAACAACCATGAATTATAGCGATCGTAAAATAAATATCAGAGCTATGCAACCTATAACAATCCATACCAGCCAAATAATGTTTCCTTTCCAAGAGGAAGAATCTTCTTCCTCTTCATCCGTCGTAAATGGCTGGACATACGTTTGCTGCGGAGCAGGAGATACCTCTTTATGCATCGTATTGTCCGTTCTTTTCTGTAGAGCGTCATACAATAGATGATATATACGGTCGATGTTATCGGATGCACTTATAATTTTAACAATAAGTACGATCTGTACAACAAACATAATGATCCCTACAACAAGTAAACCGATCAATAAATCTTCCATGTGCGTTTTTTAGGGTTTGAATTATAAATATATTTTGTATTTCTGAAATTTCAAATTCAAATTTCCCTTCCGTCCCCCGGCGAATACAAACGAACCAGGCCCCCAAAGGGGCCTGTTCCATAAACGATAAAACTGTCCGTTCTGCACTCAATTCCGCTCGTAAGCATAGTCCGGATTTCCCACATACTTGTCTGGGTCGGAATTTTCCTGCCACCATATATACAACAAACCGTTATATTTACAAATGAATTCTTTTAGCCTATTGTCTAAGACCAAAGTATAGACCGTTCCTTTGCTGCACTCCGGTCCCTTCTCGAAATGATACGGTTTACCATCATAATCATGCATCAATTTATCTCCGCTTCCTAAAAACAAACGATAGTCAACAAATTTGAAGTCTGAACGGAAACCGATATAGTCACACCGCGATGATGGGTGATCCACTTCTTGCCAGAGTCCGAGAAACTGGTTGTTGATACGGGTCTGTTCGGCCATATCGAGCGGTTCGCCTTCGTTCTTGTCACAGCCTGCGCACAGCAACAGCGCGCTCAGCAGGAATATCAGTTTTCTCATAACAAACATCATGGGTTCGGATTTTAAAGATAAGGTGATTCCCCCGGAATTCCAAATCACTCAACCATCCACAGCTGCCATTCCGTTTCGGATTCCAACGAGTAGTTTTTCAGGATTTTCCGGATAAAACCCGCCCGCCGGGTGCCGTCGAATGTGAACTTCACAAGCCCGTTCCAGTTTTCAGGCGACGGCAGGTCCTTAAAGTTGCCCGTCGCGAAGCTGTACGTCACCGGCCTGAACAGTTGGTCCGACGTGGCAATCTCCACATCCCGGTAAATATTCTCGGAGCCGATCGAGGCATTCCGGTTCATGTCCGTACCGGCAAATCTCAGCCGGGTCGTCGTGATCCCCAGCAGGCTCTTGTTGGCCTGTACCAAGTAATAGGGATTGAACAGGGCGTTGAACATACTGACTCCGGTATCTTTGTCGGTAATTTGCTGTGTCTTGTAGGTAACATAGGTGCCTTTGTCGTCACTCAGCGCGACAAAGAAAATATCGTTATCGGAACTGTCGTCGGTCGATTTCGATTTGTTGTCCGCCTCGCGGCACAGCAGCTCGATCCCGATGGAGTCGGCCCGGTAGGGACTGATCAGCTCCAGGGTCTTCTCTTCGCGCCGCAGGAAACCTGTCGTGTACTCGAACGTCCCGTTCGCCTCGGCCCGGCCGTTGACGCTTTCGTAATCCTGTTTATCGTAGCCGATCTTGACGTTGGTGTAGGCGTAGGCGTCGGAGGCTTCGATTTCCAGCCCTTCCACTTCATCATCGGCCAGCTCCAATGCGGTCGTACCTTTTAGAAAATACTGGTCCCGGGGTTTGAACAAAATGTGATTCCCGGTGATGCCATACTCGTAACCCAACGTACGCATCCAGTCGACGAAATCGCTGAATTTACCGTGCAGGACGGCCTCCTCGAATCCCCGGAGACTTTCGGCGGCACTGATCCTGACCTGTGCCGGATACAATTCTCCCCAGTCGATTTCTCCTGTGTAAGTCCGGTGCGCGCTATCTTGTTCTGTCATCAAATCAATAAACTTCTGCAATAACTGCTGCGGATCGATTACCCCTATATCCTTGAATTCATTGAGATTTTGTCCAAAAAATGACATCGTGACTTTCGGTTCGGGATCTTCGGCCGCCCAAAACCGCGCACTTGACCGATACCCAGCGATAGGGTGATCTATGTTATTTTTGTTGAGCACTGCAAAAGCCAGACAGTCTCCCGCATTCAGGTAGATGCCCGGAAATGCCGGATGGCCTTGGCCTTCGGCAACCTCATAATCCCCATCCGAGGTCCAGTCGATATTCCATGCACACCTCCACTCGCTGCTAATTACTGAATAAGAGGATTCATCCGGAGTCCACTCTTTAATCACTTTGTATCCGGTCCCGACGGACTTCCACAGCAATACACACCGTAAATGGGCCATATAATCCATGACGGTTGTTTTACAACTGGCGCAAATCTTGGTTTTAATGGTTACGGTGAACGGCCCGTATAATTTGCCCGCCTCGGCGGATTGAAAGAAAAAAGGAGCCAGGTCATTGTACTCGCCCCTGCCGTCGGCATCGCTGTGCTCCTGAGTGTGGAAAATATTCTCATAGCCGCCGGGAGTCATTTCGACTGCGTTGACATTCATAAACAGGGTCGCAACGTCCCCCTCCAAAACCGTAATCGTATAGGTATCTTCTTCTTTAGGATCTTCATCCCACGGAGACATAGACCACGATCCAGTGTCCAGCAAACGCATCCGTTCGTAATGCCACTTCTTACTGTCGGCGATTTCGCTCACCTTGATGTCGTATTTCGTACTTTTCCGGGAGCTGATATACTCGGCCAGATCGTCGTTGATGCTCTCGATTTCGACCCCGTTCCGATCGGCCTTGTAGGTCGAAAAGTCCAGGCGCATCTCCCTGACCAGCGTATAATCGTCCGAAAAGTCCGCGCGTTTGTAAATCCGGAACAAGGCTTCGGCATAAAACCCGTTGGCTTCGAACAGTTTTTCCAGCAGCTCCTTCGCGGCAAAATGGAAGGTAATCGGGAACGACACCTCGGAGATTACCCCGGTAGTATCTTCCCGGCACTGTTCGATTTCGAGCTCTTTCCAACTGCCGACATCGTTGGTAACGTCGATCTCTGTGGCGCCGTCTACGACTACACCCTGTGTGTCGACCAGCGCAAATTTGGTTGTCGGTTTGGTAATCATCAATTGAACGTTTTAGTGTGACGGAGGTTGGCCCGCAACGTATAGAACCGGCGGTTGGCGCGATCGCGGTTCACCCCGAATAGGATCTGATTCAACACCCGCGTATTTTTCTCTTGGGTATTCACGATCCTGTCGACGTCGATATTGATTATCGTCCGGTTATCCGGCCTGCTATCGATTTTCGGCAGCGGGTCGAGCGAATCGATCGCATCGGCAACGGAAGGCACGAACAGGTCGAGGTTCTTCATCGCCTCCTCGACCGAAGGGAAGACCACCGACCGGGCGGGCAGGTCGACCAGCGTATCGCTGGCCGGAGTGCGGAACAGTCCGCCCGACGGGGTCATCACCACCTCCGGCCGGCCGCCGTCGCCGACCACGGCCAGTCCGCCGGGGTGGTTCCGGGTACCGGCAGCGTATTCGGGCAGGGGCTGAGCTATTGCGATACCTAATTGCGCAGCTCCGGCGGCAGCAACGATTCCGGCCAAAATAAAATTAGGCAATGCCTCCACCACAGCCGTGGCAGTATTCAGGATAATTTCGAAAATAGTTTTTTTCTTTTGCATCGCCGCTTTCTGTCTAGCCAGTTCTTTTTCCCGTTGCTCTTCTTTCTGGGCGATAGCCGCTTTTCGGGCATCGGCCTGCTCTTTAGAGATCGCACCCGACATCTCCAGTTCATCGACCCGGCTACGCTGCTCATCAGCCGCTTCTTGGTTCGCTTTCGACTCTCGGTCAATCCGTTCAATAGCAGCATTAAACGCTGCATCACTCACCTTTGCCCCCTCTTTGAAAAAACCGATGAGATCTGCTTTTACCTTTGCTCTGATTTTCGCTTTCTCTTCTTCTGTTTTTTCGGTCTGTTTAACCTCTTGCGCTCCCGTTGTCTGCACGAGAGCAAGAACTTCTTTCCCAATCGTCTCTTTAATCTTCAAAGTCTCCTTTCCGGTCAACACATTGGCGGCAATCAACGTATTGGAAGTGCTTTTCATGAGAGCAATGCGTTGCCGATCTATCTTTTTTTCCGTCTCCACCGCAATTTCCCGACGAGCATTTTCGTCCTCAGTCATCGCCAACATGGTTTGACCACCCTCACTTTCTATTTTAAGTTGCTCTGTAATAGACCGTGTCTCAATAGCGGCAATCTCGAACGCCAACTCTTCGGCAATGCGCTGTCTCTCTTTCCGGTTGCCGGCATCCACCTTCTGCTCCTGCGCCCGCTGCTTGATCAGCATATCTATCTGGCTCTGGGCGCTCGCCTGCAAGGTTTGTTCTTCATAAAGCACATAATCGTCGAGAGCCTTTTTCCGCACATCGTACGACTGGGTCGGATCGTTCGCAATCGCTCTGTTTTCCCGGCTCTTTTGCCCGGCCTGTATGGCTGGGTCTTTCCGTAAAGCACTCTGGTCCCCTCTGTCCCGTTCCAGGTTCTGCCGAAGCTGGGTATCGAGCAGTTTTTTGAGCTCCGTCCGTTTCTGTTCGGCCGCAGCCCGGGCATGGAGCGCCTGGGCATACGCCTGTGTGGCGGCGTCTACCTCCTTTTCCGCCTTCGCCAGTTGTTTGAATCCTGCCGGACCTTTACTCAGTTTGATTTGCAGCTTGTCCAGCGAGGCTAACATCTGGATCAGCTTCCGGTTATCCTTGTCTATTTGGTCGCCCAGCATCGCGAGTCCCTTGGCAACCGCTTTGTAAACCAGCGTATTATTTGCTACGTTTGTCATATTTCAATGTGTTTTTATAATCCTTTAAATAACCGGCATACTCGGCCAGCGAAATATCCGGCGTCAGACGAAATCCCGCATGTTTGCTGAGAGCCACCAACTGATCGTTGAACTCTCCCGGCGTGCAGCTCTCCCGGCCGTTCCCTTCGAGCAATGCTTCGTAACGGCGTTTTTCCTCACGGATTTTGATTTTCAGGGCCCGGATTTTCGCGTCGATCCTTCCGGCGAGCTTTCTCCATCCTGTTTCGTCTCCCGGCAGCGCTTGCACCGGAAGACCGTTGCGGTTAAGAAAACGCAACACTGCCTGGGAAAGCGACAGCTCCTGCTCTTCCCTATCTTCCGACCGTCCCTCTCCGTCCGCCGCCGGTGCGTCCAGTTCATTTTCCCACGCCTCACGCCGGGTCAGCTCTGCCGCCAGCAATTGGGCGGCTATCGACAATCCTAGAATCCGCATCCGGCACAATTGCACTTCCCGTATCCGGTTGTTCAGCGAACGGCAAAGCGCATTTCCGGAGAGTTCGTGAAATTCTGCAACGAGCGCCATGCGGACCTCTTGCAGCACCTCTTCGGGCGGATTCCCCCCGATCACCAGCGCCCGCAGGTTATCGTTACACACCATCTCGATATAGGCCCTCAGCGGGCATTTGTTGCAGCTGTCATACAGCGTATATGAACTCCCGGACCCGTCCGGGCTTCCCGGCTTTGGTCCAGCACTCTTTGCGGTCGCAGTAGATTTTTCCATCCTGTTCGTAAATGACATAGTCCGTTTTTTCGAGACCGGCAAGACGTTCCGCCAGCCTCTTTGTTTTTGAATATTCGCTATCCTTGTGTTTGAAGCATCCGCAGGCCATAATCCGAATTTACAATACATCCAAATCCTCAATCCTTATCAATCATCTTCCGAAACGCCCCCGGAAGCAACCGCGTTCCCGACCGGAAACCTGTTTCAGCACGCAGTCGCAACATGCTGTTCGCCCAACCGTCTCACAGGCCTTTCGTCCAACGGCGACATCGGGGAGCCAATGTGGCAAAGGGTGCGAGGCCCGAAAGCCGCCGCACCCTCCGGCTGTCATTTATGAAGAAGGTTGGATTTTCTTCCTGGGAGGTTTCACCGTCTCGTAAACTTCGGTGATCCGCTGCGTTAGGGTTTTCTCGTCGAGTCCGGTCCAGGCGAGGCTGCGGGCCGTGTCCCTGATGTAAGCCTCCTTTTTCGCCGTGCGAATGGCCTCCTCGTTGAAATCGATCGAGAACGTCCCGATTCTGACCTTCATTATGCGGACGCGCTGACGTCGGCGTACTCCCCGACGCCGTCAAGACCGAGGATGTCACCCGCCTCAAGGACGCTGGCGGATGCCACACGGTATTTGCCCGCAGGGGCGATCGACAGCAGTCCGGTAACCGAGTCGAACGTCGCGGTGGTCGCCGCCGTGCCCGAATCGTTGATAAACATATTGGCTTTCCACTTGTCGCCGTACTCTGCGGTAATATCCTCGCCGCCGCAGGCGGTCACTACCGAAGCGGTCCCGGTCGCACCGGCCTTCAGCGCTACGCCGATCAGGCCGTCCGGCACGTTGGGCAGGCCCACCTCGAAGGCGTGCATGTTCTTCTCCTCCGACTCGTTGGAAGGCGTGTAATAGGCGTACAGCGAAAGGTTGTAGGCCGTCGAGCCGTCGGTCGGGGTCCGCACCGCGTAGAGCGTAGCCTCGAAACCGGCAAAGTAGTTCTTGCCGTCGCGCACCACTACGGTACCGTACACGAACCCTTCGTCGTCGACCCGCAGCACGCGCATTTTGCGTTTGTTGAACTTCGAAATCTCTTTGTAGAGGCAGTCGCCCGCATCGACCTGGTAGGCGATGTTCTTTGCCGTGAGGTTGGTCGGAACCGGCCCGCCGTAAGTACCCAGGTCCGGCGCATTGACCTCTCCGCCGTTGATGGTCATGCCGACCACGCCTTTGATGGGATACATCTTCAGCGCATCGGCCGTGGTGACATACCCCGACAGGCCCGACACGAAATCCTCCGACTCCATCGGATAGAGGGCGTTTTTGCCCGTAATGAGCAGCGCCGATACTTTGCCCTCTTTCTTGGGGCAGCTGCCGATACCCGTGTAGGGGGTTCCCATCGCGCCGCAGTTGCTTTTGATTGATCCTAACATAATAATTTGGTTTTAAGGAATGAATAAAATATTGATTTGGTGAAAAGGTTCAGACGGACAGGAGATCCGCAATATTCTCCGTCACCCGGTCGTTCTCCGCCGCGATCCGCTCCAGCTGCCGTCGGCACAGTGGCTTGAGCACGAGCGAAAGGTTGTGCAGTTCGATCGCATCGACATGCTCGCCGTAGAGGTCTTTGATCTGCGCCGCATTGCCTCCCGTGGTGAACACCTCGTAATAGTCGTGCGGAGGCAGGCCGTAGTCCGTCAGGAAGTAACCCGACAAGGCCGCCTGCCGCATAAATTCGTCGTAGACCGGACGCAGCACCCTCTCGAAAAGTTCGGCCTCGCGCTCCCGGGTCGTCCACGTGCTTTTCACCGAACCCGCAATGGCGAGGTTGTAATTGAGCGTCACCGCATCGCCCTTCCTCTGCTGGCGGATCGACTGGAAATTCAGCACGGCGGGAAACTTCAGCATAGACCCGTTCACGGCCTCTCCCAGTTTAAGCAGTACCGCCGAAATTTCGGCCTGCGTGCCGGGAAAGTGCCAAAAACCGAACTTCCCGTCCACAAGACAGTTCGGGGCGTAGTAGTACCCGGCCAGTGCGTCCAGAAAGGCTGCGTTGCGGTTCAACGCTTCGCGGGTGCGCCAGACGAGCGACCCGATAATCGTATTCGGAGAAACAGTCATAGATTGAATGTATTGATTGGTAAGAACCGTTCCCGGCAGGTAAAGTATATGCTGTCGAGAAACATTATTTCGCTGCTTTGGCCTCGGTTATTTTTAGGCGCCGCCACCCGGTTCCGCCGCAGGAACTTTCAGCGCCGCAAAGCCGGGCGAATAGCCTTCACCGCTCCAGGTGAAAAACTACAGGCCGGCCGGAACAACCTCGATCTGATCCAATTGGAGAAACCCGTTCGTGCGGTTGTTATCCATCAGCAAAAATAGGTCGCCCATAAGCGAAAAAATCAGAAAACAGCCTTGAGTTTTAGACATCGTCCATCCTCTTCTGGTATCCGAGCGCTTTGCGGTCCCCGATTTCAAGCAACCCCTCGGCACGCTGGATACCATGCACAATTACGCTATGCGAACGCCGGTTGAACAGCCGGGTCAGTTCTACACAGGAAGCATGCCGGGCGCGCAGCCTTTTCCAGATCAGTTGTCTCACAATCGACAAATCCGATCTGCGGCTACTTCCAATAATCTCCTCCAGGGAAAATCCACATGCCGCTGCATACCTTTCAACGATTTTTTGCATATTTCTTCTTTTAGGACAATTTATCTCAATTCGCACGTTTTAAAATCCACCGTCAACCGGTAAAATCCCAGCACATCCGATCCGATCAGCCCTCTTACGTGGCATAGACGAAGGGGACACGGTCGGAGACGATCTTGCCCGGCTTGTTCTTGTTGAGCTCACAGGCGGCAAGAATCACGGCTGCGAGTAAGGATAGGTAAAGTAACTTTTTCATGTGCCGGAACATTAAAAATTCACGTCTGTATAGTAGTACCAGTATTTTCGTATAGCTTCAAAAGAACACTTGAAATGCTCTGCGGCTTGCCACATGGTGTCGACTACTCCATTCGGGCGGCAAATTCCTTTCTTTGGCCTGCCGTGTATTAACACGGGATTCTGTTGCTTGATCCACTCCCTGACCGCAAGCGCCCGCATTCGTGTTTCATCCAAAATGCGGAGTTCGGCCAACCTGGCGAATAAATCTTCCGGGGTTTGTACGCTTTCCCGTATTTGTCGGAATAGCTCTTTTTCGTAGGTGGTCTCCATATTTCAGGTTTTTTGTTATTTTTGCATCGCCCTTGATTCCATAGTCGGGGGCAGGGTTAGTAGTAATAGGTTGGAGGGTGAGGCGGACACCCTCCGTTTTATTTTCCGCCTTGCGGCATCCCTGCCGCGCTCTGATGCGGTCTCGCGCCATCCGGGTCAGGCGGCTGAACGGTGTCGCCTTCATTTTCGCAGGCTTGTCTGTCGGGGAGATCGTCCGGTAATCGATCCGCTGCTCTTTGCACCGCGTTTCCCAAATCGACGCATCCCGGTTGACCAATCCGGCCCCCTGCAGCTCCTCCCGCCCTGCATTGCCATAGCACTTCCGCAACCGGGCATCCTCGATGCGGAGTTTGATTTCGTGCCCCGTCTCCAGGGCGATATTCCGGCAGATCAGCACCCGCTCCATCGCGCGGGTAGTAGTGAGTGGATGGCCTCGACAAGCTCTTTTTTATCGGTTTAAAACGGCAGGCCGCTGCCGGGTGTCCATGTTTCGCCATTGGGAAAATCGGCCTGCTGCTGCTGCGGTTGCAGCCAGTCGGAGTTGTCGAGTAGGTTGATGTCCCCCTGCGGGACCTGATACCGGCCATTGCGCGGGTTGTACTGGAGCAGCACGCCCTCCGACACCGGATGCCCGAAGTTTTTGAAACGCACTTTCGTCGGAATCAGCTTTGTTCGGTGATTCACGAAATCACGGTACACCGTCAATCCGTAGTCGGCCTTGTTGTAAAAATTGGCCGATCCGCTGATATCGTACAGTGTCGGCGGCGGATATATGCCGCTGCTGAGCTTCTCCAGTTTTGTCGGGTGAGCGACCAGATGGACCAATACACCGTACCGTTTGGCAAATCGCGAGAGTTCGTCAAGAAACCGTCCGACATACTCCGATCCCGTTTCATTCCTGTCCCGTTTATGCTCCAGGCTGTTGAACGGGTCGATCACGAGCTGCTTGATTCCCCTGCGCTGTACGAACTGTTTTGCACGGCCCAAAATGTTTTCCAGGGTAGGTTCCTCGTAGGGATCGAGCCAAAAGAAATGATCTCCGATGTAGTCGAATACACGGTCGAACTCCTCGCGGCTCATGTCCGACTGTTTGAACGACTTTCCGATCAGCTTTTCCGCAATTTTCGCATAGTGGCTTTGGATGGGATAATTTTCGGGCGAAAAAAAGAGCGTTTTCCAGTCGTGGCAAACCGCCAGCAAAACTGTCACCATGTCGAGCATTTCGGACTTGCCGTGCGACGGAATGCCTGTCCACACAGCGAGTTGCGACACCTCCCAACGGATCACCTCATCGATCTCGGCAATGCCGGTCCGGTTCCCTTCCGGCAGCCCATGCCGATACATGGCAAAAATATCGTCATAACGCTCGGAAAGATTTATATATCCTTGGATCGGAATCTCCTGCGCCCCCTCAATCACTTCCCGGACCGCAAGCCCACCTTCGGCAATCAGCAGCTCGTTTGCGTCCTTGCGCCCTTTGTAGGTCACGATCAGGCATTTTTCCGAGCCCAGCCGACGCACCAACTCATTGCGCAGCTTCAGCCCCGCTTCGTCGAAGTCGGCGGCAATGTAGAACCGCTCGATGTGACCGAGATTATCGACGTAGTTGTCGAAGTACGTTAAATCCGTCGCCCCGGCACCGTTCGGAACTGAAACCACATTCTTGTACCCGGCCTCGATGAAACTGAGTGCATCCATTTCCCCCTCGCAGACAATCAATTCCTTCGACGCTGCGATACAATCGAAATTGTAAAAAATCAACTCTGCACCCTTAACCATCCGGAACGACTTCTGCGGCCCCCGGTACTTGATGTTGACGAGCCTGTCACCGACGAAATACGGAAAGCAAATCACTTTCGTATCCCTGCCGTACTGCGGCATCCACTCCTTGTCCGAATAGATCCGCATCTCCCGGAGTGTAGCCTGCGAAATCATCCGTCCCTCAAACCATTTCACGGCTCCATCCGTAAGCCCTGTTTTATTCTTCCACACCGGAACGGCGTAATCCTTCGACTGACGGGATGTAAGCTGCGTACGGGACGAAAAAGTGGCGTCACAGTGGCAGCAGTGACCGACCCCCTTGTCAGCATTCCACACGAAACACTTGTCGCGCTTCTTTTTGCGGGTTTCGGAGCACACCGGACAGGTCATATAGTTCTCACCGTGCGACCGTGCCGGGCTAATCTCGTATAGCTTCTGCGTTTTGGTTTCGACGATAATCATAGCTAAAGCGGAATTTTGTAATCCATAGCCGAGTTGTGGTGCGATTGATCCTTTTTACGCCTGTTTTCCCAGGTCCGAACCGCTGCCTGCCAGTCACTCATGCGGTTACGGCCCACCTTCCAGCCAACAGCGCTGTAATGGTCGATGAAAGATTGAGGGTCGATACCGTTTTGACGTTTTTCGCAATAAACCGCAACCTCTCCAACGCTCGGAGGCATGAATCGATGACGGCGCGCACGCTTCACCGCTGACGCACCAGCTTCACTTTGGACTGCATCCTCCGTGCGGTCGTCATGAATAGCACTGCCCGGTTCCTCTGGAAAAATACCCTTCCTACCTCCCCCGCAAGGGGGGACTATAGGGGGAATATTTCTTTTTTTCCTTTCATTTACTTTACTTTGGGGCGTTTCTGTCGACAATAACTCCGACTGTAAGAGGTTTCCGTCGACATCAACTACCAAATAGGGCATTTCCTCTGTTCCGGTGCGCCGTCTGGCAACGGACAGGTAGCGCTTCTGTATCCCCCGACTCGTTAGGACTCCCACCGAATCAAACAGGGCTTTATCAAAAAATTCCCACCTGACCAAGCGGTTTACTATTTTGTCGAGAAGATCCGGACTGACGCCCGGAAGATCGCGCAGGATTTTCAAGCGTAACATGTCACTCCACAAGATGAAATACCCGTTACGGTATATCGCACAAAGCAGCTTAACAGCTACAATTTCCCCTTTCAGTCCAAACTCGCCCGATATGGCCGCTATTTTCTCGTCCTCGAAAAAGTCGACATCAAAAGGGAAATAATCCAATCCTTTCTTTGTAGGTCTTGCCATTGTTATCAGCTATTCGCCTTCAAGTATTCTCTTCGCCCCGTGGCCACGCTGCATTGCATCGCTAAACTCGTCCAGCGCCCGGGTAAGATGCCGGTTCCATTCTGTTTTGCTTGAGGGTGAATAAGTCCATTGCTTAAGCTTTTAAAAAATCTCCGTTCACCCTGAATTTTTTGCCGGTGTCAATGGTTAACCCTCCGGCAGCGGATCGTATTCCGGGAACTTTGTATTCACTTTTAGGTACTACCAATGGCGCCCCACCTAATTCGAGCTTGTCGATTTCACCGCGTACATGGATACTCTTTTCCATTATTTTAGCTACATTTGTTTAGCAACTTATTTGTTATTGCAAATGTAAACACTAAATTTACATTTAGCAAATAAAAAGTGAATTATTTTTTCACAAAAACACGCAAGACATGCATGACGATACGATAGAGAGGTTTACGGCTGCAATAGACTGGCTTAAAAAGAACCGGATTATATTATCTCAGGTTGAATTCGCCGAAAGAGCACATTTTAATCCCAGCCAGATTTCCGAAATGCTTAATGGGAAACGCAAAATAAGTGAACGAACAATTCACAAAATATCCGCGGCTTTCCCTGAGATTAGTAACGCTTGGCTGCTCACCGGCGAAGGCGAAATGCTGAAGCATGAATCCCCTACAGAATTAAAGTCGAATACAAGCATCCCATTTTACGACATCGATGTGACTGCTTCCATTGCCGAAGCATTCCACGATACACCTGAAATACCGCAATACTATATTGACTTTCCTCCTTTGAATGACTGTACAGCAGCGTTTCCCGTATTCGGAGAAAGCATGGAGCCGGATTTTTTTGCAGGAGAAGTGGTGTTGGTGAAAGAGATCACCAATGTCGATTCCATGTTGTGGGGCGAACCTTATCTGGTGATTACCAATGCAAATTGCGATAATTTGCGTACGATCAAAAATGTTTATTTATCCGAGGATCGGCAATATTTCATTTTACGCGCTACAAACCCTCGTTATTCCGGAGATACGATCATATCGCGCAATGATGTACTCAAAATATTCCTCGTAAAAGGAAAAGTGAATAGAAGGCAGTTGTAGGACTAAATAGAAACACCAAATATATACGCCCAAGATAGAATGGTGAGTACCGCTGGTGTTCTATATCCTTACACTGCAATGTCAGCATTATTTTCAATGCTGAATGACGAGCGTTTTACACCCCAACTGCCCCCCATATCACCCGGACGGCAAAATAATATCTCTACAAGGTTATCTGTTATATTTTCGGACATCGAAGATGAAACCGAAAGCGACAGCAACGAAAAACGCCTGTAGATCAATACCTACAGGCGTTTAATACAATCGTGATCCCGGGGCGGTTCGAACGCCCGACCCACAGCTTAGAAGGCTGTTGCTCTATCCAACTGAGCTACGGGACCCTACAGGCTTCGACTTCGAAGCGCCGCAAAATTAACGGTTTTATTCGGTTTCTCCAAAAGCGGTTCTCCGGTTCCCCGAAAATCAACACGGGAAAGACCCGCAACATCCTCCGCATTGGCAAACAGCGGTCCGCCGATCAGAGCATCGCCCAACGCAAATGCTGCGGTCGTAAGCAGACGGTCTCCTTTTTCAACTTTTGCCCCGAGCCGATTCCATCCGCTGCGGGGCGGCACGGGCCGCACTCCGGACGTCAAACCCCGGAATGCCATTCGGAACGCCCGTGCGCTATCTGTTATTTGATCCAGACATTTATGATTTCCCCGATAAACATCGTATTGAGCGGTTTCGTATTCCAGTTGGCACGTTCCGCCGAATCGACAATCGCACCGGGAGACAACGACTGCTGCATCAGTTTGCGGCATTCTACCACCATCCACGCCTCACCGAAAGCTTTGGCGCCCGACGGAGTCGTGACGGGAGTCAGTCCCGTCGCCCTTACCTTGTCGGTATCGCTGCCCGAAGTCGTCCCGCAAATCTGCAATGCATCCCGGTAGGCTTCGGTATAGAACGACAGCGTATAGGTATCCCCTTTATCGAGTAACTGCCAGGTATAACGCAGCGGCGAAACAAAGCAGAAAGCCACCGGCTTGCCGAACAACACGCCCAAACCGCCCCAGCTGGCCGTCATCATGTTGAACTTCGCGTCATTCCCTGCCGTCACCAACATCCAGTTATCGTTCAGCATCTTGATGATATTGCCGGGAATCTGTTGCGGGGCAATACGCTTATAACCGGGTAATGCCGTCCCTTCACCGGTTTGGGTGTCAGCGAGGCCAGCCGGTTCCGTCTGTGTTTCGGGCAAAGGCAGCGGCGTTTCGGCCACCCAATGCCCCTTTTCCTCGGGAACAGCGGGCGGAACGACTGCCGGAGCGGTTGCGACAGCCCCTTCAACCGGTGCAGGAGCGGGAACCGTTGCCGCAGGAGCGGCAGGAACCTGACCGGACTGTACCGGAGCCGTTTGCGAAGCGGGGAACATGACGCTCGGCGCCCCCGTCATCCCGGCTTGAACCGGAGTTTGTGCAAGCTGTAAAACCATGAACGATCCGGTTAGTCCGGCGAACAGTTCATCCACGCGATCCACCGTCTTAATACGCTGGCGGCGCACTCCGGGATAGACTTTGGTTTTATTTTTATCCAGCGCGTAATCGTCGGAAATCCACCCCTCCGCCATATGCGTCTCATTATCATAGACGTATTTGAGGCGTGAAACCTCCAGAACACATTTCCCCGGAGAGCAGATATAACGTTGCAGGAATGAAAAATCCGCCCGGTCGAGCGAAAGACCCCGATCGACAAAAACCAGATACTCCTGGTTCTGCACGTAGATCTCGCCTTTGGCTTTGTCTTCACGCACGATATTGCGATTCAGAATAATATCCTGATCCTGTTGCTCGGAACGGACGAGCCACTCTTTCACCTTATCGAAAATCTGGTCCTGCGACCACCCCGGCAACTCGAGTTCCCGGCGGAACACCACTTTACCGTTTACTTCCGGAACGGCTCCGGCCAGATAATAGTTCTCCGGCTGTTTTTGCGTGAAGGTCTGGCCCTCTTTTTTGTCATTGGCCCACCCGGCTTCGGAGAGCGCCAGCACACACAATGCCGCGCAACAAACCCATCGTAATACCCGCTTCATAAGCATCTCTTTTGTATTTTATCCTGCCCGCCAAGAACATACCTGCCTCTTGGCCTTATTATCCGAAACGCGGAAACGCCCGCTTTATTTTGGGTCCAGCGCTTCCCCAAAAACATTCTCCGGCTGTTCCGTTTGATTTCGCACCGCCGCTATTTGACCTTCGCCACGAAATCGACCGCTGCGCGGCCCGCCGCGATCCGGAAACCCGAACCATCCCGGAGCGGGACGCCGGCCGAACATTTGACGACCTTCATCCCATCGGGCAACAGGCAATGGACTACGGTTTGTACCGGTGCGCCGTCTGTCGGAAAATCGATCCGTCCGACGATTGCCCCCTTTTTTTTGTCGTAACGCATCCGGTACGAAAGATCCCCGAAACGGGTCGAAGCGCGCTCGATGCCCACTTCCTCCCCGCTGCCGAGCCAGCCCCGTGCAATACCACGCCCCAAATGTAACACATTATCCTGTTCCATCACCAACATATCGCGCATAAACCGCACCACAGCCTCGGGCGTCCACAAATGCTGAAGGTCCCCCGAAATCTGTTTTGCGCCCGGAAACTGCCCGCGCTCTTCGCACCACGAATAAAACGGGGTAGCGTGGTTCAGCACCGCATACAGGTAAGCGTTGGCCTGGTCCGGCTCATCGCGCATCAGGTGTACCTGGCCGAAATCGTTCAGCGTAATGGCTACCCACATGCCGTCGGCCATCCATCCCGTGTGAACCGGCAACCCGCCGGGACTTTCGCGTTTCTTATAGTGATTCATCGTATTCTCCATCAACGGATCGCGGGCCGGCAGCAATCCGGTCGGATAAACCGACGCCAACAGCCCCCAGCAACTTCCCGTTCCGGTCGCTTTGCCCGGTATCGAAGTGAGGTAACGGTTCCCGGCCGAATCCGTAACCGCCCCGAGTTCCATCGCCGTCAACAGGTCTCCGCGCGCTTCATCGTAAATCCGCTTCAGTTCGCGGGCATCGTCGGTTTTGTCCAGAATCAGCGCCGCGCGGTAAGCCAGCGAATCCGCATATACCGGCCAAATGTTGTGCGTATAGTAAATACCGTAGTGACTGCCGTCGTTCCGCAGCCCTCCGTCGCCCATCCCGCGCGGCATCAGGCCCCATGTCAGCGGGCGCGTGCCGTCGGGCTGCAATATCTTGGTCTTTTTGCGCTGTTCATGCTGCCAGCGCGAATTAGCCAGCAATTGCGGATAGCGCCGTTTCAGGAAAGCCGTATCGCGTGTATGGGCGAAATGTTCCATCAGCGACCAGGCCTTGTAACCCGCCCCGGCCCACATCAGGTGTCCCCATCCGCCCGGCTCGGTCCAATCGCCCTCGGGCGTCTGCAAATCCCAGTTCACCCGGTAACCGCTCTCGGCTTCGTCATGCAGTCCGGCCTGATCGAGAGCGATGGTGGCGATCGACGACTCGAACGCATTGGGGCCCGTGCGATAACCGTTCGTCCCGGGCACAATGGCGATATACCCCCGGCCGACCGGCTCGCGCATGATGAAAATATCGGACAATCCGGCATAATAGGCGTTCACGACCCTTTGATCGGGTACGATCACCCGACTCGCACGAGCAAGCAGCTCCTCCCACACGCCGACCGCCTTCTCATATTCGGCCGCCCAGTCGGTAGCACGCAATTTTTCGACATCCCCGTTTCGCACATAGCTGTCGTAAGGACGGATCAGCCAACCCGTGCGGGTCTGGCCGGGTGCGACCGTCCACTCCATGTTCACCTGCGTATTCATCACCGGATCGAGCGGGTAAGCATCGGCACCGAGTCCCAGCACCACCACCTTGTCCGCCGGAGCATCCCACCCCGCCAACAAATGATCGGTCGGCAGCGTCGGATCGATCCAACCGGGATTGTAGCCTTTGAAATTTTTGGGGCAGACGACCGGCAGCCGCACCTGTTGCGGCTGGTCGGTGCTGTTGCAGGCCGTCACCCGGATGATCCCTGCTTTTTCACCGCCCACAGCCTCGAGCAGCACCGATACGCCATCCCGTTCATAACGGTTTTCCAGCACCGGCAGCCAGCCCATCGCCCGCGTCCAGGTGCTGTGACCGAACGGCCGGCCGTTCAACTGCGGCACGATCTCGATACGCCAGTTCGCTTTGATCTCACGCATCGAATCATAAGGGTAGAAGTCCAGGTTGTCATAGGTCCACGAAACGGTCAGCTTGCCGTCCTCGGCATCGAGCAGCGTTTTGTCGCTGCTGTCGGGCAACGCGACCGTCATGCGGTGCGGAGTCGTGAACGCATAGAAAAAGTTGACCGGCTCGGTCCGCCACACAAAACTGCCCGTTGCGGATTGACCGTCCCGGCCCGTAAATGTATAGTCGACCGTATAATCCCGATCGCCTTGCAGCACCGCATCGGTCGAAAAGATATTCCCGTCGCCCGGTTTCAGTTCAAACGGGGCGGAACTCTCGTGGCAGGCTACTCCCTGCGGATCGCGCACGATTACCCGGACGGTTCCCGGGCGAATCGCAGTGCTTTTATTGTCGAAATGGATATTCAGCCGGACACGGCGTGCATCTTCGGGCACCGCCTTGGTCACCGAATAGTTCGCTTCGACAGCAGCTGGTGTACCGATAACTCCCGATTCGGCGGAAGTCTGTGCCGTAAGCGGATTTTGGGGATTTTGCGCCGCAAGCGGCTGGATAGCCAGCCCCAGGCAGGCCAATGTCAACAGTGTTCTCATAAAGTCAGTGGGAGAGGTTAGGGTTAATGCGGTTAAAAATAACGATATTCTGCGGGATAAACAACAGGAAAACCCGCTGTGAACCAATTTCCACACGATTCGGATACGGAGTTAAAATAATATCAAAAAAATCGTTACATTTGTACCAGTTGGAAAGTAAATAAAACCTAAAATGCCCATACAGCATGATGAGGTAACGAAACATAAAAAACCCGATTGGCTCAAGATAAGACTCCACAACAACGAGGGGTACAGCCAGGTAGCTCATATCGTCCGGGAGCATGGACTCCACACGATCTGCAGCAGCGGCAGGTGCCCCAATCAGGCGGAGTGCTGGAGTCGGCGTACGGCCACTTTCATGATTTTGGGAGAAATTTGCACCCGTTCGTGTAAGTTCTGTGCAACAGCCTCCGGGAAACCGTTACCACCCGACAGCGACGAGCCGCGCAAGCTCGCCCGTTCGGTCTCTTTGATGGGACTGAAGCATTGCGTAATTACCTCCGTGGACAGGGATGACCTGCCCGACGGGGGTGCCTCCCATTGGGCCGCTTCCGTGCGTTCCGTACGGGAATCCAACCCCGATACCACCATAGAGGTACTGATCCCCGATTTCGACGGCAAGGAAGAACTGATCGATATCGTTCTCGCCTCTGCGCCCGACATCGTGGGGCACAACATCGAGACGGTCGAACGCCTCACGCCGCAAGTACGTTCGCGCGCCAAATACGGGGTCAGCCTCAACGTACTGAAACACATCGCCGGCCGGGGTGCCACGGCCAAAAGCGGCCTGATGCTGGGCCTCGGCGAAAGCGAAGCGGAAGTCCTCGCGACGATGGACGACCTGCTGGAAAACGGCTGCCGGATTCTCACGATCGGCCAATACCTGCGCCCGACGCTCAAACACCTGCCCGTAGCGCAGTACGTCACCCCCGAAAAATTCGCGTGGTATAAGGAAGAAGCGCTCCGGCGCGGTTTCACCTATGTCGAAAGCGGCCCGATGGTACGCTCTTCGTACATGGCCGAACGGGCCATGCAACGCTGCCGGGAAGAGAACAAAGCGGGTGCGGAACATTCATCCGACGCGGTCGCGGGCGGCACATGCCGCGCAGCGGTCCGATCCGAACAATAACAAAACACCGATGGAGTACGTTAGCATAAAGAATCTGGGCCGCACGGAGTACTCCGAAGCGTGGGAGATACAGAAACGGTTCTTCGGACAGCTCCTGCTGCAGAAACAGCAGGGATCGGCCGAAGAGCAATACCTGCTGCTGGTCGAACATCCCCACGTCTACACACTGGGCAAAAGCGGCCACGAGTCGAACCTGCTCGTCAACGGGCAGTTCCTGGCTAAAATCGGCGCTACCTACTTTCGTACCGACCGCGGCGGCGATGTTACCTACCACGGGCTGGGCCAGTTGGTAGGCTATCCGATTCTCGATCTGGAACGGATCGGGGTCAGCCTGCGCGACTACATTTTTTCGCTCGAGGAGAGCGTTATCCGCACCGTAGCCGATTACGGCATCACGGCCGGCCGGCTCGAAGGAGCCACCGGGGTCTGGATCGACCCGCATACGCCCCGTGCACGCAAAATCTGTGCGATCGGTGTAAAAGCATCGCATTTCGTGACGATGCACGGGTTCGCACTGAACGTCACGACCGACCTGAACTACTTTTCCCACATCAACCCCTGCGGTTTTACCGACAAGGGAGTGACCTCCATCGAGCGAGAAACCGGGCTGAAGCCGTCGCTCGAAGAGGTGGGGCAGCGCTTTACTGCGCACTTTGGCGAGATTTTAAAAATCGAATTAAAATAAATAAAGTTATGTCAGCAGAAAAAAGATGGGTTCTCAAGGAGCAGGGGGAACCGGCTAAAGTGGCCCGACTGGCCACCGCGCTGGAGATTCCTCCGGTCCTTGCCAACCTGCTTGTTCAGCGTGGCATCGAAACAGAAGAGGAAGCATGGCAATTCTTTAATCCCAAGCTCGAAAACCTGCACGACCCATTCCTGATGAAAGACATGCGGAAGGCGGTCGAACGGGTGGATCTGGCCCTCAGCCGGGGCGAGAGCATCATGGTTTACGGCGATTACGACGTAGACGGCACCACGGCTGTGGCCCTGGTCTATTCGTTTCTGCGCCGGCTCGGTCACAAAGCGTTGATGTTCTACATCCCCGACCGCTACACCGAAGGGTACGGCGTCTCGTACAAAGCGATCGACCATGCCCAGCGCAAAGGCGTCGGGGTGATCATCACCCTCGATTGCGGAATCAAAGCGACCGAAAAAGTGGCTTACGCGAAGGAGCGGGGAATTGACATGATCATCTGCGACCACCACCTGCCGGGAGAAAAGATTCCCGAAGCGGTGGCGGTACTCGATCCCAAACGGGCCGACTGCCCCTATCCATTCAAGGAGTTGTCGGGTTGCGGGGTAGGATTCAAGATGTTGCAGGGATACTGCCTTTACAAAGGGCTGCCTTTCTCGGAAGTGGAATGTCTGTTGGACTTGGTGGTGGTGAGCATCGCCTCGGACATCGTCCCGTTGGTGGGCGAAAACCGGATTTTGGCCTATTACGGCCTCAAACGCCTGAACGAAAAGCCCGGCAAGGGGCTGCAGTCGATCATTAAGATTTGCGGACTGGAGAAGCATGCGATCACGATCGACGACATCGTCTTCAAGATCGGGCCGCGCATCAACGCCGCGGGCCGTATGGAGGTCGATGCGGAAGGTGAAAACGCGGCGCCTTCGGGTGGCCATTCGGCCGTCTATCTGATGGTGGCGCGCGACGAAGAGGTGGCCACCGAATACGGTGCCTTTATCGACCGCAGCAACCAGGATCGAAAAAACATCGACCGCAGCGTCACGCAGGAGGCGCACGATTTTATCGAGCACCATCCGCAAATGAAGGAGCTCAAAAGCACCGTGATCTACAACCCTCAGTGGATGAAAGGGATCGTGGGAATCGTCGCCTCGCGGCTGATCGAAACCTACTACCGCCCCACCGTCGTGCTGACGATGAGCAACGGATTCGTGACGGGTTCGGCCCGCAGCGTCCCGGGATTCGACCTTTACCAGGCCGTGGAATCATGCGCCGACCTGCTCGAAAATTTCGGCGGACACATGTATGCGGCGGGTATGACGATGAAGCCCGAAAACGTCGAGATGTTCACGAAGCGCTTCAACGACTATGTCGAGGAGCACATCGATCCGGAAATGCTTATCCCGCAGGTAGATATCGATTCGGAACTGCTCTTCAGCGATATCACGCCCCATTTCCGCGCGACGCTGGCCCGTTTCCAGCCTTTCGGCCCGGGCAATACCGCGCCGGTATTCGTCACACGGAATGTGAGCAACCGGGGCGATGCGCGGTTGGTCGGTGCCGAACGGGAACACCTCAAGATGGATCTGATTCAGGGACAAAAGCCCAATACGGTGATCCCGGCCATTGCGTTCCAGCAGCCGAAACTCTATGAATATGTCCGGACAGGCAGGAGTATCGACGTCTGCTATTCGGTGGTCGAGAATCACTACCGCGGCGCCGTTTTCGCCCAACTCCGGATCAAAGACATCAAAAAGAGTAATCCGACGGCAGCAAAGGACTGACAGTATACAGTATACGGGCTCACCATAATCCAAGCACCCGTTTACCCGTCCGAATGTGAATGTCCGCACTTTCACGAATAAATACCCCCGGCCGAATGGCCGGGGGTATTTATTGTTCTTGCAAGCCCGTTGCCGTACTACTGAAGTCTCTTGTGTTACGTCATGGTTTGGCCCGGAACATATCTGTTGTAACAAGGATAGGATTACAGGTCGTACGTCACGAATTCGCCGCCGATCCAGAACGTTCCGCACTGGGCCGTAAATTTCAACAGGCAATATTCGGGATCGTCCGCCCCCAGCGGAAAATGCTTCAGCATCCAATCCTGCCAGAAAGCACGTCGTGCAGGATCGGGCACCTCTTCGATAAACCCCGTCAGCACGACACTGTCATGTCCGGCAAAAAAGTTCACTCCTGCTTTCGGATTGGCCCGGAACTGTGCAGTTTTACGTGAACCGGCCCCGGTTGCAAACCAAATCTGACCGCATCCTTCGGCCGCCAATTTCACCACAGGAACCGGACGCGGATAGCCTTTACCATCCACAGAAGCCACCGTAATCACCTCACACGCATCCAACAGTGTTCCTCCCTTACGGATCATTTCATTTTTTGCATCCATAAATTAATCCCCCTTATCAATTGAGTACATGGTAACCGTTGCACCCGACCCTGGCAAGACGCCCGAAACGGCAATTTTCCGCGATCGCTCTTATTTTCTTATAATACTCTTAAGCCAAGCACACCCCCGATCACAGGAACTGTGCCGACAACCCACTACCGGGCTTTCCCTTCCGCCCGAAGTGTTTTCCAGGCTGCATAAAGCTGTTCCATCGCCCGCTCGATCACGCTGCGCTGCGTCGCGACATTCATGCGCATCCAACCCCGGCCCTCTTCACCGAACATCGAACCCTCGTTGACGCCCCAGCCGGCTTTATCGATCAGGAAACGGTACACCTCTTCATGCGTCATGCCCCACTCCCGGAAATCGAGCCACATCAGGTAAGTCCCTTCGGGGGGGGTACACCGTACCGACGGGATGCGTTCGTGCAGGAAATTGCAGACGAAATCGATATTGCCCTTCAAATAGACCCGGAGCTGATCGAGCCAATCGTCACCATACGTGTAAGCCGCCTCGAGTGCAACCGTACCGAAAATATTCCCCTGATCGGCATGGAGCTTATTGAATTCGTCGTGTAACCGCCGGTAAAGCGTCGGGTTCGGCGTGATCACGACCGAAGTCGAAAGTCCCGCCAGATTAAAAGTCTTGCTCGGAGCGATAAAGGTCAGCGTACGGGCGGCAAACCGCTCGTCGAGTGCCGCGATACGCAGATGCCGGTGCGGGTCGAATACCAGATCGGAATGGATTTCATCGGATAAAATCAACACGTCGTGCTTCACGCACAACTCGCCGATGCGGATCAACTCCTCGCGCGTAAAAACACGGCCCGTAGGGTTGTGCGGATTCGACATCAGAAAGATTTTCGCACCGGAAAGTTTTCGGTCGAGATCTTCGAAATCGATCTCGAAGCGCCCCTGCACTTCACGCATCGGATTGTTCACCACCACTCGGTCATTGAGGCGTACCTGTCGCGCAAACGGATGGTAAACAGGCGGCTGGATCACGACCCCGTCCCCCGGAGAGGTGAAAGCACGCAATGCAAAAACAATTCCCGACACGACACCGGGTGTAAAGTCGAGCCACTCCCCCTTGATTTTCCATCCGCTGCGACGTTCGACCCAGCCGATGATGGAATTCCAATATTGATCGCTGCGATAGGAATAGCCCAGGATCGGATGTTCGGCCCGTTTACGGATCGCATTCAGGACTGCCGGCGGCGCAGCGAATTCCATATCGGCCACCCACAACGGAATGACATCGCCGCGCCCGTAAAGCCGCTCCCTCGCATCCAACTTCTCGCAATTCGTTCCCTCGCGGGAGATTATCTCGTCAAAATCGTATTTCATCGTACTCGAATTTTAAGTCGTTCGTTTCATACCATGCCGGCCTGCCCCCCTGTCCGCTGAGACAGAACCGGATGCCGCGCCGACTACGTTCCCCGGCAAATTATACCACGGATAAAACGGAAAGATTATCAAAGGTATGGAATTTGCGAAAAATAGCGATACCTTTGAGCACTTTTACAGGCAAATTCGAACTTTCGGCGGGGCTTTTGCATCTCTTTAATCAATAAGGAGGACTTCCGCCGCTATGATTTCAGGTTTCAACCCGTAAAGCCAACTGAGAAAACACCGATGAAAACATTCGATCCGAAAGAGAAAAAGGGACGTTTCTCCGGCGAAAGCCACAGTGAGAAACCCGCCCGCAAAAGCTTCCCCCGTCGCGATGACTCGGGCAGCCGCAACGATTACGACTCGCCTTCCGAGTTTATGAAAGACCAGCGCAAAGAGCGCCGCCCGCGCCTGGGCAACACGCCCCGCGAGGAAAATGAAACTCCGCGCCGTTCGTTCAACCCCAACTTCACACGCGACAACCGCCGCAAAGACGACGGTTCGGCTCGTTACAACGACCATTTCCGCCGGGACGACGATCGTCCGGGACGAGATGACGACCGCCGTTCCGGCAAACCGTTCCGTAAAAACGACAAGCCTTACAGCAGTTATGGGAATGAAGAGCGGCCCTACCGCAATAACCGCAGCGAAAACGACCGCGGCGGGAACCGTTCCTATCACAAAGATTCCCGCGACGGAGAGCATTCTTTCCGTAAAGACGCTTACCGCAAGGACAACGCCCCGCGCAGAGACAGCCGCGACTCCCGTGACGGGGAACGCCCGTTCCGCAAAGACGACCGCAGGGGCTCCTACAGCGACCGCCGCAGCGGATATGGCGACCGTCGGGAAAATTCCGGTGACCGGTACGGCGACCGTCGGGAAGGCGGCCAACGCGCATACGGGAATCACAAAGGCTTCAAGAAATACGACTCCACGAACTATCCGCGCTTCGAAGCACCCAAGCAATCCGGAGCCGTCCGTCTCAACCGCTTTATCGCAAACTCGGGCATCTGCTCGCGTCGCGAGGCCGACGACCTGATTACGGCCGGAGTGGTAAGCGTCAACGGCCAGGTCGTATCGGAACTGGGCACCAAGGTCTACCCCAGCGATGAAGTCCGCTTCAACGGCGAAGTGATCCACGGCGAGAAACACGTCTACATCCTGATGAACAAGCCCAAAGGATACGTCACTTCGCTCGAAGACCCCCACGCAGACAAAACCGTTATGGACTTGGTCCGAAACGCCTGCACCGAACGGGTCTACCCAGTAGGACGGCTCGACAAAAACAGCGTGGGCGTACTGTTGATTACCAACGACGGCGATTTGACGCGCCAATTGACCCATCCGAGTTACAAGAAAAGCAAAATCTACCAGGTTTCTCTCGACAAACCGCTTTCGGAAGAGGATATGCAGCGCATCGCCGACGGCATCGAGCTCGAAGACGGGATGATTTATGCCGACGAGGTGAGCTATGTAAGCGACTCCCGCAAAGAGATCGGAATCGAAATCCACTCGGGCCGCAACCGTATCGTGCGCCGCATTTTCGAAGCGCTCGGTTATTCGGTACAGAAGCTCGACCGGGTTTACTTCGCCGGATTGACCAAAAAGGGTTTGAAACGCGGTGCATGGCGTTTCCTCACCCCGCGTGAAGTTTCGATGCTCAAAAGCGGCGAATACGAATAGGGTAGGCGATGCCGCAATAATCGAACGGGACGGATTTTCATCCGTCCCGTTCGCTGTCTATCTGGCGCATTGCCAAAAGAGTGTCCGACCCGTCCGGCATGTAAGGGTGACCGCCAAGGAAGCCGGTGAAAATAAATTTTTCATAAATATTTTTTGCATAAAAAGGATTTTACCCTTATCTTTGCACCCACAATAACCGCAATGCTGGTTCTCTAGCTCAGTTGGTAGAGCACGACACTCTTAATGTTGGGGTCGTGGGTTCGAGCCCCACGGGGACCACAATAAGCCCGGTAATCTAGATTTTAGATTACCGGGCTTATTGCTTTAAATACCTTTCCTCTGCCTGACCCTGAAAACACTCCCGGGCAGCATTGCCTATGCCCTGATGCCGAATCCGCTAAAGATAAAACGATTATCTGCCGGAAAATAGCACCTGAGGATATCAATCGAAACGCAACCGGTCGTAGAAAGTTATCCTGTCCGTGCATTCGGCCGACACGACGAGCCGGATGGATTGCAAACGATCCAGGTATCCGGCTAATTCGGACACTCCCATCTCGAAACGCTGTCCGAAATAAGCCTGACGGTTGCACAACCTGTCCATCCGGCGCAGCAAACGCTTGTTCTCCGGCACCCCGATATCGAGTTCCCGGTTCAGCGCAGCCGAACGATGACGAAGGCAACAGAACAGTGCAGTCAGATTGTCCGCCCCCGGCAAAAACCCCAAATGCACCCAGGCCACAGCCATCAAAAACTGGCGCAACCCGTGAAACAGTCCGAACGCCGCCAACCGCAACTGTTGTGCATCGAGTTGCCGGTGCGCCTCGTTCAGAAATCCGCTGCCCAATCCGAGGCACCGCTCCGCATCGGAAACAGCCCTTTTGAACACGAGTGCAGGTTTGAACCGGACCTGTCGGGGAAACCGGCAAACCCCGTTATCATAAAGCAGCACCCCTTCCTGATACACCTTATAAAAGAAATAGCTGCGGGGCAGCAGGTCCGTCACCAAGCCGATCGCATGGCTTTGCACGGCAAGATACCGCTCGACACGCTGTTCACAGGGGAAAAATTCGCACAGAAAGCGCATCACCCCTTCGGTTGCGGCTGGAGGGTTCTTTGCGGTCAGCAACAACAATTCATAACCGCCCAAAGCGCTGGCCAACGTACCGCCCGCATAACGGCCGTAAAGAACGATCATATCGGGTGAAGCACACTGACGGATCAATCCCGTGATCCGTTTCAATTCCGACAAATTCGCATCGGGCAAATCAAACTGCAGGCTTCTCATTCTCGTTTTTTTACATGACTGACAGGGCCGGGCGACTGAAAATTTTCGTACATTTGTTCAGTCCCGGACACAAATATAATAGAATATTATCTACCTTCAAGCCTGTTTTTAGAATTTTTACTAACTTCGGATGATTTTAGAGCGACTGAAACAATATATCGACGCGAAAGGCATTACCATCGCCGCTTTCGAACGGGAAGCAGGAATGTCGAACGCAGCATTCGGCAAAGCGCTCAAGAACAACGGTGCGATCGGCACCGACAAATTAGAGAATATTCTATCCGCATATCCGGATATCAATCCCGTCTGGCTGCTCACCGGCAACGGCAACATGCTGACAAGCGGCAATCCGGCAGCCACCGCACCCGACGCTGGAAGGTCTGTTTCTCCAACGACCGTTCCGGCCGGCTACGGCAACCTCACCTATCGCGTCATCCGTGTAAATGACAACCGCCTGCTCTACGAAGGCACGCGCGACGGCGCCCTGCCTGACGAACTGCAGGTCGAAACGCTCGAAACTGCGGTAGAGAATTCCGAAAGGTCGGAGGATGCCCCGCGGAAACTACCGCCAATCCTGCGCCTTCCGGCCGGGGTGATCGGAGAGGGGCCGCACAAATGCATCCGGGTACGCGGAGAAGCCATGGCCCCGACACTTCGGGAGGGGGATTTCGTCGTAACGGCACAGGTCGGACGCAACGACTGGCCTGAGATTCGGGAGAGACAGCTCTACCTGGTCATCGATACCGGAGGGAATCCGCACCTGAGCCGAATCAAGAACCGGCTGGGCGACTACCAATTCATCGCCTGCACGTGCGACAATCCCGACAAAGGACAATATCCCGACCGCAATCTAATGGAACATGAAATCGCGGAAATATGGGAAGTCAAGTGCCTGTTGTCCGCAAATATCCCGGAGCGGCACGATGCCGTGAGCCGGGACATCGAACAACTCCGGCAAGAGATCAGCGAAATCCGGAAATTTCTGTCGAAACCGGCCGACAATCCCGGCGAACGCCGTTAACCCGGAATCCTTTATCTTTGCAGCACCATTCAGTATTGCGGACACGCGACACAAACATATTTTACCAATAGCCTCTGACTTTAAACTGCAAACGCCATATAACCTGAACACATATTCGATTCACCCAATACATTAAAGATTATGACCGAAAATTTCAGACCTACCGTTCTCCGGAACCAAGCCTACGAGGCCTTAAGAGGCAAATGGACACCCGCCGTGGTTACATCGCTCGTTTTTTGCATTCTGCTCGGCGTTGCCGTTTCTTTGTCACGGGTCAATGCACTGCTCTATCTGATCGCCTATCTGGGCGGAGCATCCATCGTCGCAATCGGCATGCTATACGCCTGTTGGGACCTCTTTACGAAAGGCACACTTCCCGAGGCAGGAGCACTCTTCGCTCCGTTCAAACAGTACGCACGTACGGTCGGAGCTGTCCTGCTCGTTTTCGTGTATACGCTGCTATGGACCTTGCTGCTGGTCATCCCCGGCATCATCAAGGCCTATTCCTATTCGATGACCTTCTACATCCTGCGCGAAAACCCGGAAATGACCGCCGGCGATGCAATCACCGCCAGCCAGAAAATGATGGACGGTCACAAAATGGACCTGTTCCTGCTGTCACTGAGCTTTATCGGCTGGGCTATTCTCGCCTCGATTACGTTCGGCATCGGTTACCTGTGGCTGATTCCCTATATATATACGGCGTACGCAGCATTCTACGAAACCCTGAAAAAAGAGACGTCCGTAACGCCTGCAACCTCTGTGTCAGCCGAATAAAATAAACACCTTTATTCAAATCCGCTAACCCAATTTCCAGAGATGAAACATATTTTTTTGTTCTCTGCAGCGCTGTTGCTGACGGCCCTGCATACCGATCTTTCCGCACAAATCCGCATCGGCGGCCGTAATATCAATGCAGCCAAAGCCATTCAGGCCGGCAGCGACGTAGTGAAAGCGATCACGCTTTCCGACGCCGATATCGCGCGGCTCAGCAAAGAGGCTGTGGATTGGATGGACGAAAACAATCCGGTTGCCGACGAGACGACCGAATACGGCGCACGGCTGAAAAAACTGACCGAGCACATCCAGGTGGACGGGCTGCCCCTCAACTTCAAAGTATACGATGTCATAGATGTCAACGCTTTTGCCTGCGGGGACGGCAGCATCCGGGTCTTCAGCTCGCTGATGGACCTGATGACCGACGATGAGCTGATGGCGATCATCGGCCACGAAATCGGCCATGTCGTACATACCGACGTGAAAGATGCGATGAAAAACGCTTATCTCGCCTCGGCCGCGCGCAACGCTGCCGGATCGGTAGAAGGAAGCACCGCCGCGAAACTCTCGAATTCCCAATTGGGGGAACTGACCACCGCTTTCACCAGCGCACAGTTCTCGCAAAAACAGGAGAGCCAGGCCGACGATTACGCTTTCGATTTCTGCATTGCGAACAACGTCGATCCCTATGCGATGTCGAATGCGCTGAACAAACTCGTGGAACTTTCCAAATCGGGGGGAGATAAGGCCAATGCGATCCAAAAGATGTTCGCATCGCATCCCGACAGCGAAAAACGCGCGGTCCGCATGAAAGAAAAAGCCGACGCATACAAACAGCAAAACCAGTAACCGCAATATTCCGCTTCCGAAGATCGCTCCGGAGGCCCGTCATCCGGCAAGGATCTGCAGCGGAGAGTTTTCATCAATACAATCAGAAAAAGAGGAGCTCGTCATAATGAATGAGCTCCTCTTTTTCCATTAACATCCAAGTCAAGCGACCCGGATTACAAAACTATTGCAAACGGTCCGTCCCGTTTAGTTTTATTGCTCGTACGCCACGGCTGTCACCCGCACCGGCCCGAGCAAACCGGAAGTTTGCAGCGGCGAATCGGGACGCCACGGGTTGACCACAGTCCAGGTACGGCGCTGCGAAGCAGGCAGGCGGCTATCGCCGATCAGGCGGTTTACCCACGTGTTGACCACCTCGACACGCAGGTCGTTGCGCCCCTCTTTCACCCACTGCGTAATATCGAGCTCGTACGGGGTCGTCCATACGCCTCCGGCATATTGCCCGTTGACATAGACCTTACCCATCGCGGACAATTTACCCAGATCGAGCAATATCCGTTCGTTCGCCGGAAGTTTGACCAGATCGAACCCGGTGGTATATACCGCCGTCCCCGAATAATACTTAACCGAATCGTTAGGCATTTCGTTCCAAGGCTGCAAACGCGGCATCACGACCGGATTCACCGGGCCCCGCATCTTCTGGTCGAACGATACGTTCCACGGGCCGCTGATCTCGGTCAGCAACGCCGGGGACGGATAATTCGTCACGGATCCCACCTTAGGGGATTTACCCGCTTTGACAGGTTCGGCAAAAACGACGAACACGCTTTCATAACTGTCGAGGTTCAGCGGAACGGTCGTCGTTCCCTCTTGCTGCGTAAAATCGGGAAGCTTGCGCGTCGTACCGGTGGTCGGCAGCCACAGCTCCGGCTGCTTGCCGCCCACACGGAACACGGGTGCCACCTGCAACGGCTTGTCACTCTGGTTCGTAATGAAATAAATATCGATATCACCCGCCTGGCGGTGGCCGTACAGGACCGGAACACCCTCGGGCAACTGACAGTCCGGTGCACACTCGATCAGTCCGAACGCTTCCTGCATCGTCAGGCCATTGAGAATCATCCCCTTGCCGTATTTGGCCGATTTAACCTTCACACCGTCCACATCGCCCCACAGCTCGGCCGCCATCTCCGTTACGGCGGCATCGGCAGCAGGCTGGTTCTGCAAACTCGGCGAGTGGGTCGGCGGGGGACCGAGTACTACACCGCCGTCGGCAACCAGTTGTTTGATCTTTTTCAACAGCTCGGGCCGCATCGTTTCGAGCTTGGGCAATACCAGAATCCGGTATTGCGTGCCGTGCGGCAATGTCAGCAATCCATCCACGACCTTCATATCGCGCTCGATCACTTCGGCATTGATAAAGTCGTACTGATAACCTGCCGGAATCATGGGGTCGAGCACCCCGGCCATTTTCGGCGTATCTTCGCCGATGAAATAGGCCGCATCGGCAATGTTCAATCCCTGCTGCAGCATATAATTGCACCGCTTGAGATAGGTCGTGAAGAGGTCCATCTGCGAGAACCACGTATTCCCTCGGTTAAATTCGATCCCGAACCATGCATTGATACCCGGCAGCGAATCATAAGGCTGCGAAATGCAAACGTGCAGCAGGTTGTTGTTGATCCCTTCGGCGGCAAAACGGTCTCCGCGGTACTTAAACACCGCCGGATGGCGCTCAAACTCGTGCTGGAACGAAGTAAACGATTCGGCCGAAATTTTGTTTTTTCCGTAAATATGTCCGCACGAGATCGCCGCACGGTTCTCGATATTCCCCAGATCGCCCTCGGCCCAGAACTCGCCGCCGATTTCATCGGACTGGCCGCCGTACTGCAAAAACTCGCCGGGAAATCCCCAATGGCCGTAATTCTCGAGCCAGGTGGTCAGACCATACTTATGACTCTTCTCGCGCAGGCCCGCCACATAGTCGTAAGCGACCCGGTCGGCCACCAGACGGCGCACATCCCACAGGAAACGGTCCGATGCTTCGGGCGATTCCACCACATAACCGTAATAAGCCGGCAGGTAAGGCAGCGGATCATAGCCGTACCGCTTCCGGAACGATTCGAGGAAATCATCGGTAAAATTCTGGCCGCCGGTTTCGTAACTATCCTCGACCACCACCTTGAATGCCTTGCGGTCCTTCGCAGGGATACGCTCGAGAATCTGTCCGATAAAATTGTCGAAATGCGCCTCGATATGCGGCCTGCTCATCTTGTCGGTTTCATAGCCGGTCGCTTCGGGCGGCGCAGGGCTGTTCGTCGTTCCGGTAGGCGTCATGCCGGTGCGCAGGATCACCCACTCTCCTTCGGGAACGTTCCAGGTCAGCGTACCGTCCGAAGCCAGATACTGCGAAATATCCACGACCGAAGCGGGAGAAATCAGCAGCGCCGAATCTTCCACGGCCGGCTGGGCCGCCCACTGGTACTCCTGCCAATAGGGCAGCGGCGCGGGGTACATTTTGGCCAGCGTTTTTTCACTGTAACGTTCCACGCGCGGAGCAGCCGAAAGTTCGATTTCGTTCAATGCGCTCTCTTGGCCGGTGTTCTGCACAATCAGCCGGAAATCGGAAGCGGTCGTAGCCGGAATCGAAATCACGACAGGCGCGGCACGGTCGAAACCGACAGTCAGCGATTCGGAAGAACGGCGGTCGATCTTGAAATCGGATACCGTGCGATAGCCGTCACCCTCTTTTACCTGCAGCGAGCAGGCGGCTTCAAGGGGCTTAATCGTCGGACGTACGATCAGGGCGCGGGCGGTAAACGGTTCCGGAGGGGTCAGGTCGATCGTCAGCGTCCCGGCCGCAGGAAGTACGACCGAGGTAGTCGCATCGCCATCGGTCAGGTTTCCTATCCCGGCCACCTGCGGCTGCGACACGATTCGGGCGGCCATCTTTACCCCGGCGTCTTTAGGCGCCGGATAGGCGATCACCTTGACATCCTGAAACAGTTCGTTCGGCTGGGGCAGCTTCGCTACCAGCCGTTGGGGTCCCGTAACGTGGGTTTCGGACGAAGCCAGGTAACGCATCGCCTGTTCGGGTTTGACCCACGGGCCGCCCGACTGGCTCCAGCCGGGAGAATTGAAAATACCGATATCGATACCCAATTCCCCGGCGGTCTTCAACGCCGTGTGCAGGATATCCCACCACTCGTCGGAAAAGACTTTAACCGGCCCGTCGGGAATACGGCCATCCTTGATATTGCCGATGAACGCACGGTTGATTCCCGCTTTTTTCATCGCCTGTAAGTCCTTTACCACTCCTTCCTTGCTGAGGTTATTCGACATCCAGTACCAATAGACGCTGGTCTGGATCGAGTCGGGCGGCGTCACGAACCCTGCCTCGAGGGTTTGGCGCGTCAGCGGCTCTTTGGTCGGGCCGCAGGCGAAAAGTGCGGACCCCAAGAGCAGGCAAAACGCCGTGCGCAATAGCTGTTTCATCATTCAGATATCAGTTTTAGTCAGGTTTGATTCCCTTTTTCCCGGAAAGGACCGTTTTCACTATCGGTCATCCCATTCGCTCGTGCATGGCATATACTTCTTCACTCCGCACCCGAAGGCATCGGTTGCGGAGTCGAGGTAGGTCCCTGCACTTTCAACCGACCCTGCCGGTCGACAAAAATCCGGTCGATACAAACCACCCGGTCGAACGACGGTCTTGTCCCCTCGGGATCGGCATGGCGGTGATAAACGATGAACATCTCGCTGCCATCGGGAGACGCAACGATCGAATTGTGTCCTGGCGACGATACGCCTTTGGAAAGATCGGTGGTGAGGATCGGATTTTCATCGGCTTTCAGCCACGGACCCAGCGGATGTTTGGCAGTGGCATAACCGACGCCGTAATGGGAGTAGCCGGTATTGTTGGCCGAATAGGTCATGTAATAGCGTCCCTTGCGATAAAAGACGAACGGACCCTCATTGCCGCGGCAGTGGGCCCAGTCGACCATTTCCCACTCCTGGGAGGCCTGCGAGATCATCTGCGGCCTGCCGACGAATCCCGACAGGTCGGGCGTCAGCTGCACCACATAATTTTCACCCGAAGCGAAGCCGGGAATCGACGTGTTGCGGCTGAAAAAAAGGTAAGGCGTATGCGCCTTGTCGCGATCGACGAACAGGTGGCAGTCGATCGCGCTGTAACCGAAATCGAACCACGGAGCATACAGGTCTTTGTACGGACCCTCGGGCCGGTCGCTCACGGCCAACGACGAAAGCAATTTGCGGTTAACGGGATTGTAAGCGCTGTAAGTCAGGTAAAATTTACCGTTGTAATATTTCACCTCGGGAGCCCAGAACGACCCGGTACCGTAATGTCCGTCGGGCTTCGTGTAAGCGGCGCCTGCAAAAGTCCAATGCACCAGGTCAGGCGAAGTATAACAGTCGAACCCGTTGTGCTGACGGGTCGTACCGATCAGGTAGTAAACCCCGCCATGGCGGTAGACGAACGGGTCGGCCACCCGGACCATATCCCCGTTCGAATCGCGGACCGGATTGGTATAACCCTGCCGGGCAACAGCGGTTCCACTACAAAAAAACGCGAAATACGACACGACAGCCAACAACCGCATAGCAAACCGGCTCCTGCGTAGGAGTGAGGTCCTCAATCGGGGGGATTGGGATCGAGGGGGTAACGAGAGGATCAAGTCGTTCATGTCCTTTGAATAGTTATCAGTTTAACCCGACGGATTCTGTTTCGGATTCCGACAGGAACCGCCGCTCTCCGCATGGGTATCCTCTGTCGTTTTTCCAGGAAGCGGCCCACCGGCAGGTACCGCAGCTCCTTCTCCGTACTGCAGCCTGCTGTAATGCAGCGATGGGGATAGCATGAACTTCCCAAGGCCATATTCGTTCCAGCGACCGTCGACACGCGCGATCGTTTCGGGCGATGAGGCGACCACATTGGGCCACCGCCGCGAAAACCCGTTCACGCCGCCCGCTTTCGACCGACAGTCGAACAGCACGACGCCGTCCCGTATCGTCACATCACGCGACGGATCACAGTTCGATGAGGCGATCCACAATACATCCCCCGGTCGCGAAGTATCCACCTCCTCGTCGAGCAAAATCACATATTTGATTCCTTCGACCCGGTTTTTCTCCAGGAAAGCGAATACATCGGGCCGGACACCCCGGGGCGCGGACAGCAGCAATACCCTCCACGATTCGGAAAGCGCGTAATCGACCCGCACGATACCGTCCAAAAGTTCGAACGGGAACGGCAGCTGCACGGTCTCGAGCGGAGCGGCGGGATCGACACCCGTCGCATCGAACATCAGTTTGCCGCCGAGGCCTGTCTCGGGCGCAGCATGGTCGAGCACATCAAGCGGACCGCGTGAAAACATCAGGTCGTCAGGAATCCGTATCCGGCGCAGCAGATCGGCAAGTGCGGCCACGTCGCGTACCGGACGGCCGGAAGCCGTCACCACCATAAATTTATTGAACATCATTTGTCCCGCGCCCCACAGCGAACTGGCCGCTTTGAGCGCCTGCCCGGCATAATCGGTGCGGATATCGACCACTGCAATGTTGTGTGCAACGCCCGCTTCGGGCATCCACAGGTCGCGTACCTCGGGCAGCATCGCCGCCCGGATCGGTGCCAGAAATATCTTTTCTGTCGCTTTCGCAATATAGGCATCTTCCTGCGGCGGCACACCGACGATCGTGGCCGGATAAACCGCTCCCCGCCGATGGGTAATCGCCGTTACATGGAACAACGGGTAGTAATCTTCGAGCGAATAGAAGCCGGTGTGATCGCCGAAAGGACCTTCGATCACCTTCTCCTCTGAAGGGTCGACATATCCCTCGATGACGATATCGCAGTCGGCCGGCACGCGCAGGTCATTGGTCACGCACTTTACCAGTTCGACGGGCCGCTCACGCAGGAAGCCCGCCAACAGGTATTCGTCCATATTGTCGGGCATGGGCGCGGTCGCCGCATACGTATAGGCCGGATCACCGCCCAGACAGACCGTCACGGGCATCCGCTTTCCGAGTCTCTGGTAAGCCCGGTAATGACGCTCGCCTGTCTTGTGCAGGTGCCAGTGCATTCCGGTCGTCTGCGGCGAAAAAAGCTGCATCCGGTACATGCCCACATTGCGCACTCCCGTATCCGGATCGAGCGTATGCACCAACGGCAGCGTCACGAAACGCCCTCCGTCCTGCGGCCAGCATTTCAGCACGGGCAACAGGTCCAACCGCGCGGCATCGCCTTGTAAAACGACCTGCTGGCACACCCCGCGGCCCTTGACTTCCCGGGGAAGCCAGCGTGACATGCGCCCCAGCAACGGCAGCATCCGTAACTTGTCGAACAGGTCGGGCCTCGGTGAAGTCAGCGCCGCAAAAAGCTCCTCGATACGGCCGGTCAGCAGATCCACAGATTCCACACCGAGCGCCATGGCAATACGACGGTCCGAACCCATCATATTGGTCAGCACCGGAAATGGAGTCCCGGTATTTTCGAACAACAGCGCACGCCCTCCGCCGGGACTCTTCGCTTCACGGTCGGTCAACTCGGCGATTTCCAATACGGGATCGACCGGAACATTGATCCGTACCAGCTCTCCCGCGCGTTCCAACGCCGCAATATATTCGCTTAACGTTTTATACATAACTTTTTATTAGCCCGTTTGCCGACAACCGCGGTTCGATTACATCGCGTGTTTATCCAGTCCGAAAATTTACCCGCCGCCGATGCCGGACTGGCGCCCGTCGGCAGCTACGGCTTTCCGGCAACCTCAGTTAAAAACCGGTTGTTCCCGCTGCCGACCCAAAGTCGCAACGGGAACATTCCTGACCTGTTTGTAATTACTCTGCGGTCCCGGTAGCCGAGCCTGTTGCGCCGGTGCCGCCGGCGCTTTCGGGAACTTTCCCGGTCTCCGGAACAAACATATGCTTACCGTACTTATACCCTTCGGCATCGTATACTTTCGCCAGCGAATGCATCCGGTCGCTGAAGTCCGCATAATCCTTCCCGCCGTAAGTCCAACCGATCTCGGCAATCGCCGCCAGACGCGGCAGCGTCATATACTCGAGGTAATCGAGATCACGGATATATTCGGTCCAAAGGTTAGCCTGCACGCCGAGGATATATTTCTGTTCGGCAGGGGTCAGACCGGCATAAGGATCGAATTTATAAACACTGTCCACAGGCAGGCAGTTGCCGTAGGCGAGCGGTTCTCCGGCGGTGTCGGCCGTCTGGTAATAATCGAGGTAACAGTATGTATAAGGCGACATGACCACTTCGTTGCCGCGTTTGGCACCGGCGATTCCGCCCTGCGTGCCGCGCCACGACATAACAGCGGCATTACGGGAGAGGTCGCCACCCTCGAGAATCTCGTCCCATCCGATAATCCTGCGCCCTTTCGAACTCATGAACTGGTCGATCCGGTGCACGAAATAGCTTTGCAGCTCTGTCTCGTTTTTCAAATGTTCGTCCCGGATCCGCTGCTGGCAGTGCGGGCACTCTTTCCAGCGGTTCTTCATACACTCGTCGCCGCCGATATGGATATATTCGGACGGGAAAAGATCGATCACCTCGCTGAGTACATCCTCGAGGAAACCGAACGTGCTGTCTTTTCCGGCGCAAAACGCGTCTTCCTGAATGCCGTAAAGCGTCGTCACTTTATAATCTTTACCCACACAACCCAAATAAGGATATGCGGCGAGTGCGGCAGTGGCATGCCCCGGCATTTCGATTTCGGGGATAACGGTAATAAAACGGTCGGCGGCATACTTCACGATATCGCGGATCTGGTCCTGCGTATAGAAGCCGCCGTAAGGATTTTCGTCGAATTTACGCACAGTGTCGAGTACGTTCGTGAGCAAATCTTTCTCCCGTACCGAACCGACCGTAGTCAATTCGGGATATTTTTTGATCTCAATGCGCCAACCCTGATCATCGGTCAGATGCCAGTGGAAACGGTTGATCTTGTGCAATGCCAGTAGATCGAGGTACTCCTTAACCTCATCCGGCTTGAAGAAATGGCGGCAGGCATCGAGCATCGCACCGCGGTAAGCGAAATGAGGCTCGTCCCGAATTTCGACCACAGGCAGTTCGATCACCCGGGCCCGTTCGCCCGCCAGGGCGGCTGCAGGCAGCAGCTGGCGCAGGCTCTGGAACGCATAAAATACCCCGGCAGGAGAGCCTCCGGCAATATCGATGCTATCGGGTGTGATTAAGAGCGTATAACCCTCGGAGGGAAGTGAATCGTCCAGCCGCACATTGATCGCATCTTTTTGCGCCTGTCCGCCTTGGGCGACATAAAGACCCTTGCCAAAGGCCTTTGATACCACGCCGTTAAAAAAGTCGGTCGAACGCAGCAGCGTCGAATCGTCGGCCAGCAACCGGATACGGGTGCGTTTGGTCAGGTCGAACGTGCTGTCCGAAAGCTGTTCGGAAACGGGTTTGGGAACAATCGCGACTGCATCGGACTTCGGAATCCGTTTGCCGCAGGAGGCAAACAGCATCAGCGCGCAGCACAAGGAGAGTAAGCCGGTCTTCATCTCTGTTTTGGTCTTTTTAGGTTTATACATAACAACACGATATCGTCCGGACAAACGTCCCGCACGACAGTCCATATAGTTCGGCCTGGAAGAGATAAATCTTCCGGCCGCAGACAAATTTACATTTTTTCTTCTGATAAAACCGGTTCCGACGGGCGCTTTTGCCAAAATAAACGCCCTTTTTCAACATTGTTAATAAAAAAACAGTAACTTTGGGGGTCTTTTCCGAATTTGGTACAACTCGATAACTTTTCAAATAACTCATTTTTATTATGGCAAATAATAAGGAAGAAAAGCTGTTTGGCCTGTTTCCTCCCGTCACCACCGAGCAGTGGGAGGCAGCGATCACAACAGACCTGAAAGGAGCCGACTACGAGCGCAAACTCGTATGGAGAACGGCCGAGGGCTTCAACGTGCGCCCGTATTACCGCGCCGAGAATCTCAAGGACGTAGCCTTCCTGGGCAGCAAGTGCGGGGAATTCCCCTACGTGCGCGGCACGAAAAAGGACAACAACTGGCAGATACACCAGACTATCGGCGTGGAATGCCCCAAAGAGGCGAATGCCGAAGCCACCCGCGCGCTGACCAAAGGCGCCGAGTCGATCGGTTTCTGCATTGCCAGCAAGGAGTTCTCGGCAGCCGACCTCGACACGCTACTCAAAGGTATTTCGCTGAAGACCACCGAACTCACCTTCTGTGGCTGCGGTGTGAAAACCGTTGCGGAACTGTTCGCCGACAAACTCGAGAACTCGGACTTGAATCCCGAAGAGGTGAAGGTGAATTTCGTGATCGATCCGATCATCAACAAACTCACGCTCAAAGGCAAACTGGGATGCAAAGAAGGTGCCCCCAAAGCTTTCTCCACAATTGCCGACCTGATTAAAAAGGTTCCGCAGTACAAACGCGTCCGCTTCGTCGGCGTCAACGGCCAGCAGTTCAACAACTGCGGTTCGACGATCGTCCAGGAACTGGCCTTCACGCTGGCCGTAGGCCACGAATATGTCGTAAAACTGATGGAGCAGGGGCTCACGATCGACCAAGCGGCTCCTTCGATCCGCTTTACGATGTCGGTCAGCTCGAATTATTTCATGGAGATCGCGAAGTTCCGCGCCGCACGTATGCTGTGGGCCAACATCATAGCCCAGTACAAGCCGACCCGCGGTTGCGCGAGCAAAATGAAAATCCACGCTGTAACGTCGAAATGGAACATGACCGTTTACGACCCTTACGTCAACATGCTCCGCGGTACGACCGAAGCGATGAGCGCCGCCATCGCAGGCGTGCACTCAATCGAGGTACGCCCGTTCGACGAGGCTTACGAAAAACCGACCGACTTCTCGACCCGTATCGCCCGCAACGTGCAGTTGCTGCTGAAAGAGGAATCGCACTTCAACCAGGTGTGCGACGCCGCAGGCGGATCGTATTACATCGAGAACCTGACGGCTTCGATTGCCGAACAAGCCTGGAAATTGTTCAAAGAGGTCGAAGACAGAGGCGGTTATATCGCGGCTTTCGAAGCCGGATTTATCCAGGACCAGATCGAGGCTTCCGCCGCGACCAAAGATAAAAACATCGCGACCCGCCGGGAAACCCTGCTGGGGACCAACCAATTCCCGAACTTCCTCGAAGTAGCCGGGCAAGAGGTCACTGCCGAAACGGTTACTCCGGGCGACAAAGCCAAATGCTGCTGCTCGGGCAAACCGGTCGAAGGCGGCGTGCGCCCGCTGCGTCCATACCGCGGCGCCATGGCATTCGAACAGATGCGCTTGAGCGTCGACCGCAGCGGAAAAGAGCCCAAAGCGTTCATGCTCACCTGCGGCTCGTTGGCATTTGCCCGCGCCCGCGCGCAGTTCTCCTGCAACTTCTTCGCCTGCGCCGGCATCCGCGTACAGGACAACACTTACTTCAAGAGCCTCGAAGAGGGTGTTAAAGCGGCACTCGACGCCAAAGCCGACATCGTTGTGATCTGCGCCGCAGATGACGATTATGCGACACTCGCTCCCGAAGCAGCCAAAATGATCGGCGACAAGGCAATCTTCGTGGTGGCCGGCGCACCGGCCTGCATGGCCGACCTCGAGGCACAGGGGATCAAAAACTTCATCCACGTTAAGTCGAACGTGCTGGAGACACTGAAGTATTACCTTAAAGAGCTGGGCATCTAATCCCGAAGAGTATTATGAGAGCAAAATTTTCAGATTTGACATACGAAGGCACCACGGCTAAGAGCTGCTGCAGTGCCAAAGATTGCGGGGAGGCCCAGCCCTGGGTAACCCCCGAACAGATTACCGTCAAGGGCACCTACACGGCCGAAGACCTCGAGGGAATGGAGCACCTGAACTATGCGGCAGGTATCGCACCGTTCCTGCGCGGCCCTTACAGCACGATGTACGTGATGCGTCCGTGGACGATCCGCCAGTACGCCGGCTTCTCGACCGCCGCCGAATCCAACGCATTCTACCGCCGTAACCTCGCCTCGGGCCAGAAAGGCCTGTCGGTGGCGTTCGACCTCGCTACGCACCGCGGCTACGATGCCGACCATCCGCGCGTAGTGGGCGACGTCGGCAAAGCCGGCGTATCGATCTGCTCGGTAGAGGATATGAAAGTGCTGTTCGACGGCATTCCGCTGAACAAAATGTCCGTGTCGATGACCATGAACGGCGCCGTACTGCCGGTATTGGCCTTCTACATCGTGGCCGGCCTCGAGCAGGGCTGCACGCTCGACCAGCTCAGCGGCACGATCCAGAACGACATCCTCAAGGAGTTCATGGTGCGCAACACCTACATCTACCCGCCCGAATTCTCGATGAAGATCATCGCCGACATTTTCGAATACACGTCGAAGAACATGCCCAAATTCAACTCGATCTCGATTTCGGGTTACCACATGCAGGAAGCGGGCGCCACGGCCGATATCGAGCTGGCTTACACGCTGGCCGACGGTCTGGAGTACCTGCGCACCGGTGTAAACGCCGGCATGAGCGTGGACACGTTTGCACCGCGCCTGTCGTTCTTCTGGGCCATCGGCATGAACCACTTCATGGAAATCGCCAAGATGCGCGCCGCACGTCTGCTGTGGGCGAAGATCGTCAAGCAGTTCGACCCGAAGAACCCCAAATCCCTCGCACTGCGTACCCACTCGCAGACTTCGGGCTGGTCGCTCACCGAACAGGATCCGTTCAACAACGTGGGCCGTACCGCGATCGAAGCCATGGCCGCCGCACTGGGACATACCCAATCACTGCATACCAATGCCCTCGACGAGGCGATCGCGCTGCCGACCGACTTTTCGGCCCGCATCGCACGTAACACACAGATCTACATCCAGGAAGAGACCAATATCTGCCGCGAGGTCGATCCCTGGGCCGGTTCTTACTACGTGGAGAGCCTCACCAACGAGATCGTACACAAGGCATGGAACCTGATTCAGGAAGTCGAGAAACTGGGCGGTATGGCCAAAGCCATCGAAACCGGCATTCCGAAGATGCGTATCGAGGAGGCAGCCGCGCGCAAGCAGGCACGCATCGACTCGGGCATCGACACGATCGTCGGCATCAACCGCTACCGTCTGGAGAAGGAAGATCCGATCGACATCCTCGACGTGGACAATACGGCCGTACGCGAGTCGCAGATCAAACGCCTGAACGAATTGCGCGCAAACCGCGACGAAGCGAAGGTAAAAGCTGCATTGACCGCAATCACCGAGTGCGTGAAGACCAAGAAAGGCAATCTGCTCGAACTGGCCGTCGAAGCCGCCAAAGTCCGCGCATCATTGGGCGAGATCTCCGATGCCTGCGAAGAGGTCGTAGGCCGCTACAAAGCCGTTATCCGTTCCATTTCAGGTGTATATTCTGCAGAAGTGAAAAACGACGAAAGATTTGCCGAAGCCAAGGCTTTGGCCGAGAAGTTCGCGAAAAAGGAGGGCCGCCAACCCCGTATCATGGTGGCTAAACTGGGTCAGGACGGTCACGACCGCGGCGCCAAGGTAGTTGCAACCGGTTATGCAGACATCGGATTCGACGTCGACATGGGCCCGTTGTTCCAAACTCCGGCCGAAGCGGCAAAACAGGCTGTCGAGAACGACGTACACGTAGTCGGCGTATCTTCACTGGCTGCGGGTCACAAGACACTCGTACCGCAGATCGTCGGCGAACTGAAGAAGCTGGGCCGCGAAGACATCGTAGTAATCGTAGGCGGCGTGATTCCGCACCAAGATTACGACGCACTGTACAAAGCAGGTGCAGCGGCCATCTTCGGCCCCGGCACGCCGATTGCCACGGCTGCGATCAAAATCCTGGAAATCTTGTTGGACGAGTAGTCATCCCTCCAATAACAACCGAACATTCCATCCGTTCGGCCGAAACAGCCAAGGAGCACCAGTAAGGGTGCTCCTTGGCTGTTTTTATTCCTAATCCCCTATTTAGATTTAGAGAGCTTCGTTTCCGCCTCCGCAGCGATAATCCGCCGAATTACAGTTCATGTATTGCGCTTCAATTTAGACTTTGCATTTGCAGATAATGAATTTATCGCTATCTTTGTTCGCTCAACGGTCGTAACCGTCTATGCCCGGATGGCGGAATCGGTAGACGCGTTGGTCTCAAACACCAATGGAGCAATCCGTGCCGGTTCGATCCCGGCTCCGGGTACTTTTTAGAAACGCTAAAGAATTGATTTAAAATTCTTTAGCGTTTCTATTTTGTCTCCCGTGTCCGCAATCTGTCCGCATTTTCAAAAAAGGACATATTTTTTCCAAGAAATTTTCTCACCGAAGAGAAAAAATCCCGCTCAGAACCGGTACTTCAGTCCGATCTGGAAACCTACCCAAGATTTTTCAATATCTCTGTCGGCCCAGAACGGATTGAAATGGAACTCGGGTTCCAAAAACAACCCTTTATACAGCCTAATGTCTTTCGTCACTTTCAGCATAATCCCTACACGATTCTTATCTGCTCCTTTCCCGTCTGAATAATGTCCCATAATCGTATGAGAGAACATAAAATCATACGTTATGCCGATACCTACATTCACAATGCGTGAATAATATTTGTAGAACAATGGAATTGAAAAATAGCGCTGGTAAGCTGCATCGTATGGTTCTGCTCCCGGATAAATAGGCGTTCCCGCCGGAAATTTGACGTTCCGGTAGTAGAAACCTGTTTCGATACCACTGTGCCGAGTAATGCGAGTTTCAAACGATAACCCAGCGTTTGGGGCGAAACCACCTCCGGAGCGGCCTCCCATCATTCGTTGGTGATTGATCTGCCACTCCGGCATAAAGTTTACCCCCAAAATATATTGGGTTTTGAACGGTTCTTGCTCCGATACCTGCGCTTTCGCGCTCGTGCCGCCCCACGCCATAACTGAAGCGGCGGCCATACTGACGATGGCCCTTGTTGTTGTTCCCATGATGTAGAAAATTGGGTAAGTGAAAATATGGCGGTGTCAGTAGTCTCCTAAAGGTACGCAAATTATCTGTAGTTTGTAATCGTCCCGCAGATACGGTATGCGCCCAAATTGTCCTCAGGCTCCGAGGGCGCCTTGTCGCACAACAGGAAGATCGTCTCGATCCTTCCGCTGTCCCGCTCCGTCATCAGCACCGCGTAGTTCGCATTCCCGCACAACTCCGCAGAAAGGTGAACGAAATGGTGAGGCTCCTTCGGCTTCTGCTTGAGAGCATCCAATGAAAGATAGAAAGGAATGATCCGTATCGAAGCACGCTGGGATTGATCCGCGCATAGTATCGGCTTCTCCGCCTCGAATACTCCCTCCCCGAAAATCAACCACGCCACCGAAAAGCATGGCAGCACCTGGTTGATTCTTTTGGCAAGGTTGGGACTGATACCGTTGTTCCCTTTCTTGATCTGATACAGGTTCTCGCCCCTTTTCAGACCGATAGCCTTGGCGAAAGCATTGACCGAAAGACCCGAATAACCGATCACTTCGGACAGACGTTCCCAAGCGGGATTAGAGTTAATATCGGATTTCATAAGTCGGGAGCGATAAATGATTCGATAAGCTCCGCGCCTTATGATAACAAAGGGCGCGGAAGTAGCTCCTCTTCGTAGGTCTTAGGAAACCTAAATCGGAAGCTGCCCCGCGCCCAAGTCATACCCTGACACGGAAGGCCAGGGTATAACGAGGACTGGCAACTATTATACCCGATTTAAACAACCTCAAAATCTGAGGCTTCCTAAGTTTACGAAGAGGTATAAAGAGTTGTGTCTCTTTATGGTATGTTCCGGCTTAAATCAAGCCGTGTTTCAATTCCTTTTCAAAGGTAACGTTTCTCTTTTCATAACGCCTTACAAAGACTTCAACAAATATAGGCGATTTTATTTATACCTACAAGTGTGGAGTAAAAATAAACTACACGATTGTAGTTATTTGTATTATGAAAGAGCAACGGCGGAATGAAATCCTGGTTAAAAGAATTGCGGAGAGGCTGAAAGAGCTTCGCAAGGAGCGCAATCTGACCCAGGAAAACGTCCGCTTTGACTTGGAATTGAACATCGGCCGTATCGAGGCCGCCCAGCATAGCATCACCTTCACCACCCTCGGCGATCTTTGCGATTATTACGGCGTGACCTTAGAGGAGTTCTTCCGGGGGATCAAAACTCGTTAAGTTGAACCATAAACTTTTTTAAAATGGATAAGGATACGTTCGTACAATTACTTCAAGAGGAGGCTAAAGAGTATAATAAAATCTTGGCAACTGATAATGGAGATTGGATTGTCAAAGGGTTCATTGATATATTCAAGAATATCTATACAATAACTCTTGACACCAAAGTGGTATCTAAAGTAATTGAGATTCTGCTTATTCCTGCATTTGAGACTTTTGCTAAGAAAAACGACATGACTCTTGAATTAGCTCCACAGCAAAACTTCTATCCTGATTTAACTTTTATCTGTAATAAAACAGGGGCAAAGTTTGCAGTGGATATAAAAAGTACGATGCGGGATGAAAAAAATAGAATCAAAAGCATGACTTTAGGTGCTTTCACTGGGTACTTTAGAAATAGAGACAGCACAAAAAATACAAAGTATTGTTATGGAGAGTATTGTGCACATATTGTATTTGGAGTGGTATATGCACAAGTTCCTGATTCTGTCGATGAAAAAAAGAAATATACCATAGAAGAATTGCCTTTAATAAAATCTGTGATTCGAGATTTTATCTTTTTTGTTCAACCGAAATATAAGATTGCTACAGATCGTCCAGGAAGTGGTAATACTAAAAATATAGGAGCAATTGCAAATCTTAAAAAATTACTTGCTGGCGAAGGAAAATTCGCCACATTGGGTGAGGAAATCTTTGATGATTATTGGTCTTTCTATTTAACAAAAGCTATGGCCAAGGAAATCGGAATAGAACGTCCTTATACCAATTTAAAAACATATACCGAGTACAAAGAAAAAGGGATCGAAATACTAAAAAGCCAAAAAGCATTAATCGCACAACAGGCAGAGGAAGACGAGCTTGAAGAAGGAGAGGAAGAAGAGAATGAATAATAAAATTTTCGTGCCACCGATCAAAAGCCAAGGTATTAAAACAAAACTTGTCCCTTGGATTAATGATCTTGTAAGTTGTTTAGAATTAGATAAAAATAGAGTCCGTTGGATTGAACCGTTCTTTGGAACAGGGGTTGTGGGATTCAATTCTGGGTTTGTTAATGTTATTGCCGGTGACACTAATCCTCATATTATTAATTTTTATCAAAAAATACAAGAAGGAAAGATTACTCCTCACAGTGTCAGAGAGTATTTGAATGAACAAGGTAAACTTCTAAGTGCGTCAGAAGAAGAAGGATATGCTCATTATAAATTTATCCGAAGCCGATTTAATGCGAAATATGATCCATTAGATTTTCTTTTTTTGTCTCGGGCCGGTTTCAATGGCATGATGAGATTTAACTCGAAAGGTCAATGGAATATTCCCTTTTGTAAGAAAAAGGACCGGTTTGCCGCAGCTTACATTACGAAAATCTGCAATCAGGTAGAATGTATCCAGAGAATTATAAAAGATCATTGGCAATTCATAAATCAATCTTTTGCTGAAACCATAGCAATAGCCGGAGAGGACGATATAATCTATTGCGATCCACCTTATTATGGGCGCTATGTTGACTACTATAATGGTTGGACAGAAGAGAATGAGAAGGAATTATTTCAAGCATTGCAAAATACCAAAGCCAGATTCATATTATCAACCTGGCATCATAATCAATACCGTGAGAATGAAATGATCCCCACCTATTGGGATAAGTTTAACATCATTGAGAAAGACCATTTCTATCATGGTGGAGGGAAAATTGAAAACAGACAATCTATAGTAGAGGCCTTAGTTTTTAATTTTGATCTTAAACAAAATCAAGTAGCAATGAATGACAAACGAGTATTGAGTTTATTCCCTGATTTATAGCATTATTTGGTATTTTAATAGCCTATTATAAAGGCTTTATATCCCTCTTCGCTGTGCTTTCTTCGTTTTCTTCTTGCGGTGGAGTAGCCGAAACTCCGGGTCTATATACTCGTCCGATACCTGTTCCGGCTCCGTCAGAGTCCCGAGCGCATTGGCCGTGTCCGTGACGATTTGCGTTCCCAGACTTGGGGCCTGCTGTGTCGGTTGCCGCTGAACGGCAGCAGGGGGAAATTGTTTCTGCAACGTCCGGTAGCCGAACTCCCGGCCAACCTCGGAAGCCTTGAACTGAAGGCCGCTATAAACGAAATGCAACCCATACACATTCCCCTGCTTGTTCATCGCCGGAAGGATCATCACGCCACGCTTCAGCATAGCCATATAGAACTTACGGAAATCGGGATGCCCTTTCCCCAACTCCTCATAGGCGGTGCGGCGTAACTCCGCTTTCGCCGCCTCCCGCTTCGGGTCGGCGTATCGGTTTTGATACTCCTTTTGACGCTGAACTTCACTAGCCACAGTCAGCCCGATTTTCCGGCTGATCTCCTCCGCGACGCGGGCTGAACGGTTGCCTAAAAACGTCGTGTCGTAGACTGAGCCGTTGATGCCGATCCGGTTTGCGATCAGGTGAATGTGCATATGGCCCGTGTCCTTGTGCGAACAGGCGATCCATTGGCGGTTCGTCAGCTTCATTTCCTGCGCGAACAGGGTAGCCAACTCCCGCAAAGAGCCGCGCACACGTTCCTCGTCAGCCGGAGCGATGCCGATCTCGAAACGCAAATACTTGTTTTTACACCGCTCATGGCCCTGCGCCATCATTTCAAATTCGGAAACGATCTCATCCGGCGTCCGGCTCTCAATCAGATTGGAACCCAGCAAGCGGTCGAGCTTCCCCTCCCGCATCACGTAGCGAATGGCGTTCACCCCGTGGGCAATCGCCTTACCCTTTGCTATCATGGCTTCCGGTATAAAAGAAGCGACCGTACAGGACTTTGGACTGCCGGAGAAAATCTCAGGCTTCCTTGTTGAATGCCGGATCTTTATATGTGAACATGTTGGCGAGTCGTGTCATAAAGCTGTTATGCGTCTGGAGCATCCGAAAATACTCTTGCTCTTCGGCAGTCAGTCGGGGCGTGGCGATAATCTTTCCGTAAAGGGCCTGTCTCCGGCAGTATTCGGAGAGGGTGACGCCCGCTTTTTCCGCACGGCTGAAAATGGTGCGGCGCTCTTCGGCGTCGCACCGGAATTTTATCATTTCTTTTTTCATCGTTGTGTTTTTTAGGGGATGACAAATGGCGAGAACGGAGTGATTGCAAAATCAGTTTGTGGCCGGGTGTGGCCACAAACTGACGTCTTGCAATCTGAAAGGCGGTACTACCTACCGCCTGCCTTAGGCCCCGGCTTGCCGGGGGCCGGACGCACCGAAGGCACATGCCGGGAACGCGTTTCCGCCTGCTCTTCGCCGAGCCGTTTTTTCGCCTGGAGATAATCGTTTACGTCCTTATAGCCGATGTAAAACCCCGAATGGTCGATCACATTGCTTTGAGGACAGCGGTTCAGGATTTCATCCGTGGCTTTGCGTCCCGCCTCATCATGGTCGAGGAAAAGATGAATAGTCCGATTCCATTGCAGAAAAGGAATAGCCTTGTCGAGATTGGCCACCGAGTTAAGCACAATGACATTGAGGGAAAATGCCGGAAATTTCTTAATGGTGAGATAAGAAAGGAAATCCATAAAGCCCTCGAATACCAACACGTCCTCATGGCCGTTGTCGATGGTCGTTATGTATTTTGGGGAGCTGCCGCCCTTGAAGCGGGCGGTGCGGAACTCTCATCCGTCGCGGTCGTTTTGGAAACCGACAGCGAAATAAGGATTGCCGTTTACCCGATAGTGTACCTCCCGACAATAATGCCAGGCGATGTCGGGATTGATGCCCCGCTCTTGGATATAGCGAAGAAGGGAAGGATGTTCGAGTGGCCGGATTTCGAAGATCTCAACGCCCGGTTTTCGAGGAGTGTTCTCCGGTGTTGGAGGGATTCATTGAACGCGGACAAGACCGGGCTCTTCGAGGTAACATAGCGCGTCAAGAAAATCGATGTTGTGCATATGCATGACCAGGTCGATAATGGAGCCGCCGACACCGGCTCCGTGGTCATACCACAAATTTTTCGTGTAGTCCACATGGAAACTCGCCGTGTCTTCCTTGCGGAGCGGCGAAAGGTACATGCCCCCGGTCGGGGTTTCTTTGACCGGAGTAATACCGGCCTGGGCGAGGAACGCCCGGATGTCGTTTCTTTTTACTTGTTCGATTGACATGATAATTAGGTTTTAATGAGTGAATAGTCGTCTTGCCGCCCGCTATATGTAGCAAGCCGCTCAACTTAGAATGATAAATCGGATGACAGGGGGACAGTTATCCCGCCTTGCGATGACGGGGCGTTCGGCCCGTGCGGATAGCTTCTACGTCACTGCGCAGGTAGCGTTTGCGGCCTCCGAAAGGGTAGGATTTGATATATCCCGTTCGCTCTCAGTTTCAGAGAGTGGATGAGTCAATACCCAGCCGCTGCAATACCTCTTTGCGGGATCAATACTCTTCGGCGGGAGAAAGGGTTTCAGTGGTCGGGACACTCCCGGCCACTTCTCGAAATAGCTGCTTTAAATCCTCCAGGCTCACCGTCACACTGACGTTAGTCCCGGTTCGTAACAAATCGTTTAGTTCCATAGGTGAAGATTTTAATGGGTTAATAAAATTATAAACTGGATTCGTCTGAATCCGGCGACAAATAAACAAAAGAAAACGAGAAAAATTGCATCTTTCTCGTTTTCAGTGGCATTCTGCCTATTTTTGCGCGTATCTGCCCCCTTTTAATCCTGCTTAATCAAATAATAGTAGGAAAATCAAACGGATGATGTAGCGTCATGAAACAAAATACTGATATGCAGCATTCCAAACTACATCATAATAGATGGTCGCCAGTATTAACTTGTTGCTGTCTGTCATGCATAATAAATAATTCTGTATTTGACTTAATACCAAAGTTATTGCAATCTCTTATGGGTACTCATTGTAGACCGTTTTGCAAAGATTGGAGTGATTACTCAACTTAGATTTATTCAGAAACACAATTTTAAGTATATTTGAGCTAATCAAAATCATTGGTGACTTTTCCTCATGACTTTATTAGCTGCTTGTACAGTTTTTTATTATACACTGTTTCAAAATATCTCTCGCCAATTATTGAAATAAATCATTGTCATTGAGCTATTTCAATTAATTTATTCAGTTCTTCAGATATTACTCTAACTTTACAGATAATAAAAACTTTGTATCATTAAAAGGCGCAGCGTATATGTCAATGAATGAGCAAGAAACCCGGTATCACTTAATAGACCCTATATTAAGGGATAAGGGGTACGATGATATAACAAAGCTGAAATGCGAAACGCCAGCACCTGTTGAGCCAACCGGACCGAAAGGACGTAGGAAAAAAGGTTCTGGAAGAACTGACTATTTGCTTTGTGTTCAAGTTGGGGAGATGGCTAAACCTCTACCTGTTGCAGTGTTGGAAGCGAAGAAAGAGGATGAAGACCCTCTAAAGGGAATGCAACAAGCAAAAAAATATTCCGAGTGCGAAAGATTTGATGTAAAGTATGTTTTCGCAAGTAATGGACATTTGTATGGGGAGTATAACCATTTTACTAAATTACACACAGGCCCCAATCCTTTGGCAGATTTCATTACCCACAAAGACCTTACGGCCCGTTACGCAAAAGATACAGGTATTAACCTTAACAGCCCCGAAGCCCAAATTTTATTTATGCCTGATAGTCCGCCATGGAATAAATATCGCTATTATCAGGATGCTGCTATCCGGGCCGCCTTCGAAAAAATAATTCTGCAAATTCAAAAAGGTGAAAATCCGCGCGTTTTGCTTTCATTGGCCACAGGTGCGGGGAAAACAATTATTGCAACTAATCTTCTTTGGCGACTCAATGAAGCAGGGCAGTTAGCAAAACCAGCTTTATTCATTTGTGACAGGGACGAATTGAGAACACAGGCGTATGAAAAACTAAGTGCTGCATTTGCTGACAATGTAAGGATTGTAAAAACAGAGAAAGGCGAAAATGCTGCAAAAAATGCACGTATTCATATTGCCACTTATCAGACACTCGGGTTGGATGATGAAACACCTGATGATAAAATAGCAAGCTTTTTATCTGAGCATTATCCAGAAAATGCTTTCAGCATTATCATTATAGACGAGTGTCACCGTTCTGCTTGGGGCAAATGGTCGGAAGTACTAAAACGCAATCCCCAAGCCATTCATCTAGGACTTACTGCGACTCCTCGAAAGCTTGTTACTAAAAAAGAATTATCGCCAGAAGAAGCAGAAATTTCAGCCAATAATTTCAATTATTTTGGCGAACCCGTTTACGAATACTCATTGGCACAGGCACAGGAAGACGGTTATTTGGCTGCCTGTGAAATTGTAAAACGAAAATCCGACATCGATAACCGCATATTTACCAAACAGGAAATACTCGATGCAAAGGTTACAAATATAAAGACAGGTCGACCATTAACAGAAGCTGAGTTAACCAAAGACATATATACAGGGAAAGATTTTGACAATGAACTATTCATCGAGATGCGCACCCCTGCCATGTGTGAAGACTTGTTTCAGCAGTTGGTTGAAAACGGGGGACCCGAACAGAAAGTAATTATCTTTTGTAACCGTGAAATTCATGCCGATCGTGTGGTCATGTACATGAATAATCTGTACGTCAAGTGGTGCCGGAAAAACAATCAGGTTGTCAAAGACGATTATGCATTTAAGTGTATGGGGGGCGACAATAATGGAGCTGATAAAATTGAACCTATGCGGGGTTCCGGGCAAAGAGCCTTTATTGCATGCACAGTAGATCTGCTGGAAGCAGGAGTTGATATAGAGCGATTGAATGCTGTCGTATTTTTTCGTTATATCAAATCGGCCATTAAATTTTACCAAATGGTCGGCCGAGGCACGCGCATACACGAAGAAACTCAAAAGTATAAATTCTGGTTGTACGATTATACCGGAGTTACTGACTTGTTTGGAACGGAGTTTATTTCCAAGCCACGTAAACCCAAAGACGGAGGCAAAACTGGCGGTGGTGGTGATGGAGGCGGTACAGGTGGTGGCGGTGGCAACGGAGAGGCTCCTGTAATTGGAGTAGTTCGTGGGCATAATGTAAAAGTTTCCCCACAAGGAAGTTTTATTTTGGGTAGTCGTGACGGAAAAGAAATAGCTATACCAGTTGATGAATATCGCAAGGAGATCATTCAGCGTGTGTTAAGCGAAGCCCATAATCTGGACGAGTTTCGCCAGCTTTGGATTGAAACGCAAAAACGAAAATCTTTAATCAATCATATTCTGGAAGCCAATTTCTCCCCCGAAGTGATTAAGGAAATAGACAAGATGAATGACTATGATATGTTTGATTTCTTCGGGCATTTGGGGTATAAAGCCAAAGCATGGAAACGAGCCGAAAGGGGCTCGCATTACATAGCCGAAAATCAAACCTGGTTTGATGAAATGGATAAAAATGCCGCCATTGTTCTGAAAGCATTTGGCTACCAGTTTTCATTAGAGGGCACCGAGGCATTGGAAACACCTGTTCTCTGGCAAGTACCTGAAATTAAAAATGCTGGAGGGATAAATGCTCTGAAGATATTGGGATCACCAAACGATGTAATATTAGAAGCGAAAGGGAGGTTGTTTAGGGTATGAATGGAATTAAACGAAAATTAGGCGAGATTGGCTCATATATTAATGGCTATGCTTTTAATCCAGAGGAATGGAAGAGTTCGGGTATTCCAATTATTAGAATCGAAAACTTAAATAACCCAAAGGCTTCTTATAATTACTATCAAGGTGAGATTGAAGAAAAATATAGAGTTGTCAACGGAGATATTTTAGTTTCATGGTCAGCTTCTCTTGATGCGTATATTTGGAACAATGGAGACGCTGTTTTAAATCAACACATTTTTAAAGTCATTCCAAATGACGAAGTTGTAGATAAGGGCTTTCTTTTCTTTTTATTGAAAAAAGCAATAAATGGTTTAGCAGAATTAGTACATGGCGCAACTATGAAACATGTCAATCGCCCTGTATTTGAAAATTTTGAAGTGTCTTTCCCTAAAGAATTACAGACACAAAGAAAATTGGCTATACTCCTTAGAGAAACATCTGTTGAAATTGAAAAAGCCAGAGAAGCGACAGAAATACAAATTGGAGAATTGTCAAACCTTGCAAATACAATCATTTTTGAAAGCCTAAAGGAGAGTGACACAGTAAACTATTGTTTAGCAGATGTCTTGGATGAAGTTAAAAATGGCATAGGCTGTAACTGGGAAAATTATCCCGTATATGGAGCAACCCGCCAAGGAATAGCATTAGCTAAAGAACCACCTGGGAAAAATCCACAGCGGTATAAACCTATTATACCAGGTACGGTATTTTATAACCCGATGCGTATTTTAATTGGTTCGATTGCATTTGCTGAAGACGATGTAGAAGATGGAATTACAAGTCCGGATTACGTTGTTTTAAAAGGAAAAGAAGGAGTGGTTAATTCACGTTGGTTTTATTACTGGCTTAGGTCGCCTCTAGGTCAACAATGCGTTAATTCACTTGCTCGTGGAGCCGTACGTGAAAGAATGTTATTTAATCGATTAGCGGAAGGAAGTATTGATCTTCCTGAAATTGCGATACAAGAAAAAGCGGCTATAGCATTAGGAAGCTTGAAGCAAATGCAAAAAGATTTGGATAAGCAATTACAAGAGATTGCCGAATTACCTACAAAGATCCTTACACAAGTATTTAACGAAATTGAAAATGGCTAAGACAACAAATAAGAGAACTAAAACTCCGAAAGCAACAAAAATATCGAAATCTATCGGCTCCACACAGTCTTTATCATCCTATGTAAAAACAGTTTGTGACATAATGCGCAGGAGTAACTGTGCCAGTGCCTTACAATATGTACCCGAACTTACTTGGATTTTGTTTCTCCGCATATTGGACGCACAGGAACAGAAAGAACAAGAAGAAGCCGAAGCATTAGGGAACAGCTATACCCCGGCATTGGTAAGCCCGTTTCGCTGGCAGGATTGGGCAGCACCCTACAGTGACAAGTCCGACCACCCAAAAACATCGGACGGAAAGCCTCAAGGTTGGAAGCGGCAGGAACTATTTGCCAAAGGCGACAAGAAACTGTTTGATTTTATTAACAACGAGCTTTTGCCCCACCTGCATGGCCTGGACATTGACCCAAGTACCGAGCAGCCCAATCCCAATGCAACGCCCAAACAGCGCATTATAGGTCGTATTATGACTGCTGTCGAGAGGGTTCGTGTGGATAGCGAAACCAATCTCCGTGATATTTTAGATAAGGTTCACCAGCTACACACCGACAATATTGATGACACTCACTTTTTTACCCTTTCCCAAGTGTATGAAGATTTACTTCTAAAAATGGGAGAAAAAAACAGTGATGGTGGACAGTTCTTTACCCCTCGGGAGGTAATCAGATCAATGGTCTTCACAGTAAATCCCGAACATGGTAAAACTATCTTTGACCCATGCTGTGGAACAGGAGGTTTTTTAGCTGTAGCTTATGAATTCATCAATCAAAAATTAGGGAAAAACATTGCCAGCACAGAAATAGAAAAACTTAAATATGAAACTTTTTTTGGTAAGGAAAAAGAAAATTTAGTGTTTCCTATTGCCTTGGCAAACCTAGTGTTACATGGTATTGACCAACCTAATCTTTGGCATGGCAATACATTGACGAATCGTGCTACTTACGGAGCACTGTTTAAAAATGCTCCATCCACTTTTGATTACATTTTTACCAATCCACCTTTTGGGGGCAAAGAAGGTAAAGATGCGCAAAAAAGATATCCATTTGAAACCAGCTCAACACAGGTACTTTTTTTACAGGATATTATTTCGCATTTGTCTGATAATGGCACTTGTGCCATTGTGTTAGATGAAGGTCTGCTATTCCGCACCAACGAAAGTGCCTTTGTCGAAACTAAACGTAAATTGGTTGACGAATGTAATGTCTGGGCAATTATTAGTATGCCTGGCGGAGTATTTTCAACAGCAGGTGCAGGGGTAAAAACAAATCTGGTATTTTTCACTAAAGGCAAGAAAACCGAAAAGATTTGGTATTACGATCTCTCCCATGTAAAAGTGGGGAAGAAAACTCCTATGACACTTTCCCATTTTGGCTATGGCAAGAATGGGAATACTATCGACGACAAAGAACTACCCGCAGCCTTAACAGCAGAATGGTTAAATGATGAAAATGTAAAAGATCAGCCCTTCCCTACTTACGCTAAAATGTTAGTGACCAAAGGCGAAAGCCGCTACTCATGGACAATTGACTTTGCAGCACGCAGAATGGAAGCAAGGGAAAAGATGCAACCCTATAAAGACAGGGTAGCCCAACTACAAGAAGAAAAGATTCCACTAAAAGAGCAATTGAAAGTCTTTAAGAAACAGAAAAAAGATAAATCAGAAATTGAAGTATTGGAAGAAAAAATCAGCGGTATTGAAAAAGAGATAAAAGAACAGGAAGCGATAATTGCTGATATTGATGCCAAAGTTTTCGACCTTAAAGCCGTTAATCCAAACGCAGTTGTAAAGATTGATACCCGGACGACATTAGAGGTTATTGAGAACATAGAAACACAAAACGAGATTGTCAGAGAGGCAATGGCTAAACTAAAAAAATGTTTAGGCAGACTATAAAAAGCCTGCTGGATTGATTGATTTTTCTTAATAAGTGATACTCGGAATCTTTCGTTGAAGTTTGGGTATTGTATGCGATAGAGAACTCATAAATGTCCAGATCAGTATCAAGGCTTATTAAATCTTGGAATTCGTGGATTATTCAATTAGATTTAACCAAATTGATTTGAAGCAAAATTACTCCAATAACCCGACCAACTCCTTTTTCATCTCCTCGTCGATGTCGCGGTAACGGGCAAACGCCTTGCTACCCTCCTTGTGGCCGCTCAGCGACCCCACCAGATTCGGGTCTTTCACCTTCTTGTAGATATTCCCGATGAACGTGCGCCGGGCCATGTGTGAGGACGCTACCTCGTATAGAGGTCGCTGCACCTCCTGCCGCGTGCGCTGGTCGATGGTCGTCACCATGCGGTCGAGCCCGGCGCGCTTGAACGCCTCCTTGATCTTCACATTGTATTTCTGCTCCGAATAGAACGGCAGCAACGTTTCACGTAACGGGTCACGGTAACGGGCAAGGATTTCCAGCGCAACTTTGGAAAGCGGCACACGCACCGTTACTCCCCGGTCTTCCTTAGTCTTGCGCGGGATGTACTCGATAGCACCGTCGATAATATTCCGCTCCGTCATTTTATACAGGTCGCTCACCCGGCAACCGATATAGCATTGAAAAACGAAAATATCCCGTTGCACCGCCAATGCCGGATCGTCGCTCAAATCTGTTTCGTACAGGTGGTTCCGCTCCTCGTTGCTGATGTAAATCGGCGTTCCGTACACGATTTCCCCGATAGAGTAGTGCTTGAACGGGTTATTTGTCGTGTATCCGTTGTCGTTCGCCCAGAGGATAAACGCCCGGAAGCGGTTCATCATGTCCGCAATCGAATTTTGGCCCCGCTCCTTCGGCATCCCTTTCGGGACTTCGTTTCCGTCCTCGTCCAGGACAGTCGGCCGCTTGCGCTTGGGCGTCTTAACCGCGATCTTGGCGGAATAGGGGACTTCCTCGTAAATCTCCGGGAATTGCAGGAACACCTGCTTCTCATTCGCCAGAAACTCGTCGATCTGCCGCAGTTGGTCGGGATTGAGTGAGCTTAGGTTGAGTTTGAAGCCCCGGCTTCCGGTCTTGCGCTTATACAATTCAAATCGTTTCAGGCAGCGGGTCAGCACCTTAAAATTCTTCAAACGCTGTTCCGACAGCTTGTGTTTGGCGATGTACTCGTCGATAATGTCGAAAAAGGACTTCTCGTATTCCTTAACCGCTTTCACTGGCTTATGGAATTTCTTAACAACCTTTTCCATATACTCCCGGGTGATCGCCGATTTGTCGGTCGCCGTGTTGATCTCCCGCTCCAGTACGTCCGTCAGTGCTTTCAGCCGATCCTTTTTCGCCAAAAGCTGTTCCCGCTCTTCGCCCTGAATCAATGGGATGTTGATGTCGTTCTTCTTGCCCCACCGTTTCCGGTCAAGCCATATGCCCGAGCCGATCCGCAAGCGAATGTCCCGCGAAACATAGAGCCGCAGATTGATCTCCGATTCGCCGGAACTGTTAGTTATTTTGCCGAGGTAGTAATTGGTCTGTGCCATGACTGAAAGGATTGATAATCCAAATGTAACTGAAGACGACGAAAAAACAAACTATCCGTGTCCGCAATCTGTCCGCATTTTGTAAAAACTACCGAAAAGGCATCCAATCAGACTCAAACAAATTCAGTTGTTATATATTGAATATCAAATAAATATATATTATTTTCGATTGCGCCGGATTTTAAAGATTTTGACATTTCAAACCCGGCTCCGGGTACGTTTTTGTCTTGTTTTCATGAGCTCACTACGACCGCAAATCCGTAGGTTTGTCGACCCAAGTGTTTTTCAAAAATCTTTCCACCAACTGTCCCGCACCTTGCTGACTCACCTGAATCGCCCATCAGTCGAAATATCCATCCGCATACAAACCTGAAATTCCTATTCCTCTGGTATTCTCCGTTGCGTACAACGAATAGAATTGGTTGGTTGGATGCGAATAGACGGTCGTTCCGTTGGCATTGGTAATCTGGTAGCCGGGCGGACAAACATTGGTACTCGAAGTCGTGATCTCTGCCGGCCAGCCAACCGCTCCCACCGGCGAATACAAGGTCGTTGGGGTCGTCCATCGCTTGAAAAATCCGGCATGCGAAGGATAGCTCACAAACGAACCATCATGGATCCTACATTGTAGACGCTCCTTTGGGAGAAACAGCTATTACTCTTGTAAAATCGAATATTCCCGTGATTTATTGATCCGATTTGTCGGTGTAACGATTCCGGATCTGGAGCGGAGTGGCATTGAAATACTGCTTGCAATAGGCATTCAGGTGCGATTGATCGGTAAAACCGAATTCGGCTGCAATAGCCTTGATCGGCACCGTTTTATCTAAAAGGCGGTTCTTGATTTTAGCACTCTTTTGCTGCAGCATCCACCGGTAAGGCGGTACATCGAAGTGTTTGGTGAACAGTTTTTTGAAATTGGGGAGACTATAGCCGCAAAGGTTAGCCAGTTCCTGTACCGTCTTGGCATGCTCATAGTTTCTCCGGACCAGGGTATCAAAAGCGAGGTCCTTATATAAAACCGGATAGAAGAACCGTGCCAATTCTTCTGCGGGATAAAACAACCTGTATATAACTGAAATTTCAATGGCTTTCGCATCATACAGGTGGTTACAGCACGCCCCCTGTTCCAGGTAATACATGACCGATTCCGCAAAACGACGCATGGCCGGTTTCATTTCCAACGTATTGAACTGATACTTTACAGACCGGATGCTCTTCCATACGTTCTCGGCTTGTATATCGTCGCATACATGATAATGGGTCGTGAAATTGATCACGAGCAGTTTGACCTGGCTCAGCGCCATGACACGATACTCCCGGTTATAGCCGAGTAAAACCATTTCATCCTGCTTACCTATGTCAGTACCTTCCGCATGGACGATTTCGATCTCTCCGCCGATGATGAACAATAAATGTCCGGACTCAGAGTCAAAATCGATTTGCGCACCGGGCTGGAATACCTGGACCCAAAAGCGGCGGCGATTGCTTTGGCAACCGGCACGGCAAGTCTCACAGGCAGGCCTGATCGTTGTGTTTATTTCAGTCATAAACGTCCTGTGGCGGCATTAACGGTGATTTCAAATATAATCCGAAAGTTCGGTCAAAGAATATGCCAAGCATGAAAGATTAAAACGCTACGCCGCATTCCTGCAAAACTATTATATAAAATTTATAAAACCCGGCATACCCTTTCCCAAAACAGTTTGCAAATCCGAAATAATTAGCCGACGACCAGAAATCCACAAACCTGCAGGAAGAATCCATGGTCAACCGAAAGGGATTTAAAGCGCTGGGATCCGACTCTCCCGAGGAGATCATAGGCAAGACCCTGCGGATCGAACGCGAAGTGGTCGGTTACATCCCGCAGGGGGTCGGCGGCGTGACCGACGACTTCAACTACACCAGCATGCGCGAGGAATCGATCCCTATGATCATCATGCAACGTCCGCTGTTCCTGCACAACATCATGGTCCGGCTCAACCCCGACCAGCCCAGGGCCCTGGAGACCTTCAACAACGTCTGGAAAGAGATTTTCCCCGATTACCCGGCCCGCTATGCGTTCATCGGCGACGTGTACGGCCAGATATTCCGCAACGAGCTGAACGCAGGGAAACTGGTCCGCATTTTCTCTTTGCTGTGCCTGCTGATCGCCAACCTCGGCCTGATTATCTACATGGCCTTCATCATCAAGCTCCGGACCAAGGAGATCGGCATCCGCAAAGTGAACGGCGCCCGATCGGGCGAAATCATCCTGATGCTGAACCGCAGCTTTATCTGGCTGATCGTATCGGCGTTCGCGGTCGCCACTCCGGCCGCCTATATCATCCTGCAACGATGGCTCCGGAATTTCGCTTACAAAACGAGCCTCGACTGGTGGATTTTCGCCGGTGCCGGGATAACCGTCCTGCTCCTGTCTGGGATCGCCGTCTCGTGGCAAAGCTGGCACGCGGCAACCGCCAATCCGGCGAATGCGATCCTGAAAGAATAAACCCGGGTGGATCGGTCAACGGCCCGCAGCATCCTGGCGGCAATACCGACTCGCCATACGATATCCGGGACATTCTCAAAGTCGTTTTACGGACTTCCCCTCTATAATCTGCGCCGGGAGTTTGATCTGCTGGGGTACCGATTGCTTATCGCTCAACCGCTCCATCAGGATCTTCACCGCGAGCTGGCTGATCTCTTTGGTCGGCTGCGAGATACGGGTGACGGCCGGATGCAGGAAATCCAGAAACAGGTTGTTGTCGAACGACAGGATCGAAACGTCGTCCGGGATTCGCAGCGAAGATTCCCCGATCGCCCGGATCGCCCCGAGCATAATGGTATTGCTCAGCGCGAAGATCGCGGTGGGCCGGGCGGGGCACCCGATAGCCAGCTTGGTCTCCAGATATCCGTTGGTAATGGAGTAGTCGTTGCCGGCGATACGGCTCCGGGTGTCGAAACCCGACTCCCTCAAAGCATCGATATATCCTTTGACCCGCTCTTTCGAGGGCATCGAATGGGGAACGCCGCGGATGCAAAGAATCTCTTTGTGGCCGTTTTCGATCAGCAGTTTGACCCCATCCAGGGCTCCCCGGTAATTATCCGTGCAGATATAAGAAAGCGAAGTATCCTCAAAATAGCGGTCGATCAGGACGATGGGGGTTTGTTCGTCGATCTTCTCGAGGTTCTCCGGCCTCTCGCCGCACGGAACGAGTATAATGCCGTCGATGCTGCGGGTCAGCAGCGTATTGATACACTCGCTTTCGTTACCTTCATCCTCAAGCGTATCGAGCAATATCACGGTGTAGCCGTACCGCTTGGCTTCAAAGACGATTTCACTGGCGATCGTAGCGAAATAAGGGTTGTCGATACTGGGGATCAGCAGCCCGATCGTGTAGGTTTTATTGGTGCGCAAACTTTGCGCAAGAATACTCGGCTTGTAATCGATGCGTTTGGCTTCGTCCATTACCCGCTTGACGGTTTTCGCGCTGATGCGATATTGTTCGTGCTTGCCGTTCAACACCCTCGAAACAGTCGAAATCGAAACTCCAGTGCGTCTGGCAATACTTTTCAGGTTATTCTCTGGACTCATAGCCGGATAAAATTTTACCGAAGATAAGAGAATTATTTGGAATTATAAATATTTTTCTTTACCCTTGTGAAGAAGCACAATCGTTTGAGCAAATAAACAGACCTATTTTAGCGCAACAAATTGCGCACGAGCTGGCGATTCATTCACAAAAAAGCGGAAACGAATAATTACGGGCAGGATGAAAAGCGAAAACAAACATATAGTCGTGGTCGGAAGCATTAACACCGACATGACCGTGAAATCCGGCAAACTGCCGCGTCCGGGCGAAACGGTGCTCGGCGGCGTATTTTTCAAAAATCAGGGGGGCAAGGGCGCAAACCAGGCGGTAGCCGCCGCACGGCTGGGCGCCTCCGTGAGGATGATCGCCAAAGTGGGGAAAGACGCTTTCGGAGAGGAATCCGTCGCTTCGCTGGCCCGCGAGGGAGTCGATACCGCCGGTATCCTGACCGATGCGGAGCACCCCTCGGGCATCGCGATGATTTTGGTAGACGACCGCGGGGAAAATATGATTTCGGTGGCTTCGGGAGCCAACCTCGCGCTGACGCCCGAAGAACTCGGCGCGGTCGAAGAGATCATCCGTTCGGCGGGCATCGTCCTCATGCAACTCGAAATTCCGATGCCGGTGATCGAATACGTCGCCCGGATGGCGAAACAGCACGGCGCGACGGTAATCCTCAACCCTGCCCCGGCTCCGAAACAGCAACTCCCGCCCGAACTGCTGGCCCATGTGGACATCCTCATTCCGAACCAGACGGAAGCCGAACTGATCTCGGGCACCGCCGTGAACGATTACGAAAGTGCGGCGGCGGCGGCCGGGAAAATCGGGCAAATGGGGGTCCGGACCGTAATCATCACCATGGGTGCCCACGGCGTGTTCGTTTACGACAGCGAGAGCGGAAATTCGGAAATAATCGTTGCGAAACGGGTCAAGGCGACCGACACCACAGCGGCCGGGGACTGCTTTTGCGGAGCGCTGTCCGTAGCGCTCAACGAGGGCCGGCCGTTGAATGAGGCACTGGACTTCGCCAACCGTGCAGCGGCGATTTCCGTCACGCGCCGGGGAGCGCAACCGTCACTGCCTTACCTGCACGAAATGTCAACGCGATAAAACATTAACCTAAAATAACAGAACCTTGATGAAACGTTTACTTGTTTTTGTACCGCTGCTGGCGGTTTTCCTGTCGTCCTGTAACCATTCCGGCAATTCCTCGCGGCTGCCCGAGAGTGTAACCATGTCGAAAGAGGTGCTTCTCGATAAAATCAAGGGAGGCTGGGCCGGCCAAACCATCGGATGTTCCTACGGAGGGCCCACCGAATTCGACTTCAAGGGCGGCATGATTACGAATTACACCCCGATCCCGTGGCCGGACGGTTATATCAAATGGTGGTACGAAACTTCCCCGAGTCTGTACGACGATGTGTATATGGACCTGACGTTCGTGGAGGTATTCGACCGTCTCGGCCTCGATGCCCCGGTGGATTCCATCGCGATGGCTTTCGCAACGGCCGAATACCGCCTGTGGCACGCAAACCAGGCGGCCCGCTATAACATCCTGAACGGGATTATGCCCCCCGAGTCGGGACACTGGCTCAACAACCCCCATGCAGACGACCTCGACTTCCAGATCGAAGCCGATTTCGCAGGACTGATGAATCCAGGAATGCCCAACAGCGCATCCGAAATTTCGGATAAGGTAGGACATATCATGTGCTACGGCGACGGTTGGTACGGCGGGGTTTATGTCGGGGCGATGTATGCGCTGGCTTTTGTCTCGGACGATATGGAGTTCGTGGTGACCGAGGCGCTGAAAACGATTCCCAAGGAGAGCAAATTCTACCAATGCATCAACGACGTGATCGGCTGGCACAAGCAATACCCCGACGACTGGCAGCAGACCTGGTTCGAAGCCACCCGGAAGTGGAACGAGGACGTGGGCTGTCCCAGCGGCGTATTCGGCTCTTTCAACATCGATGCCGTCATCAACAGCGCCTATATCGTAATCGGACTGCTGTACGGGGAAAAAGACTTCTTCAAAACGATGGATATCGCCACCCGCTGCGGCCAGGACTCGGACTGCAACCCGGCATCTGCGGCGGGCGTCCTGGGCACGATGATCGGATACAGCAACATCCCCGAATACTGGATGAAAAACCTGCGCGAGGTGGAAGATATGGATTTCGCCTTCACGCATACCTCCCTGAATAAAGTCTACAACACCGGCTTCCGCCACGCGCTGGAGATGATTCAGCGGAACGGGGGCACGGTTTCAGGCGACGAAGTGACCATCAAATGCCAGAATCCCGTCCCGATACGCCTCGAACAATCTTTCGAAGGACATTATCCGGTAGAGGCCCGGGAGATGAATATACCGATGACGAAGTTGGACACGATCGAATTCGAAGGCACCGGTGCCGTGTTCCGCGGGAAATTGCAGTGCGAGGACCAGAATTACGTAGCCGAAGTGGATTTCTATCTCGACGGGCAGTTCGTCGAGCAGGCCAAGCTGCCGGTTGCATTCCATGACCGCCGCCAGGAGATCTGCTACAAGTACCAACTCCCGAAAGGCAAACATAAGGCGACGCTCAAATGGAAAAATCCCAGGCCGGATGCGACTTTCGATTTCACCTACCTTTTGGTCTATTCGGATGCCCCGCGCGTAGATGACCACGCCCGCCTGCAGGCGGAGAGCATGAACAAGCAACCCGTAAAATAGTAAAGCCAGACTGTACAGCCATTTCGGGAAGCGTTCCGGGAGATGCCAGCAAGACCTGGTCATGCACGCTGTAGCATCCGTCTCATGCAAACCGAACCGAACTTTCCGGGCTGCCAGATAAACGTCGCGTACCATGAAAAACAGCATCAGAACGGCAGTCATCATCTGTTTCGCGTTTCTGGGAGCCCTGCCCCTGCGGGGGCAGGAGCTTTCCCTGGAAATCCCGCTGTGGGCGACCCCGCCCACGGAGAACAACGGGCTGACGGGCCCCGAAACGAAGGTAGGATCGAAAGGGTTCACGGCAAATGTTAGTTATCCGGTACTGAAGGTCTACCGGGCAGATGCGGCCCGGAACACCGGGACAGCCGTATTGATCGCACCCGGCGGCGGATACGGTGCGCTCGCGATGCGGCAGGAGGGCGACCCGTTCGCCGCGTGGCTGGCCGGACAGGGCATCACCGGCGTGGTGCTGAAATACCGCATGCCCAACGGACACCACCGCATCCCGCTCGAAGATGCCAAACAGGGCATGAGGCTGATCCGGGAACACGCCCGGGAGTGGCAAATCGATACCGCCCGAATCGGCGTGATGGGTTTTTCGGCCGGCGGACACCTCGCCGCAACGCTGCTGACCCGCTATGAAGCGACCTCTCGCCCGGCTTTCGGCATCCTGTTCTATCCGGTCATATCGTTCGACGACCGGTGGGCCCACCGGGGATCAGTCCAAAACCTGCTGGGAGCCGACTCGACCGAAACAATGAAAACCTACTATTCAAACGAATTGCAAGTCACGCCGCAAACCCCGCCGACCCTGCTCCTGCTGTCGAATAACGACGGAACCGTAAAACCCCGGAACTCCATCATGTTTTATGAAGCCCTGCGGGAAAACCGGGTGCTTACCGCCCTGTATATCTTTCCTTCCGGCGGTCACGGTTGGGGCTTTCGGGATACTTTCGCCTACCACGAAATCATGAAGACACTGATACTGCAATGGATCGCCGAATTATGGCCCGAACAGGCCAGTGCGCCAAAATAAACCCGCTGCGGGTTCGCCCCATAGCGGACTCCGCCGCCGATACGCAGTCCCTTTCGGCGATGCATTGCGACATACCGTCACAGCCTCCCCGGACGAAATGAGAACTTTTCAAATCATTCACTTAAACAGAAAAGCTTGATGAAACGTTTACTTTTCCTCGTACCGTTACTGACGATTTATTTATCGTCCTGCCACCGTTCCGGTGGCAACGCTCAACTACCCGCAAATGTAACCCTGTCGAAAGAGGTGCTGCTCGACAAGATCAAGGGCGGCTGGGCCGGTCAGGCTATCGGTTGTACTTACGGAGGGCCGACCGAATTCAAGTACACGGGAAGCCTGATCCCGGAGTATGTACAAATCGACTGGAACGATACCATAATGAAATTGTGGTACGAAAAAGCCCCCTGGCTATATGACGACGTATACATGGATGCCACCTTCGTGAAGGTTTTCGACAGCCTGGGACTGGATGCCCCGGTGGACGCCTTCGCAGATGCCTTCGCGCATGCAGGATATTCGCTGTGGCATGCCAACCAGGCAGCCCGCTACAACCTGCTCAACGGCATCAAGGCGCCTGAATCGGGCCACTGGAAGAATAATTTCCATGCAAACGACATCGACTTTCAGATCGAAGCCGACTTCGCCGGGCTGATGGCCCCGGGCATGGTCAATTCGGCAGTCGGCGTGTGCGATAAGATCGGACACATCATGAACTACGGGGACGGCTATTACGGAGGCGTCTACGTCGCCGCCATGTATGCGCTGGCCTTCGTTTCGGACGATGTAGAATTCGTCGTGAACGAAGCCTTGAAAACCATCCCGGCAGAAAGCGAATTCCACAAGTGCATCTCCGATGTGCTCCGTTTCCACAAACAGTATCCCGACGATTGGAAACAGACCTGGTTCGAAATCGAGAAAAAATGGGAGGAACATCACTTCTGTTCCGCATTCGATGCCTATAACATCGAGGCGAAAATCAACTCCGCTTACATCGTGATCGGGCTGCTCTACGGACAGGGCGATTTCACCCGGACAATGGATATCTCGATGCGTTGCGGACAGGATTCGGACTGCAATCCGGCCAGCGCCGCAGGTATCCTGGGTACGATGTTCGGATACAGCAAAATCCCGCAGCAATATCTCTCGGCACTGCAGCCGGTGGAGCGACTCGACCTAAGCCATACCGACGCCTCGCTCGCAGACCTCTACGAGATGAGTTACCGCCAGGCCCAGGGAATGATCGAGCGGAATGGCGGCAGTGTAACGGGGGACAGTGTGACGATCGCGGTTCAGCAGCCGGTCGCCGCACCGCTGGAGGTCAGTTTCCCCGGTTTCTATCCGACCAAAATAATCGGTTGGAGAAAGATTCAGGAACAGAAAATCGAGAATCTCGCCTTTACCGGCAAGGGTATCCTCATCAACGGACATGTGAGCGGCCCGGGCGATTATGTCGCCGAAGTAGAATTGATCATCGACGGCCAGGTGGCCGAACGGGCGAAACTTCCGGTCGGATACCTGGAGCGCCGCAACGAACTAGCCTACACGTTCGACATTCCGAACGGGGAGCACACGGCGACCCTCAAATGGCTCAATCCGCAGAAGGATGCCAAGATGACCATCGGCAGCATCATTATCTACGGGGACGCCCCGCAAAAAAAATAAGCTCCCGGAATAGATCCGTAAAATTGCAAATGTGCGCCCCTTTCGCATGTCCGGCGGGGGACAAAAAGGAAAAACCAACTTATAAATACAGCTATGTACATCGTTCAGAGTTATCCGCTGGCCATCCTCTTCTGTTTTATCACGATGCTCTGTTGGGGATCGTGGGGCAATACACAAAAACTTGCAGGCAAGACATGGCGCTACGAGCTATTCTATTGGGATTATGTAATCGGCATCCTGCTCTTCTCACTGGTGTGGGCATTGACTGTCGGCAGTTGCGGTACAGAAGGGCGGAAGTTTCTGCCCGATCTGGCGCAGGCCAGCTGGGGCAATATCGGCAGTGCTTTTGTGGGAGGCGTCGTCTTCAATGCGGCGAATATCCTGCTATCGGCCGCGATTGCCGTCGCAGGTATGGCCGTGGCCTTCCCGGTGGGAATCGGCCTTGCGCTCGTGCTGGGCGTACTGATCAACTACATCGGGTCGGCCAAAGGCGATCCGGTACTGCTGTTCGGAGGCGTAGCCCTGGTGATCGTGGCCATCGTACTCAACGGCATCGCTTACAAAATGATTTCCCGGGGCAACCGTTCGGCGGCATCGTCGCGGGGAATCGTCCTCGCATTGCTGGCCGGATTGCTGATGTCGTTCTTCTACCGCTTTGTAGCCGCCTCAATGGACCTGGACAATTTTGTAACTCCGGCCGCCGGTAAAATGACGCCTTATTCGGCAATGGTTGTTTTTGCAGTCGGAATCTTCCTCAGCACGTTCATTTTCAACAGTATCGCCATGAAACGTCCTGTAAGCGGAACTCCGGTTTCGATATCGGCTTACTTCAAAGGCGGATTCCCGATCCATCTGGTCGGGGTGCTGGGCGGAGTGATCTGGGGATTGGGCAACGCACTCAACCTGATTGCAGCCGGCAAAGCGGGTGCCGCCATCTCCTACGGTCTGGGGCAGGGTGCTACGTTGGTGGCGGCGCTATGGGGCGTTTTTGTCTGGAAGGAGTTCCGTGGCGGCGGCCGCAGAGTGGACTGGCTCCTGGGATGGATGTTCGCGCTCTTTGTCGCAGGCATCGGGTTGATTATCGCTGCAGGCAATTAACACGTACGACGGACGCCAAAATAATTACAGCCTCGAAATCCAAACGAATTGCGTACAATGACTAAAGATTCAAAATCCAAAACCGAAAATAGGACCATCCCTGTAAACGACAACATGGACCGCCGGACATTCCTCAAACGTTCGGCTTTGGCCGGAATGGCAGGCTTAGCGGCTTCTGTCGCGCCTGTGAATATTCTCGCAAATACAGACATGCCCGAAAAACAGGAGCAATTCCCCGATCTTAAATTCAATCCGAACGGAAAATTCAAAATACTGCAATTGACCGATACGCACTATGTATCGGGCGATCCGAGATCCGAACGGGCACTGAAAAACGTGGCGGAAATGCTCGATACCGAGCGGCCCGATTTAGTCATCCATACAGGAGACGTCATATTCGGCAAACCGGCGGAAGCCTCCCTGCGTGAAATACTGAGTCTGATTGCCGACCGGAAAATCCCGTTCGCCGTCACGCTGGGGAATCACGATGAGGAGTTCGGCAAGAACCGCCGGGAGGTGTTCGATATTATCAGAAGCATTCCCTGCAATATCAATACGCCGGTCAAAGAGATATACGGCGTATCGAACGACATCATCACCCTCTCGTCCACTACCGACGATACCGTAAAATGGGTGTTCTACCTGTTCGATTCCAACCGCCACTCCAAACTGCCCGGAATCAAAGGATACGACTACATCCATTTCGATCAGATCGCCTGGTACCGGAACCACAGCCAGGCTTTCACAAAACGCAACGGAGGCACACCTGTTCCTTCATTGGCATTTTTCCATATCCCGCTGCCCGAATACAACTATGCCACCCGGCTGGACACGCGCCGCGTGATGAAAGGCAACTTCGGAGAAGAACCCTATTCCCCGCATGTAAATTCGGGTCTGTTCGTATCCCTGAAAGAGATGGGGGACGTACAGGCTATCCTGTGCGGACATGACCACGACAACGATTATGCGATGCAGTGGAACGGCATGTTCCTGATGTTCGGCCGTTTCGGCGGTTGCGACACGGTATACAACGACCTGAAACCCAGCGGAGCCCGGGTCATCGAACTGACCGAAGGCGAACCAGGTTTCCGCTCGTGGATCCGGATTTACGGCGAAGGAATCACACAGGATTTAAACTATCCGGAAGATTTCAAAACCGTATTGTAACTACACGATTACCTGTACCGGTTATCCCGGCCCGGGGATTTTGCCATGCCTCGGACTCGGGATAACTGTTTTTTACAGACCTGTTGGCAAATACCGTCATTTGATTTTCAGGCCGGGAATCAACGGCCGTGTATCGACCAGCGAGAGCGACTGCACCATATCGAGCGTACCCTGTTTGTATTTTCGGAAATGAGGTGTGGCAATATGCGTTTGATAAGCGGCTTCATCGGCATAAATTTCGAGAATGGTAATCTCATTCGGCCGTTCTTTGTCAGCTACGGCATAAAGAGCCAATACACCCGGTTCCAACCGCATCGAGGCCTCGATCTCCTCTTCGAGGTAAACGTTGTATTCGGCCAGCCGTTCCGGATCGACAGTGATCCGCGACAACCGGACTTTGTTGTCCCGGCTTGGAGACGCCTGCACCGGTTTGGGCAGTTGATCGGCCGATTTTAGCACATCCAGCGCCTTTGCCGCGGGTGGCAGCCCTATATAAGGCATGCACTGTATAACTGCAGCAGCCAGTATCTCGGGAGTATTCCCGAGTTCCAGGTTGCCGGAAACATGCGAACGAAGCAGACCATCGGCCTCCAACGTGGTAAGCATACAGAACACCAGTAATTCACGCGTTTTCAAATCGAGGCCCTGCCGGGTATAAAAATCCCCGAAGCAGAACCCGGTCAGCAAACGCGCCACATCTCCACCCACGCCGCCCGGCACGTATGTTGTCTTTTGCCCGGCCTTATCGCCATAAAGCCGATGTTGGATGGTCGCCCCCCGCCGGTAACGATCCGCCTCGGTAACCGTCCCCTGTGCTTCCAACGGCAGAGAGATACCCCGCTCCCGGAATACTTCATTGACAACGCTGACGGCATTCAGTGTCTTCGGAAAACCGACAAACGGTGCGCACTGATAGACTGCCTCACGCAGTTCGACGGGCGTGACACCCACCGTGAGAGCTGCTGCTGCATGGGCTTTGAGCTGGGGCAGGGTCTGCATCACCGAAAGCACCGTACAAGTAATCAGTTCGCGGGTCTTCAGGTCGAGATCGCCCACAGCGAAAACTTCCCCGAAAATGTATTTCTGGAGAATATCCATCAACTCCGGATCCGTCCCCGTTCCCGTAAGCGCGTCACCCCCGAACAGGGCGGTATAGTTTTTCCTGCAAAGCTCGATTCTGTCCATAGTATCCTCTTTTTGAACTTCCTGCGCGACAGCCGGCCAAGTAAAGACAGCCAGCAAAAACATAATCAATCCTCTTTTCATCGCTTCTCGATTTGATGCCTGACTATTCGACGACATTATTGAATAAACCTCTTTTCCCACTCCCGGGCAGGTTCTAATTCTTCTCCCGTACAAAAATAGAACATCCCGGTAAACGGATTTGTATATAAGTTACAGATAAATATACCCCGATTCAGGTTTGTACGGGCGTTTGCAGTTCCACCCGCCGGTGCAACCAACTATATCCGTCTCAAAATGCTTTCTTATAAGGGTCCTGAACCTTTTTCCAAAGAAAAACCCTATCTTTGCGCCGGAAGTACAGGCAATGGTATCTGCCTTGAACCGCCGCCCGGCCGGGTGCGCTGATGATACCTACAGGGCTTTGAGCCGTATTCTGTTGTAGGTTGAAACAAGCTAAGGATATGATCCGGACTTTAATCTTCATCGGCATGGGCAGTTGCCTGGGAGGCATCGCCCGTTACCTGCTGACCCGTTGGGTACAGGGAAGTACCTCTTCGTCGTTTCCGTACGGGACGTTGGCCGTCAACCTGCTCGGATGCCTCGCCATCGGAATGCTGTACGGACTTTTCGACCGGCACGGATGGATGGGGCCGGAGCTGAGGGCCTTTCTCGTGGTAGGATTTTGCGGCGGTTTCACCACTTTTTCTACCTTTGCACTGGAGAATTTTGCAATGCTGCGCGACGGGAACTGGGTGCCGGCAGCCCTGTATGCCGGGGCCAGTCTGGTGCTCGGTATCGGGGCGGTCTGGCTCGGCGCCGCAACCGTCCGAAGCCTATGAAAGGCTTTAAAGAAAACGACACAAACTACACCAACATATTAACGCATAATAAATCAACGTTATGATCTACACACATGAAGTGCAGCAGATGTGCTGCGTGAAGAAGGGTGCCAACCACCCGTCGGCCCCGATTCCCGAAGAGGGGAAATGGGTACGTTCCAAAGAGATCAAAGACATCTCGGGCCTGACGCACGGTGTGGGCTGGTGCGCCCCGCAGCAGGGAGCCTGCAAGCTGACCCTCAACATCAAAGACGGCATCATCCAGGAAGCGCTGATCGAGACGCTCGGCTGCTCGGGCATGACCCACTCGGCTGCGATGGCATCGGAGATCCTTCCGGGCAAAACGCTGCTCGAGGCGCTCAACACCGACCTGGTGTGCGACGCGATCAACACCGCCATGCGCGAACTGTTCCTGCAGATCGTTTACGGCCGTACTCAATCGGCTTTCTCCGAAGGAGGACTTCCCATAGGCGCCTCGCTCGAGGACTTGGGCAAAGGACTTCGCAGCCAGGTCGGCACGATGTTCGGCACCGTGGCCAAAGGCACCCGCTACCTCGAAATGGCCGAAGGCTATTGCACCCGCATGGCCCTCGACGAGAACGACGAGGTGATCGGCTATGAGTTCATCCACCTGGGCAAGATGATGGACATGATCAAAAAGGGCGTGGATGCCAACGAAGCGCTTGAAAAAGCCAAAGGCAGCTACGGCCGTTTCGCCGAGGCCGCTAAATACATCGACCCGCGCAAAGAGTAACCGATTTCCCCGAACTTAAAAAACAAAAGTATAATGGCTAATTTATTTGAAAGTTACGAGCGCCGCATCGACCAGATCAACGCCGCGCTTGCCAAATACGGCATCAAAAACCTCGAAGAGGCTAAAGCCATCTGCGAGGCCAAGGGGATCGACCCTTACAAAATGTGCGAAGAGACACAGCCGATCTGCTTTGAAAACGCCAAATGGGCCTATGTGGCCGGTGCCGCGATCGCCATCAAAAAAGGCTGTAAAAACGCAGCCGACGCTGCCGAGGCCATCGGTGAAGGCCTGCAGGCCTTCTGCATCCCCGGCTCTGTAGCCGACGACCGCAAAGTGGGTATCGGCCACGGTAACCTGGCTGCCCGCCTGCTGCGCGAAGAGACGCAGTGTTTCGCATTCCTGGCCGGGCACGAATCGTTCGCCGCCGCCGAAGGCGCAATCAAGATCGCCGAAATGGCCAACAAAGTACGCAAGCAACCGCTGCGCGTGATCCTGAACGGTTTGGGCAAAGATGCGGCGATGATCATTTCGCGTATCAACGGTTTTACCTATGTCCAGACTGAATTCGACTACGCTACCGGCAAACTGAACATCGTCAAGGAAACGCCTTATTCGAAAGGTCTGCGTGCGAAAGTACGCTGCTACGGCGCGGATGACGTGCGCGAAGGCGTAGCCGTCATGCACAAAGAGGGTGTGGACGTATCGATCACCGGTAACTCGACCAACCCGACCCGTTTCCAGCATCCGGTAGCCGGCACCTATAAAAAGGAGTGCACCGAACTGGGTAAAAAATATTTCTCGGTCGCTTCGGGCGGCGGTACGGGCCGCACCCTGCATCCCGACAACATGGCTGCCGGTCCCGCTTCGTACGGTATGACCGACACGATGGGCCGCATGCACTCGGACGCTCAGTTCGCAGGCTCTTCGTCGGTTCCCGCACACGTAGAGATGATGGGTTTCCTCGGCATGGGCAACAACCCGATGGTCGGCGCTTCGGTAGCCGTAGCCGTGGCCGTAGAAGAGGCTATGAAATAAACCTCTGATTTTAACCGACACTATGAAAACCGGAAGCAGGATTCCTGCTTCCGGTTTTTTATCCCGCGTGTCGCATCTCGTACAGGTTCCGCTTACCGCAATCCGCACTTCCGGAACCAGCCCCGCGGTTGTGTATCCGCTGATATTTTTCCGGCCGCCCCTGTTTTCCTGCCCGGTGAAAAAACAACGGTTTCACCCGTACAAAATGGATGGAGACTTTGCGATTTGTCGATATTTTATTTATATTTAGGGAGCTGTTTTTATCCGGGCGCCAACGCGACACTCCCGGTATCGTTTCGCCGGAGGCGCCTACGTTTCATCCAACATGCAACCGAAAACCCTAAAACGATAACCAGATGAAAACGTATCCTACCAACGAGATTAAAAACGTAGTCCTACTCGGCGCCTCGGGCTCGGGGAAGACCACCCTGGCCGAGGCGATGGCATTCGACGGCAAAGTAATCGACCGCAGGGGCTCGATCGAAACCGACAGCACGCTGTCGGACTACACCGACATCGAACACATCTACAAGCGGTCGATCTATCCGACGCTTCTGTTCGCCGAATACAACGGATACAAACTCAACATTATCGACACTCCGGGCGCTGACGACTTCTGCGGCGGCCTTTTCTCGGCTTTCAAGGTAGCCGACGTCGGCGTCATGCTGATCAATGCGCAGAACGGCTTCGAAGTGGGTTCCGAAATCCAGGCCCGCTATGCCCGCTCGCACGACAAACCGATCATCGCGGTAATCAACCAGCTCGACAGCGAGAAAGCTTCGTGGGAGGCTTCGCTCGATTCGATCCGCGCCGCATCGCAGGTAACGCCCGTCGTGGTGCAATATCCGGTAAACCCCGGCCCGGATTTCAACGCCTTTATCGACGTCCTGTTGATGAAGATGTATAAATTCAAAGGCGATACGGGCATCCGCGAAGAGCTCGATATTCCGGCCGAAGAGATGGAACGCGCGACGGAACTGAACCGCATCCTGACCGAAGCGGCCGCTGAGAATGACGAAGCGCTGATGGAGCTCTATTTTGAAAAAGGAGTGCTGACACAGGACGAACTTCGCTCCGGCCTGAAACTGGGCCTTGCCAAACGCGACCTGATTCCGGTATTCTGCGCGTCGGGCAAACGCGATATCGGTGCGAAGCGGCTGATGGAATTCATCATCAACGTAGCTCCCGGACCGCTCAAAGCGCCCAATTTCGTTACGGTGGACGGCCGCGAAATCGAGCCCGACAGCAACGGACCGACGGCATTGTTCGTCTTCAAAACCACCGTCGAACCCCACTTGGGCGAGGTGACCTATTTCCGGGTGGTTTCGGGCAAGATGACCGAAGGTATGGAGCTGGTCAACTCGAAGACGGGCAACAAAGAGAAGATCTCGCAACTATTCGCCGTGGCAGGCAAAAACCGTGTAAAAGTGACTGAAATGATGGCCGGCGATATCGGCTGCACCGTCAAACTCAAAGGCACCCGCACGAACCAAACCCTTTCGACACCCGGTTCGAACATCGAAATCGATCCGATTCGCTTCCCGGAACCGCGTTACCGCGTAGCGGTCAAAGCCGTCAAAACGGGCGAAGACGAAAAACTGGGCGAACTGCTCAACCGCGCCAATTTCGAGGATCCGACCATCCTCGTGGAGTACTCCAAGGAGCTCAAACAGATCATCCTGCAGGGGCAGGGCGAACACCACCTCAACATCCTCAAATGGCAATTGGCCAACATCAATAAAATGGAGGTGGAGTACTTCGCACCGAAAATCCCATTCCGCGAAACGATCACGAAAGTGGCCGCAGCCAATTACAGGCACAAAAAACAATCGGGCGGAGCCGGACAATTCGGCGAAGTATGGCTCGTAATCGAACCTTACCAGGAAGGGATGCCCGAACCGTCGAAATTCAAGATCGACGGCAAAGAGTTGCAGGTAAATATCAAAAGCAAGGAAGAGGTCGCTCTCGACTGGGGCGGCAAACTGGTTTTCTACAGTGCTATTGTCGGCGGAGCGATCGACGCCCGCTTCCTGCCCGCGATCCTCAAAGGTATCATGGAAAAGATGGAGGAGGGGCCGCTGACGGGTTCGTATGCCCGCGATATCCGCGTTGTGGTATACGACGGTAAGATGCACCCGGTCGATTCAAACGAATTGTCCTTCAAACTGGCGGGCCGCAATGCGTTTAAAGAGGCCTTCAAAAAAGCCGGGGCGAAGATTATGGAACCGATCTACAGCGTCGAGATCCTCGTTCCGTCGGACAAAATGGGCGACGTGATGAGCGACCTGCAGAACCGCCGTGCGATGATCGAGGGCATGAGCAGCGACAAGGGATTCGAACGCCTCGTGGCACGCGTTCCGCTTTCGGAAATGTACCGCTACTCGACTACGCTGAATTCGCTGACCAATGGCCGCGCTACCTATTCGATGAAATTTTCTTCCTACGAACAGGTCCCGGCAGAAGTACAGGATAAACTGCTCAAGGCTTACGCCGATACAGACAAGGACGAATAACTCCCTTTGCCTCCAAACAAAAACCTGCAACTCCCCCCCGAGTTGCAGGTTTTTCATTAACCTTCAGCACCTTTGCCCAACAAGTCGCCCTTGAAATCCGGCAAGCTATAGAGCGGCAACCGAAAAAAATATCATTTTGCGACAACGGCGCTGACACCGGACGAACCGGCCAGCCGCACGACACGCATCGTCCGCCGGGTCTTCTGCACCAGGTAAACTCCTTCGGCACCGGCGAACCGGCGGTAAGACGCATCATCGTAACCCCTTACCGTCAGCAGCTCCATTCCTTTGTTATAAACGACCCTAAAGCCTGTCTGCAACGTATCGACCACCCGCTCCAGATAGCGCGAATCGTCGACACAGAGGCTCAGGTTGACTGCCGAACTCTGGATCAGGTTAATCTTCTGGCGGTATTGGTTAAAGACGCTGAAAATCTCGGGCAACGATTCGTCCAGCACGAAAGAGAAATCCTTGGGACGGATCGAAATCAACACCTGCCGCTGCTTGAGGATCAGGATCGGCACCCCGATGGGAGTGTCGATCCGGCCGCAAATAAGCGTCCCGGCGTGATCCGGTGCGAGGAACGGTTTGACATACAACGGAATCCCCTTATTTTGTAAAGGCTTAATCGTTTTGGGATGAATCACCTGCGCACCGCTGTAAGCCAATTCGATCGCATCGAGATACGTGAGCTGCGGAATGTGAACCGCATCGCTGAAAAGCCTCGGATCGGCGTTCAGTACCCCCTCGACATCTTTCCAGATCGTTACGCTGTCGGCACCGAGGATATAGCCTGCCATCGCGGCCGAATAATCCGAGCCCTCCCGCCCGAGCGTCGTCGGACAGCCGCCGGGCGTCGCACCGATAAATCCCTGCGCGACAAAGACCTGCTCGGGAAACGCATCAACCGCCTGGCGCAACAAAAGCGTCGAACGGTCGACATTGATATTGGCCTCGCGGTGACGGCTGTCGGTCACAAAACAACGGCGCATATCAAGCCAGCGATTCGGCACCCCCTGCGCCGCAAGATATCCGGATACGATCGTCGTCGAGATCAATTCGCCATAACTGACGATCCGGTCGTACCAACTGTCGTAATCATCCCGTTTAGAGGCTGCCGCAAGCAAACCTCCGAGTTCGGAAAACAATGCTCCCACCCGGTTCGTACCGGCACTGATCCCATCGGCTGAGAAATCCTCTCCCTGATGAAGCAGTCCTGCCATAATTTCCCGGTGATATTGCTCGATTTCATGCAATCGGTCCAGTGCCGACGCAGTATTGCCGCCGATAAAATCTTCGAGTACCAACTCCAACGCATTGGTCGTTTTGCCCATTGCCGACACGACAATGAACAGCGCTCCTTGCTCGCCTTTTACGATACGGCAAAGATTAGCCACCCCTTCCGCAGAGCGGACCGATGCGCCGCCGAACTTATATATTTTCATTGCTTCTGTTGACACATTAAGCCGGAAAGATTCCGAACATTCTCACGCGAACCCGATCACTTCGTTCCCGCACCCAATCGCAGGCAGATCCATTCCTGATCGGAAAGTCGGAGCTCGGATACCGACATCAAAAGTAGAACGCCGCCAGGATCAGCAACCGTCCAGCCGTTTGATTTTTGCCCCCAACGCATTGAGGCGTCCGTCTATATTCTGATAACCCCGGTCGATCTGTTCGACATTCTGGATCACGGAACGGCCGTCTGCCGACATTGCAGCGATCAACAGCGCGACACCTGCCCGGATATCGGGCGAAGTCATCCGTGTCGCACGCAAACGTACTTTCCGGTCATGCCCGATGACCGTCGCACGGTGCGGATCGCACAGGATAATCTGCGCGCCCATGTCGATCAGTTTATCGACGAAAAAGAGACGGCTCTCGAACATCTTTTGGTGGATTAGCACCGAACCTTTAGCCTGGGTAGCCACCACGAGGAATACCGACAGCAGATCGGGCGTCAATCCCGGCCAGGTCGCATCGGCAATGGTCATAATCGATCCGTCAATGAAACTTTCGATCTCATAATGGTCTTGCCGGGGAATATAGATGTCATCGCCCCGCTGCTCGAACCGGATTCCCATCCGGGCGAACTGTGCCGGGATAATCCCCAGATTGTCGAACGAAACGTTCTTAATCGTAATCTCGCTCTGGGTCATCGCGGCCATGCCGATAAAACTGCCCACCTCGATCATATCGGGCAGCAGCGTATGCTCGGTACCGTGTAACTCCTTCACTCCCTCGATCGTAAGCAGGTTGGAGGCAATGCCCGAAATGCGCGCGCCCATCCGGTTCAGCATTCGGCAGAGCTGTTGCACATAAGGTTCGCACGCCGCGTTGTAAATCGTCGTCGTTCCTTCAGCCATCACGGCGGCCATCACGATATTGGCCGTACCGGTCACGGACGCCTCGTCGAGAAGCATATAGCAACCGCGCAGGGGTTTGCCCTCAACGCTGTAAAAACAGGTTCCCGTATCGAAGTCGAACCGTGCGCCCAATTTCTGGAATCCGATAAAATGGGTATCGAGACGGCGGCGGCCGATCTTGTCACCGCCCGGTTTGGGAATATACCCTTCGCCGAACCGTGCCAGCAGCGGCCCGATAATCATCACCGATCCGCGCAAGCGGGCCGCACACTTCCGGTAATCTTCACTTTGCAGGTAGCCGAAATCAATCTCACGCGCCTCGAACGTATAGGTATCCTCGGCCGGGTGTCCGACTTTCACCCCCATCTTCTCAAGCAACTCGATCAGTTGCAGAACATCGACAATTGCGGGCACATTGCGCACCGTTACCTTCTCCGGGGTCAGCAACGTGGCACACAGAATTTGCAACGCTTCGTTTTTGGCCCCCTGAGGAGTAATTTCGCCGTGCAACGGCGCCCCGCCTTCTACTTCGAATGTAGCCATATGGAATTGTATCTGATTTTCTCCGTTTTGTTTTCAAAGATAAAAATTAATACACAATGTACAATGCTCCGGACTCCGTTTAGCCACCGCGAAAGTAATAACGAGAGCGGAGGCCTGCCCGGCCTCCGCTCTCGTTATCTCATATTTTAATAAACTACAAAAATAGATTTTGGTAACGTGCAATATTGTAAATGTCTCTGCAAACTGTCGTCCTGCTGATTTTACGGATTAAAAGGTCCCTACGGCATAAGTATTCACGTCTTCCAACGTAATGGTTTTATCACTGAGGATAATCAGCCGTTCGACCACGTTGCGCAATTCGCGGATATTGCCCGGCCACTCCATACCGCAAAGCTCATCCAACGCCTTAGGCTCGATCTTTTTCTGTTCCATGCCGTATTCGGCACATATCTTTTGAATGAAGTAATCGGTCAGTGCGGGAATATCCTCGGCCCGTTCTTTCAGGGTCGGAACCCGTACGACGATCACACTCAACCGGTGATAGAGGTCTTCACGAAAATTACCCAACTCGATCTCGTGCCGCAGATTTTTGTTCGTTGCGGCGACTACCCGGACATTGACTTCGATATCCTTGTCGCTGCCGACCCGGCAAATCCGATTCTCCTGCAAAGCACGCAACACTTTGGCCTGGGCCGAAAGGCTCATATCGCCGATCTCGTCCAGGAAGAGCGTTCCGCCGTCAGCCTGCTCGAATTTCCCCTTGCGTTGCTTGATCGCCGAAGTAAACGCCCCCTTTTCATGCCCGAACAATTCGCTTTCGATCAGTTCGGAAGGAATAGCCGCACAATTGACCTCGATGAACGGGCCTCCTGCACGGCGACTCTGATCGTGCAGCGCATGCGCCACCAGCTCCTTACCGGTACCGTTCGCGCCGAGCACCAACACCCGTGCGTCCGAAAGCGCCACTTTATCGATCAGGCTTTTGACATGAACCATACCTTTCGAGGTCCCGACCATGGCATCGCTCTGCGAAGGCTGTACCCTCTGGCGAACCGCCCGCTGAAATTGCGCATCGTCACCAGCAGCGACAGCGGGTTTATTCCCTGTATTTACCTCTGGTCCAGAAGATTGTTTTGTGGCACGATTTTGGCTTTTAACCTGTAAAGAATCGCGGATCGAATTGAGCAGTTTATTCAGATCGATCGGTTTTTCGATATAATCGTATGCACCGCGACGGATGCAATCGATGGCTACATCCAAACCTTTGAGTTTGGAGAGCATGATAACGGGCAAGTCGGGACAAGAATCATGTGCGACCGAAAGGAGGTCCAACGCATCTTTCTCCGGCAGAGAAATGTCGCAAAGCATGACGTCAAAAGCGCTGCGTTCGAGTTTGCCGGTCGCTTCAGAGCGTGACTGAGCAGTATCTACAACGTAACCTTCGTATTCCAATCTTTCCTTGAGCGTACTGCGTATAACGCGTTCCGCATCTACTATCAATACGTTTGTCATTTTTTTATAAGATATTAGATATACTTGAATATAAAATGTCGTTCCGAAAATCCGTTTGTTTGGCAATTCAAAAAATTGCTCTATATTTGCCTTTGAATACCCGGAATCATAATGCAATCCGGGTCTAATATACAAAACATTTCTACAATTTGCTAATTACCGTCGGTTTTCATTTCTGACACTCCGGCGCCGGCATCAACCCTAACAGACACACCAAACCGTCCTTTCGCAACAGAAACAGGCCTTTTTAAAGCATCGTTTGCCTGCCAGGGGCTTTTGCAGCACGTTTTTTCAATGCCGCAAAAAGCGGACCTTTACAATCCTTTATGGAAAAAAATTACAATTTTGAGCGCAAGAAGCTAATGCTTCCGGAATATGGGCGCCATATCCATCAGATGGTGGACTATCTTTGTACAATCGAAGACCGGACCGTGCGTAACGAACAAGCGCACGTCGTCGTCGAGGTAATGGGCAATATCAATCCCGTATTGCGGGATGCGGCCGATTTCAAGCATAAACTGTGGGACCATCTCTTCATCATGTCCGATTTCATGCTCGACGTCGACTCGCCTTATCCGATGCCCGACCGGCAAACGCTGCATCCCAAACCCGACAAAATCGAATACCCCAGCAAGCGGATCGTCCATAAACACTACGGTAAAAATATCGAGCGCATGCTCTCCGCACTGAAAGACATTCCCGACGAGCAGGCCCGTAAAGCGATCGCTTCGAATATCGCCAAATACATGCGGACCAAATCATTCGAATACAACCAAGAGTACCCCAACAATGACATTATCCTGAAAGACATACGAAAAATGTCCGAAGGAGCGGTCGAGTTGACCGAATATAATATCAACAGCGGCCGAACGGAATACAAACAAGCCCAAACAAACAATCGAACCCGTAAGAGTTTTTCGCAGGGTAACCGCCCCAATATCAAAAACAACGGCAAGACCAACAAACAGGGGAGCAAGCGCTGGCAAAACCGGACCCAATATAAATAGCGGGGGTAGGCATTTCAATCTATTTTATTAATTTTGCGGAACGGCGTCCGTACACCGTCTTACCCCGGCTGATTCATGTCTGATTACCGCAACATATCGATTCGCAACAAACGCGCGACCTACGATTTCGAGATCCTCGACACTTACATCGCCGGAATCGTGCTTACCGGAACGGAGATCAAGTCGCTGCGCCTAGGCAAAGCATCGCTCACCGACTGCTATTGCTATTTTCATAACGGCGAGCTCTTCGTACGTGGCATGAACATCGCCGAATACCACTGGGGCACCTACAACAACCACATACCCAAACGCGACCGTAAGTTGCTGCTCAACCGCAAGGAGCTCGTCAAACTGCAGCGTTCCCTGCAAGATAAAGGACTGAGTGTCGTCGGACTCAAGCTCTTCATCAACGAACGGGGGTTTGCCAAGCTGCAAATCGGTCTGGGAAAGGGCCGCAAAAGCTTTGACAAACGGGAGTACATCAAAGAGCGCGATTCCCGCAAAGAGATCGCCCAAGTGTTCCGCAAATAATCCCGCGCGATGAACCGAACCGAAATCAACCTTTGCAAAGGTTTTATCTATACCCTGCTGGCAGGCATGCTGGCCACCGCCGGATTGTGGCGTTGCGCGCGGATTACACAGCCGCAGGGCGGCCCGAAAGACTCACTGCCGCCGGTTGTCATCACGATGACACCGGCATACGGCACTGTCGATTTCAAAGAGAAGAGGGTCTATATCGAATTCAACGAATACGTACAGCTCAAGGATCAGCAAAAGGAGTTTTACACCTCTCCTTTCATGAAAAAGACACCGCTCGTCTCGCTCAGGGGACGCGGCATCCAGGTCGACATCAAGGATACCTTGCTGCCGAACCAAACCTACTCGCTCAATTTCGGCCGCAGTGTGGCCGACAACAACGAAGGCAACCCCTACACGGGACTGCGTTATGTCTTTTCGACCGGTTCCGAAATAGATTCGTTGATGATGTCGGGCTATTCAGTGGATGCCTACACGAGCGATACGGTGGGCAACGTATTCCTTTTGTTTTACGACCCGAAAGCGGATTCGGTACCCGAACGGGACTCGACCGTATTCCAATCCAAGCCGCTGGCCGTCGGCCGGGCATTCCCCAACGGCATCTTCCTGGTCGAGAACCTCAAACCGATGGATTACCGCGTCTATGCGCTCGAAGACAACAACGGCAACCGGCAATACGAAGCGGGCGTCGACCGGATCGCATTTCTCGACAGCACCTACAATCCGGCCACGATGCCGGCTTTCGACATCTGGTACGATTCGTCGCGCATGTATTTGCAGGCCCAGCCGCAAATCCTGATGCGCATGTTCATGGACGAACCTTCGAAACGCCAAACCTATTCGAGTTCGGCCAGGCCGATGAAAAACAAGATACAGTTATACTTCACTGCACCACACCCAAAAATCGAAGAGCTTTCGTTCGACAGCATCGACCCGGGAGCCATCGTAACCGAATACCTCACGCCGAAACACGACAGCATGGAGCTGTGGTTCGACCTGTCGAAAATCGAGAAAATGCCCGATACGCTCAAAGGCAGGATCATCTACCACGGACACGATACGCTGAACAGGCTGAGGCTCGACACGGTACAGCTAAAGTTGGGCTGGAAAGCTCCGCCGGTCAAAGAGAGGAAAAAGCCCAAAGAGGGGGAACCCGAGGAAAAGTTACCGAATCCATTCTCGGTAAGTGTTACGCCGTCAGGTACGGTCAATCCGGAAAAGCACATCAAATTCGCTTTTTCGATGCCGTTGGCAATGGTGGACAGCAGTGCGATCGTACTGGAACAGATCCTGGACGACGAACCGGTCAAAGGAGCGAAACCACTGCCTCCTTCTTTAAAAAGGCCTTCCCAACCGGACGGACAGGATGGGAAGAATACACCCGCTAAGCCCCGTAAAACCAAACGGATTCCGCTCCATTTCACACAGGACACGCTGAAAATCCGCGAATGGACAATGAGCGCGGCATGGAAACCGGGCGCCAGATATTCGCTGTTGATCCCCGCAGAAACCTTCGTGAACGTCAACGGGGAAAAGAACGACACGATGCGAACCGAATTCAGTGTAGCCGACCCTGAAAAATTCGGGACTGTTCTGCTCAATATCCAGGGCAAAACTCCCGAAAGCGAATACATCGTGCAACTGCTCGACAATACGGGCAAAGTGACGCAGGAGCGGGCACACCTCACCACCGGCAAATATACTTTCCGGTACATCGATCCAGGAACGGTACGCATCAAAGTGATCGAAGACCTGAACGGAAACGGCAAATGGGATACCGGCTCCCTCACCGAACGGCGCCAGCCCGAACGGGTCGAACTCTTCGTCGGCCCCGACGGCAAAGAGGAGATCAATGCCAAGGAAAACTGGGAACTGGAGTTCGACGTCAACATGGACGAGTTATTTGCACCGATGACGATGGAACGCATGGATCAGCGCATCGGACGGCTCGAAGCGATTCGCCGCCAAAAGATGATGGAAGAGTGGGCCAAACGCAACCAGGACAAACAGCACAACCACTCCCACGGCAACACCAACACCGGAAATCAGAGCTACGGGAACCAGGGTTACGGCAATCAAGGCTACGGTACCCAGGGGTATGGGAATACCGGCTACAACAGCACTTATTGATGACGATGGGAACAATCTTGAAACGATACCGGCTTATTCTCTGCTGTGCCCTGCTGTTCATGTCGGGTGCAGGCAGCGCATCGGCACAACATTACATCGGCGTAATGGGCGGCTGGGGCGGTGGCTCGGCCCGTTTCAAACCTGCTAAGGAGACCGGTTACGAATGGGGACTTTATTCCGGAGGTTTGTCTTACAAGTTTTACAGTGACACGAAATACGTCGGCGCAATCGAAATAGACCTGATGTTCACGCAAAAAGGATTCAATTACGACCTCGCATTCGAATCCGACGAGAGTTATCACCGCCGGATCAACGCCATCGAACTGCCACTGATCTGGCAGCCGCATTTTTACCTGTTCCAGCGCCACGCAAGGTTTTTTATCAACCTCGGCATTCAGGTTTCGTACAACCTCAGTTCGACTTACAGCCGGGTATCGAAAACCACGGGCATACTCGAAAGCGGCAAGTATGCCATGCAACTCAACCGTGACAACCGTTTCGGTTACGGTCTCTGCGGGGGGGCCGGACTCGCTTTCCTGTTCGGGCAGCAACGCCGGTACGAATTCTCGGTCGAAGCGCGCTACGGGTTCGGCTACGGCGACATCTTGCGCAACGGGACCAAGTACAAGGGCAATCCCGACCGTTCACCGCTCGACAACATCAACGTATTCGCCGCATTCTATTACCGATTGGGTAAAGAGGGCATCCGTTCGGCCCCGAGTGCAGCGGCCCAGCAACGCATGGAACAGGAAGCCGCACGCCATACGCTGCGACGCCTGAACAAAATGCTCGACAAAGGCAAAATACCCGCCGACACCTTGTTGTTGCTGACACTGCCCCGCGACAGCGCCGGGAATATCCCGATCGATTCCACGACGATAGAAGCGGTACGCCTTTACCAGACTGCACCGTCCGTACCGGACACATTACAGGGCAAACCACAGTCCGACACACTCCAAACGCCCCAACCGACCGGCTCAAACAAAAGAAAATCACAACCAGGAAGCACGGCTCCGACCAACGGAACCGCTCCGGCGACCGGAAACGGGCAAGCCAATAATGCGATTCCGACAAACACCGCAACGGCGGGGAACGGGACCATGCAGCAAAACGGGGAAGCCGCGGGAACCGAAACTTCGGCAAAATCTTCGTCCCCGGCTACCACCGGGGCAAATTCAGCCGAAGAGATACAGCCATCGTCCTCTCCGCACAGCCTTTCCCCCGGGGGAAAGGCACCCCAACCCGCGGAACCGCCCCGATCGGGTTCTGACAATGGCATGGAAACTGCCGTTTTATCGGCATCTTAAAAACAAACGACCATGAACAACGAAATCGAATCGACCCGGCAACAGAAAATCGGCAGGCAAATCCTGCGCGACATGAGCGATATTTTCAGCAAAGAAGCCGCACCGCTGATAAAAGGCACGATGGTTTCCGTAACGCGTGTGCGGATGAGTCCCGATTTCTCACTGGCAAAGGTATACCTGAGCATTTTCCCGTTCGAACGGCACCCCGAAGTGATGAAGGTGCTCGAAGAGAATAATTGGATGATTCGCAAAGCACTCGGCATACGGGTTAAAAACCAACTGCGGATCGTCCCTGAACTGGCATTCTACCTCGACGACTCGCTCGAATACATCAGCGAAATAGACAAACTCCTCAAACAATAGCCCATGCCGCACCTCTCGCTGCTGTTCGCACGGAGATACCTGTTCTCGAAAAAATCACACTCGGTGATCAATGTCATTTCGGGGGTGAGTGCGGTGGCAGTTGCCGTTCCGGTCATGGCAATGGTGATCCTGCTGTCGGTGTTCAACGGCTTCGAGGGACTGATCCGCGACATGTATAAATCGTTCGACCCGGATATCCTCATAACGCCGTCGAGCGGCAAGGTATTCGACACCGATTCGGTACCTCAACAACGGCTCGCAGAGGTTCCCGGCGTCGAGGCATGGTCGTTCAGCCTCGAGGAAAACGCCCTGTTCGAATACCGCGACCGGCAATACATCGGAGTGATGCGCGGGGTGGACTCCCTCTTCGCAACCGTGGTTCCCATTGACAGTCTGCTTACCGAAGGACGCTACCGCCTGCGTTTCGGAGAATTGCCCGAAGCGTGCGTAGGGCAAGGCGTCGCTTACACGCTCGGCATCCGGACAAACTTCAACGACCCGATTTCGGTCTACGCCCCGCGCCGGGGACAGTTCTCGTCTTTACTGCCGCAAAGCATCTACCGCAAAGGCGAGCTCTTCCCGTCGGGCATCTTCGCACTCGAAGCGGAAGTAGACGGTAAATACATGATCGTACCGCTGGATTTTGCCCAGAGGTTGCTCGACAACGAGGGTAAAGCGTCGTCGCTGGCGGTACGCCTGAGCGAAAATGCCGCACCGGAAACCGCCCGGACGGCTATTGCCGCACTGTTGGGCGACGGATTCAACGTGCAGACACGCTACCAGCAGAAAGCGGAATTTTACCGCATCATGATGTACGAGAAATGGGGTATTTATTTCATCATCCTACTCGTACTGATCGTCGCCTCGTTCTCACTGATCGGCTCGCTGGTCATGCTGATCATCGATAAACGCAAAGATATGCACACGCTGCTGACAATGGGTGCCGACATCCCGTTGCTCCGCAAAATCTTCGTTACAGAAGGCATGCTGGTCTACGGTATCGGTGCGGTCGGGGGCATGATCCTGGGCGTCGCACTCGCATTGGCCCAGCAGCACTGGGGATGGCTCAAACTCTCGGGACAGACATTCCTCATTGACGCTTACCCGGTGGAAGTGCACCTGAGCGACCTGCTGCTCGTCGCGATCTCCTTCACGGCGGTCAGCTACCTGATCTCGAAACTGACGGTGCTGTCGATGATCCCGCGCAGTGAAATAAGAAACTGACCATGACAACCTTATACGCCAAACCATTCCATAAGAAGATGAGACGGCTGTTCTGCCTGCTCGCGGCACTGCTGGTATTCGCGGCATGCGACAAACCCAAAAATATTCCGGACGATAAACTGACGGCCATCGTCGGCGACCTGTTTTTGGCAAACGCCTATTGGGACATCCACGGCGATTACCGGTTCATCCGCGACAGCATCGACATCTATTCGCCCATTTTTGAACAATACGGTTTCACCCCCAAGGATTTCATGTTTACCATCGAAAACCTTTCCAAACGCAAAAGCGTCAAATTCACCGACATACTGCAAGCTGCCCTCGACACACTGCAAGCAGGCGGAAGGCCCTGGTTCGACGCGATCGCACGCCGCGACAGCGTGAACAAGATCGCTGCGGAGCTTTTCAAAAAGCAGGTCTATTTCGATTCGCTGCCGCAACACTACACGCGCCTGAGCCGGACCGAGGACAAACCGACCGTCAAACTGGCCGTCGAACCGGGAGAATACAGGATCGAATGGAGCTACGCGGTGGACACCTCAGACCGCAACCCGTACGTCCAATACATGCACCACCTCTCCGACAGCGCCGGACGCAAAAGTAATTATTCCTACCGCAGCTACACAAAGGGACAGCGCCGGAGAGAGACCGTCACCGTCAACGTAACGGGCAGTATCCCTTCCTGGCTTAACATCTACCCGGCCTACACGACCATCGCGGCCAATCAGGTCACGAACGTCACCATCGATTCGCTGCAGGTGACCCATTACATCCCGCAACAGCAGGCGATCGACTCCGTCACGCGCCGGATCATTTTCAAACCCGCCGTAGAAATCCCATCCACACCATCCGCACATGAGCCGTTTACGCAAAATATCGTCCCATTACGTCTGGACACCGCAGGGCTTTCTCTCCTCGGCGATTCTGTCGTTCGCTCCGGACGGAACGCTCGTTGAGATCGAAACTTCCGAACAGGTCGATTCGTGCGAGGGCGTGGAGTTCTTCAGCGGAGTGCTGATTCCGGGCTTTGTCAATGCACATTGCCATAGCGAACTCTCCTACCTGCGCGGGAAAATCGAACGCCGTCGCGGATTTGCGGGTTTCGCCGACAGTATCGCGCGGGTGCGCCACGAAGCGACACCCGAAGAACGGCTGGCCTCAGCCGCCTACTGGAACGCAAAAATGTATCAGGAGGGTATTACGGCGGTGGGGGACATCTGCAACGGGGCTTCGACCTTCCCGCTGAAGCAGAAGAGTCCGGTCTATTACCACAACTTTATCGAATATTTCGGATTGCAGACCACAGATTTCTCCCGGACGGATGCCGTCGCCGCAGAAGCCGCACGGCTGGGACTACCGCATTCGGCCACACCGCATTCGACCTATTCGTTGCAGGATAAACCCTTCCGCGAAATCGCACACCGCGACAATCCGCTCTCGATCCATTTTATGGAGAGCCCGGGCGAACAGGAGCTGTTCGAAGGCCGGGGGCGGTTGCATGCCCGAAACCTCGAATCAGGCATCGGGATCGATTTCGCCGGTTACGGATCTCCGGCCAGCAGGATTGTCGCATCGGTTCCCCCGGATAAAAACATCCTGCTCATTCACAATACGTTTGTCGATGAAGAGGTGATTGACCGGATCGAGAGCCACTTCGAACCGGGCCGGGTCACCTGGGTACTCTGCCCGCGCTCGAATGATTTTATCGAAGGCGCGCATCCGCCGGCGCCCCTGCTCCACAGAAAAGGGGTTCGTATAGCCATCGGTACGGACAGTCTCGCTTCCAACGAAACACTCTCCATGCCCGGCGAAATGAAACTGCTGCCCGAAATTTCGTTGCACGACCGAATCCGCTGGGCAACCCTCACAGGAGCCGAAGCGCTCGGAATCGACTCCTGGGCGGGTAGTTTTACCCCCGGTAAACGTCCCGGAGCCATATTACTGACCGGAATCGATCTCGGGTCGATGACCCTGCGTACCGATGCAGCCAGCCGCAGAATTGTCTGAAAACGCACTTGGATTCAGTGACGACACCAAATGAAAACCGGGAACGCGCCGGCTCCTAATAATTCGGAGCAAATGGATAACCTTTTCTCCGGGAGGACATTCTCCCCCGGTTATTTCCTCGTTGTTCCCATCGAACGAATAGCCCCGGTCAGGGTATCCATTCGATAATCCGGTCCGCCGGTTGCTGCTTACGCCACTGCACGAAGGCGGGATAATCGGCGATCCCGTCCCGGATGACGGCCAGATAATACTCGATGCCCATGATCTTCTCATCGTCGGGGGTTTCGTATTTGAGCCGCAGGACCGTTTCCCGCTGCCGAGGCGTAATGACCGCTTCGATTCGTTCGGCCACTCGCTCGAAATAACCGTCGTAACGCGACCCCTTGACCAGGTGGATCATATCGACCTGCCACTCCTCACCCCCGTCGTCATACCAAAGGTGCCACTCGACACAAGCCTCCGGCGTATGCAACAGATTCGCCCCTTCAAACCTTTTCACGGCCGGATCGGCAACCAGCGCAGCCATCGCGGCAAAACTGTCGGAGAGCCTGAAAGGAGAGGAATAGATATGAAAATCGATGTCGCGGTGCTTCATCAACAAACCGGTTCTCAGCGAACCTACCAGATGCGCTTCGGCCCCAACGGCTTCCCAAGCCTCTACCACACGCAGTTTTGCAATAACTTCCCGGGCCTTACGCTGATTCGCTTCGGCCAGTGCGACAATATCCGTCATAATCGATTGTATTGATATAAAATAGATCGGTCAAACAGTCCGTGACGCAACGCCAGAAAACAAGCGTCGGTTCCAGAACAGGGCGGCAAAGGTAAAAAAGAAAACCGAATAACAGGCACGCAGCCGAAACGACATCCCGATTAACTCATAGATCGGAAGCGTTACCCACTCTGTGCGGCTCTACTTTATTCGGATAGTTCGTCGAGGAGTTGCCGTACGCTTTTGTGCAGCACGGGATGCATAAAACCGGGCAGCACTTCACAGAGGGGACGCAATACGAAACCGCGCTGCTGCATCAGCGGATGAGGAACCGTCAGCCGGGGCGTATCGATCACCCGGTCGTCATAAAAAAGAATATCGATATCGAGGGTACGCGAACCGTACTGCCTGCCCATCGCTTCATGATCCGCCCCTGCGGTCTTATTACAACCGGCTCCGGCCTGGCATCCGGTTCCGGTTGCGATACCGTCTGCCGCTCGCGGACGGATCCGCCCCGCCTCCCGCTCGATCTGCTGGCAAATATCGAGCACATGTTCAGGCTCCAAAGCCGTCTCGAAGATCAAAACCTGATTGAGAAACTGTTCCGGCGCCTCGAATCCCCAAGGCGGGGACTCCCAAAGCGAAGAGGCAGCCGTTTCGGCTCCCACGCGCTCCGCAAGTTTGAGCCGGGCACCGGCCAGCGTCGCCCGCACGTCCCCCAGATTGCCCCCTGTCAACAAAATCACGCGCGCCATCACTTCAACGGGCCGATCAGTTTGCTTACCGTCAGTGCGAAATGCGGAAAGATAATCTTCGGGTTACCGTTCTGCCCCACCTGCCGGATCACCAATTCCATCTCCGAAACCAACCTTTCGATATTGGCATTGTTGACAAACGGTGCGAATTTCTTGCAGAACTCGTACTCGCGGCCGAACAGGAACGAAATTTCGGACATCCCGGCCGTCAGCATGTAGCTATCGCGCAGCAACCGGATCGAATTACTCATCAGCCGCTTCTGTTTTTCCCTTCCCAGCGAGGCGACCGTTTCGGCCCATTCCAGCAACTCCAGGTGACGGTCTTCATAACTGAGCCGCATCAGTTGTACAAACAGTTCGAACGATTCGTTACTCTCTCCGGAAGCCAACGCCTCCAGACAACGTTCGGCCTCCAGCAGATTTCCCCGCGAAAGGCGAGCGATTTTCTCCGCATCGGCCGGAGAGAGCTTTTTCCGCTCCACCAGCCAGCCGGTCATGTCGGCCTGGGTAACAGCCGGCACGGTTACGCCCTGCGTCCGTGAGATAATCGTCGGTAACAACCGGTCCGGCGCTTCGCTAACCATCAGGAAAAGCGTTTTTTCCCACGGTTCTTCCAGTATTTTGAGCAATTTGTTGGCCGCCTGCACATTCATCCGTTCCGGGAGCCAGATCAGCACGACCTTATATTCGGATTCGAACGCCTTAAACGACAGGGCACGGATAATTTCATCGGCCTCGAACGTGCTGATATTACCCTGCTTGTTATCGATCGCAATGGTCTCGTACCACATCTGCTCGTTGAAATAGCCGCCGGTAGAGGCGACCTGGTCACGCCACAAAGGCATGAACTGATTGCTCAGCGGCTTCTCGGACGAACTTTTTCCTTTAGGCGTATTGACCGGAAAAACGAAATGGAGGTCGGGGTGGGCCAATTGTCCGATCTGATGGCACGAGGGACAAACTCCGCACGAATCCCCGTCGTGACGGTGCGGACAGTTCAGGTATTGCGCATAAGCAATGGCCAACGGCAGGGCGCCGACCCCCTCGTCCCCCGTAAACAACTGGGCATGGCTGATCCGGCCCCGGTCGATACTGCCGACGAGCCGCTGCTTTACCTCCTGTTGCCCGATCACATCCTTGAACTGCATTTTATTGACTTGGCTTATTGCAGAAGAAACTCTATATTTTCATAAAAAACAAAGACATCCCCCGATGAATCCACAAAGAGGAGGGACGACCTTCGATCCGGAAGCGTCCCGGTTATTTTGTCCCGGTCGAACCGAATCCGCCCGCGCCGCGCTCCGTCTCGCCGAGCACCTCGACACTCTCCCATTCGACCCGCGTAAAGCAGGCTACCACCAACTGCGCCACCCGTTCACCAGGTTTCAGTTCATACGGGGTATTCGACAGGTTGACGAGGATCACCTTGATCTCACCGCGGTAATCGGGATCGACCGTACCCGGCGAATTGACCAGCGAAAGCCCGTGCTTGGCCGCCAGACCGCTGCGGGGCCGTACCTGCATCTCATAACCTTCGGGCAACTCCACATAAAGTCCGGTCGGCACCAATGCACGCTCCAGCGGACCGAGCGTAATGCTCTCTGTTATGTTCGCACGGACATCGAGGCCCGCAGCCTGTCCGGTTTCATACTGCGGCAGGCCGTATGCCGAACGGTTGATCACTTTCACCTTCATCGTTATCTCCTTTTTAGAACCGACCGAGCCAGCGATCTCACATCAATATGCTCCCACCGGACGGCCACCGCAGCAAATGCGGTCAACAGGCCCAAATTTAACAAATATTTCGCGGCCGCAGGCAACATCCCGGTAAAATAGGAAATCCCGTAGATCGCACCGCCCAGCAGGAAATAGGCCCCGATGCGCCGCACATTGTACGGGGTGGGGTAGTAACGGCTGTTGAGCCAGAAACTCAAAGCCAGCATCACCGTTTCACAACCGAGGCGTCCCCATGCGGCGCCGACATAGCCCAGCGCGGGTACCAGCCATACGTTCAGGCCCACCGTAACGACCAGTCCCGTTCCGGTGATCCAGATCGCAAAACGCGTATCCCCCGTCTGTTTGTACCAGAAATTGAGGTTCAGCGTCATCCCCGAAAAGATGTTCGCGAGCAGGATCAGCGGCAGGATAAACATCCCCTGCCGGAATGCAGGCCCCACAAAAAGGGCGAACGCATCGGCGAAAAGCATGATGAGCAGGAAAATTGCGACCGACACGATGGCAAAATATTTCAATGCCTCGGCATTCGCCCGCAAAAAATCCTCCTTTTTGAAATTGGCGAGGAAAAACGGTTCCGCCGCATAACGGTACATTTGGATAAACAGCAACAGGATCACACCGAGTTTCGCTACGGCCCCGTAGATCCCCAGCGCGTCCATCGCCTCTCCCCGGGGCATCAGGTATTTGATCATCTGCCTGTCGATGAACTGGTTGGCCACACCGGCCACACCGCTCACGAGTAACGGGAACGAATAGATAAAGATCGTCCGGAGCAGTCTCCAGCGGATACGGGGCACACAATCGCGGTAGGCCGGGAACAGCAACAGCAGCGTCACGAAACTCGTAATCAGGTTCGCGACCAGGTAATACCCGGCTCCATACGAAGGATCGTACAGCGATGCCCACCAACCGCCGCCGGCTGCCAGTCTCGGCAAGCCCTCATAAAGAAAGACGACCAGGACGACGTTCAGTACCACGGAAAAAGTCCGCAGGATTACAAACAATCTAGCTTTGTTCTCCTGCCGCAACCGCGCATAGGGAATTGCGGTGATAACATCCAGCGCGATTACTACCGCCACGATCCAGATATACGAAGGATGATCGGGATAATCCATCACGCGCGACAGTTCCGGGGTAAAGAGGATACCGAGCGCGGCGAACAGCACCGCTACGGCGCTCACGGCCCCCCAGGTCGTCGAAAAGACCTCCTGCCGCCCGTGCAATCCTTCCGCTTTGCCGGCGAAGCGGAAATAACCGGTCTCCATCCCCATCGTCAGCACCACCATCGCGAACGGAATCAGTGCGTACATATCGGTAATCACACCGTACTCGCCCGTGGTCATGATCCGGGTCAGGAACGGGGTCAACAGGTAGTTCAGCAACCGGGATACGATGCTGCTGATACCGTAAATGGCGGTCTGTCCGGCCAGTTGTCTGAGCATGCTGTGAAAAGGCTTCTATCGGATCATTGGTATTCGGTCTTGCGGCTTTCGATTTCCGGATGTCACCGCTGCTATTTAGACGTAAGCCCCCGACTGTTACAGGAGGTCAGGCCTTCGCCCACTGTTCGCGGATCAGTTCCAATGCAGCCGGGACACTCACCGTACGGTCACCTGCACAGCCGCACTCGAAACTGACGTAATAAGGATAAGCCATCTCTTTAAGCGCACGGAAACCGTCCACATAATTGTCCTTGTCACCGTTCTCGCCCGGCATCTGGCGCGTACCGCGGCTGGCGATGTGGATGTGTCTCAGATAGCGGCCCCCCGACCAAAGCGCCCCGTAATCGGAAGTCTCCTCGGCGGTCATGTGCCAGAAATCGCCCATGCAGCAGACTCCGCGACTGCCGGTATCACGGCAGATAGACGCCGCATCGGCCACCTGGCGCAAGTAGTGTGCCTCCTTGCGGTTCAGCGGTTCGAGAATCACAGTCGTACCCTGCTCGCGGGCATAGTCACCCAACTTGCGCAGCTGTTCAACCAGATAATCACGCGTCTGGGGAGTGTGCGGCATCACGGGAACCTGGTGGTTAAATGCAGGCACCATAATTACGCCTGTCGAACCGAGCTCTCCTGCCGCCGCAATGATTTCACGCATCGTACGGTCGAATTCGGCCCGCACCTCGGGTTGCTCCGAGAGGATAAATCCGGAAAACCCGGCACAAATGGCGCTGACACTGATGTTACGACCGCGAAGAGCCTGTTTCAGTTCACCCACGCGTGCCGACAGGTTCTTGCCGCCGGGTTCAAACCCCGTTACACCGTGTGCTTCCATATAGTCCAGCCGCTCGGCGAGCGTTTCGCCCGGCGCGGTATTCTCCTGAAACGACAACCTGAGCGGATTGCTCTCCCCGGGTTTACCCAAGCCTTCCCCCTGCGGGTACGGCCGTGCGAGAAGATTCCACGGCGCCGCTGCCGCCACAGCAGCCCCCACCAACGTTTTCTGTAAAAAATCCCGTCTGTCCATATCTTTTGTTTTTATCGTTTACTCTCTGTTCCCCGCAGCCATATACCGGATACTGCCGGACGAACACTTTTCGGAGCCCCAATTTCGCAAAACTACCCTACGATCCTTCCTGCACGCCTGCCGACCGTCCCGTGATAAAGCCGTTCCGAGAATTTCCGATTTCCCCCGCAAAACAGCCATGCCGCCGGGGAATCAAATATTCCAACTTTTATTCCAGCTCCGCTTCCAGCCTTTCGAGAAACCGGGTAACCGCCCCTGCATCGTCCGGAGAAGGCGACCACGGAGCCACATTCCCGGGCGTCAACGGAGCGAAAGGCCCCTGCTTCACCTCGTAAACCACCGTACCGTCCTGAAGGACCAACAGGCCATGCCATTCTCCGGCCGGGATATGAAACCCATAAGTTCCCGCCTGCGGATCAATCACAGCCTTTTGGGTGACATTCCCTGCCTCATCGAAAACGAACGACGCGACACGGCCCCGCAAGACGACCACCATTTCATCCCGCTCGGGGGCGAGATGCCGGTGCGGCTGCACGAACGTCCCGCGTTGCAGACCGTTCAGCATCCAGTTGACCGGGTCACTTTCACTCTTATGAAAATTGTAGTTTTTCCGCAGCCGTGGACTCTCTTCGGCATTACGCGTCGTTGTATCCAGCAACGTTTCGTCGATCACTTTCATCTCCATACGGGTTTGGCCCGCCTCGTTTTATCAATTTTAACAGACGACGCCTGTCTCGCGGATCCCCAACTTCAACGAGTTCCGGGACAAAACGACACCTTGGTGAACTCATTAACCGGTTGAACTCGTCGACAAGGCTTTTATCCTTTGTTTCCGGATATCCCCGACGTCGTTCCCGACCTCAGCTGCGGGAATATCCGTTTATGCCTTTTTGGCTTCGCCCGGCACCGGAACAGTGTATTTGCCCATATCCATCGGGCCGAGTTCCAGTTTTTCAGGCATGTAATTCAACGAAGCGGCGCTGATTTCATCCCAAGTGACCGTCTTGCCCGTATAAGCGGACTCGCGGCCCATAATCGCAGCCAGGTTCGACACAGCCGTCTCCTCTGCCTGCATGATCGGCGTCCCCTGACGAATGCAGCTGATCCAGTTCACGTGCTCCAGGACATACGGATTATTCTGCTGGTGCGCGGCCTTCTCGGCTTCGAGATCGTATTGCCAAAGCACATTACCGGCCAAATCCTTGATCACGCAGGCGCCCGAACCGCCGCCGCCGCTCTCCCAGGTTCCTTTGGTTCCCTGCAGGAATTCGCTCACATTGTTCGAACACCCGTCGATCTGGCGCGACATGCTGTGGAAATGCACGCCGTTGTCACAGACGAAATCGATGCTGAAGTTGTCATACTGATCCCCGGTAATCCTGCGCTGGCGGCTGCCGAAACCGGTAGCCGAAACCGGTTTATAGCCCGAAAACCACAGGAAAACATCGATGTTGTGCACATGCTGTTCGACGATATGGTCGCCCGACATCGCTTTCCAGTTTACCCAGTCCCGAATCATCCACTCCATATCCGACCAACCCGGTTGGCGCGTTTTATACCACAGCATCGACTGGTTCCAGTAGACGTTACCGCCGGTAATCTCGCCGATCATGCCGTCAAGTACGATTTTCTTGAAAGATTCGACATAGGCACGCTGATGGTGCCGCTGCGTACCGGTCACAACGCACAATCCTTTGGCATTGGCTTGTTTGGCCGTCGCCATGATCATGCGGTAACCTTCCGGATCGACCGCAATGGGTTTCTCCAGAAAGCTATGCACGCCTTTCTCAGTTGCATACTTGAAATGCGTCGGCCGGAACAGCGGCGGCGTCGCGATAATCACGACATCCACACCCGAGTCGATCACCTTCTGGTAAGCATCGAATCCGACGAAACAATTTTCAGCGGCAATCTCGATATTATGTTTTTCTTTAAGCTCTTTACGCGCATTTTCGACCCGGTCCGGGAAGACATCGCCCAATGCCACGACCGTAACGTTGTCGGCGGCATTGAGAAAATCCTGTGCGGCACCGGTTCCGCGACCGCCGCAGCCAATAAGGCCCGCTTTCAGGGGTTTACCGTCCACAGCCTTGTCGGGCAATTCGGGAATATAAACCGAACCGGCGTCCCTCAGCGCGGCATTTTTACCGCCCTTATCATCGGAACAGGCACTCAGTAGCGGCGTAACGCCCAACGCACCGATAGCTCCGGCCATAGCCGAATAGGAGAGAAACTCGCGACGGCTGATTTTGTTCTTTTCGCTCATGGTTCAATCGTAATTTAAAGTTTATCGTTAGTAGGTTCAATCATTCTTATCGGTCAGCGCCTGGGGACCGGGACGGCTCCAGATAACGATTCGCATACGCTTGGTTCCGCACCGGGCCGTGAAACATAAAACCCAGATTACTTCAGCTCCGTCGTTCCGGCAGGATCGTCGTATTCACACACGACACGGAAACCGATCGCACGGATATCCGAATACCACCAGATACTCTGCGGCTGCTGCGGATCGGTTTTGAGCCACTCCTTGTGCCGGGTATGGCTCCGGGCCGCCGAGCGCAGTACCGAAGCATCGTCGGTAAAGGCGCCGCCGCGCACTACATGCTCCTCACCCCCGGCAGGCCCTTTCGGGTCGACCGCGCCATCGGGCATCTTACTGTAAGCGTCCGGAGCGTACCAGTCCGCGCAATATTCCATCACATTGCCGAGCGTATTTTTCAGTCCGAACGGATTAGGCTGTACAGCCGAGGGTTCTTCTGTACGATTCTTACTGTCGTTGACATAGACGACATAACGCGCGATTCCGGCCGTATCGGCTTTGAAAAGCTTGCGCCAAAAGCCCTCATTCGAGAATTTTTTCGGATCACCCGGGAAGAAATAGGGCGTTTCCGTGCCGCCACGGGTTGCATATTCCCACTCGGCCTCAGTCGGCAACCGGTATTTCTTGCCGGTTTTTTTCGACAACCACTGGCAGAACGTCTCTGCGGCATAATGCGTCATCGTAATGGCCGGCCGGTCGCCGCCACCCCAGCCCTGGTCGGGAATCCCGAAGGGGGGGGTCGGGCCGCTGATCGCATCTACATCCGGATCGGAATTGTTCGCATAAACCAGTTCGGGCGGCGTCCGTCCCTCAGACATCGTCTCGGCATAGAACGCCCAGTACATATCCCAGGTCACTTCAGCTTCGCCGATAAAAAAAGACGAAAGGGTCACATTGCGGACCGGCCCTTCATCCTCGCGGCGGAACGGCTCGTCGGGGGGGCTGCCCATACGGAACGAGCCGCCGGGAATCGCTTTCATCCCGAACGATACAGTAGTGCCGGGAATCCGCTCGGTGAAATTCTCGAAAGCCGTCACTTCGGCCGGAGCGGTGAACGGGTCGCCTTTTGCTGCGGTCTGCGGCACCCCCTGCATCTTAGCATGTTTGTAGTTGGGATCGTAATGGCCCACATCAAGGTGGCAGCTGATACATTGCAACCCGAGTTTCTCCTCATTTTCCTCGTAATAGAGGTGAGCGGTTACCCCTTCGTCGGTCAGGCGTGCCGGGAACAACTGCCGGTGGCACTCCTTGCAGGATTCGTTGAAGACGATCTTCTGTGCATACTCGAGCTGTCCCTTGCTTTCCCAATCGATCTTCTCGGTATCTTTAGAGAGGTACGACCAGACATCTTTCGCTCCCGAACGCAATTTCGTAAAGAAATAGTTCGCACTGCCTTTAGGCGGCAGGTGGCACTCGGCGCAACCGGTGGTCACACCGCTTTTGGAATTGTGATGCACAGAGAGTTTCCAACTTTTGTCGGCGGCTTCGTGCACATGACAGGACATGCAGTATTCATCGGTCGAAGTCTTCATGTAGACCCGGTTCAGCGCAATCGTAACGCTGACCCCGACAGCCACGCCGAACAGGGTGAACAGAACTATTTTCCGTCTGTTTTTGCGGGGTTTCTTCGTTTGGGATGATGACATGGGATTCTAAAAAAACGTACTCAACCGCCGGAAATTCCACCCGGCAGTTAGGGAAGCGCCCCTTAAAGGCGCAAGGTTTACAAATTTAGGAAAAATAAACGGGAAAACGCAAGCCGGAACCCGAAAAGCCGCCCTCAGAGCTCGTCCAGGAGCTTTCCGGAAAACGAAAACGCCATAAAACTAAAACAATAAAGGCCGGCAAGAATATGATAATCCCACCGGCCTTTAACCCGTATCGGTTATGTCCCGCAAACCTTTTCGTCCGATCGGCGGTCCATAAAACCTTTACAGCAACGCTACTTGTTCCGATACCGGAGCGTCTCCCCCGTTTTCGAAAGCGACGGCGGCATGCTCCGGTCGGAAACGGCACGCTGCCTGTTCGGCTGGCCGCTCATTACGAAATGGATGTCCGCTCCGTCGCGGATATCGTCGTAAGTGATATACGACTTGTCGTACTCTTTGCCGTTCAGTAGCATCTTCTCGACATAAACGTTCTGCTTCGACCAGTTCTCGGTAGTCACTTTCACCTGGTGCCCGTTGCCGAGGCGCATCGTGACGGCTTCGAGCGCAGGCGACCCGATGTTGTAGATATTGCTCGACGGGGCGGTCGGATAGAAGCCCATGCAGTTGAAAATGTACCAGGCCGACATCTGTCCGCAATCGTCATTGCCGCTGAGCGACCCCGGCTCATTCCCGTAAAAATGGTCGATCACATATCGGATCCAGCGTTGGCAATCCCAGGGCCGGTTGAGGTAATTGTAAAGATAGATGATCTGGTGGCACGGTTCGTTACCGTGCCAGTACCCGCCGATACGGCCCCAAATGTCATGCGCACCGGGGATGTTTTCGTCCATCTCGATCACGAAAAGCGAATCGAGCCGCGCTTCGAACAGGTCGCGCCCCGCTTCGTTGATATAACCCTGCACATCATGCGGTACATACCAGGTATATTGCAGCGTAAAACCTTCGGTGATATCTCCCCAGCCATTGACCGAACCGGGTCCCTGATAAGCGATCGGCGCGAACGGCGTACGCCAGCCGCCGTTGATATCCCGCCCACGCATGTATTTGGTCTCGGGATCGACGAGGTTCTGGTACGAAAGCGACCGGTTCAGGAAATATTCATAATCATCCGTCTTGCCGAGCTTTTTAGCCGCCTGTGCGATACAATAGTCGTCATAGGCATACTCCAGCGTCTTCGACACCGACTCCTTCTCCTTGTCGAACGGCACCCAGCCCAGCGAATCGTACTCCGGCAGGCAATCGTAATGCGGATTCATCGCAGTGGTCTTCATCGCCTCGAACGCACGTTCGTAATCGAAGCCCGGAACCTCTTTGACGATCATATCGGCCAACACCGACACGGAATGATACCCGATCATACACCATGTTTCGTTACCATAGAACGACCAGATCGGCAGCATCTTTTCAACGCTCTTGTCGTAATGGGCCAGCATCGAATTGGCCACATCGGCATTGACCTTCGGCTGTACGAGACAGAACAGGGGATGCAGCGCACGGTAGGTGTCCCACAGCGAGAAGGTAGTCAGGTTGGTGAATCCCTTCGCCTTTTCGATATTCTTATCCAACCCGCGGAACCGGCCGTCGGCATCCTGGAAGATAAACGGATGCAGGAAAGCGTGGTATACCGACGTGTAGAAAGTCTCCTTATCAGCCTGCGAGGCCGTGACCTGAAACTTATTCAGCTCCTTGTTCCATTTCTCGACCCCTTTCCGGTGCAACGATTCAAATGTTTCGCCGTCGAGCTCCCTGAGGTTCTTCAATGCTCCGGCCGTACTGACGCCCGACACGGCCGTCCGGACATAAATCGGCTCCCCTGCTGCGGTACTGAACGTCATCCAGGCCTTGATATCCTTTCCCCACGCTTCGAGGCTGCTGCGGAAACGCTTCGTATTGTAAAGCACCGGCACGCTGTCCTGCAGGAAACCCATCGCCTTGAACGGTTTGGAGAAGGTCGCGGCAAAATAAACGTGCCGTTCGGGACCCCAGCCGTTGACGATTTTCGAACCGACGAGCGTCGAATCGTTTTCGAGCCGGATATTCGCCCACACGCAGGGCCATTTGAGCGTGTGTTTCAGATCAAGCAGAATAAAGGCGCTATCGCTCTGCGGATAAGTGAATTTGAAGATTCCGCTGCGCACGCCGGAAGTCATTTCGGCCTTCGTGCCGTAATCGAGCAGATCGACCCCGTAATAGTTCGGCGAGGCCCATTCCCGGTCGTGAGAATAGCGCGACCGGTACCCCGCATCGGGATTTTCATGTGTCCCGGGATCGAACCGGATCTCACCCACCCCCGGCATAAAGAGGAAATCGCCCAGGTCGGGAATACCCGTACCGCTGAGATGCGTCAGGCTGAAACCGAGCAGCGTCGGATGGTCGTATTTATAGCCGGCAGCGACATCGTAATCATCGAAATCGGTATCGGGACTCATCTGGATACCGCCGAACGGGATTTGCGAACCGGGGTAAGTATTCCCGAAACCCGCGGTGCCCACCAACGGGCGGACATATTGGGTGAGTTCTTCCTGCGGCGCGTTCAGGTCGGGATGGTGCACGCAACCCGCCGCAGAAATAAGCGACACTCCGCACAGCATCGTGAGCGTTTGTCTGAACATGTTTGTCATCGTTTATCGGTTTAGATTAGTATCGGTTTCGAGTATCAGTCTCCCCGGGTACAGAAGTTCCCGGACAGCAGCGGCCATCCATCGGGGATAGCCGCACGGCGCATAGCTGCCGTTTATTGCTGTTGGTTTTCCGAGCGAACAACCCCCGCAACTGTCCCGGCATTGGGATTGGTCAGCTCCCGTCCCCGGAATTTCCCGGTCAGCGTACCGAGGAAAGCCACGATATCGTCACGGTCCTGTGCGCTGAGTTGCCTGCCGACCTGGAAGCGGGCCATATCGTCCACCGCTTCGGAAAGCGTCTCACGCGTTCCGTCGTGGTAATACGGAAAGGTCAGCGCCACGTTGCGCAGTCCCGGGACTTTGAACCGGTGGCGGTCGTAAGCTTTTTGCGTTTGTTTGAAACGGCCGTTGTCCTCTTCGGTCATCTCCTCCCCGCGCGCCGCAAAATAGTCCTGCGCCAACCCCATATATTCGAACGACTGTCCTCCCAACAGCGGCCCGACATGACAGGTCGCGCAGCGGTTCTCTTTGAACAGTTCGTATCCGTGCTGCTCCTGCGCGGTAATCGCCGTCGAATCGCCCTTTAGGTAGAGATCGAAACGGCTGTCCGGTGTGATGAGCGTTTTCTCGTACTCGCCGATCGCCTCGGTGATCGCTTCGCCGCTGTAGCCCCCGGGGTAAACCTTCAGGAACATTGCGGTAAACTTGGGATCGGCTTTGAGCTTTCCGATGATCTGTTCCCAGGAGGTGCTGGCCATTTCGACCGGATTGAGCGGGGGACCGCCGGCCTGATCGGCCAGAGTGTGCGCACGGCCGTCCCAGAATTGCTCGAAATTCAACGCCGCATTAAAAACGGTCGGTGCATTCACCCCTCCGAGCGAACCGTTCACGCCTTCGGAATAACGCCTGTTATCGACACCGCCCGTATGCAAGCCGTGGCACGAAGCGCAGGAAACCGTATTGTCGGACGACAGGCGCGGATCGTTGTAAAGCATCTCGCCAAGCGCCGCCTTGCGTGCGTCGGTCGGCAACGAATCGGGCAGCGGTTGCACGGGTTCACCTGCAAAACGCGGAGCGGTGGCCGGATTGCTGTAATTGGCAACGCGATGGTCATGAATCCACTGCAGCAACTTGGCCTTTTTCGCATCGGTAATCGATGAACCCCAGTGCACAAGGTAATATTTGGCAACCGGCATACTGCCGTCGCTGATCGCCTTTTCCATCTTGGCCAGGGAAACCTCATCGACAGGCCGTCCTTCGGCAAGCGCCGCAAACGCTGCACCCAAATCAGCCTGCCGATGCCCTTTTTCGACATCGCTGCGCACGATATTGCCCGCCACCGGCCACGAGGCATAGAACGGCAAGTCGGGATTTTCACTGTGGCAGCTGAGGCATCCTCCATCGTCGAGGATCTGCTGCACCTGCATCTCCGCAGTCTGGTCGGGCGACGGCAGACGGTTCGCCAGTTTGTAGGCTACCGTCCCTACGGCTCCGGCCGCTACCACGACAATCGCAATCTTTACACTGGTCTTCATTTTCGTTGGGGATATAAATTAGTATGTTCGATCATTCTTCCTCTCTTCAATCATCCTCCCTTTCAGGACACCCGTACGTCTTCACGACCGGTTGCTCCACTGCCTTTTTCCACAGGACATCATCTCCAAATAACACTTATGTCCGTTCCACAGAGGGGTCCGAAACAGGTTCCCTACCGCTGCGAAGCCGTATAGACTGCGACCGAAAGGGCGGCATAATCGCCGATCTGTTCGCCGAGTCCCGCCGGTACCACCCGGCACACCTCACGGGCATACGAAAGCGACTGCCGGCGGATCACCGACTCGGCCGCAGGCCAAAGCAAGTCATGCGCCCGGGCGAAAATGCTGCCGATCACGATCGTTTCGGGATTCAGCACGTCGATCAGGATCGAAAGCCCCTCGCCGAGCAGTTCACCGCTGGTACGGTATACCTCCAACGCCGCAGGGTCGCCCTGCCGTGCCGCTTCGGCCACACTGCGGGCCGTAATGCCATCGAGCGAAGCCGGATCGGGACAATAGCCCACGCCGCCGCCCATCTGCAATGCTTCCATCGCCCGGCTCCGTGCAAGTTGGGCAATACCGCCGCCGCTGCAAAAACCCTCGAACGACCCGGCTTTGCCGTAGCCGACCGGCCCGAACGGACGCATCGCCATATGGCCGACTTCTCCCGCCATGTCGTTCGTGCCGCTGTATAACCGCCCGTCGAGGATCAATCCCGCTCCCATGCCGGTCCCGAACGTCAGGAAAATCATATTCTGCGCCCCGCACCCCGCACCGAACTGCCATTCGGCCAGCGCACAGGCATTCGCATCGTTCTGGACACCGGTTTTCACACCGAAACGCTCTTCGAACAGGCGCACGATCGGAACATCGTCCCACCCCGGCAGGTTCGGCGGAGACATGATGACCCCACGCTTACTATCGAGCGGACCGCCGCAACTGATGCCGAATGCGACCACTTGTGACACTTTCACGCCTTGTGCGGACAGTATCTCCTCTACGGTCGCAAAAAATTCGTCCAAAACTTCGGAATAGGGACGCCTCCCGGTCGGAAACGCCTTTTTATCCAAAATCGTTATCTCGCCGTTCCCGGCCCTACGACCCAGCACTACCGCGCATTTGGTCCCGCCGATGTCGATTCCCGCTACATACTCCATTGCTCGTGTATAATTGAGAGTCTGACTCTTATAATTAAATGGCTGTTTTCAACACCTTCTGCAACGAGCTGCTCCGACATTGCTTCGTGTACGCAACCAAAATCTGGTATTTTCCAATACCGGACAGCGCTAGGCAAGCCCCAGTTCCAGCTCGATATAATGAACCAGCGAGTGAATCACCTTCTCATGAATCTCCTGGGCCCGGTCTGAAAATTCGCTCTTCGGCGCGCGGATTTCCACGTCGCATTCCGACGCTATTTGTCCTCCGCCTTTGCCGGTCAGGGCGACTACCTTCATGCCGATCGAACGGGCCGATGCCACCGCTTCGAGCACATTGCGCGAATTACCGCTCGTGGTAATCCCGAGCAACAGGTCTCCGGGACGGCCGACCGCCTCGACTCCCTTCGAAAAAATATAGTCGTAACCGTAATCGTTCGCCACGCAGGTAATATGTGTCGGATCGCACAAAGCCACAGCCGCCAGCGCACGCCGGTTACCGCGGAAACGCCCGGTCAGCTCCTCGGCGAAATGCATGGCATCGCACATCGAACCGCCGTTACCGCACGTGATGATCTTTCCGCCGCCGCGCAGCGTCTCCACCATCAGCCGGCCGGCCTGTTCCAAGGCTTCCCATGCCGTCCGGTCGTTCGTAAATTGCTCCAACACCCGCGCCGCCTCGACAAAGCCGCTGCGGATCGTATCCATCGTACTCATAAATTATTTGGTCTTTTCAAGCCGGTCCGCATCCCGAAAAAGGATGCGCCACCGACTTCCCTATGCTTTCTGTTTCCTCAATATCGAGACAGCCACACCCAGAATATAGACCAGGCAGGCGAACGGTACCAACAGGCTGACCAGCTGGTCGGAATGGTCGGCGATCACACCCATTACCGGGGGCACCAGCGCCCCTCCCGCAACACCGGTAATCATCAGCGCCGAAATTTCATTGGCTTTGGCCGGATCGTGCTGCATCGCCAGCGAAAGGGCGATCGCGAATACGCTCGCCGCCGAGAGTCCTATCACGAACAATGCAGTATAGATAATCCAAGGCACCCCGGTCAGCAACAGCAAGGCATAACCTGCCACGGCAAAACACATCGTCATAGCGAAGAATCGCCGCGGGGCCACTTTTGCCAGGATGATCGTTCCTACGAACGTTCCGATTGTCCGGGCGGCAAAATAGAGGCTGCCGGCGAACGGGCCGCCCTCGTCGAGCGGAATCGCACAGCGTTCGGTTAGGTATTTCGGAATCGTGGTGAGCAACCCGACCTCATAGCCGACGATCAGCACGATCACCGAGAAGTAAACCAAAATCCGCCGGTCGCGGAGCATCGCAAAAATACGCCCCGCCGAACTGCTTTGCCCGGCACTCTCACGCTGCTCCGGAATCGGGATCAGCAACAGCCACACGAACGACAGCACCGTCACGGCGGCATAAACCGGAAAGACCAGTTTCCAGTTACCGAAGCTCACCGACGCAACGCCGACGATAATCGGCCCGAGAAAAGAGCTGATCGCTTTGATGAACTGCCCGAGCGTCAGGCTGCTGGCTACTCGGTCGGCCGGGACAACATTCATCAGCAACGGATTGAGCGCGACCTGCAGGATCGTATTGCCGATCCCCAACAGTGCGAATGCGGTCAGTACCAGCGGGAAACTGTAATCGAGCAACGGCAGCAACATGGCAACGGTCGTAACGGCAGCACTCAGCAGTACTGTGTTCTTACGCCCGAAGCGGCCCATGAGGATACCCGTCGGCAACGAGATAACCGCAAACCAGAAAAAGACCAGCAGCGGAATCAGATTGGCCCACGTATCGTTCAGTGCAAAGTCCTGTTTGACGTAGTTGGTCGATATGTTGACGATATCGACGAAACCCATCACGAAAAAGCTGAAAAGCACGGGCGTCAGCTTGGCAAGGTTCAGTTTTTTGCTCATAAAAATCAGGTTAGCGAAACCGCAGCGGCCGGCTGTCAGCTTTACGGCAATTCAAAGTTATGGATTTTTCGGCAGGGATCGGCACATACCTATGAAAAAATACGGGAAAATCCCCTCCGCGACGCAATCCCGCACAGGCAAAAGAAATTGCGCAGGACAGCCCCGACTCCCCGTAAATAAGTTGTTGATAACTTCCTCCTCCGGAGCGGGCCCATCCCGGAAGATTGTTCTACTTTTATCCCAGCGTTAGGTTCCCGCTCCGTCCTCACGCGGAGCCCGGATTAAAAGGGAATCCTGTGAAAATCAGGAACTATCCCCGTAGCTGTAAGTTCCTTTCATGGACGGTACCTCTTGAGCCACTGCCGCTTATCGCGGCGGGAAGGCGTACCTTCCGGAACAAGTCAGAAGACCTGCCGGCGCTTCCATTCGTAGCTTTCGGGCGAAAGGCGACAGAATAGAGACCGTACCCTTCATTCTCTTCTTCTGTTCATCGCTTTATGCCGGCAGCTCCACTGGGTAAAACGGCCAAAAAACCACAAAAATATACCGCGATGAATACAGAAATCTACATTACCAAGCGCGACGGGAAGCGCGAAGCATTCTCGATCGACAAAATCAAAAGCGCCGTTGCCAAAGCTTTTCTTTCAGTAGGCAGTTTCGCCACGCAGGAGACGATGACCGGCGTCCTCTCGCGGCTCAACATCTCGAACGGCATGACCGTCGAGGAGATCCAGAACCAGGTCGAAGTGGCGTTGATGGCGGAACAGTATTTCAGCGTGGCCAAATCATTCATGATCTACCGCCAAAAACGTTTCGAAGACCGGGAAGTACGCGACAAGCTCCGTTTCCTGATCGACTACTGCAACGCGACGAACCCGGCTACCGGCAGCAAATACGACGCGAATGCGAACGTAGAGAACAAGAACATCGCCACGCTGATCGGCGAACTCCCCAAGTCGAACTTCATCCGCCTGAACCGCAAGCTGCTGACCGACAAAATCAAGCAAATGTACGGCAAAGAGGTGTCGGACAAGTACCTCGACCTGCTGAACCGTCATTTCATCTACAAAAACGACGAGACGAGCCTCGCAAACTACTGTGCGAGCATCACGATGTACCCGTGGCTGCTGAGCGGCACGCTGTCGATCGGCGGCAACTCGACACGCCCGACCAACCTCAAATCGTTCTGCGGCGGCTTCATCAACATGGTTTTCATGGTTTCGAGCATGCTCAGCGGCGCCTGCGCGACTCCGGAATTTTTAATGTACCTGAACTACTTCATCGGGAAGGAGTACGGAAACGACTATTTCCTGCGGGCCGACAAGGTGGTCGACCTCTCGAAAAAACAGCGTACGCTCGACAAGGTAATCACCGACTGTTTCGAACAGATCGTCTACTCGATCAACCAACCCACCGGCGCACGCAATTTCCAGGCGGTCTTCTGGAACATCGCCTATTACGACAAATACTATTTCGAAAGCCTGTTCGGCAATTTCGTTTTCCCGGACGGGGACAAACCCGACTGGGATTCGCTCGACTGGCTCCAGCAGCGCTTCATGCGGTGGTTCAACGCCGAGCGCACCAAAGCCGTGCTCACCTTCCCGGTCGAGACGATGGCGTTGCTGTCGAAAGACGGCGACGTACTGGACAAAGAATACGGAAACATCACCGCCAGAATGTATGCGGAAGGACATTCGTTCTTCACCTACATGAGCGACAACGCCGACTCGCTGAGCAGCTGCTGCCGCCTGCGAAACGAGATTCAGGACAACGGTTTCAGCTATACGCTCGGCGCCGGTGGCGTTTCGACCGGATCGAAAAGCGTGCTGACGATCAACCTCAACCGCTGTATCCAACATGCGGCCAACGCCGGCCTGCCGCACCTCTCGTTCCTCGAAGGGGTGGTGGACCTGGTACACAAGGTGCAAATGGCCTATAACGAAAACCTCAAGGATCTTTACAACAAAGGGATGCTGCCGCTGTTCAACGCAGGCTACATCAACATGGACCGCCAATACCTGACCATCGGCGTGAACGGACTGGTAGAGGCCGCCGAAGCGCTCGGCATCGAGATCAACGACAACCCGCGCTATACGGCTTTCGTACAGGAGGTACTCGGGCTGATCGAACGGTATAACAAGAAATACCGAAGCAAGGAGGTGATGTTCAACTGCGAAATGATCCCGGCCGAAAACGTCGGCGTGAAACATGCGAAATGGGATCGCGAAGACGGCTACGTCGTACCGCGCGACTGCTACAACAGCTATTTTTACCGCGTCGAAGATGCGTCGTTGAATGTAATCGACAAATTCCGGCTGCACGGCCGCAAATACATCGAACACCTGACCGGCGGTTCAGCGTTGCACATGAACCTCGAAGAGCACCTGAGCCAGGAGCAGTACCGCCAGTTGTTGCGCGTAGCCGCGCAGGAGGGCTGCAACTATTTCACCTTCAACATTCCCAATACGGTCTGCAACGACTGCGGCCATATCGACAAACGTTACCTCAAGGCATGCCCCGAATGCCAGAGCAAGAACGTCGATTACCTGACGCGCGTGATCGGCTATATGAAGCGGGTCAGCAATTTCTCGCAAAGCCGTCAGGTGGAGGCAGCCAAACGTTACTACGGCCATGCTTAAATACGCCGGTTACGACATCGTCTTCCAGGAGATTCCCGACGAGGTAACCCTCGCGATTTCGCTGACGAACTGTCCGAACCGCTGTCCGGGATGCCACAGTCCGCATCTGAGAGACGACACCGGCGAGCCGCTCACCGAGGAGGTATTGGAAGCGCTGCTCGAGAAATACCGCGGTGCGGTCACCTGCGTCTGCCTGATGGGGGGCGACGGAGACCCGGCCGGTATAAAACGCATCGCCAGGTTCCTGCATACGCAGCGGACAACGCCGGTCAAGGTCGGTTGGTATTCGGGCCGGAGCGAACTCCCCGAAGGCTTCTCCACCGAGGGCATCGAATACCTCAAGCTCGGTCCGTACATCGAAAAGCTCGGAGGCCTGCGCGCACCGACGACAAACCAACGGCTTTACAAAGTGGATCCCGGCGGAAGCTTGCGGGACATCACCCACCGCTTCCGAAGACAATGATCCCTCGCCGCTTTATAACCCGGCAGCAAAAAACCGTAACATCTGACTTTACACACGATTACACTGCGAGAATCTCCCGGGCCCGTAAAGTCCCGGGAGATTTTTACATATTATTTCCTTATATTCGCAAACGATGCTCCCCCGGTCATTTTTCGATATTCATTCATCCGAACTCAAACCTCTTTGACAGACCATGACAAAAAGATTCCTGCCATTGCTTGCATTTTTGGCTCTTGCGGGTTGCTCCGGGCCTAACAACAAAGCCGAAATCAAACTGGCTACCCCGTCGCCCCAACAGATCGATTTCATGAACAACGAAATCGGCGCATTTTTTCATTTTACGACCAACACCTTCACCGGAGCCGAGCACGGCGACGGTACGGCTACGCCGGCCGATTTCAACCCGACGAAACTGGATGTCGACCAGTGGATGGAAGCGGCCAAAAGCCTCGGTGCGAAATATGCCGTACTGACGGCACGCCACGAAGACGGTTTCTGCCTGTGGCCCACAAAGACCACTGAATACTGCGTACGCAACTCACCGTGGAAAAACGGCCGGGGCGACGTCGTCAAAGAGTTCGTCGAGGCGTGCCGCCGCCACGGGATCAAACCCGGACTCTATTTCTCCCCGAACTACAACGGACACGAAATATTCCAACCCAAGGACCGGCCGGTCGAGTGGGGGAAAGTGTGGGACAGTATCACGAATCTGCGCTGGCAGGATTCGGCATTCGTCCAAAAATACCGCCAGCTGGAAGTGGACCAGATCACCGAACTGCTGACCGACTACGGTCCCATCTACCAGATATGGATGGACCACTGGAGTGAAAAGAAAAACTGTCCGGCCGTTACCGCCGCGATCCGGAAATTACAGCCCGAATGCATCCTTACCGGCCCCGATGTCCGCTCACCGGGCAATGAAAAGGGCACGGTCGTTTATCCTTCCTGGAATCCTGTCTATACGATGGACAGCACGAACAACTCACGGGCTGCGGAACGGGTCGACGAACCCGAAGGCCCCAACGAATACGGTTTGCTGGAGACCTACAAGATCGTCGGTCACCCGAACGGCCAGTTCTGGCGTAGCCTGGAGGCTCCGACGGCCGACATGTTCAACCACGGCGGCTGGTTCTGGCACGGGCCGCAGCTCCCGATGCCGATGGACGACCGGATCGAAAATTACTACCGTTCGGTCGGCCTCGGCGCCAACCTGATCATCAACCTGCCCCCCGACAGGCAGGGACTGATTCCCGCCGAAACGGTAGCCGATGCGAAAGCATGGGGCGATACGATCCGCAAACTGTTCTACGGGCCTTTCATCGCCGAAACCGAAACCGCACAACCGGGCAGTGAAGTGGAACTCACCTGGGAAAAGCCGTGCAGGATCGACCATGTGATGCTGATGGAAAACATTGCCAACGGACAAAAAGTTGCCAATTACACGCTCGAAGCGTTCGTGGACGGCAAATGGCAGGCCGTTGTCCCGGCCAACCGGTTCAAATACTGCCCCGAGGGCTATAACGCCTCGCCCGGTTTCGAGACGATCGGACATAAAAAGATCGACCGGATCGTACCCGTCGTGACCGACAAACTGCGTTTCCGCTGTACGAAAGCCGCGGCAGAACCGATCGAAATTGCCAAATTCGCCGTATGGAACGTAGGGGAAGCAAATCCCATCCAAACGGCAAACCGTTAAGAGGCAAAATGAACGCACACACGTACCTGTTTTTCGACACAACCGTTTCGACACGGCGATAATCGGTCGACAACCATTCGGTTCCATGCCAAAAGCAGCCCCCCTAAAAGGCTGCTTTTGCTTTTATTTCAGCAACCGATCCGGAGTCAGACACCCGAAACGGAAAAACAGTACTTTTGCACAGGGATATGTACAAAAATGGGATTTCTCCGTACACCCGGAAAATTTTAAAAAATTCAGGGGATCAGAGGAATCCCAATTAAAGAATTTAAACAGATCGTCTATGCAGTCGAAAGGGATGTATACCGGCCATCTGGCCATGCTCGGGGCCAACCTGCTCTGGGGTGTCATGTCGCCCATGTCGAAAGCCGTATTGCAAAGCGGTCTGGTCGGGCCGCTGTCGCTCACCACTTTGCGGATGGTCGGCGCCGCGGCAGCGTTCTGGATCCTGTCGCTGTTTACCCGCCGCGAACATGTCACCCCGCATGACCTGGCCCTGCTCTTTTTCGCATCGTTGTTCGGGGTCACGCTGAACCAGGGTTTCTTTATCACCGGCGTGTCGCTGACCTCGCCGATCGACGCATCGGTCGTCACGACAACCACGCCGATCATTACGATGATCCTTGCCGCGCTCTACCTCAAAGAACCCATCACCTCGAAAAAGGTGATGGGTATCTTCATGGGAGCCGTCGGCGCGCTGATCCTGATTCTCAGCGCCGATGCCGCCCACACAGGGGAGAATGCCGGCGGCATGACAGGCAATATCCTCTGCCTGATGGCCGAACTCTGTTTCGCGACCTATTGCGTCGTCTTCAAAGACCTGATCGGGCGCTATTCGCCCGTGACACTGATGAAATGGATGTTTACCTATGCGGCGATCTGCTGTATTCCCTTCTCGTACAACGGCCTCGCATCGATAAACTTCACGACTCTCCCGACAGCCGTTTACGCCGATCTGGCCTTTATCGTTTTCGGCGCGACCTTCCTCTCGTACCTGCTGGTACCCATCGGACAACACCGGCTTCGCCCGACGCTCGTCACGATGTATTGCTATTTGCAACCCATCGTCGCATCGATGCTCGCCGTACTGTGGGGAATGGACCGGTTCACGCCGACCAAGGGAGCGGCGATCCTGCTGGTTTTCGTGGGAGTCTACCTGGTCAACCGCAGTAAATCGCGGGCCCAGATGGAAGCCGAAGCGCTCGAAGCCGCACGCCGTACCGCTCCGGATGCGCCTGCTATGCCCGACGTTCCGGAAAGTTCCGGACGCTCCTGAAAAACGCCCGCCTCGAAAACGCCTGACAAACAATTGCAGTAACCGGATAAATATATCCGTGTCCGCCCGGAACCGGATTATGGCAATTGCCCCGTACAGCGGAAATATTTCTGCATAACCAACAACGAGATCAGCCGTTCCCGCTTTTTATCGCGGAACTGTGAAATGTATTCGTGGGCATGGCGGGCGATCGCCTCCGCTTCTTCCGGATGATCGATATAGTATTGCAGCCGCTGCGGCAGGTCCGAATAGTCGCTTTTGATCTCGATATAGTGGTAATTGGGGATCAGCGTCCCTTCCATAAACCAGGTTTCATAGGTCGGACGGGGCATTACCGCCACCGAATTGGTCGACATCACCCATTTGAGACTCGTCGACACGTCGATACCTTCCAGCGTAAGGATGAACTTATAAACGAGATGCTCGAACAGCGTAATCTTTCCCTTACTCCACTCTTTGGGAAATTCGGGCAACGCCGAGATAATGCCCACATCGCACATCGGATGGTCGAAATACTGTTCGACGAAACGGATCCGGTGCGGTTTATAATTGATGTCCAACCGGAAAATAGCCTTATCCATTTTGTCCCGGAACGGGATCTGGTCGGTAATGAAATTGAAATGCCGCACTTTTTCCATGTTCAGGATCACCGAATTGGTATTTTCTCCATGAATCGGACGGCTTTTGACGATCGAGGGTACTCCCGGAACCTGCGTCACATCCCCGAACACATAATTCCAGTACAGGGAATCGCTGAACCACCTTGTAAACTCATAACTATCGAAGAAATAAACCGATCCCGCATCCCCGAACTTGTGGTCCGCGAGCCTGTAGGACGAAACCGGATCGATCGGAACGATACCCTGCATCTTGTTGTAATAATCGACACGGCGCAGGATATACTCCTTGTCAGGTCGCTTTTCCAACTCCGCCAAAACCTTCTGCAGCCGGTTGCGGAGCAATACTTTGGGAGTGATATACCGCACGAAATTCTTACTGTAATAGGCCAGCCTGTTATTCGTGCCCTTGTGCAAACGAGACAAAATCATTCTTTTATACAAATTAACGGATTGTGTCCCAAAGATACGAAAAAGCTCGTTTCTTCCGTTTGTTCAACAACTTCCCAGGGTAAAAAAGAATAATCCACACGAAGAATGTAAACCGACACAGGGGCGAACAATATTGGTTTCCCTTTTGTTTGTTCGAAAGGGAAACCAATATTGCACCATCACGTTAATATTTAAAATCATGGTTTTGAGCCGGCAATTCGCAGCGATTCTCTTCGTTTGGCCTCTTTTTGGGGAAGTTATCTATGCCCAGTCACATACTCTGAAAGGGAGTGTCGTGGATGAACTCCGCCGGCCCGTTACGGCCGTCTCGTGTGTGTTGCGGAGTTCTACGGACAGTCTGTTTGTTCAAAGTACACTGAGTGACGAAAACGGGGATTTTATCTTTGCCGATATCAGGAACGGAGCATATACGCTCTACTTGAACCACATGAGTTATAAGCTCCAAACCATATCGGTTGAAATTAACAATCAGGATCAAATATTCGAGCAACCGTATACGCTGCAACAGCAGGAGAACCTGATTGATGAAGTAGTCGTTACGGCTGAACGCCCGACAGTAAAACTGGTTGATCAAAAACTCGTTTATGACGTAACCGTTTTGAAAGACAATAAAATTATCTCCAATGCTTTTGATTTGCTCCGCCATATACCCAATCTGGTCGGCAGCGGGGACGATTTGAAACTGGTCGGATCCTCCAATTATGCAATCTTAATCGATGGTAAACCGTCCTCCCTGACGAAGGGACAAATGATCCAAACTCTCAAAACAATGTCCGCGTCCAGAGTCGCCGATGTCGAGATTATGTACAGCGCGCCACCCCAGTACAATGTCCAGGGGGCGGCAATCAATATCGTATTAAAGAACGACGCACAATCTCCCGAAACTCCGCCACTGCAAGGAGAAGTTGCGGCGGAATATACTCAGGGGCATTATCCGGGTTATGGGATACGGGCCAATCTTTTTTATAACAAATCCTCTTACAAAGTAGATTTAACAGTCGGAGCAAAAACATCAAAAGAATGGAACCGCAACAAAATGGACGCCGTACACCAATTGCAAGAGAATCGGTATGATATTTCGCTGGACGATGAACGGATCTATAAGTTTTCCGACCTTGACTTAAGATTAAATGTTCTCCGGACATTGAGCAGGGGAAGTACGTTGTCTTTGACTTATACGGGAAATCTGAATCGGAGAACCGGATACCAGGCTTCAAACTCCGTTTTCATTGAAAATTCGGATTTATACGAACATGTAAAATCACGGGTAGATAAAGAAATCGATACCGATTTTCACAATATACGGTTCGATTACTCCTCTTCCAAACGCCTTTCCCTCGGTGTTGAATATACGCTGTTTCACGACCCCACAAAAGAGCTTTATAAAGAATTTGACACGGAATATCAGAACATAGTAACTGAGTACCGGACCAAAACGAAACAGAATATCAATAAGATATTGGTTTACCTGAATCACGAGCTGAGTTTGGGAAAGGATTGGAAACTGAATTATGGAATAAAGGCGAGTTACTCCGCGAATCGCAACAACTACGATTATTTCAAGGTTGTTTCAGCAACTTCCCCGGACTCAATCAGCCACATTAAACAACAAGAGGACAACTATTCAGCTTATGTCGGTTTTTCTAAAAAGATAAATGACAAGCTATCGGCCCAAGCTTCTCTTTCCGGAGGATTTTACCGGGGGACCATTGACTACGGAGATCGCAAACAGACCTTGTGGAGTGATTTTCAGCTATTCGTTAACGCCAATTTAGCATATGTCCCTTCGCCCAAACATACGCTGCAGCTCTCTTTTTCGTCAGAGATACAGTATCCGCCATATTGGGCCCTTAGCAACAACGGTTTCCGCTTAAATACCTATACGATCCTATTGGGGAATCCTTCCCTGAAGTTTGCCCGGAAATATAATGCCCAACTCGTGTATGTAATTAATCAAAAATATACACTGATGGCCTATAATAGTTATGTCCCCAATTACTTTACCCAGGTGCCTTATCAATCACAGGACGCTCTTCAAAATATCATTCAAATGGTCAACCTGGATTATCAAAATATCTACGGTATTGTCGGAATCGTTCCTTTCCGCGTAAAAAAATTCTTGGAAAGTCAGCTAACCGTCAACTTTTTCAGGCAGACTGACAAGGATAACGATTTCCACGGGTTACGATTCAGGAACTCCCACAATTCGTTCATAATTCAGCTGGATAACACCTTTAACATCTCTTCGAAGCCCGATATCAAGGGAGAATTTTCGGGATATTATATCTCGGGCGGCATCCAGGGAATTTATGATATTGAGCATTTTTACAGTATCGCAGCGGGGATAAAATGGCAAACGAACAATAAACGAATCGAGGTCGGAGCAAAGGTCGATGATATTTTCCGGACAACAAATGTCACCTTGAGAACCAATTATCAAAATCAGAATATAAAAATGCGGGATTATGCCGATACTCCATTTTTCAGGTTCAATGTCTCCTACCGTTTTGGAAATTATTCGGGCAAAGAAAAATCGACTGTCGACAAATCGAGATTCGGCAGATAATCGAATCCAGAAATAAAGCGGCTGACTCTAAGAGTCAGCCGCTTTATTTACGATAGTCGGGGTGACAAGATTCGAACTTGCGACCACTCGCCCCCCAGACGAGTACTCTAACCGGGCTGAGCTACACCCCGAGCGACTAAAGTGGTGCAAAGCTACACGTTTTATTTAAAATCTCAAAATTTCGAGCGGGATTATTTTGTTTTCGTCGACGGTTACGCCCTCAGCATCTGATTCGGCCGCAGAATCCGCGCCGTCCCTTTTCATCCGTTTCATAACCTTCCCGCATTTTGCGGCCGACCGGAGGAGAACCGATCGAGCAAACCGGTAAATCCTTATCAACAGAATCAACCTTCGTCTCCGGAAGGGGCGTGCTTGCGGAACGGGTAAGTCACGAAAAACAACAGGTTATTGACCCCAGCATGAAAAAGAAATTTCAGGGTCCCTTTGCGTTTGCGCTCATCGACCATAACCACAGGACGGTAACAGATGCGAAGACGGTTATGCTGCACGTAGACATTCAACAAACGCTCGCTCATATATCCCATTACACGGGCCTGCACCGGATCGTCGGATATCCGGATACGGCGCTCGACCTCTTCGAGCAGGTCGAACAACCACGCCGAATAGGCGTCGAACCGCTCCCGCGGCATCACGAACATATTGAAATGCGACAGCCGGTTCCCGCGAAAAAAGAACCGATCGAAAGCGGGCAGGTAATCCGGGTACTTTTCGCCCAAAACCGTGCGCAACAGGTCCAGATCCTCGCGGATGTGCTGCCGGGAATAGTCGGTATAAAGGTTATACGGATAGTATTTCGGCCGGCCGAGAACGACGTCGTACCGGCGAAACACCCGGTCCATATCCGGGACCGGATGCGCCGAAGCAAAAAACTCGGCGGGAGTCCTGGTTTTGACATTGGCCAGCGACCGGCTGCCGAAATCGAAATAACGCCGGTAGTGACATAACCCGATATAATCGGCATCGGACCGGTTTTTCCAGGCCCAATACTGGGCCGTCAGTTCGCAATAGTTGCGATTCTTGGCGCTGATATTCTCTCCCGAATCGTCACCCGTATAACCCAAATCCTCGCGGGCGATCGCCCTGCCGACCTGCACGGGCAGGTAAGGAGGTTCCGCCAGGCAGGCGTCCCGTTTGTGGGCGCAAACCATTATTACCGTTTTACTCATCAGATTTCCGCATCGAGGACCCGGCGGATCACCTGGTCCATATCATAATATTTATACTCCGCCAACCGGCCGCCGAAAACGACGCCGGGGGTGGCTTCCGCCAAATCCGCGTATTTCCGGTACAGGCTGTTATTCCGCTGATCGTTCACCGGATAATAAGGTTCGCAACCTTCGCTCCACTGCTGCGGGTACTCCCGGGTGATTACTGTCTTGGGCTGCGTGCCGAATTCGAAATGCTTGTGCTCGATAATCCGGGTATAAGGGACAGCGGCCGACGTATAGTTTACCGCCGCTATACCCTGGTAATTCGGCATATCGAGCGTTTCCTGTTCGAACCGGAGGCTGCGGTATTCGAGCGGCCCGAAACAATACCCGAAATATTCGTCGATCGGTCCCGTAAACACGACGGTACCGGCCATCGCCTCGAGTTCGCTCCGGTGACGGAAGTAGTCCGTATTGCAGCGACATTCGATCCCTTCGAGCAATTTACCGATCAGCTTGTTGTACCCGCCCACGGGAATTCCCTGGTAAGGATCGTTGAAATAGTTGTTATCGTAAGTGAAGCGTACCGGCAGGCGGCGGATAATGAAAGCCGGCAACTCGACGGCCGGACGCCCCCACTGCTTTTCGGTGTAGCCTTTGATCAACAACTCGTAAATATCCTTGCCGACCAGCGAGATCGCCTGCTCTTCGAGGTTCCGGGGTTCTCCGACCGCCCCGGCCTCACGCTGCGAAGCGATTTTCGCCTGTGCTTCGGCGGGTGTCGCGGTTTTCCACAATTGGTAAAACGTGTTCATATTGAAGGGCAGGTTGAAAATCCTACCTTCGTAATTGGCCAGCGGCATGTAGGTAAACCGGTTGAATTCGGTCAGCGTACGGACAAAATCCCAAACCTCGCGGTCGGCAGTGTGGAAAATATGCGGACCGTATTTGTGCACGCGGATACCTTCGATCTCCTCGCAATAAAGGTTACCGCCCGGATGCGGACGGCGGTCGACCACCAGCGAGGATTTTCCCCGCTGACGGGCCCTATAGGCAAAAGCTGCCCCGTAAAGTCCGGCCCCGACAATCAAATAATCGTATTGCTTCACCATAATAGTTGACTGACAAATATATTTGCCCGCCTAAATGTACAGCTTTCCCGGCGAACGGCAAAACAGGGTACTACCCGGCGCATCCGCTAAATCGATTAAATAGAATATATCCCGCAATATTTTTTCTAAAAATCCGCTATCTTTGAAAAATACTACAACTACCCGAACACAGCCACATAGCTATCACCTTACACTCATAAAAGCCTGAAACAAATGAAAACCAAGCATTTGCTCTCCCTGTTGCTGGCCGGACTGTGCACCGGTACACTCAGTGCCCAGAATTACCCGTGGTACACGCAGGGAGATTTCGCTCCGCAAAAGCGCATCGAATTCAAAATCACCAATCCCACGAACTTGGAGGTCAAAGATGCTCCGGTAATTATCAAGCGCGAAGGGTTCCCGATGCCCGACCTGCACGAAATGATGATCACCATAGTCGACCCGCAGGGAACACCGCGTCCCGCCCCGTCGGATTCGGTCCTCAATGTTCAGGGCGGCCACCAACTGCGCGCCGAATCGAACGGCCGGATGCTGTTCCACCAACTCGACGACCTGGACAAAGACGGCATCTGGGACGAACTCTTCTTCCAGGTCGATTTGAAACCCAAGGAGACGCGCACGATTTACATTTACCTCGGAGAAAACATCCGCGGCTGGAACAAGCACGGCACCCACGCCAACATCGCCAGCTACTGCCGCCACATCATGCCTTTCTGGGAGACCGGCGAGGTGGGTTGGAAGATCTGGTTCGCCAACAGCGTCGATGCTTACGGCAAACGCAAACCGCAGTTGGTATCCCCGGTTCTTTACGGAGAAAACGTCGACGGTTACGGCATTGCGAACATCAATCACGACTACGGATCGGACATTCAGGAGGTAGCCCCGTCGTTCGGAGCCAGCGCCATCTGCCTGTTCGAGAACCCCGACAAACCGGACTCGATCTCGATGCCGCGCAAAACCCCGACCAAACAGAAACTCGCCCCCGAGTCGCTGTGGAACGCCGGACAGATTTCCGACACCCGTTATGCGTATGACGTAATCGTGAACGGCCCGCTGCGCTCGATGATCAAGATCAAAGGCATGAACTGGAATACCGGCAACGGTTTCTATGAATACGAACAGTATTACACCGCCTATGCAAACCAGAATTACTGCCGGTCGAAAGTGCATTTCAACAAATTCTTTCCCACCCGTGACGGTGTGCTGATGGGCTGCGGCATGCGCAAGAAACCGCAGGAGGACAACTTCATCCAGAAGGGCGGCATCATCATCTCGTCGGGCCCGGAAGAGGTGCGCGACCCCGAAAAAATCGACCAGCGCGAGAATATCGTCGTGGATTTCATCGGCGGGGCGATCGTCGTGAAAGACCGCTATAAGCCACAATACCAATATATTCCATATTACGAAGGGAACCATACTTTCCGCGTAACGCCCGACGAGGACAACACGTTCGAATACATGGTCTGCACGGCCTGGAGTGAGGGAACGAAACTGAGAAACAAAACCGACTTCAACAAATACGTCGAAGAGCAGGCCGTCCAGTTCAACAACCCGATCACCTATAAATTCGTCAAGATCGAAGGCAAATAAGTCCCGGCAGAGCGGTTGCGGGACAATAAAATTCCCACCATTCGAGCTGCAAGACATTTTTGTCGATCCAGAGAGCCTCTTTTCAGGAGGCTCTTTTTTAGGGCCCGGTCCAAATGCAGGCATGCAACCGGCTCGGCCCCGTCAGGCAAGGAACCAGGCAAAATGCCGAATGAAATTATTTTCGTATCTTCGGTCCCGGAGTTGGGCGGATCAACTCCGATAACGAATCTTCCTGAAATGAAACTTTTATTTACCTGTATCGCCGCATTGCTGACGCTCTCTGCAGGCAATGCATTAGCTCAGGCCGACCTGAGCCGGCTCGCGGATCACCCGCGCTTATTGTTGCCCAAAGGCGCCGAAAAAAAGTTGCTCAAACAGATTAACCGCGATGCGGTCTGGAAGGAGATCCACACTGCGACACTGGGCGAAGCCGACCGGATCATCACCCTCCCGGTCAACGAACGGATCAAAACAGGCATGCGCCTGTTAGCGGTCTCGCGCGAAAACCTGCGCCGGATCTTCATCTTAAGCTACGCCTACCGGATGACCGGGCAGGAGAAATACCTCGTGCGGGCCGAGCAGGAAATGCTCAAAGCCGCTTCGTTTTCGGATTGGAATCCCAGCCATTTCCTCGATGTGGGAGAGATGACGATGGCCCTCGGCGTCGGTTACGACTGGCTCTACCCGGCCCTTTCGGAAGCTTCGCGCAGGACCATCCGCGAAGCGATTGTCGAAAAAGGGTTCAAGCCTTCATACGACACCGCTTACAACTGGTTCGTCGATGCCGAGCACAACTGGAATCAGGTCTGCAACGGAGGTCTGGCCTTCGGGGCGATCGCCGTCGCCGAGTCGGAGCCGGAATGGGCCCAAAAGATTATCGACCGCGCGATCGACAAAGTCCGGTTGCCGATGCGCCATTATGCCCCGGACGGAGCCTATCCCGAAGGGCCCGGCTACTGGGGCTACGGCACTCTGTTCAATGTATTGCTGATCGGCGGCCTCGAAAGCACATTCGGCACCGACTACGGTTTAAGCCAGATGCCGGGGTTCATGCAGACCGGAACCTACGAAATGCAAATGGTCAGCCCGCTCATCAAACATTTCAACTACATGGATAACAGCTACGAGCCCGAATCGTCATCGGCCCCGTTCTGGTTCTACAGCAAGACGCAGGACCCGTCGGTACTCTGCCAGCAGGTGTCTATTTTGCAGCGCGACACAGCGAAGAAATACCTGAAGGACCGCGTGCTTCCGGCCATGCTGATCTGGGGGGCAGGCGCACCGATGGAAAAAGCCGTCGCTCCGCAAGAGACGTTCTGGGCCGGACGCGGCAATACACCGGTGTGCGTCATGCGTTCGGGGTGGGGAGATCCGAACGCCCGGTTCGTCGGCGTGAAATTGGGTTCGCCAAGTATCAACCACGGGCACATGGATGTGGGTAGCTTCGTGTTCGAAGCCGACGGCGTTCGCTGGGCTATCGACCTCGGCAGCGAAGATTACAACACGACCGAAACCCGCGGCGTCGACCTGTGGAACATGGCCCAGCAGTCGCAACGCTGGGATGTATTCCGGTACAACAACCGTTCGCACAACACGCTTACGTTCAATGATAAATTGCAACGGGTAAACGGCTCGGCACAAATCATCGAATCGGATTCCGCCACTGCACGCCGATTCGTCAAAACGGATCTGACACCGGTCTACGCCGGGCAGGTCGATAAAGTCGAGCGAACCATATCTCTGGTCGATAACGATTACCTTTTGATCGAAGACGAGATCACGGCCGGCAAAAACTATACGCGGATGCGCTGGACGTTAATGACCCGCGCCACTCCCAAAATTCTGTCCGACAACACCGTAATGCTCGAACAGGACGGCAAGAGATGCCTTCTGAAAATCGAGTCGGAAACACCGATCGTTTGGCGTTTCGAAAAAACTCCCACAGTCAACACATTCGACTCGCCGAATCCCGACGTGACCATGGTCGTGTTCGACACCGACCTGAAGCGTGGGGAGACCCAGTATGTGCGCGCACAGTTGACTCCCATGTCTTCGTTATCACGGGCGTTGGAAGGAAAAACGGGCTGCATCCAGACCAGCGGCCAAACGCCCGGTAACAACGAATAAATCTGATTTATCAAAGAAACATTGACCGATGAAAACTATTGTTTATACGGGCCTGGCCGCCCTCGCCCTTTGTGTAACCGCCGCTTTCTACGCCTGTTCCCCGAAAGAGAGCCCCGTCCAATCTGATTTCGATTTTGCCGGCTCGCAACTGCGCATTGCACTGCAGACGGCCGACAGTATCCGCTCCGCACAGGGCAAAACGCTCGCCGAACTCCCCTCGCCGCGCAACATCGAACCCGACGGTTCGATGCGGTTGGTAGACCCGACAGACTGGTGCAGCGGCTTTTTCCCCGGAGAACTGTGGTACATGTACGAATACACCGGCGACGATTTCTGGAAACAGCAGGCCGAAGCCTATACCGGAGCCCTCGAAAGCCAGCAAACGAACCGGGGTACGCACGATATCGGCTTTATGATGTACTGCAGTTACGGCAACGGGGAGCGTCTCGCGCCGAACGACCGCTACAAAGAGGTGCTGCTCGAAAGCGCCCGCTCGCTCGCTTCGCGCTTCAATCCCACCACCGGTTGCATTCGCTCGTGGGATAACTGGGGTCCGGACTTCCCGTGGCAGTATCCGGTCATCATCGACAATATGATGAACCTGGAGCTGCTCTTCTGGGCTGCACGCGAGAGCGGCGATTCGACCTTCTATAAAATCGCGGTCACGCATGCCGATACGACGATGAAAAACCATTTCCGTCCCGATTACAGTTCGTTTCATGTCGTGGATTACGACACCCTGTCCGGGAAGGTGCTGGGCCGGCAGACGCACCAGGGCTACGCCGATTCATCGGCATGGGCGCGCGGACAGGCATGGGGACTGTACGGCTATACGGTCTGCTACCGGGAGACGAAGGACCCGAAATACCTCGCACAAGCCGAAAACATCGCCGGACTTATTTTTTCAAACAAGAATATGCCCGAAGACCTGATTCCTTATTGGGATTACGATGCACCGGGCATCCCCGACGAACCGCGCGACGTTTCGGCGGCCACGGTTGCCGCCTCGGCGCTCTACGAGCTCTCGACTTTTTCCGCCGACAGCGTGAAATACCGCGCATGGGCCGACCGGATCATCGACACCCTGTCAGCGAATTATCTCGTACTGCCCGGTACCATGCACGGCTTTTTGCTCCGGTCGAGCACCGGACACAAACCGGGGGGAACCGAGATCGACGTCCCGATCGTATATGCCGATTACTATTTCCTCGAGGCCTTGCTGCGCAAACAGCGCCTCGAAAGGGGGAAACCGGTCAACAGATAATCCCTCTACAGAAACGGGATCTTACAACAAATAAGACCGGAGCCATTCACATACGGATCTACCGACAGCCTGGAGACAAGAATGTTTCCAGGCTGTCTTTATTCCCTCCTGTCGCCGATCACCCGGATCGTCTCTCAATCCATTTTCCGCTGCCGAAGCCAATGGGCTCCCGCAAACGCACGGCCATATGGCTTCAATGTATCATGAAGCAAACCGAACGGATATCGCTGCTCCCCTTATGTCAGATAAGCGTTTCCCGCGTATCCTCCATGGACGAGAATGGATACAAAACCAGACCTCTGCACCAACGGTTGCATGAATGTTCGCTCTCAGTTTGACTGCCCACCGCAACAGTATTTTTCCATAAGCAGGTTGGATTAATTATTACATTGTTTAATTATTTTTGTAAACATTTTGTAATTTATGTTAAACGATGCGCCCAACTGATCCCGATTTACTACTTCAAATTTGTGCATACGGGATAAGCGGGAAAACGCTAATTCCTCCCACCTCAAAGGGGAAAAGTCATAAGAAACAAATAAAATGAGATTATTGATTCTTGTCCTTTTCGGATTTGCCTCGACTGTGTCCCTACAGGCAGCCGAACTGGTAGAAGGAGTAATTTACCTGAAAAACGGAACCCGAATCGAATATACGGACCTGGACCGAATCGCATTACCGAAACAAAACGGTACCGTCAGGGCTTATCTGCATGCGTTCTCCAAACAAAAACAGAAATTCACGTACCAGCCTTCCGAAATCGACTCTGTCGTTTGCTGGCACCCACAGGCCTGGGAACATCCGAGAAGGTTTTATTATGCCCCGTCCGTAGGCTGGTGCTGGGTCTATTTCGAAACGCCCTATATCCGGGTTTGCGTCTATGCGAAGAAAGGTTACGGTATCGGAACTAACGGAGGCATACTCTGCTGGCAGAGACGCGGCACGTTCAGCTCCTCCCGCTTGGCCTATTATCTGCAAAAAAAAGGCGGGGAAACACTTCTGTTTATCGGAAGCGTCAACCGGCGCTCGAAAGATATTTTCCGCGAACGGATCGCCCGGTATATAAACGACGATCCGCTGCTGAGCGAGCAGATCCTTCGTTCGAACACCAACCGCAGCAAAACGGTGCTGATGCTCAAAGACTATAATCCTTCGAAGTAAACAAACACCCTTAACTGAAAATATATGAACCGATTTTTACTTGCTGTTGCCGCTATACTGGCAACAACCGGCACGATCAGGGAGGCCAATGCCCAGGACCAGGAATTTCGCCATGTGATCGTCACCCTGACATCGGGTGAAAAGGTGGACGGATACCTCAAACGCGGTTGGCATGCCGAAAGTTCAGTTTTTAAAAATCCCAACTATTCGTTCAAAATCACCAAAACCCCCGAAGACAAAGAGGTGATCAAATTCACGGCCGATTCGGTAATCTCCGTCGACTACACCGAAACTACCGAAGTCAACCCCGATGGCATCCGGTGGGAATCGCATGACATAGCCTCGCCGGGTCTCACCAACCGTAACCGTACGTTCCGCCGTCTGGTTTGCGTGAATAAAGTCGGCAACAACGCTTCTGTCTATTGGTGGAAAGGCTGGGAAACGAAACAAATCGGCAAAATCCAGCGCCGGGAACTGGTAACCTATTACGGAATCTTTTTCCACAACGATCCCGACAGTGTCGTCTATCCTTACATGCTGGTCAGTACCGTGATGATGGATAAACAACATCCCGGCCTGAAGGAATATTGCAAAAACTGGTTCAAAGGCGAGGAAGGGAAAATTCGCAAAAAGAAATACAAAGACGACGAGACATGGATCTTGGATATGTACGACGCATACCTAACCGAGAAACAATAAGCAATCAGAATCGCCGTTTAGCTTCAAACTTTTCATCCAGACCGCATACCAACGACCGACCGCCTCAAGACACTCGCGCCCCGGGTCTAATCTATCCGCAGCAGCCGGCTGTCGTCGCCCGTCACGTCGATCAGGACAGTCATGACACCCTCCGCAGGCATCAACTGCTCGATCTTCTCCGGCCATTCGACCAAGCACAGGTTACCACTGTAGAAATACTCCTCGTAACCGAAATCGAACGCCTCCTCGATCCGATTGATCCGGTAGAAGTCGAAATGATAAACCGGACGGTGACCGCGGTCTTTGTACTCGTTGATTATGGCGAACGTGGGACTGGTCACCGTATCTGCGACACCCAAACGGTCGCAGATTTCGCGGATCAGCGTCGTTTTCCCCGCTCCCATCTCCCCGCGCAACGCAACGATCGTGCGGCCCTCCAGCGAATCGAGAATTTCTCCTGCCGCATCGTAAAGGTCTCCCAGTCCGTTTACCTTGATTGTCTTCATCATCGATTATTTATCGGCGTATTCCCCGGTTTTCCGGTACCGGCTGCCGCTGAGCAGTACGCCGCTTCCGGCAACGACAAAACAGCACAAGGGCAAAAATACAAACTATTCCCGGTTTTCCATTCCACCTCCCGGTTTTCTTCATCTTCTGCCGAATAGTTCCTACCGCGGTTTCAGTACGATAAACGGAACGATCATCTCTTCCATCGAAATACCGCCGTGCTGGAACGTGTTGTCGTAATAACGCACGAACTGGTTCGTATTGGTCGGATAGACGAAAAAGTCACGGTTGTAGGCGAAGATATAGGTCGACGTGATATTGGATTTGGGCAGGTGAGCCTGTTCCGGCTTCGTAATGGCGAATACCTCCTTGGGATTGAAGGCCAGGTTTTTCCCGGTTTTGTAGCGCAGGTTCGGCGAAGTCTCCCGATCGCCGACCACCTTCACCGGATTGTCGACGCGGATCGTGCCGTGATCGGACGAGAGGATCACCGTGTGGCCGCGCTCGGCGAGCAGTTTGAGCAACAACAGCAGGTCGGAATGTTCGAACCACGAACGGGTAAGCGAGCGGAATGCCGCTTCGTCTTCGGCCAGGTCGCGGATAATCTGCGTCTCGGTGCGCGCATGCGACAGCATATCGAGAAAATTGTAAACGATCACTGCAAAATCGGCCTGGTGGACCTTTTCAATGTTGTCCAACAGCCGTTTACCGGCATCGGAACGGACGATTTTATCGAAATAGAGTTTGCCGCTCCGCCCCTGCGACTGCATCTGCCGCTTGAGGAAATCCTCTTCGTGGCGGTTCTTGCCCCCCGCCTCGTTGTCGTTGAGCCACAGGTTCGGCATAATTTTGTCGATAGCCAGCGGCGTCAGCCCGGCAAAAATCGCATTGCGGGCATATTGGGTGGCGGTAGGAAGGATACTGCAATAAAAATCCTCCTGTTCGACCTCGTAAATACTGTGCAGTACAGGATGAATCATCCTCCACTGGTCGTAACGGAAATTGTCGATCAGGATAAAGATCGTTTTGGGATTTTCGTCGGCCACCGGAAAAACCTTCGCTTTCATCAGATTGTGCGACAGCACGGGCGTATCGCCATCCCGGCTTGAGAACCAATCCAGGTAGTGGTTCCGTACAAATTTCGAAAACTCATTGTTCGCTTCGTTTTTCTGGAACGCCAGGATTTCGCGGATGCCCGGATCGGTCGATTCGGTCAGTTCGACCTCCCAACCGACCAGTCTTTTGTAAATGGCAGTCCAGTCGGCGAACGTGCGCGCCTGACCGAGAGCGGAAGCGATCTCCCCGAACTGGCTGCGGTAATCCGCCGTGCTCTGTTCGGTCACCAACTGCTGGCTGTGGACATTCTTTTTGATCGACAGCAACACTTGGTTCGGATTGACCGGTTTGATCAGGTAATCGGCGATTTTCGAGCCTACCGCCTTATCCATGATATTCTCCTCCTCGCTTTTGGTGACCATGATCACCGGCGTAGTGGGGCGGATTTCCTTGATCTTCGGTAAGGTTTCGAGTCCCGTCATACCCGGCATCATCTCGTCGAGGATAATCAGATCGAACGGATGGGAGGCGACCAGATCGATCGCGTCGTAGGCATTATTGGCGGTCTCGACATCGTAACCTTTTCCTTTGAGAAATAAAATGTGCGGCTTGAGCAGGTCGATTTCGTCGTCCACCCAAAGAATCCTTGCTCCGTTGCTCATGTTGTTCGTCTGTTTTTAACAAAAGTAAGTAAAACCGCTTACCTCTTCAAATATAATGCAAAAAGCGGGTCTTTATTGCCCGCCGAAAGGCTTTACGGCAATTTAAAATACTTAACACAGGCTTCATTTAAATTTAATGGATCGGTAGCGCCCGCTTAACATTCAGCCAACACGGGCCCGGTACTTTTGCGGCAGAAACGGACAGCAGATATTCCTGTCCTCCAAATGAAGCCGCAATGATAAAAAAGTTTATCCGTTCTTACCTGATCCTGAATCTCCTGCTGCTGGCCTCTGCCGCCGCAGCACAAACCCCAAGCGGCGTGATCCGCGGCACGGTGCTCGACGCCAAGAGCAAACAACCCGTTATCGGCGCAAGCGTCTCAGTCGACGGCACCGCGATGGGGACCGCCACCGACCTCGAAGGAAAATTCCTGCTCACAGGCGTTCCCGCAGGCCCCAGCTCCGTCCGCATCTCCTTCCTCTCTTACAAACCTTTCACCTCCGGCCCGCTCACGATCAAAGGCGGCGAATCGACCGAACTCAATGTCGAACTGGTCGAAGAGGTGAGCGAACTGGAAAATGTCGTCGTAGTCGCCACACGTAAAGTCAACTCAGACGCGGGACTGCTCTCGCAAATGCGCGAAATGTCACTGGTGGCCAGCGGCACTTCGGCCCAGGCGATCGCCAAAACGCAGGACCGAGACGCGGCAGAAGTAGTACGCCGCATTCCGGGTATTTCGATTCTCGACGACAAGTTCGTCGTGGTACGGGGCCTCGCGCAACGCTACAACAACGTCTGGATCAACGGCGGAGCCGTTCCGAGTTCCGAAGCCGACACCCGTTCGTTTTCGTTCGACATCCTGCCCAGCAGCCAGCTCGACAACATGATGATCGTCAAATCCCCGGCGCCTGAAATTCCGGGCGACTTCTCGGGCGGTTTCGTGCTGATCCGCACGAAAGTCCTGCCCGAAAAGAATTCGATCCAGCTCTCCTACACGACCGGATTCAATAACGTGACGAATTTCCACGATTTCAAATACAATCCCGGCAGCGCTGCCGACGCTTTCGGTTTCGGCAGTGCGAGCCGCGAGCTGCGCAGCGGCGTACCCGACCGCGTGGACGACAGCAACACCGAACAGGTGGATCGGGTTACCAAAAACGGCTTCCGCGAAGACTGGCGCGTCAAGAGCCGCCGTCCGTTGTGGGATCAGAAGTTCAATTTCGCGATCAACCGGAAGTTCGACCGTGAGAACGGCGACCGTTTCGGCCTGGTCGGCGCGCTGAACTACAGCAACACGAACAAAAGCTTCCTCAACATGGAGAACTCGCGCTACGGCATCTACAACGGCGACGAGGACACGAAAAACTACTCGTACAAATACACCGACAACCAATACACGAACGACGTGAAGCTCGGCGCAATGCTGAACCTCTCGTACCTGCCGGCCCCGAAAGACGAAAACCACATCAACAAATACGAATTCCGCAACCTGTTCAACCAACTGGGCCGCAACCGTTACACCGAACGCGAAGGCTTCCAGAACATCAGCGGTTACTACGACCAGCAAAAAGAGGAGTTTCTCTACGCCTCGCGCGGCAGCTACACCGGGCAGTTCGCCGGCGACCACCGCATCCGGCACACGCGCCTGGACTGGAATGCAGGTTACTCCTACGCGAACAAACGCCAGCCCGACCGCCGCATCGTCGAGCGGCAGAAAGACCCCGGCAACGGCATCGACCAGTACCAGATCGACCAGTCGTTCATCTCACGCGACTTCATCCGCCTCGACGAGCACATCGCCTCGGCAGCCGTCAACCTCAGCCAACCGCTGAACCCGTCGGCCGAACGCCCCATCGAACTGAAAGCCGGCCTGTACGGCGAATATAAGACCCGTACTTACGACACGCGCGCTTTCGAATACAAATGGGATATCGGCGCCGACCTGCCGCAAGGTTTCGCATCGCTGCCGATTTGGGAAATCATGCTCCCGTCGAACCTCGGGGCAGACAAGATCCACATCAACGACCAAAGCGAACGCTCGGACAATTACAAGGCGAACAACCACCTCGAAGCGGCTTATGCAGCGTTCAATATCCCGCTGGGCAAATTCAACATCTATGCCGGGGCACGGCTCGAGCTCTTCCGCACGGCGGTCACCACTTACGGCAACGTCAGCGACAAAAAGCGCACTTACGACTATACGAACCTGCTTCCGTCGCTCAACGCCACTTACAACTTCAACCGCAAATCGCTGCTGCGCCTCGCTTACGGTATGACGGTCAACCGCCCCGAATTCCGGGAACTTTCGCCTTCGACCTATGAGGATTTCGACATGTACAGCCTCGTAATGGGCAACCCCAACCTGAAGCAGGCCGTCGTCCAGAACCTCGACCTGCGCTACGAATGGTACCCGGCTTCGGGAGAAATCATCTCGCTGGGGGCCTTCTACAAGCGGTTCAAGAATCCGATCGAATGGACCTACACCGATGCGGGCGGATCGTACATCTATTCGTTCCAGAATGCCCTTTCGGCAGACCTGTACGGATTGGAACTGGAGGTCAAAAAAGACCTCGCCTTTATGGGCCTGCGCAATTTCAGCCTGGCATTCAACGCCTCATGGATCAAGAGCAACGTTCACTTCCCCTCGGACGGCATCGAGCACGACCGCCCGATGCAGGGACAGTCTCCCTACCTGATCAACACCGGCCTGTTCTACCAGAACGATAAAATCGGGTTTTCGGCCGCCGTACTTTACAACCGCATCGGCAAACGGATCGTCGGCATCGGACGCACGGCCGACTCGCAAGGCAACACGCAGAACAATACGATTCCCGACATCTATGAAATGCCGCGCAACGCGGTGGACATCACCCTCTCGCAACGGCTCTCGAAGGTATTCGAGCTGAAACTGTCAGGCCGCGACCTGCTCGCCGAGAACATCGATTTCAAGCAATTCCCGACTTTCACAACGGCAAGCGGCACCGTCGAGCACCGGGAACAGGTCACGAAGAGCTACAACCCGGGCCGCTCGTTTTTCCTTACCGTCGTAGCGGCCTTCTGATCGCGCAGGCGTTTATCCTAACAGAACCCCATACAGCATACAGACAAGGAACACGCAATCGTAAACCAACGATACTATCCATAAAACAGATCAAACATGAAAACGATGAAAAAAATTTCTCTCATGCTCATGGCGGCGCTGGCAATGCTGGCAGTCAGCTGCGACGACAAAAACGACGGCGGCGATAACGGCGGCGGCGGAAGCGGCAGTGGCAACGAAGAGGTTTACACGACGCTCGGCACCCAGCAGAGCAAGGACAATGCGGGCAATCTGCTGGCCAACACCTACGACCTGGGCAACGGCAACCAAGAGTATGCTTTCAAAGGCGACGTAACGCTCGATGCCTCGAAAAAATATTTGCTCCGAGGCTGGGTCTACATCACCGAAGGATCGTCGATCACCATCCCGGCCGGAACGGTCATCTTCGGCGACAAGGATACCAAAGCGGCGCTGATCATCGAGCGGGGCGGCAAAATCCATGCGACCGGAACTGCCGACAAACCCATCATTTTCACCTCGGAGCAGCCCGCAGGCTCGCGTAAACCGGGCGACTGGGGCGGCCTGATCATCTGCGGGAAAGCCAAAAACAACCTGAACGAAATGCAAATCGAGGGCGGCCCCCGCACGAAGCACGGCGGCAGCGACGATGCCGACAACTCGGGCGAATTGCAATACGTCCGCGTAGAATTCGCCGGTTATCCGTTCAAGACCGACCAGGAAATCAACGGCATCACATTCGGTTCGGTCGGCAGCGGTACGAAAATCGACCACCTGCAGGTGTCCTATTCGAACGACGACTCGTACGAATGGTTCGGCGGCACGGTAGACTGCAAATACCTGGTGGCTTACCACGGCTGGGACGATGATTTCGACACCGACAACGGTTTTTCAGGCAAAGTACAGTATGCCCTGGGCGTACGCCATCCGAAAATCGCGGACCAGTCGCTCTCGAACGGTTTCGAATCGGACAACAACGCCGATGCCAAAACCGTGGAACCTTACACGACAACCCGTTTCTGCAATGTAACGCTGGTCGGCCCGATGGCGCAGGACGGCGCTTTCTTCAATACTTCTTATGACGTGAGCAATCCCGGCACGGCCTATATCGACGGCGGCGGCCTCTTCCCGAACAATGGCTCCCGCCTGGGCCAGTACCAGGCCGGCGTACAGGTTCGCCGCAACTCGCGCCTTTCGCTGCAAAACGCCGTAATTGCCGGTTACCCGGTGGGCGTGATCATCGAGAACGACAAACTGGCCGGCACACAGGAGAATGCGACCAACACCGGCAGCACATTCAAAAATGTCTTCCTGGCCGGTTATCAGGATAACGCGGCCGATACGAAATTCGGCAATAAAACGGCGCAGAGCTTCGGCATCCTCGGTAGTGATATCAACAAGAAGTGGCAGGATAGCCGCTCTTCGGACGGCAAAACGTTCACGGAAGGCCAGAAATCGTTCTCGCACGAGTACCTGCTCGCAGCCGGACGCGGCAACCAATTTTATGCCACGATCGACGACCTGATGCTCAATCAGCCCAACAGCCTGCTTTCGAATCCCAACTACGGCCCGAAATCCGGCAGTCCGCTGTTGTCGGTAGCCGCAGCCGACGGTTTCGCCGATTCGGGTTTCGCAGGAGCCTTCAAAAGCGATGCGGAAGCGGACAACTGGATGGCCGGCTGGACCAGCTTCACCCCGCAGACCAACGTCTACTAATCTTCAGGTGATCCCTCATTCCTAACAACCTTCAAAACTTCTTCCCCGGACATCCGGTGCCATTGCGGCCCGAAACCGTAAGAATCAATAAAGGCAGCTCTTTCGAGCTGCCTTTATTGATTTTCCCTTTCCGATGTTATTATCCGCTGCATTTACTTTAAAGGGGATACCTATTTCGCAATCCGCATAGTTCGACAGCCTTCATACCAGATTCTTACCGGATCGTCCGCCCCGGATAAACCTTCAATGCCTCTTTCATGCATTCGGCGGCGGCCAGCAGATCCTCCCGCTTCAAAACATAGGCAATCCGCACTTCGTTGCGTCCCAGACCCGGTGTTCCGTAAAATCCGGCGGCCGGGGCCAGCATCACCGTCCGATCGTTGTAGCGGAACTCCTCGAGCAGCCAGCGGGCGAAACGTTCGCTGTCATCGACCGGCAGTCTGACGATCGAGTAGAACGCTCCGCGGGGGGTAGGGCAATAGACCCCTTCGATCTCGTTCAGGGCTTTTACGATACAGTCACGACGGGCCATATACTCATCGTGCACCTCCTCGAAATAGCTTTTCGGGGTATCGAGAGCGGCCAGCGCAGCCACCTGGGCCAGATAAGGCGGGCAAAGGCGCGCCTGTCCCATCCGGAGCACGGCATCGAGCACCTCTTCGTTCCGCGAGGCCAGCGTGCCGAGCCGGACACCGCACATGCTGTAACGCTTCGACACGGAATCGATCATAATCACATTCTGCTCCAATCCCGCCAGGTTCATCGCCGAAAAGTGTTTCGCCCCGTCGTAACAGAACTCGCGGTACACTTCGTCGCAAATCAGGAACAGGTCGTGTTTGAGGACGATGTCGCGGAGCTGTTCCAATTCCTGCTGTGAATATAGGTAACCGGTAGGATTGTTCGGATTGCAGATCAGGATCGCTTTGGTACGGGGGGTAATGTGACGGTCGAACTCCTCGATCGGCGGCAGCGCGAAATCGTTGTCGATCGACGCGGGAATCGTTTTGACCTTGATGCCCGCTTCGACAGCGAACCCGTTGTAATTGGCGTAAAAGGGCTCGGGAATCAGTACTTCGTCGCCTTCGCTGAGGCAGACCGACATCGCCATGAAGATGGCTTCGGATCCCCCGTCGGTAATCAGCAGGTTTTCATAACCCAGTTCGATCCCCACACTCTGGTAATACCCGACCAGCTTGCGCCGGTAAGTCTCCAGACCGGCCGAATGGCCATACGCAAAAATCTTATCGTGGATATTTTTGACCGCATCGATCGCCACCTGAGGGGTGGGAATGTCGGGTTGCCCGATATTCAAGTGATAGACTTTGACCCCATGGCGCGCAGCCTCTTCGGCATACGGTACCAGTTTGCGGATCGGAGACGGTGGCAGGGAAAGACCTTTGTCGGACAAGCGGGGCATATCGGTGAATTTTATTTTGACAAAGCTATAAAAAGATTTTTATTGTAACTTTGTCGTTCAATATTTTTTACCCCAACGTTCCGCTGTCGGAACGACAATCGGGCGGGGAACTCCACCCACTGCCGCCCCGGAAAGTTTCGGACATGAAAATAGCCTCCAAAACCCTGATTCAAATTATTGTGGTAGTGATCGTCGTAGGCGCGCTGCTGCACCATAATTATCCCATTGCGGGCCTGTCGGTCGCGTTGGCAGCAATCGGGCTTTACCTGTTGCGCAACCTTCGCACCTGCATCCGCGATATCCGCCGTTTCAAACAACTTACCCGCACCGCGAAAGTCCGGCTCGTCACGTTCACAGCGCTGCTTTACATCCTGATCCACGCACTGGTTACCGGCACGATCCCCTATTTCCTGTTGTTGATGATGCTCGGAATCGACTATCTTATTTACGATAACCAACCGCCGAAATAACACGAAACAAAAAAATCTTCCCATGCGCCAATGTTTTTCCATCGGTTTGTTTGCGCTACTGGTCCTATCGTTGCCAGGCTGTGGCGGTTTTCGCGACACAAAACCGCAACTGCCAGGCAATCTCGATACGCTTTGCATGCCGGATTACGCGTCGGGATTCGAAATGTACCGTTACGACAGCAGCACGCTGTTGCGAATCGTCAATCCGTGGCAGGGAGCTGACAGCGTTTCGCAATGGGTATTCCTCTCGCGCGACGATGAAAAACCCCCGAAAGGTTTCGCCGGAGAAACGATTGACGTTCCGGTACGGCGCATCGTCTGCATGTCGTCCTCGTATGTAGCGTTTCTCGAAGCGCTCGGTGCAGACAGCACGATTTGCGCGATTTCGGGCACCGGCTATATCTGGTCGGACAAAGTGCGCAACCGCATCGCCGGGGGTGAAATCGCCGAAGCGGGATTCGACAACAGCCTGAACTTTGAAAAGCTCGTCGCACTGAAACCCGACGTCGTTTTCCTGTACGGGCTCACCGGTAAAAACGCTGTAACCGACAAATTGCACGAACTCGGGCTCAAAACGGTTTATATCGGCGATTATGTCGAAAACAACCCGCTCGGACGCGCCGAATGGATCACCGTATTCGGAGAATTTACCGGACGACGCGAATTGGCCCGCACGCTCTTTGACAGCATCAGCAACGAATACAACCGTGCGAAAGCACTCGTCTCGGGCGTCGAAAAACGTCCCGAAGTGATGCTCAATGCACCGTGGCAGGACTCGTGGTTCGTACCGGGCGACCGCAGTTACATGGTGCGCCTGCTCGAGGATGCGGGAGGAAATTATGCCTGCCGGGGCGTGGATTCGGACCAAAGCCGTCCGATCAGCACCGAAACGGCTTTCGTCGCCGCTTCACAATCCGATTTCTGGCTTAGTCCGGGTACCGCGACCTCATTGGCGGAACTGAACGCGATGAATCCCCGTTTCGGATCGATTCCGCCCGTCCGCAACGGAAATGTCTACAACAACAACGCCCGCACGACACCCGAGGGCGGCAGCGATTTCTGGGAGTCGGGTTCGGCTTACCCGGACCGTACGCTCAAAGACCTGATCCATATCCTGCATCCGGAGCTGTTACCGGATCGTACCCTCTACTATTTCCGGCATTTGCAATAGTCCCTTGTACAAATCATACCCAAGCTCATTCGCCTGCGCGCTATGAAAATCCGCCCGTCCGTCTGCTTCATCCTGCTCGGCCTGTTGCTCGTGCTGCTTTTCGCAGCCGACCTGCTGCTCGGATCGGTCAGCCTGGCGGCCGGCGAGGTAGTACGCGTCCTCACGGGGCACTCCTCCGATCCGCAAGCAACGACGCTCGTCACCCATTTCCGACTACCCAAAGCCGTCTCAGCTATTGTAGTGGGAGCCGCACTGTCGGCCAGCGGCCTGCAAATGCAGACCCTCTTCCGCAATCCTTTGGCCGGTCCTTACGTACTGGGGATCAGTTCCGGCGCCAGCCTCGGCGTTTCGTTATTCCTGCTCGGGGCACCGCTGCTGGGGATTTCGTTCGCCTCAGAGGCCCTGCGCAACGTAGGGATCGTCGGATCGGCCTGGATAGGGGGAGCGTTGATCCTGCTCGTCATCATGGCCGTATCGGCACGCCTCAAGGACATCATGGCGATCCTGATCCTCGGCATGATGTTCGGCAGCGCCGCATCGGCCGTCGTTCAGATCCTGCAATATTTAAGTACCGATTCCGCTCTAAAATCGTTCGTGATCTGGACTATGGGAAGCCTCGGCGGCGTTTCGCTCGCACAACTGGGCCTGATGAGCGGCATCGTGCTGGCTGGACTCATACTCTCCGTCTACCTGATCAAACCGTTGAACCTGCTGTTGCTGGGAGAAAACTATGCCCGCACCATGGGACTGAACGTACGTATCACACGCCTGCTGCTGTTCGTCAGTACGACGTTGCTGGCCGGAACAGTCACCGCATTTTGCGGTCCGATCGGTTTTATCGGCATTGCCGTGCCCCATGTCGCACGGATGCTGACCGGAAACGCCGACCACCGCATCCTGATGCCCGCCTCGATCCTATTGGGCAGCGTCACGATGCTGCTGTGCGACATTATCGCGCAACTTCCCGGCCGCGAAATGGTCCTGCCGGTCAACACGGTCACCGCCCTTTTGGGTATCCCGATCGTCGTGCTGGTGATTGTCCGCAACCGTAAAATCTTCTAACCCGAAAGCGATGTCCGAAGCCGAAAACGATACTATCCGCCTGCAGGGACTTGCGTTGGGCTATCCGGGCCGTACGCTGTTCGAAAATGTCGACCTCTCTTTCGGCCGCGGCGAACTGACTGCACTGATCGGCCGCAACGGTACGGGCAAAAGCACGCTGCTGCGCACGATTATGGGACTGCTACGTCCTTTGCGGGGCAGTATCCTGATCGGGCAGAAATCGGTGCACGAGCTTCCGCAGCGAATGATTGCCGCACAGATTAGTTTTGTATCGACCGACGACGTGCGCATGGGGCACCTGAAAGTTTACGATGTCGTGGGTCTGGGCCGTGCGCCCTATACCAACTGGATCGGACGGCTGACGGACGCCGACCGCGCGGCAGTGGAAGAGTCCCTGCGGCTGGTGGGAATGGAAACGTTCGGCGACAAGGGTATCGACACCCTCAGCGACGGTGAGCGGCAGCGGGTCATGATCGCCCGTTCGCTGGCCCAGGATACGCCGATGATCCTGCTCGACGAACCGACGGCGTTTCTCGATCTGCCGAACAAATACGAGATCGGGCTCCTGCTTCGCTCGCTTGCGCACAACCACGGCAAAACGATCCTTTTTTCGACGCACGACCTGAACATCACACTCGACCTTTGCGACCGTATCGTAATGATCGACCGCGGCAAATTCCTGCACGGCACGCCGGACGAAATGATCGCCAACGGCAGTATCGGACATCTTTTCGACGGCACGTCGATCCGCTTCGACAGGGAAAAAGGTGCAGTCAGCCTCACACCGGAGAAAAAGCCGGCATTCGGCCAGCATACTGTAAAATATTGATTATAAATACTATCTTGAGAATTTTATTCTTCTACAACCCTAGCATTTAAGTTTTTTCGTCCGGCAATAACAGTCTGTATTTCCCGAAACGGAAGGTTTTTTTGATAAAAAATTTGCAGGGAATTTCTTTTTAATTACCTTTGCACCGCTGATTTAGTCATCGGACGCCAGCTTTGGCCCATTCGTCTATCGGTTAGGACGCAAGATTTTCATTCTTGAAAGAGGAGTTCGATTCTCCTATGGGCTACCAGTAAAGCATTAAAAAGCAAAAATCTACAACAATGGCAAACCATCAGTCTTCGAAGAAAAGAATGCGCCAGACCGAGGTGAAAAACACCCGGAACAAGTATTACCATAAAACCGCCCGTAATGCGATGAAGGCATTGCGCAACACCTCTGAGAAAGAGGCAGCGCTCGTACTGCTCCCGAAGGTGACTGCCATGCTGGACAAATTGGCCAAGAATAACGTGATCCACAAGAACAAGGCCGCCAACCTCAAGAGCAGTATCCAACTGCACGTAAACGCGCTCTAGTCCGGGTCGGTCCGAACCAACTATACGGAAGCCGTCCGCAAGGTCGGCTTCTTTGTTATGCCCATGTCAACGCATGGGTTTTGGCATTATTGACCGGTGTCACGAACTTTTCCCGAGACCATTTCTCCAGACCGCCCGTCCGCGACATTTCGTCGCTTTTCCGGCCATTTCGTCACGAAAACCTCTTCCTTTTCTGCCCAAATTTCATAATTTGACATTAACTGTCAGGCAGTTATGCCATATTTTCATGATTACGCCTTGTGGCAGCAATTTTGCTGCTGTTCCAGCAAACACAACCAAACGAATAAAGGATAATCAATAAAAATATGACGATTAACAATTTAACCATTCAGGCGCAAGAGGCATTGCAGAATGCGATGTCCCTTGCCACGAGCCACGGCCAGCAAGCCGTAGAGCCATTGCACATCCTGGACGCCATCGTCACCGAAGACGACAGCGTCGGCGTGTACCTGCTGCAAAAACTGGGAGTAAACATCAATGCATTGCGCTCGGTGCTGAAACAGGAACTGGACCGTCTTCCCAAAGTATCGGGCGGCGACCCCTATTTTTCGCGTGAAAGCTCCGAAGCCATCCAGAAAGCAGGTGATTTTACACGGGAGTTCAACGACAAATACGCATCGGTCGAACACCTGTTGCTGGGTATTCTTTCCGAAAAAGGCACTGCCGGAAGGCTACTGAAAGATGCCGGCGTAAAGGAAAAGGAGATGATCGCAGCGATTAAGGAGTTGCGCAAAGGTTCTACGATCGATTCGCAGACTAACGAACAAACTTTCGACGCGCTGGGCAAATATGCGATCAACCTGAACGAACAGGCCCGCAAAGGCAAACTCGATCCGGTGATCGGCCGTGACGAAGAGATCCGCCGGGTTTTGCAAATTCTTTCGCGGCGGACCAAGAACAACCCGATTCTGGTAGGTGAGCCGGGCGTGGGTAAAACCGCGATCGCCGAAGGTATCGCACACCGGATCATCGACGGCGACGTGCCCGACAACCTGCGCAGCAAACAGATTTTCTCGCTAGACATGGGCGCGCTGATCGCAGGCGCCAAATACAAAGGCGAATTCGAGGAACGACTCAAAGCGGTCGTAAAAGAGGTGATCTCTTCCGAAGGCGAGATCCTGCTCTTCATCGATGAAATCCATACGCTGGTGGGCGCCGGTAAAAGCGACGGCGCAATGGACGCCGCCAACATCCTTAAACCGGCACTGGCAAGGGGTGAGCTGCGGGCTATCGGCGCCACGACACTGGACGAGTTCCAGAAATATTTCGAGACGGACAAAGCGCTCGAACGCCGTTTCCAAAAGGTGATGGTCGACGAACCGTCCGTTGCAGACGCCGTATCGATCCTCCGGGGTCTGAAAGAGCGTTACGAGAGCCATCACAAAGTACGGATCAAAGACGAGGCGATCATCGCTTCGGTCGAGTTGTCGCACCGCTACATCACGTCGCGGTTCCTGCCCGACAAAGCGATCGACCTGGTCGATGAAGCAGCCGCCAAGTTACGCCTCGAAATGAATTCGGTGCCCGAAGAGATCGACGAACTGGACCGCAAAGTGCGCCAGATGGAGATTGAACGCGAGGCAATCCGCCGCGAGAACGACAAAGGGCGGATCGAAGAGTTGACCAAGGAGATCGACGACCTGAACGGTCAGCGTACCGCCCTGCGCGCCAAATGGCAGAGCGAACGCGACCTGCTCGAAAAAGTACAGAAAAACAAGCAGTTGATCGACGATTACAAGTTGGAAGCCGCAGCGGCCGAACGCAGCGGCGACTACGGGAAAGTGGCCGAAATCCGTTACGGAAAGATTCAGGAAGCCGAGAACGAGATCAAGACGTTGCAGGCGGAGATCGAAAAGAGCCACGCTGCCGGAGCGATGATCAAAGAAGAGATCGATGCCGAAGACATCGCGGAGGTGGTAGCCCGCTGGACCGGCATCCCGGTGAGCCGGATGCTGCAAAGCGAACGCGAGAAACTGCTGCAGATGGAAAGCGTATTGCACGAGCGGGTGATCGGACAGGACAAAGCCATCGAGGCTATCGCCAACGCCGTACGGCGCAGCCGTGCCGGATTGCAGGACGCGCGCCGTCCGATCGGCTCGTTCATCTTCCTGGGAACGACCGGCGTCGGTAAGACCGAACTGGCCAAGGCACTGGCCGAATACCTGTTCAACGACGATACGATGATGACGCGTATCGATATGAGCGAGTATCAGGAGCGCCACAGCGTATCACGGCTAATCGGAGCGCCTCCGGGATATGTCGGTTACGACGAAGGAGGCCAGCTCACCGAAGCGGTGCGGCGCAAACCTTATTCGGTCGTACTGCTCGACGAGATCGAGAAAGCCCACCCGGATGTATTCAACATCCTGCTCCAGGTGCTCGACGACGGCCGTCTGACCGATAACAAAGGACGTACGGTTGATTTCCGCAACACGATCATCATCATGACCTCGAACATCGGTTCGCCGATCATCGTTGAGAACTTTTCGAAGTATCACAACGAAACGCCGCCCGACGACGTGATCGAAAAGACACGCGACGAGGTGTTCGACCTGATGAAACAGACGATACGGCCCGAGTTCCTGAACCGGATCGACGAAATCGTAATGTTCACCCCGCTCACGAAGGACGATGTCCGGCAGATCGTCGTGCTGCAGCTCGCCCAGATCAACAGGATGCTCAGCGAGAACGGAATGCGGCTGGAGACCACCGACAAGGCGATCGACTGGCTGGCCGACAAAGGTTACGACCCGCTGTTCGGAGCGCGACCCATCAAGCGTACATTGCAAAAGTACCTGGTCAACGAACTCTCGAAAGAGATTCTGCAAGGCACGGTAACCCGTGACACGGTGATCCATGTCGATGCGAACAAAGACGGCCTCGTTTTTAAGAATTAAGAGACTGACATTCGTTTGCACAAAGATTCTCCATGCCTGCTCTCTAAAGCAGGATCAGAGAACTGCCAACGGAAATTTCGTTGGCCAGAGATTTTCAAATGATGATAAAGAGCAGGCCCTCGCCTCGGGCCTGCTTTTTATCATTTAAGGACAGTTGCTAAATGCTATCGTTGCACACCTCCTGACATATTATATCCTGCTGACAGTTTTTCGATCCCCTTTGTAATAAGAAAACCGAGCCTCGTTATACAAACAATCTGCGACACCCTTGGGTTTTCGCATAAAAAGAGGCATCTTTGTGTCTCATCTGCCTCAACGCTTAAAACTTCCCGCCTAAATGGAATGGTTGCTTAATTTGGGCTATTTCGGCCTTTTCCTCGGCTCTTTCGTAGCCGCTACGGTCGTGCCGTTCAGTTCGGACGTACAACTGGTGGCTATGCTCGCGGCCGGGGGAAACGTTTGGTTCTGCGTCGCAGTCGCCACATTGGGCAACTGGCTCGGCGGACTGACCTCCTATTGGCTCGGATGGCTCGGCAAATGGGAGTGGATCGAAAAATACATGCGGGTCAGGCACGAAACGCTTATCAAGCACAAAAGCAAAGTAGACCGGTACGGGGCATGGCTCGCCCTGCTGACCTGGCTTCCCTTTATCGGCGATATCTTTGCCATCGCGCTCGGCTTTTACCGGGTCGATTTTCGCAAGTCGGCGCTGTTGATGTTGATCGGCAAAGGTGCCCGCTTCATGATGTGGGCACTGCTCTTCCTTTGGGGCAAAGCGCACATCTTTTGACATCAACCGTTCCTGCCCTTTCTTTTGAACCCGTGCATGCACCGCAAAGGATCGTCCTGGGATAAAACTTCCGCCCGTATATTAACCGTTCACTGAATCAAAACCGAGGTTGAATACCATTTGCCGACCACCGGTGAATCCAGTACCATTCTGCGGCATGAGGTCCCTTTCGGCATTTTTGAAAGGACTCAAAATCCCTACAAATCCCCTCGTTTTACGGATCCAAAACCGCAAACGAAAGGGGCATCGCTATACGGATGCCCCTTCCGGCGAAACATATATTGAGGTATTATGAAAAGGCTCTAAACCTTTTTGTGGGTGCGGAGTCGGATCAACCGCACTTCGAATAGCCGCAGCTCATGCAGACCGGACAGTTATTCTGGTAAACCAGCGTCTCCTGGCCGCAGTTCGGGCACTTCTCCTTCGCTTTGGTTCCGTCGGGAATATACTGTTTGAGCGCACGGGCCACACCATTTTTCCAGGTATTGATACTCTCGGTGTTCAGGTGCAGCGACTCGATCAGCGTCACCACGTCCAGAATCGGCATTCCGTTGCGCAGCACGCCCGAAATCAGCTTTGCATAGTTCCAGAATTCCTCGTCGAACAGGCGGGAAATACCGCCGATGGTATTCGTATAGCCATACTTGTCGGTGTACTGGAAATCGTAACGCTTGTTGCCGTCGGCATCCTTGACCTTCAGGATAACTCCCTTGGTCACCTTTTTCGGAATGAACATCGCGTCCTCTTCGAGCTTACCGGTAAAAATCTCGTACGGACGATCGTTGTAGATTCCCACAAAGGCGATCCAGTTCTCTTCGCCGTTCTTGAACCGCACGATATCGGCGGTCAGTTCCACCGGACGTTTCAAAGGCGGCTTGTATTCCCCGCTGTTATCCTTACCGTCTTTTTTCTTCTCGACCAGCACTCCGGCACGCGACCCGTCCCGGTATACGGTAACGCCCTTGCAACCGGACTCCCAGGCGGTCTGATACACCTGGCTCACCAGCTCTTCGGTCACGCTGTTGGGCAGGTTTACGGTCACCGAGATCGAGTGGTCGACCCATTTCTGGATCGCGCCCTGCATCTTCACCTTGCTCACCCAGTCGATATCGTTGGCCGTAGCTTTGTGATAAGGTGATTTGGCCACCAATGCATCGAGTTCCTCCTGCGGCATATTCTTCACCTTCGCCACGTCATAACCGTTGGCTTCGAGCCAAACCAAGAATTTATGGTGGAAAACGTTGTATTCTTCCCAGGAATCACCCACCTCGTCGACAAAAGTAACCTTCACATCCTTGTCGCTCGGGTTTACCTTGCGACGGCGCATATAGACGGGGCGGAACACCGGTTCGATACCCGAAGTGGTCTGCGACATCAGGCTCGTCGTTCCGGTCGGAGCGATGGTCAGCATCGCGATATTGCGGCGCCCGCTTTTGACCATTTCCTCATACAGTGCCGGGTCGGCCTCTTTGATTCGCCCGATCATCGGGTTGTTTTTTTCGCGCCCGGCATCGAAAATCGGGAATGCACCGCGCTCCTTGGCCAACTGTACCGATGCCCGGTAAGCCTCTACGGCAAGGGTTTTCTGCACCTCGACGGCAAAATCGATCGCCTCGTCCGAACCGTACTGCAACCCCAGCGCAGCCAGCATATCGCCCTCGGCAGTAATTCCGAGGCCTGTACGGCGCCCCTGTTGTGCTTTCGTGCGGATTTTCTCCCACAAGCTCACCTCGACGCTGCGAATATCCTCGTCTTCGGGGTCTTTCGAAATCTTCGCCAAAATCTGGTTCACCTTTTCGAGCTCCAGGTCAATGATGTCATCCATCATCCGCATTGCCTGTGCGATATGTTTCTTGAAACGGTCGAAGTTGAACTTCGCATTTTTCGTAAACGGCTCGTCCACATATCCGTACAGGTTGATCGCCATCAGGCGGCAACTGTCGTAAGGACAAAGCGGAATCTCGCCGCAGGGGTTCGTAGAAACGGTCCGGAACCCAAGGTCGGCATAGCAGTCGGGCACCGACTCGCGCAGGATCGTATCCCAAAACAGCACGCCGGGCTCCGCCGACTTCCATGCATTGTGGATAATCTTGTTCCAAAGAGACCGGGCATCGATATCCTTTTCGTACATCGGCTGATCGGAGTCGATCGGAAACTGCTGGTGGTATTTTTTACCCTCTTTGGCCGCACGCATAAACTCATCGTCCATCTTGATCGAGACGTTCGCGCCGGTCACTTTTCCGGTCTCGACTTTCGCATCGATGAAGTTCTCGGCATCGGGATGCTTGATCGAAAGCGACAGCATCAGCGCGCCGCGCCGCCCATCCTGCGCCACCTCGCGGGTCGAATTCGAATAGCGTTCCATAAAGGGCACGATACCGGTCGAGGTGAGGGCACTGTTGAGCACAGGACTGCCCGTAGGCCGAATATGCGAAAGGTCGTGTCCTACGCCCCCGCGCCGCTTCATCAACTGCACCTGCTCTTCGTCGATGCGGATGATACCGCCGTACGAGTCGGCCGGATTCTTGTGGCCGATCACAAAACAGTTCGACAGCGAAGCGATCTGCAGATTATTGCCGATACCGGTCATCGGGCCGCCCTGCGG
>ERZ772867.22-NODE-22-length-223844-cov-19.041106_pt1 | contig 223844 bp, 184 predicted proteins | sample MGYA00511341_ERZ772867 | MGnify/ENA primary metagenome ERZ772867 (study PRJEB29015, sample SAMEA2737707) | human gut metagenome | biome: human gut; feature: human-associated habitat; material: faeces | place: China | collected 2012 ... | reverse complement strand
GTGGTTCTACAGGTGGCATCCCGCCTCTGCTGCAAACACAACATATTGTGTTTTCGAACATATGCTCGGGGGTGTTTTACAACATATTGGGAGTGGAGTGGTGGGGCGGGGTGGGGGAAGGGGTGGGGAAAGGTGTTGAAAAATGGGGCGGTTCCCCATATTATTGATGACGTCGACAGGCGGGGTGGTTCCCCGCGTACGTGCCATCTGAGTAACCGAGGGGAGGGCGCACATGGGAATGACGGGTGCATACGAGCGCAATCTCGATGCAAAAGGTCGTCTATCCCTGCCTGCACCCCTTCGCGAGGAGCTTGGAGAGCACGTTCGCGTGTTCAAAGCCCTGGATGTCGATGCTCTGTACGTGTTCTCTGCCGAGGCCTTCGATAAGTGGGTCGAAGGACTCTTCGCGGGTCGTGAGGGCCACGAGGGTTTTAACCCGCGTGACATCAACGACCAGAAGCTCATGAGGGCGATCAACAAGCGCACCACGTCGATGGATGTGGACAGCGCGGGTCGTATCGGTCTTTCTGAGTCTCTCCGCAAGCAGGCGAACCTCGACCGCGAGGTCACGGTTGTGGGCAACTACGACCACCTTGAGGTTTGGGACCGCGCTACGGCCGATGAGGACGATGACGACGAGGCCCTGCTGGACCTCTTCTTCTCGTAAGGGCAAGGCACGAGTAACGGATGGAGCGTGGGATCTTGACACAAGAATATCGGCATGAACCTGTCATGCTCGGCGAAGTGCTTGAGTCGCTGCAGCTAAAGAGCGGCTCCGTCGTCTGCGACTGCACCCTTGGCGGTGCCGGCCATTCGGTAAAGATGGCCGCGCAGGTGGGGGAGACCGGCCTTTTGCTCGGCGTCGATCAGGACGACATGGCCCTCGAGGCCGCTGGCGCCCGTCTGGACCGCGAGGTTCCCGGCGTACCGCACCAGCTGCTGAAGGGCAACTTCGGCGACTTGGACGAGCTGCTTTGCTCGGCCGAGGTGCCCGGGGTCGATGGTTTCCTGTTCGACTTGGGCGTTTCGTCGCCGCAACTCGATATCCCTGGCAGGGGCTTTTCGTACAACGAGGACGCCCCATTGGACATGCGGATGGATCCGGGTAACAACACCTTAAACGCAGCTGAGGTCATCAACACCTATAACGAACACGACCTCGCCCGGATTCTACGCGTCTACGGCGAAGAGAAGTTCGCCTCGCAGATCGCGCGTGAGATCGTGCGTCGCCGCGAGCATGAGCCGATCGAAACCACCGGTCAGTTTGTCGAGATCATCAAGGCTGGTATCCCCGCTGCCGCTCGTCGGCATGGCGGACACCCAGCCAAGAAGAGTTTCCAGGCCATTCGCATCGAGGTCAATCACGAACTCGATGTGCTCGAGCGAGGGCTTGACGCCGCCACAAGGTGGCTCAACCCGGGCGGACGCATCTGCGTTATCTCGTATCACTCGCTCGAGGACCGTATCGTAAAGAACCACTTTAAGGAGATGAGCCAGGGGTGCACGTGTCCGCCGGAGATTCCGGTGTGCGTGTGCGGCAACGTGCCGATACTCAAGGTCATCACCCGCAAACCCCTGGTTGCCCAACCCGATGAGGTTGCGCGCAACCCTCGGGCGAGATCAGCCAAGATCCGCGTGGCGCAGCGTCTGTAGACGCGACCGCGCGATATTGGACCTCCCGCTCGTACCACAAACGAAGCTTAAACACACTACCAACGTACTCGGGATGGGAGGCGGCATATCATGGGCTACAACACCTCAAACGCAGCACTCGCCTATGATATGAACGCCATGCCCGCCTATCGTGAGGCACCGCAGGCTCCCGTTGCTCCCCGCGAGCAGCGCACGCCGCGCTTTGATGTCTACACGGGCGCGGGCCGTCAGGCAAACCAGGCGGTAAGCCCGGTTTTCATGAGCGTTCTTAAAACGTTTTGCATCATTGCGGCCATCTTCATGACGATCGGTGTCGCCCGCGTGGCGCTCGCCGGCGTTACGGCCCAGGTGCTCAACAGCAACGCCGCGCTTACCAACACGCTCGAGAAGGCGACCGACGAGAGCTCCGACCTCGAGGTCATGCATTCGGTCTATGGTGCCGACACGCGCATTCGCGACCTTGCGGGTGCTTATGGCATGGTGGAGCCCAGCGAGAGCGTTACACTTGATTTTTCGCAGGATGCAGCCGCGGGCGCTAGCTCGACCGCGACCGCTCAGTAACAAGACGGTAGCTGAGTATGACAAATGACTATCGCCGCGGCTCCGACGGGGGTCGCGGTTCTGGACGTCCCTCATCGCGGGGACGTTCTGGTTATCAAGGAACGGGTCGGCCATCTTACAACGCGAGGCCGTCCTATGGCAACGACCCTGCGTCGCGTCTCCGTGGCTCGAGTGGCCCTCAAATGCATAACACCAGACCGCGCAAGAGCTCGTCGACCGAATGGCTCACGGGCACGCCGCTGCCCCGCCGCAAGGCCGTCATGGGCTTTATCGGGTTTGGCTTGGGTTTGGGCGTCCTTCGCCTTGCCGACTATCAAATCGTGGAAGCCGATAAGTTGCGCGACCGCGCCGATGCACGTCGCTTGCTTGCGCAGACGCTATATGCCAAGCGCGGTACCATCTACGACCGTAACGGCAACGTGCTGACGTCGTCGGTCGAATGCCGTAACATCGCCGTGAATCCTCAGCTTATCGAGGACGTTGACAAAACGGTATCGGCGTTGGTCAAAGCTACGGGCATCGATAAAAAGACCTGTCGCGAGCTCGTTGAGTCGGATGGCACCTGGGTGTATATCAAACGTCAGGTGGACGAGGATGATGTCGCGGCGCTGGAGAAGAAGAACCTGCCAGGCGTGCTCTTTGAGCAGGCCATGAAGCGCGTATACCCCTACGGCAATCTGGCATCGCAGGTGCTTGGCGTGGTAAACGTGGACAACGACGGTCTGACGGGCCTCGAAAAACAGTACAACAAGCTTTTGACCGGAACCAACGGTTCGCTGGTGCGCGAGCGCGCGAGGGACGGCAGCTATATCGCGGGCGGTGCCTATAAAAAGGTGGCTGCGGTCGACGGCGTTGATATCGTGACGACGCTCGACGTCAATATCCAGCGTGCGGCCGAGGATGCCCTGGCAGAGGCAGTTGAGAAGACTAAGGCCAAGAACGGCTCGGCGCTGGTCACCGATCCTACGACAGGAGAGATCTTGGCAGCCTGCTCGTATCCGACCTACGACCAGACCGATTTGGAAAACGCCAAGACCGAGGATATGAACCTGCGCCTGGTTACCGACGCCTACGAGCCCGGCTCGGTCTTTAAGACACTCGTGGCGGGCGCCGGCTTCGACTTGGGCGTCGTGCGATCGAGTACGTCGTTTGAGGTGCCGGCGAGCATCAAGGTGGGCGACGATACCGTCACCGATGCCGACAAGCGCGACTATGCCATGACCATGGATGTGCGCGAGATGATGCGCCGTTCGTCCAACGTGGGCTTTGTCCTGGTGGGGCGCAAGATCGGTGCCGACGACTTTGCCGCCTATGTGGACAAGTGGGGCATCGGTCACAGCTCTGGTGTAGATTTTCCGGGCGAGAGCCTGGGCATCGTCAAGGAGCGTGACCAGTATGACGGCGCCACGCTGGGCTCAATGAGCTTTGGACAGGCGCTGTCTGTCTCGCCGATTGAGATCGCACGTGCCGTGGGCGGCATCGCTAACGGCGGCGTGATGATGACCCCGCACTTCTATAAGTCCAGCAAAGGCGACGAGAAGGACTGGGGCGAAGGCGAGCGTGCGATTTCTGAGGATGCAGCATCCCAGGTGACATCGTGCATGCAGACGGTCGTGTCTGAAGGCACGGGCGTTGGCGGCGCAGTTGACGGCTATGACGTGGCGGGCAAGACCGGCACGGCCGAACGTGCCGACGAGAACGGCGGCTACCTCAAGGAGAACTACATGTCGTCCTTTATGGGCTTTGCGCCGGCACAATCACCCAAGGTGCTGTGCTATATCACGCTCGACGGAACGCCGAGCGGCTCAGATGCCGCTGCGGTGCCGTTCCAGTCCATTATGGCCAACGCGCTCGACGTGCTGGGCATCCCGCGCACGAAGTAGGGGGTTACAATCTTTGGGGCATGGTTTGTTGTCCCATATGAGGGGTGTTCACATGCCCTGCACCACGCATGCGCGGCGCTGGGATACAATACGCCGATAGCATTATTAGGTTTACAGGGGAGCTGCAATGATAGAGATCGCCGTCAACAACCTCGCGGCCGCAACAGGGGCCCGAACCGTGACGGGAGAAGTCGATCGGGTATGCCGCGGGTGCGTTATCGACTCGCGCCAGGTCGAGGAAGGGACGATTTTCGTCGCCTTTCCCGGTGAAAACGTCGACGGCAATGATTTTGCTTCCCGTGCCGTCCAGTCGGGTGCCGGCGCCGTCGTGATGACGCGTGAGCCCGATGCCGAGTTGGTCTCGCTGGCGCAGGACAAGGGATGCGCCATCCTGCTGACCGATGATCCCGAGGAGTTTCTGCTGCGTTTGGCGCACGCGTATCGCCTGGAGCTTGGCTGCCTGGTCGTTGGCATTACCGGTTCCATCGGCAAGACGACGACCAAGGACGTGCTCGCCGCTGTACTCGCCAAGCGCTATCGTGTCTGGGCCACCAAGGGCAATTTCAATAACCTGATCGGCATGCCGCTCACGGTGCTTTCCGCCCCGGCCGGTACCGAGGTCCTGGTGCTCGAGATGGGCATGAACCATTTCCACGAGATCGAGCGCCTGTCCCAGTCCGCCAATCCCAACCTTGCCATCGTGAGCAAGATCGGCACCTCTCACATCGGCATTTTGGGCAGCCGCGAGAACATCGCCCGCGCTAAGGCCGAGATTGTCCAGGGTATGTGCGCCGCCGGCGACTTCTTGCCGCTGCTGGTTTTGGGCGGTGAGGACGACTTTACGCCGTTCATTCGCGATACGTTCGCCCAGCCTGCTGGTATCGATGTGATGCTGGCCGGCGTCTCGGACGATGATGAGGTCCGCGCCCGCGAAGTTCGTGTTGATGACGAGGGCCGTCCGGTCTTTACGCTCGATTTTGGTCAGGGCGAGACAATCGATACCATGCTTGCTATCCCCGGCGTGCAGTCCGTTCCAAATGCCGTTAAGGCCGCCGCGGTTGCCTATCGCCTGGGCGTGACGCCCGAGCAGATCGATGCTGCCTTTAGGGGCCTCACAATCACCGGTCACCGCCAGGAGATCAAGCGCGCCAAGAGCGGTGCACGCATCATCGATGACTCCTATAACGCCAGCGCCGAATCGATGGCAGCCGGTCTCGATCTGCTGTGCTCGCTTTCGTGCACGGGGTCTCGCATGGCGATCCTGGGCGAGATGGGCGAGATGGGCGATGAGGCTCCTCGCATGCATGAGCTCGTGGGCGCCTATGCCGCCGCCAAGAAGCTCGACATGCTGGCGTGCGTGGGTGGTGAGCTGGCCCAGCTTATGGCCGATGCCGCGCGCATGATGGGCATGGACGAGGACCGCATCCAGGTGTTCTCCGATTATCAGCAGGTGCTCGACCGCATGGGCGGCGCGCTTGAAAAACATGATGTTGTACTGGTCAAGGGTTCCCGCTTTGTTGAGCTCGACCGCTTTGTGGAAGGTGTGTGCTAGCCCATGTTCGGCAATCCCTCGTATCCAACGTATCAGGCTTTTTTGGGGCTTGGCATCGCCGCCGCCATTGCGCTGCTGCTCATGCCGTGGTGGATCAAGCTGCTCAAGGTCGAGGGTATCGGCCAGCAGGTTCGTGCCGACGGCCCCAAGCGTCATTTGGTTAAGCAGGGAACGCCCACCATGGGTGGCGTTGTCATCCTCATCGCGATCTCGCTGACCTGCCTGCTGATGGGCAAGCTCACCACCGAGCTCGTGCTCGTGCTGCTCGCCACGCTGGCGACCGGCGTGCTGGGTCTGATCGACGACCTGACCTCCGTTACGCATGGGCGCTCGCTCGGTCTGACGCCTCATGCCAAGATGATCGGTCTGACCATCATCTGCGTCACTTTTACCGTGCTCGCAGTCAATTGGTGCGGCGTCGCCCCCGAGATTCGTTTTCCCGGTGGGTTGACGATCGACCTTGGCGTGCTTTCGACCACCATCTGCGGCTATTCGTTCCCGTGGCTCTATATTGTCTTTTGCTGGCTGATGATTGCCGGTCTTTCTAATGCCGTGAACCTGACCGATGGCCTTGACGGTCTTGCTGGCGGCACCTCCATGATCGCCATGCTCGCCATGGCTGCCATGGCGTTTTTGCACGGAGACGTGAACCTGTCCATCTTCTGTACCGCGTGTGCCGGTGCCTGCTTGGGCTTTCTGTGGTTCAACTGCTATCCGGCGAGCATCTTTATGGGCGATACCGGCTCGCTTGCTCTGGGCGCCGCGTTTGCCTGCACGTCCATCATGACCAACACCGAGGTCGTCTCCCTCATCATCGGCGGCCTGTTTATCGTTGAGACCCTGTCGGTCATGATTCAGGTTGTCTACTTCCATTTTACGCACAAGCGCGTCTTCCTTATGGCGCCCATCCATCATCATTTCGAAAAGAAGGGCTGGGCCGAGACCAAGGTCGTCATCCGTTTTTGGATTATCGCTGCGGCCTTTGGTGCCGTTGGCCTTGCTCTGTTCTTCCAGTTGGGATAGTGGTCTTTCATGCCTCTTGCTGATGTCTTTAGCCTGCTCGTTTTGGGTCAGGGCAAATCCGGTCTCGATGTCGCCCGCTGGGCGCTGGCACATCCCGAGCGCGTAAGCGCCGTTACCGTGTATGGCGGCGGCACCTCTGAGCCCAATGACGCCACGCGTGCGCTCGAGGCTGCTGGTGCGTCGTTTGTCTATGGGACCGAACAGGTCGAGGGCGCCTATGACGTATGCGTGACGTGCCCGGGCATCTCGGAGTTCTCGGGCTTCTTTAAGGCCGGGCGCGAACATGCCGCTCAGATTATGGGTGAGCCAGAGTTTGCCTATCGCCTGTCGCCCGATAACTGGATTGCCATCACGGGCACCAACGGTAAGACGACCACCACGTCGCTGACTGATTATCTGCTCAAGGCTGCCGGCGAGGCCAGCGTAGCTGTCGGCAACATCGGCGAGCCGCCGGTCAACGAGATTGACGGCCGAGCCCACAACGAGTGGTTTGTGGCTGAGCTCTCGAGCTATCAGATTGCTACGACCACCGAGCTCCACCCTCGCGTGGCAGTGCTGCTCAACATCACTCCCGACCACTTGGGCTGGCATAAGAGCCATAAGAACTATGCGCTTGCCAAGATCAAGCTGTTTGACAATATGGGCGATGACGATCTGGTGGTTGTCGACGTCGAAGACGCTGGCATTCACGAGTTCGATGAGTACATCTATACGCCGGGTCGCCGCATCTGCAAGGTCGCTTTTGACGAGCCCGAGGGTGCAGACGCCGCCTTTGTGCGCGACGGCAAAATGGTCGTGCGCCTGAAGGGCGTCGAGACCCAGCTTGTCGCCACGTCCGAGCTCAAGATCTCGGGCCATCACAATGTCATCAATGCCTTATGTGCCGCCACGGCTGCTCTGGCCGTCGGTGCCGATGTCGATGGTGTCCGCCGCGGTCTGGCCTCGTTCCAGCCGCTCGAGCATCGCGTGGAGCCGTGCGGCGAGATTGACGGTGTGCGCTACGTCAACGATTCCAAGGCGACCAACACCGACGCGGTCGAGAAGGCGCTGACGGCATTTCCCGATGACGACGTGATCTTGCTGCTCGGCGGCCACGATAAGGGTACGCCGCTTGCGGACTTTGCCCGCGTCGTTATGGGCAACGTGCGCTCGGTCGTTTGCTTTGGCGATGCGCGCGAGCGCTTTACCGCCGCTATGGACGAGGCCGATGTCGATGGTGACGTTGATATCGCCCAGGCCGATGACCTGCGCGATGCCGTTGACGTTGCCCGCTCGCTCTCGAGCCGCGGCGACGTGATCCTGCTTTCGCCCGCTTGCTCTTCGTTCGACGAGTTCTCGGGCTACGAGGAGCGCGGTCGCGTGTTCAAGGACTACGTGGCCCAGCTTGCCGCAGCGGCGAAATCGCAAACGGAATAGGGGTTGCCGGTGAGAGAGGAGAGCCCCCGAAGTGATATGAGGAGGCCCGACTCGGACCGTGCTTCCTCGCTGCGTAGCACGCCGCGTTCCGGACGCGGCGGGCAGACGTTCGGTGAGCGCTATATTGCCGGCGTCCCCGCCCGCATCATGCGCCCCCGTTTGATATTTATGGCCTGCCTGTTTAGCTTGGTTTGCTTCGGCTTGCTGATGGTGTACTCGGCATCTTCGGTCGAGGCGCTGCACGAGAATGGTTCGGCGACGTTTTTCCTGTTTCGACAGGCCGCGTTTGCCGTAGTTGGCGTGCTGGCTATGGTTGCCATCGTGCGCGTCTTGCCGGACAGTTGGTTTGGGGAAGATGTGCTCAGGATCTTCCTCATGGGCATGATAGGGCTACTGGTTCTGGTGTTCTTTATGGGTAGCGGCAGTCGTGGCGCCACGCGCTGGCTCAACATCGCCGGTATTCAGTTCCAGCCGTCTGAGTTTTTAAAGCCGTTCGCCATCGCGTATTCGGCAATCATGCTCGACCGTATCTTTTCGCCCGTCGGCAACATCAACGAGTTTCTTCGCAAGATGGGCGGCTACCTGGGAATTTCGCTCTTCCTGATCTTTGTTCAGCCCGATTTTGGTACCGTTCTGATCATTTTGTTGACCCTCATATGCATGGCGTTGTTTGCGGGATTGGACCCCAAATATATCGTTTGGACGGTCGTTGCCGGCATCGCCGTCATTGCGATTGCCCTTATCGCCGAGCCGTATCGTATGACGCGTGTCCAGGTTGCTTGGAATCCTTGGGCAGACGAATATGGTGACGGCTATCAGGCCACGCTTGCCATCATGGCGTTTGCCTCGGGCGGCCTGTTCGGTCGCGGTATCGGCAACTCCACCATGAAGTACTCGTATTTGCCCGAGGCGCATAACGACTACATCTTGGCTATTATCGGCGAGGAAGTTGGCTTTATCGGAACCGTGCTGTTCTTCTTGGTGTTTGCGATGCTGATCTACTCGGCGTTTCGCATTGCCGAGCAGGCGACCGACCGTCGCGGAGCACTTATGGCATCGGGTTCCGCGGTCATCCTTGCGGTGCAGTTTTTGATTAACGCGCTGGGCATTCTCAATGTGTTTCCCATGACGGGCAAGCCGCTGCCGTTTATTAGCTACGGCGGCTCCTCGATTATTGTTTCGCTTATGCTCGCCGGTCTGATCCTGCGCGTTTCGTATGAGAGCGCCCGTCGCGATGAGTACGACCGTCGCCGCGAGAGCTTTGCCGTTATGGATGAGAGTACCGCCGGCGTGCCCCACGTGCGTGGCGAGCGATCTTCGCGTAACGGCTTTACCGTCCTGGATGGCTCTGCGACCGAGCCGGCGGCCCGTCCGCGTCAGCGAACAGCGCCGCAAGGTCGTCCGCAGCGCCCCACTCCTCGCAATGCGGGCGGCGGATATAATCGAATCGATTTGAATTCGGACCCGTCGGCGCGTTTGCGCACCGATGACCAGGGGCCGCGTGTACGAAGGGATTACCATGACCGATAAGATGACCGTTGCTATTGCAGCTGGCGGCACGGCAGGACATATCAACCCCGCGCTCGCCTTGGCCGAGGAGCTGCGTGACCGCGGTCATCACGTTGTGTTCGTGGGCCAATCGCGCAAGCTCGAGGGTCGTCTGGTTCCCGAGGCCGGATTCGATTTTGTGCCCATCACGGTTACGGGCTTCGATCGCTCCCGTCCTTGGACGGCGCTGACCTCGCTGTGGCGCGTCAACAAGGCGAAGCGTGCGCTCGCCAGTCACTTCTCGAAGGTCGGTAAGCCCGATGCCGCTATCGGCTTTGGTGCTTACGTTGAGGTTCCACTGCTGGGTTGGTGCAAGCGCGCCGGCGTTCCGTATCTGCTGCACGAGCAGAACTCTGTTCCGGGGCTGGCCAATAAGATGATGAACTCGCATGCCGCCCGCGTGTGCATTTCGGTACCTGCTGCCCGCGCGGTCTTTGAGCGCGAGGGCGACCCCGACCATGTGCTCATGACGGGCAATCCCGTGCGTCGTTCGGTGATTGAGGGCGATCGCGCTCGCGGTCGCAAGACGCTCGGCGTGCCCGAGGACGCGACGCTTCTGCTCGTCTTTGGCGGTTCACTTGGTGCTCAGCATCTCAACGAGCGCGTTGCCTCGCTCAAGGGTGAGCTGCTGACCCGCGAGAATCTCTACATTTTGCATTCGACGGGTGCCGACGGCTTTGAGGAGACCGAGCGCGCTTTGGCGCTGACGCCCGAGGAGGCGAAGCGCTATCGTGTCCAGCCCTATATCGACAACATGGGCGATATGCTGGCTGCGGCCGATCTGGTGCTCTCGCGTTCCGGTGCCTCGAGCGTGGCCGAGATCGCCGCGCTTGCCGTGCCCTCGGTACTCGTGCCGTATCCGCACGCCACGGCCGATCACCAGACCACGAATGCGCGTTACCTGGTCGATGCCGGTGCCGGCGTGCTATGCGCCGATGCCGATATCGATGCCCCAGCCTTTGCCGACGAGCTGCTGCACCTGATCGATGACGCTGCGGCGCGTGATGCCATGCGTCAGGCGGCGCGTGGCTTGGCCCAGGACCGTGCCGCCGCACTTTTGGCCGACGCGGTAGAGGGATTGCGTTAGTTAGACGGGATATCGCCGGTCGCCCTCGCGCGGATGCGGTAGGTGCGGTACAGTTAACGGGTTACAGGCAGTGTTTACGCAAGGAGTACACGAGCACATGGCTGATTCCCAGACTGCAACCTCCGCGCCCGAGTTCAAGAGCGCCCACTTTATCGGTATCGGTGGCGCCGGCATGAGCGGCATCGCCCTCGTCCTGCACGAGCGCGGTTACACCGTTACCGGCTCCGACCTTAAGACGTCGCGCTATATTCGCCAGCTTACCCGCGCCGGCGTGAAGGTCCACGTGGGCCACGAGGCTGCGACGATCGACGAGGTCAAGCCCGACGTGGTTGTTGTCTCCACCGCAATTCCCGAGTCCAACCCCGAGCTCGTGCGTGCCCGCGAGCTCGGTATTCCCGTGTGGCCCCGTGCCAAGATGCTCTCGGCCCTGGGCCACGGCTACACCACCATCGCCGTTGCCGGCACGCACGGCAAGACCACGACGTCTTCGATGTGCGCCACGATGCTCGATCGCATGGGTCTGGACCCCAGCTTTTTAATCGGCGGCATCGTCGAGGGCTACGACACCAACGGCAAGAACGGCTCGGGTGATTACTTTGTCGCCGAGGCGGACGAGTCCGACAGCTCGTTCCTGTTCCTGAACCCCAACGTGGTCATCGTGACCAACGTCGAGGCCGACCATCTCGATCACTACTCGGGAATCGAGGAGATCGAGGCCACCTTTGCCAAGTTTATGGGGCTGGTGGGCGAGGACGGCACCGTCATCGTTTGCGGCGAGGACCCGCATTTGGTCGAGCTTGCCAAGTCGACGGGCCGTCATGTGCTTTCCTATGGCTTTGCCGAGAACAACGACATCGTCTGCGTACATCCGGATGTCAAGGGCATCCAGAGCGACTTTATCGTTCGCTTTGAGGACGGCACCGAGCACGCTGTCGAGATTAAGAGCAACCCTGGTCGTCACAACATGCTCAACGCCACGGCCGTCTTGACCGTCGCCCATGTCCTGGGCCTCGATATCGACGCCGCCGCTAAGGCACTTTCGAGTTTTGAGGGCGTCCGCCGCCGCTTTACCCACGTGGGCGATATCGACGGCATCACGGTGGTTGACGATTACGGCCATCATCCCACCGAGATCAAGGCGACGCTCGCTGCTGCGTCTTCGCTGGGCTACAAGCATGTCGACGTCGTGTTCCAGCCGCACCGCTATTCGCGCCTGCAGGCTCTGTGCGATGACTTTGCCGATGCCTTTGCCAACGCCGACAAGCTGCTGCTGATCGATGTGTTCTCCGCCGGCGAGATGCCGATTCCGGGCGTTACCTCCAAGATGCTCGCAGATACCGTTCGCGCCAAGCACCCCGGCAAAGAGGTCGTGTACTGCTCCAGCCGTCTTGAGCTCAACCAGGAGCTTGAGAAGCTCGTGGGCGAGGGCGACCTGCTGCTCACCATGGGTGCCGGCGACGTTACGACCGTCGGTCCCGAGTTCATCGAGTATCTGACTGCCAAGAAAGACGCTTAACCCCTATGGGTCTGTTTAACGCCGTCATGGCGCTTTCGGGCATGATCGACACGGACGTGGTCGAGGACGAACGTCTTGCGCGCCATACAAGCTATCGAATCGGCGGCAAGGCCGACCTCTTTGTGACGTGCCATAGCTACCATGCCCTGCGTCGCGCCGTGGCGGTGCTTGACCACGAACAGGTGCCGTGGGTGATTATCGGCAAGGGGTCCAACCTGTTGGTTGCCGATGCCGGTTATCGCGGCGCCGTTATTTCGCTGGGACGTGAGTTTCAGCGCACGGTTGTTGCCGAGGACGGCTGCACGCTGACCGTTGGTGCGGGCGTGATGTTCGCGCGTTTGGTCAACGACGCCTTGTCGCGCGGGCTTTCGGGCCTTGAGTTCGCGGTCGGTATTCCCGGTTCGGTCGGCGGCGCCGTGTCCATGAACGCAGGTACGCGGACCGAGTGGATCGGCCCCCTTATCGAGGACGTGGTCACGTTTGATCCGGCGTCCGGTATTAAGCACTATGCAGGGTCCGAGATCACTTGGGGGTATCGCGAGTGCAGCCTGCCGCGTAACGAGATCATTCTCGAGTGCGTGCTTAAACTCAAGCCCGCGCCCAAGGCAGACATTCGCGAGCGCATGGAGCGGTACCTGACGCGCCGCAAGCGCACGCAGCCCATGGGCCGTGCATCCTGCGGATCGGTCTTTCGCAACCCGCCCGACGCAAGCGTGGGCAAGTTGATTGAGGATTGTGGATTAAAGGGTTTTTCGGTTGGCGGTGCGGAAGTTTCGCCCGTACACGCTAATTTTATCGTTAATAACGGAACCGCCTCGGCCGATGACGTGGCCGCGGTTATCAGGCATGTGCACGGAAAGGTGAGGGAGGCGTATGGCATCGAGCTCAGACCGGAAGTTAAATTCCTCGGCTTCTAGAGCATCGAAACCAACCTTCCGCCGCGCCGGAGGGCGTTCCGGCGCACCTGCCCAGCCTCAACATAAGCCCGCCATGCCTTCCAAATCTGTTGGGCCCGTTCGTCCTGCCAAGCGCCCGGTCGTCGGCTCGCAGCTGGGAGGACGCCCCGCCTCTAAAAAGACGAGTCGTCCGGCTCCGCGTCCTTCGGTGACACCCAAACCGGCGATGGGCACCAAGACCTCCCGGCCCATGGCGACGCCCAAGCCTTCGCTGGGAGCCCGTGCGCCGCATGCCGGCCGTGCGTTGGCTGGCGCTAAGCCACGTTCACTGACATCGGTGCCCGCCGCCAAGGCGTCTTCGGCAAAAAAGGGCATCAATCCTCTGTCATCGCTGGGTGCCATGGCAAGTAAGACGTCCGACGCTGCTTCTGCCATTAAGGGTAAGGGCAAGATCGCGGGCGGCATCCTGGCTGCCGTGGCCGTACTTACCATTATTGCCATCGTCGTCATCAACTCTGGCCTGTTCGCCGCCACCGATATTCAGATTCATGGCAGCGAGCATGTGACCAAGCACGATGCCATGCAGCTCATCAATCTTCCCGAGAACACGTCGCTTTTTAACGTGGATCCCGATCAGATCACCGAGGGCCTCAAGCAAAACCCGTGGGTCTCGGGCGTGGATGTCCAGCGCCAGTTTCCCCATACGCTTATCATCACGCCGACGGAGCGTAAAGTTATCGCCATTGCGTATATCAGCTCCGACGACCTTGCCTGGGCTATCGGAGACGATGACACCTGGATCGCTCCGCTGTCGACGTCTGTCGAGGTGGACGACCAGGGGAACGTCATTACATCGGGGGAGGGCGCCAACACCCTGACCGGCATCGATGCGGCCCTGACGCTTGCCAAGCACTACGGCGCCGTGCTGTTGACTGATGTCTCGGCCGATGTCGCACCGGTTTCGGGTCAGGCGGTGAGCTCCAAGGCCGTCAAGGCCGGCCTGGATTACGCACGCGGTTTTTCGAGCGAGTTCCTGGACCAGGTGAAGGATATTTCCACGCCTTCCGTTGAGGCTATCTCGGCAAATCTCGACAACGGCGTCGAGGTGTCACTGGGCGATTCGGACGATATCGCCAAGAAAGAACGCATCGTGACCAAGCTACTTTCGCAGGTAGAGGGCGTAACCTATATCAATGTGCGCTCTCCGGGCAACTACACGTTTAGGAACGCACCGACCGCCTAGCATCCTAAATGGCTTTGTTGAGGGGCCATACCACGCCGTTTATCTGGTTTGTTTGGTTTTCACGGTCAATTATTTGACTGATACGTTCATAATGTGCAAACATAATACGGTTTACCTTTGCATTTACTTTCAACCTGAAGGTTAATGTGCGCAGGGGTCAACCCATGCTATGGCTATAACCTTTGTTCGGAGGACCGACATGCACGAGACAGAGATCAACAACTACCTTGCCGTCATTAAGGTGGTCGGCGTCGGCGGCGGCGGTACCAACGCGGTCAATCGAATGATCGAAGAGGGCATCCGCGGCGTCGAATTTGTTGCCATCAACACCGATGCTCAGGCGCTCGCGATCTCTGATGCCGATATCAAGGTGCACATCGGCACCGACCTTACCCGCGGCCTGGGCGCCGGCGCCAACCCCGAGGTTGGCCGCAAGGCTGCCGATGAGTCCCGCGACGATATCGCCGAGGCGCTCGCTGGCGCCGACATGGTGTTCATCACCTGCGGCGAGGGCGGTGGTACCGGTACCGGCGCCGCTCCCATCGTTGCCGATATCGCGATGAACGAGGTCGGCGCGCTGACCGTCGCCGTCGTGACCAAGCCCTTCACCTTCGAGGGTCGCAAGCGCAAGAAGAGCGCCGAGGAGGGCATCAAGACCCTCTCCGATTGCGTCGACACCATGATCGTTATCCCTAACGACAAGCTGCTCGACATCGCCGAGAAGAAGACCACCATGCTCGAGGCGTTCGCGATTGCCGATGGCGTCCTTTCCCAGGGCACCCAGGGCATCACCGACCTCATCACCGTCCCGGGTATCATCAACCTGGACTTCGCCGATGTTAAGACCATCATGAAGCAGGCCGGTACCGCCATGATGGGTATCGGCACCGCTTCTGGGGACACCCGTGCCGTCGACGCTGCCCAGCAGGCTATCTCCAGCCCGCTGCTCGAGAGCTCCATCGATGGCGCCACGCGCGTCCTGCTTTCCATCGCCGGCTCCAAGGACCTGGGCATCCAGGAGATCAGCGACGCCGCCGACGTTGTCGCCAATGCCGTTGACCCCGAGGCCAACATCATCTTCGGTACCGTTGTTGACGAGTCCCTGGGCGACCAGGTGCGCATCACCGTTATCGCCACGGGCTTCTCTGACTCCAACGTCAACCGTCAGGACGAGCTCTTTGCTGCTCAGCAGTCTCAGAGCAAGGTAGCTGCTTCCGCTGAGCCGCAGCGCACTGCTCCGGCTGCCAGCCCGGCTCAGGCCGCCCCGACTCGCAACGTCGGTGGTACCGAGCTGCCCAACTTTGGCAACGACCAGTTTGAGCTTCCCGACTTCCTCAAGCGCGGTAGCTTCTAGTTCGTTTTTCTCAACGACCTGTACGGGGTGTGTCCATTTGGATGCACCCCGTTTTGTTTCTCGTTTGTAAACGAAAGCCTCCAATCTCCTTACGTTCCCTTTACGTTTGGTCCCTACCGCTGCGGGTATCCTTTTAAGGAAGTATGACAGCCGTATAAACGCGGACTGCGCGGCGACGCCGCGATACTTGTGTTATTAGGAGGCTTTAGTATGGCAGCACGTGCGGACAGGGTTTCGCGTGTCGACCATGATGGAGTTACGTTGGTGGAGGGCGCGACGCACAATGTCCGCTTTGCCTTCACCGAGCGCACCGGTGGCGTTTCCGAAGATGCGTACTCCTCGCTCAACCTGGGCTCGCATGTAGGCGATGACCCCTTTGCTGTTCAAGAAAATCGTCGTCGAGCGCTCGAAGCCATGGGCGCCGCTGAGTGCGAGCATAATCTGCTCGTGCCCAATCAAGTACATGGTGACCATATCGTTACGGTGACCTCGAACGGCGCCGACGATCTTGAGGCTATTCGCGAGCAGATTGCCGAGGGCTGCGATGCCATCGTCTGCACGGCCCATGAGGTACCCGTGATGCTTTGCTTTGCCGATTGCGTTCCCGTGGTGCTGGTTGCTCCCAACGGTTTTGCCGTGGTGCATTCCGGATGGAAGGGCACGATTGCGCGCATTTCCGCCAAGGCGTGCCAGGCGCTCTGCGAGGCGGCTGGTTGCAATGCGAGCGATGTTTCTGCCTATATCGGTCCCCATATCCTGGGTGACGAGTACGAGGTTTCCCAGGAGCTCATGGACCGCTTTGCTGCCGAGTTCTCGTGCGTCGATGCGGGCGCTTCTCGCATGCTCGATCTATCTGCCGCCATTCGTGAGGCGCTGGTAGATGTCGGTGTCGATGCGGATGGGATTGTGGATACCCAGCTTTCGACCGTGCGTCAGAACGACCGCTTTTATTCCTACCGCAACGAGGGCGGCACCTGCGGGCGCCATGCTGCGATCGGCGTGATGCTATGAGAAAGATTGTATCGGTCCTGAGCGCCGCGGTGCTCACGCTCACGCTGTGTGCCTGCTCCTCGGGCTCTTCTACGTCTTCTATCACCGTGGCCGGCTCGACCACCTGCCTTCCCATTGCCGAGATCGCGGCCGAGGGCTTTAAGGAGGAGACCGGCACCGACGTGCTGGTTTCTGGCCTGGGCTCATCTGCTGGCATCGAAGCCGTTAGCGCCGGCACCGCCGATATCGCCAGCTCCTCTCGTGGCCTCAACGCCGATGAGCAAGACCTGGGCCTGACGCCTATCGTTATCGCACACGACGGCATCGCGGTCATCGTGAACGACGACAACCCGGTCGATAACCTCTCGACTGAACAGCTCCGCGATATCTATGCGGGCAAGATCACCAACTGGAAAGAGGTCGGTGGCGAGGACTTGAAGATTCAGGTTATTAACCGCGATGAGGCTTCCGGTACGCGTGAGGCTTTCCGCACCATCGTGATGGACGGCGCGCCGTTCGATCGCCGCTCGGCTGTTCTTTCGGGTACGGGCCAGGTACGCGATGTCGTGTCTCGCTCTCGCGGTGCTATTGGCTACATCTCGCTGGGTTTTGTCGAGAGCCTCAACGCCAAGACTTCGGTCAAGGCCGTCTCGGTTAATCACGTCGAGGCGTCCGAGAAGACAGTCGCGAGTGGCGGTTATCCCATCTCCCGCGACCTCTATTTCTTTGTGAAGGGAACGCCTTCGCAGCAAGCGCAGGATTACATCGACTACGTGACGTCCGAAAAGATGGACAAGCAGATTCGCGAGGCGGGCTTTATTCCCGTCACCAATGACGGAAAGGGGAGTGAGTAGCGTGGAAGCACGGGAAACCCCCCAGATTGAACAGGAGACCCAGGCGCCCAAAAAGCGTGAGTTGGCGTTGGTGTCGCGCGGCACCTATCTTAAGGAGAAGGCACTGCAGTGGATCTTCTTTGCCTGCGCGTTCTTGGCGGTCGTCACCGTCATCCTGATTTTTGTCTTTACCACGTACTCGGCGCTGCCCGTCTTTACCGATATAGGCCTGGCGGACTTCTTTAGCTTTACATGGGCTCCTTCCGAGGGGCATTACGGCATCATGTCGCTGCTGGCCGGCTCAGGTCTGGTGACCGTCGGTGCCCTTGCCATGGGCGTACCGTTGGGTGTGGGCACGGCCGTGTATCTGGTCGAGATTGCCAGCAAGCGCGTGCGCAAGCTCATCAGCCCTGCCGTCGACCTGCTGGCGGGTATTCCCTCCATCATCTACGGCTTCTTCGGCATGATCATCATCCGCCCGTTTATTGCGCAGCTGACCGGTGGCCTTGGGTTTGGTGCCCTGACGGCGTGGTTCGTGCTTGCCATCATGATCGTCCCCACGATCACGACACTCACCATCGATGCCCTTAACTCCATCCCCATGGGCATCCGCGAGGCATCCTATGCCATGGGCGCCACCAAGTGGCAGACCATCTATAAGGTCGTGCTGCCCGCAGCCAAGCTGGGTATCGTGGACGCCATCGTGCTGGGCATGGGTCGCGCTATCGGCGAGACCATGGCCGTGCTTATGGTCGTGGGTAACGCTCCGGTCATTCCGGATAGCATCTCGAGCCCCATCTCGACGCTCACGAGCCAGATTGCGCTCGACATGAGCTATTCCTCGGGTCTGCACCGCTCGGCGCTGTTCGGCATGGGCGTGGTCCTGTTTATCATCTCCGCTGCGCTGGTGGGCATCGTCCGTCTGATTTCCAAGAAGAAGAGGGGGTAGGCTATGTCCGATTCCGTTGACACGACGGTCGATACAACCTCGTCGCGCGAGCGCATCAAGCGTGCCCTTTCCCACGGCAAGAAGGGCCGCATCAACAAGGACCTGTCCAACAAGATCATGCTTGGCGTGTTCCGTGCCGCGGCATACATCACCACGCTGGTGCTGGTCGCTATCATCGCCTACGTGGTCATTAACGGCCTGCCGCATATCTCGCTCGACTTTATCTTCGGCTGGCCCCAGGGCGTCAACGCCGAGGGCGGCATTTGGCCGACGATCGTCTCGACCGTCTACGTGACGGCGCTCGCCATGCTCATCTGCACGCCGATCGCTGTGCTGGCAGCCGTCTATCTGGCCGAGTACGCCAAGCAGGGCAAGGTCGTCGACATCATTCGTTATGCTGCCGATGCCCTGGCCTCGGTGCCCTCCATCGTTATGGGCCTGTTTGGCTACGCCTTGTTTGTCGAGGCCATGGGCCTGGGTCTTTCGATGGTCTCTGCCGCTCTGGCACTTGCGCTCTTGATGCTTCCCATCGTCATGCGCACCACCGAGGAAGCCATCCGCGCCGTTCCGCGCTATATCCGTTGGGGCGCATATGGTCTGGGCGCCACCAAGTGGCAGGTCGTCTCCAAGATCGTGCTTCCTTCTGCCTTTGGCCGCATCGCCACCGGCATTGTCCTTGCCATCGGCCGTGCCATCGGCGAGACCGCCGTGGTGCTCTACACCATGGGTCAGGCCATCAACCTGCCTATTTCGCCGCTCGATTCCGGTCGTCCCATGACCGTTCACCTTTATCTGCTCGCCAATGACGGCATCAACATGAACGCAGCCTACGGCACCGCGCTTTTGCTGATGGCGATTATTCTGGCCTTCAACCTGTTTGCGCGCTATCTGTCGCGCAAGCGCCGCTAGTTAAGGAGTCCCATGTCCGTCTATCAGTCCGCTCCCACGCCGGAGCAAGCGGCCATCACGGCCAAGGATTTCAACTTTTGGTACGGTGACTTTCATGCGCTGACGGGGCTCGACCTCAACATCGCCAAAAACGCCATCACCTCGTTTATCGGTCCTTCGGGCTGCGGCAAATCGACGTTTTTGCGTTGCATCAACCGCATGAATGACCTGATCGAGGGTACGCGCGTCGAGGGCACCATGACGCTCGACGGCAATGATATCTATGCCGAGGGCGTCGACCCGGTCGACCTCCGTCGTCGCGTGGGCATGATCTTTCAGCAGCCCAACCCGTTTCCCAAATCCATCTACGAGAATGTCGCCTTTGGCCCTCGTCTGCAGGGCGTGACTAGCAAAAGCGACCTCGATGACATCGTGGAAGAATCGCTCAAGCGCGCCAACCTCTGGAAAGAGGTATCCAATCAGCTCAACAAGGATGGTTTGGCGCTCTCGGGCGGTCAGCAGCAGCGTCTGTGCATCGCGCGCGTGCTTGCGGTGCAACCCGATGTCCTTCTGATGGACGAGCCCTGCTCCGCCATCGACCCCACGTCCGTCTCTAAGGTCGAGGATCTGATGGCCGAGCTGGCGCCCGAGATGACGATCATCATCGTCACGCATTCTATGCAGCAGGCAGCTCGTATCAGCGACTACACCGCATTTTTCTTGCAGGAAGTTGCCGGCGAGCCCGCCACGCTCATCGAGTATGGTCAAACCGACGCGATCTTCACCAGCCCGGTGGACTCGCGGACGGAAGACTATATCACCGGCCGCTTTGGCTGATCGGTGCGACTAGTCCCAAGCCGATCGGACCTGGTCCGGTGCGTATTCACTGTGCGGGCGGCATGACCGCACCCAACTGATTGGAGTGAACCATGCGCAAACTGTTTTCCCGTCAGCTCATCGAGGCCCGTCACGAGATGCTGAGCATCTATGAGGCCGTCGATCTGGCCCTCCACGATGCCGTAAAGGCCTACGCGACCGACGATCGCAAGCTCGCCACCAAGACCAAGAAGCGCACGCTTTCGATTGACGCGCGCTGCGCCAACCTGGAGGCCGTGTGCTACAACCTGATCGCTACGCAGTCGCCGGTCGCCTCCGACTTCCGCTTGTTGCAGACAATCATCTACGTCGACTTTAACCTGCAGCGCATGACCGATAAGGTTCGCCAGATCTGCCGCGCCACGCGTCACATGGTCAAGGCCGACATCTCGCTGCCTCAGGAGCTTGTGGCCCTGGTTGAAGCCGAGGCCGAGGCTGTCTATCAGGTGCTGGGTTCGTCGCTTTCTGCGCTCGTCACCAACGACATGTCCATCATCTGTAATCTGGCCGTCGAGGACGAGCCGGTGCATGCGGCGTACGAGAAGTTCTTCCGTACCTTCAACCGCATGGACACGGGCGATTTTATGGACGACGACAGTAACTATGACGATCTACGCCGTGCCATCATGGTTTCGCGCTACCTCGATCGTATCGCTTCGATTTCCATCGATGCCGCCTGCCGTCTGACCTTCCTTTTGACCGGCCAGCGCATGACTGCCGGCGATATCGCCCGCACGGACGAGGACGAGCTCGAGAGCATGCGCGTGCCTTCGGGCGAGGGCGTTATCATGAGGCCCGCCGTCGATGCGCGTTTTGTTGCTAGGGTGCCTGCTAACGAGCTGAGCGAGGGCCTTCGCTACCTGCTTGAACACCTTGAGGACGAGGACGATGGCGAGGATGACGAGGAGTAAGTAGCCCCGTTCGTCGAAAGATTGTAAATACCTAAGTGAGCGCGACCTTGCACATGCGAGGCCGCGCTCTTGCGTTAGCATGGGACTACTTGTATGGCTGTCAGCGGAGGCGATTGGCAATGGATAACTATTTGGAATTGATGCGCGCTCGCCGTGAGCAGATTCTGGAGCGTTTTTATGCGGCACTCGATCGTGCGGACCGTCCCCACGATGCCGCGCGCCTGATTGCCGTCTCCAAGACTGTTGGCGTCGATGAGACCGTTGCCGCCATCCAGGCGGGGTATCGCCATTTTGCCGAGAACCGCCCGCAGGAGCTCGTTCGCAAGCTTGCGGGCCTCGCAGGGCATCCGGAGCTACCCGAGGTGCGCTTCGATATGATCGGCAACCTGCAGACCAACAAGATCAATGCGGTTCTGGGCTCGGCCGAGCTGATTCATTCGGTAAGCTCGCTGCATTTGGCTCAGGCTATCTCGAGTCGTGCGGTTCGCAAGATTGAGGCGGGCGAGCTCTCCGTCCCCCAGCACGTGCTGCTCGAGGTCAATGTGAGCGGCGAGGAGTCCAAGGGCGGCTTTTCGCCCGACGAGGTTCGCGACGCCGCAGGCGAGCTTGCGGAACTTGAGGGAATTTGTGTGCAGGGCCTTATGACTATGGCGCCCCGGGGGAACAAGGATGTGGCGCGCCGCACCTTTGCCGGACTTCGCGAGCTAAGAGATGAGCTTGAGGCGACGCACTCCGACCTGAGGCTGCCCGAGCTTTCCTACGGCATGAGCGAGGACTTTGAGCCTGCCCTTGAGGAAGGCTCTACGCTCGTTCGCCTGGGCAGGGTAGTATTTAGCCCGGAGTTTGCAGTAAAATAAGGCTCTGAAGTGCGCACTGATTATCGGAGCGCCTGCACTAAACCGCGAGAGGACACAACCATGGGCTTCCTTGACGAGATTAAAAATAAGATGCACCTGGGCGGCCAGCAGGGTTACGACCAGGGTTATGGTCAGGACGACGACTACGGCTACGATGACGGCTATGACGACGGCTACCAGAACAATGGCTACAGCGGCGCCTCGGGCGATGGCTTCTACACCCAGGACGAGCCGAGCAACGGCCTGTTGGGTCAGACGCGCCGCGGCGAGGCCGAGTCGGTGGCCGTGTACACACGCTCCGGTCAGCTGGTCGGCGACGATTCTCGCCACGCTACGACCTACAACCCGCCATCGCGCTCGCAGGAGACGGTTGCGGGCGGTTATCGTCCCGGCGCCTACGACACGCCGTCGAGCTATGCCGAGAGCACGCGTGCCCGCGCTGCTGCCCCCGCGCCCGCTCCCTCATCGAGCGATGCCTCGGCGTATGCGAGTAACATCATCAACTCTACGCCGCAGCTGCCGGCCTATGTCCTGCGCCCCGAGAGCTATGACGACGTGGAGACCGTCGTGCGCCGCGTGCGCACCAAGCAGCCTGTCGCGCTGATTTTTGTGGGCGTTCGTACCGAGGTCGCCAAGCGCGTCCTGGACTTCTCTTACGGCTTTGCCTGCGGCCTGGGTGCCACGGTCAAAGAGGTGGGCGACCGCGTGTTTATGGTGCTTCCCGCCGGCTGCGAGGTCAAGGATTCCGACCTCAAGAAGCTCCGTGCCGACGGCTACCTTAAGTAAAAACAAGACGAGGAGATTCTCATCAACATCTACACCATTGTCCAGCTGGTCAATACGCTGTTCAACTTTTACTCCACGCTCATCGTGGTCTACTGCTTTATGACGTGGATTCCCATGAAGCAGGGTGGATTGCTACAGGATATCGCCGCTGTTCTCGATAGCGTGTGCGGCCCGTGGCTCAATTTGTTCCGCCGGTTTATCCCGCCGATGGGCGGCGTCGATTTTTCACCGGTCGTTGCGATTATTGCGTTGCAGTTGGTGCAGAAGCTGGTTCTGCAACTTCTTATAGGTATACTCATATAAAACTGGCTTAGTAACTCACGTCGGGCGCATGGCGCCAAGGCGAAGATAAAGGAGAACTTGTTATGGCTATTACCCCTGCTGACATTCAGGCTCAGACCTTCTCTGAGGCCAAGCGCGGCTACGATCCCGCCGAGGTCGACGTCTTCCTGGAGACCCTGTCCTCTGAGGTCGACGCCATGCTCGCCAAGATTGTCGATCTTAAGGGTCGTCTGACCGCCACCGAGCAGCAGCTCGCCGACACGCAGGCCCAGCTCGCTCAGGCTCAGGATGCTGCCGCTCAGGCCGTCCCTGCCGCGCCCGTCGCCGCTCCCGCGCCCGATTTCTCCGCTCAGGAGCGTCAGATTTCCGCTGCCCTGATTGCTGCCCAGCAGACCGCCGAGGGCATCGTCAACGACGCCAACGAGAATGCTGACCGCATCCGCAACGAGGCCGACGCCAAGGCCCGCGAGGTCATCCGCCAGGCCCTGACCGAGAAACAGGCCGAGCTTGAGGAGATCGACCGTCTTAAGGCTTCCCGTGAGGAGTTCAAGACCGAGTACCTCAAGCTCATCCAGCACTTCATGGACGATGCTCAGAACTCCTTCCCGGCCGATCTCATGGCTTCCACGCCGGTCGGTTCCGCCGCTTCTCCGGCTGTGACCGTTCCTGCTGCCGAGCCGCTGCCCGTCGCCGAGCCGGTTATCCCCGTTGCCGATCCCTTCGCGCCGATCGATAACTTCGCCGCCGACGACCTGGACTAACATCCAGCTATCATTTAGCGCCTAGAAAGGGCCCGCAGCTTGCGGGTCCTTTTTTGTGGCTGTATGCAGTCTGCAAAACAAAACGCCGAGTCCTGCGTTTGAGGGGCACAGAACTCGGCGAACGGGTGAGCGGTCAAAGGTGGATTTAAGGCATGTCCCAAAAATCTACTTGAGGAGGAAGTCGGGGAGGGGAATGGTGCGGGCCTCGCGGTGTTTGGGATCGGCGATATGGTCGGCAGGATAGCCGCAGACGAGCATATGATAGGGATAGATGCCTTCGGGCAGGCTGAACTGCTCGCAGGCCACCTCGGGCTTAAAATGGCACACCCAGCACGTACCCAGGCCCTGCTCCTCGGCCTCCATCATCATCTGATCGCAGACGATCGAGGTGTCGATGGCACTGGAGTTCATCTGGTCATACGGGCGCACCCAAGCATCGTCGGTAACGCTGCAAATAAGAAAGATAAGCGGAGCCCCAAAGATGGACCCATCACGAGCAAACCGAGGCTGACAGGCAGCAGCTTTCTCCAGAAGCTCAGGCGTATCCAACACCATCACACGGGTTGGATGATTATTACAAGCAGAAGGAGCAATCCGCCCAGCCTCAACAATGGCATCCACCACAGCCTGCTCAACAGAACGATCCTCAAACAAACGACAAGAATACCGAGACCGAGCCAGATCCAAATAAGACATACAAGCCCTCCAACAAATTAATAACGAAATATAAGATAACCAAAGGTTACCCAGAGCAACATCCAGCCAAACGCTCAGCGCTGCCCAAAGTCATGGCTGATGCCACAGGCGCTTTCAACCAAAGCCACCATGCATTCCGCCTATTAGCCAAGGTTCCCAATGGTGGTACGCAAGGCGAAGGCCCGACACCTATTTACTTTCGAACGACTCTGCCGTGCAGCCGGAGTGAGAAAGCAAATAGGTGCCGGGCCTTCGCCGCCGGGACACGTACCCCCAATTAACTGTTCTTCATGACAATCGAATCCACGACATCGGCCACATTCTCGCAGCAGTCAGCGCAGTACTCCAGGAAGGCGTAGACGTCACGCCAGGCGATGACCTCAAGCGGATCCTTGCCGTTGACATGTAGGTTGCGCATGGCGTTGATGTAGAGCTCGTCGGCCTCGGACTCGATCGTGTTGATCTGGATGACGAGTTCGCGTAGGGTCTTGGACTTGCGGTAGTTGGGCAGCTCGACCATCAGGTCCTTCATGGCGCGGCAGGCGTCGGTCACCTTGTGGGCGATCACGATGGCATCGGGATGGATGCTCTGGATGTTGGTGAAGTAGACGCGCTGCACGACGCCCTCGATACGGTCGAGCACGGTGTCGAGCGAGCAGCTCATCAGGTCCAGGTCCTCGCGCTCAAGCGGGGTGATAAAGGCCGTGAGCAGGGCGTCCTCAAGCTCATGGTGCTTCTTGTCGGCCGCATGCTCGATCGCGTGCATCTTGTCGAGCATATCGTGAATCTTCGCGGGATCGAAGTTCTCGAAAATCTTGGTAAGCAGCTCGGCGGCCTGGACGGCGAGGTCGGCGCAGGCGACGTAGTTGTCAAAGTAGAACGAATCGGGTTTCTTTGCCATGAGTGGGTCCTTTCGAGGCGAAGACGGGTGGGCGAGGTATTACGGTCCGGATGGACGCTCGGTTTGGCTAGATGAACATCATGAACAGCTTGGCCATGACAAAGCTGATGAGTCCGCAGGCGGGGAAGGTGAAGAACCAGGTGAACATCATGTCCTTGACCACGCCGAAGTTGATGGCCGAAAGGCGCTTGACGGCGCCGACGCCCATGATGGCGCAGGTCTTGATGTGGGTGGAGGACACAGGGATACCGGTAAGGGTGGCAAGCAGCAGATTCGCGGCGCCTGCGAGGTCGGCGGAGAAGCCCTGATACTTCTCCAGCTTGACCATGCTCTGGCCGACGGACTTGATGATGCGCTCGCCGCCCACGCTGGTGCCGACGCCCATGGTGGCCGAGCACAGCAGCATGATCCAGATGGGGATGCCGGCATCGCCGACGCTCGTCTGGCCGTTGGCGAAGGCCACGCCTAAAAAGAGCACGCCGATGAACTTCTGTCCATCCTGCGCGCCATGCATAAAGCTCATGGCCGCGGCACTCGCGATCTGAGCGTATTTAAAGAAGACGTTGGCACGTCGCCTGTTGGCGGCGGCAAATAGAATCGAGACGAGTTTGCACAGGATCCAGCCCATGACAAAGCCCAGACCGATGGAGAGCGCCAGGCCGTAGATGACCTTCATCCATTCGTGGACGTTGACGCTGTTCGCGCCGCCGAGGGCGATGGCGGCGCCGGTCAGGCCGGCGATAAGGCTGTGGCTTTGCGAGGTGGGGATGCCAAAACGCGACGCTGTGGCGCCGTAGACGACGATGGAGAACAGCGCCGCGCACAGGCAGGCGAGCGCCATGGTGCTGTTTCCGCCAAAGTCGACGATATGTGAAATGGTGTTGGCGACGCTCGCGTTAAAGTGCGTCATGATGAGCACGCCCAAGAAGTTGAATGCGGCGCTCATGAGAATGGCGGCGCGGGCGGGCATGCAACGCGTGGTGACGCAGGTCGCGATGGCGTTGGGTGCGTCGGTCCATCCATTGACGAAGATGGCGCCGAGCGCGAGGATCACGGTGACGGCAAGGACTGGGTTCGACACAAGTTGGCCGAGGAAGGTTGAGAACGTTACGTCCATATATGGGCTTTCTCGAAGTTTGCAGACACGTTACAAAAACATGATAAATCGTATCACCTCCTGCTGGTTTCTTTACCGAGTTCTGATGGGAGAAGTGAATTTTTTGGCACTAAAATTGAATATAAGCCCTGTTGACCGCGGGTATTCTTTTTGCTAACACGCCATGAGGACACGTGTGCGCGCCCCAACACCCCAAAACCACAGTCTGTTCGCTTTACAACATGCAAACACGCGTTCGATAATAGGGGGCATGGAATATCGACAGACAGACGGCAAAACTCGGCGCGTGCACAAGCAGTATGTGGACGTCGTGGCTCGCATCCTCGCGGGCGGACAGGTCGTGCCGGTCACCGTCTGCTGGGTCGACGGCCGTTGTTTTACGATCGACGAAATTATCTCGACCACTGGGTTTGGCCTGATGGTCCACGGCATCCGTACGGCAACATATAAGGTGCGTTTTGGTGGGCACGCGACCGAGTTGTATCTGGAGGACCAGACGCGCGAGCGGGCGGACGGCTCGCAGGCGCACGTGATGCGTTGGTGGGTCTGGGCCTTTGATCGTACGCTTGAGGGCGAGCGCCGTAGGTAAGGACGTGCGGCATTCGGGTACAACGTGCGGCATTCGGGTACAATGACAGGAATCTTGTCACTTACGGCGCTGTCGTGCGCTTTTTGAAAGGACGAAGTATGAACGATATCCAGGGCTATCAGAACGGCCCCGTCGAGAGCGGCGCAAGTCGCGCCAAGGAGATGTCGCCGCGCGCGTACAATCTCGCCATGTCTGCCCTGATCTTCTTGGGCTTTTGCGCCATGGGCGCCGGCGCCTACTTTACGAGCACCATGTCGTTTGCGCGCATGATGATGAGCGGCGCCGCCTTGCCGCTGGTCTTTGGCTCGTTTATTTTGACCATCGTCGGCATGGTCATGATGCCGGCCGCCGCCAGCAAGCAGTCCGTGGGCCTGTCCCTTGTGGGCTACGTAATCTTTGCTAGTACCTTTGGCCTGACCGCGTCGTTTGGCCTTGCCAACTACGACCTGCCCACCATCAACACTGCCTTTATCGCCACGGCCGCCATCACCTTTGTCTTTGGCGCCTTGGGCGTGACGTTCCCCAAGTTTTTCCAGCGCGTATATGGCATCGGTTTTGGCATTCTGCTCGCCACTATTCTGGTTGAGATCGTGCTGATGTTCATGGGCGTCTCGCAGACCATCACCGACCTGATCGTGATCGTGGTGTTCGCCGGCTTTATTGGCTACGACACCTATGTTGCCACGACGGTGCCGCCCACGCTGCCCAATGCGGTGCTCATGGCATCCAACCTGTTCGTGGACATCATCAATGTGTTCCTGCGCATCCTGAACATCCTCGGTCGTCGCGATTAAAGCGCGGCATTGCGACGCTTCCTGCCGGACACAGTAAAACGATACGAAAGGCGGTCCTCCGGGGCCGTCTTTTTTGTGCGCGGCGGGGTATCATGGATGGGAAAAAGCCGATAGCGGCAGCGACAGGAAAGGTGGCCACGTATGGCAGATGTCGACAACAGGAACCGTAACCGCAGGTCTAACCGAGCGGGTCAGCCCAATCCCAAGCGCGAGGCGCGTGCCAAGGCCGCCGAGCGCCATGTGGCGACTGTGTCCGAGGCCTGCGCCAAGGACATTGAGCGTTCGCTTGCCGGCGTGCGCGAGTTCGATGGTATGCCTGCCGGCTTTGTCGCGGCGATGAAGGCCAAGACCCAGAAGGCAGCGGCTGCCGCTGCCGCGGAGCCGGTTGCTGAGGGTGTGGAGGCCGACGCTGCCGAGGTGGAGACTGCGGTCGAGCCCGAGGTGGCACCCGAGTCCACCGAGTCGGCTGACGAAGCCGAGTCCGCGCCCGCGGAGGAGGCTGCTCCGGTCCTGCCTGAGGTCACTGTGCTTGATGCCTCCGCTACGCAGGCAATCCTCGATAACGGCCGCGGCTATGCGCAGTTCTGCGATATGGCCGTGCTTGCCTTTGCCTCGTTCACCAACCCTGGCGGTGGCTACATCCAGGGCTACCTGGGCCAGGAGGCGACGCTCTGCGCCGATTCGTACCTGTACAACGTGCTCGACAAGCAGCGCAAGTGGTATGGCGAGAACCGCCGCCGCAATATCAACTGCGAGCTGTACCGTAATCGTGCGCTGGTGGTGCCCGCCGTGCGCTTCGACCGCAACCACGTGCACGCATACGCCGATGTGATCGTTGCCGCCGCACCCAACGTCAAGCGTGCCCGCCAGGAGTACCGCGTGAGTGACGACGCCCTGTTGGATGCCCTGCGCGACCGTATCCGCTTTGTCCTTGCCATCTGCGATGAGCTGGGTCGCGAGAAGCTCGTGCTGGGTGCTTGGGGCTGCGACAATAACGGCTTTGATGCCGAGGCTGTGGCAGAGCTCTTCCGCGAGGAGCTCGCATCGGGCGACTTTAAGGTCAAGCAGGTGTTCTTTGCCGTGCCTTCTACGCGCTGGGATGAGGACTTCGCCAAGTTTGAGCACGTGCTGGCAAGCTTCCCCGAGCGTAACGAGGAGTCCTATGCTCAGGTTGCTGCCCGCGCCGCGGCCGCCCGTGCCGCCGAGCAGGCTCAGGCCGCTGCCGAGGACGATGAGGATGACGACGACTGGCGCAAGTACCTGTAAACGGTGCGCGTGATGCGACATGCCGAGCCGACGGGGGCTGCTCCCGTCGGCTTTTTACTAAAGGAAGGGCTTACGATGAAAAACGTTCTGTGCTTTGGTGACAGCAACACCTATGGCTATGATCCGGCTGGTATGCGCGATGGCACCGCGGTGCGCTATGCGCAGGATGTGCGCTGGTGCGGCGTGACACAACGTGACCTGGGCGATGGCTGGCATGTGATTGAGGAGGGGCTCAACGGCCGCACGACGGTGCGCGACGATATGTGCCATCTGGACACTAACCTCAACGGCATTCGCGCGCTTCCGATGCTGCTCGAGGCCCATAAGCCGCTGGATGCCATTGTGATCATGCTGGGCACCAACGACTGCAAGACGGTCTTTAACGTGACAGCTTCCGATATCGCCCGTGGCGCCATGGCACTGATTCGCGCCGTCCGCGCGTTTCCGTGGACCGACGCTGCGCCTTGTCCGCGCATTCTGCTGATGGCTCCTATCAAGATCAAGCCGCAGATCGCCGATGTGTATATGACCGACTTTGACGAGCATTCCGTTGAGGCATCTGAGCATTTTGGCGAGTACTATGCGCACGTGGCCGAGCAGTTTGGCTGCGACTTTTTGAATGCCGCCGAGTTTGCCGAGCCGGGCGATATCGACTATCTGCATATGATGCCCGAAAGCCATGAGAGCTTGGGACATGCCGTGGCAGCCAAGCTCAAAGAGATGCTCGGTGAGTAGCGCGACCCCAAGCCACCACAAAGGTACCTTTGCGGTGGCTTGATTCGTCTGTTTGTCTTGATCTGTAACAGTTGTAAGGCCGAAAACGGGCTAGATGTTACAGATTGAGATTATTTAGGTCGATATCGGTCGTTTGTCTCGATCTGTAACATCTAGGGTCGATTTTGCCGAGTTACTGTTACAGATCGAGATTATCTTCTCAGCGGAATTTGAATGTCTCGATCTGTAACAGGTGGGCCGAAAAATGGACTCTAACTGTTACAGATCGAGATGTTTGTGGGAACCACCGTAAAGGTGCCTGTCCCCTTTGCGGTGGTTTTGGGCTGCGAATCTTAATACTGCCACATGTGGTTGACGGGGCCGGAACCTTTGCCCATGTCAAAGCCGGCAGCGAGAGCGCCGGTTAGGTAGGCTTTGCCGGCGTTGACGGCGTCGGCAAGTTCCATGCCCTGGGCCAGCGCGCAGGCGATGGCGGACGAAAGCGTACAGCCGGTGCCATGTGTGTTGTCGGTCTCGATGCGCTTGTGGCGGAACCACGTGGTGAGCGGATCGCCCAGGTGGTTACCCTCGTCATCGAGCGGCGCGGGCTCTGCGAGCACATCGTTGGCCTCGTTGACAAAATGCCCGCCCTTAACGAGGGATGCGCAGCCAAAGCGGCGAGTGAGGAGCATGGCGGCGTTTTGTTGCGTGCGCTCGGAATCGACTTCGTAGTCGAGCAGCGCCATGGCCTCGGGAATGTTGGGCGTGATGACGGTTGCCAACGGGAACAGGCGGCGGGTGAGTGCCTCAGCGGCATCCTCGGCAATGAGGCGAGCGCCCGAAGTGGCGACCATAACGGGGTCGACGACCACGTTCGTTGCGTTCCAGGCGCTCAAGCGGTCGGCGATGACATCGATAATCTCGACAGAAGAAACCATGCCGATCTTGACGGCGCTCGGGCGAATATCGTCAAAGACGGCGTCAATTTGCGCAGCGACGATATCAGGGGAGATATTCTGCACGGCGGTGACACCGAGCGTGTTTTGTGCGGTGATGGCTGTAATGGCCGTCTCGGCATACAGGCGGTGCGCCGTGATGGTCTTGATGTCGGCCTGAATGCCGGCACCGCCGCTGGAATCGGATCCCGCGATGGATAGAACGGCGGGTACCTTACTGCGATCCATGTTCGCTCCCTTGTCCGGTCGGATTCAAATGGGTCTTTTACCCCGCATTATAAAGATGCCCGGGCCGGCTGTATTCCGAACCCGGGCGGGCGATGCAATCTTTACGCAAATGTAAGCAAATGCTCACATGTCAACAATTGACGGACGTTGGTATGGAGAAATAAGCGATTTCGAGACTAGGCTAATCCTCCATGCCCAGGTCGATCGTCGTGCCTTCGAACACCTTGTTAACGGTGCGGACGGCGCACATCTTGCCGCACATGGTGCAGGTGCCCTCGGTGGCGGCGGGGGATTCTTCGTAGCGTTTCTTGCCGGTGACCGGGTCGAGAGCACACTTCCACATGGCATCCCAGTCGAGCTTGCGGCGTGCCTGGCCCATCTTGTCGTCCATGTCGCGGGCGTGCGGCACCTTCTTGGCGATATCGGCGGCGTGCGCGGCAATCTTAGTGGCCATGAGGCCATCGAGCACGTCCTGGGCGTTGGGCAGGCACAGGTGCTCGGCCGGCGTCACGTAGCACAGGAAGTCGGCACCGGAGCTGGCGGAGATGGCGCCGCCGATGGCAGCGGTGATGTGGTCGTAACCCACGCCGATATCGGTCACCAGCGGCCCGAGCACATAGAACGGGGCATTGTGGCACAGGCGCTTCTGCAGTTTCATGTTGGCGGCGATCTCGTCGAGCGCCATGTGACCCGGGCCCTCGACCATGACCTGGACGCCGGCGGCCCAAGCGCGCTTGCACAGCTTGCCCAGCTCGATCATCTCAGCGGTCTCGGTGGCATCGTTGGAGTCGTAGAGGCAGCCCGGGCGGCAGGAGTCGCCGAGCGAAATCGTCACGTCGTACTCGTGGCAAATCTCGAGCAGCTCGTCAAAGTACTCGTAGAAGGGGTTTTCGTTGCCGGTGACCTCCATCCAGCCAAACAGCAGCGAGCCGCCGCGACTGACGATGTTCATCAGGCGGCCGGTCTCCTTAAAGGTCTTGGTGACCGACTTGTTGATGCCGCAGTGGATGGTCATAAAGTCCACGCCGTCCTCGGCGTGCGCGCGCACGACCTCGAACAGGTCATCCTTGGTAAGCTTGACCAGCGGCTTTTCCATGTAGCCGATGGCGTCGTACATGGGGACGGTGCCCACCATGAGCGGCGTCTCGTCGATGAGCTGCTGGCGGAACTGGCGCGTCTTGCCCGAGTTGGAAAGGTCCATGATGGCGTCGGCGCCAAAGTCCTCGGCGATCTTGACCTTCTTCCATTCCTCGGCGGCATCGGCTTTATCGCCCGAGATGCCCAGGTTGACGTTGACCTTAGTAGACAGGCCCTCGCCGACACCAAAGGCGCGCATGCCTTTTTTGATGTGCACGATGTTGGCGGGAATGGCGATGCGGCCGTCGGCCACGCGCTCGCGGATGTACTCGGGGTCGCGATGCTCGCGCTCGGCGACTTCCTTCATCTGCGGCGTGATCTGCCCGGCGCGGGCGAAGTCGATTTGCGTGACGAGCTTGGGCTCGGTCTGTGTGCTCATTGGCACGGCTCCCTTCGTTGGCATTACCCATATCAGGTTTGCGGGTCAGGGCGGGCGCGCCCAGTCTCAGCCTGCCGTCCTGTCCTGCAAGCTCCCCGTTTATGTAATGGGCTCAAGTATAGCTCGAATGGGTACGATTGGCCTAACGAGCGTGCCTGTGGGGAGGCGAACATGGAAGACAAGCATCTATATCGAGAGACGCAATGGGATGTATCGGCCGAGGAAAGCCGTGCGCACCATGGCCTTGTCGCGATTGGTTTTGCGGTGCTTGCCGTGCTGGTGATTGCCTTTTGTATCTGGACGTTTGGCGGTCACGGCGGCGCTGCATGGGAGTTCGAGGCCGACGATGCCCTGCCGATCATGACAGTGAAGGTTACGGGCGGCAATACCGTTGCCGCGCCGGGCGACTATTGGTATTCGCGCGATGGATTTGTCCAGCTTCAGCTGAGCGGTGGGTCTATTCCTGGTGAGGAAATCGAACGCGTGACGTATGATGCGGCGCTCAAAACGCTGACGGTGAAGCTCAAGAATCAGGGCGACGTGCCTACGACTATGGATATCGCGCTGACGGAATGGCGCTTGGAGCCCCCGACGGGTGTTGCGGTGTCCGAGGTGGAGCATGTCAAGATTACCTATCAGGACGGCTCGACAAACGAAGTTGCCAAAGCCGACGGCTTGGCGGAATAGACGCCGTGCCTGGGCAGCACATTCAAAAGTAGCGGTGGTCCTACAAGGTCTGTTCGTTCAGGAAGACCAAAGTGTTCTTATTTGAAAGCTCGGGAAAGTGACGATAACCAACGTCAAACGCGGTGAGCCCGCTTACATCCTCGAGCTTGTTTTCTGCCATCCAGCGCACCATGGAACCACGTGCCTTTTTGCTGGCGGTCGAGCGCTGGATGGGCTTGCCGTTGCGGATGCCTTCGCCAAAGAGGCACGTGACGACCGTGGCGTCGCCCGCGAGATGGGGCAGAACGGCTTTGGCGTACTCTACGCTGGCGAGGTTGACGATCGTGGTGTTTGAGCCTGCCGGGGCGATAGCCCGCGCGAGCTTGTCGCTCCAAAACGCATAGAGGTCTCGGGCATCGTCAACGGCGAGCTTCGCGCCCATCTCCAGCCGATATGGTTCGACGGCATGAAAGGGGCGAACGCACCCGTAGAGGCCAGAGAGGATCCACAGGTGGCTTTGCAGCCATGCGAACTGCGCGGAATCCATCACCTCGGGCGCCATGCTCTGGTATTGAATGCCGTGGTAGGACATGACGGCAGGGGAGAGGTGACAGGCGAGTGCGGGATTGTCGAGATCGCCGTTTTTCAGGATGGGCCCGAACTCATGCAGGGTGTTGAGGCAAGGCCCCAGCAGTTTGTCACTCACGTTCCATAGCGCCTGCAGGCCGCCGCTGCCTTCATTCCGCTCGATATCTAGCAGTGCGCGGTGGAGGCGAGCCGTCTCGCGCGCAAAGGGTGGGATGCCCAGGACTTCAAAAGCATCTTGGGCCGCGCGCATCTGCTTGGCGGGCGAAATGACGACCTGCAGCATGGACTCTCCTCTGCCAAAAAGGAAGTTGCGGTGGAATACGGTCTGTTTTGGCCGTTTATGGGCCAGGTTAGTCTGTATTTCACCGCAACTGATGAAGGGTTGGTTACGCGCGCTCGATGAAGGCCTTGTAGCCGCGATAGGCCTCGTAGATATCGGCCTTGTTAGCGACCTCCCACAGGGCGTGCATGGACAGGACGGCAACGCCAGAGTCGATGACGTTCATGCCGTACTTAGCCATGATGTATGCGATGGTGCCGCCGCCGCCCGCGTTGACGCGACCGAGCTCGCAGGTCTGGAAGTCCACGCCGGCCTCGTCCATGATGTCGCGGATGAGGGCCACATACTCGGCGTCGGCGTCGTTAGAGCCGCCCTTGCCGCGGCTGCCCGTGTACTTGTTAAAGCACAGGCCGCGACCCATAAAGGCTGCGTTCTTGGTTTCGAACTTGCCGGCGTAGCCCGGGTCGAAGCCGGCGGACACGTCGGAGGAGAGCATGCGGCTGCGGGCGAGCGCGCGGCGCAGGGCCAGCGGGCTATCCTCGCCGGCGAGCGTCATGATCTCGGCGACGGTGTTCTCGAAGAAGCGGCTCGTCATACCGGTGGCACCCACGGAGCCGATCTCCTCCTTATCGACGATGAGCGTGATGCTCGTACGCTCGACATTGGCCACATTGATCTGGGCGAGCATGGAGGGGTAGGCGCAGACGCGGTCGTCGTGGCCATAGCCCAAAATCATGGAGCGGTCGAGGCCCATGTCGCGGGCGGGGCCGGCGGGCACGACCTCTATCTCGGCGGAGAGGAAGTCCTCCTCCTCGACGTCGTACTGCTCCTTGAGGATATCCAGGAACATCTGCTTGACGGGCTCCTTGGGAGCGTCCTTGTCGTCCTCGTTAAACTTGACGGGGCGGCCGCCCACGATCACGTCGAGGATCTCGGCGTCGACGGCGTCCTTGGCGGGCTTGGCCATCTGCTCACTCGAGAGGTGGATCAGCAGGTCGGAGATGGTAAAGACCGGGTCATCCGCCTTGTCGCCGATGTTGATGTCGACGGTGGTGCCGTCCTTTTTGCAGATGACGCCCACGAGTGCGAGCGGGGAGGCTACCCAGTGGTAGCTCTTGACGCCGCCGTAGTAGTGCGTGTCGAGGTAGGCCATGTCGCCGGCCTCGAAGGCGGGGTTTTGCTTGAGGTCCAGGCGCGGCGAGTCCACGTGGGCGCCCAGGATGTTAAAGCCCTGCTCGAGCGGGGCGGTTCCCAGGTTGACGAGCATAAGGTCCTTGCCGTGGTTGGCGGCGTACACCTTGTCGCCGGCCTTGAGCGCGCGGCCCTCGGCGATCACGGTCTCCAGATTGACGTAGCCCGCCTCCTCGGCCATCTTGATACCGGCCTTGACGCACAGGCGCTCGGTCTTGTTCTCACTCAAAAACTGCTTATAGCCGCGGCAAAGCTCCTCGAGCTCCTCGATCTGCTGTGGCGTGTACTTTTTCCATGCGCTGGGACGCTCCATGACGCAGGCTCCTTTCGGATCGATCGTGCTGGTTGATGTACCGTGAGCCATCGTATCACGCGCGGGCCCGCGGCGGCAGGGAAGCCTGATGTGCGGTGGCCGCGGGGCGGGGAGCGTGTAAACTGGTGTGAGCAAACCGTGCCCAGCCCAAAGCGAGGTATTCAATATGTCTGAAAAGCGCCGTACCTTTGCCGTCATCGACGGCAACTCGCTCATGCATCGCGCCTTCCACGCCGTGCCGCCGACCATGAACGCGCCGGACGGTCGCCCCACCAACGCGATCTTTGGTTTTCTGAACATGTTCCTCAAGATGATCGATGCCTTTAATCCCGACGGCGTTGTCGTGGCGTTTGACAAGGGCAAGCCGCGCGTGCGTATGGAGATGCTGCCGCAGTACAAGGCGCAGCGCCCGCCCATGGACCCCGACCTGCACGCGCAGTTCCCCATGATCAAGGAGCTGCTCGCCGCGCTCAACGTGCCCATTTTGCAGTCCGAGGGCTGGGAAGGCGACGATATCCTGGGAACCATGGCGCGCCTGGGCGAGCAGGCCGGCTGTGACATGCTGCTGGTGACCGGTGATCGCGATATGTATCAGCTCGTGACCGAGCACGTCAACGTGGTCTCGACCCGCAAGGGCCTGTCCGACGTGGCGATCATGACGCCCGAGAGCGTGGACGATCTGTATCACGGCATCACGCCGGCGCTCGTGCCCGATTTTTACGGCCTGAAGGGCGATACGTCCGATAACATCCCCGGCGTGCCGGGCATCGGCCCCAAAAAGGCGAGCGCGCTCATCGCTCAGTACGGCAGCTTGGACGAGGTCATCGCACACGCCGATGAGGTCAAGGGCAAGATGGGCGAAAACCTGCGCGCACACATCGACGACGCGCTGCTGAGCCGTAAGGTGGCGACCATCCGCACCGATGCACCCGTTGAGCTCGATTTTGAGGCGACGTCCTTCCCGGCGTTTTCCGCCGATGAGGTTTCCGCGGCGCTGGGCACGCTTGGTATCACCGCCATGCAGAACCGTTTCTTGGCGCTGATCGGCGGCGAGGGCGGGGCAGCTGCCAGCACGTTTGAGATTCCCGCCGTTTTGCGCGCAGCCGCCGGCGATGCTGGCGCGCTTGGTGCCGTTGCGGCTGAGGTCTCCCGCGTGATTGATGCCGGCGAGTGGGTCGCCGCCGTGGTGGACGATGACAAGGAAGAGGGCGCGCTCTTTGGGCTGACGCGCACGCTGTGGTTGGCGACGTCCAAGGGCCTGTTTGCGCTCGAGGAGGGCGACAGTGGTGCGGCGGCTGAGGTTGAGGGCTTCAACTTCGCCCACGGCGTGATTGCCGGCGTGCTCGCGCGTCTGTTTATGGAAGGCCGTGTGGCGAGCCCGGATATGAAGGCGCTGCTGCACGAGCTTTCGCCCATCGATTCTTCCGAGCCCGAGCTCATGGATCCGCTCGCTGCCGATTCCACGCGTATCTTCGATACCGTGGTCGCTGCCTATCTGCTGGATTCCGATCGCTCCGAGTTTGACGAGGTGTATCTGGCCGATACGTATCTGCAGATGGCGCTGCCTGCGGCGCGCGGCGCAGAGGGTGCTGGCGAGGACGCTCCTGCGCCCGCCGCTCGCACGGCGGCCTTGACGCTGGCGCTGGTTGCACCGCTGCGTGACCGCATGGCCCGCGAGAACGCCGCCAACGTGTTCGATGGGATCGAGATGCCGCTCGTGCCGGTGCTTGCCAAGATGGAGCGCGCGGGCATGCTCGTGGACCCCGACCGCCTGCACAGTCTGTCCGAGGGCCTGGCGACCCAGATTGCCGATGTCGAGCGCAGCATTCGCGACCTGGCCGGCGACGAGACCTTTAACATCGGCAGCCCCATGCAACTCTCGCACGTGCTGTTTGATGTTATGGGACTTCCGACCAAGGGCCTCAAAAAGACCAAGCGCGGCTACTATTCGACCAACGCCAAGGTGCTGAGCGACCTTGCCCGCGACCACGAGATCGTGCGCCTGATTTTGGACTGGCGTGAGAAGTCCAAGATTAAGTCGACCTATCTGGACACGCTGGGCCCGCTGCGCCGTGGTGACGGGCGTGTGCACACCACGTACAACCAGACCATCACCGCGACGGGGCGTTTGTCTTCGAGCGACCCGAACCTTCAGAACATCCCGACGCGCTCGGAGCTGGGCCGTACTGTCAAGACGGCGTTTTCGGCAGGCGAGGGAAGCGTCTTTTTGGCGGTGGACTACTCGCAGATCGAGCTGCGTCTGCTGGCGCATCTCTCTGGTGACGAGCATCTGGTGCGCGCCTTTAACGAGGGCGAGGACTTCCATGCCGAGACGGCCGCGCGCGTGTTTGGCGTGCCGGTGTCCGAGGTGACGCCCGACCTGCGCAGCCGCGCCAAGGCCGTGAACTTTGGCATCGTGTATGGTCAGCAGGCTTACGGCCTATCGCAGTCGCTGCATATCTCGATGGCCGAGGCACGCGACATGATCGACCGCTACTACGAGGCCTACCCGGGTGTGCGTACGTTCCTCGACAACGTGGTGGCACGTGCCAAGCAGACGGGCTATGCCGAGACCATGTATGGCCGCAGGCGCCATATTCCGGAGCTCAAGGCCAAAAACCCGCAACTCCGCGGCTTTGGCGAGCGCACGGCCATGAACCACCCCATGCAGGGCACCGCCGCCGACATCATCAAAATCGCGATGGCCCGCGTAAGTCGCCGCCTAGAAGAAGAGGGCTTTGCCGCCCACATGATCCTGCAGGTACACGACGAACTGGACTTTGAGTGCCCCGTCGACGAAGTCGAGCGCCTCACCGCTATGGTCCGCGACGTCATGGAGCACGTAGTAGACCTCCGCGTACCGTTGATCGCCGAAGCAAGCACCGGCATAACCTGGGCCGACGCGAAATAGGAAAGCGCTCGGTAAGGCAAGCTCGCCCAAGACGCAAGCCCCCACATACTTAAGATTTGGGACAAACACTACTGATTAATTTGTCCCACAGTAACCAAAGCAGAGGGGAGCCCCTTCCAACAAGGAGCTCCCCTCTGCTCAAATCATTTCAGCTAAGTATCTAGACACTCAAGACGCCATCTTGGCGGCAGGTAAGTAAACCTAGGGCCTGGCCGGGCGGCACGGGCTAACTTTTCGTAGATTCCGCACGCAAAGAAAGCCACTTAATGTGGCTTTCGTCTTGCGCAGGACCTGACCGAGCGAAAAGTTAACCCGTGCCGCCCGGCCAGGCCCGATGGGACGGCTAACGAGCCGCCAAGATGGCGTCGATGAGCGTCAGTACGCCCCCGTCGTTGTTGCTCGGAATGCGCCACTTAGCATGCGCGTTCATATGCTCCTCAGCATTGTCCACGATATAGCTGTGACCGACGCGCTCCAGCATGGGGATATCGTTGTAGGTGTCGCCCACGGCGGCGGCATCGGCGATATCGATGCCGAGCTGCTCACACAGGTGCGCGACGCCCGAACCCTTGTCGACGCCCAGGTTCATAAAGTCGATCCACTCGCGGCCGGCATTGGTGACGTAGAGCTTGTCCGAGAACTCGGGGCTATAGTCCTCGCGAAATGCGGGCTCGGCGTCGTAGCCGGGGAAAAAGATCGAGATCTTATTGGACTCGATATCAAGGCCCTCAAAGCTATCGACGTAGTTGATCGTGTTGTAGTACACGCTGATCTCGTCGTGGTACTGATGGTCGCGGGCGAGCACATAGAACTCGTCGTAGCAGCACAAGACGGGAACGGCACGCGGGTCCTCCGAGGCACGGGCGAGCACCTGCTGATACAGCGCCACATCGATGTTGCTCTTATAGATATAGCTGCCGCGATAGATGACGCAGGCTCCGTTGTCGGGACAAAAAGCAAGGCGGTTCTTAATGCTCTCGAACATTTCCTCGAGTTTGGGGGCGGGGCGTCCGCTGGCGGGGCAGAATACAATGCCTGCGTCGGCGAGCTTGTCCAGGCGCTCATCAAGACCCTGCGGCAACACGCGCTTGTCGGTGAGCAGCGTCTTGTCCATGTCGACGGCGAGAATCTTAATGCTTCCGATATTGGTGTCCGATTCGTAAGTTTGCATAAAAGCGCGCCTTTCGTTTCGAAATTGTTTCAGACGTTATAACCATCAACCAGTAACTGAGCGTATTGTCGCAGGAACGGAGCGTATTTGCACCACGCTTCACAAAGTAATGAAAAAACTTTTCAGAAATTTGAATTTGTCGCTTGTGCTGCGGGCACTTTAGCGTAATATAGCGACCATCGAAAACGGAGACGGAAATACAACCGCTTACCGAAGAAAAGGTACCGTTTACGATATTAGAATTGCGCCCGGCGATAGGTGAAAGGAGAGGCAGATGCAGTTCGTAAAGATCATCACCACTGCAGATAATGCCATCCGACGCCAGCGCGCAATTTCCCGACGACGATAACAATCGTCTCTGTTCGTATGGGGTGAAATGCCCCAACAGAGTCATTTTGAGGTCGTTGGGTTTTAGCACGATATAAACGCATGTTTCTAGAGCATGCTGTGCTGCTTTTTGCTATTTAACCTGATATTGCACGGTTTTTTGACCTCGAAATGACTTGCAACTGACCGATGTTCTAACTAGCTACCAAGGGCGAAAGGAAACAGCCATGAGCAAGGAAAAAGTCGTTCTCGCATATTCCGGTGGTCTTGATACATCCGTATGTGTCAAGTGGCTCCAGGACGAGAAGAATCTCGATGTCGTTTGCGTCTGCGGCAACGTGGGCCAGGAGGAGACCGGCTTGGATGCCAAGAAGCAGAAGGCGCTTGACCTGGGCGTTCTCGATTGCCAGGTGCTCGACCTGCGCGACGAGTTCTCCGATGAGTTCCTGACTAAGGCCATCGCCGCAAACTCCATGTACGAGAACAAGTACCCGCTGCTCTCCGCGCTGTCTCGCCCGCTGCTCGCCAAGAAGCTTGTCGAGGTCGCTCACGAGTTTGGCGCGACCTACGTCGCCCACGGCTGCACCGGCAAGGGTAACGACCAGGTTCGTTTTGAGGCTGCCGTCAAGGCCCTCGACCCCGAGCTTAAGGTTATCGCCCCGGTTCGCGAGTGGGATCTGAAGTGCCGTCCCGATGAGGTTGCCTATGCTCACGCCCACAACGTGCCGGTTCCCGAGGGCGCCAACGACAACCCCTATTCCATCGACGACAACCTGTGGGGTCGCGCCATCGAGTGCGGTCACCTGGAGGATCCCTGGAACGAGCCGCTCGACGACGCCTGGGTTATGACCAAGAACCCCGAGGACACGCCGGACACCCCGACCTGCACCGAGATTGAGTTTGAGGCGGGCAAGCCCGTCGCCGTCGATGGCAAGAAGATGAAACTCTCCGAGATCGTCATCGCCCTCAACAAGATTTCGGGTGACAACGGCTTTGGCCGTCTCGACCTGGTCGAGGATCGTCTGGTGGGCCTCAAGAGTCGCGAGTGCTACGAGGTTCCTGGCGCCCTGACGCTCATCACCGCCCACAAGGCGCTCGAGGACATCTGCGTCGAGGGCGACCTGCTCAAGACCAAGATTAAGCTCGAGCAGGATTGGGCCACCGCCGTGTACAACGGCCAGTGGTACAGCCCGCTCAAAAACGCGCTCGATGCCTTTATGGCCGACACCCAGAAGTTCGTGACCGGCACCGTCCGTCTGAAGTTCTTTAAGGGCAACTGCCATGTCGTCGGCCGCAAGAGCCCGTTTAGCCTGTATGACTACGGTCTGGCTACCTACGACCGCGACACTACGTTTGACGAGAAGGCCAGCGCCGGCTTTATCGAGATCGATACGCTGTCGCTCAAGACGTGGGCTAAGGTCCAGGGCCCCAGCTCTGCTGCCGCCCAGGCCTAGCGCCTCCTTCCTTTGGTATCCGCGCGGCCCATCCGCGTGATACATAACGGGCGCATGGGGTCCCTACCTTTCGTTATGCTTGCTGACACTTCTTAACATCGGTGGCCCCTACGTTCCGCCCGCATATATGATGCCGCGTCTGCGGCTGAGTCCGAGCCCCGCCGGGGTTGTCCGGCGGGGCTCCTCCTATCAATTTGACGGCCCTGCGCCTATATATATGGGGAGTATCCATTATGTTCAATGCTATCGCGCATGCTTTACTTGCCCTCGCGCCCGAGTTCGATGCTGCAAAGGTCGAGGACGTTCCTATGAGCCTAAAGGCCTGGATCGATGGTTCGCAGGGCAACATTCGGAGGGAGACGTTGGGCGCCAAGTGCATGGCGCGTCACTTCTTTGCAAATTAGCTATATGGCCTCGCACATGGTGGGGAATATACAAAACTAGCGGTTGAGAAATCGCTTTAGCGACAGGGCGCATTGCTTTGGGCGCTTGTTTTGGGATTTGATGAAAGGGGACGGTTCCATGGCTCTTTGGGGCGGTCGTTTTGAGGCAGGCGTGGCCGAGGTCACGCAGGAGTTTGGCGCGTCGTTGCCGGTTGACAAACATCTCTATAAGCAGGATATCGCCGGATCTAAGGCACATGCCAAGATGCTGGCGGCCCAGGGCATTATCAGCGCCGAGGACGAGCAGGCGATTGCCGAGGGCCTGACCGGAATCGAACAGGATATCGATGCCGGCAACTTCACCTTTGATATCAACGACGAGGACATTCATATGTCCATCGAAAGCGAGCTGACGCGTCGTATCGGCGAGGCTGGCAAACGCTTGCATACTGGGCGTTCGCGCAACGACCAGGTGGCGACCGATACGCGCCTGGGCGTCAAGGCGCTGGCCAAGGAGCTCATGGAGGCCAATCTTGAGCTGCGCCATGTGCTGGTGGATGCGGCCAAGAAGTACGACAAGGTGATTCTTCCGGGCTACACGCATATGCAGCACGCTCAGCCCGTGCTGCTCTCGCATCATCTGCTGGCGTATTCCTGGATGTTCGCGCGCGACTTTACGCGCCTGAAGGCCGCCTTTGATGCCGCCGACAACTGCCCGCTGGGTGCTGCCGCGCTTGCCGGTACGAGCTATCCGCTCGATCGCCAGATGACGGCTGCCGAACTTGGCTTTGCGGGCGTGATTCCCAACTCGCTCGATGCGGTTTCCGACCGTGATTTCCTGCTCGATCTGCATTACGCCGGATCCGTCATGGCGATGCACCTGTCGCGTCTTTCCGAGGAGATCGTGCTGTGGTCGAGCTCCGAATTTGGCTTTATCACGCTTTCAGACTCCTACTCCACCGGCTCGTCCATCATGCCGCAGAAGAAGAATCCCGACTTTGCCGAGCTTATCCGCGGTAAGAGCGGTCGCGTGTACGGCAACCTGGTGCAGCTGCTGGTGACCATGAAGGGCCTGCCGCTCGCTTATAACAAGGACTTGCAGGAGGACAAGGAGGGCGCGCTCGATACCGCTCACACGCTCATGCAGTGCCTGTCCGTTATGGCCGGAATGATTTCGACCTGGACCGTCAACGAGGATGCCATGGCGCGCGAGTGTGGTGTGGGCCACTTGGCAGCCACTGATGTTGCCGATTACCTGGCAAAGCGCGGCCTGCCGTTCCGCGAGGCACATGCCGTGGTGGGTCATCTTGTCCTGATGTGTGAGAAGCGCGGCTGCAATCTTGAGGACCTGCCGTTTGAGGTGTTTCAGGAGGCAAGTCCGCTCTTTGAGCGCGACATTACCGAGGCACTCGACATCCCGTCGATTGTCGCCGCGCGCACGACCGAGGGTGGTACCGCCCCTGCTGCCGTTGCCGTGCAGTTGGGAAGCGCCGAGGCGCAGCTCGCGGCCGATGAGGGTGTGTTTGGCTCGTTATCCAAGGTCGTCGAGATGGGCCACGGAGCTAATTAGCTTATTGGATGCGTCTGTCTGGTGTGTTCATCATATTTTGCCTTTACGGGTGCCCGCTATGGTGGGCACCCGTTTTGTTATAGAGAAGGAAGGAGCTTGTCGAGAACTTCTGTAGGACATTTGCGCAGGTTGTGAAGGGGGTGCGTTCACGGGCGACAATCGACCGCCCGTTCTGTTCGTTGCAGTTGAAAGTGGGACGGATGGTACTCTAGTCGGGCTTCGAAACAGAAGTGACACATATGGAGCGCTTTAATAAATAATAACGCTTCAATAAACGGCTTTTTGTTTAACTGCAGCTAGAACTCTGTTACGATGCAGTCCAGGCGGGTGCCGGAATGGGACTTGGGCACGCGCGAACCTACTTGAAAGGCTACCTTATGGCTATCGAGAAGACCTTCATCATGATTAAGCCCGACGCCGTGCGCGATCGCAAGATCGGCGAGATCGTTGCTCGCATTGAGCGCAGCGGCCTTGTTATCGAGCGCATGGAGATGACCACGCTCGAGCGCGCTACCGTCGAGGAGCACTACGCCCATCTGGCCGACAAGCCCTTCTTTGGCGGTCTCTGCGACTTTATGACGAGCGGTCCGGTCGTCAAGATGGTCGTTTCCGGCCTCTCCGCTGTCTCCAAGATGCGCACCCTTATGGGCGCCACCAACCCGCTTGATGCTGCCCCCGGCACCATTCGCGGCGACTTTGCTGTCGATGTCAACGCCAACGTGATCCACGGCTCCGACTGCCTGGAGAACGCCGAGATCGAGATCAAGCGCTTTTTTGGCTAAACCAGCTTTGACTCCTTAAAGCTGTTAGCGTGTGGCTTGGGCGCCGCGGAACTTCATCCGCGGCGCCCTTTTTATTCCAGTAGACTTTTGGTAAACCCCCACAAATCTACTAAAGAGCCCCCGTCCGGATGTTTCTTCCGGGCGGGGGCTGGCGTTAGCGTCGTATGGCTTTGTGAATCTTTAGGCCTCGTCGACGATCTTAAGGCCGCGCGTGTGGTCGATCTCGTTGAGGAGGTTAACGCGACGCTCGTGACGGCCGCCCTCAAACTCGGCGTCGAGCCACTCGTCGACGATCATCTTGGCGAGCTCGGAGCCAACGACGCGGGCGCCAAAGGCGAGCACGTTGGTGTTGTTGTGCATGCGCGAGAGCTTGGCGCTGAAGGGCTCGGAGCACACGACGGCGCGTACGCCCTCGACCTTGTTGGCAGCCAGGCTGATCCCGACGCCGGTGCCGCAGATCAGGATACCCAGGTCAACGTCGCCGTTGGCAACGGCCTTGCCCACTTTGTAACCGGCGATGGGGTAGTCGAAGCTCTCGGAGGTGTCGGTGCCAAAGTTCACGACCTCGCAGCCGCGCTCCTTCAGGTGCTCGGAAATGATGTTCTTGAGCTCGACGGCGGCGTGGTCGTTACCGATACCGATCTTCATGGATGGTTCCTCTCTGGTCTGTGCGGCGCAAATGCTAAAGGTGTTTACCGCGTTCGACTGCATGATAGCGCGACTTTTGCGTAAACGCTCGGGCGTTTTTTGGTCAAACGCTTTAGCAGGCAACAAGACCGGCCTCTCATGAATAATGCCGCCAATTTGTGCTTGAGCGCCGTCCGCCGGAACCGTGGTTGCGGTTTTTGATGCATTGTTATCAAATAAAGGAGCCAACTTTTTTGAAAGTCCAGCCCGTTATGCAAGCAGGAGATACCTATGCCTACCGATTCCATCCGTGATGCCGCGTTTTGCGATGTTTTGAACCGCGAGCTTGTCTGTGCACTCGGCTGCACCGAGCCCATTGCCGTTGCCTATGCAGCGGCGCTGGCGAGCCAGACGCTCGGTTGCGAACCCGATCATATGGATGTTGCCTGCTCGGGCAACATTATCAAGAACGTTAAGAGCGTGACCGTGCCCAACTCGGGCGGTATGCACGGTATTGAAGCCGCGGCCGTGCTGGGTGCCGTGGGCGGCGACGCTAAGAGCGCGCTCGAGGTGCTCGAGAGCGTTAACGATGAAGACCGCGCTCGCGTGGCCGAGCTCCTCGCCGACGCCGGCTACTGCGATGTGTCGCTTGTCGAGGGTGTGCCCAACCTCTACATCAAGGTGACTGCGACGGCCGGGGGCCATACCGCGGTCGTCGAGATTACCGATCACCACACTAATGTCACGTGCCATACGCTCGATGGTATTCCGGTATGCGGCAAGTCGGCGGGGGAGTGCGCCGCCTGCGCCGAGCGCGTGGTGGCCGAGCGTGCGGCAGATAACGCCGACACGCCCATGTCCATTGATTCCATCATCGACTTTATCGAGGACGGTGACATTGAGGGCGCCCGCGCTGCCGTTGAGCGTCAGATTGAGCTGAATGGCGCAATCAGTGCCGAGGGCCTTGCGCACGCTTGGGGCGCCGAGGTGGGTCGTACGCTGCTGGGTGCTCGTGCCGATGACGTCGCCTGCCGTGCCCGTGCCCGTGCGGCCGCCGGGTCCGACGCCCGCATGAACGGTTGCGCGCTGCCGGTCGCCATTGTGTGCGGCTCGGGCAATCAGGGCATTACCTGCGCACTGCCCGTCATGGAGTATGCCGAGTACCTGCGCTGCGACCACGAGCGCCTGGTGCGCGCCGTGATGCTGTCCGATCTTATCGCCGTGCATATCAAGAGCTATATTGGTGCGCTCTCGGCGTTTTGCGGTGCTATTTGCGCTGCGTGCGGTGCCGGTGCTGCGATTACCTGGCTGTGCGGTGGCACGCGCGAGCAGATTGGCGCGACGGTTTCGAACACGCTCGGTAACGTTGGCGGCATCGTGTGCGATGGCGCCAAGGCGAGCTGTGCCGCCAAGATCTCGGCTGCCGTCGATGCAGCGATCCTGGGCCATGATATGGCCATGCAGGGTCGCGGCTTCCGCGCCGGCGAGGGCCTGATCCAAGATACCGTTGAGCAGACAATCGCCAGTATGGGCTACGTAGGCCGCGTGGGCATGAAGGACACCGACGTCGAGATCCTCAACATCATGATCGGCAAGACTCGAGTCTGTTAGGACAACTCTTCCGCTACTTGGTGTTCGTAGAAGGCTTCTACTACGGCGTTAAAGTCGCGGGCGAAGCCTTCCATGGTTCCGCGCCAGGTAGCTCGGCCGGGTTTTCCCTGGCCTACATAGGCAGTCTGAATGCCGCAGGCGGGGCTAGGGAAGTCGCGTTTGGGATCGTTGCCCACCATAAGGACCTCGTGCGGTTCGAGCCCCATCACCTGAAGCTGCTCTAGATAGTAGGTGGCATCAGGCTTGCAGCGGGTGGCGTTTCCCATGTGCGTGACGAGCTCAAAGGGGGCGTCGGCCAGGTCGCCCCAACCCATGCGGCACTCGATGGCCCCCTGCGGAAAGCTGGGGTTGGTAAAGAGCGCGCAGCGCAGCCCTGCGTCCTGTACGGCCTGGAGCGCGGCGTGTGCGCCCGGCATGGCATGGGCGTTGATGAGTTCGTCATTCTTGTACGGAAGAACTTCGCGGTCGTAGTAGGTAAACGCCTCGTAGATGAGGGGATCGGAGAGGCAAATCCCGCATCGGCGCTTGACCTCTTCTTGGTAAAACTCAAGATTGGTGCGGTTGTCCGTGCCGCTGCGGCGATTGGCGTTGAGGTCGACCAGGATGGTGCCGAGGCGTGCCATCGTGCCACCGCGGCTGCGGCGCCCGATATCCGCGAGCATCGAAGAGACATCCTTAAAATAGCGAAGGATGAACGCGTTGAGGTTGATGCTAAGAAGCGTTTCGTCCATATCGAAAACGACTGCTTTGAGCACGCGGGCACCTTTCTCGAAAAATCGATCTAGAATCGTTGGCTCCGGATACTTTACCCCAAAGCCGAATGCCTGGCTGGTTATCGTCAAGTTGCGGAGACGTGTGTTCATAAGATTACGAAAAAGTCTCCACACGAGTAAAAAATCGCAGTTCACGCTTGAAATCGAACTCATTTCCCCGTAACCTATACGAACGTGATTGCATAAGCGTCACATTAGTATCTGTCGGCTCCCGAGTGTTCCTAAACGTTGTGTGCTTGTCGCACCCTTCTGTAGGTCCTAGCAATCGGGGCCCCGTAGTTCGAAAGGGGTCCACCTTTGAGTGAGATTCAGAACTCGTCCATTTTCTCTCTTGACGATGTCAACGAGGAGGAGATGAACAACCTCATCGACGGTACGATTACCGACTTTGATGAGGGCGATCTCGTTAACGGCACTGTCGTTAAGATCGAGCATGACGAGGTGCTCGTTGACATCGGATTCAAGTCCGAGGGCGTTATCCCGGTCCGCGAGCTGTCCATCCGCAAGGACGCTAACCCTGCAGACATCGTTGCACTCGGTGATCCCATCGAGGCTCTGGTTCTCCAGAAGGAGGACAAGGACGGTCGTCTGGTCCTGTCCAAGAAGCGTGCCGAGTACGAGCGTGCTTGGAACCGCATCGAGGAGAAGTTCAACTCCGGCGAGAACGTCGAGGGCGAGGTTATCGAGGTTGTCAAGGGCGGCCTGATCCTCGACATCGGCCTGCGTGGCTTCCTGCCCGCTTCCCTCGTCGACCTCCGTCGCGTCAAGGACCTCACCTCCTACATGGGCACCCGCATCGAGGCCCGCGTCATCGAGATGGACCGCAACCGCAACAACGTTGTCCTCTCCCGTCGCGTCGTGCTCGAGGAGTCCCGTAAGGCCGAGCGCTCCGAGATCCTGTCCAAGCTCAAGTCTGGCATGCGTCTCCAGGGCACCGTTTCCTCCATCGTCGACTTCGGCGCCTTCGTCGACCTCGGCGGTATCGACGGCCTCATCCACATCTCCGAGCTCTCCTGGAACCACGTCAACCATCCTTCCGAGGTTGTCAAGGTCGGCCAGGAGGTCGAGGTCGAGGTTCTCGACGTCGATCTCAACCGCGAGCGCATCTCCCTGGGTCTCAAGCAGACCACCGAGGATCCGTGGCGCGCACTGGTCAAGAAGTATCCCGTCGGCGCTATCGTCGAGGGCACTGTGACCAAGCTTGTCCCGTTCGGCGCTTTCGTCGATCTGGGCGAGGGCATCGAGGGCCTGGTGCACATCTCCGAGATGGCCAACAAGCACGTCGATCAGCCTTCTCAGGTCACCCACGTGGGCGACAAGGTTCAGGTCAAGGTCATGGAGATCGACCTCGACCGTCGTCGTATCTCCCTGTCCATGAAGTCCGCTGCTGAGACTCTGGGCGTCGAGATCGAGGTTACCCCGCTGCCTTCCGAGAAGAAGGACGAGGAGACTGACGCCGAGTAAATCGGTTTGACGATCACTTGTTTTAAGGGATCCGTCCGTAATGGACGGGTCCCTTTTTGCATTTGGCGCCGAGATGCGCAATGCTGCCGGGCTGTCCACAGGCTATTGGATTGTCGGTGCATGAAAAAAGCCGACATCCCGCCTCGGGGAGGAGGCGGGAACGCACCGAGTAGACGGAGGGGTGCGGAGCGCGGTCGCGTCTCGACTGACGACGTTGCCCATCGACAGGACCATTGTAGCGCATGGCGGTTCTTGGTTTATCGTGTCGAGCGTTTGCGTTGTGCCATTGCCTGCGGCAACGGTGTGTTACACTCTTGCACTGCTGAGTGGGCCAGACGGTCGCGCGATGTGCTGCTTGCAGCACGCGTGAGGAAAGTCCGGGCTCCAGAGGGCGGGATGCCGGCTAACGGCCGGGCGGAGTGATCCGACGGAAAGCGCCGCAGAAAAGAAGACTCCCACCTGCGCCGCAAGGCGTAAAGGGAAAAGCTGAAACGGTGGTGTAAGAGACCACCAGCGTCGTGGCAACACGGCGGCTTGGTAAGCCCCATCCGGAGCAAGCGCGAATAGGAACGCTATGGGCCGGCCCGGTCCGCGTTCGGGTAGCGTGCGTGGAGCTGCACGGTAACGTGCAGACAAGATAAATGACCGTTCACGACAGAACCCGGCTTATCGGCCCACTCGGCACTTTGTTGACGCTGCGAACCCGTCAGCGCGGCAATCTGCCTTTCAAGCCTTCGGGCATGACCATAAGGTCAATGCCCTCGTCTTTCAAGGCACCTTGCTCGCGCTGACGGGTTCTCGCTTTCGTTGACGGAATCATCGGCGTTGTCATTCTTTTTACTAGGGTTATCGTATTATTGAGGCTGTTTGTTGCTCGCTTTATTCTGTTGAGGGGCTTCGTTGGACAGCTATTTTACTCTGCAATCGAATATTGAGGTTTCGGGTGAGCTTGTGGACCGCAAGAGCCGGTTTATTGCCCAGCTGGTCCATATTGAGTCCGAGGACGAGGCGAATGCCTTTATCGAGATGGTTCGCAAGCGTCATTACGACGCTCGACACAATGTTCCCGCGTGGATTTTGGTCGATGGACGCGAGCGCCAGAGCGATGATGGTGAGCCGAGCCGCACGAGCGGTATGCCGACGCTCGAGGTGTTGCGCGGTGCGGAGCTCAAAAATGTTTGCTGCGTAGTGACGCGCTATTTTGGCGGCACGCTGTTGGGGCCGGGCGGCCTGGTTCGCGCCTATACTGCGGCGACGCAAGCGGCGGTGGCCGCGGCTCAGGAGGCCGGGCAGATCGTCGAGATGACGAGTGTCGTGCCTGTTGACGTGCATGTGGCCTATCCGCAGTATGAGCAGGTGCTTCGCTTGGCCCAGGATTCCGGTGCCAAGGTTTCGGATACCGAGTACGCGGATGCCGTGACACTTCATTTGGTGTTTAAGGCGGGGGAGCAGGAGTCGTTTTGCGCTAAGATGCGCGAGCTTATGGCGGGGCGTGAGGAGATTGAGGTCGGCGCTCCCGAATTTGCCGAGTTCTAACGGCGACGGCCGGCGTGCTTTTGGATGGATCCTAAGCGCGCCGGCCGTCGTTTTACTGTTGCTGTCGATTACTCGGCGAGCTGCTTTAGCACATCACAGGCGATTTCGACGGCATCGTCGATGCAGCCGGGGCAGCTGCGGAGCGGACCCTTATCCGATCCGATGCCCTTGAGCGTGCCGCAGACGGTTGTTGTGTTCTTCTCGCCAAAACGCTTGGCGATTTCGCGCGACAGCTTGTAGGTCTGGCCCTTGGTCTTCGGGTTTTCCATGCCATCGCTCATTACAAAGCCCATGATGGCCACGGCGCCCGAGATGGCGCCGCAGGTCTCGGTCATACCGCCCATGCCGGCGCCAAAGCCCTCGGTGAGGGTAAAGGCGACCTGGGGGTCGAGCCCGACAGCGGGCGCGAGCGTGCAGGCGACGGCCTGGGCGCAGTTAAAGCCACGGGCGTGGTATTCGGCAGCCTGAGCCTGACAGGCGGTGATGTCGAGCTGGGCCGTATCGATTTGCTTCATCGTTGTCTCCTTGGTTACGGTGTACCCGCCTATGGTACCCGTGACGGGGCATTCGCTTATCGAGACCGCAGTGCATATCTCATTGTTTTTCGCCATCGAACACTTTCTTAAGATTTGGGACAAATAAACCTGATTAATTTGTCCCATAACCTATCGGCGGGATGGGTTGAGAGGGCTGCGGGGTAGCGGTATCGTGAACCGAATAAAAACAAAACCCAAGTAAGGGAGTTGGATATGAGCGAGCAGACCATCGGAACTACATGTGTTCAGGGCGGCTATCATCCGGGCGATGCGGAGCCGCGCCAGGTGCCCATCTACCAGTCCACCACGTGGAAATACGACACGTCCGAGCACATGGGCAAGCTGTTTGACCTGGAGGAGTCGGGCTACTTCTACAGCCGTCTGCAGAATCCCACGTGCGATCTGGTTGCCGCCAAGATCTGCGAGATGGAGGGCGGCACCGCTGCGATGCTCACGAGTTCGGGCATGGCCGCGAACTTCCTCGCGATCTTTAACGTGGCCGGTGCCGGTGATCACGTGGTCGCGAGCTCTGCTATCTACGGCGGTACGTATAACCTGCTCGCCCACACCATGGGCCGCATGGGCGTGGCTTGCACGTTTGTCGCCCCCGACTGCACCGATGAGGAGCTGGAGGCAGCCTTTGAGCCCAATACCAAGCTCGTCTTTGGCGAGACGATTGCCAACCCCGCCCTTGCCGTGCTCGATATTGAGCGCTTTGCCAAGGCCGCGCATGACCACGGCGTGCCGCTGATGGTCGACAACACCTTCCCGACGCCCGTGATGTGCCGTCCCTTTGAGTGGGGCGCCGACATCGTCACGCACTCTACCACCAAGTACATGGATGGGCATGCGGCCTACCTGGGTGGCGTGATCGTCGACCACGGCCAGTTTGACTGGATGGCCCATGCAGACAAGTTCCCGGGTCTCACCACGCCCGACGAGAGCTATCACGGCGTGACCTATGCCGAGAAGTTCGGTCGCGAGGGTGCCTTCATTACCAAGGCAACCGCTCAGCTCATGCGCGACCTCGGCCCCATGCAGAACCCGCAGGCGGCGTTCTTCTTGAACAGCTCGCTCGAGAGCCTGCATGTGCGTATGCCGCGTCATTGTGAGAACGGCCTGGCCGTTGCCAAGTTCCTGCAGAGCCATCCCAAGGTGCGCTTTGTGAGCTATCCGGGCCTGGAGGGCGATAAGTACTATGACCTGGCTCAGAAGTACATGCCCAACGGCACGTGCGGTGTCGTGAGCTTTGGCTTTAACGGTGGTCGCGCGGCGGCCGAGACCTTTATGAAGAGCCTCAAGCTCGCCCAGATCGCCACGCATGTGGCCGACGCCCGCACTTGCTGCCTGCATCCCGCTAACGCCACGCACCGCCAGATGAACGATGAGGAGCTCATCGCCTGTGGCATTTCCGCCGACATGGTGCGCCTGTCGTGCGGCCTCGAGGACACGGCCGACCTGATTGCCGACCTTGAGCAGGCGCTTGCGCAGTGCTAGGCTAGCTCCGTACAAGGTGCCGATGCTGGCAGAAAGCTTCGGCGACCTTTCGTTCCGATTCCGTAGGCGGGACCCCAATCGCGACTGTTTGCATGCGATTGGGGCCCCGTTTTTGCGTTGCGCCACTCGAAAGGATGGATATGGAGAAAACTGCAGAGCAGCTGCGCCGCGAGCACCTTGCCCTAGAGGGCGACACCCATGGCAAGAACAAATGGGCTATTCTGTTTACCGTGCTCATCATGACGTTTATGGTGTGCCTGGATTCGACCGTCGTGACCGTGGCACTGCCCGTGATGCAAAAGGAGCTGGGCGTGGGCCTCGATCGCATTCAGCTGGTGAGCTCGGTGTATCTGCTTGCGACATGCGTGGCTATGTTGCCGTTTGGCCGTCAGGGTGACGTACGCGGCAAGGTGGGTGTATTCCAGCTGGGCGTCATCGTCTTTACGGTCGGCTCGTTGCTTTGCGGCCTTTCGGGTTCGCTCGAAGTTCTTATTCTGGCACGCATTGTTCAGGGCGTCGGTTGCGCGGCGGCCATGGCTAACAACATGGGTATCATCACCGAGTCGTTTCCGGCGCGCGAACGAGGCCGTGCCATGGGTATTCTCGCGACTTTCGTGGCCCTCGGTATGATGTGTGGCCCCGTGCTCGGCGGTATGCTGGTGGCAAGCTTTCCTTGGGAGAGCATCTTCCTCATCAACCTGCCCATTGGCGTCATCTCGTTTATCGTGGGGCTTTACACACTGCCGCATGTTAAGCCGAAGGCCGGCGAGCGCCCCATGTCGTTGGCGGAGGCCGCGCGTCGCTGCTTTGCTAATTCGGCCTTCACCATCAACCTTGCCTGTATGCTCATCGTGTTCGTTGGCATTGGCGCATCCGAGTTTATTTTGCCGTTCTATTTTCAGGACGCCCACGGCTTTGGTTCCGACATCTCGGGCCTGCTCTTTTTGGCGCTGCCGATGGTGAATGCCTTTATCGGCCCGCTTTCGGGTACGGTTTCGGACCGTGTTGGCTGTGAGGGCCCCACGGCGGTCGGCTTGGGCGTGTACGTGTGTGGTCTCTTTGCGGTAAGCACGCTCGACGAGCACTCTTCTATCCCTGTAATCGTGTGTTGCGTCGCGTTTATGTCGTGCGGTACGTCGATTTTCCAGAGCCCCAATAACTCGCTGTACATGGGCTCGGCTCCGCGCGAAGCGCTCGGCTTTGCTGGCAGCCTGGGTAGCCTGGCGCGCTATGCGGGTATGGCAGTGGGCATTACGGTGGCGTCGCATATCCTGTATGGGCAGATGAGCGTGGCGATGGGCGAGGCCGTGACCAGTTTTGTTGCGGGCCGTCCGGATGTATTCCTATTCGGCTTTCGCTCGGTGTTCTACGTACTTATGGCTGTGGCCGCAGTGGGCTTTGCGCTTGCCATGGTGCGTTTAGTGAAGATACGCGCCCGCCATTAGCGTGTTGGGAGGCTGTCTGCCACGATTCGCGCCGTCCCAAAAAGACTGGTTTATGGTGCGATGTGGCTTGTGGGGCGGGCGGGGGTCGGTCCGTGGTAGACTATCGAACAACGTTTATTAATCGCGCGGTATCGTTGCCGCGAGAAGGGGTTGCGCCATGCAGGAGCTTGAGGATCGTATTCGCCATGACGGCATCGTAAAGGCCGGTAACGTCCTTAAGGTTGATGCCTTCCTCAACCACCAGTGCGACGTTGAGCTGTTCGACCACATGGGCGCCGAGTGGGCCCGTCTGTTCGAGGGCGTCGAGATCAACAAGATCCTGACGATCGAGGCTTCGGGCATTGGCATGGCCTGCATCGCAGCTCAGCATTTTGGCGGCGTGCCGGTGGTCTTTGCCAAGAAGGCCCAGTCCATCAACCTCGACGGCGAGCAGTATGCCACGACCATCTACTCCTTCACCAAGCAGAAGGAGTACCCGGTCATTGTTGGCAAGCGCTTCCTGTCCGAGGGCGACAAGGTCCTGATTATCGACGACTTCCTGGCCAACGGCTGCGCGCTCGAAGGCCTTATTAAGATTTGCGAGGCTGCGGGCGCCGAGGTTGCCGGCATCGGCATCGCCGTTGAGAAGGGCTTCCAGGGCGGCGGCGATAAGCTCCGCGAGCGCGGCTTCCGCGTTGAGAGCCTGGCCCGTATCGCCGAGATGGATTGCGAGAACGGCGAGATTACGTTCGCCTAAGCGCGCAACACAAGCGATTGGTATGCGATGTGACAAAGGGACTGTCCCTTTGTCACATTTTTTGTATGAGGGGAGGTGTTGATATGGATGAGAACAAGATGGGATGGCGTGAGTATGCGCGCTATGCCGAGATGTCGGTCGAGGAGCTGGCGCGCGATTGTGAGGTACAGGTGTTTCGCGCGACGGGCCCGGGCGGACAAGGCGTCAACACGACGGACTCGGCGGTGCGCATGAAGCATGGGCCCACGGGGATTGTCGTGACGGCGCGCGAGAGCCGCAGCCAGTTTCAGAATCGTAGCTACTGTCTGCGCAAGCTGAGGGCAGAGCTCGAGCGTCGTGGCCGTCCGCCGCGCCGCCGCGTCAAGACCAAAGTGCCACAGCGATCGCGCCAGCGTAGGCTCAACGACAAGCACTTCAACGCGATTAAAAAGGCCAACCGTCGCAAGCCGGGCAGCGACGAATGATCTTCTCAATAAATTGCGGTGAAATAGGGACTGTTTTGCGGCTCTAGCTGCATAAACAGTCCCTATTTCACCGCAACTTAGGTTGGGTTAGCGGGTTGGGTGCCAGACTTCGAGGACGGCGGGAAGGACGTCGACTTCGATGCGCGAGGCGACAACGGGCTCGCCGTCGGCCTGGATGGGGTAGTCGGGCTCCTCAAAGGTGAGCTCAACATGGCGGCAGCGGCGCATGCGAACCGGCGGCAACTTGGTATGGTGGCCGTCCTTGGCCGAAAGGAACATGGGCAAGGCGACCGCGCGCGGAACGGGGCCGCAGGCGTAGCAGACGTCGAGTATGCCGTCGCAGGGATCGGCATCGGGGCAGATGCGATAGCCCGAGCCATACGTGGGGCCCAGCTGAATCGCCATGATGATCGCCCTCACGCGCTCGGCGGGCGCGCCGTCAAAGCTGGCTGTCATGGGGTAGTTGCGATAGCGCAGGCCAAACTGCTCAAGTCCCGAGAGGGTGTAGAGCGGCGCGCCCGTCAAACCGGTCTTTTTGCGCAGCTCGGTGGTGCCAAGGCCGATGGCGGCATCAATACCGACGGAGAGCGTCTGGTCGTAATACTCGACGATCGCCTCGCCGTTGCCGCTCGCAGGGCTCCATGAGCGAATGCGCCCGATGTCCTGACGCTGCAGCTCGCAGGTGAGCAGCGCGCCAAAATCTTTGCCGGAGAAATCGTCGATGCCGAGCGTTTGGGCAAAATCGTTGCCGGAGCCCACAGGTAGGATGGCAAGAGTGGGGCGGACCGCCTCATCCTGCGTCATAAGCCCGTTGACGACCTCGTGGATCACGCCGTCGCCGCCGAGTGCGATAACGGTGCGATAGCCCGTTGCCTGGGCGGCCAGCTCCTTGGCGTGTCCCATGCGCTCGGTTAGCACCAAGTCAAACTGGGATGCGCGCGCGGTCATATCCAAAAAGCGTTGCAGGCGCTCGGCAACTTCGCGCGCCGCACCCGACTGGGCGGCTGGATTGGCGATGATGAGCGTGCGACCAAAATCAGTTGCGTGCATGGGGCGACTCCCGGCGTATGGCATGACAGTGCGGTCGCGCTCAGGTCGAATTGCCCCGATTGTGGCTGCACGGCGAATACTTACGTCTACTCTATCAGGTCATTGTGGCGCTCGATAGCATCCGCTACCGTACCGCCCTCATCCACAATAAGCGAGCGGCGCTTGGGTGAGATGATGCGCTGGGCGGGGTACACGCCGCGGTGGCCGCCGGCGAGATAGCTGATAAACGCCACGATCACGAAGAAGCCGGCGGCCGTGCCGTGGAACAGGTCGATGGCCATCATACAGGTGGTGATGGGCACGTTAAGGCCGGCGCAGAACACGCCGAGCATGCCGAGAGCCGCCAGAAAGCTGGGGTCGATTCCGACGAGGCAGCCGATCCAGCCGCCGAGCGCCGCACCGATGCCAAACAGGGGCGTGACCTCGCCGCCTTGGAAGCCTGCGCCCAGGGTGAGCGCCGTCACAACGAGTTTGATGGCCGCATCGGCAAGGGTCGTGTTGCCAGCGAAACCGGCGCCCGAGAGCCAGGTGGCAAGGCCGGCGTACTTCCAGGCGTCGAGCATCGCGTAGGCCGCGAGCACTACGAGTGCGCCCACGAGTGCGCGAACGAGGTAATTGGTTATAAAGCGGCCGTACAGGCTCTTGACGGTACGAACCGACCAGGCAAAGAGACGTGCCGTCAGACCGAAGATAATGGCGCTGATGACTACGATGACGACCGTTTTGGGCGTCATGGCGGGAACACTGGCGATAACATTCGCCTCGTACTCGGTTCCCAAGGCAAGCGACGTAAAGTAGCCGGTAAACGAGGCGACCAGGCAGTAGATGCCTGCGGTGTAGTCGATCTTGCCGATAAAGCACATCTCCATGCCAAAGAACGCGCCGGCGAGGGGCGAGCCGAATACGGCGCCAAAAGCGGATGAGATGCCGGCGAGCATGAGGTCGTGGTGATCATGCTTTTTGAGGTGGGCGAGGCTCGAGATGTTGCTGGCGATGGTGCCGCCAATCTGCACCGCGGCTCCCTCGCGACCGGCCGATCCGCCCGTTAGGTGCGTGAGCGTGGAGCAGATGAAGGTGAGGACGGCCATGCGCATATGGATGAGGCGTGTGCCCAAGGCGGAGTCAATGACCAGGTTGTTGCCACGCTTGGCGGCGAGACCGTGGTTTTTGTACACCCATGCGGTTGCAACGCCCACGATGGGGAGCAGGGCGTACACCCACGCATGGTGTTCGCGATAATCGGTCGCGATATTCAGCGAGGCCAAAAACGCCCAAGCGGCAACGCCCATGGCGAGCGAGACGATGGCGACGAGTACGAGCAACTTGGCGCTCGAGAGTAGGTTGCGGGCGTTGCGGCGCGTGTCGGCAGCCAAGAGATGCTCGGAGCGGGTAAGTTGATGTCTTCCTGCCGTGATGACGTCGTTAAGGGAGAAAAAACCGCCGTCGTCGAGCGGCTGGGAATGATCTTGCGCCTCGTTTGCGCTTTCGGGTTTGTCGTTATGAGCCATATGTTCCTCTTTTGGGTTGCAACACGAGCATTATAGAACTTGCCAAACGAGGCTAACCGGCAGGTTGGTTTCGGTTCGTTTCGCGGCCTGCAACCGACAGGTGTATTTGCGGGTGCAGGCCGAGTCACGGTCGTGCGTCGGGGGATTATACTGAGACAAGCATAAAGAATCGGCGTCCCTGTTGTGCGCCGTGGCATTAAGAGGTGCATATGGCAGAGAAACTCATTCCGCTGGAGGACGCGCAGTCGATTGTTCTGTCGCATGTTGCTCCGACCGATCTCGTCGAGATTCCCGTGTGGCAGGCCGCCGGTCTTCCCTTGGCCGAGGACGCGGTGGCCGATATTGACATCTCGCCGTTTGCCAACAGCGCCATGGATGGATATGCCGTGTGCTCGGCGGACTTGGCGCAGGCATCTGGCGAGGCGCCGGTGACGCTCGACGTTATCGGACATGAGGCCGCGGGCCATGTGTTTGAGGGCATAATCGGCGCGGGCGAGACGGTTCGCATCATGACGGGCGCGCCGGTGCCCGAGGGTGCCGATGCTGTGGTGAAGTATGAGATCGTCGATGTGCTTGACGGCGATGGCAACGAGGGTTCGCACGTTCGCTTCTCGGCGCCGGCCAAGGTGGGGGAGAACGTTCGCTCTGCCGCCGAGGAGGCCCATGCCGGCGATGTTGTGATGCACGCCGGCGAGGTCGTGGCTCCGGCGGGCGCGGGTCTGCTGGCAAGCGCCGGATACGCGAGCGTGAAGGTGCACGCTGCCCCACGTGTGGGCATCATCTCACTGGGCACGGAACTGGTCGCACCGAGTAACGTGCCGGCGCGCGGGCAGATTCGCGACTCCAACTCGTCGGCGTTGATGGCCGAAGCACTCGATGCCGGCGCCGAGCCCGTGTTCTACGGCATTGCGCCCGACGATGAGCAGGCGATTGCCGAGCTGGTGCATCGCGCCGTGCAGGAGTGCGATTTTGTCATTACGAGCGGCGGTGCCTCTGCGGGCGATTACGACTACGTGACGGCGCTGGTCCAGCGCGAGGGCGAGGTGCTGTTTGACCGCATCTCGATGCGTCCGGGCAAGGCCATCACGTTTGGCCTGCTTGGAGGCAAGCCGTATTTGGGGCTTTCGGGCAATCCTGCGGCGGCGTATGTGGGCTTTGAGATGCTCGCCCGCCCGGCGATCCGCAAGATGCGCGGCTTTGCCGAGGGTACGCGTCCCGTGCAGCAGGCGACGCTCACGCACGGTGTGAAAAAGCGCCAAGACCGACGCTTCTTCGATCGCGCCACGGTTTTGCGCGACCCCGAGACTGGTGAGCTGCTGGTGACCGAGGCTAAGACGCAGAATTCGGCGCTGCTCGGCACGATGCAGCGGGCCAACTGCCTGCTGCGTATTGATGAAGGACCGTGCGAGCTCAAGGCGGGCGACGTCGTGGATGTCGTGCGTGTCGACCTGCCCGAGGGCGCCGTGCTATAGGAGGAATGCTATGGAGTTGAAGATTTCGATTGTGACGTGCTCGGATACGCGCGATCTTGCCCAGGACGAGGCTGGAGCCGCACTCGAGGAACTCATCGTGGCGCAGGGCTGGACGGTCGCCTCGCATGTGGTCGTGCGCGACGACGTCAGCGAGATCGGTGATGCCATTGTGGAAGCCGCCGATGGGTGCCACGCCAATGTCGTGCTCACCTGCGGCGGCACGGGGCTTTCGATGCACGACGTGACGCCCGAGGCGACGCGTGCCGTCTGCGACCGCGATGTGCCTGGTATTGCAGAGGCAATCCGTGCGTACTCCATGACCAAGACGCGCCGCGCTATGCTCTCGCGCGCTATTTGCATGCAACGAGGTCATACACTTGTCGTAAACTTTCCCGGTTCTACGAAGGCCGCCCGCGAAAGCTGGGAGGCCATAGCAGACCAGCTGGAGCATGCGGCTCAGATGACAGCGGGCGGCGGACATACCAACTAAGCGGTTTACCTGCGGCGGGGCGACCTGAATGGCTGCTCCGCCTTTGTTTTCCGCCGAAGCGACGCCGAGGTGCACGCTAGCTCGAAACTATATTCTCAGACGAGAATAATTCCTCATAATCATTATTCGCACCGAAGTATAATCTAATTATAGAATAAAGCCCGCGTCGGGGTGTCCGGGCGTAGCATTCGAAAGGGTTGAACATGTTCGATATGGTTTCTCGCCGCGGATTCGTCTCGCTTTCTGCTGTCGCCGCTGCCGGCCTTGGTCTTGCCGGCTGCTCGGGCAGCAAGACGTCCGAGCCGGCCGGATCCGATGCCGGTTCTGCTAAGGCATCTTCCAAGAAGGCTGTCGAGCTGCAGGTCTTTGCCGCCAACTCGCTCGAGAAGGCTCTGCCCGAGGTCCAGGAGCTCTACACCGAGCAGACCGGCGCCACGTTTGCCGACACGCAGTTTAAGGCGTCTGGCGACCTCGTTGAGCAGATGCGCGCCGGTGCCGCCGTCGACGTGCTCATCACAGCCTCCAAGGGCACCATGGACGACGCCGAAGCCGCCGAGCTCGTCGACGCCGACACCCGTGAGGATATGTTCGTCAACGACCTCGTGATCATTCGCGCCGAGGGCTCCGGCACCAAGGTCGAGGCAATCGCCGACGTCGCGAACCTGGACGGCAAGATCGCCATCGGCGACGCCAAGACCGTTCCCGCCGGCAAGTACGCCAACCAGGCCCTGGCCTCCGTGGGCCTCTACACCGGCACCGAGGGCGACGACGGCGAGTACGCCCCCGAGATCGCCGACAAGGTCGCACTGGCCGACAAAGTTGGTACCGCCGCCGCCTATGTGTCCACAGGCGACTGCGTGGCCGGTTTTGTCTACAGCTCCGATATCTTCCGCTACGACGGCATCGAGGAGGCCTTCGTGTGCCCTGAGGATTCGCATAAGCCCATCGTGTACCCGGGTGCCGTTGCCGAGAGCTCCGAGCATGCCGACGAAGCCAAGGCGTTCATCGACTTTTGCCTGTCCAACAAGAAGGCTCAGAAGATTTGGGCTAAGTACGGCTTTGAGCTTTCCGCGTAGTGCGGCTTGGCGCGATAATTCCATCGTTTTGTGTTTCACTCCGTCCTTGTATTCGCTTGGAGCTTTTCGTGCTTAATAGATTCCGCATGCTTGTCGCCTGTGCTTTGACCTTCGCGCTTTGCTGGGTGCCGGGATTTGCGTTTGCTGGGGACACTGAGGACGGGGCCCAGGTTGCTGCGACCGCTCATGGGCTTTCCTATGGGATCGAGGGTTTTGAGCGGTTGGCCAGAGGGACCGCTCGTGCCATGGAGGGCCAGCCTGAGGGCTACCGGTTTCCCGTTGACGAGGACGTGGACCTTGTAGTGGCGCCTGCTGCCGATCGCGTTGTGGTGTGGATATCGCCCAAGGCGGTCGAGAAATATGGATTGGATCCGCAGGACAACGAGTGCGTATCGGGTCTCAAGGCCCTCGTCTGTGAGCTCGACAGCGCAAACTGCATGGGAGGTGCGCAGCTAGGGGACGTGGATTTTCCTTGGTATGTCACGGCGGAAACAACGTTCGATGCCGGCGGGTATACCTATGGCTTTGACGAGCGCGGTGCGGATGGGGACCGCTATGTGGTGATTGCATCAGCCTCGGGTAATGCCAAGGGCGGTGCGCGTTGGCTTGATAGCGCTCAAATGGTAGAGGCATCGTCTGTCGTGTTGCGGGATGAGCAGGGGCCCTTGACCTCTCTGGCTTCCTTTTTGGGCGACATCGACTATCGCCCGTTTTGGGTGTCCATTAAAACGAGCGGTCTTGCCCTGCTGATCTCCTTTGCGCTGGGCCTGTTCGCCGCGTGGAAGACTATGGGTACCTCGAGTCGCATCAAGGGCCTGCTCGATTCGGTCTTTACGATTCCTATGGTGCTGCCGCCCACGGTCTGCGGCTTTCTGCTCCTCATGCTGTTTGGCCGCTCGACCGGGGTGGGCCAGTGGCTCATCGCGCACGGCATCTCGATCGTCTTTACCTGGCCTGCGACGGTGATCTCTGCCGTGGTGGTGTCGTTTCCGCTGGTCTACCGCACGGCGGTCGGAGCCTTCGAGAGCCTCGACACGCAGATGCTCGATGCGGCGCGCACGCTGGGATGGTCCGAACGTCGCATCTTCACCAAGCTTATGATGCCGCTTGGATGGCCCTCGATTGCCGCCGGCACGGTGCTCGCCTTCGCGCGTGCCATGGGTGAGTTTGGCTGCACCCTGTTTTTTGCGGGCAACTACGCCGGCATTACCCAGACCATTCCTATCGCCATCTACTTTGAATGGATGGGCGGCAACACGTCGGTGGCCCTCTTTTGGGCCGTCGTCGTAATAGCGTTCAGCTTCCTGGTCATCCTGTTCATTAACATGTACACGGCGCATTCGCAAAAGTATCGCGAGCGTGGCCTGTCCCGTGCGGAGCGCAAGCAGGCCAAGCAGCTGGGCGGCCAGACCGATTCGCTCGACCCAGTCGGCGGCGATGCGCTGCGTATCGATCGCGAGGCGCTGGCCGAGCTTATGCGCGATGACGCGGTGCCGCAGGGAGGTCGATAAGCTATGTCGCTCGCTCTGGATATCAAAAAACGCTACCCCGGGTTTATGCTCGATATGCAGCTTGAGGCTGGAGAGGAACGTGTGGCGCTGCTCGGCGCCTCCGGATGCGGCAAGAGCTGTACACTTCGCTGCATTGCCGGCGTGGAGACGCCCGACGAGGGCAAGATTGTCGTCAACGGCGTGACCTTTTTTGACTCGGCGGCGGGCATCAACCTGTCGCCCCAGGAGCGAAAATGCGCCCTGCTGTTCCAAAACTATCAGCTGTTTCCTAACATGACGGTGGCCGATAACGTGTGCGCTGGCGTAAAGGATGCGGGCGACGCCGCCGCGCGCAAAAAGCTCGCTGAGTGCTATCTGGGCATTTTCGGTCTGGCCAATTTTGTCGACCGCTATCCCGCGCGACTCTCGGGCGGTCAGCAGCAACGTGTGGCGCTTGCCCGCATGGTGGCGGCGCATCCGGGCATCTTTATGTTCGACGAGCCCATGAGCGCGCTCGATGCGTACCTCAAAAGCGCCCTTGAGCAGAACATGCTCGACTTGTTCGATGTATGCAACCGCACCGTGCTCTACGTGAGCCACGACATCGACGAGGCATGCCGCCTGTGCCAGCGCATCTGCGTGATGCACGACGGGCATGTTGAGGAGATTGGCTCCGTCGAGGACGTGGTCCGCCGTCCGCAGACGCTGGCGGCACTGCGCCTGACGGGCTGCAAGAACACAAGCCGGGCGCGCAAGATCGGCGACGAAGAAGTTGAGGCCCTCGACTGGGGTATGACCTTTAACGTGGGTCGCGAGGTTCCCGATAATGTGGCGTACCTGGGCATTCGCGCAAGCTACTTCCATGTTGACAACCGTGCCGAGCGGGGTCGCAACAGCTACGACCTGCATGTGGCCCGCGTGAGCGATTCGCGTTTTGAGCGCTTGGTGCTGTTAGACGTGCCGCGCGTCGATGCGCCCACGCGCCTGCAGTGGAAGGTCAACAAAGTGGGCATGCCTGTCGACGAGCTGCCGCAAGCAGGCGAGACGCTGCGCATGCATTTTGATGCCAGCAGGATCCATTTGGTTTGTCGATAGCGCCGGGTAATGCCGTCGGGGGATATAAGCCTCGGCGGCTTTGTTTTTGCCGTTCGCCGAATGAGGAATGACAAGCTCTTATCAATCAAGATAATTATTTATTAAACCACGGCACACGATGCTGTCGTACGAATGTCAACGGTGTTCGTCTGGACGATGACCGCTGATATAGTTGATCTTGACTGGTTAAGGAGGGTGCGCATATGCCGCAGACGACATACATTCGCCGCGTTGCCGCGCGCGCCCTGTATATGGCTCGGAGTCGCATATGAGCAGGTATGTTCACGGCTCCGGGAGAGACGACGCACAACTAAATAATCGACCGCAAAGCAGGTTCCCTAAAATTCCGGGTTTGAGCACAGCCGGGCAATCGCCGTCCGTCGTGCATCGATACCGCTGTTATCCATTTTTGGTTCGAGAGGGGAACCGTCATGGCTGAAGAATTCGATTTCCATCCGATGTGGGAGAGCCTCGGCATGAATCTTGCCGACCACGACATGCTGCTGGGCGCCGTGGGCCAGATGTACGGCGATATGTTCCTGACGCAGAACAATCGCCCCAAGTCCACGTCCTATCTGGACTTTGTGGCCACCAACATCCATAGCGGCCGTATTAAGGAGATGCTCGACAAGAAGGAGGCTGGCGAGGCCACCAAGATCGTGGGCTCGTTCTGCGTCTACGTGCCCGAGGAGATCGTGCTTGCCTGTGACGGTATCCCCGTGGGTCTGTGCTCTGGTGCCGATTGGGCAACCGATAAGGTCGAGGAGCACCTGCCGCGCAACACCTGTCCGCTTATCAAGAGCTTTGCCGGCTTTAAGCTGGGCGAGGTCTGCCCCTACATCGAGTCGAGCGACCTGGTGGTAGGCGAGAACACCTGCGATGGCAAGAAGAAGGCCTACGAGTTCTTTGCCACGCAAAAGAACATGTACGTCATGGATATCCCCAATGTACACGACGAGTCGACGCTCGTGACCTGGAAGGCCGAGGTCAAGAAGCTCGCCGCCAAGATCGAGAAAGAGTGCGGCGTCACGATTACGCCTGAGCGCCTCAAAGCCGCCATCCACGCCGTCAATGAGAAGCGTCGCGCCCTGCAGCGCCTCGCTGCCACGCGCGCTGCCGACCCAGCGCCCATCAGCGGTCTCGACAGCCTGCTGACCGTTCAGGCCGCCTTTATGGACGACACGCCGCGTCTGACCGGAGCCATTAACGATATGGCGGCTGAGTGCGAGCAGCGTGTCGAGGCCGGCGAGGGCGTGGCGCCCAAGGGGACCAAGCGCATCCTGTACACCGGCACGCCCATGGCCGTGCCCAACTGGAAGCTGTTCAACCTCATCGAGAAGGCCGGCGGCGTCGTGGTGGGCGAGGAGTCCTGCACAGGTTCGCGCTACTACAAGGATCTGGTCGACGAGTCCGGTGAGACGGTCGACGAGATGCTTGATGCCATCGCCGAGCGCTACTTTAAGATCAACTGCGCCGTCTTTACGCCCAACGACCAGCGTATGAAGGACATTGTCCAGATGGCCAAAGACCTGCATGCCGACGGCATCGTCGACGTGGCCCTGCAGTTCTGCACGCTCTACGAGATGGAGTCGTTTGCCGTGGAGAAGGCCGCCGAGGAGGCGGGCATTCCGTTTATGCATATCACCACGGATTATGCCGGCGAGGATGCCGGCCAGCTCCAGACCCGTATTGAGGCCTTCCTCGAGACGATTTAGGGTAATCGGATCGCGCGGCACCATTCGAAGAGGGGGTCGCGCGACCTGTGCGCTCGTTGCCTACGATTTCACGAAGGGGAGCGCTTTATTTGTTAAGTAAACCTACTGAATAGATAGGTCTATAGTCCCGCGGAAGCGCATCGCGGGCAAGGCAGCTACAGCGAAAGGATTATCGAGTCTATGCACCCTGCGGTTCAAGTTGACCAGCTCAAATTCACGTATCCCGGCTCTGAAAAAACGATTCTTGAGGATGTTTCCATGCGGGTCGATGAAGGCGAATTCGTCTGCATCCTCGGGCAATCCGGTTGCGGTAAGTCGACGTTTCTGAGGCTTTTGGCCGGACTCGAGACTCCAACGGGAGGATCGATCTCCATGTTCGGAGAGACCATTAAGGGCGCCGGTCCCGATCGCGCGGTGGTGTTTCAAGATTACGGGCTTTTTCCCTGGATGACAGCAGGCAAGAATATCGTGCTCGCCCTGAAGCAGAAGTTTCCCGATACGGACAAGGCGGAGCTGAAGGCCAAGGCACTCGAGATGCTGGAGGCCGTGGGATTGTCGCCCGACGTGTTCGATAAGCTGCCCAAGGAGCTGTCGGGCGGAATGAAGCAGCGTTGCGCCATCGCCCGCGCGTTTGGAATGGATTCGCCCGTCATGCTCATGGACGAGCCATTCGGCGCACTCGATGCCGTCACCCGCGCTCGTCTGCAGGACCTTCTTTTGGAACTGTGGAACAGGCAGGAGCAAAGGAAGACGGTGTTCTTTGTGACTCATGACGTGGATGAGGCATTGTTGCTTGCTTCGAGAATCATCGTGTTCGGTCAGTCGCCCGCCCACGCCATCTATGAGTGCCGTATTGACCCGAATCAGCATAGATCCCGCGAAGGGCTGTTCGAGAGTTCCGTGCTCATGGGTCTTCGCAACGATCTGATCCGTCATATGAATTTGGATATCAACGGGCGTATTGATTAGCCCGCTGCATATAGGAACGAATACGTCATGCAAGAGAAAGGAAAACGTTCCATGACATCCATTAACCAGCCGTTGAGCCGCCGTAGCCTGTTCGCGGGATTGGGCCTTATCGTCTCGTCTGCGACTCTGTCGGGCTGTGGCGCCTCGGGCGACACGGGCTCTTCCAAGGAAAAATCATCGTCTGCCGAAAAGCCCGAGGTCTCCCAGATCAGCTGGGGCCGCGCCAACAGCGGCAATATCTTTGTCACACTCGCGCAGGACAAGGGCTATTTTGAGGAGTATGGTCTCGAGGTGACCGAGAGCCCCGTCGCTAACGATACGGATGCCATGGCGGCCCTTACGTCGGGGAAGGTCGACGTCACCTCCAACCAGGGTACGGTGGGTCCGCTCCAACATATCGCGGCTGGCGAAGACCTCACCATCGTTGGCGGCTACATGCTGCAGGGCATGTATCTGATCGCCAAGAAGGGGACCAAGTGGAATGGAATCGACGATCTGGTCGGAAAGTGCATCGCCCATAAGGTGCCCCAGATTCCCATCTGCTATGCGATGCTCGAGGCCGGGCACGATCCCATGAAGGACATCACTTGGGTTACCACGGACACGTCTGCGGACCGTCTGGCAGCGGTCGTGGCCGGCGAGGCCGACTATGGATACATGTCCGGCGACATGCTGTACGCCATCAGCCAGAATGACGACGTCGACATCGTCGTATACGCCGATGAACTTATGCCCGCCTATGGTTGCTGTCGCATGAACATGCGCACGGACTTTGTCAAGGACAATCCCATTACGGTCAAGCTACTTCTCAAGGCTCTTCTGCGTGCCGAGGCGTATTTCCAGGCTAACAAGGACGAATCCGTTTCGATTCTGGCCAAGCAGCTCAACACCTCTGAGGACTACGTAGCCGCCTATCTTAAGAACGATCACTATAAGATTTCGATCGATCCGGTTCACAACCAGGTTCTCAAGACGTGGGATGTTATGAAGCAGATCGACTTTGTGTCCGGCGACGCCAAGAATATCGATATTGAGAAGCACATCGATATCTCGTTCTACAAGAAGGCGCTGGACGAGGTTATCGACGAGCACGGTGACGAGTACCCCGACTGGTGGAAGAACCGCCAGGAGTTCTTCGACCAGTACAACGCATAAAGGTCTTCATATGCCAAAGAAATTGATCGGGTTTATAAAAAGCTATTGGATCACAGCGTTGGTTTTTGCCGCGATGGTCGGGGTCTACGCCGTTATCAGCGAGTTCAAGCTGCTCAATGCACTGCTGTTTCCGCCGATTCCCAAAATCATCGAGGCTTTTCTGTCCAATGTCGACGTCATGCTGCTTAACCTGGTGTCGTCGTTTCAGCTGCTTGTTCCCGCCGTCATCATTGCCACCATTATCGCTCTCATCATAGGCATCGCCTTGGGCTCAAATAGGCGGGCCCGTACTGTGTTGCATCCGGTCGTCTACACTGTCAGCGTGGTCCCGTCGATCTTGTTGTCGCCGTTTGCCCTGTTGATAGCGCCTGATTTTCGTTCTGCCTCGTTGTTCTTGGTCGTGTTCGGAACCATCTGGTCGACGCTGTTCGCTACCATCACGGGCATTCAGACGATCGATAAGCGCTATCTGGACAACGCCGCGGTCCTGGGGCTCACGGGATTCAAGCGACTCTTCAAGGTGGTTCTGCCGGCCGCGAGCCCCTCGATTCTGGCCGGTTTTGTCAACTCCTTGCGTGGCTCATTTGTGATCCTGGTCTATGCCGAGATGTATGGTGCCCAATACGGCATGGGGTTCTTCGTCAAGAAGTACACGGAATACGGCCTGTATGCAGAGGCCTGGGCAGGTTTCATCTTTATGGTGATCGTGCTGGTCGTTGTGATGCAGCTGTTTGAACGCGTGAAAGAGCGCTTGCTCAACTGGACAATCGATTAATAGCAATTTGTTTGTGAGGAACATGGTATGAAAATCACAAAAGTCGATGTTCTTCTGTTGGAAGAGCATCCGCAGGATAATCCCAATTGGAGCCCGGTCTTGTGCCGCGTCTATACCGATGAGGGAATTTATGGCGACGGCGAGGGGGCGATGGCCTACAATACCGGCGCTAAGGGCACATGGAGTGCGATCCAAGAATATGCCCAGAAAATCATCGGGATGGATCCGCTGGATCACGAAGTGATCTGGGAAAAGCTCTATAAGTCGACGTTTTGGGCTCAGAACGGCGGCCCTACGGAGTTCTCGGCCATATCTGCAATCGATGTGGCCCTGTGGGACATCAAGGGCAAGGCCTTCGGTGTGCCGGTGTGGCGCCTTTTGGGTGGCAAGCAGCGCGAGTCGCTGCGCTGCTATGCGAGCCAGCTTCAGTTTGGCTGGGGCGACCATAAGGAATCGCTCCGTACGATCGATGAGTATGTTCACGCTGCCGAGCTGGCGCTCGCCGAGGGCTACGACTGCATCAAGTACGACTTTTTCACCTTTGACGAGAAACCTGGCGTGAAGTTCACCCATGAGGACACGACTCGACTGCTCTCGCCCCGGGTGCGCAACCTTGTTGTCGGCCGTCTTGCCGCCGTGCGCGAGGCCGTTGGTCCCGATGTCGATATCATCGTGGAGAATCATTCCAACACCGATGCACAAAGTGCCGTGCAGCTTGCCCATCTGATGGAACCCTATGATGTATTTTATTTCGAGGAGCCCTGCACGCCCAATCCCAAGATGAACAAATACGTGCACGACCATATCAACATGCCCGTCTCGCAGGGGGAGCGCCTCTACAGTCGCTGGCAGTATGCTCCCTATTTCGAGAATGGATCCGTCCAGCTCATTCAGCCCGATCTGGGAAATTGCGGAGGTATCACCGAGGGTAAGAAGATCTGCGATATGGCTCACACCTACGATGTGGGCGTTCAAGTCCATGTATGCTCGAGTCCGTTGCTCACGGCGGCCTCGCTGCAGCTTGAGTGTGTGATTCCCAATTTCACGATTCACGAGCATCACGTTTACAATCGATTCGATTACGTTAAACGTCTGGTGGTCAATGACTATCAGCCCGTGAACGGCCGATTCGAGATCCCAGATGCACCGGGTATCGGAAACGAGATCAGCAAATATGCCTTTGAGCACGGCATAAAGGCAGAAGTGAAATAGATTGCAAGCCTTGGGGCCGTCTTTGCCCCCAAGGCATTCATGAGGTTCGTCGCTGGACACGGAGTGATTTTCCGTTTTCCGGGATCGTGGCCTATCAGAGGGGAGATAACGTCATGCCAACCATCGAAGAGCAGCCGTTGCCGTCCACGTTTGAGGAGTTCAACGAGCAGCGCAAGGCGGCGTTTATTCGCGTCAAGGATTACAAACAGGCGGGCAATCGCCTAGTCGGCTTTTTGTGCAGTTACACGCCGCTCGAGATTATCGATGCCGCGGGCGCTGCAAGTGTGGCCTTGTGCGGCACATCCGACGAGGTTATTCCCGAGGCCGAGAAGGTACTGCCCGCGAACCTCTGCCCGCTCATCAAGTCGACCTACGGGTTTGCCTACTCGCAAAAGTGCCCGTTTACGTACTTTAGCGACATGATCATCGGCGAGACCACCTGCGATGGCAAGAAGAAGATGTACGAGCTGCTCAACGAGCTCAAGCGCACGCACATTCTGCATCTTCCGCAGGGTCGCGACCGCGCTTACGAGCGCGAGGGCTGGTACGAGGAGTGCCGTCTGCTCAAGGAGGAGCTCGAGAACTTCTGCGGGATCACGATTACCGACGATGACCTGCGCGCTGCCGTCCGTCGTCGCAACCGTTTGCGTGCGGCTCAGCTCGCTATGTTCGAGCTGCAGGCTAACCAGCCGGCGGCCATGAGCGGCGTCGACCTGATGAGCACCATGTTTGCCGGTACGTTCAGCTTTGATATCGAGGCCTATACGCAGCAGCTGGAGCAAAAGGTTGCCAAGCTGCGTGAGGCCTACGACGCGGGCGAGCGCCCGGTTGCGGCGGATGCCAAGCGCATTCTGATCACCGGCTGCCCGGTGGGCGGCGTGATCAACAAGATCGGTCGCACCATCGAGTCCAACGGCGGCGTGGTCGTGTGCATGGACGACTGCTCGGGTGAGCGCACGGCGGCCATGATGATCGACCCGGAGGCTCCCGATATCCTGCGCGCCATTGCCGACCGCTACCTGGACATCAACTGCTCGGTCATGACGCCCAACGACGGTCGTATGGAAAACACGCTGGCCATGTGCGAGAAGTATCATGTCGATGGCGTAGTGGAGAGCGTGCTGCAGGCGTGCCACACCTTTAACGTGGAGAGTGCGCGCATGCAGGAGGCTGTCGAGGGTGCGGGTATTCCGTATATGAAGATCGAGACCGACTACAGCAACGGCGACATGGGCCAGATCGAGACCCGCATCGCTGCCTTCATCGAAACCCTCTAGCTTCCTCAGGCACCTGAGAAACCTAGAGCTAAGGCGCCTGAACGCGCCGCTGTCTTTGATGTTTAGATTGGGAGAGAGCCATGATAGGGATCGGGATCGATATCGGGTCTACGGCGGCTAAGGCTGCTGTGGTCGACGGGGAGGGTTCGGTGGCGTGGACGTGCGTCCAGCCAACCGGGTTCTCCTCGGTCGATGCGGCCGAGCGCTTGCGCGGCGAGCTCGCTTCAGTCGGCTATGACGTGTGCGCCGACGACGTGCGCGTGATCGCGACCGGCTACGGTCGTGTTGCTGTGCCCTATGCGCATAAGGTCGTGACCGAGATTACCTGCCACGGTACCGGTGCCGTGCGTCTGTTTGGCGACCATGGCACCGTGATCGATGTGGGTGGTCAGGACACCAAGGTCATCCAGCTTAAAGGCGGCCGCGTGGCCAAGTTTGCCATGAACGACAAGTGCGCCGCCGGCACGGGGCGCTTTTTGGAGATCATGGCCGACCGCCTAGGTATTTCCCAGCAGCAGATGGCCGACTTGGCACGTTCCGGCGAGCCTACCAAGATCAGCAGCATGTGCACGGTGTTTGCCGAAAGCGAGGTTATCAGCCTGATCGGTCGCGGTGAGCCGCGCGAGAACATTGCACGTGGCGTGATCGACAGCGTGGTCTCGCGCGTGGCGACCATGGCCGGGCAGGCCGCGGGCGCCCCGTACTACCTGACCGGTGGCCTGTGCGAGAACGCCTTCGTGGTGGAGAGGTTGGGCGAGCTACTGGGGTCGCCCGTGACCACCTCGCCCCAGGCTCGCTTTGCCGGTGCCATCGGCGCGGCGATTCGCGCCGCCGCCTTGGCCTAGGGGTGTACCGCGATATGCGCATCCTCAATATCTCGGCACAAAAACCAGATAGCACCGGCAGCGGCACCTACCTTGCCGCGCTCGTGCGCGAACAGATCGAGACGGGTCATCGCGCCGCCGTGCTTTGCGGCGCGGCACCGGGTGATACCCAAGGCGAGCTGGACCGGCGTGCTGCCGTGTTTACAGTACCGTTCGAGTCGCCCGAGCTGCCGTTTCCCATCTGCGGTATGTCCGATGTCATGCCCTATCCCTCCACGCGCTATCGAGACCTGACGCCCTCGATGCTCAAGGCGTTTGAGCGGGCATTTGCTGCTGCAATCGATCGGGCGGTGGCTGAGTTTCGGCCCGATCTGGTGCTCTGCCATCACCTGTATCTGGTGACCGCATTGGCGCGCGAGTGCGTCCGAGGCGTGCCGGTTGTTGCCGTGTGTCATTCGACCGACCTGCGCCAGCTGCGTTCGCATACGCTCGAACGCGATCGCATCGTAAGTGCGGTTCGTCGGCTCGATGCCGTCTTTGCGCTCCATGCTGAGCAGGCTGAGCAGATTGGCCTGGTGTGCGGCGTCGATGCCGATCGCATCCACGTGATTGGGACGGGCTACGACCATCGCGTCTTCTGCCGCGACGCAAGCGTGGCGAGGCAGCCGGGGTCGCTTGTGTACGTGGGCAAGATTTGCTTTAAAAAGGGCGTCGAGTCGCTGGTTCGAGCCGTGTCATTGCCGATTGACGATGGCGTCCGCCCATCTGGCTTGGTACTTGTGGGCGGCCGCGGGGACGATGCCGAGTACGCGCGTATCGAGCGCTTGACCGCGGCCTCGGATGTGCCGGTGACGCTGGCGGGGCGCCTGGATAGCGATGGACTCGTGCGTGCCTACCGCAGTTCCGACGTCTTTGTGCTGCCTTCGTTTTACGAGGGTCTGCCGCTTGTGACGATCGAGGCCCTCGCGTGCGGCTGCAAAGTTGTGGCGACCGATTTGCCCGGCGTTCGTCCCTGGATGGAGACGATGCTTCCCGGTGCTCCCGTGACGTGGGTGGCGTCGCCGCGTATGACGGATGTCGACACGCCCGTGGCGGCCGACCTTCCGTTGTTTGAGCGCGCACTGGCAGATGCTATCGCGCAGGCGCTTGCGGCGCCGCCTTCGACGTTCGAGTCGTCGGCGGTCTCTTGGGAAGCGTGCCTGGCGCGTATACTTAAAGTCGTTGATTTGTTGGAAGGGGGTTCGTATGGCTAAGGACACCATGAGGCTCACGTCTATGACTGCCGCGAGCGGTTGAGCCGCTAAGTTGGCTCCCGGAGCCCTCGCCCAGGTTCTGGGCGACTTACCCAATGTGCATAACGACAACCTGCTCGTGGGGTTCGATACCTCCGACGATGCGAGTGTTTTTCGTGTTGGCGAAAACCTGGGCCTCGTGCAGTCCGTCGATTTCTTTCCACCGATGGTCGACGACCCGTTTTTGTTTGGCCAGATCGCGGCGGCAAACTCGCTGTCGGACATTTATGCCATGGGTGGACGTCCGAGCCATGCCATGAACTTGCTGTGCATCCCGAGCTGTCTGGGCGTTGAGGTCGCCGGGCAGATTCTGGCGGGCGGCGCCGACAAGTGCGTCGAGGCGGGTTGCTCCATCGCGGGCGGTCACACCATCAACGACGACGAGCCCAAGTACGGCCTGTCCGTGAGCGGTTTTGTCGCGCTCGACCGTATGCTCGCCAACAGCGGCGCGCACGTGGGCGATGTTCTGCTGCTGACCAAGGCGATCGGCTCGGGCATCATCACCACGGCCATTAAGGGCGAGCTCATCGAGCAGGACGACGCCGCAGCCATGTTTGACTCGATGCGCACCCTCAACGAGGCCCCGATTCGTCTGGCCGAGGGACTCGAGCTTCACGGCTGCACCGACATTACGGGCTTTGGCCTGATCGGGCATGCGTGCGAGATGGCCGAGGGCTCGGGCGTGCAGATTGAACTTGCGTCGGGGGCGGTGCCGCTCTTTGACCAGGTGCTCGACATGGCGCGTCTGGGCATTATCCCCGCGGGCTCCTACCGCAACCAGGACTTCTTTGGCCCGCGCGTGACGGCTGACGATGAGCTGGAGCCGGGCATGTTGGATGCGCTGTACGATCCGCAGACTTCGGGTGGTTTGCTTATTGCGGCGCCCGCGGCGGATGTGGATGAGCTTGCGCGTCGTTTGCATGCCGAAGGACGTATCGCCGCCGTCGTCGGCTGCGTGTGCGAGCCGGTGCCAGGCGGTCCTGCCGTTCGCGTTGTTCGCTAGCCCGCACGTTTATGTAACTGTTTACCGTTCTCTAGAACGGTTCTTTCGAAAGGATTTTGCTATGTCTACCAAGATTGAAGTCAATGCCATGGGCGATGCCTGCCCGCTGCCCGTCGTCAAGACGCTCAAAGCCCTGAAGCAGCTTGATGGCGAGGGTGCCGTGGTGACCTCGGTCGACAACGAGACCGCCGTCAAGAACATCTCCAAGATGGCGCAGGAGAAGGGCTGCACGGCCTCAGTCGAGAAGGTTTCTGACGCCGAGTGGCACGTGACCGTGGCGACCTCTGGCACCGTTGCCGTGGCCGATCCCGAACAGGATGGCGCTGCCTTCTGTGATGCCAGCGCCGGCAAGGGCAAGCTTGTCATTTCCGTCTACACCGACTGCATGGGCCGCGGCGACGACGAGCTGGGCCACAAGCTCATGAAGGCGTTTATCTTTGCCGTGACGCAGCAGGAGGAGCTGCCCGCGACCATGCTGTTCTACAACGGCGGCGCCAAGCTCACCGTAGAGGGCTCTCCGGTACTCGACGACCTGAAGGGTCTGGCCGAGCAGGGCGTCGAGATCCTTACCTGTGGCACCTGCCTCGACCACTATGGCATTAAGGACCAGCTTGCAGTAGGCGAGGTCACCAATATGTACGTGATCGTGGAGAAGATGGAGCAGGCCGTGCGCGTCGTGCGCCCGTAGCGTATTGGTTGGAGTTGCCATGAGGGAGAAGCGCCCGGCGCTTGTCATCACGTTTCCCACCACGGCGGCCGCCATGGGCTGCGAGTCCCTGTGCATCGAGCGCGGCCTTCCCGGGCGAACGATTCCCGTGCCCGGGGAGGTCGCTGCCGGCTGCGGTCTGGCGTGGAAGGCGTTGCCTGCCGATGAGGAGCTGCTGCGCAGCGAGCTTGCCGCGGCGGGCGTTCCCACCGAGGGCTATACCGTGATTGATATGTGGGAGGTCGTGCGATGATCTACCTGGATAACGCGGCGACGACCATGCACAAGCCGCAGACGGTCATCGATGCCGTGACGCAGGCGATGTGCTCGCTCGGCAATGCTGGGCGCGGTGCCACGTCGGGTGCGCTCGATGCGGCGCGTACCATCCACGGCTGCCGCGCCAAGCTTGCGCGCTTGCTGGGTTGCCCGAGGGCGGACCATGTGTGCTTTACGCCCAACTCCACCGCGGCGCTCAACACCGTCATCAATGGCGTGGTGTGCCCCGGCGACCGTGTGGTCACGACGGTGCTTGAGCACAACTCCGTGCTGCGTCCGCTTAACCGCCTTGCGGCAGAGCAGGGCGTGACCGTTGAGCATGCGGGCTGCGACGCGAACGGCGCGCTCGACTACGACGAGCTCGAGCAGCTGGTCACGCCGGGCACGCGTGCCGTGGTGGTGACGCACGCCTCCAATGTGACCGGCAACGCGGTCGACGTTTCGCGTGTGTCTGCCATCGCGCATGCGGCAGGTGCGCTGGTGATCGTCGACGCCTCGCAGTCTGCCGGCACGGCGAAGATTGACATGGATGCCATGGGACTTGACGTCGTGTGCTTTACCGGCCACAAGGGGCTCATGGGACCTCAAGGCACCGGCGGCCTGGCCGTGGCGGAAGGCATTGACGTGGCTCCGTGGGCCATGGGTGGCACCGGTGTTCACAGCTTCGACCCACTGCAGCCGCTCGAGTGGCCCACGCGCCTTGAGGCGGGCACGCTCAACGGTCACGGCATCGCAGGCCTTTCCGCCGGTCTCGACTTTATCGAGGCACAAGGCGGGGTCGAGGCGATTGCGGCGCATGAGCGCTCGCTTGCAGAGCGCTTCCTCGTCGGTGTTCGCGAAATCCCCGGCATTGCGCTCTACGGTGCGTTTGACCAGCCCGTGCGCTCGGCGATCGTCTCACTCAACGTGGGCGATATCGACTCTGCCGAGATCTCGGACGCGCTCATGCAAGGGTGGGGGATTGCGACGCGCCCCGGCGCCCATTGCGCTCCGCTCATGCACCGCGCGCTCGGGACCGAGCGCCAGGGTGTCGTTCGCTTCTCGTTTGGGTATTTCAACACGGACGAGGAAGTCGACACCGCGATTGACGCTTTGCGCGATTTAGCCTGCTAAAGCTGCTAGAGCGTATATACTTGCGGGACGGGCCTTTTGCCCGTCCCGTTTTTGTTTCGACCAGAAAGGTGTGCATATGGCCTCATCCGCCCCGCGTGGTCTACGCTCCGACCATGTCGTTACCGTCGGCATTGCGCTGTTCTCGATGCTCTTTGGCGCCGGCAACCTCATCATTCCGCCGTTGCTGGCACTTCAGGCCGGCACGGTCACGCCGCTTGCCATGATTGGCTTTTTGATTGCCGCTATCGGTCTGCCTGTTATGGGATTTATCGCCGTGGCGCTCGCCGGAACGGCGCGCGAGCTTGCCGGCCGCGTGCACCCCAAGTTTGGCGAATTCTTCGTTGCGGCGGTGTATCTGGCCATCGGCCCGTGCCTGGCCATTCCGCGCACAAGCTCCACGGCCTTCGAAATGTTGGTGCCGCTGCTACCCGAGGGCGTTTCGCTCGGCACGGCACGTCTGGTGTTTGCCGTCGGGTTCTTCGTCGTCGCGTTTGTGCTCACGCTGCGCCCCGGCGTCATCACGCGCGTACTCGGCCGCATTACGGGTCCCGCGCTCATTGCGCTCATCGTGCTGGTCGTGGGTGCTGCCGTGATCTCGCCGCTGGGACCGGCTGCCGCGCCTCAGGCTCCCTACGATGCAGGCGCCGCCGTGCAGGGCTTTCTGACTGGCTATCAGACCATGGACCTGCTCGCGTCGCTCGCCTTCGGCATCATTATCGCCGAGACTATCCATGAGCTGGGCGTTACCGATGACAAGCGCGTGGCCTTCGAGATCTCGCGTTCCGGTGTGATCGCCGGCGTGCTCATGGCCATCATCTACTGCGGCTTGGGTCTTGCCGGTATGCAGCTCGGCACCGTGATGCCCGATGCCACCAACGGTGCTGCCATCCTTGCGCGTTCGGCCTCCATGCACTTTGGTCTTGCCGGCACGGTCGTGGTCTTTGCGATCTTTTTCCTTGCCTGTATGAACGTGTGCATCGGCCTTATCAGCTGCTGCTCGCGTTACTTCTGCGAGACGTATGTGGTCGAAGGGGGAGCGGAGGCCTCCGAGGAGGCCATGCGCCGTCCCTTTGCGGTTCTCGCCTTTGTGTTCGCAGCGTTTTCGTGCGTGCTCTCCAACGTGGGTCTTGACGTGATCCTCATGTTCTCGGTGCCTATGCTCAACGCCTTGTATCCCGTTGCCATCGTGCTGGTACTGATGGGCCTGGTGCACGGCTTTTGCGATGCTCATCCGCAGGTGTGGGTCTGGGTTGGCGGTGTGGTCGCGGTGCAGAGCGTGATCACCTCGGTCCGCGACGCATTCTTTGCGGGCGCGTGGTTGCCGTTCGATGCGCTGCCGCTGGCGGATATCGGTGCCGCGTGGGCGCCGGTTGCCGTGGTGGCATTTGTGATCGGTCTGCTCCATAGTCGTTTTGTCGCACATTCGAGGAGCTAAGGCATCAATGCTTGCACAGGCGGGGAGTCTCCCCTATAATTTCCTTCGCTTTGGGACACGCAAGGTTTAGACCTTAGCTGCTCAACACCTTCGGGACGTGGCGCAGTTTGGTAGCGCGCCTGCTTTGGGAGCAGGATGTCGCAGGTTCAAATCCTGTCGTCCCGACCATATCTTGCGGGCGTAGTTCAATGGTAGAACCCCAGCCTTCCAAGCTGATGACGCGGGTTCGATTCCCGTCGCCCGCTCCATAGGATAGATGAATGGCTCTGGTTCCTTTTGGGACCAGAGCCATTTTCATATACATGCCGGGGACCTCCATCCCCTCCTAAGTTGCGGTGAAATACGGACTGTTTTTCGGCTTTTATGGCCTATGTAGTCCGTATTTCACCGCAACTATTTGTAAGGTTGGATTTTGATGCCGTTGGGAGGGTCGTAGCGACCGTCTACCGAGAGTGGGAATTTTTTTTGAAGCTCTGACCTGCGACGTCAAGCTTTTGGTCAGCTTTTGGCAAGGCCTGCGGACGGAAGCATGCGATAGCGTAATGGTATTCTCTCCGCCGTGATGCTTATGGGGTTGGCCATGCTCGATAAAGGCAAACATTTTCCGCAGTCATATGCAAGGATGCTATTCTCGGCCCTTGGAATTCATCAAGAGGGACAGCTGCTTATAACAATTGATCCTTGGGAAGAACGCCGTGCGCGCGAGCTTATGCAGGAAGAGCTCATGCTTCGTCTTTATAACCACGTGTATGCGGATCCGGTCTATTGGAATAATCTTGGGGTTGAAGATCGCATCTTTCAGCTGGCATCCGCTATTGCGGTCGTTGAACCGGATGCTGTGTTTTGCGGATCGACCGCAGCGCTGCTCTATGGCATCGGCTCGGCTTATACGCTTCTGGATAAAGTGCAAGTGCTGCTGCCACGGTCTACAAGGCGCGATACGTATGAGTTCGTTGAATACAAGCGCTGGCGGGCGGGCGAAGTGTGGCGGCTCGGTCTGTTTACGCTGACGGATCCGTATCGAACGGTTGTTGATATCGCCCGAACGAGCGCCTTTCGCTATGCGCTGGGCTATGTCGATGGCTTGGCCCGTGAGTACGATGTCGAACGTGAAGAGCTGCGAGCATATGCGCAGGCAAATTGCCGAGGGTTGCATGGCATCGCGCGTGCTTTTGACGTTTTTGAGCATATGGACGGCAGGTCAGACAATGGTGGCGAGTCCGAGGCGAGAGCAGCGATGATTCTCGCTGGGGTTGCCGCGCCTGAGCTTCAAGTTGAGATAACGCGACCGGGAAACGCTGGTTATTATCTAGCAGATTATGGCTGGCAGATGCCAGACGGCTCATGGACGCTGGCAGAGCTGCATGGGCTGGGTAAGTTTGAAGACGAAGCTCAAGATGATCCAGAGCAAGCGGCGGCAAAAACCTATCGAGCGGCCCTCATGCGCGACGCGAACCTTCGAGCCATGGGCCACAACGTCATTCATTTCAAACTTTCGGACACCTACGACGTAGAATCGTTCGGTGCCATGATGCGCGGTTACGGCATTCCGACAACAAAACCCTACGCCGACTCCCGATAGCGAAATCGTTCGCAGCCAACCTTCAATAAGTTGCGGTGAAATACGGACTGTTGAGGCCTTTAAAGGCATGAAACAGTCCGTATTTCACCGCAACTTAGGGTGGGATGGGGTTAGCTGCGGGAACGGTGGCGGAGCTTGTCGATGGTGGAGTCGGTGCTGCGGCTGTGGGCTTCGGCTGCGGTTTGGCGCTTGCGGCGGTAATCGATCATGCCTTGGATGATGGGCTTGCCAAAGCTCACGACATCATCGTTGTAGATGGCGGTTCGGGCTGCGAGGAGGCAGTCGGTAAAGTCCATATGGGTCTTGCCAAAGAGTTTGGCGGCAAGGGCGACAACGGTGGGCTCGTCGACCATGACGTCATCGAGCAGCCTTTTCATGGCCGCGGCAATCTCAACGCGGGGAACCTTATAGACGTCGCGCAGCGTGACCACGACGCGCGTGATGATTTCGGGGTAGACACGAGCGGTGCGCGTGGCGATGACCTTGGCGGCGTGCGGTGACAGAACTTCGTCGTCGTCCAGCAGGTAACGTAGTATGACGGTCTCGTCGATGATGGTGCTACTCATGGATATCTACTTCCTCGGGACCCAAAACCGAATCGTCGTTTTCTGTAGCAAGGTATTCAATCCAGGCATTGCGCTCCTCGGAGCGGCGATTGGGATCCCCATATGCTTTGAGCGATCCATAGGCGGCGGTGCCGTCCTTTGAGCGCACGGCGACCGGCTGAAAGGGGAGCTTGCGCATCAAAATGCTCTGCGCGACAAAAAGACGAACTGCCTCGGCGAGCGATGTGCCCATGGCGTCGTAGAGACGCTCGGCATGCTGCTTGTCTTCCTCGCGAATGCGAACCTGCAGGATGGCTCTTTTTTGAGTCGACGACATCACTGGCCTCCCTTAATGAACGTGCAATATGAATAGTCAAATACAGCATCGGCTAATATTAGCCGATTTTATAACAACTACTTTATTGCGCTAGAGTAATTGAATATGAACAACATTACAAACGTACTACATTCACCAGAAACGAGCGGGAAATCTATCTTGGGCGTACACGTGTAATACACTCACCTTTATAGCTTCTAGAGAATAATTCCAACCTGCCAAAACCCCTGCAATACACCCGTATTGCAGGGGTTACGCTCAAGTTTGCCCCCTGCAACTGCGTATATTCAACCTGTATACCGTTGGAGAAATTCTATCGAGTGCCTGTTTCGCCGCATGCATTCGATACGTCGATGCCAGGCCACGGGCGGTCTGGGGCAATGTCGACAGGGTCTCTCCGGCAAGGGATTCAGGAGGGAGTGAACAACATGGGCAATAAACGAGTCGTAGCCGATTCCTCGCGCTGCATTGGGTGTCAAACCTGCATGGCGGCGTGTATCGAGGCGCACGACATCCCCGGCAACATCGCCGCGCCGCGCCTGCGCGTGACACGCACCTACGAGATCTCCGCACCGGTGGCTTGCCATCACTGCGAGGACGCTCCGTGCGCCAAGGCCTGCCCCACGGGCGCCTTGTTCTTTGATCCAAAGAACCATCGCATCGGCGTTAACGAGGACAACTGCATCGGCTGCAAGAGCTGCGTCATGGCCTGCCCCTTTGGCGCCGTGAGCGTGGCGACCACGCAGGTCCCCGTCTTGATGGGCGACGTGCGCGTGGGTTCGCAGACCAAGAGTTTCGTGCTCAAGTGCGACCTGTGCGTGGACCGTCCCGGCGGTCCGGCGTGTGCCGAGGCGTGCCCGACCAAGGGCCTCACCTTGGTAGACGAGGAGCGCCTGGCAGAACTGACTGCCGAGCGTGCCCGCGCCACCATCGAAAACGAGGCGTAAGCGTTGGGGCGACAGGCCCAATGATTGTCAAATTAGTACCGAGTAATCGGTAGCAGAGAAAGGAAGGAGGGTGTCATGGAGAAGCATAAAGTGATCTGCCCGTACTGCGGCGCCGGTTGCCAGTTTAACCTCCTGGTCCAAAACGGCCAGGTCGTGGGTACCGAACCGCTCAACGGCATCACCAATCAGGGCGAGCTGTGCCTTAAGGGCATGAGCGGCTACGACTTCATTAACGACACCAAGATCTTGACTCCTCGCGTACTGCACCCGATGATCCGCCGCACCAAGGGCGCGGATCTTGAGCGCGTAAGCTGGGACGAGGCACTGGATTTCACCGCATCTAAGATGCAGGCCATAATTGACGAATATGGTCCTAACGCTGTCATGACCACCGGCTCTTCACGAGGCGGCGGCAATGAGGCGAACTACGTCATGCAGAAGTTTACGCGTGCGTGCATCGGCACCCACAGCGTGGACAACTGCGCCCGTACTTGACACGGCCCTACTGTCCTCGGTCTGATGGACACGGTTGGTTCAGGTTGCATGTCATGCTCCATCCCCGGTATGGAGGATGCAGGCTGCATTTTCCTCTTCGGCTATAACCCTGCCGATTCGCACCCCATCGTCGCAAGGCGTATCGTGCGAGCCAAAGAAAAGGGTTGCAAGATCATCGTCGCCGACCCGCGCCATATCGAAACCGCGCGTATCGCCGATATCTACCTTCCGATCAAGAACGGTTGCAACGTCGCGTTCCTCAACGCCTTTGCCAACTGTCTGGTCAACGATGGCCTCTACGACAAGGAATTCGTCGCCGAGCACACGAACGGCTTTGACGAGTGGTGGGAGACCATCAAGAACTACACTCCCGAATCCGTACAGGACATCACGGGTGTCGAGCCCGCGTTGATCCACCAAGCTGCCGAGATGTACGCCACGGCGAAGCCCTCTGCCATCATTGGCTGGGGCATGGGCGTATGCCAGCAGAAGCAGAACCTGAAGACGGTGCACACCATCGCCTCCATCGCCTGCGTTGCCGGCCAGATCGGCAAACCCAATTCCGGCCTCGCGCCCGTGCGCGGTCAGAATAACGTTCAGGGCTCCTGCGATATGGGCATGCTGCCCAACCTGTACCCTGGCTACCAGAAAGTCACCGACCCCGCAGTGCGTGCCAAGTTTGCCAAGGCTTGGGGCGTGCCCGAGGAAAAGCTCCCGCTCGAGGAGGGCTACAAGCTCACCGACCTGGGCCACCTGGTCGACGAGGGTAAGGTGCACTGCTTCTACAACTACGGCGAGGACCCGGTGCAGACCGAGCCCGATTCGGCCGGCATGCGCAAGACGCTCTCCGAGCTGGATCTGTTCATTTGCCAGGACATCTTTATGACGCAGACGACCATGCTCGCCGACGTCATCCTGCCCGCTACCTCTTGGGGCGAGCACGAGGGTGTCTTTACCGCATCCGACCGTAGCTTCCAGCACTTTGACGCGGCCGTTCCGCCCAAGGGCGAGTGCCGCCACGACTGGGAGATCTTCGCGGACCTGTCCACGCGCATGGGCTACCCCATGCACTACGACAACACCGAGCAGATCTGGAACGAGTGCATTAGCCTGTGCCCCAACTTTGTGGGCGCGACCTACGAGAAGATGGCTCCCGAGGGCGGCTACGCCCAGTGGCCCGTCAAGAGCACCGATGTGAACGACCACGGCACGGCCGACATGTTCGCTGGTGGCAAGTTCACCACCAAGGACGGCCGCGCCAACCTGATGGCACACGACTGGGAGGCGCCCTCCGAGCTTCCCGACGATGAGTACCCGCTCATCCTGTGCACCGTCCGCGAGGTCGGCCACTACAGCTGCCGCTCGATGACCGGCAACTGCAAGACGCTGGCACTGCTTGCCGACGAGCCCGGCTTTGTCCGCATGAATCCCGCGGACGCCCAGGCACGCGGCATCAAGAATGGCGACATCGTCTCGATCCACAGCCGCCGCGGCCAGGTATACAGCCGCGCCGACGTGAGCGACCGCATCAACAAGGGCACGGTCTATATGACCTACCAGTGGTGGATCGGCAAGTGCAACGAGCTGACCATGCACAAGGTCGACCCGGTCTCGCATACGCCCGAGGACAAGTTCTCCGCCTGCCAGGTCGACGCTATCGCCGACCAGGTCTGGGCCGAGGGCGAGGTCGAGCGTCAGTACACCGAGCTCAAGCAGGCTCTGGTGGACGCCGCCGCTCCCCAGGACGTTGAGCCTGGCGCCGCCAAGTTCGACGACGAGACGCACGTGAATCAAATCGTGTAGTCCCGTTCTCGTTGGCTTTTTGGGCCGGGCGTCCCGTACGTTCGGGAGCCCGGCCCGTTATTTTGAAAGGAAGTGGGGATGAACCGCTTCATCGACATCAACCCGGAGAGGTGCATCGGTTGCGGAACATGCCAGTCCGCCTGTGCCGACGCCCACCGGATGCAGGGTCTTCAGGATACGCCGCGCCTGGCGCTCGTGAAGACCGGCGGTATTTCGGCCGCCCTTGCCTGCCACCATTGCGAGGGTGCCCCCTGCGCCGAGGTCTGCCCGGTGAATGCCATCGAGCACGATGGCGATCGCATCCACGTCAAGGAGCAGGAGTGCATCGGGTGCAGGCTGTGCGCCATCGCGTGCCCCTTCGGAGCCATCCATCCCGATGGCACGTCTATCGCCGGTGTCGCAGGCATGTGCGACCCGACGCCTTCGTATCCTAAGTCCCTGAGCAGCCTGCTTACGTGGGCTCCCGGCCAGTACACCTGCGCTGTTAAGTGCGACCTGTGCGCCTTCGATCCGGACGGTCCGCATTGTGTGGCGGCGTGCCCCACCAAGGCGCTGACCGTCATGGGCGGCGCGGCCGATCGCGAGCTCGACGAGGCCAAGCGCCTGCGCTCGATCGAAAACGGTCCGGCTGTCGACGTTACCGCTGTGGCCCAGGGTCTGTCCGAGAAAGCAGAAGGGAGCGTAAACAATGGATAGCATGACGCTGTTTATCGCATCGCTTGCCGTCTCGTGCATCGGTGCGCTCGCCTCGGTTCTGCTGATTAAGGCCGACAACGCCGCCAAGACCGCCGGCTGCCTGATCGGCGCCGTCGCGGCCGTGCTGTCGTTCATCGCGGGCCTCGAGGCCGTGCTTGGCGACGTTTCGTCCCTCAACACGGTCTTCTTTTTCCCGTTCGCCCGTCTCGAGCTCTTGCTCAACGGCCTTGCGGGCCTGATCGTGGTCCTCATCTCGATTCTCGCCTTTGCGGGCTTCATCTACGGTCTGTCCTACTTCGACGAGTACCCGGGCAAGGTCGGGCGCGCCGGCTTCTTTATGAACACCTTCGTCGCCTCGATGATGCTCGTCATCACCGCCGACAACGTGTTCTGGTTCCTGGTCGCCTTTGAGCTCATGTCCCTTACGAGCTACTTCCTTGTCGTTATCGAGGAGAACAAGAACTCCATTAGGGGCGGTTGGCTCTACTTCGTCATCGCGCACGTCGGCTTCGTTCTCATCATGGCGAGCTTCCTGCTCATGACCAACGGCGTGGGCGGTTCCTTCAGCTTCAGTGATTTCCGTACGCATGACTTTGGACCCGCCGTCTCCTCCGCGTGCTTCGTCCTCGCGTTCTTCGGATTTGGCGCGAAGGCCGGTATCATTCCGCTGCACTCCTGGCTGCCCCAGGCGCACCCCGAGGCGCCGTCCAACGTGTCCGCCCTCATGTCCGGCGGCATGATCAAGATCGGCATCCTGGGAATCCTCAAGGTCGGTCTCGACCTGCTCGCGGGTTCGGGCGTCCAGCTCTGGTGGGGCCTCATGGTCCTGGTCTTCGGATCCATCTCGTCGGTCCTGGGTGTCGTCTACGCCCTCCACGAGCACGACATCAAGCGCCTGCTTGCCTATCACTCCGTCGAGAACATCGGCATCATCTTGCTCGGTGTCGGCGCGTCCATGACGGCGCACGCCCTGGGCAACGACGTCATCGCGACGATCGCGCTCATGGCCGCCCTCTACCACACGCTCAACCACGCCATGTTCAAGGGCGAGCTGTTCCTCGGCGCGGGCTCCCTGCTCTATGCCACGGGTACGCGCAACATGGAGAAGATGGGCGGTCTGTTCCGCCGCATGCCGGTCACGGCCGTCTGCTTCCTCATCGGTGCCCTTGCCATCTCGGCCATCCCGCCGCTCAACGGCTTCGTTTCCGAGTGGTTCACCTACCAGTCCCTGTTCAACATCTCGACGCTCTCCGACCCGGTCGTCATGGTGTTCGCCGTCGCCTCCGCGGCCGCCCTCGCCATCACCGGTGCCCTGGCCGTCACGTGCTTCGTGAAGGCCTACGGCGTCTCGTTCGCGAGCAGCCCTCGTTCCCAGGAGGCCGCGAACGCCAAGGAGTCCCCGGCTCCGATGTTGTTCTCGCAGATGCTCCTCGCGGCCATCTGCGTGGTACTGGGAATCGGCTCCCCGGTCATCGCCCCGGTTCTGGGCGACGTCGCCCAGAGCGTGCTTGCCGGCTCCGCCGTCGCAGCCACCTCGGGCGTGTCTCTCGTGAACGAGATTTCCGGTGCCGCCACCTCCACCCCCGCGATCGCCATCGCGCTCGTGGTCCTCACCGGCCTCGCGTTCGCGTTGAGGTCCTGCCTCGGCGCCAAGGCCCCCGCTAAGAAGACCGACCCTTGGGCGTGCGGCTACGAGCCCAACGAGCACATGCCCGTTGTCGCCACGAGCTTCGCGTCCGACGTCGAACTCTTCATGGGCCCGCTCTACACCCTGCGCGAGGTATGCACCAAGATCTGCTGGTCCATCGCGCACGTGTTCCAGAAGCTCACCGGTGTCGCCCAGGGCGTCGAGCCCCTGCCCGACCGTTTCCTGGTCGATGCACCGAGCGAGGGTGCCGACAAGCTGGCCGGCCTCGCCTCCAAGATCGAGGGCGGCAACTACTCCGTATACATCTGCTACATCGTCGCGGCGCTCGTGGTCTTCCTCGTGCTCGCCGTGGTCATGGTCTAGAGAGGGGAGAGGATATTATGAACATCGTTCTTGCGATGGCGCAGGGCCTCGTGGTCATGCTGGTCGCGCCCTTCTTCTCCGGCCTCGCCCGTGTGATTCGCGCGAAGATGCACAATCGCCGCGGTCCGTCCATCCTTCAGGATTACCGGGACCTCGCGAAGCTCATGGCGCGTCCCGAGTCCGTGAGTTCCGACTCGAGCTTCGTGCTGCGCATCATGCCGCCGCTGTTCCTCGCGGTGTCGTTTATGCTCGCCATGGGCCTGCCCATGTTCACGCTCCAGAGCCCCATGCCCGTCTTTGGTGACGCCATCACCATCATGTACGCGCTCGCGCTGTCCCGCTTCTTCTTCGCGCTGTCCGGCGTGGATTCCTCCAACGCCTACGCGGGCTTCGGCGGTATCCGCGAGCTCCTCATGAGCGTGCTCATCGAGCCGTCCATGCTCATCGCGCTGTTCACCGTCGCCATCGTGTGCGGCTCCACGGACATTGCGACCATGGGTCAGCACATCGTTACGGGCAACGTCTCGAGCGTCGTCGCCGTTATCCTCGCCGGCGTCGCCTTCGCGGCCGCCTGTTACATGGAGCTCGGCAAGCTTCCGTTCGATCAGGCCGAAGCCGAGCAGGAGCTCCAGGAGGGCCCGCTCGCCGAGCTCTCCGGCCCGTCCCTGGCCATGATGAAGCTCGCCATGGGCATGAAGCAGGTCGTGGTCGTCGCTTGGTTCACCTCCATCTTCATCCCCTGGGGAGAGCCCGCGACCATCGGTGTCACCGCTCTCGTGGGCGCCGTCGTCTTCCTCGTCAAGTGCCTGGTCGATTTCGTCGTCTGCGGCGTGCTCGAGAACTCCGTTTCCCGTTCGCGCTTCAAGGTGCTCGGTAACCAGACCTGGGCCGTCGTCGGCATCGCGGTCCTCGCGTTCGTCTTCGTCGTCGTAGGCGTGTAGGGAGAAGGGAGAAACTATGTCAATCGAATCGAGCTTGTCCCTCTTTGCCATGGTGGCGATCGCCGTCCCCATGCTGGGCTCCCTGCTCATCGTCATGCTGCCGCGTCCCTACGCTAAATGGATCTGCGCCTTTGCCGGCGGCATCGCCACGGTCGCTTCCGTTGGCTTGGCCGCGACGTTTGCCGGAAACGGCATGAACGCGGTCGATGTAACCTGGGCGAGTATGGGCCAGACCTTGGTCATGGGCTTCATATTCGACCGGATGAGCACGCTGCTCGCACCCGCGTTCGTCGCTATCGGCCTGCTCGTCGTCATCTATTCGTTCCCGTACATGAGCGATAAGAATAAGGAGCATCCCGACGCGCCCCGTCGTCGCTTCTACGTGTACTTCTCCACGTTCATCGGCGCCATGGCCGGTCTCGCCTACAGCTCCACCATCGTCGGCCAGCTCGTTTTCTTCGAGATCACCGGTGTGTGCTCCTGGGGCCTCATCAGCTACTACATGACGCCCACGGCCAAGAAGGCCGGTATGAAGGCGCTCATCATCACCCATATCGGCGCTCTGGGACTCTACATCGGCGCGGCCTTCCTGTTCGCCGGAACCGGCACGTTCGCGCTGAGCGCGATCTCCCAGCTCGATTCCGGTATGAAGACCGTCGTGCTGCTGCTCATCCTGTTCGCTGCTTGGGCCAAGTCCGCCCAGTTCCCGCTCTACATGTGGCTGCCCTCCGCAATGGAGGCCCCCACGCCCGTTTCCGCCTACCTTCATGGCGCGTCCATGGTTAAGGTCGGCGTGTGCGTGTTCGCCCGCGCTCTTGCGAGCGCCGGCGATATCCCCGAGATCGTCGGTTGGGTCGCTATCATCGACGCCGTCGTGACCATGCTCTTCGGCTTCCTCATGTACCTGCCCCAGAAGGATATGAAGCGCCTGCTCGCCTTCTCGACGATCGCGCAGCTCGCCTACGTGTTCTTTGGCCTGGGCCTCTCCGTGTTCGGAAGCCAGATGGCGTTTAACGGCGCCGTCGAGCACATCTTCAACCACGCGTTCACCAAGACCCTGTTCTTCCTCATCGCTGGCTCTCTCAGCTTCACGCTGGGAACCCGTATGCTGCCCAAGATCCAGGGCCTCATGAAGAAGTACCCGGTCACGGGCGTGGGCTTTGCGGTCGCCGCGACCGCTATCGCCGGCGTGCCCCCCATGAGCACGTTCTTTTCCAAGTTCCAGATCATTTCCGGTGGCTTCGCGGTTGGTGCTACCAACACGGTCATCTTTGTCCTCGTGTGCGTCATGGTCGTCGAGACCGTCGCCACCTTCGCATGGTTCCTGCGTTGGATGGGTAAGGTCCTGCCCGGTGAGCCGAGCGAGACCGTGGCCGCCGGCCAGCCCCTTCCGCGCGCCATGGCGTTCGTGTTCGTCGTCCTCATGATCATGGTCGTCGTCGCCGGTCCTCTGTCCTCTAGTTGGATGGGTTAGGAGGTAGGACATGGGTTATTCGTTAGTCAATATCCTGGGCGGTCTTCTGATCGTGACCTCCACCATGGTGGTCGTCTCGAAGACCATCCCGTCCGCCATCAAGTGGTACGCGATCCAGTCGGTTGTCCTGGTGGGCGTGCTGCTCACCCTGGGCCTCACCACCGGTGCCACCGAGCTTCTCATGTGGGCCGCGTCGGCCTTCGTCACCAAGGTGATCCTCGTTCCGTTCATTCTCAACCGTGCCTACAAGAAGATGGGTTCGCCTGCCGATAGCACGCTGACCTCCTCCATCAAGCCGGCCTGGACCATCATCCTCACCGGTCTGGAGGTGGCCGTCTGCTTCGCGGTGGTCACGCGCCTGAGCCTGCCCACCGCCGAGGTGGCCACTCCGGCCCTCGCCATCAGCTTCGCGCACTTCTTCGTCGGCCTCACGTGCATCATCTCCCAGCGCAACATCCTCAAGCAGATCTTCGGGTACTGCCTTATGGAGAACGGTAGCCACGTGACGCTCGCTCTGCTCGCGCCCACGGCCCCCGAGATCATCGAGATCGGCATCGCCACCGACGCCATCTTCGCCGTCATCATCATGTCCGCCGTCGTCGTGAGGATTTGGAACGACACCAAGTCGCTCGACTCCCACGACCTGACCGAATTGAAGGGGTAGGCCATGGATGTTTCAATGCTGACGGTCGCCCTGCTCGCTTGTCCTCTCGTGTTCTCCCTGATTATGGCTGCGCTCCCCAAGACGACGTCCTACAACGTCTTCGCGGGGCTCAACACCATCTCCGTCGCGGCGACCCTTGTCCTTTCGGTCGTCACCGCGGGAACCATGCTCTCGAGCGGGCAGAATATCGACGCTTTGGGCCTGTGGCTCCATCTCGATTCGCTCTCGTCGATCTTCGTCCTTCTGGTAGGCATCATCGGGTTCATCACCGGCGTGTACTCCATCTCCTATATCAAGATCGATATCGAGGAGAAGACCATGCCGGCCGAGCGCACCAAGCAGTACTACGCGCTGTTCAGCCTGTTCGTCTTCACGATGCTGCTCGCCTGCCTGTCCAACAACATCATCCTCACCTGGGCGGCGGTCGAGGCCACTACGCTGTCGACCGTGTTCCTCGTGGGCATCTACAAGAACAAGCAGGCGCTCGAGGCGTCTTGGAAGTACGCGATGGTCTGCACCGCCGGTGTGGCCTTCGGCCTGTTCGGCACGCTGCTCATCTACGCGAACGCCGCCGATATCATGCCCAACGCGCATGAGGCCGCCTTCCTCACCTCCATCATGCCCTACGCCGACCAGTTCGACCCGATGCTCGTGCGCCTCGCGTTCGCGTTCATCGTCATCGGCTTCGGCACCAAGGCGGGCCTGTTCCCCATGCACACCTGGCTGCCCGACGCGCACTCCCAGGCTCCGAGCCCGGTCTCCGCGCTGCTCTCGGGCGTGCTGCTCAAGTGCGCCATGCTGGTGATCATCCGCTTCTACTCCCTGTCCATCATCACGGTGGGCGACACCTATCCGCGAACGCTCCTGCTCATCCTGGGCACGCTGTCCATCCTGGTGGCTGCCCTGTGCATCTTCAAGCAGGACGATATCAAGCGCCGCTTCGCGTACTCCTCCGTCGACAACGTCGGCGTGGTCGCGCTGTGCCTGGGTATCGGTGGCCCGCTCGGTATCGCCGCCTGCCTGCTGCACTGCATCTTCCACGGCTTCACGAAGGCGCTCGCCTTCTGCATGGCCGGTAACATCCAGCACATCTACCACACCCGCGACCTGAACAAGATCAAGGGCGTCGTCGAGATCGCTCCCGTCACGGCAGCGCTCACCATCATCGCCCTGCTCGCGCTCGCCGCCTTCCCGCCGTTCGCCCTGTTCATCTCCGAGTTCCTCACCTTCGTGGCCGGCGTTCAGTCCGGTCCCATCTGGGTGGTCGTGCTCGTGGCCATCGGCCTCACCGGCGTGTACTTCGCCCTTACCGGCATCGCGCTCAAGTCCATCTTCGGCAAGGCGCCCGAGGGCATGAAGCGCCACGAGGTGCCCGCCCTCATGATCATCCCCGAGATCGCCCTCGCGATCGTGGTCATGTGGTTCGGTATCGCCACCCCGGTCGCCATCACGAGCGGCGTCGAGGATGCAACGTCCGTCGTTTTGAACCAGAGCGTCGAAGAGCTCCACGAGGCCCCTCTCTACCGCATGGTGTTCAGTTCCCAGACCAAGACAAGTGAGGTGAATTAGCACCATGGCAGAACCTGAAAAGAAGGACTACGCTCGTCGCTGCGAAAGCCACGTCGAGGCCCTGCGTGCTGCAGTGCCGGGCTGCATCGAGAAGGTCGAGTGGCAGTGCGAGGACCAGCTGACGATTACCGTCAAGCAGGACAAGCTGCCCGAGGCCGTCCACTACCTGTACTACGAGCGCTACGGCTGGATTCCCGTGATCATCGGCAACGATGAGCGCAGCCTGTGCGGCCGCTACGCCGTGTACTACGTCATCTCCATGGAGGGGGAGGACCCCGGCTGGGTGACCGTGCGCACCGAGGTCGATCCCGCCAAGATGACGTTCCCGTCCGTGACGCCGTTCGTCCCCGCCTGCGTGTGGGGCGAGCGCGAGCTGCGCGATATGTTCGGCTTGATCCCCGAGGGTCTGCCCGACCGTCGCCGCCTGGTGCTGCCCGATGACTGGCCCAGCGGCCTGTACCCGCTGCGCAAGGACTCCATGGACTACCGCTTCCGTCCCGCTCCCGCGAGCGACATGGAAAACTACGAGTTCTTGGCCGATACCAAGGGCAAGGAGACGACGCTCGTTCCCATGGGCCCGTTGCACATTACCTCCGACGAGCCTGGCCACTTCCGCCTGTTCGTCGAGGGCGAGACGATCGTCGACGCCGACTACCGTCTGTTCTACGTGCACCGCGGCATGGAGAAGGTCGCCGAGACGCGCCTGAACTATGACGCCGTGACGTTCCTCGCCGACCGTATCTGCGGCATCTGCGGCTGCGCCCACTCGGTGGCCTATGCCGAGGCCGTCGAGCGCGCCCAGGGCATCCATGTCCCGCCGCGCGCCCAGTACATCCGCGCCATCATGCTCGAGGTCGAGCGCCTGCACTCGCATCTGCTCAACATTGGCCTGGCGTCGCACTACACGGGCTTCGACTCCGGCTTCCAGCAGTTCTTCCGCGTCCGCGAGAAGTCCATGGACCTGGCCGAGAAGCTCTCCGGTCACCGCAAGACCTATGGCCTCAACGTGATCGGCGGCGTGCGTCGCGACATTTTGGCTGAGCAGAAGCTTTCCACGCTCACGACCATTCACCAGCTGCGCTCCGAGGTTCAGGAGCTCGTCGACGTCTTGCTCTCCACGCCCAACTTTATTGAGCGTACGAGTGGCATCGGCATCTTGGACCGCAAGATCGCACGCGACTTCTCGCCGGTCGGCCCGCTCATGCGTGGCTCGGGCTATGCCCGCGACGTGCGTTTTGACCATCCCTTCGACGGCTACGCCGATCCGGACGTCCAAAAGATGCACGCCGCCACGGCCGACACCTGCGATGCCTTCGGCCGTACCGCCGTTCGCATCCAGGAGGTCTATGATTCGATCGACATGATCGAGACCATGCTCGAGAACTGCCCGTCGGGCCCCATCCTCACCACGGATTGGGAGTACACCCCGCACAAGTACGCCATCGGCGCCACCGAGGCGCCGCGCGGCGAGGATGTGCACTGGGCTATGCTCGGCAACAACCAGAAGTGCTACCGCTGGCGTGCCAAGGCCGCCACGTACAGCAACTGGCCGGTCCTGCGCTACATGTTCCGCGGCAACACCGTGGGCGATGCGGCGCTGATCGTCGGCTCGCTCGACCCGTGCTACTCCTGCACCGACCGCGTGACGGTGACTGATGTCGCCGCCAAGCGCGACCACGTGCTCGACAAGGAACAGTTCGAGAACGTCTGGCGCGACAAGTCGCCGCTTGCGGGCGAGGGCACCATGGCCGCTCCGCTCGATGAGGAGGCGCTCTAATATGCTGAAGCTTTGGAAGGTTAACGCCAAGGCCGGCGACGCGACGGTCAAGTACCCGTTTGCGCCGTTTCCCACCAACAAGGACATGCGCGGCAAGCCCGAGCACAACGCCGAGCTCTGCATCGCCTGCGGTGCCTGCGGCGTGGCGTGCCCGGCCGATGCCATTCGCATGGACACCGACCTTGCCTCCGATACCATCACCTGGTCGATCGACTACGGTCGCTGCATCTTCTGCGGCCGCTGCGAGGAAGCCTGTCCCATGGAGGCCATCAAGCTCACCGAAGAGTTTGAGCTGGCCGTTATGAGCAAGGACGACCTCACCAGCAAGAGCGTCTATACGCTCGAGCACTGCTCGCGTTGCGGCAAGCCGTTCGCCCCGCACAAGGAGATCGACTACGCCAAGCGCCTGCTGCAAAAGGCCGGCGGCATGGAGGCCATCCAGGCCGCCCGTACCGTCGGTATGTGCCAGGAGTGCAAGCGTGAGCTCGACGCCCTGCGCGCCGCTTCGGCCGTAAAGACCGGCAACGCGCACGGCATGGCTGCCAACGAGACGCTTGCGTCCGGTGAGCCCCAGGGCCCCGGCATGGAGTATCTGGGCGGCCACGGCGTGAACCCGGAGTATATCGACCGCGAGCTCAACCCCGATGCGCCCGAGATTCCCGCCGGTCCTGCGCCGGTCGAGGGCATCATCATGGATTTTGATACGAAGGAGGAGTAACCATGGCCGAACCCACGCTTTTGCCCGAGCGGCTTCAGTACCGCCCGACCAAGATCGAGCTCGATGAGAGCATCGAGAAGGCCAAGGCGACCCTTCTTAAGAAGATCAAGCGCTCGGTGTACGTCTACCGTGTTGACTGCGGCGGCTGCAACGGCTGCGAGATCGAGATCTTCGGTTCCATCACGCCCGTCTTCGACGTCGAGCGCTTTGGCATCAAGGTCGTGCCCTCGCCCCGTCACGCCGATGTGCTGCTGTACACCGGCGCCGTGACGCGTGCCATGCGCATGCCGGCGCTGCGCGCCTTTGAGGCCGCACCCGATCCCAAGATCGTGGTGTCCTATGGCGCGTGCGGCTGCACCGGCGGCATCTTCTACGACAACTACTGCGTCTGGGGCGGCACGGACAAGATTCTGCCGGTCGATGTCTACATCCCCGGCTGCCCGCCCAGCCCCGCGCAGACCATCTACGGCTTTGCCATGGCGCTCGGTCTGCTGGACCAAAAGCTCCATGCCGAAACCACGGTGGAGGCCGCCGGCGAGCAGGCCGATATCCTGCACCCCGGCGTGCCGTACAAGCTGCGTGTTGCCATTGAGCGCGAGGCTCGCGCCATGAGCGGCTACCGTTACGGCCGCGACCTGGCCAACGAGTTTATGGACACGCTCGAGGGCGCACCCAAGGGCGATATCCGCGGTGCCATGGCGCTGCTTATCGACAAGCAGGACGATCCTCGCCGCGTCGAGGTGTACTCGGCGCTGCAGGATCTGGTGCTGGCCGGAGGTCGCTAGATGGAACTCACGGACCGCTCTGGTTACTTTGCGGGCCCCGGCATGCTCGGCGGCTCCTTTGGCGATGCCTCGCGCGCAAGCGACGAGGCCGCCGAGGGCGTCGCCGACCCCTGCCTGGGCCATGCGCCCGATCAGGTGGTCTTTTACGAGCTCACGCGTAAGTTTGTGGAGACCGAGGAAGACGTTCCCCAGGAGGCCTGCGACGTGCTGTACTACACGCTCGCCGTGGGCCACCACACCGGCGTGCTCGACTGCTTTGAGCCGCGCCTGTCGGTGCCGGTGGATGTGTTCTATTCGCTCGTCGACGCGTTGCCGGAGGGGGAGGCCAAAATAAAGTTCGAGGCCATCCGCTCCTTTGGCGAGTGCCAGCTCGACAAAGCGGCGGTGCCGTCGCTGCTCGAGGCCTGCGATGCGCTGCTCGACGAGCGCGGTTTTCGCGGGTCGGCCAAGGCCGGCATCTCGGTGTTCGATGACGACTTTGGCATTCATGCCCAGCAGGTCGCGTTCTTAATGAAGTTCCGCGATCTGGTTGAGCGCGTGCGCGATGTATCGGGCGTGTATCTGACGGGAAGGTTGCAGTAATGGGTCGCGTTGTGGATGGACGTGTGAACGGTGCCCCGTTTGCGGGCATTGTGCTCACGGCGGGAAGCGTACTGCGCGCCGACGATGCCGCCGGCCCTGTGCTCTCCAAAAAGATGGAAGACGCACCCATTGCCGGTTGGTACACCATCGACGGAGGTCAAACGCCCGAGGACGACATCATCGAGGTCAAGCGCGAGCGTCCGCCTCGCCTGGTCTTGGTCGATGCCGCCGACATGGCGCTGCCCGTCGGGTCCATCCGTTTGCTCGACAAGCGCGATGTGGCCCGCAAGTCGATGTTCACCACGCATTCGCTTCCTTTGTCGATTCTGATCGAGGAAATCGAGCAATCGTGTGATGATATCGTCTTCGTTGGGATTCAGCCGGGCGACACGGAGTTCTACAACCCCATGTCCCCGGAAGTCTTTGACGCCGTCGACGCCGTGTACGACGCCGTGGCCGCCAACGACTTTTCCCACTTTGTCCGCTTGGGGCAAGAGCAATAGGAGCGCTTGTCCCTGCTGATTAGGAAAGAAGTGATTGACATGGCAGATTCCAAGGTGGAGTACCCTGCTCCCGATTGCCTGGCGCCCGCCGCGATCGAGGCCAAGACCGAGGCCGCCGGCGTGACCAAGGCCAACCTGCCGGTCGCAAAGGCCTTTCTGTTGGCAATGTTCGCCGGTGCGTTTATTGCCTTCGGTGGCCTGTTCTTTACCGTGTTCTTGAGCGATAGCACGCTGGGTTGGGGCGCCCAGCGCGTCGTGGGCGGCCTGTGCTTTTGCCTGGGCCTGGTGCTGGTGCTGGTGTGCGGCGCCGAGCTGTTCACCGGCAACTCGCTTATGGTCTGCGCGCTCAAGAGCAAAAAGATCACCCTGGCTCAGATGCTCAAGGCATGGCTCGTCGTGTGGCTTGGTAACTTTGCCGGTGCCCTGTTCATCGTCTTTTTGGTGTACATGGCCGGCATTTACAAGCTCAACGGCGAGGCGGTCGCCAATTCCATGGTGAGCGTCGCCGCTGGCAAGGTGACGGTCGACTGGGTGACGATCTTCTTCCGCGGCATCCTGTGCAACATTTTTGTGTGCCTGGCCGTGTGGATCGGTACCGCCGGCAAGACCGTGGTCGATAAGGTCGTGGGCATTCTGCTGCCCATCGCCGCCTTTGTGGCCTGTGGTTTTGAGCACTGCGTTGCCAACATGTACTTTTTGCCCATGGGCGCCGTGATGCATGCATGCGGCTATGGCGCCGACGTCGCCGGCGCCGATGCGCTCAACGCTGCGGGCATTGCGTTTAACCTGTCCGCTGCCACGCTGGGCAACATCGTGGGCGGCGCGGTTCTGGTCGCGCTCGGCTACTGGTTTATCTACGCCAAGAAGTCCGAGGCGTAAGGTACTGTCTGTTTGACGTTTGGCCTCCCGCGGGGCGTTGCCGTGCGGGAGGCTTTTTGGGTCTGGGGCCCGTTGCCGGGCTTTTGGCCTGTTGTGTTTGGCTGATGAAAGGGGTAATCGAGATGGCATCTGCTGTGGAGCGTGACGGTCGCGCCGTGGTGACCACATGCGGGGGATGCTATGCCGATTGCGCCTTTGCGGCACGCGTTGAGGACGGTCGCGTGGTGGCCGAGTTGCCGGTGCCGGGGCATCCGTGTGCCTCGCGTGCCCTGTGCGCCCGCGGGCGCCATCGCCTAGCAATGCCGTTTGACGAGCGTGACCGCATTGTTCACCCCATGCGCCGACGAGCTGATGGCTCGGGGTTCGATGTGATTTCGTGGGATGAGGCGTTCGCGCAGATTGCCGAGCGTCTTGGGGGAATTGTTGACGGGCATGGTCCGCGCGCGCTGGGCATGACGCTCGGCGTGCCCTCGTTTGACCGCTACTGGGCGTATCGTTTTATGCATGCGCTGGGCTCGCCCAACGTGTACGGTGCCGATGGCGCCTGCGAGGTAAGCCGACTTACCGGTTGGGAGCACAGCCTGGGATACAGCCCCGCCTCCGACCTGGCACATACCGATTGCATCATGTACCTGGGGCGTTCCATCGTCGATTCGTCGACGATGGGGGCCGTTGATGCGCTCAGCGATGCCCGTCGCCGTGGGGCGAAGATCATCGTGGTCGACCCCCGGCGCAGCGGCTCGGCTGCGCTCGCCGACCGCTGGTTGCGCGTACGCCCGGGCTGCGACCTAGCCTTGCTGCTGGGCATTGCGCATGTGCTCATTGCCGAGGACTTGTACGACCGCGAGTTTGTTGCCCGCTATACCACGGGTTTTGATGAGCTGGCGCAGGCGGCCAGCGCTTGGACGCCCGAGTGGGCCGAGTCGATGTGCGACGTGCCGGCGGACGATATCAGTGCGACTGCGCGTGATTTGGCTGCCGCGGCGCCTGCTGCGGTGGTGGACGCCGGCTTTCATGGTGGCATCGGTATCGCGTATGCCAATAGTACGCAGACGGCGCGCGCTATCTGCTTGGTCGATGTGCTGCTGGGCTGCATCGGACATGCGGGCGGCGCGCTCAATCCGCCCACACCGCTTGTACTGGGCGACTTGGACCCTGTGCGTTTTGCGACGCCGTCGGTGCCGTGTGAGCCCAAGCTGGGGTCCGAGCGCTATCCACTGGTCGATCCGATGCGCGGTCTGTGCACGACCATCGGCCAGTCGATTTTGGACGGCGAATTGCGTGGGCTCATCGTTTATGCCAGTAACCCCGGTGCGGGCTATGGCAATGCGCAGGCTTGGTTGGGAATCTTGCAGCAGCTCGACTTGCTCGTGACAATTGATATTCGCTGGTCCGAGACAGCGCGCGCTTCCGACTTCGTGCTGCCCGACGTGACGTATCTGGAGGCCGACCGCGGCGTGGGAACGGTGGCGGGCGTCAACGATGCGCGCGTGTTCTACCGCAACGCCGTGCTGCCCGTGCAGCATGACGACACACGTCCCGGTCGGGAGATTTTTGCCGGTCTGGCGCAGGCGTGTGGCGTGGGCGAGTACTTCCAGTTTACGTCCGACGATCTGGCGGCTGCCCAGGTGGCGCCTTTTGGGATCAATCTTGACGAGCTCAAGGAGCGCGGCTGGGCCGACACGGGTGTTGCATTGCCGTCGCGTACGGGCGAGCCGGCGATCCCCTTGAATGGCGGCAAAATTGCGCTGGCAAGCGACGTATGGGAACGGGCCGGCCTGGGTCGTGTGCCCAACTGGATCGCTCCCATGGTGGAACCTGGCCCGGGGATGTTTCGCCTCATTAGCGGCAACCGTCCCTTTGAGTCGCATACCTCGCGAAGGCTTGCGGCCCAAGGTGCCGCCGAGGCTGGATCGGACCTGGATGCCGTGCAGATGAATGCCGATGTTGCTGCGCGCATGGGTGTCGCCGATGGCGAGGTCGTCGAGCTTGTGAGCGACATGGGCCGCGATCGCGTGCGCGTGGAGACAACGCCGTATCTGCATCCGGCGTGCATCTTCACCTCGGCCGCCCCCGGTGGGCGTTCGTTTGGCGCCGGCGCGGATGGCGCCCAAGCGCTCGGCGTTGGCCCGCTCGACCATACGCCGCTGCGCTGGGATCCCATTACGGGCGCCGCGCTCACCCAGGAAAACGCCGTTCGCGTGGAAAAGATTCTCGCGCGCGGGGATAATGACGAGTAATTGACTCAGCTGATGTATTCGACTGATCCACGTTTCTTTTGAAAGGCCGCACATGAGCGATAGCCAGAACATGTCCGATGAGGTGCGCGCCCGCCTGCGCGCCATTCCTTCCGTCAACGAGCTGCTTGCCGAGTGGCCGGTGGTGAAGGCGGCGGGGGAGACCTGTGACGCGGTGGTGCATGCCGCCGTTACGGCCGAGCTCGACGAGGAGCGCGCCGCCATTCGCGCCGGTTCCGCCCCGCGCTCTAAGCGCGAGCTGGCATCGGCCATTGAATTTCGCGCGCATCGTTCTGCGCTGCCGAGCCTGCGCCCTGCCGTCAACGCTACGGGCGTGGTCATCCATACCAACTTGGGTCGCGCCCCGCTCGCGGAGTCGGCCGCCAAGGCCGTGGCCGAGGTCGCGCGCGGCTACAGCACGCTCGAGTACAGTGTGGACACCTGTTCGCGCGGGTCGCGCAAGGAGCACGCCGCGCAGCTCATCCGCTCACTCACCGGTGCCGAGGACGCGCTTGTGGTCAACAACAACGCGGCCGCCGTGCTGCTGGTGCTGGCGACCCATGCCGCAGGCAAGGAGGTCATCGTCAGCCGCGGCGAGCTTGTCGAGATCGGCGGCAGCTTCCGCATCCCCGATGTCATGGCGGCTTCGGGCGCCAAACTCGTCGAGGTCGGCGCCACCAACCGCACGCATTTGGGCGACTACGAGCGCGCCATCACGCCCGATACGGCGATGATCCTTAAGGTCCATCCTTCCAACTATCGCATCGAGGGTTTTCACGAGGAGGTGGGCTCTCGGGAGCTTGCCGCTCTGGCCCACAAGCATGGCCTGCTGTTCTACGAGGACCAGGGCTCGGGCGCGCTGTTGCCCGACGACATCTTGGTGCGCGGCGGTGAAGAAACCACGCCGGCTTCGGTTTCGGCAGGGCTCGATCTGGTGTCGTGCTCGGGCGATAAGCTGCTCGGTGCCGCACAGGCGGGCATTATCATGGGCCGTCGCGATCTGGTCCAGGCCTGTGGGTCGCATCCGCTTATGCGCGCCCTGCGCCCGGGCAAGTTGGCGCTTACGGCGCTCGAGGCCACACTGCGCATCTACATGGACGGGGCGGATGTTGCCCATCGCGAGGTGCCGGTGCTCAACATGCTCACGCTTCCGCAGGCTCATCTGGAGCGTCGTGCCCGTAAGCTGCGCGAGCTGATGGTGGCGGGTCTCGATAAGGCTGGCTGCCCGTGTGCCGTGCAGGTGGAAATCGTCGAGGAGTCTTCGACGCCCGGTGGCGGTTCGCTGCCTACCGTTGAGCTGCCGACGATGTGCGTGGCCGTGCGTCTTGTTGACGAGCGCCTGACGGTCGACGCGCTCAAGCGGTCGCTTGTCCAGGACTTCGACACGCCGGTCGTCACGCGAACCTCGCACGATCGCATTTTGTTTGACGTCCGTACGCTCGTGGGAGGCCGCGATATCGAGACGGCGGCGTCGACGCTCGTCGCGTGCGTTAAGAAGGCGATTGCTCGATGAGTGAGGTTCAGGCGCTGGTGGAGTGTCCCGTTATCGTTGGCACGGCGGGCCACGTTGACCACGGTAAGTCGGCACTGATCGAGGCACTGACCGGCAAGAATCCCGACCGCCTGGAGGTTGAGCGTCGTCGCGGTATGACCGTTGAGCTTGGCTTTGGCGAGCTGGCGCTGCCGAGTGGCAAAATCGTCGGCCTGGTCGACGTGCCGGGGCACGCGCATTACCTGCGCGCCATGGTGCAGGGTGCCACGGGCATCGACGTGGCAGTGCTGGTGGTTTCGGCCGTCGAGGGCGTGATGCCGCAGACCCGCGAGCACGTGCATGTGCTGGAGCTGCTGGGCGTCACACACATGGTGGTCGCGCTGACGATGTGCGACCTGGCCGACGCCGAGATGACCGAGCTTGCCGAGCTCGATGTCGATGACTTTTTGTCGGGTACCGTGTTTGCGGGCGCGCCGATTGTGCTCGTGTCGTCTAAGACGGGCGAGGGGATCGACGGGTTGCTTGCGGTGCTCGACGAGCAGGTAAGTGCCTGCTGGGATGCCTGCCGCGACCGTGCCGAGCGGAGCGATGCCGCGCCTCGCCTGCCGATTGACCGCTGCTTTACGATTAAGGGCGTCGGCACCGTCGTGACGGGAACGCTGCACGATGCGCCGGTTGCGGTGGGCGACGAGCTGATGGCTTTGCCGTCGCGTACGGTCTGTCGTGTGCGCGGGATTCAGGTGCATGGCGATACGCCGCGCGCGCTGCCTGGGCAACGCGTGGCGCTCAACCTGGTTGGTGATGGTGTCGCGGCACTTGACCGCGGCGAGATGCTGGGCGTGGCAGACCGTTTTGGCCAGACGATGCGCTTTATGATGACGTTTACGTATTTGGGTCGCGAGGGAGCCAAGCCGCGTGTGCTCGAGTCGGGTGCGCGCGTGCACGTGATGGCCGGTACAGCCGAGGTTGTCGGTCGCATCATGTTCATGGAGGGCGAGGCCCCCGTGGCGGTGGGCGAGATCCGTACCGTGCAGGTGCGCCTGGAGGAGCCGCTGCCGCTGCGCGCCGGAGACCATGCCGTGGTGCTGTCGTATTCGCCTGTTATGCTCATCGGCGGCGGGCGCGTGCTGCTATCGCGCTGCCGTCGCTCGCGCGAGCTTTCTGCCGGCGAGCACGCACTGTTTGCGGCGCTTGAGTCCGGTGATATCGCGGGCGGTGTGGGCGCTTGGCTGGCGCTGCAGATGCTGCCGGTTACGGCGGTTGATGTTGCTGAGGCTTTGGATCTTGGTGTCGGCGAGGCCGATGCCGCACTGCGCGGGTTGGTGGCGCAGGGCGCTGCTTGCGCGCTTGCTGGCTCGGATGGCTCGCTGTATGCAGATGCTTCCGCGCTTGACGCCGGGATGGATGCACTGGCGGCGACCCTGTCAGCCATGCACGCGGCGGCTCCCAAGGAGACGGGCTTTACGCCCGGCGCTGTTGCCCATGCTGCGTGGCCTGCCGCTGATGAAGGCGTTGCCGCGGCTCTGATTGCCGAGGGCTGTTCGCGTGGCGTGTGCGCCGCCGAGGGCGCCGAGGTATTCGATCCACATTCGGCCGCCGCGGCGGCACGCGTGGTGCGAGAGGCTTGCGAGCGGATCGTCGCGCTGCTTGACGAGGCCGGCCTGGATGCACCGACGTTGCCCGAGGTGGGCGAGCAGCTGCAGCTCGATCGCGACACCATGACGCGAGCTCTGCGCGAGCTTTCGCTTAACCGCTCGATTGTTAAGGTCGAGCGCGACGTTGCTCTGTCCGCTGCCGCCGAGGCCCATGCGCGCGAGCTCGTCGCCGCCGCCATTGAGGCAGCCGGCGGCGCTGCCACCACGAGCGCCCTGCGCGAGGCCCTCGGTGTGTCCCGCAAACGTGCCATCAGCATCTTGGAGCACCTGGATGCCGTGCGCTTTACGGTGCTCGACAAGGACGCCGGCGGCCTGAGGTCCCTGCGCTAGGCCGGTCACTCGCTCCCGCCTCCTCAGTTGCGGTGAAATAGTTCCTATTTGGAGGCTTTGGCAGCAAATACAGGAACTATTCCACCGCAACTTCTTGCTCGTCTTTTTGGGATGGGGCCTGTTCGGTTTGGTAAAATACCGCCGCACTTGGGAACGGATGGGCTCCGGTGGGCTCCGCGGTCCTCAAAACCGTTGCGAGGCGTGCAAAACGTCTTGGATGTGTTCGATTCACATACGTTCCCGCCATACGCTACCAGCGCTTTTGTGCTCGCGGTCTTGCTGCGTGCCGCAAAGGCGCTGTTTTGTTTTTGCACGAGCTTTTCGTAGCGCCGCCATTTCGGCGGCTGTATTTAGCTTCGTGCACCGGGTTTCGAGCATGCCGATGGAGGTGTTTTGCCGTATGACTACCGTAAGACGTGCCGATCTTTCTTGTGTCGTCCAGGCGGGCGGGTTGTCGTCGCGCATGGGCTGCGATAAGGCGCGCATGGCGTTTTGCGGGGAGCCGCTCATCGAGCGCGTGCTGGGCCGGCTGGCGCCAGTTGCTGGCGAGTTGGTCGTAACGACGTCGCGTCCCAGCGAGCTTGCCTACCTTGAGGAGCGCGCGTTTGGCGGTCTGGTGCCGCGAATAGTGTCGGACCTTGAGGGGCCGGCGGGCGCCATGCGCGGCATCGCGAGTTCGCTGACTGCGGCCCGGCTGCCTCTCGTTGCTATCGTCGCCTGTGATATGCCGTTTGTCTCTTCGGAGCTAATCGGTGCCCTTGCTGGCTGTGTCGAGGCCGAGGCGCTCGACGTGTGTGTGCCGCGCGAGGAGCGGGGGATTGAGCCGCTTTGCGCCGTCTGGCGCCGTGATGCGTGTGCGCCGGTTGCCCAAGAGCTGCTCTCCTGCGACCGCCAACGCATCCGCTGTTTGATCGACCGAGTCCATGCCGGCTATCTGGATGAGCTCCAGATTGTCGAGGTTGCCGGCTCCACGCTCTGCTTCGAAAACGTCAATACACCCGAGGAGTTTGCGGCAGCCGAGCTGCTCGCCTAGATCTGCACACATCAATGATGGGAGATGCCATGCCTCACGATATTTGCCCCGACACGGGAGAGCCTTGCACTTGCGATGGTTCCGAGCCCTGTACCTGTGGATGCGGTGGCTGTGGGCATACTGCGGAAGAGGAAGCGGCCGCCGCGGCGTATCGTGAGGCACACCGCGGCGGCCCGTCCGGTGATGCCCTCGACCACGAACGCAAGATCATCGTGTCGTTCGACAGCACCTTCGATGTGATGGAATGCGAGCAGCTGTGCCTGGATGCCGGCGTGCCCGGGCGCATTATGCCTTTGCCCGGCTCCATCACCGCCGGCTGCGGCCTGTGCTGGGTCATGCCGTTCTCGGGCGATGCCCTTGCCACCTTCCGCGCCGCCACCGAGGGCCGCGTAACCCCCGCCGACTACCACCAGCTCGTCCTCTAATCACCAAAACCACCACAAAAGGTGCCTGTCCCCAATGTGGTGGTTTGGAACATGTGGACGAAACAGCTTCGAAACACGCGATTTGTGCGTCGGATGCTCAAAAACGCTTCTACCTGCATCGTAATCAAAACGAAACATCTGCTCGTCGGCTTATGCGAAACTTTGCCGCAACAGTGCGATATTATCCATACTCGATAAAGTTCGCGGCGCATGGGGTGCCGCGATCGACATTTTCGTTTCCCATCATTGGAGGAAGCATGAGCTACACGCAGAAAGTTCTCGAAGAGCTCAAGGCCCGCTATCCCGAGCAGCCTGAGTTCATCCAGGCCGCGACCGAGATCCTCGGCACCATCCAGCCGGCGCTCGACGCCCACCCCGAGTACGAGGAGGCCGCCCTGCTGGAGCGCCTCGTCGAGCCCGAGCGCATCGTTATGTTCCGTGTCCCCTGGGTCGACGACCAGGGCAAGGTCCAGGTCAACCGCGGCTACCGCGTCGAGTTCAACTCTGCCATTGGACCCTACAAGGGCGGCCTGCGCTTTAACCCGACGGTCACCCTGGGCATGCTCAAGTTCCTGGGCCTGGAGCAGATCCTCAAGAACAGCCTGACCACCCTTCCCATGGGCGGCGGCAAGGGCGGCTCCGACTTTGACCCCAAGGGCAAGTCCAACAACGAGATCATGCACTTCTGCCAGTCCTTCATGACTGAGCTCTATCGCCACATTGGCCCCAACACCGACGTTCCCGCCGGCGACCTGGGCGTTGGCGGCCGCGAGGTTGCCTACCTGTTCGGTCAGTACAAGCGCCTGACCAACGAGTGGACCGGCGTCCTTACCGGCAAGGGCCTCTCCTTTGGCGGCTCGCTCGCCCGTACCGAGGCCACCGGCTACGGCCTGGTCTACTTTGTGGACGAGTACCTCAAGAGCCGCGGCGAGTCCTTCGAGGGCAAGAACGTCGTCGTTCACGGCTCGGGCAACGTCGCCATCTACGCCGTCCAGAAGGTCGCTCAGCTCGGCGGCAAGGTGCTTGCCTGCTCCGACACCCACGGCTGGGTCGAGGATCCCGACGGCATCGACTACACCGTGCTCGAGCACGTCTACAACAAGAAGCGCTCCGGCCACGACAAGGGTGTCACGCTCGCCATGTACGTTGACGAGAAGCCCAACGCCGTGTGGCACGAGGGCGACGGCCGCGGCGTGTGGCAGCTGCCCTGCGACATCGCGCTGCCCTGCGCTCGCGAGAACACGCTGCTGCTCGAGGACGCCCAGGCGCTCGTCGCCAACGGCTGCAAGGTGGTCGGCGAGGGCGCGAACATGCCCACGACCATCGAGGCCACGACCTACTTCCAGGAGAACGGCGTCGCCTTTATGCCCGGTAAGGCTGCCAACGCCGGTGGCGTGCTCGTGTCCGGCCTGGAGATGAGCCAGAACGCCGAGCACCTGTCCTGGACCTTCGAGGAGGTCGACGGCAAGCTCGAGCAGCTCATGCGCGGCATGTTCCACAACGTGGACGATACCGCCAAGGAGTATGGCCAGGAGGGCAACTTTGTCATGGGCGCCAACATCGCCGGCTTCCTGAAGGTCGCCGACGCCATGCTCGCCCAGGGCGTCTGCTAATCCTTTGCTCGACATAGCTCCGCACAGCACCAGCTGATGATCTTAAGGCTCCCGACCATATTGGCCGGGAGCCTTTTTCTATGGTGGTGAGGGTCGTGCGCCCTCGTTTGGTACACTTAGGGGTACTGGACAAGTAAAGAGATGGGGGAGAACGTGCTCAAGTTCGGTACCTACGTCCGTGTTGGAAACGCGGCCGAAGCCTATGAGCTCTTACAGAAGAGCCGCAACAACAAGATTGTGGGCGGCGGCATCTGGATGCGCCTGGGATCGCGTCGCGTGGCGACGGCGATTGACCTTTCGGCCTGCGGACTCGATCAGATTGAGGAGACCGAGACCGAGTTTCGCATCGGTGCCATGTGCACCCTGCGCCAGCTCGAGCGTCATGCCGGGCTCAACGCGCTTGTCAACAACGTATTCGAGTTTGCCGTCCACGACATCGTGGGCGTGCAGCTGCGCAACACCGCCACGGTGGGCGGCAGCATCTACGGCCGCTTTGGTTTTTCGGACGTTCTCTCGGCCTTTTTGGCGCTCGACTCGTACGTTGAGCTGACGGGTGCCGGCCGCGTGCCGCTCGCCGAGTTCGTGGGCATGGGCTATGTGCGCGACGTGATCGAGCACGTCGCGGTCGTCAAGCACGACTACCGCGCGAGCTACGAGGCCGTGCGCAAGGCCGCGACCGACTTCCCCTCCCTAAATGTCACCGCCGCCTGGTGGGACGGCTCCTGGCATGTCACCGTGGGTGCCCGCCCGCTGCGCGCGACCCTGCTGCAGGGCGAGGCATGCGGCCTGGTGAACGAGCAGCCTTCCGAGGACGAGCTGCGCGCCCTGGCCGCGTCCGTACGCGCGCTGAGCTACGGCACCAACCTGTGGGGCTCGGCTGACTACCGCCGCCGCATCTCGGCCCCGCTTGCCGTCCAGGCCGTGCGCCGTGCCGCCGGTATCGAGCTTTCGGCCGCGCTTGCCCGCGAGCTCGAGGGCGTGCAGATTCCTAAGTTTGCCACGGACGAGTATTCCTGCCGCCGCGTGCCCGGCGTCGATTCTAGCGAGGTGCGCTAATGGCTGCCAAACTCATCGATCTTTCCTTTACGCTCAACGGCCGCAAGGTCAAGGTTCAGATTGCCCCCGACACCATGCTCTTTGCGCTGTTGCGCGAGCAGGGCTGCGCGTCGGTGCGTTGCGCCTGCGAAACCACCAACTGCGGTCTGTGCACGGTGTGGCTCGACGGCGACCCGGTGCTGAGCTGCTCGGTTCCCGCCGCGCGTGTCGAGGGCCGCTCGGTCACCACGCTCGAGGGCCTCAAGGCCGAGTCCGAGGCGCTCGCCCGTGCGATGGCTGCCGAAGGTGCCGAGCAGTGCGGTTTTTGCGCTCCCGGTCTCATCATGAACGTGCTGGCGCTCGCCCGCGCCGCCAAGGAGGACCCGAGCCTCGTCGCCACGCGCGAGGAGCTCTCGCGCCAGCTCGCCGGCAACCTCTGCCGCTGCAGCGGCTACGAGAGCCAGCTGCGCGCCATCGTCCGCTTCCTTAACGAGTCCGGCGTGCAGGTGGGCTTTGAGATGCCCGAGCTGCCGGTCAACGACACCAGCTCTGACGGCGTCTCCTACAAGCAGATCACCCACAAGCAGCCCAAGAAGGACTCGAAGGCCCTGCTCGAGGGCCGTCCCGTCTACACGGGCGACCTGGTGCCCGCCGGCGCCCTGATCGTCAAGCTCAAGCGCAGCCCGTACGCCCGCGCCAAGATCCGCTCCATCGATACGTCGCGCGCCCTGAAGGTGCCCGGCGTCGTGGGCGTCTACACCTACGAGGACGTGCCCCAGCGCCGCTTTACCATCGCCGGTCAGAGCTATCCGCAGCCTTCGCCCTACGACCGCCTGATTCTCGAGAACCTCGTCCGCTACCAAAACGAAGAGGTGGCGATCGTCGCCGCCGAGACCGAGGAAGCCGCCGACAAGGCGCTCAAGCTCATCAAGGTAGACTATGAGGTGCTTGAGCCCCTGCTCGACTTTACCCAGGCGCTCGATAACGACATCGTGGTCCACCCCGAGGGCGACGTGACCTTTATGTTCCCGCAGGGCGGCGATGTCCCGCGCAACCTGGTGTGCAGCGGTACGAGCGACTTTGGCGACTTGGACGAGGCCTTCGCCCAGAGCGACATCGTCTTTGAGCGCACCTACACCAGCCAGGCCACGCAGACCGCGCCCATGGAAACCTTCCGCGCCTTCGCGACGACCGACGCGTTTGGGCGTATCTCGGTGACCACCTCCACGCAGGTGCCCTTCCACGTGCGCCGCATGGTCGCGCAGTCGCTCGACATTCCGCAGTCACAGGTGCAGGTCATTAAGCCGCGCATCGGTGGCGGCTTTGGCTCAAAGCAGACGGGCTGCTGCGAGATCTTCGTGGCGTTCGTCACCCAGCAGACCGGCCGTCCGAGCTACTGCTGCTACACCCGCGAGGAGACCATCACCGCGGGCAACTCGCGCCACCAGATGCAGATGACCGTTAAGCTGGGTGCCATGAACGACGGCACCATCACGGCCATCGACCTGCATACGCTGTCCAACGCCGGCGCGTACGGCGAGCACGCCACCACGACGATCGGCCTTTCGGGCCACAAGAGCCTGCCCATTTACAACCATGTGAAGGCGAGCCGCTTTAGCTGGGACGCCGTCTACACCAACACCAACCGCGGCGGCGCGTATCGCGGCTACGGTGCCACCCAGGGCCAGTTTGCCGTGGAGAGCGCCGTCAACGAGCTCGCCGACATGCTGCACATGGACCCCGCCGACCTGCGCCTTAAGAACATCGTGCGCGAGGGCGAGACCATGCCGCAGTACTACAACGAGAAGCTCAACGCCTGCGCGCTCGACCGCTGCCTGCTGCGCGCGATGGACATGATCGGTTGGCGCGACAAGCCGCTAGCCGTCGACCTGGGCGACCGCGTGCGTGCTCTGGGCTGCGCGCTCACCATGCAGGGCTCGGGTATCTCCAACGTGGACATCGCCGGCATCGACATGCGCCTGGAAGAGGACGGCTTCATTACCATCGGCACCGGCGCCACCGATAACGGCATGGGCGTCGACACGATCCTGGCGCAGATTGCCGCCGAGGAGTTGGGCGTGGAGAGCTCGCTCATTGTGGTGCGCGGCGTGGACACCGACGTGTCGCCATTCGACGCTGGCTCGTACGCGAGCTCGGGCACGTACGTGACGGGCCTTGCCGCCAAGAACGCCGCGACCGAGCTGCGCGAGAAGATTTGCGCCAAGGCCGCCCAGATGTGGGACGTGGATGTCACCGACGTGGTCTTCGACGGCCAGTACGTGCGTCTATCCGACGAGCGCGCCGCCCGTGAGCAGAACCGCTACCTCACGCTGCGCGACTTTGCCAACCGGTGCGTCAAGAACATCGCGGGCGGCGACGCGCTGACTTCGCACGCCTCTGCCTGCCTGCCCGTTTCGCCCCCGCCGTTTATGGCCGGCATTGCCGAGGTCGAGGTTGACAAGGCTACCGGCAAGGTGACCGTGGTGGATTACGCCGCTGCCGTTGACTGCGGCACCGTGATCAACGAGGCACTCGCGCGCGTCCAGGCCGAGGGCGGCATTGCCCAGGGTATCGGTCACGCGCTCTACGAGATCGTCGAGCACGACGACCGCGGCCGCCTACGTACCGGCAACTTTATGAGCTACAAGCTGCTCACGCGCCTGGATATCGGTAGCATTCGCGTGGCCTTTGAGCCGAGCTACGAACCGACGGGCCCGTTTGGCGCCAAGTCGATCGGCGAGGTCGTCATCAACACGCCGCTCGCCGCCGTGGCCTCGGCCGTGGCGCACGCCACCGGCCACCAGGTTCGCTCGCTGCCGATCACGCCCGAGAAGGCCCTGCTGGGGGAGTAGCGGGTCAGCGAACAAGTCGTAATTGGCGGGGCGGGACAACTCGCCCCGCCTTTTGCACTCGTGGTGAGGTCGTGAGCCTGTTAAAGGTGTGCGTGCGCTTGCCGCTCGTATCTGCTATCATTCCTAATCTGTGCGCTCATGCGGGCGTGGCGGAATTGGTAGACGCGCCAGATTTAGGTTCTGGTGGGATTCCCGTGAAGGTTCGAGTCCTTTCGCCCGCACCAACGCACCCGCGTCGGCTCCCGCCGTCGCGACGCTTGTTGCATAAAGGTACCAGCACCTCAGATAAGCTGGGCAGTATGAGGAGGAACGTGTTGAACATCACCGCTTCTGACGTCAAGGACGCCAAGCTCACCGCTACGGTCACCATCCCGGCCGCCGACGTCGACGCCGCGATCAAGAAGGCCTACAAGGACACCGCCAAGAAGTACCGCTTCCCGGGCTTCCGCGCCGGCAAGGCTCCCCGTCCGGTCATCGACTCTGCTCTTGGCGCCGAGGCTACCCTCGCTCAGGCCACCAACGACCTGATCGCCGCCAACGAGCCCGTCGTCCTCAACGAGCTGGACATCGTCCCCACCAAGAACGGTGACTACAAGGAGCTCGACCTCGCCAAGGATCACGAGGACTACACCTACACCGTCGAGTTCTCCCTGCGTCCTGCCGCTGAGCTCTCCTCCTTCGACGCCGTCGAGATCGAGATGCCTCCCGCGGAGGTCACCGAGTCCGAGATCAACAACCAGGTCGAGATGCTCCTCAACTACCGTGCCACCTTCGAGGACGTCGAGGGTCGCGTCGTCGAGGCTGACGACTACGTGACCGTCGACCTCAAGGCCGTCGAGAACGCCGACAACTTCGCCGCCGAGGGCCGTATGCTCATCGCCGGTAGCGACAGCAACCCCGCCGAGTTCAACGAGGCCCTGATCGGCGCCAACGTTGACGACGTCAAGACCGTCACCTGGACCGACGAGGTCGAGGAGGGCGAGGAGGCCGAGACCCACACCGTCGAGGTCACCGTCAAGGGCATCAAGGTCCGCAACACCCCCGAGCTCACCGATGAGCTCGTCAAGTCCGACTTTGGCTTCGACAGCATCGAGGCCATGCGCGACGCCATCAAGATCGAGATCGAGCAGGACAAGGCTTCCCGCCTGCCGGCCGAGAAGGAGAACCGTTGCGTCTCCGCTCTCGCCGAGCGCCTGCAGCTCGACGAGATGGACGCCGACTACGAGCAGTCCGTCTTTGAGGAGCTTGGCCAGAACTTCCTGTCCAACCTCGCTGCCCGCGGCATGACCCTGGACACCTGGCTGCCCGCTTCTGGCCTGACCATGGAGCAGTTCATCGGCGACCTGCACAAGCAGGCCAACGACGTTGCCCGTGAGTCCCTGGCGCTCGACGCCCTCGCCCGCGAGCTCAAGATCGAGGTCACCGAGGACGACATCAACGCCGAGTTCGAGAAGGCCGGCGTCAAGGACGTCGAGGCTTCCAAGGCCGAGTTCATCGCCGATGGCCGCATGCCTGCCGTCCGCGAGTCCATCCGTCGCTCCAAGGCCGTCGATCACCTGGTCGAGAACGCCAAGGTGACCGAGGTCGACGAGACCGCCAAGGACGCCGAGTAATTCTCGCCACCTTTTCCGCGAGCGCATGGATGCGCCCGTGATGGGGTAAAGTTATAAGCCGGTTATCCGGTTGCTTCGTACGGTGCCAGCCAATGCATAGCATGCGGGCACCGTACGTTTGTCTAGAACCACTATTGGTCCGTAAGAGAAATGGAGATGCGTATGATCGCTAAGTTCGATTCCGCCCTCGTGCCATACGTTATCGAGCAGACGCCGCGCGGCGAGCGCAGCTACGATATCTATTCGCGCCTGCTCAACGACCGCATCATCTTCTTGGGCGAGGAGATCAACTCCGTCAGCGCCAACCTGGTCGTTGCCCAGCTGCTGCATCTTGAGAGCCAGGATGCCGAGAAGGATATCTCGCTCTACATCAATTCGCCCGGTGGCGAGGTCTACTCCGGCCTGGCGATTCTGGACACCATGAACTTCATTAAGCCGCAGGTTTCCACCATCTGTGTGGGCATGGCTGCGTCCATGGCCGCCGTGCTGCTTTCGGCCGGCGCCAAGGGCAAGCGCTTCTGCTTGCCGCATTCCAAGGTCATGATTCACCAGCCCAGCGGCGGTGCCCAGGGCCAGCAGACCGAGATCGAGATCGTGGCCGAAGAGATCAAGAAGACTCGCCGCGAGCTCAACCAGATCCTGTCCGACGCCTCGGGCCAGCCGATCGAGAAGGTCCAGGCCGATACCGAGCGCGACAACTACCTGACCGCTGCCGAGGCCCTCGACTACGGCCTGATCGACCGTATCGTCACCTCGCGCGATCTTGCCGCGAAGGACGCCTAAGATGGCAGGTAACATGCAGGACAACTTTGACGAGAGCGGCAACCCCATCCGCTGCTCCTTCTGCGGAAAAGAGCAGGGACAGGTTCGTCGTCTTGTTAAGGGTCCGACCAACATCTTTATCTGCGATGAGTGCGTCGCCGCCTGCTCCGAGATCCTTGAGGAGTCGCTGGCTTCGGACTTTATGGACGCCGCCCGCAACGGCAATCTCCCGGGTTTCCTCAACGACCACGGCCAGGCTGCGACCCAGCCTGCTGTTGACCCCGAGGTCGAGGGCTTTGAGCTTGAGGACGACCGTCAGGTCATCACGCACGTGCCGACGCCGCACGAGATCTATGACGAGCTTTCGGCCTATGTCATGGGCCAGGAGGACGCCAAGCGCGCCATGTCGGTTGCCGTGTACAACCACTATCGCCGCGTGATCGAGGGCGGCGCCGCGGTGTCCGCCTTTAACGAAGCCTCGGGTATGGGCGGCCAGTTTGACGACGATATGGACGAGGTTGAGCTCGCCAAGTCCAATATTCTGCTGCTCGGCCCCACCGGTACCGGTAAGACCCTGCTGGCCCAGACGCTCGCACGCATCCTCGAGGTGCCGTTTGCCATCGCCGACGCCACCGCGCTCACCGAGGCTGGTTACGTGGGCGAGGACGTTGAGAACATCCTGCTCAAGCTCATCAACGCCGCCGATGGTGACATTGAGCGCGCGCAGGTGGGCATCATCTACGTGGACGAGATCGACAAGATCGCCCGCAAGGCCGAGAACCTCTCCATTACCCGCGATGTTTCGGGCGAGGGCGTTCAGCAGGCGCTGCTTAAGATTCTTGAGGGCACGGTGGCCAGCGTTCCGCCCACCGGCGGCCGCAAGCATCCCCAGCAGGAGCTGCTGCAGATCGACACGACGAACATCCTGTTCATCTGCGGCGGTGCCTTTGTGGGTCTGGATAAGATCATTGCCGACCGCGTAGGCAACAAGGGCGTGGGCTTTAACTCCGAGATCGCCGGCCCCACCTCGGTCGACGAGAACGACCTGCTGCGCCAGGTGCTCCCGCAGGACCTCAACGCCTTTGGCATGATCCCCGAGTTCGTGGGCCGTACGCCTGTCGTGACCCAGACGCAGGCGCTCGATGAGGACGACCTGGTGTCGATCCTGACCGAGCCCAAGAACGCCGTGGTGCGTCAGTACCGCAAGATGTTCCAGCTCGAGGATGTCGATCTTGAGTTTGAGGACGCGGCCCTGCACGAGATCGCCCGCATGGCACTCGCCCGTAAGACTGGCGCCCGCGGCCTGCGTGCCATCTGCGAGGACGTGCTGCAGCAGACGATGTTCGACCTCCCCAGCGAGGAAGGCGTTGCCAAGGTCGTCGTAACTGAAGCCGCCGTCAAGGGCGAAGAACAGCCCCAGCGCATCTACGGCTAGACCAGCCTAAAACGTGTTTGCAAATAGCCTCCGACCACTCGCGGTCGGAGGCTATTTTATATATACGCAATAACCCCAACTACCTGTGTTATTCTGTGTGTTTGTTTAAGCCAAAGCGAAGTCAATTCAGACTGAAGTAATCGATACCTAAGGCGTGTCCGCCTGCTTGGTTTTCGTAGATTCCGCACGAGCCGAAGAGCACTTAATGTGCTCTTCGTGCGAGCCAGGACCTGACCGAGCGAAAACCAAGCAGGCGGACACGCCGGCGGGACGGGAGAGATATATGGAAGAGATGCCCAAGAACTACGATCCGTCGACTAACGAGCCGGCGATCCTGCAGAAGTGGCTCGACGGCGGTTACTACAAGCGCCGCGAGGGCGTGGGCGATTGCACCGTCACCATTCCGCCTCCCAATGTGACCGGCAAGCTCCACATGGGTCACGCCACCGACGACTCCATTCAGGACGCCATCATCCGTATGGCTCGCATGCGCGGCAAGTCCACGCGCTGGGTGCTGGGCACCGACCACGCCGGTATCGCCACGCAGACCAAGGTCGACAAGAAGCTCAAGAGTGAGGGCATTAGCCGCCTGGAGATCGGTCGCGACAAGTTTGTCGACGCCTGCTGGGACTGGACCCACGAGTACGGCGGCATCATCGTCGAGCAGATCAAGCGTATGGGCTGCTCCGTCGACTTCGACAACGAGCGCTTCACCATGGACGAGGACTATGCCCAGGCCGTGCGCAAGGTCTTCTGCGACTGGTACCACGACGGCTTGATCTATCGCGGCAAGCGCATCGTCAACTGGTGCCCCAACTGCACTACCGCTATCTCGGACGACGAGGCCGAGTACAAGGACGAGAAGGGCCACCTGTGGCACCTTCGCTATCCGCTGACCGAGCCTGTCAACGGCCAGGACTACATCGTCGTCGCCACCACGCGTCCCGAGACCATGCTCGGCGACACAGGCGTCGCCGTCTCCCCGAAGGACCCCGAGAAGGCCGCCTTTGTGGGTAAGACCGTCAAGCTCCCCATCGTCGACCGCGAGATCCCCATCTTTGAGGATTGGCACGTCGATGCCAATTTTGGTTCCGGCTTTGTCAAGGTTACCCCGGCCCACGACCCCAACGACTACGCCATGGGTCAGGCCCACGACCTGCCGCAGATCAACATCTTCGACGAGCATGCGGTGGTCGTCGAGGGTTACGGCGAGTTTACCGGCATGAACCGCGACGAGTGCCGCGAGGCCGTCATCAAGTGGTTTGAGGAGCACGACCTGCTCGATCACGTCGACGAACTCGACCACTCCGTCATGCACTGCTACCGTTGCGACTCCGCGCTGGAGCCGTGGCTTTCCGAGCAGTGGTTTGTGGCCGTCGATAAGCTCAAGGGGCCGGCGCTCGACGCCGTCAACTCCGGCAAGGTCACTTTCCACCCCGCGCGCTGGACGCAGACCTACACCACCTGGATGGAGAACCTTAAGGACTGGTGCATCAGCCGTCAGCTGTGGTGGGGCCACCGTATCCCTGTGTTCTACTGCGAGGACTGCGGCTGGGAGGACGCCCTGACCGAGGACACCGACGTGTGCCCCAAGTGCGGCGGCCATCACGTGCGCCAGGACGAGAACGTGCTGGACACCTGGTTCAGCTCGCAGCTTTGGACCTTCGCCACGCAGGGCTGGCCGCAAAAGCCGGAGCTGCTCGAGGGCCATCACCCCACGACGGCGCTCGTCACCGCGCGCGACATCATCGCGCTGTGGGTCGCCCGCATGGTCATGAGCTCGCTGTACTTCCTGGACGAGGTGCCGTTTAAGGACGTCGTCATCTACCCGACGATCCTGGCCAAGGACGGCAGCCGCATGTCCAAGTCTAAGGGCAACGGCGTTGACCCCATGGACCTCATTGGCATGTACGGTGCCGACGCCATGCGCTTCAACCTGCTCACGCTGTGCACCAACAACCAGGACGTCAAGTTTGACGCGAACATCGACAAGAAGACCAAGAAGCTCATCGACAGCCCGCGTACCGACCAGGCCAAGAGCTTTGTGACCAAGATCTGGAACGCCAGCCGCTTCCTGCTCATGAACATGGAGGGCTATACGCCCGGCGAGCCCGTCGTGGAGACGCCGGCCGACGCCTGGATGTTCAGCCGCCTGGCCAAGGCCGTGAAGATGGTCACCGAGGGCATTGAGAACTTCACCTTTGGCGACATGGCCCGCGGCGTGCAGCAGTTCTTCTGGAACGAGGTCTGTGACTGGTACGTCGAGGTCACCAAGGCCCGCCTGAAGGGCGAGGGCCGTCTGCAGGCACAGCGCAACCTGATTTTTGTGCTCGATACCTCCATTCGCCTGATGCACCCGCTCATGCCGTTTGTCACCGAGGAGATCTGGGACAACATGCCGGCGAGCGTGCTCGACCTGGACGCCGAGGGCAACGTGGACCGCGCCGAGGCGCTCATGATCGCCAAGTGGCCTGAGCCCGCCGACTACGCCAAGTATGTCGACGAGGACGCCGAGCGCGCGTTTGAGCTGTGCCGTGCCGTCGTGTCTGCCGCCCGTGCCACCCGTTCGCGTTATCGCTTGAGCCCCAAGGCCGAGCTCGACGTGGTCGTGCGCGCCGGTGCCGAGGACATCGAGAAGCTCGAGAGCCTGCGCTCGACCATTGAGCCGCTGGCCAACACGGCTTCGCTGGTCATGGGCACCGACGTTGAGAAGCCGGCTGCGAGCATCGCCGTTGTCGACAGTGGCGTTGAGGTTTTTGTGGTGCTTGAGGGCAAGGTTGACCTTTCGGCCGAGAAGGCACGCCTGGAGAAGGAGATCGCCGCGGCGCAGAAGGAGCTCGCCGGCTGCGAGAAGACGCTCGCCAACGAGGGCTTTGTGGCTAAGGCCGCGCCCGCGGTGGTCCAGAAGAAGAGGGACCGTGCAGCTGAGCTCAAGGAGATCCTGGCGGCGCTGACTGCTCAGGTTGCTGACTTCTCGTAAGGTTTACTCGGGGGCGCGTCCCGACGCTTTGCTCGCTACTGCGAACAGTCCTGCGCAAGACGGACAGCACATTTAGTGCTGTCCTTTGCGTGCGGAACTTGTATCGAGCAAAGCGTCGGGCCGCTCCCAGTTCGTTTACGTGGTCGTTTGCATCTGGCGTGTTAGGACCGCTGGGTAGTGGCCTTGATTCCGCTGCAAGCGGTGTTTGGCTGATATTTTGAATGGGAGGGGCTCGTTGTTTTGATGGGCCTCTTTTATGTTGAGGGGACTTTGGTTTATGGCTAGGCGTTCCGGCTGTTATTCGGTGCCGTTCTCGTTTGAGTTGCTTTCGTTTGGTGAGGCTGTGGGGCTTGCTGCTGATACGGGGCGGATTTCTGGGGATGCTGGGCCTCTGCTTGAGACGGTTGTCGATATGCTCGATGAGCTGGGTCGTCCGGATGAGTATTTCGATTGCATTCAGGTTGCCGGTACCAATGGCAAGACTTCGACCACGCGTTTTTCGGCTGCCATCCTTCGTGGTGAGGGGTTAAAGACCGCGCTGTATACGTCGCCGCAGTTGGTGCGCTATCCCGAGCGCATGGAGGTTGACGGGCGCGTCGTGAGCGATGAGGCGTTTGTCCGTGGCGTTTCTGCCGCCGTCGAGGCGGGGCATCGCGTGAATGCTCGTCGTGTGGCGGCGGGGGAGCACGCCTATACCATCACGCCGTTTGATCTGCTGACGGCTGCCGCGCTGGTGGTGTTTGCCGAGGCTGCAGTGGACGTTGCCGTGCTCGAGGTTGGCATGGGCGGCCGTTGGGACGCCACGAGTGCGACCGATCCCGTCGTCGTTGCCATTACGGGCATCGGGCTCGACCACACGCGCATCCTGGGCGATACGCTCGAGGCTATTGCGGGGGAGAAGGCTGCGGTTATTAAGCCTGGGCGTTTGGTTATTTTGGGCGAAGGCACGCACGAGGCGAGCGTTCAGCGCGTGATGGATGCCCGTTGCCGCGAGTGCGGCGTGGTGCCGCTGGTGGTGAGCCACTCCACGACCAAGGTGCCGGCGCACGTGGGCGATACGGTGGAGTTCAGCTGCACCACGCCGCGCGCGATCTATACATCGAGTATGGTCAAGCCGGCATATCAGCCGCAGAATGCCGCGTGCGCGATAATGCTCTGCGAGGGGTATCTGGGCCGCGAGCTCGACCATGAGGCGCTCGATGCTTCGCTTATGGGCTGTCCCACGCCGGGCCGTTTTGACGTGCTGGGAACCAATCCGCTCAAGCTGATTGACGCCTGTCATAACCCTCAGAGCTGCGAGAACTTTGTGAGTGCGCTGGACGAGATCGATCCGTGCGTGGAGAATCGCCCCACGCTGCTGTGCGCCGCGCTGGCCGACAAGGATGTGGCGGGTATCGTCGATGTGCTGATCCCGGCCTTCCCGCGCGTGGTCGTAACCCAGACCGATTCCGATCGCGCCCTGCCGGCAGAGGAACTCGCCGCACTTGTGGATGCCGAAAAGCTCGCGGGCGTGTACCCCAGCGTATCCGAAGCCCTCGCAGCTTTCGAAGCCGCGGGCGAGCCCTTCGTAGCAGCCGGCACCATCACCCTAGCCGGCGAAGTAGCGGGGCTGCTACGCTAGCCCGCCCTGCTCCGTTAACCCATCCCCTCATCAGTTGCGGTGAAATAGTTCCTATTTTTGGGTTCTAGCAGCCCATCCAGGAACTATACCACCGCAACTTAGTTTGGGGTTTGGGGACCAGGCTAGTCTAGGCGGACTGGGTCGTGGGGATAGGAGTTGAGTATCTCGACGCCGGACTCGGTGACCAGGGCCAAGTCCTCGATGCGGACGCCGGTGTGGCCGGGGAGGTAGATGCCCGGCTCGATAGAGAACGTCATGCCCGGCTCTACGACCTGCTCGTTGACAAGGGAAACGTCGCCTGGCTCGTGGTCCTGCAGGCCGATCGAGTGGCCCAGGCGATGCGTAAAGTACTTGCCGTAGCCTGCATTCTCGATCACGTCGCGCGCGGCGCGGTCCAGGTCGCACATGCGCACGCCCGGTGCGATGAGCGCCTCGGCGGCTTCGTTGGCGCGGCGCACGATGTCGTAGATGCGTGCGGTCTCCTTGTCCGGCTCGCCCCAAAAGAACGTGCGCGTCATGTCCGAGCAGTAGTTTCGGTGGCGTCCGCCAATGTCGAACAGCACCACGTCGCCGCGCTTGAGTACGGTGTCGTCGGGCTCGTGGTGCGGGTCGCCGGCGTTGGCGCCAAAGCTCACGATGGGCGGAAAGCTAAAGCCCTCGCAGTCGTGCTTGCGGTACAGGCCGAGCATCTGGTCGGCAATTTCGCGCTCCGTCACGCCCTCGTGGACGAGCTTGATGGCGTCGGCCATTACGGCGTCGTTAGCGGCCGAGGACGCGCGCATGAGCTCCTGCTCGGCGGCATCCTTGTGGGTGCGTGCGGCGGTGACGGCAAAGTCGCCCAGGAAGAACTCGCTCGCGGCGCGACGATCCATGAGCGGCATCAAAAAGCCGGAGCGCATGACGGTATCGATGCCGAGCGGTTTGGTCGGATCGACCTCGCGAGCGATGGCGTCGGTCACGACGTCGGTATCGGTGTGGTAGGCCACGCGGGCGTTGTCATACTCGGGCAGCTGATGCAGCGCGTTGACCAAGATCACGGGCTCGCTACCGCGTGCGAGCAGCACGCCGCAAAAACGCTCGAACATATCGGCATAAAAGCCGGTCAGGTAATAAATCGACCACGGGTCGTTTACGAGCAGCTGTGCGCCGGGGTGCTGAGCCTCGAGCGCATCGAGCACGCGCGCCACACGCTGGTCATCGACATGTGCCATGAAACATCCTTTCGCTAGGGTGCCACCATGGTATCCCAAGCCCGGCAGCTAGGGACGTTCCTTTTATCCGGCGCTTTGGGACACCCCTTGGCATGGTCAGACTAGCAAGCGTGCAGGCAAAAGGAGTCATAAGAGGCCCGTCCAAATGGGCTGGTTCCAAAAGCATGGCGGATTACGGGGCTGGACCTGTATTACATGACCATGGGAAAAATCGCGAAATTAAAACCGCAGGTAGACGGCTTATCAAAAATCGAAAATTGCCGGTATGGATGGGGGTTTCCGAATCAGCCCCGTAATCCGGCATAGTTTTGAAATGGCACTAAAGTAGACACAAGCTAAATACCGATCCCAAGGCAAGTTGCGGTGGAATAGTTCCTGGATGCCGGGGTTTTGGCGGAAATCAGGAACTATTTCACCGCAATTGAGGAGGGGCGGGGTGGATGGCAGGGTAGCTAAAAGAGCCCCGTCCCAAATGAGCTGCTTAGGTTGGGTCGATGTCCATGCTGGCGATGAGGTTGATGCCCGTGCCGAGGAGGTCTTCCAGCACGACGTCGCCCATGCGGATGGGGGCCTCGACGACCAGACCGCGGATGAGGTCCATGGCCTGGGCGTGGAGTTCCAGCGGGATGGCTTCGGCCGTGCGCACGGGCAACAGCGCCTCGTCGCCGCCGGATACGGCCACGGTGGTAGTGAGTACGCGCATGGGGCAGGTGAGTTCCTGATGCGCGAACGTATCGCCGCGGGGGCAGCTGTTGCCGGTCACGGAGCGCACCTCTACCACGGCGCCGTCTGCGTCACGTTCTACCTCTACGGTCAGGAGGCATTCCGATGGGCAGGTGGTGCAGTTGAACTGCAGCGTTTCGATCGCGTTTATGCTCATGGCCTTACGCCTCCTCAACGGGGTCGACGGACAGGACAATCTCGCTAACACCCAGGTCGAGTACGCGCTGAATCACCTTTGCCGGCAGCGGGAAGCTTTCCATAACGCTCGGTTTGAACGGGCGGACCTTGCCAGCGAATAGTTCTTCGTCGCCTGCCAGAATGCGCACGCGGGCGGCGTCGACCGGTCGGCGCACGCGGAAGTTGAGTTTGGTGAGTGCCACAGCCGTAATGCGCCCCGGCAATGCGTAGCCCGCAATGCCGGCAGGGGAGACCGTGAGTTGGCAGCCCGGGCCCGCAGGGCCGGTTTCTACATTCGCTCCGTTCCCCAACGCATACGCCGCCGCAGCCGCACCGGCGCGTTCGGACTCGGTCGTCACGTTGTCGGCCAGGTCGTGCACGTGCAGCACGTTGCCACAGGCAAATATGCCCGGCACGCCCGTCTGCAGACTCTGGTCCACCACGGCTCCGCGCGTACGTGGGTCCAGCTCCACGCCCGCGGCAACCGAAAGCTCGTTCTCGGGAATCAGACCCACCGAAAGCAGCAGCGTGTCGCACGGAACAACGCGCTCGGTCCCCGGAATAGGCGCCAGGCGCTCGTCGACCTGGCTCACTTCGACGGCCTCAGCGCGGTCGTGCCCGATCACGCGCGTGACGGTGGTGGACAAGTGCAGCGGAATGCCAAAGTCGTCCAGGCAGTTCTTCACATTGCGGCGCAGGCCGTTGGCGTACGGCATGAGCTCGTACACGCCCTCGACGGAAATCCCCTCGAGCGTGCAGCGGCGTGCCATGATCAGCCCGATGTCACCCGAGCCCAAAATGACGGCACGCGAGCCGGGCTTTAGGTTTTCGATATTGATGTATCGCTGCGCTAAGCCCGCCGTAAACACGCCGGCGGGTCGGCTGCCGGGAATCTTGATCTCGCTGCGGGTGCGCTCGCGGCAACCCATGGCAAGGACGACCGCGCGCCCGGTGAGCTGCAACATGCCGGTGGGGCTCATGAGCGTGACGGTGTGGAGTGCGGCGACTTCCGTGGACTCGCCCGAATCGATCCCAAGCACCATGCTGTTCAAGAGCAGCGCAATGTTGGTCGCGCGCACCTGGTCGATAAAGCGCTGCGCATACTCTGGACCGGTGAGCTCCTGTTTAAAGTGTGAAAGGCCAAAACCGGGGTGGATGCACTGGCGGAGGATTCCGCCCAGATGCTGCTCGCGCTCCACGATGGCCACGTGGGCGCCGGCCTTATGTGCGGCAAGCGCAGCCGCCATGCCAGCAGGTCCGCCGCCGATAACGACCACGTCGAAGGCCTGCGTTGCCACGGCCTCCGTGGCTCCTGCCTCTGCGCGTCCGTCGCGCATATCAAGCGTCGCCATCCTAACGCACCCCCTTCAGCGGTCCCTCGACCAGCCAAGATCCGGCATCTTCCAACAGCACTTCGCTGGGCTCGCAGCCCAGCTCGCGCGCTAGGATTGCCATCACGCGGCTCTGACAAAATCCGCTCTGGCACCGACCCATGCCGGCGCGGCAGCGGCGCTTGACGCCCTCGACCGAAACCGCGCCCGGGCGGCGCTGAATCGCGGCCACGATCTCGGCCTCGGGCACCGTCTCGCAGCGGCAGACAATCTGCCCCCACGCGGGATTGGACTCAATGAGCTCTTCCTTGCGCGCAAGCGGCGCGCGGTCAAAGTCGTCCGGCGCGCGGCGGATGGGATCCCAGTCGCCGCGTTCGCGCAGGACCACGCCGGCATTGCGCAGTACCTGCTCCATGCGCTCGGCAATGGCCGGCGCGCTCGCCACGCCCGGCGACTGAATGCCTGCCGCCTGGAACAGCCCCGGCACCACGGTCGACTGCCCAATAAAGAAGTCGTTCGTTCCCTTAATGACCGGGCGTCCGCCGGCAAACGCGCGCACCACGCGACGCGTATCCAGATCGGGCACCAGCTTGCGCGCGCCCGTCAGCAGCGCGTTCACATCGCTTGCATAGGTCTGCGTGTCGCCCGGCTCGCGCACGGCAGCGGTCGCGGTGATCACGGTGTTGCCGTGCACGGTACCTGTGACGATAACGCCTTTGGACACCGGCGTGGGAACGGGATAGAGCGGCATGAGCGCGCGTGGTTCCTTGTCCAGTACCACAATATTGCCCTGACGCCAGACCATCTGAAACTCCTCGGCGCCGGCCATGTGCGAGATGTCCGCGGCTCCGTTGCCTGCGGCGTTGATCAGGTAACGGCAGCGCACATCGCCGGCAGGCGTTGCCAGCGTAAAGCGTGCGGCTCCGTCATCCGAGCCGGCAACTTCAATGGCCTCCACCGGTGCGGAGCGCATAAACGTCACGCCGTTGGCAACGGCGTTCTCCAGCGCGGCGATGGCCACTTCAAATGGGTCAACGTAACCGGTCGAGGGGCACCACAGCGCGCACGAGGCCTGGGCACTCGCGCGCGGCTCCAGCTCGTGGATGCGCTCGGGGCCAATGATCGCCAGCTCGGGCACGTCGTTGGCCAGGCCATTCTGGCGCAGCTTCTCCAGGTGCGCGCAGTCTTCGTCGTTGAAGCCCAGCACCATCGAGCCGGTTCGGCAAAACAAAAAACCCAGCTCTTGGGCCCAAGTACCATACAGCTCGCAGCCACGGGCGTTGACCTGCGCCTTTACGGTGCCCGGTGCCGGATCGTAGCCGGCGTGCACCAGGCCGCCGTTGGCCTTCGAGGCGCCCAGCGCGATGCCGTTGGCCGCTTCGACCACGCAAATGGACAGGTCATAGCGCGCGAGCTGTCGCGCGATGGCGCACCCGGTGATGCCCGCGCCCACAATCGCGATATCAAACGTTTCCGTCACAGTGCCTCCCAGACGAGTTGACAGGCTGTCAATAGGACTATCCTACGGTCTGCACGCCCCCAGCGCAGCGGCAATGCGGCGAACAGCCCCGCTGCATCCGCCAACGGCAGGCGAGGGGAGACTCAGGACCATCGGTGACCTCGTCTGCCGTCCCTGGTGTCAGAGGTTTGTCTCGTTCTGTAACAGTAAGCAGAAGAACTGGGTTCCAGATGTTACAGATCGAGACGTTTGCCAGGCGGGTCCTCCGTTTGTCTTGATTTGTAACAGTAAGAGGAGAAAATCGGTCCCATGTGTAACAGATTGAGATTTAAAGTCATGGAGAGATTCTTCTGTCTCGATCTGTAACATCTGGGGACCGTTTTGGGGTCTAGATGTTACAGATTTAGATGAACCTATCAGTCGGTTTCGAATTTCTAAATCTGTAACGGTTAGACCTGTTTTTGCCGAGTTGTTGTTACAGATTGATATATTGAGATTGGACAGTTTCTTTTGTCTTGATCTGTAACAGATAGAAGGGTTTCTGGCTCCTAGTTGTTACAGATTGAGATATTTAACGGGGGACGCACCGTTCATCTTGATCTGTAACAGTAAGGACTGATTTTGGAGTCAAGATGTTACAGATCGAGATTGAAGTCGGGGAGGGACCCCTGCGTCTCGATCTGTAACACCTAGACCCTAATTTGCCGAGTATCTGTTATAGATTGAGATGTTTGTGTCCGCGCAAGCCCCGTACCCAGCCGTAGTCCCATATAAACAAACCCCGTGGTAAACTTGACCGGACTGTAAATATTCCGAAAGGTACATCTCAATGTCCAAGTACATCTCTGAGCTCATGTCGCCGCAGCTTATGGGCGTCATCTATGCCTTTGTTGGCTTTATCATCGCCCTGTACGTGCTGTCGGTCGTCTATGTGTTCATCGACGCTCGCCGCCGCGGTGCCAGCGCCTACGTGGCATGGGGCATCATCGCCCTCATCCCGTTTGTGGGCCTCATCGCCTACCTGGTCCTGCGCCCGCACTCCTACGCGTCCGACCGCGAGGAGCAGGAGCTGGACATGGCCCTGCGCGAGCGCCAGCTTGCCCAGTACGGCACCTGCCCGCAGTGCGGCGCGCCCATCGAGAAGGACTTTGTCGTCTGCCCGGTGTGCGACACCCAGGTTCGTAACGTGTGCCCCAGCTGCCATCGCCCGCTCGATGCGCACTGGAAGGTCTGCCCCTACTGCCGAACTCGCATCCAGTAACGCATCCATCGCCGGGCCGGCTGCAAGCCACGGGCACCGCGCGTCACGCGCAAGCCGCACGCGCACCCCGCAGCCCCGCCCCCACACGATGAAGCATGCGTAGAAAATCGCCCGCCGTGCCATTAAGGTGCGGCGGGCGCTTGTATACCAAGGCAACCTGCCTATAATGATGCAAGTCAAAAACGCCGAGCGCATCGCACGCACTTGCATCAGGCATCCGAGAGGAGAAAACATACCCATGAAGGCACTCTACAATGACGGTTCGGTGGCCGAGCTCCCGCAGGACGAGGTCACGCACGTCATCCGCCACTCTGCCGCGCACATCATGGCGCAGGCCATCAAGCGCCTGTACCCCGAGGCCGACTTTGCCTACGGCCCCGCGACCGACAACGGTTTTTACTACGACGTCGACCTGCCCGAGGGCGTCAAGATCAGCGAGGACGACTTCCCCGCGATCGAGGCCGAGATGAAGAAGATCGTCAAGGAGAACCTCAAGTTCTCCGTGTACGAGAAGCCCCGCGCCGAGGCCATCGCCCTTATGGAGGAGCGCGGCGAGAAGTACAAGGTCGAGCACATCGGCGACCTGGACGACGACGCCCGCATCACCTTCTATCAGCAGGGCGACTACATCGACATGTGCGTCGGCCCCCACATCTGCTACACCAAGGCTCTGAAGGCCTTTAAGCTCACCGGCGTCTCGGGCGCTTACTGGAAGGGCGACAAGGACAACAAGATGCTCACCCGCATCAACGGCGTCGCCTTTGCCACCAAGGAAGAGCTTGACGAGCACATGCACATGCTGGAGGAGGCCAAGAAGCGCGACCACCGCAAGATCGGCCGCGAGATGGACCTCTTTATGATGCGCGACGAGGCCCCCGGCTTCCCGTTCTTCCTGCCCAACGGCATGATCCTTAAGAACACGCTGCTGGACTACTGGCGCGAGATCCACCACAAGGCCGGCTACGTGGAGATCTCCACGCCGCTCATCATGAACAAGCAGCTGTGGAAGACCTCGGGCCACTGGGACCACTACAAGGACAACATGTACTCCACCGTCATCGACGACGAAGAGTACTGCATTAAGCCCATGAACTGCCCGGGCGGCGTACTGGTGTACGCCTCCAAGCCGCACTCCTATCGCGAGCTGCCCATCCGCGCCGGCGAGATTGGCCTGGTGCACCGTCACGAGCTGCGCGGCGCCCTGCACGGCCTGTTCCGCGTGCGCTGCTTTAACCAGGACGACGCCCACCTGTTTGTGCGTCCCGACCAGCTGACCGACGAGATCGTGGGCGTGGTCAACCTCATCGACTCCGTGTACCAGAAGTTTGGCTTTAAGTACCACGTTGAGCTTTCCACCCGCCCCGAGGACTCCATGGGTTCGGACGAGGACTGGGCTCGCGCCGAGGAGGGTCTGCGCACCGCTCTGGAGCAGCTGCACATGGACTACGAGGTCAACGAGGGCGATGGCGCCTTCTACGGTCCCAAGATCGACTTCCACCTGGAGGACTCGCTCGGCCGTACCTGGCAGTGCGGCACCGTGCAGCTCGACTTCCAGATGCCGCTCAACTTTGATCTGGAGTACGTGGACGCCGACGGCACCAAGAAGCGCCCCATCATGCTGCATCGCGTGTGCTTTGGCTCCATCGAGCGCTTTATCGGTATTCTGATTGAGCACTTTGCGGGCAAGTTCCCCACTTGGCTGGCTCCGGTGCAGGTCAAGGCACTTCCGGTTTCCGAGAAGAGCCGCGACTACGCCCACGAGGTGTGCGCCAAGCTGGAGGAGGCCGGCATCCGCGTGGTCTGCGACGACCGCGACGAGAAGATCGGCTATAAGATCCGCGAGGCCCGCAGCATCGACCGCGTGCCCTACATGCTCATCCTGGGCGAGAAGGAGGTCGAGGCCGGCAACATTTCCGTCCGCGATCGCTCCAACGAGACCGTTCAGATGAGCGTCGACGAGTTTGTGGCCAAGGTGCTCGAGGAGATCAAGACCCGCGCCTAGCACAAACAATACAAGAATTAACAAAGGCGATCGTCCTCGCGAGCGGTCGCCTTTTTTGTTGTCTATAGAAGAAAAGCCGCTGGTTAGAGCGGCTTTTTTGTTGTGCAAAAAGGTACAGTTTCCTGAATACGTTAGTCTACCTAAGGGGGCGACTGTTTTTCGCGCGCGAAGTGTCTCTTCTTCTCTCGATTATGGAGCTCAGTTTATTGACCAGAGTCAACTGTGGGAGCCACCGAATAATTGCGTGACCAATTTTGGGCGATTAAACAAACCCGGTGAGAGCTATTTATATGTCAATTGCGGTGACCCAGTCACTACGCTTGACGAAGCCAGGGTGAACGTTGGTGACCAATTTGCTTTGATAGCGTATGAGGTCGCTAGACCTATTAAAGCTATTGGTATTGGTGTTTATATTCCTTCCGAAGTGCGTAGACTGTTTGGGCAAAGCCCGACTGCATTCGGACAATACTGCCTGCTGCATGATTATTTGCATCAAGAGTTTTCTCGCCCCTTTGAAGTTCTCGGTGAGACTACCTATCAATTGAGCAATGCAATTGTTGATGAGTTTTATTCATACGAACTCTGTGTTGCTTATAGTCCTGTGGGCGGTGGCAGAGGGCTTAATTTAAGAATGACTCCGGATGCCGCACATGGAAATTTGGCAATTCGAGGGGTATATTTTGGAAGGCGCTCCGCCAACGCGCTTAAATCAATGATTGTCGACTTTGGGCGCTGGCATTATTCCAGTAAAGCTGGACGTTACCTGTGTCTTGAACATTCCAAGAACCCTGTTTGTCTTAATCATCTGTTTTTTGAAGATGAGCTTGTCTGTCCAGGAACTGAGTGCGAATCGGAGTTGTACTCGTTTTGCGGCTATCGTCCCAACAGGCATGGCCATGAACTATTAGCTTTACGATAGGGGGGCACAGCGCGATTTAAATAGGCCAGGTATTTTGAAATTATAACTGGCTGTTGTCGCTGGCGAGGTCATTGCTGCATCTGCTCCAGGGTGATCGCACAAAGGTAACTGTTGCTTTAGTGCACGGGGTTTCTTTTTGAGCTTACAATTCGGTTGAGGTTTTACGTGCATTTAGTTGGCGGGCCAGTGTATCAGGGGATCCTGATGGGGCACACCCTAGGAGCCATGGAGGCCTCGAACGGATTGCCCTGTTCGCCAAGCAGACCATGATAGTAGTTGGCAGCATAGATGTAGAAATGCCCGTTTATTAGGTCGTCGATGTATGCCTCTCTGGGTTCGAACTTGAGTAGACATGCGATGTTGCCGTTTTGACGCTAGACGTCCTTTCATGGGCGGTGTTGCTTCGGGCCGATTCATACATCCGGGATTCAAGGGGGATTACTTTGGCAGATTTATTTCATGTTTTGCCGCTTCAATCGGTGAGCGACGAAGCCCAGGAAGCGCTTTCAAAGATTGAATATCTCGAGGGCGATTCTGCAACCAAAGTGAAAGAGTATGACGGTGTTGTGCGGTCACTTTGGGAGGTTAACCAACTGTATGAACAGTTTCGATGGAACTACGGTGAACTGCGGCGCCTGGTTCCGTGCGATCGGTTTGACTTCTTGCCCGACGGTTTTACCAGCGGTGGTTTTGGCGAAAGGACTGTTGTTAACGCCGCCTTTGGTAATTATGTATCCGCAGCCCGTGGTCTTGTCGATAGAATGCAAGCGGTCATGCGGGATTATGACCGAGGTTCTGTAAAAGAACTATATAAAAACTATTGGAAGTTGCCTTCTACTTGGTATGACCGAGGTGGCCTCTATGTTTTTATGTATGAGATACGAAATCCCGTTCAGCATGGTCAAACCGTTGTTTCGCTTGTTAGGGAAAACGGTTTGATTAGGGTCCGATTTGATCTTGACCAAATTGCCGATATGCGCGACTACAATACCTCGCCAAAGCTGCGCGCTTTTTTAAGCAAGTCAATTTCGATAATGAAAGAACGTGATTCGTCCGGCTGCCCGTACCTTTGCTTCAGGTATACAAACATGAAGTACCAGGAGCTTGTACTTAAATTATTCTGCCATTTTCTGGATTGTGCTGAGCCTAGAATACGTGCCGCTCGCAGAGATATGAAGAAATTGCTATCGCAGCACGGCAAAGCAGTCGGCAAGTTAGGCGGCTTTTCCTTTGTTGCATATCGTGACGGTGATATAACCCATGTTTTTAATGAGGTTGACGTTGATCCAGTTAAGGAATTAAAAGATATACGCCGAAAGGCGCAGAAGCATCTAAAGGATGTTCAAAATGCAGTTACGGCCGAGCGTAGATCAATTCGCTAGAGAAGATCGCACTCATTTTTCGAAGTTTTCCTTTTTTAGTCGGCCGAGATATCGATCGAGTTCGTATAAGGCGTCAATATAGACTTGGGCTGAGTTGCGGATATCGCACATATCCAGGCAACATCTTTCAAAATGAAGCTTGCCTTTTTCTGTTTGAGTACGGCGGCAGGTCATTAGTGCAATTTCGTTGTCCTCGACACTGTCGGTTTCTTCGAATCCTTTTGGTGTGATGCGATAGATCACTCTGCCCGGATATGAGTCGAGAAGGCTTTTCCGTCGCATATCAATACAAATTCGTCCTTCTGGACCAAAGCCGTATTCTTCATGCCTCGTCGAATTTAAGGGGTGTGCAATTACGATTGAGCGAACCGCCTCAAGATAATTACGCGACTCTGTGAGCTCATTCTGTCTTGAGAACTCGAATTTGGTTCTAATTACTTCTTTCAAGCAGGCGTAATTAATCTGCCAGTATGCATCTTTGATCCAGGTGGCAATTGCTACCAGAAATACAGTGTCCTTAATGCTGGGAGAAAATCCGTCTTTGATGACAGCATTGAAGTCCTGAATGCTGTAGTTAGCTTTAAGAATAAGATCAGACATTAATTCATAGTGATCTAGGTCTTTCCAAGGCCACTTCTTCCAAATGCCGCCTTTGCCTTCGCCCAGACCGTCCGTGGTTTTTAGAGGTTCGATTGATTGCACGTTGTTCCCGTCTACTTGAGTTCCGCTCGGGCTCCTCATCGTTGTATGTTGTTTATTATCATATTGACTCGACGGCAAAGCGAGGGGTTGGGCCACATTTTCGTTTTGCTGTAATTTTGTTGTGAGTGCCCACGTCGGCCTCCTTTTGCTTCATCGATTTAGCGCGTTACTATTAGAGTCCGAGCCTATTTATGAGATTGGAGATCTGATGACCGACGCCAATAGAAAGCCGTGGCTTACGGCGTCCGAGCAGATTGATCACCTCAAATCGAGAGGTGTCCATTTCTCGCTGATGAACGAAGACGATGCTAGAGCCTATCTGGAGAAGAACAGCAATTATTTTCGCCTGCGTGCTTATCGACTTGGGTTTCCTAAAGTTGAAGAAGGAACCCGCAAGGGAGAGTATGCAAATCTAGATTTCAAAATGCTGGTCGATTTATCGATTGTTGACATGCTTCTTCGTTATGAAATGCTGCCGCTTACGCTCGATGTAGAACATTTCGCAAAGGTCAAGCTCTTGAAGCGAATCGAGACGGAGGGGGAGGACGGCTATGCGGTCGTCTCGGAGTTCATTTCCTCCTACGATGGCATGAAACCTGATGGAACGCTGTGCAATTCGCTCAAGGATGAGATTCTTAGATGCAAGAACAGTCCCTACACTGGTGGGCTGATTGCTAAATACGATGATTTCGGTTTCCCCGCGTGGGCGTTTATCGAAGTCGTTTCCTTCGGCTCTTTTCTCTATTTTTATAAGTTCTGTGCCAAAAGGTTCAATGACCGCGAGATGCTTAATGAGTTTTATATATTTCAGGCGGTCAAGTCGTTAAGAAATGCATGCGCACACAACAACTGTATCTTAAATAATCTGAGTGCCGGAAAGCCCATTTATGAGCCAAGGCACGACGTAATGCAAGAGCTTTCAGGTGTTTCTGGTATTGGACCCGGTCAGCGCAGAGCAAAAATGTCGAATGATCGCATGCAGCAAATCGTTACGACGCTGTATGCGCACAGGAAGTTGGCCTCAAAGGGCGTTTCCGAACATCGGGCAGATAGCTTGGCGCTTTTTGTTGAGAGAATGAACAAGCATGTAGATTACTATTGCGGCAATCTTCAAGTGTCAACGGGATTTGAATTTCTTGCAAAGGTAATCAATGCGTGGTTTCCCGCAGTCATTGATTAACGGCGAATTTGTGGGGGCGAATTTGTGGCGGTTCGAGAGTAATGCTTGAGCTATCATAGTCGCACAATGAAAAACAGAAGCCTGCTTGTTAAGGCCAAAGTTTTGTAAGGGGGTTCCTTCCCAAGGGAGGGCATCCCCTATTTTTATGGCGTCTCGGCTTGGAGGTCTTCGCTGAAAGACGTGACCGTAGACAAGCTAAGGAGATCGACTAGAATAAAGTCAATTGCGGTGGAAGCCTTCGGGCGACACCTGAAGAGGGTTGATGCGTCGGCCCTCTTTTTGTTTGCATGTAAGATTCGCCTGTCAAAACTTACATCTCAATTGGGAAAAGGCGAAATTGTGGGTGTTTTTCTGCACGCATGTAACTTTTCTGACACTCATTTCCCCGGTCCTAATTTGCAACGGATTCCTGGCTGAGGATTGACCGGGACTGTGTATTTCCCTAGAGTGTGAATTGTGATGAGGCCTTGCGACGGTACGTCCGGCTTGGTCCGTGGAAGCCGCCGAAAGGCGGTTTTTGCGTTTAGGGGTTGTTTTCCAAAGGATATTTGTCACGTTTTCGCTTTAGGACAGCGGATTTATATCGCGTATTTCGGAAGTGCGGGTAAAAATCGGAAATCGCCGAGCGCAACCCGATTTTTGGCAACAAAAACCGCAGGTCGCGGAAGCGTAAAACCGGGGTCTGGTCGGCCGATCTCGGTTTTACCCCGCACTTCCGGATAGTCCCATAATGTGGCAATACTCTTAACTGGAACGCCATAATGAGTTGCCAATTGGCAACAAGACGAATATAGTTAGCATTATGCTAACTAAGGGGTGGTTATGAATCGAACCAAGCTCCGACCGACATATTCACTTGACGAAGCGAAGTCTTTGGCTCGCTCGGGAAAGATGATTGTAAATGGTAGGGTGCGCAGACACCTGATGAATCAGTTTGGTTATTTGGACATCGATTATTTCCTTGCTGACCTATTTGATTATCTGAAGCCTGACGATTTTAGAAAATCCATCGCGCTCGATATGGATGGGCCTCTGCATGATGTTTACGCAGATGTCTACGTGTGCCAAGGTTTTGAATGCGAGGATTGGTACGTTAAGTTTTCAATTGATTCCGAAGGCAATGCGCATTTAAACGTTTTGTCTGCGAACATCGATGGATACATTCATTAAAGGAGGAGTCATGCGTTGCATGGAATGTGGCAAAGAAATGCAATTTACCACGGCGCCAATGACTGAAACTTACCGTGGCGAGAAAATTACCGTAAAAGGAATTGAGCATTATGTTTGCGAGTGTGGCAACGATGAAATGACCGCTGCGGAGGCGACTAAGCTCGCCCATGCGCTTGCCGCGCAATACGCCAAGGCTCATGAGCTTCTATCTCCCTCGGAAATAAAGCATTTGCGCTCAGATCTCGGCTTAACACAGCATGATTTTGAGTCGGTCTTAGGGGTTTCGAAGCCCACGGCCTCTCGTTGGGAGAACGGCGCATCGCAACAATCTATTACTGCCAATACCCTTATGAGGCTCATTCGCGATGTTCCTGAGGTCCGCAGATATCTCGGCTTGGCTACGGATTTCAGCAGCTCAACCTCGTCATAGAGCTCATTCCCAGTGATGAGGGGCACTATTACCGTTCCGAAATATCCGTGTCCGGTATCTATCGTGCTCCGTCTGATTTAGACGACGAGGCATTTGATAGGGAGGCGCTTAGCTTCGGCATGCAAGACCTGTATTCCTATGCAAAGGGCATTATTGAGAATGTTGCTGCTGGCGGAGTATGGGGGCCACTTTACCTGCCGCAGATCAGCTTTTCTATTTAACTCGACCGTTGTCGTTCCATTTGGATAATGATTGACTGGGATTGGGTTATTTCTTAAAGTTCCAACTGTGATGAGGCCTTGCGACGGTGCGTCCGGCTTGGTCCGCGGAAACCGCCGAAAGGCGGTTTCCGCGTTTTAGGGACTGCTTTCCAAAGGGTATTTGTCGCGTTTTCGCTTAATGACAGTGGGTTTTCTTATTGTCGTTTTCGGAAGTGCGGGGAAAATCGAAACTTGCCGAGCACAACTAGATTTTTTGCAACAAAACCGCAGGTCGCGTAAGCGTAAAACCAGGGTCTGGTCGGCCGATCTTGATTTTTCCCCGCACTTCCGGAACCGCCCGTCGGAAGTGTGCGGCAAATTCCGGAACCCAAGAGCACACCGCCCTTTTCGCGCAGAGAAACCGCAGGTAGAGGCGTTGCGGCTTCCCGGTGTGCTCGGCAAGTTTTGAATTTGCCGCATACTTCCAGTTTTTGTCTCTGTGGCAGGGCGTGTCCACTCATATCATCGGCTAGATAATGGACAGAATAGCCAATTCCGTCTCGATACAAAAACGCCGGCAGGGGCGAAATTGCTCCTGCCGGCGTTGGCGTGCCTGCTTGTGCTGTTTTCGGCTCGCGCAGAGGTCCGTTTTGGACCCTTACGCCTCCGTCGGCTCCATGCCCAGCTCGTTGCGGACGAGCTCGAAGGCCGCGGCGATGGCCTTGTCCATGTCGTAGTACTTGTAGCCGCCCAGGCGACCGGCGAAGATCACGTCGCCCTCCTGCGCCGCCAGCTCCTCGTACTGCTTGTACAGGGCCTCGTTCTTGGCGTCGTTGATGGGGTAGTAGGGCTCGTCGCCGGGCTTCCAGTCGGCCGGGTACTCGCGCGTGATGACGGTCTTGTCCTGCGTGCCAAACTCAAAGTGCTTGTGCTCGATGATGCGCGTGTAGGGGATCTCGCGCTCGGTGTAGTTGACCACGGCCACGCCCTGGTGGTCCTGCTCGTCGAGCGTCTCGGTCTCAAAGCGCAGGCTGCGGTACTCCAGCGTGCCCAGCTTAAAGTCGTAGAACGCATCGATGGGGCCGCAGTAGATCGTCTTGGCGGCGATATCGGGCTCGGCGGCGGCCAGCTCCTTGTACTCCACGCCGCAACGCACCTCGACGCCCCCGAGCATGTTGGCGACCATCTTGGTGTAGCCGCCCATGGGGATGCCCTGGTAGCGGTCGTTGAAGTAGTTGTTGTCGTAGGTAAAGCGGCAGGGGAGGCGCTTGATGATGCTCGCGGGCAGGTCGCGGCAGTCGCGGCCCCACTGCTTCTCGGTGTAGCCCTTCACGAGCGTCTCGAAGATGTCGCGGCCCACGAGGGACAGCGCCTGCTCCTCCAGGTTGGCCGGCTCGCCGATGTTCTCGGCGGCCACCTGCTCGGCGATCTTGGCCTTGGCGTCTGCCGGCGTGACGACGCCTGGCCACATCTTGGCGAAGGTGTTCATGTTGAAGGGCATGTTGTACATGTTGCCGTGGAAGTTGGCGACCGGCGAGTTGACGTAGTTGTTGAACTCGGCGAAGCGGTTGACGTAGTCCCAGACGTCCTTCATGGAGGTGTGGAAGATGTGCGCGCCGTAGCGGTGGACCTGGATGCCCTCGACGTCCTCGGTGTAGATGTTGCCGGCGATGTGATCGCGGCGGTCGATAACCAGGACCGACTTGCCGGCGCGCTTGGCGGCGTTGGCAAAGACGGCGCCCGAAAGGCCGGCACCGACGACGAGGTAATCGTACTGGGACATGGATATGCTCCTTAGTATGTCAATCGAACAGTTACTTAAGTTTTGGGACAAACAAACCTGATTATTTTGTCCCTTGGATTAGTGTAGCAGATGCTCTTTCAGCAGCTCCAACGCATGGGCGTAGCCCTGGAGGCCTTCGCCGGTGATGGTGGCAAAGCAGGCCAGGCGGGCGTAGCTTACCTGGCGGAAGTCCTCGCGCGTCTCGACGGCACTGATGTGGACCTCTACGGCAGGGATAGCGACGGCCTTGAGGGCGTCCAGGATCGCCACGCTCGTGTGCGTGTAAGCCGCCGGGTTGATGACGATGCCGTCGACCTTGCCGTATGCCTCCTGGATCTTGTCGACGATACTGCCCTCGTGGTTGGACTGGAAGACCTCGACCTCGTCGAAGCCCTGTGCGGCGCCGGCCTCCTTGCAGATTTGGACCAAGCGGTCGTAGTTGTCACTGCCGTAGATGCCCGGCTCGCGAATGCCGAGCATGTTGAGGTTGGGTCCGTTGATGACGAGAGCTTTCATGGTTGCTTCCTTTGTGGCTGGGCGGGCGGTGAGGTGGAACGGAAAACCACCACAAAGGTGCCTGGCCCCTTTGTGGTGGTTTTGGTTAGAGAGCGGGTGGGAGCGTGTCGAGGAGGGCTCGGGCGGTGTTGGCTGCGCAGTCGCGTGAGTCGATGATGTAGTCGGCCCAGGCGCGGTAGCGCGGCATGCGCTGCTCGGCCAGCTTGTCGATACCGTCGCGGGCGGTGATGGGACGGCCCTTGTGGGCGAGCTCATCGAGCTTACGGTTGAGCATCACAATCTGGCTGTTCTGGTGCAGCAGCGGGTAGTTCTCGTCTCGCGTGACGACGCCGCCGCCGGTGGAAAGCACCAGGCCGCTGCGCTTGGAGATGTCGGCCAGGGCCGCCGTCTCCTGCTCGCGGAAGGCCGGCTCGCCGCGCTCGACGATAAAGTCGGCGCAAGGCATGCCCAGACGCTCCTCGAGGGCGCGGTCCAGGTCGATGTGCTCGCGGCCGGTGAGCAGGGCGATCTGCTCACCCACGCGGGTTTTGCCCGAGCCCGGCATGCCGATCAGTGCGATGTTCTGCTCGCGGTGAGATAGACGCTCCGTTACGTCCAGGATGCGCTCGCGTGGGGTGACCTGGCCGGTATAGTGCTCGACGGCTTGCGCCGCCTGGGCCACAAGCATGAGCAAACCGCCGATGCAGGGGATGCCGCGGCGCTCGGCCTCGAGCATCAGACCCGTGCGGGCAGGGTTGTAAACGATATCGATGACGCCCTCGAGTGCGTCGAGGCCCTCGAGCGTGCAAGGCGCGTCGGGGCAGTGGGGGAACATACCGGCAGGCGTGCAGTTGACGAGCAACGCGGCGTCGGACTGCTGTGCGATGTTGTCGTAGTTGACCTCGCTCGCGCGTCCCACAGGCACCACGATCGCGCCCAGGTCGCCCAGCACCATGCTTGCCGTGGTGCCGGCGCCGCCGGTGGATCCGAGCACGAGGACCTTCTTGCCGGCAATCTCCACGCCCAACTCTTTGACCAGGCACTGGAAACCGAAGTAGTCGGTGTTGTCGCCGCGCAGACGGCCATCGGGCAGACGCGTGATCGTGTTGACGTTGCCCATGCGCTCGGCCAGCGGGCTCAGTTCGTCCAGGTAGTCCATGACGGCGCGCTTGTAGGGAATGGTCACGTTGGTGCCCTCCCACTCATCGCCGGTCATAAAGGCCGCGAGGTCTTCGGGCTCGCGCTCAAAGCGCACGTACTCAAGCCCCGCGAGCTCCTTGTAGATGGTCGGAGTGTAGCTGTGGCCCAGCACGCGGCCCAGCACGCCGTAGGGGCGGGTTGTGGCGACGTCAGTCATCTAGAGCACCTCCGTATAGCTGCCAAAGTAGGTGAAGCTCTCACACACGTCATCGATGGAATCGAGCAGGTCGTCGAGGGCCTTGCTGCCAAAGGGACAGTCCAGATCGAAATAGAACATAAACTCAAAGTCGCGCCCGGGGATGGGGCGGCTTTCGAGCTTGATAAGGTTGATGTTGAGCGCATAGAAGCGCTCGAGCACGCGATAGAGGGCGCCCGGTTCGTTGGCCGTTGTGATCATGAGCGAGGTACGGTTGGCACCGGGATATACGCGCGGCTCGCGGCTGATGACGACGAAGCGCGTGTAGTTGTTGTCCGAGTCCTGAATGTTGGGCTCCAGCACCTCCAGACCGTAGAGTGCCGCGCAACTGCGCGAGGCGATGGCGGCGATGTCGGTGCGCTCGGAGTTGGCGACCATCTCGGCCGACATAGCCGTGTTGGGATACTTGGTGGCGTGCAGATCGTGCGCCTCGATATAGCCGGCGCATTGCGCGATGGCCTGACCGTGGCTATAGACCTCACGAACATCCTGCAGCTTGGTGCCAGGCTTGACGAGCAGGTTGTGGTCGATCTTGAGGCGCAGCGAGCGCACAATGTGGAAGTCGAACTGCGCGAGCAGGTCGTAGACTGCGTTGACCGAGCCCGCGGTGGAGTTTTCGATGGGCAGTACGCCAAACTCGCAGAAGCCGTCGCGCACCGCGCGCATGACACCTTCGAAGGTATCGAAGAACGCGATATCGGGCACGGCAAAGAGCTTGCACGCGGCGATTTGGCTATAGGCACCCTCAACGCCCTGGCAGGCGACGCTGGCAGTCTGGGGGAAGGGCGTGTCGAGTGGAACGGCCGTGGCGTGGGCCTTTTGCGAGACCGTGATGCCCTTGAGCTCGTTGATATAGCGCTGCTGCTCGGCCTTGCTCATGCTCATGAGGAGGCGGAACAGCGTGATGGTCTGCGCCTCGTAGCGCTCGGGCGCGCGGCCGGCAAGATTGTTGAGCTTGGAGCGCTCACGGGCGGGGTCGAAGACGGCCTTGCCCATCTCGATTTTTGATTTGGCGACCTCGGTGGCAATGTCCATGCGTTCGACAAAACTGTTGAGGAGCGTGGTGTCGATGCCATCGATGGTCTGGCGGATGTCGGCAAGGTCCATAGGGACCCCTTTCACTGGGTGGGCGTGGGGGCCGGAGTTGGCCCCCACGGGGATTAACTAGCGCTGGGCGGCGTCTTCTAGGAGGGCGTCCCAGATGGCCAGTGCTGCGGCTGCTTCGGCTACGGGGGCTGCGCGCGGGACGATGCAGGGATCGTGGCGGCCGTGGACCGAGAGCTCGGCATTTTCCATAGCGTCCATGTCCACCGTCTGTTGCTCGCGTCCAATGGAGGGCGTGGGCTTTACGGCCATGCGCCACATGACGGGTGCGCCGGTCGAAATGCCGCCCAGGATGCCGCCGGCATTATTGGACTCGACCTCGATCTTGCCGGTCTCGGCGTCGATGCGATACGGATCGTTGTTCTCACTGCCGCGCATGGCTGCTACGGCAAAGCCCATGCCAAACTCCACGCCCTTCACAGCGGGAATGCCAAACGCGATCTGCGCGATGCGGTTCTCGATGCCGTCGAACATGGGGTCGCCGATACCCGCGGGCAGGCCGTAGATACCGCACTCCACGATGCCGCCGATGCTGTCGAGCTCGTCGCGCGCGGCAAGGATTTCCTCGCGCATGCGGCCGGCAGCTGCGGCGTCAATGCACGGCAGGTCGTTCGAAAGGATCGCCTTGCGGTCGGCCTCGCGATAGACCATGTCGTCCATGGGCAGATCGGAGATGCCACCGATCTGCGCCACGTGCGCCATCACGTTGATGCCGCGGGCCTCGAGCGCCTGCAGCGCGATGCCGCCCGCGATGCACAGGGGCGCCGTCAGGCGGCCGGAGAAGTGTCCACCGCCGGCTACGTCGTGCATGTTGTGGTACTTCACGCGTGCCGGAAAGTCCGCGTGGCCCGGGCGGGGCTTGCGGCGCAGCTCGGAGTAGTCCTTGGAGCGCGTGTTGGTGTTCTCGATGATCGCGGCGATAGGCGCGCCCGTGGTGTGTCCGTCAACTATGCCGGCGATAATGTGGGCGGCGTCGGCCTCGCGGCGCTTGGTCGCGGTCTCGTCACGGCCGGGGGCGCGACGGTCCAAAAAGGCCTGCAGTTGCTCCAGGTCAACGGCGATACCTGCCGGAATTCCATCGAGCGAGCAGCCGATGGCGGGGGAGTGCGACTGGCCGAAGATGCTTACGTGCAAGACGTTGCCAAAGGTCGAGGACATGCTATTCCTCCTCGAGTGTGACCTTGCCGCCCAACAGGCGGTAGTGGTCGAAGAAATCGGGATAGGACTTGTTGACGGCCTCGGCGCCGTGGATCACGACCTCGCCGGTTGCGCGACTCGCGGCGATGGCGGCCATCATGGCGATGCGGTGGTCGTTGTGCGAATCGACCTCGCCGCCGGTAAAGGCATCGACGCCCTTGATGATGAGGTCGTCACCGGCGATGCGCACCTGCGCGCCCAGCGCGGTGAGCTCGCGGGTGGTGGTAACCAGACGGTCAGATTCCTTGATGCGCAGGCGTGCACAATCACGGATGAACGTGCGTCCCTGAGCCAGCGATGCCACGGCCGAGATAACAGGCACCAGGTCCGGAATGTCGTGGGCGCTCATCTCAAAGCCGGCGAGCTTGTCGGACTGGACGGTGGCGGCGTTCGTGGAGCGCACGATGCGGGCGCCAAAGCGCGAAAGCGCGGCGAGCACGTTGCGGTCGCCCTGTGCGGAGCTCAGCGACACGCCCTCGACGGTGATGGGGTCGGTGCCGATGGCGCCGGCGCACAGCCAGAAGGCGGCGTTGGACCAGTCGCCCTCGACGGCTACGCTGCCGGGCGTGCGGTACGAGCCGCTGCTCACGCGGAAGTTTGTGACCTCGGGCTGGCCGTCCTTGGCCGGAATACGCTCGACGTTGACCTCGACACCAAAGGCCTTCATGGCCTGGATGGTCAGGTTGATATAGGGGCGGCTCTCGATAAGGCCGGTCACCTGCACGCAGGAGGGCTGGGCCAGCAGCGGGGCCGCCAGCAGCAGGCCGGAGATATACTGCGAGCTCACGTTGCCCGGAAGCACAAAGGTGCCCGGGCGCATACGGCCGCTTGTCTTGAGTGGAAAACCGCCCAGGCCCTGCAGGTCGCAACCGGCGGCAATGATCTCGTCCGAGAGCGGGGAGAGCGGGCGGGCGCCCAGGCGACCCTGGCCCACGAAGGTGGCCTCCGCGCCCAGCGCGCAGGCCACGGGCAACATGAAGCGCAGCGTGGAGCCGCTCTCACCGCAGTCGAGCGTGCCGCCGGCAAGGGCCTTGAGCAGGCCAAATTCAATGCTCTTCATGGTGGGGTGGACTTGGAAACCGTCCTCGACGGTCTCGATGCGGGCGCCGAGCGCCGTGAGGCAGCGCACCGTGGCCTCGATATCGGCGCAGGTCGTGTTGCAGGCAACGTGCGTCTCGCCGTTGGCAAGCGCGGCGCAGATGATGAGGCGATGCGCCATCGATTTGGACGCGATAGCGGGAACGGTGCCCTTGAGCGGGGACGGGGTGATGCGGGCTAACATGCGGAAACGTCTCCCTTCTGGCCGAGGCCCTCGGCAATCAAATCGTGGAAGGTGGAAAGCGGCGTGCGGTCGATGCTGCAACGGCCGATGTCGTGCGGAATTACCAGGTCGATGGTGTCGCCCGCGCGCTTTTTGTCATGGAGCGCCTCGGCAAAGACGGCATCGGCATCTAGGTCGCAGCGGGTCTTGAGGCCGTGGCGGGCGCAGAGCTCCTCAATACGGCCGGGCAGCTCGGCGTCGCATACGCCATGCAGGGCCGCGGCGCGCGTGATGATGCCCATGCCAATCGACACGCAGTTGCCGTGGCCGAGCTTAAAGTGCTCGCAGGCCTCGACGGCGTGCCCGGCGCTGTGGCCAAAGTTGAGGAGCTTGCGCTGATTGGTTTCGCGCTCGTCGGCAACGACCACGGCGCGCTTAATGTCGATATTGCGGGCGATGATGAGCGCCACGCGGGCCACGTCGCGGTTCAGCAGCTCAAGCGTGAGCGGGGTCTTCTCCAGCTCGGCGAAGAGCTCGGGGTCTGCGATCACGGCATGCTTGACGACCTCGCCGCAGCCGTCCGCGAACTGCTCGGGCGTGAGGGTGGCGAGACACCCCACGTCGGCAATAACCACGCTCGGCTGCCAAAAGGCGCCGGCCAGGTTCTTGCCGGCTGCCAGGTCGATGGCCGTTTTGCCGCCGACCGACGAATCCACCATGGCGAGCAGGCTTGTGGGAATCTGCACAAACATGCAACCGCGCATGTAGGTGGCGGCCACAAAGCCCGCCACGTCGCCCACGACGCCGCCGCCGAGCGCCACGATCACGTCGGAGCGCGAAAGCTCGTGCTCGGCCACAAACTCCAAAATGGCAACGTAGGTCTCGGCACGCTTATGGGCCTCGCCGGCCTCGAAGGTGCAGATGCTCACCTCGTAGCCTGCGGATTCGAGGCTCTGCTTAACGGGCATCTGGTAAAGAGGGCCTACGTTGGTGTCCGTCACGATGACGGCGCGCGAGCCGCCGGCGGTGGCGCGGACGAGCGGGCCTGCCTGCTCCAGCAAAAACGTGCCCACATGCACCTGGTAGGGGCGTGCGGTGTCGATATCGATGGTAATCGCCATAAGCTTCGGTCCTTTCGACCTGGCGTGATAGGTGGTCTAGTGGGAGGCCTCGTCGTCGAGCGCGCGCTTGATGCGGTCGCCCTCGGCAAGGAGATTCTCCAGATAGCGCTGGTCGCGGTCCTTAAGGGCGCGGCTGTAGGCGCCGAGCGATTCGATCAGATGGTCAATCTCGAAGGCGAGCGCATCGGCGTCGTCGATCATGAGCTCGGACCACATCTGCGGATTGAGGTGCGCCACGCGGGTGAGGTCGCGGTAGCTGCCGGCCGAAAAGCAGTGATGGACCTGAGCGGTCGGGCTCTTAACGTAGGCGTTGGAGACGACGTGCGCGAGCTGGCTCGTAAAGGCGATGACGCGGTCGTGCTCGGCGGCGCTCGTTACGCTGAACTTGGCAAAACCCAAGGGACGTACCATCTCGCGCACCTGGCCCAAAAGCTCCAGCTTAAGCGCGTCGTCCACTGCGGGCGGTACAAGCACGAGCGGGGCGCCCTGGAACAGGTCGGCGCGGGAATGCGCGTAGCCCGAGAACTGCGTGCCCGCCATGGGGTGCGCGCCCACAAAGTAAAAACCGTGCTCGCGGGCAAGCTCAAAGGCGCGCTCGCACACGATGCCCTTGACGCCCACGGTGTCGATCACCACGGGGCCCATGATGGCCTCGGTGTCGGTGGCGTCGGCGAGTGCCTGGGCGTGCGTCTCGAGCCACTCGATGCAGGCCTCGGGGTAGCATGCCAGGACGATGATGTCGCACTCGCCGAGCGTCTCGTCGTTGAGCTCGCCGGAAACGGTGCCCATGCTGGCGGCCGTCATGACGTCGTCATCGGGGTCCCAGGCCAGCACGCGGACGCCCGCCTGCGCATAGCCGCGGGCAAAGCTGCCGCCGATGAGGCCCAGGCCCACGATACCGGCGCACTTGGGGCCACCCTGGTTAACGCGCGCGTTTCTCACCGTACCCATGGGCTACTCCTGAACGGTCTCTTGGCAGACGACCTCGCGGATGGCGCGGATGCGGCGCATGGTGTCGTCGAACTGGTCGGGGGTGAGGGCCTGAGCACCGTCGGACCAAGCGTGGCTCGGGTCGTCGTGGACCTCGATCTCCAGACCGTTGGCGCCGCAGGCGGTCGCGGCGAGCGCCATGGGCTCAACATAGCGGGTGTAACCGGTGGCGTGGCTGGGGTCGGCGACGACGGGCAGGTGCGACAGGTGGTGCAGCACCGGCACGGCGTTGAGGTCGAAGGTGTTGCGGGTGCGGGTCTCGAAGGTGCGGATGCCGCGCTCGCACAGGATGACGTTGTCGTTGCCCTCGCTCATGATGTACTCGGCTGCCATAAGCAGCTCGTCGACGGTGCCGGACATGCCACGCTTGAGCAGGATTGGGGTCTGCGTCTTGCCGACCTCCTTGAGCAGGGGGAAGTTCTGGGCGTTGCGAGCGCCAATCTGCATGACGTCGATCTTCTTGTCGAGGAAGACCTGCACGTCGCGCGGGTCCATGATCTCGGTGACGATCGGCATGTCGAGCTCGGCGGATGCCTCGCACAGTAGGTCCAGGCCGGCGGGACCCATGCCCTGGTAGGCGTACGGGGAGGTGCGGGGCTTGTAGGCGCCGCCGCGCAGCATCGTGGCGCCGGCGGCCTTCACGCGGCGGGCGATGCGGATGAGGTTCTCGCCCTCGACGGAGCAGGGGCCGGCGATGACCTGGAACTGGTCGCCGCCGATCTTGACGCCGTGGCCGCAGTCGATGACGGAGTCCTCGGGGTGGAACTTGCGGTTGGCGCGCTTGAACGGCTCGGAGACGCGCTGCACGCGCTCGACGACGTCCATGGACTCGAGCAGGAACGGGTCGATCTTGGTCGTGTCGCCCACCAGGCCGATGATGGTCTCGTTCTCGCCGCGCGAGACGTCGGTCTTGAGTCCCTTTTTCTCGATCCAGCTGACGATGTGGCCGACGGCCTCGTCGCTGGCGCTCTGCTTTAAAATCGCAATCATGGTGTGCCTCTCACCTCGATGAATAGCCCTTGCAAAAACGGCCCGCATTGCGAGCCGTTATATATGTGCATGAGAGTTTATACTATCTGACTCGCTTTTGCCGCCTAAAGCGCGCCGTGGCGGCGCGTCTCCCACGTAATTGCAAAGCTTTTTCTATTATTTTGTTAGCCCGTGGCGCACTTGGGTATAATGCCTACCGTTCGCCCTATTAGCTCAGGGGATTAGAGCGTCTGCCTCCGGAGCAGAAGGCCGTTGGTTCGAATCCAACATGGGGCACCATCGAACGTAAGACCGTCCGAACCTCGCATGGTCCGGGCGGTTTTCTTATACCGACGCGACGTGATGGGACGTGGTATGGCAACAACGGATATCGAGCGCGGACTCTCGACCGCCGAGGTCGAGGAGCGCATCGCCGCCGGTAAGATCAACCGCAACATGGAGCTCAAGACCAAGTCGGTCAAGGAGCTCATCATCGAGAACCTCTGCACGCTGTTTAACTTGATCAACGTGGTCTTGGCGATTTTGGTGTTGCTGACCGGTTCGTTTAAGAACCTGACGTTCCTGTTCGTGGTGTTCTTGAACACGGCAATTGGCGTCATTCAGTCCATGCGCTCTAAGCGGATGGTCGACAAGCTTACGCTGCTCACCTCTAAGAAGGCCATCGCGGTGCGCGACGGCGCCGAGGTGGAGCTCGACCTGGACCAGATCGTGCTCGACGATATCATTTGCCTGGGGCGCGGTGACCAGATTCCCGCCGACGCCGTGGTGGTGTCGGGCGAGGCGCTCGTCAACGAGAGCCTGCTGACGGGCGAGAGCGACCTCATTAAGAAACAGCCAGGCTCCGAGCTCATGAGCGGCAGCTTTATCGACTCGGGCCTGCTGCGCGCCCGCGTGATCCATGTCGGCGCCGATAACTACGTGGCAAAGATCAACAACGAGGCCAAGTACGTCAAAAAGGTCAATTCCGAGATCATGAACGCGCTGAACGCCATCGTGCGGTTCGCGAGCATTATCATGATTCCGCTTGGTCTGGCGCTCTTTTCCTCGAGTGTGAGCGAGCTGTGGGATGCCGCGGGAACCCCGGGGGATAGCGCGCTTTCCTGGTGCTTCTCCGAGCTGCTGGCCGGTCGTGTGCCTTCTTCGGCGCTGCTGTCCACGGTAGGTGCCCTGCTGGGCATGATTCCGCAGGGCCTGGTGCTGCTGACCTCGTCGGTGCTCGCGATTGCCACGGTGCGCTTGGCGCGTCGCAAGGTGCTGGCCCAGCAGCTCTATTGCATCGAGACGCTCGCGCGCGTTGACGTGCTGTGCCTGGACAAGACGGGCACCATCACCTCGGGCCGTATGGAGGTCGAGGGCACCTACCCGCTGCCTGTTGAGGGTGTTGGCTTTGGCGCGGACTCGGACGAGGCAGCTGTCCCTGTCGAGACCACGGTGCTCGACTTTGCGCTTGCCAACGTGGCACGTGCGACCTCGGCAGATGCCAACGAGACCTGCCAGGCGCTGCTCAACTACTACGCCGATCGTCCGGTCGAGGTGTCCGAGCCGCTGTCGGTCATTCCGTTCTCGTCGTCCAAAAAGTGGAGCGGCGCGTCGTTTGTACAGGGCTCCTATGTGATGGGCGCCGCGCAGTTCGTGCTCTCTGATCGCGCCTTTGCGCAGGTCGAGAATCGTGTGGCCGAGCTTGCCGATACCTGTCGCGTGCTCGTGGTGGCGCGCGTGGACGGCTTTACGCCCGACGGCGATATGGTGGGCGAGGCCGAGCCCGTGGGCTTTGTGACCATCCGCGATGAGATTCGCACCTCGGCAGCCGAGACTATCGGCTACTTTAACGAGCAGGGTGTGACCCTCAACGTAATCAGCGGCGACGACCCGCGTACGGTGTCGTCGATCGCGCGCGTGGTGGGCGTGCCGGGCGCCGATGCTTACGTGGACGCGACAACCCTCGATACGCCGTCTAAGATTGATGCGGCAGTGGACCGTTACCACGTCTTTGGGCGTGTGACGCCGCAGCAGAAGCGCGAGCTTGTACAGGCGCTCAAACGCCGCGGACACACCGTGGCCATGACGGGCGACGGTGTCAACGACGTCCTGGCGCTCAAGGAGGCCGACTGCTCCGTGGCGATGGCCGCCGGCTCCGATGCCGCGCGCAACGTGGCCGAGATCGTGCTCGTCGATAACGACTTTGCCTCGATGCCTGCTGTGGTTGCCGAGGGCCGTCGTTCTATCAATAACCTTCAGCGCTCTGCTGCGCTCTTTCTGACCAAGACGCTGTTCTCGATGGGCCTGGCGGCGCTGTGCATCGCGCTGCCGCCGTATCCCTTCGAGCCCATTCAGATGACGCTCATCAACTTCTTTTGCATCGGCGCGCCGGGCTTTGTGCTGGGCCTGGAGCCCAACAACGCCCGCGTGAAGGGGTCGTTCTTGACCAACGTGCTTAAGCGTGCGCTGCCGGCTTCGATTGCGGTCATTTTGGCCGCGGCGCTCGATATCTTTGTGGCGCGCGTATTTGGCTTTAGTCAGCTTACGCTTTCGACCATGTGCCTGCTCACGTCGTGCGCGGCGAGTGTCAGCCTGATCTGGCGCATCTCGCAGCCGCTCACGCCCTTGCGCGTGGTGCTTTTCGTGTTTGTCGTCGCCGGTATTTTGACGGGCGTTATCGGGTTCCCGGAACTGCTGTCCATCGCTAACCTGTCGATGGGCCAGATGGTCATCTTGGCGGTTATCGTCGTCTTTACCTGCGCGGTGTTCTTTAAGCTTGCCGCGATGATGGACTCACTCAAGCCCCGTCGCCGTCATGCGGCCACCGGCTTTGGCCGTGGCGTGCGCGTTCGTCTGGGTCGCGGCGGCGGCAAGGTGAGCTCGACGGGATCGACCGCCGAGCGTTTTGCCAAGCGCGTTGCCGCCGATATGGCGCAGCGCCGTGAGGCGCGCACTGTCCGCGAGGCCGAGGCCCGTGCACTCGAGGGCGTGGCCCAGGCCCAGCCCAAGAAAAAGAAGAGCGCCGTTGCCAAGCGCTCCCGCGTGACCAAATCGGCCCAGGGCATCAAAGTCTCGATGCCCAGCAAGAAGAAAAAGTAACCTCACAGGGTAGCTAATTTGGGACGGGGCTTTTTTAGCTACCTCTGCTGATGGCGTGATCTATTTGGCCGATTGGCGGCTAGGGTAGCTAAAAAAGCCCCGTCCCAAATTAGCTACCCTGGCGATGTTGAATTGGTGCCTTGCGCTTGTGGGGCCGTGTCGATGTTATGCTCTAACCTCAATTGTTTGAATTGCTTCGGAAAGAGGATGCCGTGATCTGCCCGCATTGCCTAAAGACCATCGAGGACGGCGCCTCGTTCTGCCCCTATTGCAACGCATACGTTGGTCCGGGCGATGGCCCCGAGCATACCGAGTTCGTGTTCTGCGACGGCTGCGGCGCCCGTCTGTCCCCGCATGACCGTACCTGTCCCAAGTGCGGTCGCCCCGCGCCTGGCATCCTTTCCGAGGACGCGGCCGCATCCGACCTGGCCGCAGGGCGTACGGCCGGCTTTCCGCGCCTGACGCAGGAGCAGATCGATACCGAGGTGCCCCATGCGCCGGCGTCTGCCGCCGCGGTGCTCTCCGACGCAGCCGACCCCAACGAGACCTGCGTGCTGCCTGCCTTCGATAAGGACTTTGGCATCCCCAAGGTGGATATCCCCATGCCGGTGTCCCTGCGCGATGATGCCCAGCCCAAAAAGCTAAAGCCCAAGCGCAAGGTCCACCCCGACGAGGACGCCTATCACAAGCACAAGCGCCATATCCCCAAACCGCTCATCGTCATTGCGGTGCTCGCCGCCTTGTGCGGTGGTGCGTATTGGTTTGTGACTGCCGATCCCATGGGCGTCATGCCCGGCTTCTACGACCAGTTTGGCCAGGCCGCCAAGGCCACCTTCCCGTCGCGCCAAAAGGGCGAGGCCGCCGAGAAAGAGTCCAAGCAAGAGGATGCGTCCGAGGTCGTTCAGGAGGAGACCGTCTTAACCGACGACCAGCTCTACACCAGGCTCGACGGCCTGTATCAGACCATCGTGTCGTACAGCGACGATGATCAGATCGGCGAGGTCATCGATTCGTTTAATAACGGCTATCTGCGTACACCGCTCTCCACCCGTCAGGAGCTGTCGCAGAGCGCCTATGCCCTGCGCGACCAGATTAAAAAGACCCAGGATGAGCTCAACAACCTCAAGGTTCAGGACGACACGGTCTATGCGGAGGACATCGATCATCTAAAGCAACTTGCCCAGTGGATGTACGAGCGTGTCGACGTGATCTGCCAGAGCTGGGATATCTCGCTGTCCATTCCCGACGGCGAGTCGCTGAGCGCCCGTCAGAGCGAGATCCTGGCGCCCATCGCACAGGGCGGCAATAGCGCGCTTAACCAGTACGACGCCAACGTGAGCGCCTGGAGGCCGCAGCAACGTTCGTAATTTGTTGCCCTCCGGCGGCATAACCTGCGTGCGCAATTGATGGAAGCCCGTGCTTATTGCTACAATTCGTACAAATATGCTTTAAACGCACGAGGAAGGAACCACATGTTTGGTTTTAAGAAAGAGCTCTATACGCCCGAGTACCAGCTCGTCGGTGACGAGTGCGCGGTGATCGAGACGTCGAAGGGTACCATCAAGGTCAAGTTTGACGGTGAGGGCGCCCCCATCCATGTGGCGAACTTCTGCGAGCTTTCCACGATGGGCTTCTATGACGGCCTTAAGTTCCATCGCTATGTGCCCGGCTTTGTGATCCAGGGCGGCGACCCCAATACCCGCGATATGTCCGGCGCCGACGTCGCTGCCGGCCTTGAGGGTCCCGACGGCATGCCCGGCACCGGCGGCCCCGGCTACTGCATCAAGGGCGAGTTTGCCACCAATCCGCGCAACAGCCATGTTGACGGCGCGCTTGCCATGGCCCGCTCCATGGATCCCGATTCCGCGGGTTCGCAGTTCTACTTCTGCCTGGGTGCCCAGCACAACCTCGACTCCGGCTATACCGTCTTTGGCACCACGGTCGAGGGCCTCGACGTCATCTCGCAGCTGCGCGCCGGCGACGAGATCGTTCATGTCGAGATCGTTCACGAGTAAAGGGGACTTCCTTGAATAGCCAGCTGATCCAACAGGGCCGCGCCGCTTATCGCGCGGGTGATTTTTCCGCTGCCGCCCAGATGCTTGGCGCGGCAAAGACTCCCAACGAGATCATGGGTGAGGCCGACCACCTGCGCGGCAACGCCTTGATGCATCTTGGCATGTACGCCGAGGCCGCCGAGGCCTACGCCGCCGCCCTCAACGACGGCGCCTATGGCAAGCGCGGCGCCCTGCTCACCAACCGCGGCAAGGCACTCGCCGCGGTGGGCGACTACACCACGGCTGCCCAGGCGTTCTCTGCGGCTACCCAGGACGCTTCCTACGCCACGCCTTTTAAGGCCTACCTGGGTCTGGGCAACGCGCTGTTCCAGTCGGGCGACTATGCCAACGCTGGCACCGCCTTCCGTCAGGCTGCCATCGACGGCGCCAACCCGGCTCCTGCCGCCGCCCTCGGCGATCTGGGCCGCTGCTTCATCAAACTTGGTCGCCCCGCGGACGCCGTTGAGACCTACCGCACGGCTATCGACTTTGCCGGCCCGCGCGACGATACGCGCGCCCTCAACGCCGGCATGGGCCAAGCGCTTTCCGCCGCCGGCCGTCCCTCCGATGCACTCGATGCCTTTAACGCCGCTACCGCCGACGGCATCTACCAGCTCACGCCCGAGCAGGCCGACGAGCTTGCCCGCGTGCACGACTCGCTCGCCGCGCTTTCGGCCCAGACGGCCATGTCCACGGCTCCGGCTCCCGCGATGGACGCTCCCGCTGTCGATCCGCTCGATCCCACGGGCGCGACCGGTCAGTTTATGCCCGACCCCTCTGACACCGGCTTCTTTACGCTGTCCGAGTCCGAGATGGTCCAGCAGGACCGCAAACAGGCCAAGGTTCGTCGTCGCCACCGCCACACGGGTCTTAAGATCTTCCTGGTGCTGCTTCTGCTCATCGTGATCGCTGCCGGCGGTCTTGGCTATGCTTATACGCGCGGCATGGGCTACCCCTCGCAGGAGTCCGTCATCACCGACCTGTTCCAGGCTGCCGGTGACGGCGATACCGCCAAGGCCGAGTCCTGCCTGGCCTCGAGCCTGTCCGAGGACGCCAAGGCGATGGTCATCTCCTCGATCCCGCAGGGCGCCACCGTCTCCATCGAGGGTATGGATCAGTCCATGACCGAGACCACCGCCAAGGTGAAGGCTTCGCTGTCCAAGGGCGGCGAGCAGGAGTACACCGTTAAATTCGTGCGCTCCGACAACCATATCGGTTGGGCTGTTTCCTCCTTCGACATCGATTTTTCGGCCGCTGACAACCAGTAGTGACCTTATGAGATTTGGCTCTGCCCGGCGCTTCACCGCAAGTGAGGTGCCGGGCTTGCGCTAGTATGATGGGCTAGTAGTTTTCCAGCAATCATCCAACACATCAGGAGTTGCGTTGTTTTCTTTGATGGATATGTTCTTCGGTAGCTATGCGGGCGATCTCGCCATCGACCTCGGCACCGCCAATACGCTTGTCTCCGTGCGCGGCAAGGGCATCGTCATCCGCGAGCCTTCCGTTGTCGCTATCGACAAGAACGACGAGCGCATCCTGGCAGTCGGCATCGAGGCTAAGCGTATGCTCGGCCGTACGCCCGGCAACATCGTGGCCGTTCGTCCCCTTAAGGACGGCGTCATCGCCGACTTCGATGTCACCGAGGCTATGCTTCGCTACTTTATCGACAAGGCTTCCGAGAAGCGCTATCCGTGGACTCCGCGTCCGCGCGTCGTCGTCTGCGTTCCCTCCGGCGTCACGTCGGTCGAGAAGCGCGCCGTCTTTGAGGCCACGATCCAGGCCGGCGCTCGCCAGGCCTATCTGATCGAGGAGCCCATGGCGGCTGCCATCGGCGCCGACCTGCCCGTCGAGGAGCCCACGGGCTCCATGGTCATCGATATCGGCGGCGGCACCACCGAGGTCGCCGTTATCGCTATGGGCGGTATTGTCGTGTCGCAGTCCATCCGCATTGCCGGCGACGAGTTCGACCAGGCTATCCTCACCCATGTTCGCGATGCCTACAACTTGGCTATCGGCGAGCGCACGGCCGAGGACATCAAGATCAAGGTCGGCTCCGCCGTGCCGCTCAAGGATGAGCTCGACGTCGAGGTCAACGGCCGCGACGTTATCACGGGCCTGCCCAAGACCGTGCGCATCGAGAGCGAGGAGATTCGTCGCGCGCTCAACAAGCCGCTCGACGAGATGGCCAAGGCCGTTAAGGACGCTCTGGACGCCACGCCGCCCGATCTTGCCTCGGACCTTATGTACTACGGCATTCTGCTGACCGGCGGTGGTGCGTTGCTGCGCGGCCTCGACGTGCGCCTGCGCGACGAGACCGGCGTTTCGGTCAACGTCAGCCCCACGGCGCTCGATAACGTCGTAAACGGCTGTGCCCGCGTGCTCGAGGCCAACGCCTTTGACGGTGGCTTCGTCCAAACCAATGCTTAATTTCCAAAAGGTGGATTCCATTTGGCACGATCTTCGGGTTTCTCTCCAAATCTGAATACCAAGCGACAATCAACGGGTATGCGCCCGTTGATTGTTTTCAGCCTGATTTCGGTGTTGCTGCTCACGTTTTATATCCGTGAGGGCGAGGCCGGGCCGATTCATGCCGTACGCTCGGGTATGACGACGATTACCTCGCCGGTGCGTTTTTTGGGGTCGGCCGTGGCGGCTCCCTTCAATGCGATCGGCAACGTGTTCTCCAACCTCACGGCTTCGCAGGAGTCGCTCGATGACCTCAAGAAGCAAAACGAGGTGCTGACCTCTAAGGTCGCCGAGCTTTCCGAGGCTCAAAAGACTGCCGAGCGCCTGGAGGGCCTGGTCGGGCTGCAATCGACCTACAACCTTAAGTCGACCGCCGCTCGTATTGTCGGTGCGTCGGGCGATGCCTGGACCTCGACCGTTACCATCGACAAAGGCTCTGCCGACGGCCTGACCATCAACATGCCCGTGACGAGTTCTGCCGGTGTTATCGGTCAGATTATCGAGGTGTCGGCCAAGACCTCTACCGTGCGTCTGATTGGCGACGAGAACTCGGGCGTGTCGGCTATGGTGCAGGACACGCGCGCCCAGGGTATGCTGCAGGGCCAGCCCGATGGCACCCTGCGTCTTGAGTACGTGAGCGTCGACTCCGACGTCAAAGTCGGCGACATTATCGTGACCTCTGGCATTGGCGGTGTGTTCCCCAAGGGCCTGCCGCTTGGCACTGTTTCCTCGGTGGAGAAGTCGGCCAACGACGTGTACTACACCATTGTGGTGCGCGCTCAGACCACGGCCGAGAACAACGAGGAAGTGCTGGTCATTACCTCGCTGACCGACGAGCAGTCGGCCTCGGACGAGGACGTGAGCACGGCTAACAGCACGCCGCAGGGAACGTCGCGCGATGCTGCGACCAAGACGAAGGACGAGAGCTCGGATGACAGTTCCGACACGTCCGAGACGACCGATTCCGGCTCGAGCGAATAGGGGGCATGTCCATGGATCTACACGAGCAGGGGGCGAGCTCCCGCACGTTTGCAATCGCCGCCATTGCGTGCGTGCTGCTGCAGGCGGGCCTGGCGCCGCAGATCTCCATTGCGGGCGGTCGCGTCAACTTTATGATTATCCTGGTATGCCTGAGCGTGTTCTCGGGCGATCCCACGCGGGCTGTCGTCTGCGGTTTTTGCAGCGGCCTGTTCTATGATCTTTCCGCCGCCGTTCCGGTGGGCGTTATGTCGCTGCTGTTGACGGTGGGCAGTTTTGCCCTGGTGCACAGCGCTGCCGGTCAGACGAGCGGCTCCCCGAGCGCGCGCGGTATTACCGTGGGCGCCTTCGCGCTTGCCATCAACGTGGTCTACAGCATCATCTTGCTGTTTATGGGTCTGGAGACGAGCTTTGTGGTGGCTGTATTTGGACACGCCCTGCCGTCTTCGATCCTGACGGGTCTGGTTGCCATTCCGTTTTTGATGTCCGGTGTCGTGCCGCAGTCCGGTTACGGATTCTCCGCACGCGGTGGTCATCAGACGGGCATGCGCTTTAAGCCCAAGACCCGCAAACTCAAATAGGGGAGGCTCATAGATGTCTTCCCAGATGACGGTTATCATCGCCGGTATCGTGCTGGTCGTGGCCATTGTTGTCGCGCTGGTCATCATGCGTCGCGGCGATTCCCGTTTTACCTACGACACACAGCATGGAACGGCCCCGCGCGCCACCGAGGGCGAAGGCAATACCGCCGCGACCGCCTTCAAGGGTCGCTTCTCCATCCTCACCGCCGGCGTGGGCGCGATGTTTGCCGCGCTCGCCGTCAAGCTGTGGGGTATGCAGATGGTCTCGTCGGGCTACTACGACAAGCAGGCCAAGAGCAACCAGACGCGCACTGTCACTACGCCGGCTGTGCGCGGGCGGATCCTTGATCGCAATGGCGTGGCACTTGTGCAAAACCGTCCCTCACTTGCCGTCGTCGCCTATCGCGACCTGGCCGATGACACTGTGCTGGTGCATCACCTCGCGAATGTGCTCGGCATGCCCTACGTCGCGGTTTTGCGCAACATTCAGGACAATTCCGAGGGCGCCCAGAGCCTGCATACCATCGCGACGGACGTGCGCCGCTCCACGGTTGCCTATATCAAGGAGCATGCCGGCGAGTTCCCGGGCGTGAAGATTGCCGAGCGCACCGAGCGCCAGTACCCGTACGGCGAGACGGCCTGTCACATTTTGGGCTATACCGGCACCATTACCTCCGAGCAGCTCGAGGCACAGAACAAGAAGGCTTCGGGCGATAACGATAGCGCCGCCGGTCAGATTACGTACCAGTCGGGCGATATCGTGGGCCAGGCGGGCGTCGAGAGCTACTACGAAAACTTGCTGCAGGGTATTCGCGGCGAGCAGACGGTGAAGGTCGATGCCTCGGGCAATGTGACCGGTCAGGCCGGCGCCGTGCCCGCGAAGGCCGGTTCCGACATTAAGCTCACGCTTGACCTCAAGATTCAGCAAGCCTGCGAGACGGCGCTTGCAAGTGCCATTGAGCTCGCTAAGACCACGGGCCACAGCGACGCCGGCAACGGTGCCGTGGTGTGCCTCGACCCCAATAACGGCGAGATTCTGGGCATGGCCAGCGAGCCCAAGTTCGATCCTTCGGTGTTTATCGGCGGCGTCTCCAACGATGTTTGGACCGAGCTCAACGATGACGAGGGTTCGCATCCGCTGCTCAACCGCGCCATTAGCGGCCAGTACATGTCGGCTTCGACCATTAAGCCTCTCTCGGCCTTGGCGGGCCTTGAGTTTGGAACGTACACGTCGAGTCAGACGACCAACTGCACTGGATATTGGACCGGCTTGGGCAAGTCGTGGGGAAAATACTGCTGGCTGCACTCCGGCCACGGCACGATGACGCTGCAGTCCGGTATCGCCAACTCCTGCGACCCCGTGTTCTACGATATGGGCAAGGCGTTTTTCTACAACGACCAGCACCCCGAGGGCCTGCAAGAGGTCTTTCGTCGCTGGGGCCTGGGCAAGACCTGCGGTATCGACCTTCCGAGTGAGGGTGCCGGCCGCATTCCCGATGCCGAGTGGAAAGAGTCTTACTTTACCGATGCCTCTGCCGAGGACCGCAAATGGAACGCTGGCGATATGACGAACATCGCCATCGGCCAGGGCGACATTCTGGTGACCCCGCTGCAGATGGCCTGCGCCTATATGGGCATTGCCAACGGCGGCAAACAGTATGTGCCGCATGTGTTTTTGTCGGCGGTATCGCGCGATGGCGACGGTGACGCCTACAAGTACAACGGCAAGGGCAAGAAGAAGCGCCTCGAGGCTCAAATTAACAACGATGCCGATCTTGCGCTGGTCCGCAACGGCATGCACGATGTGATTTACTCCGCGTCGACTTCGACCGCCGCGCACTTTAACTCCCTGACCCCTACGGTCTACGGCAAGTCCGGCACGGGCGAGAAGAGCGGCGAGGACGATTACGCGTGGTTTTGCGCTTACGCGCCGGCCGATGACCCCAAGTACGTGATTGCCACCATCTTGGAACAGGGCGGTGGCGGCTCCGATACCGCGTTGCACGTCGTGCGCGATGTCCTCGGTGCGATTTATGACGAGCCCGACACGTCGACGGCCACGGGCGATTCCTCGGTTCGATAGGAGGTTGCGATGGACTTTTCGCCGGCGGACCTGTTCCGCTCAACCAAAACCGGCTCTCGCAGCAGCCTGGACCGCGTTAATAAGCAGCTCTCGGCCTCGCGCGGCACGTTCCGCCAGAAGGTACACATCGGTGTGCTGCTGGCTACCGTCGCGCTCGTTGCCTATGGCGCCATCATCATTTGGTCGGCGTCGCAGTTTAAGGCCGATGCCTCGTTCTCGCGCCACCTGCTGGGCATTGGCATTGGCGCGGTGCTGGCGGTGCTCGTCTGGCGCGCCGACCTGCGTGGCATTTCCAATTTCTCGACGGCGCTGCTCGTCATTGACCTTATTGTGATCTTCTCGCCTAAGATTCCGGGCCTGTCCTATACGGGCGGTCTGGGCATGACGGGCTGGATCAAGATCCCCGGTATCGGCCTGACCTTCCAGCCCGTTGAGCTCGCCAAGCTCATCACCATTTTCTTTATGGCCACGCTGGGCTCGCAGTACAACGGCCGCATCGATACTGTTCGCGACTACGTCAAGCTCTGCGGTATGCTGTCCATCCCGTTTTTGGCCGTCGTCGCCATGGGCGACCTGGGCTCGGGCCTGGTCGTGCTGGTCTCGGGTGCCATCGTCATCTGCATGAGCGGTGCACGGCGCGAATGGGTGCTGTCGACCTTGGCCCTGCTGGTTGGTTTGATTGCGCTCATCTTGGCGCTCGACTCGGTCTTTGATTCGCTCCTTGGCCACGACGTTCTTATCAAGCAGTATCAGATGAACCGTCTGACGGTCTTCATCGACCCCGACAACGCCAATTCGGATGATGCCTACAACCTGCAGCAGTCGCTCATTGCCGTCGGTTCGGGTGGCTTCTTTGGTAAGGGCCTGGGCCACGCGACGCAGTCGGCCGGCGGCTTTCTGCCCGAGTTCCACACCGACTTCGTCTTTGCCTTCCTGTCCGAGACCTTTGGCTTTTGCGGCTCCTTTTTGCTCCTGTGCCTCTACGTGCTGCTGATCTTCTCGACGATCCGCGTTGCCTTTAAGTGCGAGTCGCTGTTCTTGCGCCTATCGTGCGTGGGTATCGTCGGCATGTGGGCGTTCCAGACCTTCGAGAACATCGGTATGTGCATTGGCATGATGCCGATTACCGGTATTCCGCTGCCGTTTATTAGTTTTGGTTCGTCGTCGATGATGATTCAGTTGCTGACGGTGGGTATCGTACAATCCATATGGCGGCATCGTTCGGGCGCCGCGTAACCGCTGGAGGGGTTTGCCATGAAGATTCCCGTAGATAAGTTGACCAGCGCTTTTAAGATGGGCGCGTCTGTTAAGAAGGATTCCGATACACCGGTGCGTGTCTCGGTTTACCTTGATTCGACTGCGTCTCGCTTTTTGGTCGAGACGGTGCGCGATGCCTTTGTGCCGCAGACGACTTCGGGCATTGTGCGTGTTGATCGCCTGGGGGAGGACCGTATCGTTCCCAAGGCCGATACCGACGTGGTGTTGGTCCCCTCGTGCGGCTCCGACCGCCTGGAGAGCGCCGTGCAGGAGCTCGTGATTGCCGGCGCGCCCGTGTGCGTGCTTGCCGAGTCTGCTGTGGAGGTGCCGTTTATCGAGGAGTCCACGCCCATGCTCGGCGTGGTGGCGGCGACCGATAAGACCTATCTGCTCGAGACGCTTGCCCGCTGGATTCTCGATCGCACCGAAAAGGAAACGGCTTTTGCGGCGAACTTTGCCTTCATGCGCATCGCGGCGGCCAATCGTATCATTACCTCGTGCGCGCTCACCAACATGGCGACCGGCGCCCTGGTGTTTTTGCCGGGTGCCGACTATCCCGTGATGGCGCTGGCACAGGTGGGCATGCTCTTTGAGCTCGCGGCCATCTTTGGACGCGGCATTAAGCCCGAGCGCGGCTACGAGGTCGCAGGCGTGCTCGCCGGCGGTCTGGTGATTCGCGCTGTTACCCGCGCATTGGTGAAGCGGACGCCGCACATCGGCTTTGCCGTTAAGGCGCTTACCGCCGCCGCGGGTACCTATGGCATGGGTCGCGCGCTCGTGTCGCTCTACGAGCGCGATGTCGACTACAGCCGCGCCAACGAGGTCGCTGCCGCCACGTTCTCGCGCGTTCGCGACCTGGTGACCACGGTCGCCGGTGCCACCCGTCCTATGGCGTCCTACCAAGACGCATCCGATCTCGCTGCTTAGGGGTTTTCCGTTGCGCGTTCCGTATCAAGACTGTTTTCATTTAATTGAGCCACTGCTCGCCAAGGTCGAGAAGCCGAGTCGCTATATCGACCACGAGTGGGGCACGCTCTCAAAGGCCGATGCCGACTATCGCTGCTGCATGATCTATCCGGACGTGTATGAGGTCGGTCTGCCCAACCAGGGCATCGCCATTCTCTACAACATCCTAAATCAGGCCGCGGGCATTTCCTGCGAGCGCGGCTACGTGCCGTGGCCCGATATGGGCGATGCGATGCGCGAGGCGGGGATTCCGCTGCTGTCGCTCGAGGGCGCAGCGCCCGTGGCATCGTTCGACATCGTCGGCATGCACGTGCCGCACGAGATGGCTGTGACAAACTTCCTCGAAGCGCTCGATCTCGCTGGCATTCCGCTGTTAGCTGCCGACCGTACCGAGGACGATCCCATCATCGTCGCCGGTGGTCCCTCGGTGTATAACCCCGAGCCGTACGCGGCCTTTTTCGATGCCATCCTCATTGGCGAGGGCGAGGAGTCGCTGCTCGAGATCTGCCAGCTGCATCGCCGCCTGCGCGACGAGGGCATCTCGCGCGCTCAGATTGTCGAGCAGCTCGCGACGGTCGCCGGTACCTATGTGCCGTCCCTGTATGAGGTGCGCTATGACGAGCCCTGCTCCCCGCATGGCTACACCGTGCCGCGCGAGGGCAAGGACGTCCCGCCGGTAGTCTACAAGCGCGTCGTCGAGGACTTTGGTGCCACCAATCCACTTTCTCAGTCGTGTGTGCCGTATGCGCAGCTCGTCCACGATCGCCTGTCTATCGAGATCTTGCGTGGCTGCGCCCGCGGCTGCCGTTTTTGCCAAGCAGGCATGACGTATCGTCCGGTACGCGAGCGCTCGGCCGACCAGATCGTGTCATCGGTGATCCAGGGCTTGGAAAAGACTGGCTATGACGAGGTGTCGCTTACCTCGCTTTCGACGACCGACCACTCCTGCATCCGCGACGTGCTCGGTAGGCTCAACCGTCGTCTGGAGGACACGGGCATTCGCGTGTCCATTCCGTCGCAGCGCTTGGATTCGTTTGGCGTTGATATGGCCGAGTCGGTCGCCGGCGAAAAGAAGGGCGGCCTGACGTTCGCGCCCGAGGCGGGCAGCCAGCGTATGCGCGACATCATTAACAAGAACGTAACCGAGGAGGACCTGGACCGAGCGGCCAAGGCGGCCTTCGAGGCCGGCTGGAACCGCATGAAGCTCTACTTCATGATGGGCCTTCCCGGCGAGCGCGACGAGGATATCGTGGCTATCGCCAACCTGGCCGATCACGTGCTGGAGCTTGGCCGCTCCGTGGTGCCCAAGGCGCGCCGCGGGTCCATCTCGGTGTCTATCTCGGTTTCGGTGTTCATCCCCAAGGCGGCAACGCCCTTCCAGTGGTGCCCGCAGCTCGATTACGACGACGTCAAGCGCCGCCAGAAACTGCTTATCACGAGCGTTCGCAACCGTGCCGTCCGCGTGCATTACCACGATGCCGAGACCTCGCTCATCGAGGCCGCGCTCTCCCGCGCCGGTCGTGACATGACGCCCGTCATCATCGATGCTTGGCGCGCTGGCTCTCGCTTTGACGCCTGGGTAGAGCATTTCTCGCTCGATAACTGGAAGGAGGCTGCTGCCAAAAACGGCATCGACCTCAACGAGCTGGTGCACCTGCCCTACGAGCTAAACTGGCGCCTGCCGTGGGAGCATGTGAGCCCCGGCTGCACGCGCGGCTTCCTCGAGCGCGAGTACCGTCGCTCGCTCGAGGGCGTCACGACGCCCGACTGCACCCGCACGTCGTGTACCGGTTGCGGAATCTGTCCCACGCTCCACGCCAAGAACGTATTGATGGGTGATCGCGCATGAGTGAGCGCTTGACCGACAATCCCACGCTCTTTAGGCTGCGCGTTCGCTACGGCAAGCGTGATCGCCTCAAGTACCTGGGCCATCTGGAGCTAATCCATACCATTGAGCGCATCGTGCGCCGTGCGGGCCTGCCCTATGCCGTGACACAGGGTTTCTCGCCGCATATGCGCGTGGGCTTTTCGTCGGCACTGCCCGTGGGCACGTCGTCGACCTGCGAGTGGTACGACCTGTTTATGACTGAGTTCGTCGCTCTCGACGAGGCCTTTGAGCGCCTTGCCGCGGCGTCTCCGGCCGATCTGGCGCCTATCGAGGCTGCCTACATCGACGTGCGCACGCCGGCGCTGACGGCGCAGCTCACGCGCCTGTCGTATCGCATCGACCTGCACTTGGATCCCGAGGCGCCCGTGAGCGCCGATGAGGTACGCGCCGCGATCGACACGTTGCGTGCAGGCCATGGCATCGACTATGCACGCGGTAAGAAGAGCAAGCGCTTAGACCTTGACCACACACTGGTGGGCTATGAGCTCACGGCGGGGGAGCGTCCGGACCATCTGGTACTCATGCTCGACACCCATGCCGACAACGAGGGCTCCATGCGTCCGGAGATTTTGCTTTCTGCTGCTGATGTTTTGTTGCAGGGCTTGACCCCGGGCGTCGATGCACCTATTGTTTCCACCGGTATGCAAGACCTCGTGACCATCTGCTCCTACGATGTCGAGCGTCAGAATCAAGCATGCGAGGACGACGAGGGCCGACTCGTCAGCCCCATACCTGTGCGAACTTGTGGATTTGCTCCACATACTCGTTGACGGGGGTATTATCGCCTGCTACTATATTCGGCTGTTGCACTAACTGATGCATGAAGGGCAAGTAAACATGTACGCAATCGTTAACACGGGCGGCAAGCAGTACAAGGTCGCCACCGACGATGTCATCACCGTCGAGAAGATCGAGGGCAATGAGGGCGACAAGGTCACCCTGCCGGTCATCTTCCTCAACGATGGTAAGAAGATCGTCACCGATCCCGACAAGCTGGCCAAGGCCAAGGTTACCGCTCAGATCGTTGAGCAGTTCAAGGGCGAGAAGCAGCTGGTCTTCAAGTTCCACAAGCGTAAGCGCTATCGTCGTCTGAAGGGTCACCGTCAGCAGCTCACCAAGCTGAAGATCGTGAAGGTCCAGGCTACGTCCCGCGCCAAGAAGGCTGTCAAGGCAGAGGCCGAGGCTGTTGCCGAGGCTCCCGTCGCCGAGTAGATTACACTCGTAACGAAAGAGTAGGTATACACAATGGCACACAAAAAAGGACTCGGTTCCTCCCGTAATGGCCGTGACTCCCGCGGTCAGCGCCTTGGCACGAAGCGCTATGCCGGCCAGACGGTAACCACGGGCACGATTCTCGTCCGTCAGCACGGCACTCACATCCACCCGGGTGAGAACGTTGGCCGTGGCAAGGACGACACGCTGTTCGCGCTGGTCGACGGTACCGTTGAGTTCCACAAGGGTATCAAGCACAGGGTCAGCGTACGCCCGCTCGCGAACGCGTAATTCACCCTTCATAGAGCACATATGTGGGAGGCACTTGAGTTTTAGGATTCAAGGGTCTCCCTCTTTTTGTAGGAGGCGATTCTGTTGTCACAGTTCACCGATATCAGCCGCATTAACGTGTGCGGCGGCGACGGCGGTGCCGGATGCATGTCGTTTAGGCGCGAGGCCTTTGTCCCCAAGGGTGGCCCCGATGGCGGCGACGGCGGTCGTGGCGGCAATGTCGTCATCCAGGCCGATGCTCAGCTGTCTTCACTGATCGATTACCGCTTTAAGCATCATTTTCGTGCCGAACGCGGAACGCACGGTCAGGGCGCCCGCCGCAACGGAAAGAGCGGCGAGGACCTTATCTTGAAGGTTCCCATGGGTACCGTGGTGCGCGAGCTCGACCCCGAGACGCAGACCCCGATGTTCGAGATTGCCGACCTGGTGCACGACGGTGAGCGCGTCGTCGTGGCGCCCGGCGGTGCCGGTGGCCTGGGCAATACGCACTTTGTGACGTCCGTGCGCCGCGCGCCCGCATTCGCCCAGCTGGGCGAGCCGGCCGAGGAGCACTGGATTGAGCTCGAGATGAAGCTCATGGCCGATGCCGCGCTCGTGGGCTTTCCCTCGGTCGGCAAGTCCTCGCTCATTGCGCGCATGAGTGCCGCCCGACCCAAGATCGCCGACTATCCGTTTACCACGCTCGTGCCCAACCTGGGTATGGTGCGTGCCGGCGAGTACTCCTATGTCGTTGCCGACGTCCCCGGCCTTATTGAGGGTGCGAGCGAGGGCAAGGGTCTGGGCCATCAGTTCCTGCGCCACATCGAGCGCACGGCACTTATCATGCATGTCGTCGACATGACGGGCGGTTTTGAGGATCGCGATCCGGTCGAGGACTATCGCATCATCAACCGCGAGCTCGAGCAGTATGGCGCCGAGCTCTCGGAGCGCCCGCAGATCGTCGTCGCCAACAAGTGCGATGCGCCGGGCACGGCTGACAAGATTGCCGACCTCAAACGCGCTGCGCTCGACGATGGACATATGTTCTTTGCCGTGTCTGCTGTGACGGGCGCCGGCCTCAACACGCTGATGCTTGCCGTGGGCGAGCAGGTGGCTAAGCTGCGCGCCGAGTTGGCTGCCTCCGATGAGCCGGTCGACCTGCGTGACGATGAGTGGGAGCGCCGTCGCCTGCAGCGTGAGAAGCGTTTCCGTATTGTTCAGGAAGAGCCCCATGCCTTCCGCGTGGTCGGTCGCGCGATTGAGCGTATGGTTATCCAGACCGACTGGGAAAACGAGGAAGCTGTCATCTACCTGCAGCATAAGTTTGCGCGCATGGGTGTTGACGACGCGCTCGAGAAGGCCGGCTGCCGTGCGGGCGACGAGGTCCGCATTTGCCAGCGCGCCTTTGACTTTGAGGGCGCCGAGGACTTCTCGGAGTACGAGGAGGAGCTTGAGGACGAAGGCGTTGAGGTTATTGATGTAGCGGCCGAGGGTGCGGACGTGGCTGATGCCACCGAGGGCTCCGAAAGCACTGCCGAAGTCGACGTCGTTGAGACCCCGGAGGGCGAGTAAGTCATGTCGCTGCGCGGTGGAATTGGTCTGCCTGAGCTGCCTATCAAGGATGGTCAGGAGTTTCGGCTTGGCATCATGGGTGGCACCTTCGACCCGATTCACTACGGGCACTTGGTTACCGCCGAGCAGGCGCGCGAGTCGCTCGACTTGGACGCCGTGCTCTTTATGCCGGCAGGCTCTCCCGCCTTTAAGCTCGACAAACCGGTGACGCCTGCCGAGGACCGTTATGCCATGACGGTCCTCGCCACCGCTGCGAATCCGGCTTTTTTGGCGAGCCGATTCGAGATCGACCGTCCGGGCGTGACCTATACGGCCGATACGCTTCATGCCCTTCGCGACTTTTACCCGCCTCAGGTAAAGCTCTACTTTATTACGGGCGCTGACGCGATTATAGATATTGTGACCTGGCATGATGCCGACCGAATCGCCGAGCTTGCCACGTTTATTGCGGCGACGCGACCGGGTTTTGATATCGATACGGCTCGTGCGCGAATCAAAGAGTCGGGTCTGCCGTTTGACGTGCGCTATATTCAGATTCCGGCGTTGGCGATCAGCTCGACGAACATTCGTAAGCGAGTTGCCCGTGGCATGAGCGTGCGCTATCTTACGAGCGAGTCCGTGCTCGGCTATATTCGCAAACGCGGGCTGTATACCGGTCTGGGTCAAGAAGATTTTGAGTGATGGGAGTCTCCGTTGTCGGTAGAGGATCAGTTTGAGGGCGATGAGCGCGCACTGCTCAAGCGCATTCAAGAGCTGCTCGATGTCCGTATGAAGGATAAACGCAAGCGCTACATGCATTCGCTTGGTGTTGCCGAGACCGCGCTTCATCTGGCCGAGGTGTACGGCGTCGATCGCTTTGATGCCGCTGCCGCCGGCCTGATTCACGACTGGGATAAGGTACTCTCCGACGACGAGCTCGTTGCCCGCGCGCTGCACTACGGCATCAAGGTTGCCGGCTCTCCTTCGGCCGCGACACCGCTGCTGCATGGCCCGGTTGCCGCCTATGAGCTTCCGCAGCTTTTTCCCGAGCTATCGTCTGCTGTTTTCCAGGCTGTCGACCGTCACACCGTTGGCGCCTGCGACATGACGCCGCTCGATATGGTGGTCTTTGTGGCCGATGCCATCGAGCCCAACCGCCATGGTGATTATGCCATCGCGCTGCGCAAGATGGTGGGGGAGTCGACGCTTGACGAGTTGTTCTTCTCCTGTTTTGCGCAGGGTCTGGTCTACGTGATCCAGTCCGGGCGTTATCTTTATCCCACGGCTATTACGATTTACAACCATTACGCCCAGCTGCGCTAGCTCGGGTGTGTCTAGAAAGAGGTATTCCATGGCCGATGAGACCATGACCGACGAGCAGATTCTTGAAGGTGTGGAGCACAAGAGCTTCGTTGCCACGTCCGACCGCACCGCTGCCTCCCTGTCCGCGAGCGGTGTCGCCGCCGAGGATGTCGCCCGCGCCGCCGCGCAGGCCGCCTACGACAAGAAAGGCGAGGACGTACAGGTGCTCGACCTGACCGAGCTCTCCGACGTGTGCGACTATTTTGTGCTCGCCACCGGTACCAACAACCGCCAGGTCGATTCTATCGTCGACGAGATCGAGGAGAAGGTTGCCGAGGCCTGCGGTGAGCACCCGTTCTCCATCGAGGGCCGTGAGCAGAAGACCTGGATGCTCATGGATTACGGCTCGGTTGTCGTCCACGTCTTCACCCCCGAGGCCCGCGACTTCTACCGCCTCGAGAAGCTCTGGGGCGACGCCCCCCAGCTCCCCCTCAACCTCCTCTAGTAGCTCATTTGGGACGGGGCTTTTTTAGCTACCCTCTACCGTTCGCCGGGCAGTTGCGCTACCTGCAGCTGCCCGGCTTTCTTTTTGCCCAAAACGCAAATCATTGGGAGGAGAAGCGGGATTGGCGGCCGAAGGATAGGGCGGTGTCGCCGAATTTGTCTCGGACGGCGTCGATGGCGACGGAGAGGTCCCGGCGGTCGCTGGATTGGGCTCCACGGTCATCGACTTCGCAGAACAGGTCGGTTTGGATGCCGCCTTGGTGATTGAAGTCGCTCATGCCGATACCCGCCAGACGCACGTGCATGCCTTCTTGCCAGATATTGTCGAGCAGCTCGAGCGCTACGGCCACAAAGATATTCTCGTCGTCGGTGGGGTGGGGCAAGCGGCGCTGTGCCGTGCGTCCGCTGCCGTAAGAGTATTTGAGCTTGAGCGTTACGGTTCCGCCCGTCAGCTCCTGACGGCGCAGACGGCGTCCCACTGACTCTCCCAACAGCGCAATCGCCGCTTCGATGTCCCCACGCTCAGTCAAATCTTTCGCAAAGGTGCGCTCATTGCTCACCGATTTAACCTCGCGTTCCTCGTCCAGACTCGTGACTTCGGAAACCTCGAGTCCCAGCGCACGCTGGCGCATGCGTTCGCCGTTGACACCAAAAATAGAGGCCAGGGTGGATTCTGGCGCGCGTGAAAGCTCGCCGAGCGTATAGATGCGCATGCGGCGCAGTCGCTCCTCGGCCGAACGCCCGATGCCGCTCATGGCAGATACCGGCAGCGCGGCCAAAAAGCGCTGCTCGGTTCCGGGGCGCACGATGGTCAGCCCAAACGGCTTGTCCCGCTCGCTTGCGATCTTTGCGACCGTCTTGTTGCAGCCCACGCCAATAGAGCAGGTCACTCCCAGCGCTGCCACGCGGTCGCTTATGCGCCGCGCAACCAGCAGCGGGTCTTCGGGCGCAAAGCGGCCCGGCGTGATATCGATAAAGGCCTCGTCGATGGATACGCGCTCCACGCGCGGGGTCTCATCGGCAAGAATCGCCATGACCTGCGCGCTGACCTCGTGGTAGCGATCAAAGTGTCCGTGCGTCCAAATGGCCTGCGGGCAGAGGCGCTGTGCCTCGGCCGAGGGCATGGCGGAATGCACGCCAAAGCGACGTGCCTCGTACGAACACGTGGACACAACGCCGCGGGAATCGGCATCACCACCCACGATGAGCGGCTTGCCGCGCCATTCGGGATGATCGAGCATCTCCACGCTCGCAAAAAACGCATCGAGGTCCATCAGGCCCACCGCCGGACCCGTCCAGGGCGGCGGCGTAACGCCTGCAGTATCCTCATAACCGTATGTATGTTCGCGTCTTTCCATGTCATGAGTATACCGCGCAGCTCATGTGGGGTGCGTGTATGTGCTTGCAAATCGCGAATTCTTGTCTAAGATATGGATTTGCCCTCGACTACACCGAAGAAGTTGGTCTCACGGACTTCACCTGCCCGCGTCGATGGCGTATTATGTTCAACTGTTTGTTTGTAGTTGCAGCCTAAAGCTGCTTGGTTGGAGGAGTTTCCTTTGGCAGTCAAGATTCGCCTTGCTCGTCACGGCGCTAAGAAGCGTCCGTACTACCGTGTCGTCGTCGCCGATTCCCGCGCCCCGCGTGACGGTCGTATCATCGAGGAGGTTGGCCGCTACAACCCGATGACCGCCCCCAAGACCATCAACCTCGACCTCGAGAAGATCGCTGACTGGCAGTCCAAGGGCGCTCAGCTCACCGACGCCGTCGCCGCTCTGGTCAAGGCCGCCAACGAGGGTGAGAAGACTGAGACCGTCGTCAAGAAGTCCAAGAAGCAGCTCGCCAAAGAGGCCGAGGCCGCTAAGGCTGCCGCTGAGGCCGCTGAGGGCGCCGAGGAGTAAATCGTGCCTGAGGTTGACGCTGCACAGCTCGAGGGTGAGGCAATGCTCTCAGATCGCATCGCCGATCTCGTCGAATATCTCGTTGTTCAGATCGTCGACGACCCGGATTCCGTGAGCCTCGAGGTCATCGATGGTGACGACGCCTCTACGATTGAGGTTTCGGTTGCCGAGGATGATGTCGCTAAGGTCATCGGCCGTCGTGGCCGTACCATCAAGGCCATTCGTACGCTCGCCCGTGCACTGGCCGCTCGCCTCGACACTGCTGTCGAGGTAGAGGTTCTGGGCTAGGACCTTGAGGTCCCAGTACAAAAACATCGCCCGTGTGGTCAAGCCGCACGGAAGGAAGGGGGAGGTCCTCGCGCAGCCGCTGCGGGGGCTTCCTTCTGTATTGGAGCCGGGTATGCGCGTCGCCTTGACGCCACCGGCGCTCAAGCGCGACCGTTTTTGCACGGTCGTATCCGTCACCGATACGGGCGATGGCGATCTGGTCTCGTTTGAGGGCATAGATGACTTGACGGCGGCCGAGGGCATCACCGGATGCTATGTGCTGGCCAATCGTGACGACTTCGAGCTCGATTCGCTCGACGCCGCCTATACCGACCTCATGGGTCGCGAGGTGTCCGACGAGCGCTTTGGCTCGCTCGGTACGATTGTCGAGATCATGTCGACGCCCGCCAACGATGTTTGGGTTGTCGAGGGTGATCGGTACGGCGAGGTGCTGATTCCCGTGATCGAGCAGGTTGTGCTCGATCTTCCCGACACAGGAACAATTTCCGTCCACGTTATGGACGGCTTGATCGATATGGACAAGTAGGGAGGACAGCATGCTGATTGAGACCCTTTCGGTCTTTCCCGAGATGTTTGAGCCCGTCATGTCCACGTCGATTTTGGGCCGCGCCCGCAAGGCCGGCCTTTTTGATTTTAAGGCGTATAACCTGCGCGACTGGACGCACGACCGCCATCGCACCGTCGATGACGAGCCGTATGGCGGCGGGCAGGGTATGCTCATGAAGGTCGAGCCCATTGCCGAGGCAATCGAGGCCATCAGCTCCGAGGGCCCCAAGCCCACCGTGGTGTTCTTCACCCCCTGCGGCGAGCCCTTTACGCAGCATGTGGCCGAGCGCCTGCTCAAAAGCGAGCGCCTGCTGTTTGTGTGCAGCCGTTACGAGGGCGTTGACGAGCGCGCATATGCGTATGCCGATGAGCGTCTGTCGATCGGTGACTACGTGCTCACGGGCGGCGAGCTGCCCGCTATGGTCGTAGCCGATGCTGTCGTACGACTCATTCCCGGAGCCTTGGGCGACGAGATGAGCAACGTGGACGAGTCCTTCTCGACCGCCGAGGACGGTGGCCTGCTCGAGTACGCGCAGTACACCCGCCCCGCCGAGTTCAATGGCGAGGGCGTGCCTCCAGTGCTCGTAAGCGGCGACCACGCCAAGGTCGATGCCTGGCGTCGCAAAAACGCCATCGAGCGTACCTGTCGTTGGCGTCCCGATCTTATCGAGACGGCACGCCTTACGCCCGAGGAGCGCGCGTACGCGCAGGAGATTCTGGACGCTTCGTATTCGCAGAGCGAGGAGTGAGAATGGTCCCATCGCAGCATTCTGCCCTGAGGGGCGCCTTTGAGTGGATCGTAATCGTTGCGATCGCGCTCGTCGCCACCTTCGTGATTCGCGCGTTTGTGGTCGAGCCCTTTGTGGTGCCCACCGGCTCCATGGAGTCCACGATCGAGATCGGCGATCAGATTCTGGCGCAGAAGGTGACGCTCGAACTCGGACAGCCCGTCAAGCAAGGCGATATCGTGGTGTTCCATAACCCCGATGCCACGTCCGAGCATGACGTGCTGGTAAAGCGCGTCATCGCCACGGCCGGCCAGACGGTCGACCTGCAAGACGGCAAGGTCGTCGTCGACGGCCAGGCGCTCGATGAGGACTATACGACTGGCATGAGCTGGCCGCTTTCCGTCCAGGCGCCCGCTGCCCAGGTGAGCTATCCCTACACCGTCCCTGACGACTGTGTGTGGGTGATGGGCGACAACCGCGAGAACTCTGCTGATTCCCGCTACTTTGGCCCGGTCGACCGCTCCGACTTGATCGCCGTGGCGCTTGTACGCTACTGGCCGCTCAACCGTATCGGCGCTATCGACTAAAAACCGCTATAGTACAGTACCTAACCGTGTAATCGTTTCGACGAGGGGATATTAGAGGCATGAACGCTTCATCGCTTTCCTTCCAAGACATCATCCTGCGCCTCCAGCAGTACTGGGGCGAGCAGGGCTGCGTCATTATGCAGCCCTATGACTCCGAGGTCGGTGCCGGTACCTTCCATACCGCGACCACGCTGCGCTCGCTCGGTCCCGCCGAGTGGCGCACCTGCTATGCGCAGCCCTGCCGCCGTCCCGCCGACGGCCGCTACGGCGAGAACCCCAACCGCATGCAGCACTACTATCAGTTCCAGGTGCTCATCAAGCCCTCGCCGGTCAACGCCCAGGAGCTCTACCTGGGTTCGCTGGCCGCCATTGGCCTGGACCCCAACGACCATGACGTCCGCTTTGTCGAGGACGACTGGGAGAGCCCGACGCTCGGCGCCTGGGGCCTTGGCTGGGAGGTCTGGCTCAATGGCATGGAGGTCACGCAGTTTACGTACTTCCAGCAGGTGGGCGGTATCGAGGTCGACCCCGTGCCCGTCGAGATCACCTACGGCCTGGAGCGTATCGCCATGTACGCCCAGGGTGTCAACTCGGTCTATGACCTGGTGTGGAGCTATCTGCCCGACGGCACGCCCATGACCTACGGCGACGTGTTCCTGGAGAACGAGCGCGAGTTCAGCGCTTACAACTTTGAGGTCGCCAACGTCGAGATGATGCGTCAGAAGTTTGACGACTACGAGGCCGAGTGCCACTCCTGCCTGGAGCGCAAACTGCCGCTGCCGGCGTACGACTGCGTCATGAAGTGCAGCCATGCCTTCAACCTGCTCGATGCCCGCGGCGCCCTGTCCGCGGTCGAGCGTGCCAACTACATCCTGCGCGTCCGCGCCGTCGCCAAGGCGTGCTGCGAGGCCTACATGGCCGAGGTCGCCGGAGTCAACGAGAATGCCGACCAGGAAGGCGAGGTGGCGTAAGCCATGGCAGACGCTAAGGATTTCCTGTTTGAGATCGGTACGGAGGAAATGCCCTCTGCACCGCTGAACAATGCCGTCAAGCAGCTTGGCACCATGATCGCCAAGGGTCTCGATGAGGCAGGTCTTGCCCACGGCGAGGTCCGCGTGATCTCGAGCCCGCGTCGCCTGGCCGCGCTCGTTGCCGACGTCGCCACCGCGACCGATGAGGTTCACGAGGTCAAGCGTGGCCCTGCGGCAAACATCGCCTTTGACGCCGACGGTAACGCCACCAAGGCCGCCCAGGGCTTCGCCCGCAAGTGCGGTGTGGCTGCCGAGGATCTGGTCCGTCGCGAGGACACCGACGGCCGTGAGTACGTCTTTGCCGAGAAGAACATTCCTTCCGCCCCGGCCACCCCGATCCTGACGGCCCTGTGCGAGAAGACCATCGCCGGCCTGCAGTGGCCCAACTACCGTAGTCAGCGCTGGGGCCACGAGCATGCGACCTTTGTTCGTCCGGTCCGTTGGATCTGCTGCCTTTTGGGCGAGGACGTCGTGCCTGTGTCGTTTGCCGACGTGACGAGCGGCAACACCACGCGCGGTCATCGCGTACTTGGTCCCGGTGACCACGTTGTTGCCAGCCCCGCCGTCTACGAGCAGGTGCTCGAGGACGCCGGCGTGCTTTCTGCCGAGCGCCGTCGCAAGGCTATCCTTGCCGGTATCGCCGAGGTCGAGGCTGCGCGCCCTGGCTGCCACGTCGACACGCCCAAGAAGGTCTTCGAGGAGGTCATCAACCTCTGCGAGTGGCCGACGGTGCTCGTCGGTACCTTCGATGAGGAGTTCCTCAAGGTCCCGCACGAGATCATTTGCGAGTCTATGCTCACCAACCAGCGCTACTTCCCGATTTATGACGGCGAGGGCAAGCTGACGCGTGAGTTCGTGATCGTCTCCAACAGCAAGCCCGAGAATGCCGAGCGTGTGATCGACGGCAACGAGCGTGTTGTGCGCGCCCGCCTGGACGACGCCAAGTTCTTCTACGAGGAGGATCTGAAGATCTCCCTCGACGAGTTCCGCGAGCGCCTGGCCAAGGTCGCCTTCCAGGAGAAGCTCGGCAGCGTGCTCGCCAAGTCCGAGCGTATTGAGCAGCTCGCGCTCGCTATTGCCCGCGAGGCTCACCTGGGTGCCCACCTTGCCGCCGATGCCGGCCGTGCCGCGCACCTGTGCAAGGCCGACCTGGTGTCCAACGCCGTCGTCGAGTTCACGAGCCAGCAGGGCGTGATGGGCGGTTACTACGCCATCGCGATGGGGGAGGACGACGAGGTCGCTCATGCTATCCGCGATCACTATCGTCCCCGCTTTGCCGGCGACGAGCTGCCCGAGGGCACCGCTGGCTGCATCGTGGCCTGCGCCGATAAGCTCGATACCATTGCCGGCATCTTTGCCATCGGCGAGCCCCCGACCGGATCTTCCGACCCGTACGCGCTGCGTCGTGCCGCCATCGGCATCATCAACATCCTGCGCGACCGTCTGCCGATCGACCCCACGTCGCTCATCGACTTTGCGCTCGAGCTCTATAGCGAGCAGGGCATTGAGTTCGACGCCGCCGAGGTCGCCCAGCAGGTTCGCGACTTCTTCCACGGCCGTCTGGTGAGCATGGCCCGCGACGAGAAGATCCCGGCCGACACCGTTGCCGCTGTTTCCGCGGTGCACATCATTGCCCCGTCGCTCTTCTTCGCCCGCTGCGCCGCCCTCGACGAGGCCCGCAAGAACGACGCTGAGACCTTCGACAACCTGGCGACCGCCTACGCCCGAGCCGCGCATATCTCCAAGCCCGAGCTGGGCGCGGAGTACGATCGCGCCATGATGGGCGAGGTCGAGCTTGCGCTTGCCGACGCCTCCGAGGCCGCTCAGACCGCCGTCGATGCCGCCCTTGCCGCCGAGGATTATCCTGCTGCGTTTGCCGCTCTGGCCGCCCTGCGCGCCCCCATCGACCGTTTCTTTGACGAGGTTATGGTCATGGACAAGGACGAGCAGCTTCGCGATAATCGCCTTAAGCTGCTCAACCGCTTTGAGGCCGTTTTCTCCGGCATCGCCAACATTGGTGAGCTTGCCCGCAAAAAGTAAGCTAGCCTGCGCATAAGCGCAAAAGGAGCCCCGCATGGATTGCCCGGTCACCGCTCGTCCCACTGTTATCGTTATTTCCGACTCGCTCGGTGATACCGCTTGTGAGGTGGTGCTTGCGGCGTCCGGGCAATTTGATGAAGGGGCTTTTCGTGTTTTACGCCTGCCTAAGGTGACCTCGGTGGAGCAGGTCAAATCGTTTGTGGGCCCGAGAGTCGATGCCGACCATCGCGATATCGCCGTGTTCCATACCATCGTCGACCCGGCGCTTCGGGCTCGCGTGCTCGACTACTTGGGCATGCTGCACATTCGCTCGGTCGACCTGATCGGCCCGTCGCTCGCGGTGCTGTCGTCGCTTATTGGCGTGCCACCAAAAGGAGTGGCGGGTGTGATCCATAAGACCGATGACCGGTATTTCCATCGTATCGAGGCCATGGAGTACTTTGTCGAGCACGATGACGGGCGCGGCTGCGATGATCTGTCGGGTGCCGATATCGTGCTGCTGGGCGTGTCGCGCACATCCAAGACGCCGCTGTCGATGTATTTGGCCTATCAGGGCTACAAGGTCGCCAACGTTCCGCTGGCGCACGGTATGGAGCCGCCCAAGTCGATTTACGAGGTCGACCCGATGCGTCTCTTCGGTCTGATTTCGACCGTCGGCGTCATCTCCGAGATTCGCGATAGCCGCCTGGGCGACGACTATGCCCGTGCCGTTGCCGGTTCCTATGCCGAGCCCGAGAGTGTACGCAGCGAGCTCGAGGAGGCTCGCGCCCTCATGAAACGTCTGGGTTGCTTTGTGGTGCGCACCGACGGCAAGGCGATTGAGGAGAGCGCCTCCGAGATCATCGCCCACCTCGAAGAGATTCAAGAGGCAAGAGCCCGACGTGCCGCCCGCCGCGCTCAACAAAAGTAGCTTATTTGGTTAGCTAAAATTACCTGATATTGATAAAGCGCTTTATCAGTTTCTACCGCTTTTAACCTGCAATTAGACTGTAGTGGTATCTTCATAAGGTAACCACCTTTACCTACCGTTTACCGCCGGTTTTAGCACGTTTACCAAACCGCGTATCCTCTGCTCAAGCCCGTTCAAATCCCGCCGTATAGTTCCCTCACGGCCCGCATCCGGCGGGCCGATTCGTTACCACGTTCGTGCGCGAGAGCGCATGGAAGGGGAAGTATCGTGAGCGATTGCAAGAGGGTTTACCGTTTTGGAACCGACGCCCAGGGCACCTGTGTTACTGAGGGCGACAAGTCCATGAACTTCGTGCTTGGCGGCAAGGGCGCAAACCTTGCCGAGATGAGCCGCATCGGCCTGCCGGTTCCCGGTGGCTTTACCATTACCTGCCAGACTTGCGTCGAGTACTCCGGTGCCGGCAACGTCTGGCCCGAAGGCGCGCTCGACGAGATCGTTGCCGCCGAAGCCGACCTCGAGGCCCGCTGCGGCAAGAAGCTCGGCGACGCCCGCGACCCGCTGCTCGTCTCGGTGCGCTCGGGCGCTCCGTTCTCCATGCCCGGCATGATGGACACGGTCCTCAACCTGGGCCTCAACGACGATTCCGTTCAGGGCCTTATCGCCCAGACGCAGAACCCGCGCTTTGCCTGGGACAGCTATCGTCGCTTTATCCAGATGTTCTCCAACGTCGTCATGGGTGTCGATGCCGACTTGTTCGAGAATGCCCTGACCCAGGCCCGCCTGGTCGCAGGCGTTCGCGTCGACTCCGAGCTTTCGGCCGAGGACCTGCAGGAGCTCGTCGAGACGTTCAAGGGCATTTTCTCCGACAACGTCGAGGCCGCCCTGTACCCCGAGCTCGAGGTTGCGGACGGCAAGCCCGTTTTCCCGCACGATCCCGAGCTCCAGCTGCGCCTTGCTATCCAGGCTGTCTTCGGCAGCTGGATGAACGAGCGCGCCTGCATCTACCGCAAGCAGCACGGCATTTCCGACGACCTTGGCACCGCCGTTAACGTCCAGGCTATGGCGTTTGGCAATAAGGGCGAGACCTCGGCGACTGGCGTCGCCTTTACGCGCAACCCGGCCGACGGCACCAAGGAGTTCTACGGAGACTTTCTGGTCAACGCTCAGGGCGAGGACGTCGTCGCCGGCATCCGCAACACCGAGCCCATCGCCGACCTCAAGACCACCCCAGGTCTCGAGTCCGCAGGTGAGGAGCTTGAGCGCGTCTTCCTGACGCTTGAGGATCACTACCGCGACATGTGCGATATCGAGTTCACCATCGAACAGGGCAAGCTCTGGATGCTTCAGACCCGCGTGGGCAAGCGTACCGCAACCGCCGCTCTGCGCATCGCTATCGAGATGGTCGAGGAAGGTCTCATCACCCGTGAGGAGGCCGTGAGCCGCATCGACCCCGCGCAGCTCGACCAGCTCCTGCACCCGCAGTTCGACTCCTCTAAGAAGTACGAGGCGCTCGCACGCGGCCTTAACGCCAGCCCCGGTGCCGCCGTGGGTGAGGTCGTGTTTTCGAGCGATGACGCCGTTGCGCGTTCTGCCGAGGGCCATAAGGTCATTCTGGTCCGCTGGGAGACCAACCCCGACGACCTGAAGGGCATGGTCGCCGCCGAGGGTATCTTGACGAGCCATGGTGGCAAGACAAGCCACGCCGCCGTTATCGCTCGTGGCATGGGCACTCCCTGTGTCTGCGGTGTCGAGCGTTTCCATATCGACGCTGCCGAGAAGGTCGTGCGTATCGAGGGCAGCGATCGCGTGCTGCACGAGGGCGACATCATCTCCATCGACGGCACTCAGGGTATCGTCGTCGACGGCGCCGTCGATTTGGTCTCCGCTGAGCTCACCGGCGATCTGGACACCATCCTGTCCTGGGCCGACGAGATCCGCCTGGACGAGACCGACGGTCACCCCAATCACGTGCGCGTCAACGCCGACAACCCCGAGGATGCCGAGCTCGCGCTCGAGTTTGGTGCCGAGGCCATCGGCCTGTGCCGCACCGAGCATATGTTCCTGGGTGATCGCAAGAACATTATCCAGAGCTTCATCCTGTCCGACGACGAGGCTGTGAAGCAGCAGGCCCTGGCCGATCTGCTCAAGGTCCAGACTGAGGACTTCCTGGCGATGTTCAAGACCATGTCCGGTCGCGATGTGGTCGTTCGCCTGCTCGATCCGCCGCTTCATGAGTTCCTGGATAATCCTCGCGAGCTCGAGGTCGCCATCACCAAGAAGGAGGCCGCCGGCGCCAGCGAGGAAGAGCTTGCCGCCCTGCGTGCCCGCCTGCGCCGTATCGACGGCATGGTCGAGTCCAACCCGATGCTCGGCCTGCGCGGTGTGCGCCTGTCCGTCGTCTTCGGTGACCTGCCGCTCATGCAGGTCCGTGCCGTGGCAACGGCTGCCGCTCGCCTTATCAAGGAAGGCGTCGACCCGCGTCCCGAAATTATGGTCCCGCTCGTTTCCATTACGGCCGAGCACGTTCAGACTCGCGAGGTCATCGAGCGCGTGATTGCCGAGGTTTCCGCCGAGGAAGGTGTCGAGCTCAACATTCCCGTGGGCACGATGCTCGAGCTGCCGCGCGCCTGCATGGTCGCCGATGAGCTCGCCCATCACGCAGATTTCTTCTGCTTTGGCACCAACGACCTCACGCAGACGACGTTCGGTTTCTCGCGTGACGACGCCGAGGCTAAGTTCATCCCGCTGTACATGCATAAGAAGATCTTGAAGGACAATCCCTTCGAGACCATCGACTCGGCGGTGCTGGAGCTTGTGCGCATGGCCGTCGAGAAGGGTCGCGCCACTAACCCCGACATGCACTTTGGCGTGTGCGGTGAGCACGGCGGCGACCCCAAGTCCATCAAGGGCCTGTTTAACGTGGCCGACGTGGACTATGTGTCCTGCTCGCCTTACCGCGTGCCCCTGGCGCGCCTGGCTGCCGCTCAGGCCAAGCTCGAGGCCAAGCGTTCCGCTTAACGGAGTCGCGTTCCGTTTGCGCCTTTTACGCCCCCCTTCGCGCCGCCGCGCCCCCTGTGGACGCGGCGGCGTTTTACGTTGGTCCAATACATTGGCAACTGACGGGAGGACTGCGATGAAAACCCTCACCAGGTATTTGCAACGAGCGCGTCGGGGAGCACGGATGGCCCTGTGCTGGGTGGTCGTTGCCGCAACGGCGCTTTGCGGGATGCCGACGGCAGGTTTTGCCCTTCAGGATGAATCGCGCGACGAGCTCTATGGCGACGTGGTCAACCCGCTCACCATTACGGTCAACGATCGCGACTGCACGTTTGTAGATATCGATGACGGAAAGCTCGAGGGCCGTACCTCGATGTATGACAACGTCTCGTTCTACACGGCCGCCGTCAAAAAGGTGCTGCCCAACTGGGCATCGCTTGCCTATAACATCCTTGGCTATGGCGGAGGCGACGACTCCGGGGACTTTTTGTACTGGGACCACGCCGGCAAGGGCTTTGAGAAGGACTTCGGTAAGGGTCACTACATCTATCTGTATGATGCGCTTTCGGGCGGCAACGGTGAGCATTCCGATGGTGCCGACAAATCGAAGCAGAGTGGTCTGACATCTGCAAAAAGCCTCAATGCGGTTTACGTGCGCTTGACCGACGATATCGCCGGCTGTATCGGTCACAAGCTGAAGGGCTCCGATTTCCGTAAATACGTGCCGCTCGACGGGCTGTCGAAAGACACGACTGAGCAGGACGTCATCTATGCCACCATTGCTTGTGTCGACAAGCTCGGCGGCACCTACCAGTACGATTTCAATGGCTTTGGCATCGCGTTCTATAACTTTAGAGTTCAGCAGCTCAACAGCGTGAACAAGCTTAACTGTGCGCCCGAGGACGCGCCGGGCTATTCCTTTGTCGATTCAAAGACTGAGCAGGAGCTCGTTACCTCGGCACTTAACGTCGGCTATGAGGACGCCTCGCAGAGCATCACGCTCGCCCGCGGTACCGAGGAGACGGTCGGCACGAGCACTTCTGAATCCACATCGTATTCCAAAGGCGGCTCGTGGGGCGCATCGGTAAGCCTCAAGGAGTCGCTGGGCGTGCCCGGAACAGCGAGCGAGGAAATCGAGACCTCGTTTTCGGCGGAAACCACGATGTCCCAGTTGTGGGAGGCGAGCAAGACCGAGGAACAGTCGATCACCACAACGGACAATCAGTCGGTCACCGTCAATATGACGATCCCGGCGCACACGCAGGTCAATAGCAAGCAGACGAGTTCTACCACGACGCTGTCCGAGGATTATGACCAGCCGGTGGGCGTGACGTTTGACGTGATCATCTTTAACATGAACGGCGAGTGCTACGACGACAACGCCGCCGTGCAGGAGTTCCATACCGCCGGTTATGACCAGCGCTCGTTCTACACCACCTTTGGCGATCAGTCGACCGACGCCGTGCAGAATCTGTTCCTGCGCTCAATCGCCCATCGTGGCGACGACGGCTACGATACCACCGCCGGAAACGTCACGAGCTGGTCGCATCGCACCAACAACCATATGGTGCGCGCCATCGATTGGAATTCGGTCCTGGCCGATCGCGAGGTGCCTTCGCGCAACGGCGGCGCCCCGCGCACGTGCAACGTGCTCAATGACATGGCCGCGACCTATCCCATGTCCATTACGGGTTCCAATTTGTCGTTTGAGTCGGTAACGGTCGATACGCAGCTGGGTACGCCGCAGCCCATTAAGCCCATCTCCAAGATTCTCGTGTCGTTGCAGACCGATAAGACCCGAAGGCTTACGGTGGGAGAGGAAGACCCCATCTCTTCCTATCGCGTACGTGCAAGGGACGAGGACGATGTTGACTACTACGGCTTTGTGAAGTCGTCGGGTGACTGGCGCGTGGTGGACAAGAAGGGCAAGGAGTGCAAGTCTGACATCATCGAGATCCAGACCGACCCTGTCACCCACGAGCAAGTCGTGGTGGGTAAAAAGGCCGGCACCGCCTACGTAAAGTACTTTATCCCCGAGGACACCTATGTGGACGTGAACGGGCATGTCTCGACCAATGACGAGATCGACGCCGCGGCATACAAATATAAGGTAAGTGACGTTGCGCCCGAGCCGTTTAACGGCAGCATCAAACTCGAAGGCTCGGCACAGACCGTCGTCGGCGTCGAGGAGAACCTTAACGGCATCGACGGCCTGACCGCTACGGTCTATGACACGACGGGCAAGGAAGTTGATAGGGTCTGCAGCTGGGAGGCCCAGGAGCTCGAGAGCAAGGGCATATCGGTCGCGACAGACGGCACGATGACCATCTCGCAACCGGGCACCTTCCATGTTCGCGCCTTTATTGACGGCGTGTATTCCGATTGGGCCGAGGTCATCGCCGCACCCGCACCGGTCGACCCGATGACGACCGTGGTCGAGACACCGATGAGCGTTACGTCCGTTTCTTCGGGGGATTCTTCGGCAACGACGGATAGCACGGCTCCTGCCCAGGGGGAGCAGCCAGCTTCCGATGCGAACGCGGCCGAGTCTGCTCCGGCGAGCGACGATGCCACTGCATTGGCTGACGACACCGCGCCCGCTGCCGCGAAGGATGCCTCGGCGATTCCTACGGGCCTCGTTACCGTTTTGACCGATATCTGCCGCTACGGCATCGATCACGGCCTCATCAGCACATCAAACAAGAAAGAGATGACCAAGCAGGACTTTGATATCTTGGGCATCCTGTACCTGATGGCGGACAGCCAGGACCTGGTGCCCCTAGACGCCGAGGACGCGATGAACGAATGGGCCCATGACAACTATAATGACGAAGAGCTTGCCGCCTGGAAGCAGCATGCGCTTTCGGTACTGCTCGAATACGGCTACATCGCGCCCGGAACGACCGTGACGACGCCGATGACTGATGCTGCGGACGGCGCATAAGTGCAGAAAGAGTGCGTGTTTTTGTCTTTTTGCGCACGGGCAAAATAGTTCTTGCAGCCAAGGTCGTGGCGTGTATACTCGAATACGTTTGTTCAACTACGTGCCGGCCAAGGTGGTACGGCACCTCTAGAAGAGTAAGGAATTGCACATGGATTACATCCGCGCAATCGAGCGTCAGCAGATCCGCGAGGACATCCCGCAGGTCCGCGTTGCCGACAACGTCAAGGTTCACTACCGCATTAAGGAAGGCGACCGCGAGCGTATCCAGGTTTTCCAGGGTGACGTCATCCGCATGGCCGGCGCCGGTGCCCGTGAGACCTTCACCGTCCGCAAGATTTCCTTCGGTGTCGGTGTTGAGCGTACCTTCCCGCTTCACAGCCCCAAGATCGCCAAGCTCGAGGTCGTCCGTCATGGCCGCGTCCGTCGCGCCAAGCTGTACTACCTCCGCGACAAGGTGGGCAAGGCTGCTCGCATCCCCGAGAAGCGCTAAGAAGATCGCAGCGTCTGTCCACTCGTTTGGACAAAAGGGTCACCTTCGGGTGGCCCTTCTTTTTATCTGATTTGCATGCAAGGAGGCCCCGATATGGCCAACATGACGAGCTCGGTTTCGGCATCGCAGGTTGCCGGCGAGCTGGCGAGCGCCACGTTTGAGGAGATTCCCGCCCTCGTGGAGCATTATCGTGAGGACCCGCGCCAGCAAGTGATTAAGGCTTGCGAGCGTGCTCTTAAGCGCCATGCCAAGGAACTTGCCGAGCGCGAGCGCGTCAACGGCATGTACGAGCTGATGCACGAGCTCGGTGGGGATGGCGTGGTCGTGGGTGTCGACGAGGTTGGTCGCGGCTCGGTGGCCGGTCCTTTGACGGTATGCGCCGTGTGCCTTCCCATGGAGCCGCGCGTCTGGGGCATCAATGATTCCAAAAAGCTCACGCCGGCGCGCCGCGAGCTGCTCGCGGTGAAGATTGCCGAGGTCGCGACGGCGATTGGTTTTTGCCATATCGCGCCTGCGGATATCGATGATATGGGCATGGCCCGCGCCATCCGCGCTGCCGTCGCGGACGCCGTGGCCGATACGGGGCTCGAGCCCGATTGCGTGCTTATGGACGGTAACCCCTTGGGCGCCGTTTCCAACGAGCGCGACGTGGTAAAGGGCGATGCTAAAATCGCCTGTATCGCCGCGGCGTCCATCATGGCCAAGGTCACGCGTGACGAGATGATGGTCGAGTACGACGCCGAGTACCCCGAGTATCACTTGGCCGAGTCGAAGGGCTACGCAAGCCCCGAGCACATCGAGGCGATTCGCAAACACGGACTTTGTCCGCTGCACCGCGTGAGCTTTTGCGGAAACTTTCTGCAGACTGAGCGCCTTTTTTAGGTCAATTGTGGAGACGGGGACCTCTGGCGTTTTATAAACCTGCTGGTAGCGGGCCGTGTGCAACGTGATTGTTGCGTACGGCCCGTTTTTTGTCGGCATTTGGTCAGCTTTTGGTTTGTTTCCGGTACTTACCCGCATGAAAGGTGCCCTCATCATCGGGGCAATGCAGTGTGCTGGAAAGGAGCCCCATGTGTGCCGCAAGCAAAAAGAGCAAGACGCAGCAACTCAAGGAGCGCTGGGAAGACGGCGAGCTCGACTGCGGGGCGATTACGCCCGAGTTTATCAAGGGGCTCAGTCCCCGCGAGCTCGGCATGCTGGGCGAGCTGATCACCATCGATTACTTTAACGAGCGTGGATACACCTTGTTGGAGCAGGGCTATCGTTGCATTGAGGGCGAAGCCGATCTGGTGCTGCTCGATGAGCTCGACGATGTCGTGGTGATGGCCGAGGTCAAGACGAGACGCGTCGCCCTGGATTGCACCACGCGGGTCTTTCCCGAGGAGGCCGTGGACGCCCAAAAGCAGCGTCGGTATCGCCGTATCGCAAGTTGCTATCTCATGGAGCACTATCCGCTCAGGTCGATTCGCTTCGATGCCGTGGGCGTCACCATCCGAGGCGGGCATGTCGCCGAGATTGAGCACCAGTACAATGCGTTCGATTGGCAGGTGTCGTGATGGCGTTCGAGACGTTTGCCGTACACGCGGCCTGTATCCGCGGCGTCGAGGCAATTCCCGTCACCGTCGAGGTCTCGCTTGCAGGTGGCGTTCCGGGCATCCAGATGCTCGGCATTCCGAGTATGGAGGTGATGGAGTCGCGCGGGCGTATCCGGTGCGCCATGCGCTCGGCCGGCTTCGAGATCCCTCGGTCTGGCATTACCGTCAACCTGGCACCCGGCGATATCCGTAAAACTGGCAGCGGTTTTGACCTGCCGATTGCCATCGCGGTTCTGGCGGCCGATGGGCAGATTCCCCGTGACAGCCTCGATCGCTGCCTTATCGCAGGTGAGCTTGGTCTGGACGGCACCGTTCTGCCCGTTAAGGGCGAGGTGGCGTTTCAGCTGTTGGCGCGCGATATGGGGCTTTCCTTTATCGCCGGTAGGTCCGATCAGCATGTCCCGCTTGCGGGCGTTGACTGCGGGTTTATCGACCATCTATCTCAGCTTGCCCATGGCATGGGGGATGCCGCACGGCATTACCTGGATTCTGAAGTGCTCGAGGCGACCTTTGAGCCCGAGCTCGATTATGCCGACGTGCTGGGACAGGAGGTTGCCAAACGCGGTATGGCGCTTGCGGCCGCCGGCGAGCTCGGCTTGCTCATGATCGGCTCGCCCGGTTCGGGCAAGACCATGCTTGCGCGGCGCATGACGGGCATTTTGCCCGAGCTTTCTCTCGAGGATCAGCAGGAGGCGCTGTGCATCCATTCGGTTCTGGGCGAGAACATCGATGGACTGCTTGCGGGGCATCGCCCCTTCCGCAGCCCGCATCACAGCATTTCGACCGCGGGACTCATCGGCGGCGGGCGTCCGGTGCATCCGGGCGAAATTAGCCTGGCTCATGGCGGCGTGCTCTTTTTGGACGAGCTCGCCGAGTTTCCCACCGGCGTCCTGCAGACGCTGCGTCAGCCCATCGAGCGTGGGTACGTGAGGATCGTGCGCGTTGACGGGGCCTTTACGTTCCCGTCGCGCTTTCAGCTGCTAGCCGCGAGCAATCCCTGCCCCTGCGGGTTTTTGGGCGATCGCGAAGTGCCCTGTCGCTGTTCCGCGTCGATGGTCGAGCGCTACCGGGGCAAGTTGCGCGGTCCATTGGCTGATCGTATCGACATGATGATCGACGTGACCCGCCCCGATCCTCAGGTAATCATTGAGGGCGCGGAGGGTATGTCATCTGCCGAGCTGCGCGATTACGTCGTGCGTGGACGTGCCTTTCGCGCCTGGCGTGAATCCCGTATGGACGATGCGGACACCGAGGCCGAGGACGACGAGTCGCGGTCCATTGACGGTGTCGTGTCGACCTTTGCGCTCGACGAGGCCGCCGAGAAATGCGTGCTCGGCCTGTCGAAGCGCACGCATCTCACGGGTCGCGGCATCGTGCGCCTGGTACGCATCGCGCGCACGATCGCCGATGTTGCCGAAAGCGAACGGGTGACGCAGGATCACGTGCTCGAGGCGGCGATGTACCAGGGGAGGAGGGACCAGTAATGCCCGGTGAGACTTTTGAGTTGCATCCCGGTGATGCGTTGTATCCAGATACGGTTTTGGAGCTCTCTGATGTACCCCAGACGCTCTATGTGTGCGGCAACCCCGAGGTGCTTTCGACGCCCGCACTCTCCATCATCGGCGCGCGCAAGGCCTCGCCTTATGGTCTTGCCGTGGCAGAACTTGCGGCTAAGGTGGCGGTCGAGGCGGGAGTGACGGTGGTCTCGGGTGGTGCGGTCGGCTGCGACCAAGCGTCGGGTTGGGCTGCGGTCAACGCCGGGGGCAAACACGTCGTGGTGCTGGGGACCGGCGCCGATGTTGTCTATCCGCGCTCGAGCGCCGGCCTCATCACGCACACACTCGATACGGGCGGCGCGGTCGTTTCGATTTCGCCGTGGGGTATGGGACCGCGTAAGTTCGCCTTTCCGCGGCGCAATCGCGTAATCGCCGCCTTGTCGCAGGCACTCTTTGTTTCCGAGGCGGGCATGCCCTCGGGTACGTTCTCCACGGCGGAGGCCGCTATGGACTTGGGGCGAGAGCTTCTTGCAGTGCCGGGCTCCATCCTTTCGCCCGAGTCGCGTGGGACCAACTATCTCATCGCTAACGGCGCCTGCTGCATCATCGACGAGGAATCAATCGAGATGGCCATCTCGCGCATCTACGGCACGCTGCGCTACTCGCGTCCCGATGCACCCGGCATCGCTGATCTGGACCCCACACAGCAGGTCGTGATGCACGCGCTTATCGCCTCGCCGCTCAAGGTCGACGACATTGCCGCGCTCGTCTCGCTTGATGCTGTCGGCGTGCTCAAGCTCTTGGGCTCGCTCGAACTCGAGGGCCTTATCGAGCGCATGATGGATGGAAGGTATGCGCCCTCAAAGTTTGCGCTTCACGCCCAGACGCCCTTCGGTCACAATGGAAAGCGTGTCAATTAGAAAGGTGTTTGCAGATGCAGTTCGATCAGGTGACGGTTATCGGTGGCGGTCTGGCGGGTTCGGAATGTGCGATCCAGCTTGCAGATCGCGGGTTTGCCGTAAAGCTGTGCGAGATGCGCCCCCAGGTGAGCTCTCCTGCCCACCATACCGACCACCTGGCCGAGCTCGTCTGCTCAAATTCGTTTAAGTCAACCCGTCCGGATTCCGCTGCAGGCCTGCTAAAGGCCGAGCTCGAGCGCATGGGTTCGGTGCTGCTCGATTGCGCCCATCGTGCGGCCGTTCCCGCCGGCGGTGCCCTGGCGGTCGACCGCGTCAAGTTTTCCGAGCTTGTCGAGGCCGAGGTTGCCGCCCGACCCAATATCGAGGTCGTGCACGGCGAGGTCACGCAGATTCCCGAGGGCCACGTGATCATTGCCGCGGGCCCGCTGTGTTCACCGGCATTGAGCGAAGAGGTCATGAAGCTCGTCGGTGGCGACGCCTTGGCGTTCTTTGATGCTGCCGCGCCAATCGTCGATGCCTCCACGCTCGATATGGACGTGCTGTTCTCGCAGTCGCGCTACGAGGAGCAGGGGAGCGGCGACTACCTCAACGCTCCGCTCAACAAGGAGGAGTACGAGGCGTTTATTGAGGCACTCACCACCGCCGACCGCGTGGTGCTCAAGGACTTTGAGGGCGGCGACCTCTTCCAGGCCTGTCAGCCCGCCGAGGAGGTCGCGCGTACCGGCAAGGATGCTATCCGCTTTGGCGCCATGAAGCCCGTCGGCCTGACCGACCCGCGTACCGGACGTCGTCCCTGGGCGGCGATTCAGCTGCGCGCCGAGAACAAGGAAAAGACCGCCTATAACCTGGTGGGCTTCCAGACAAATTTGACTTTTGGCGAGCAAAAGCGTGTCTTCCACATGGTTCCCGGTCTGGAGAATGCCGAGTTCTTCCGTTATGGCGTCATGCACCGCAATACCTTTGTCGATGCGCCGCACGTTCTTGACGGCACCTTTGCCGTGCCTGGCACGGGCGTGCGCCTCGCCGGTCAGATCACCGGCACCGAGGGGTACATGGAAGCGGTGGCGACCGGTTTGCTTGCTGCGCTTAACACCTATGCCGAGGCTATCGGCGCGGCTTCTGTGGATCTTCCTCGTGTGGGCGCCCTGGGTGCGCTCGTGGGCTATGCGACCGATCCGGCAACCGTGGGCTACCAGCCCATGCATGTCAATTTTGGCCTGGTGCCGCCGCTCGAGGACGGCAAGCGCCGCAGTAAGCGCGACCGCTACCAGGCTTATGCGGATCGCGCCCTCGAGGCCCTCGATGCCTACTTGGCCACGCGCTCCGACTTGTTTGGAGGCGACCGGTCATAGCCTTTGACCTGTACGATACCGTCGACTCGTTTATCGCCTACATCGCACGTGTCGAGGGCCTCTCTCCCAATACGGTGACTGCCTATGGATCGCGGTTGGAACGCTTTGCTGCCTGGTGCGAGCGTACGGGTGTCGATGCGCGTATGGCCGACGTGCGCACCGTCCGCGCATATTTGGCCGAGCTTTCACGCGAGCAGGTGGCTCCCCGAACGCTTGCGGCATATTTGTCGGCTATTCGGTCGCTCTATCGTTGGATGGCTGCCGAGGGAATCGTGGAGGGTGATGCGGTCTCGGCGATTTCCTCGCCTAAGCTGCCGCGCGACCTGCCCGGTGTGCTGACGACCCAGCAGGTCGAGGCGCTCCTCAAAGCCCCCGACACCGCAACGCCCGCGGGACTGCGCGATGCGGCGATGCTCGAGCTTCTTTATGCATCTGGCGCGCGCATCTCAGAGCTTGCGGCGCTCAATGTGGAATCCATTTCATGGTCCGAGCGCACGCTGCGGCTATGGGGCAAGGGGAGCAAGGAGCGTATCGTTCCTCTGTATCGTCACGCACTCGAGGCGACGCACATCTATGTCGAGGAGGGGAGGCCGGCGCTGCTCGCGCAGGCAAAGCGTCGCGAAGGCGCAAACGGTCCCCACCCGCTGTTGATATCGGTGCGCGGCAACCGCATGAGTGCTGCCATGCTCAGGCGACGGTTCCATATGCTGGCGACACGCGCCGGCATTCCGGCCGACATCGCGCCGCATGCGATGCGCCATACGTTTGCGACCGATCTGCTTGAGGGCGGCGCGGACCTGCGTTCGGTTCAAGAGTTGCTGGGACATGCGAGCCTGTCCACGACGCAGATCTACACGCATCTCACGCCCGACCGGCTCAAGCGCGCCGTGACCCAAGCCCATCCCCGGGGCGAGTAAGCTGGGCGGCTCGCGTTGCGCTTAGGTGTGTGATTTTGATTGCGGGTTGGCAGGAAGAGGTAATCCTGCTATCATTCATCGGGTTGCTTCACGGCAACAGGTTTTTATCACGCACGCGCGGCTACTTCATACCGTGGTGCCCGGGCTTTGGTAGCACATGTCCGGGTTGGTTTTGGAGGATGACCCCGCGCGGAGGCAAACCACAGGAGGTTTAACATGGCTACCAAGATTAATATCCGCACCCTGCTCGAGGCCGGCTGCCACTTCGGTCACCAGACCCGTCGCTGGAACCCCAAGATGAAGCCGTTCATCTTCGGTGAGCGCAACGGCATCTACATCCTCGACCTCAAGCAGACCATCCTCGACGCCGACCAGGCCTACACCTTCGTCAAGAACGTCGCCAAGGGTGGCAACGTGCTGTTCGTCGGCACCAAGAAGCAGGCTCAGGAGGCCGTCAAGAACGCCGCTGAGCGCGCCAACATGCCTTACATCAACCAGCGTTGGCTCGGCGGCATGCTGACCAACTTCGTCACCATCCGCTCTCGCATCAACCGCATGGAGGAGCTCGAGGCCATGGTCGAGGACGGCCGCATGGCTGTGCTCCCCAAGAAGGAGCAGGCTGTGCTCGGCAAGGAGCTCACCAAGCTCCAGACCAACCTCGGTGGCGCCCGCGACATGAAGGGTCTGCCCCAGGCCCTCTTCGTCATCGACACCAAGCGCGAGGAGAACGCCATCAAGGAGGCCCAGCGCCTGAACATCCCCGTCATCGCTCTGATCGATACCAACTCCGATCCCGACGAGGTCGAGTACGGCATCCCCTGCAACGATGACGCTATCTCCGCTGTCACCCTTATGTGCGAGCTCATGGCCGACGCCTGCCTCGCTGGCTCCGGCAAGGAGCAGGTCTCCGAGGCCGAGATGGCCGCTGAGCCCAAGGCCGAGTAAATCAGTCTTAGTTAATTCTTTTTCATCTCTTTGAAAGGAACCACAATGGCCCAGATTACCGCCGCTATGGTCAAGCAGCTCCGCGAGATGACCGACTCCCCGATGATGGAGTGCAAGAAGGCTCTCGTCGAGGCTGACGGCGACATGGACGCCGCTGTCGACGTTCTGCGCAAGAACGGCCTCGCCAAGGCTGCCAAGAAGGCTGGCCGTGAGACCAACGAGGGCGCTGTCGCCGCGTTCGTCTCCGAGGACGGCAAGACCGGCGCTCTGCTCGAGCTCTCCTGCGAGACTGACTTCGTCGGCTCCAACGCTAAGTTCACCGGCTTTGCTTCCAAGGTCGCTGAGGTTGTCGCTACCACCGAGCCTGCTGACGTTGACGCTCTGCTCGAGAAGCCGATGGGCGAGGAGACCGTTTCCTCCGAGCTCACCGAGATGATCCACATCATGGGCGAGAACATGAAGATCTCCCGTTTCGCCGCCCGCAAGGCTGAGAACGGCGCTCTCGCTTCTTACATCCACATGGGTGGTAAGATCGGCGTTCTCGTCGAGTTCGCTTTCGAGAAGGCCGAGACCGCTCAGGCCGAGTCCTTCAAGACCTTTGCTCACGACGTTGCCCTTCAGGTTGCCGCCGTCGCCCCGATCTGCGCTACCCGCGATCAGGTTCCGGCCGAGATCGTCGAGCACGAGAAGCAGATCTACATGGCTCAGGCTGCCGAGTCCGGCAAGCCCGAGGCTATCCAGGAGAAGATGGCTGTTGGCCGTCTGGAGAAGTTCTACAAACAGTCCGTGCTCACCGAGCAGGAGTTCATCAAGGACAGCTCCCTCACCATCAAGAAGTACGCTGAGCAGGTCTCCAAGGAGCTCGGCGACACCATTACCGTCGTTGCCTTTGACCGTCTGGTCCGTGGCGAGTAAATAAGCTCTTGTAGCTGGTAATGAGCAGGCTGTGGGTTTTACTCACAGCCTGCTTTTTCATGGCTCCCCGTTGAGCCTTTGATATTATGTTGTGAGTCTAATTAAAGGAGGATCGCTTTGTCCGACATCCGATATAAACGCGTGCTTCTGAAGCTCTCCGGCGAAGCGCTGATGGGCGATGGCAACTACGGCATCGACCCCAAGGTTACCGATCATCTTGCTAAGCAGGTCAAGGAGCTGCTCGCCGTTGGTCATGAGGTCGGCGTCGTTGTCGGCGGCGGCAACATTTTCCGCGGTATGGCCGGCGCAGCCGGTGGTATGGAGCGCGCCCAGGCCGATTACATGGGCATGCTCGCTACCGTTATGAACGCGCTTGCCCTGCAGGATGCCTTCGAGCACAACGATGTTCCCTGCCGCGTGATGAGCGCTATCCAGATGAACGAGATCTGCGAGCCCTATATTCGCCGTCGCGCCATCAACCATCTGTCCAAGGGCAACGTCGTTATCTTTGCCGCCGGATCGGGTAATCCGTACTTTACGACTGATACCGCCGCGGCTCTCCGCGCCTGCGAGATCGGTGCCGAGATTCTGATTAAAGCCACCAAGGTCGATGGCATCTACGACAAGGATCCCGTCAAGTGCGCCGACGCCGTCCGCTTTGACAAGATCACCTATCACGAGGTGCTCGTTCGCGGCCTGCAGGTTATGGATTCCACGGCTACGGCTCTTTGCCAGGACAACCGTATGCCCATTTTGGTCCTCAACATCGATGGCGAGGACACCGTCAAGCGCGCGCTCGCGGGTGAGCCCGTCGGCACGCTCGTCTATCAGGAGGATTAAGCATGGCAGAGAACATCACCGCCCACATGGACAAGTCACTCGAGTCCCTCAAGCACAACTTCTCCAAGGTCCGTACTGGCCGCGCCAACGCTAACATTCTGTCCGACATCACCGTCGACTACTACGGTGTTCCCACGCCCGTCACGCAGGTTGCCGCCGTTAAGACCCCCGAGGCCCACATGCTGCTTATCGAGCCGTGGGATAAGGCGCTTATCAATGCCATCGTCAAGGCCATCAGTGCCTCCGACCTGGGCATTACCCCCAACTCCGATGGTACCGTCGTGCGTCTGCCGTTCCCGGCTCCCACCGAGGAGCGTCGTCGCGAGCTCGTTAAGGAGTGCCGCGAGTACGCCGAGCAGGCCAAGGTCTCCATCCGCAACATCCGCCGCGACTTTAACAATAAGCTCGAGCGCGACGAGGAGCTCACCGAGGACGATGTCCGTCGCGAGCAGGCCAAGGTTCAGAAGCATACCGATGAGTATGTTGCCAAGGTCGAGGAGCTTCTGAAGGAAAAAGAAGCCGAGGTCATGGAGATCTAAGGTGCGATACGACGAGCATAAACTGGTCGAGTACTTTGCCGACGCCCCTGCGGGCGTCGGTTTTTCCGACCTTGACCTCAATAACATTCCGCACCATATTTCGTGCATCATGGACGGTAACGGCCGTTGGGCCACGGCGCGCGGTCTAGCCCGCACCGAAGGCCACAAGGCCGGCATCGTCTCGCTGCGCGAGATCATTACCGCCTGTGTGCGCCTGGGCGTCGACGTGCTTTCGGCCTATGCGTTTTCGACCGAAAACTGGAATCGCCCGCAGCACGAAGTCAACGTTCTGATGCACTTGTTTGCCAAAACGTTTATCGATGAGCTGCCGCTGCTTAAGCGCGAGAATGTTCGTGTTGTCTTTTTGGGCGATATTTCCGCGCTGCCCAAGAAGACGCGCGACGTCTTTGAGCGCGGTCTTGCCGAGTGCGCCGACCATACCGGTATGACGCTGGCGCTGGCCGTTAACTACGGTGCCCGTGCCGAGATCACCCGCGCTGTCCGCCAGATCGCACTTGATGCGGCTGCCGGCAAGATTGATCCCGCCACGGTTGACGACAATATGGTGGCTTCGCACCTGTATACCGCCGGTCTTCCCGATCCGGAGCTCGTGATTCGCACCTCTGGCGAGTTGCGTCTTTCGAACTACCTGCTGTGGCAGGTCGCCTATTCCGAGTTCTATGTCACCGATACCTATTGGCCCGACTTTGATCGTTGGGGGCTTGTCGACGCCATTTTGGCTTTCCAGGGTCGCGACCGTAGGTTTGGTGGACTGAGTAAGACCGAGGAGGCTTAATCGTGTCCGAACGTCCCAAGGCATCCGCCCCTAAGGCGCCTACTTCCGCGAAGCCCGTGCGTAAGGCTGCCGCTGCGGGAGCTCCTGCGGCGAAGGGCGGCTCCGGTTCGTGGCTGGCGGGCTTTATCACCCGTGCCGCCGCCGGTATCGTCTATGCCGTTGTCTTTATCTTGTGCCTGGTTTTGGGCATTGTGCCCACGGCCATCTTCGTATCCGTCATGAGCGGTCTGTGCTGCTATGAGTTCTTTCGCATGACGAGGCTCGACGGCAAGGTTGCCAACGAGCGCCTTGGAATCGCTGCCGCCGTGCTCTTTCCGCTCTCGGCACTGGGCGATTCGCTGCTCTTGAACGCCTTGCTGTTCGCTTTGATGCTCGCGGTTGGTATCTGGTATGTCTGGTCTCCGCGCACTCGCATCTCTGACGTTGCCGTGACGCTCATGGGCCCTATTTACACCGGCTTTATGCTGTCGGCTATCGTGCTGCTGCGCGATGCCGTGCCCGGTTTTGCCGGCGCCCTGCTTTCGGTGGGCGTTTGCGCGTCCCTTTGGGTCTCCGACTCGTTTGCCTACATCGTGGGCAGCCGCATCGGTAAGCATAAGATGGTTCCCAAGATCTCTCCCAAAAAGAGCTGGGAAGGCTTTGTCGGTGGCATTTTGGGCTCTGTCTTGATCTGGCTCATCCTGTGGGCAACGCACTTCTATAAGCTGAGCCTGCCCTATGCACTGCTGTGCGGCGTGGTCGTCTCCATCCTGGGCGTTATCGGCGACCTCATCGAGTCGCGCATCAAGCGCGGTGTGGGCGTCAAGGATTCCGGTAACCTTATCCCGGGCCATGGCGGCATGCTCGACCGTAGCGACTCGCTTATCTTTGGCTGCATTACCGCGCAGCTGCTTTTGATGATCGGAGGCGTGCTGTAATGTCATTCCAGACGACGTATGGCCCCGATGGACGCCTCCGTGTTGCCATCCTGGGTTGTACGGGGTCTATCGGCACCCAGGCGCTCGATGTGTGCCGTCAGCATGCCGATCGACTACAGGTGACGGCGCTGTCCGTTAATTCCAGCACCTCGGAGCTCGTTGCCGCTGCTCGCGAGTTCTCGGTTTCGGCGGTTGCCGTGGCCGATGTCGCTCATGGCGATGACGCCGTGCTGCAGGAGTTGCCCGAGGGAACGAAGCTCGGCGTTGGCGCGCAAGCGGTTTGCGAGCTCGCACGTCGCGATGATGTCGACTGCGTGCTTGTCGCTATTGTGGGCGCCGCCGGTCTCGAGGCGAGCCATGCGGCCTTGACCTCGAATAAGCGTCTTGCCCTGGCCAACAAGGAGTCCCTCGTCGTCGGTGGCGACCTGCTGATGCCGTTGGCGCAGCCGGGCCAGCTTATCCCGGTCGACTCCGAGCATTCTGCCATCTACCAGTGCTATCTGGGCGAGAATCCGCGTGAGGCCCACTGCATTTGGCTTACCTGCTCGGGCGGCCCGTTCTTTGGCCGCACGCGTGACGAGCTCGATCGCGTGACGCGTGCCGATGCCCTGGCGCATCCTACGTGGGCTATGGGTGCCAAGATCACGATTGACTCCGCCACCCTCATGAACAAAGGCCTGGAGCGTATCGAGGCCATGCATCTGTTTGGCTGCGATCTCGATTTCATTAACGTGGTCGTGCAGCGCCAGTCTAAGATTCACTCCATGGTCGAGTTTGCCGACGGCTCTGTGATGGCGCATCTCGGCGCCTCCGACATGCGCATTCCCATCCAGTTTGCCTTCTCGTATCCCGAGCGTTGGGATACGCCGGCTCCGCGTATCGATTTCCGTGAGTTGGGGCAGCTTACCTTTGACGCGGCCGATATGGATACCTTCCGCTGCCTTGCGCTGGCCGAACGTGCCGGAAAGACGGGCGGCACCATGCCGTGCGTGCTCAATGCCGCCAACGAGGTTGCCGTCGATGCCTTCCTGCATGATGGTTGCAGTTTTACCGATATCGACCGCATTGTGGAATCCTGCATGGATGCTCACGATGCGCAGGCAGTCGATTCGTTTGAACAGCTTCGCGACATCGATGCGTGGGCGCGTGAAAAGGCCGCGCAGGTGCTCGTCGCAAGCCGTTCTTAACCCATAAGGATTGCTTTTTCGTTTTATGGATACTGTTCTGAGCGTTCTCTCATCGGTCTTTTGGGGCCTGCTGATGCTTTCCGTCCTCGTGTTTTTGCACGAGGGCGGCCACTTTTTGGCTGCACGTGCCTGTGGCGTCCGGGTGACTGAGTTCTTTTTGGGCCTGCCGTGTCGCTTTGATATCCACCACACGTCGCGTCGCATCGGCACCAAGTTTGGCGTGACGCCGCTGCTGCTGGGTGGCTATGCCGCTATCTGCGGCATGGACCCGACCGATGTCTCGTGCGCCGACCGTGTGCTTGCGGCGATTTATCGTCATGGTCGCGTTTCGGTTGCAGACCTTTCCGTCGAGCTGGAGCTGCCCGAGGAGGATGTTCTCGAGGCTTGTGCTTTGCTTTTGGGCTGGGGTTCCATTGCACCTTGGTACGAGGAAGGGGAGAAGCCTTCACCCAGCTACTATCCGGTTAGGTACCAGACGCTGCCGCGCGATGCTGCAGGATATACTACCTTTGACGGCCGCAGGTTCGATCGAGAGCATGCAACTGCCGAGGGCGACGTGTGGGAGCTGCCGGTCGCCGCTTCCGAGTTCCTTGAGCAGGAGCGTTCGCATACCTATCTGGGCCAGGGTTTTCTCAAGCGCGCCTTTATGTTGCTTGCGGGCATTATCGTCAATATCCTGACGGGCTTTTTGCTCCTTATGAGCATCTATTCCATCGCAGGTGTCACCGTGCCGGTGGACACCAATGTGATCGGCCAGGTTGACGAAGGCTCGATTGCCGCCTCGGCGGGAATCGAGGGCGGCGACGCGATCCTTTCTGTCGACGGAGTATCGTGCTCTACCTGGATGGACGTTTACGATGCCATCGGCAAGGCTGCCGGTAAGGACGATATCGCCATTGAGTACGAGTGTGACGGCAAGCAGCATTCGACCACGGTTTCGCTCAAAGAGGACGAGCGCCTAGGTGTGTATGCCTCTACGCAGGTGGTCCGTTTAGACCCCATCACGTCGGCTCGCCTGTCGTTCTCCTATGTCGTGCAGACAGCAGAGGGCGTGATGCGCCTGCTCCAGCCGCAGCATACGATGGAGATTCTCGATCAGTCCTCTTCGATCGTGGGTATTAGCGTTATGTCCTCACAGGCCGCTGCCGCCGGCCCAGCCACGTTCCTTTCGTTTGCCGCCCTCATTTCGTTCTCGCTTGGCTTTATGAACCTGCTGCCCATCCCACCACTCGATGGCGGCAAGCTGGTCATCGAGATTATTCAGAAGATTGCGGGCCGCGAGCTTCCGCTCAAGGTCCAGACGATTGTGAGCTATGTGGGCATCGCGCTCTTTGCGCTGCTGTTTGTCTATATGCTTCGTTCCGACATCCTTCGATTTATTCTGTAGGGGAGTGTTTGGATTGTCTTTATCCCATCCTTTGCCTCGCGAGCTGACGCGCCCCGTGCATGTGGGCGGCGTGCAGATCGGTGGCGGCGCGCCGGTGGTGGTCCAATCTATGACTTGCACCGATACCGCTGATGCCCAGGCAACGCTTGCGCAAGTGTGCGCGTTGGCGCAGGCTGGCTGCGATATCGTGCGTGTGAGCGTGCCCTCCGAGGCCGCGCTTGAGGGTTTCCGGACCATCTGTGCCGAGTCTCCGGTGCCGATTGTCGCCGATATCCATTTTAACCATAGGCTCGCCATTGGTGCCGTTGAGGCCGGTGCCGCCAAGCTACGCATCAATCCCGGCAATATCGGCGATTGGGCCAAGGTTGACGCGGTTATCGATGCTGCGGGTGCCGCGAGCTGTGCGATTCGTATCGGCGTCAATGCCGGTTCGCTTGAGCAGGATATCGCCGAGCGCGACGACCTCACGCAGCCCGAAAAGCTCGTGATGTCGAGCGAGCGTTTCGTCAAACATTTTGAGGATCGCGGTTTTGCCAATATCGTGCTTTCCGCCAAGGCTCATAGCGTATCCACGACGCTTGACACCTATCGTGCCCTGTCGCGCGAAATCCCCCATGTTCCGCTTCATTTGGGCGTGACGGAGGCCGGAACCAAGCTCCAGGGCACCATTAAGAGCTCTGTGGGCCTGGGTATTCTGCTTTCCGAGGGCATTGGCGACACCATGCGCGTCTCGCTTACGGCCGATCCGGTCGAGGAACCGTCGGTCGCCTGGGGTATTCTGCAGTCGCTCGGCCTTCGCCGTCGTGGTCCCGAGATTGTCTCGTGCCCCACGTGCGCCCGCTGTCAGGTTAACCTGATTCCTATCGCCGAGGAAGTAACCGAGCGGCTTAAGAACTATACCGCGTCGCTTTCGATTGCCGTCATGGGATGTGCCGTTAATGGCCCCGGTGAGGCTTCTGATGCCGACCTGGGCGTTGCTTGCGGACGTGGTCAGGCCCTGCTCTTTTCGCATGGCCAGATCATTGGTAAAGTAGCTGAGGATCAAATTGTCGACGCGCTTATGGCCGAGGTCGACAAGCTTATTGAGGAGAAATAAATGACTCGAGCAATGTATATGTCTAAGCTCTATGCGCCGACGCTCAAAGAGGATCCGGCCGACGCCGAGCTTGCAAGCCATCGTCTGCTGCTTCGTGCCGGCATGATCCGCAAGGAGGCCGCTGGTCTGTATTCCTATCTGCCGCTCGCTTGGCGCTCGATTCGTAAGATCGAGAACATCGTGCGCGACGAGATGGATGCCGCCGGCGCCCAGGAGCTCATGATGCCCATTATGGTCGATGCCGAGCTGTGGCGTGAGTCCGGCCGCATCGATGCCTATGGCAAGGAGCTCGTGCGCTTTGACGACCGTCATGGTCGCGAGTTTGTGCTGGGCCCCACGCACGAGGAGACCGTCACGGCCCTGGTGCGTAACGAGCTGCGCTCCTATAAGCAGCTGCCCGTCAACCTGTACCACATTCAGGACAAGTTCCGCGATGAGTTCCGTCCCCGCTTTGGCCTGATGCGCGGTCGCGAGTTCATCATGAAGGACGCCTACAGCTTCTCTGCCACGCAGGAGAGCCTGCAGGAGGAGTATGACAAGATGAAGCAGGCCTACGCCAACATCTGCGAGCGCTGCTACATCAAGGCTCTGCCCGTTGTCGCCGACTCTGGCGAGATCGGCGGCGACACCTCTGTCGAGTACATGGCTCTGGCCGACGCGGGCGAGGCCTCGCTCGTCTACTGCGACGATTGCGGCTTTGCTGCCGATGACGAGGCTGCAAGCACCAAGGTCGTTGTGACCGAGGGCCCCGGCGATGGCACGCTCACCAAGGTTGAGACTCCGGGTATGGGCACCATTGAGGCCGTCGCCAAGTTCTTCGGCTTCCCCGAGAACGGTACGCGTAAGTCGTTGGCGTTGATCGACTCCGAGGGCAACCCGGTTGTGGCCATTGTCCCGGGCGACCATGAGCTCAACGATTGCAAGGCCGAGCATGTCTTTGGCAAGGGCTATCGCATGATGACCGACGAGGAGCTTCAGGCGAACGGGCTGCACAAGGGCTTTATCGGACCGGTCAACCTGCCCGAGGGCATCCGTCTGGTGTGCGACGAGAGCCTGCGCGAGTCCAAGCAGTGGGCCTGCGGTGCCAACGAGGTCGACTATCACTTTACCGGTGCCTGCCCCGAGCGCGACTTTACCGTCGACGAGTGGGCCGACCTGGTTACCATCGTTGCCGGCGATCCCTGCCCGCACTGCGGCAAGCCGCTCTCTGCTGCTCGTGGTATCGAGGTCTCCCAGGTCTTCCAGCTGGGCACCAAGTACTCCGAGGCCATGGGTGCCACCTTTATGGACGAGGACGGCAAGGAGAAGCCGCTTATCATGGGTTGCTACGGCGTGGGCGTGTCCCGCTCGCTTGCTGCCGTCGTGGAGCAGCACAACGACGAGCACGGCATCGTCTGGCCGGTCTCCGTTGCCCCGTACGAGGTTGCGGTGATTCCGCTCGACCCCAAGAAGGAAGAGTGCGCTTCCGTCTGCGAGCAGATCGTTGATGGCCTGTGCGCCGAGGGTATCGAGGTCGTCGTCGACGATCGCGATGAGCGTCCCGGATTTAAGTTTGCCGACAACGACCTTATGGGCTTCCCGTATCAGGTAGTGCTCGGCAAGCGTGGCCTTAAGAACGGCACTGTCGAGCTCAAGGACCGTGCCACGGGCGAGCGTGAGGACGTGGCGATCGACGAGGTCGTTACCAAGGTTGCTGAGCTTGTGAAGGCTGCACGCCGTTAATCGGCGATTTCGCTTGTAGTTCGATATACGGGACGGCCCCGCATTTCTCCAAATTGGGGAGATGCGGGGTCGTCCTTTTATCTTGTCGGCGTGCTCAATCGCTAAAAGGAAAACCCCACAGCCCATTCGAGCTGCGGGGTTTTACCTTTGTGCCTCCGATGCGATATTGATCGCTCAGATATTACTGATAATCGACGACGTCGATCCAGTTCTTAAGGAACTCATCGTTCACGTTGCGCTTACGAGCGAGCTCGGAAGCGGCGACGATGCTCGTCCACTGACGCACGACCTGCATGGGCATGTCGGCGCGGTCGCAGTAGAGCTCCAGGTAGGCCTCGGCCTGGTCTTTGCTGTTGAGGGCAAAGAGCAGGTAGGTGGTGGCAACGTCGGCAGCAGGGGAGCCCTGGGTGGCGTGTGCCCAGTCGCAGACGTACAGCTGGCCGTCGTCGCCGACGATGACGTTGGAGGGGTTGAAGTCGCCGTGGCAGACCTTGAACTCCTTGGTCATGCCGTCCAGACGCTCCTGAAGGTTGTAGCGCGTGGTGGCATTGAGCTGATCGAGGCTGTCGATCATGCGGGCGAACTTGTCGCGCTGACGGTTGAGCAGCGGGGAGGTGTAGCCGTGGATCTCGATCTGGAGGTCGACGAACATCTCGAGGTACTCACCGAAGCGCTGGGGCTCGGCAGTCATCTTCTCGGCAAGGGTGGTGCCCGGAACCTTCTCGGTCACGAGCGCCCAGCCGTTGGCGTTCTCGAGCTGGGAAACCTCGAGCGCCTTGGGGCTGCGGATGCCGCACTCATTGATGCGGGCAAGATTCAAAGCCTCGTTGAACACGTCGGAGACGGGCTTGGTCTCGTTAAAGACCTTGACGATCTTGTCGCCCAGGTCGTAAACGACCTTGTTGCCACGGCGGACGAGCTCGGTCTTGGAATCGGGTAGCAGCATGGTTGCATCCTTTCAACGATGCGATAGAAGCGACGGCGGGGGTGTGTGAAACACCCGTGCACCCCCGCCGTTAAAAACCGTGCTAGAACTAGCAGACGGCGTAATCCTGAGGCTCGCGGCCGTAGTAGGCGTCCAGGTAGAGCTCCTTGATCTCGCTCATGAGCGGGTAGCGCGGGTTAGCGCCGGTGCACTGGTCGTTGAATGCCTGCTCGGTCATCTCGTCGAGGGTGTCGAGGAAGTACTGCTCGTCAACACCGTAGTCGGCGATGGTCTTCTTGACGCCGATGAAGTCCTTGAGCTCCTCGAGCTTCGTGATGAAGTTCTCGAAGACCTCCTTGTCGTCCTTGCCCTCGATGCCGCAGTACTTGGCCATCTCGGCGTAGTTGTGCAGCGCGTTGGGGTAAGGATACTGGGAGAAGGTACCCATCTTGACGGGAGCCTCGGCGGCGTTGTAGCGCATGACGCGAGTCAGGATGACGGCGTTGGCGAGGCCGTGGGGCAGGTGATGGAAGGCGCCGAGCTTGTGGGCCATGGAGTGGTTGAGGCCCAGGAAGGCGTTGGCGAAGGCCATACCGGCCATGCAGGAGGCGTTGTGCATCTCCTCGCGGGCATGCGGGTCCTTGGCGCCGTTCGTGAAGCTGGAGGGCAGGTTCTCAAAGACGAGCTTGGCAGCGCGCTCGGAGAGGCCCTTGGTGTAGTCGGAAGCCATGATGGAGACGTAGGACTCGATGGCGTGGGTCATGACGTCGATGCCGGAGGCAGCGGTCAGGCCGCGCGGGGCGGTCATGCAGTTGTCGGCGTCGACGATAGCCATGTTGGGGAGCAGCGCGTAGTCGGCGAGCGGCCACTTGATGCCGGTCTCCTTGTCGGTGATGATGGCGAACGGCGTGCACTCGGAGCCGGTACCCGAGGAGGTCGGGACGGCGACGAAGTAGGCCTTCTTGCCCATCTCGGGGAAGGTGAAGATACGCTTGCGGATGTCCATGAAGTCCATGGCCATGTCCTCAAACTTGCACTCGGGGTGCTCGTACATCATCCACATGATCTTGCCGGCGTCCATAGCGGAGCCACCGCCGACGGCGATGATGACGTCCGGCTCAAAGAGAGCCATCTGCTTGGCGCCGCGACGTGCGCACTGCAGCGACGGATCGGGCTCGACGTCGTAGAAGCAGTCGTGGGCGATGCCCATCTCGTCGAGCTTGGCCTCGATGGCGCGGGTGTTGCCATTCTTGAAGAGGAACTGGTCGGTGACGATGAAGGCGCGCTTCTTGCCCATGACGTTGCCCAGCTCGTCGAGGGCGACGGGCGTGGAACCCTTCTTGAAGTAGACCTTCTCGGGAGCGCGGAACCACAGCATGTTCTCACGGCGCTCGGCCACAGTCTTAACGTTGATCAAGTGCTTCACCCCAACGTTCTCGGAGACGGAGTTGCCGCCCCAGGAGCCGCAGCCCAGGGTCAGAGACGGCTTCATGCCAAAGTTGTACAGGTCACCGATGCCGCCGTGCGAGGACGGGGTGTTGATGACGATACGGCAGGCCTTCATGACGTGCTCGAACAGGCTGATCTTCTCGGCCTGGGCGGGGTGCACGTACAGAGAGGCGGTGTGGCCCGGGCCACCGGCGAGCACCAGGTGCTCGGCCTTGTCGACGGCCTCCTGGAAGTCCTTGGCGTGGTACATGGCCAGGACCGGGGAGAGCTTCTCGTGGGAGAACTCCTCCTTGGCGGGGTCGGTGGAGGTGACCTCGGCGATCAGGATCTTGGTCTTGGCGGGAACCTCGATGCCGGCGAGCTCGGCGATCTTGGCAGCAGCCATGCCGGGGATGCGGTGGTCGAGAGCGCCGTTCTTGAACATGGCGGCACGCAGGGCCTCCATCTCGGCACCCTGCTTGACGAAGTAGCAGCCGCGCTTCTGGAACTCGGCCTTGACCTGGTCATAGATGCTGTCGATGACGGTCACGGACTGCTCGGAAGCGCAGATCATGCCGTTGTCGAAGGTCTTGGAGTGGATGATGGAGTTGACGGCGAGCAGCACGTCGGCGGTGTCGTCGATGATGACCGGGGTGTTACCGGCGCCAACGCCCAGGGCGGGCTTGCCCGAGGAGTAGGCGGCCTTAACCATGCCCGGGCCACCGGTGGCGAGGATGATGTCGACGTCACGCATGACCATGTTGGTCAGCTCGATGGAGGGGACATCGACCCAGCCGATGATGCCCTCGGGGGCGCCGGCCTTGACGGCGGCGTCAAGCACGAGCTTGGCGGCGGCGATGGTGCACTTGGCGGCTGCCGGGTGCGGGGAGATGATGATGCCGTTGCGGGTCTTCAGGCTGATCAGCGTCTTGAAGATCGCGGTGGAGGTGGGGTTGGTCGTCGGGATGACGGCGCCCACGATGCCGATGGGCTCGGCGATCTTGGTGATGCCGTAGGCCTCGTCGCGCTCCAGGACACCACAGGTCTTGGTGTTCTTGTAAGCGTTGTAGATGTACTCTGCGGCGTAGTGGTTCTTGATGACCTTGTCCTCAAGAACGCCGCGGCCGGTCTCCTCGATGGCCATCTTCGCCAACGGGATACGAGCCTTGTTGGCGGCCATGGCGGCCTCGTAGAAGATCTTGTCGACCTGCTCCTGCGTGTACGTAGCAAAAAGCGCCTGGGCCTCTCGCATCTGAGCGAGCTTAGCCTCAAGCGCCTCTACGTTGTCCACAATTGCGGGAGTAGTGTTTTCCGGTGACTTTTTCACCATTTGTGTCTCCTTGCGATCGGAGATTTACCCTACGCCTTGCATGATAGCAAGAAATTATTCGGCGAACGGTAAGATTCCCGTAAAAGGCACACTAAAACGCTTCAACTAAATGAAGCGTTTTAACCAATGACGCATTCACTCATGTAAGTCTGTCCCCAATGAGTGCTAAGTCTGTCCCCAATGAGTGCAAAAAGGCGCCCTCCACATGAGAGGGCGCCTTTGGTAAGTTCTATGTGAACGCGAGGTCTTTGACCCGGAGAGTCCGAGGTACTTGTTGGTAAGACCTTATTTAGGAGCGCGCAACCTTGCCGGACTTAAGGCAGGTGGAGCAAACGTTCATCTTGCGACGGTGACCATCGACGACGACGTAGACGCGCTGGATGTTGGGGCGGAACTTACGGTTGGTGACGCGGTGAGAGTGGCTGATGGAGCGACCGGCAACGGGGTGCTTACCGCAAACTTCGCAAACTTTGGACATAACTGACCCTCCTTGGGCGACAAACGAACATGTCGCGTTAACAAACAAGCCTGAACTATAGCACAGAAGCATGTCTCTGTGCGCAATCTACACAGAGATATTTCTCTTTTGGCGATAGTGCCCACGCCACGGCCCTGGACGTAGATCCGATTTGCGTGCAGCAGAGGGGATTATGCCAGCTCGTAACAAGGTTTTCAAGCGCGTCCCACAAATATATATAGGTTTATGGAGCGATTGGCTCCGTTTACGGATTGACTGGTATTTATGCTCGCAATTGAGGCCGAGGTTGGCTACACTATGCCTTGACCATTAAAGGGGTACGAGATACCCACATGGAATTACATAGCTGTCAATGAGCAGTACTTCCTGTGGGTGTCTGGTCCGCTTTGAGCGGTCGGGCATCTATTTTTTTGACTGTGTCAGCAGTCAAGACATGTGAGGAAGGAGATCGATGGGCACGACTTCCCCCAAGGCGGTCATCATGGACGAGACCGCCGTCAACCGAGCGATGACCCGCATCGCGCACGAGATCCTCGAGCGCAACGAGGGCTGTGAAGACCTCGCTCTGGTCGGCATCGTCACGCGCGGCGACCTTCTGGCAAAGAAGCTCGCCGAGGCGATCAAGGAGATCGAGGGTGTCGACGTTCCGCTCGGCAGCCTGGACATCAGCTTCTATCGCGATGACTATGCGACCAATTTCGCTCCCGCGATCCACGCTACCAACATTCCCTTCAGCGTCGACGGCAAGCGCGTCGTGTTGGTGGACGACATCCTGTACACAGGTCGCACCATCCGCGCCGCTCTGGACGCCGTTATGGACCTGGGCCGTCCGAGTCGAGTCGAGTTGGCAGTTCTCGTTGACCGCGGTCACCGCGAGCTCCCTATCTCGCCGGACTTTGTCGGCAAGAACGTTCCCTCGTCGCACGAGGAGAACGTGCACCTATATATGAAGGAAGTCGACGGCCGCACCGCTGTCGAGATCAACGACGTCGCGCCGGGTTCCCACGTGGGCTCCGCGCCGCTGGGAGGTGAGTAGTACCGTGGCGTTCAATCATAAGCACCTGATCGACATTACCGAGTACTCCGAAGAGGACATCAAGCTCATCCTCGAGACCGCCAAGGCGTTCTCCGAGGTCAACGAGCGTGCCATCAAGAAGGTCCCCACGCTAAAGGGCAAGACCATCGTCAACATGTTCAACGAGCCCTCGACGCGTACCCGCAGCTCCTTCGAGCTCGCCGAGAAGCGTCTTTCGGCCGACAGCCTCAACTTCGGTGGCTCCTCGACCTCCACGGTCAAGGGCGAGAGCCTCGTCGATACCGTCGAGACCCTCAACGCCTACAAGATCGACTGCATCGTCGTGCGCGACAAGCATGCCGGCGCTCCCTACATCGTCACGCAGAATTCGCCCGCGAGTGTTATCTGCGCCGGCGACGGTAAGCACAATCACCCCACGCAGGCTCTGCTCGACCTGTACACCATCTGGGAGCATAAGGGCGACTTCCACGGTCTGAAGGTTGCCGTCGTCGGCGACATCGCCCACTCTCGCGTTTGCGGCTCGCTGATCCCTGCGTTGAAGATCATGGGCTGCGAGACCTACGCCGTCGCCCCCGGCACGCTGCTGCCGCCGGCGCCCGAGGTCCTGGGCTGCGACCACGTGACGAGCGACCTCGATTCCGTCCTGCCCGAGTTGGACGTCGTCTACATGCTGCGCGTGCAGCAGGAGCGCCTCGAGGGCGCCCCGTTCCCGACCATTCGCGAGTACCACAAGCTCTTCGGCCTGACCAAGGACCGTGAGAAGCTCATGAAGCCCGACGCGATCATTTGCCACCCGGGCCCCATCAACCGCGGCGTCGAGTTCGACTCCTATATGGCCGACCACCCGCAACGCTCCGTCATCCTGGAGCAGGTCTACGCCGGTATCTGCGTGCGTATGGCTATCCTGTATCTGCTGCTTGGAGGTGCCGATAATGGCCTTGCTTCTTAAGAATGCCCACGTCGTCGACCCGTCCGTCGAGCTTGACGGTGTCGTTGACGTCCTGATCGACGGCGACAAGATTGCCGAGGTCGGCGAGAACCTCGTCGCCGAGGGAGCCGAGGTCCGCGACCTTTCCGGTAAGTACCTCGTCCCTGGCCTGGTGGACATGCACGTCCACCTGCGCGAGCCCGGCTACGAGGTCAAAGAGGACATCGAGAGCGGCACCCGCGCAGCTGCCAAGGGCGGCTTCACCGGCGTGTGTGCCATGCCCAACACCGACCCCGTTACCGATAACGGTACCGTCGTTGAGTTCGTCAAGTCCCGCGCTGCCGAGGTCGGCCACTGCCGCGTCTATCCTTCTGGTGCCATGACCCGCGGCCTTAAGGGCGAGGCCATGTCCGAGATGGGCGATATGGTCGCCCACGGCGCCGTTGCCTTCACCGACGACGGTCGCGGCGTGCAGGGCGCAGGCATGCTCCGTCGCTGCATGGACTACGGCAAGATGTTCGGCAAGGTCTTTATGAGCCACTGCCAGGACGAGGATCTGGTCGGCCACGGTCAGATCAACGAGGGCAAGGTCTCTACCCGTCTGGCCCTCGAGGGCTGGCCGGCGGCAGGCGAGGAGCTGCAGATCGCTCGCGATATCGAGATCGCCAAGCTGACCGGTGCCAAGCTGCACATCCAACACATCTCCACCGCCCATGGCCTGGAGCTCGTGCGTGCCGGTAAGGCCGCTGGCGTTCAGGTTACCTGCGAGGCCACCCCGCACCACATGTTCCTGACCGAGAACGACCTGGACGAGACCTACAACACCTCGCTCAAGGTCAACCCGCCGCTGCGTACCGAGGAAGATGCCGAGGCCATCCGTCAGGGCGTCATTGACGGCACCGTCGACGCTATCGTCACTGATCACGCTCCCCACACCCCGTGGGAGAAGGCCCGCGAGTTTGAGCTCGCGCCCTTCGGCATGATCGGCCTCGAGACCTCGCTGTCGCTCGTGCTCACCGAGTTGGTCAACACGGGCAAGATGAGCATGGGCCGCATGGTCGAGCTCATGGCCATCAAGCCGCGCGAGATCCTGGGCCTGGACCAGGTTCAGGTCAAGGCGGGCTCCGTTGCCGACCTGACCGTCTTCGACGTGTCCGCTACCTGGACGGTCGGCGAGGACGGCTACGAGTCGCGCGCCGAGAACTCCGGTTTTGCCGGCCGCACGCTCACCGGTCGTGCCACCGATGTGTTTGTCGGCGGTAAGCAGACGCTTGCCGACGGCTGCATCTGCTAGCATAGCCTTATCGCTTTTGTGCGCGGCGCCCTTGCGGTGCCGCGCTTTCTGTTCGCCTGAACCATGCAACCGCATGGGGGATTGGAGCGTCTATGCCCACACCTTCCACTGCACGCATGCACGACTTCGAGGTCGTCTCGAACCAGGAGATCGCCGACGGCATCTTCTCGCTCGTTATCTCGGCCCCCAAGCTTGCAAGTGCGCTCAAGCCCGGTCAGTTCGTGAATATCGCCGTGCCGGGCGATGCTTCTTCGCTGCTTCGCGTGCCCCTGAGCTTCTATCGCGCCGACGCCGAGGCCGGCACCGTCGAGCTGTGGTACGCCGTCGTGGGCGATGATACCCGTCGTCTGTCGCAGATGGCCCCTGGCTCCACCTCCAACTTGCTGGGCCCTGGCGGCCGCGGCTGGTGCGTGCCCGAGGGTACCAGGAAGGCACTGCTCGTCGCCGGCGGCATCGGCGTTCCGCCCGTGCTCTGCCTGGCTGGCATGCTTGCCGAGCAGGATGTGGACGTTGACGTATGCCTGGGCTTTGGCACCGCGTCCAAGGCCGTGGGCGTCGATGAGTTCCGCGCGCTGGGAGCCACGGTCAACGTGTGCACCGACGACGGCTCGTTGGGCACGCACGGCTTCTGCACCGATCCTGCCGCCGAGCTGCTCGGCGAGGGCGGATACGACTACGTCGCCAGCTGTGGTCCCGCCGTCATGATGAAGAAGGTCGCCGCCGCTGCCGCCGAGGCCGGCGCGTACTGCGAGGTGTCGCTCGAGCGCATGATGAGCTGTGGCTTTGGCGCCTGCAACACCTGCAATGTCGAGACGGTCGACGGTATGAAGGGCGCCTGCATGTGCGGCCCCGTGTTCGATGCTTCCAAGGTGGTGGTCTTCTAGTGGGTACCGTGAACATGGCCGTCGATTTCGGCGGCGTTAAGATGCAGAACCCCATCAACACCGCAGCCGGCACCTTTGGCTACGGTTGGCAGTTCCAGAACTTCTTCGATGTCTCCCAGCTGGGTGCCATCACCACCAAGGGTTGTGCTGCCGAGCCCTGGCCCGGCAATCCCGCACCCCGCATGGCCGAGATTCCCGGCGGCATGATCAATTCCGTGGGCCTGCAGAACCCCGGTGTGGCCGCTTTCGCCCGCGAGTCCGGTCCGTGGCTCGAGCAGCTCTCCAAGGACGGTTGCCAGGTCATCTGCCAGGTTGCCGGTCATTCCGTGGACGAGTTTGTCCGTGCGCTCGAGATGTATGTCGAGCTGTGCCCCTGGGCTGCCGGCTATGAGATCAACGTGAGCTGCCCCAACATTGCCGCCGGCGGTGCCGCCATGGGCTCCACGCCCGAGGGCGCCTCTGCCGTCATGGCCGCCTGCCGCAAGGTGACCGACAAGCCGCTGTTTGTGAAGATGGCCCCGGTCAACGTCGCCGAGATCGCCAAGTCCCTCGAGGCCGCCGGTGCAGACGGCCTTTCGGTCATCAATTCCATCCAGGGTATGGCCATCGACGTCCACACCCGCAAGTCGCGTGTGGCCAAGCCCAAGGGCGGTCTTTCGGGTCCGCTGTGCCATCACATCGCCGTGCGTATGGTCTGGGAAGTTGCCCAAGCCGTCGACATTCCCATCAACGGTGTCGGCGGCGTCATGACCGGTGAGGACGCGGCCGAGTTTATCCTGGCTGGCGCTACCTGCGTATCGGTCGGTATGGCCAACTTCGTCGATCCGTGCGCTTCGCTCAAGATTGCGCGCGAGCTCGAGGCCTGGGCCGAGTCCCAGGGCGTGAAGGACATCAACGAGCTGGTAGGTGCTTTCGAATGTTAGAGACCGATGCCCGCGACCGCGTTATCGTCGCTCTCGACTGCGACCGTGAGCGTGCGCTCGAGCTCGCCCATGAGCTTTCGGGCCATGCCGCTTGGCTTAAAGTGGGCATGACGCTCTATTACGCCGAGGGCCCCGAGATCGTCAAGACCTTTAAGGACCTGGGCTTCAAGGTCTTCCTCGACCTTAAGTTCCATGACATTCCGCATCAGGTGCGCGGTGCCGCTCGCTCGGCCTCGCTTGCCGGTGCCGACCTGCTTTCGGTTCACGGCTTGGGTTCGGGTGCTATGCTCGCCGCCTGCCGTGAGGGTGCCGAGGGGGCACGCGAGGATCGAGCCAAGCTCGTCGCCATCACCGTGCTTACGAGCATGAATCAGGATGCGCTGAGCGAGATCGGCGTCGAGTCGCCCGTTGCCGAGGAGGCCGCCCGTCTGGCAAAACTCGCCCAGGCCAACGGTATCGACGGCATCGTGTGCTCGCCGATGGAGGCTCATGACATGCGTGAGCTGCTGGGCCCCGATGCGCTGATTGTGACCCCGGGCGTGCGTCCGGTTGGCGCTGCGCTGGGCGATCAGTCCCGCGTGGCCACGCCTTCCCAGGCTATCGAGCGCGGCGCGAGCCACATCGTGGTGGGCCGCCCTATTACCGGCGCCGACGATCCGGTTGCCGCGTTTGACGCCATCGTTGCCGAGCTGGTCGAAAACGTCGCATAAAAGATTCCCTTAAGTCACCACTTTTGGGTCTCATTAGCACAAATTAGCCCCTGTGCCTGCGAAAACTTTCCCATCCTTTGTGTGGAATCGCAGGTCGGGGGCTCATCTTTTAGTGCGATATATTGCACTTTTTGCGGGTATCGTCTAACCTATGGAGCCGCGATTGGGCATTTTGTACGTTTTACGTGCTAAAATGCCAAATATTGAATCAGATATAACCCAACTATTTGGAGGTACGAATGGCACTCCCTCAGCTTACCGATGAGCAGCGCAAGCAGGCTCTTGAGAAGGCTGCCGCCGCGCGTCACGCTCGCGCAGAGCTCCGTGAGCAGATCAAGAAGGGCGAGAAGCCCCTCGAGTCCGTGCTCAACTCCGATGACCCCATTGCTTCCCGCATGAAGGTTTCCACCCTCATCGAGTCTCTCCCCGGTTATGGCAAGGCCAAGGCCGCCAAGATCATGGAGGAGCTCGGCATCTCCGCTACCCGTCGCGTCCAGGGCCTTGGCGTCCGTCAGCGCGAGCAGCTCCTCGAGCAGCTGACCAAATAAGTGAGCGCTCAGGATTCAAAGCTCTTTGTGATTTCTGGACCGTCAGGCGCGGGCAAGGGCACGCTCGTCACTCGTGTGCGTGAGCGTCGCTCTAACCTGGGCCTGACGGTTTCGGCTACCACGCGAGCCCCACGCAAAGGCGAGGTCGATGGCGTCAATTACTTTTTCCTGACGCGCGAGGAGTTCGACCGCCGCGTGGCAAACGGTGAGTTTGTTGAGTGGGCCGAGGTCCACGGTAACTGTTACGGCACGTTGGTGAGCGAGGTCCAGTCCAAGCTTGCCTCTGGTTCGTCTCTCATCTTGGAGATCGATGTCCAGGGTGCCCTGCAGGTCAAGGAGCGTTTCCCCGAGGCCGTGCTAATCTTTATCAAGCCACCCTCGCTCGATGTGCTCCGCGAGCGTCTGGTCGGTCGCGGCACCGAGACGCCCGAGACGATTGAGCTGCGTATGGCAAACGCCGCCCATGAGCTTGCCCTTGCCGACCGCTACGACGACGTCGTGGTGAATGACGATCTCGACCGCGCGACCGATGAGCTCGTTCGCGTTCTCGATATGCATGAAAGGATCTGAGGTCCGTGTCCGTTGTAAAGCCTTGCATTGACGATCTTCTGGAGAAGACCGATCACAACCGCTTCCTGCTCGCTTCGCTTGCCTCCAAGCGTGCCTGCGACATCAATAGCATGCTGCGTGGCCAGCATAACCGCGTGCTTGCCGTTCAGGATGTCGACGACATCACCATCGCGCTCTCCGGCGCCGATACCATCTCGATGGCTATGGACGAGATCGTCGACGGCGATATCTCCTACGACGAGGCCCGTTACGAGAAGGCGCTCGGCCATAAGGTTGCTGAAGCCTAAATGGCAGCTCGCGTCTGCCTGGTCCACTATCACGAGGTTGGACTGAAGGGCAAGAACCGCGCACATTTTGAGCATATCCTCATGGATAACATTAAGGCGGCTTTGGCCGCCTTTTCCGTGAACGCCGTGTCTCGAATTTCCGGTTATATCCTCGTGACCTTCAACGAGCATCAGGCCGACGAGGCGGCGCGTGTCATTCGCACCGTCCCCGGCGTTGCCCGTGTGTCCCTGGCGTACCACACCAACCGCGACCCGCAGGAGTACTGCGCCGCCGCCGTCAAGGCGCTGCGCGAGTTTGGCCCCTTCGATTCGTTTAAGGTGCACGCCAAGCGCTCCAATACCGACTATGAGCTCACCTCGATTGATATCAATCGTCAGGTGGGCGAGGTGCTGTGCGAGGCCTTCTCCGATAAAAAGGTTCAAATGCACGACCCCGATGCGATGGTGCACGTACTGGTGGTCCAGGGTAGCGTTTACGTGTATGCGCGCTCCGAGCGCGGCGTGGGCGGTCTGCCGGTGGGTTCTGCCGGCAAGGTTGTGACGCTTCTGTCGTCGGGCATCGATTCTCCGGTGGCGACCTGGATGCTCGCGCGACGTGGCGCGGTGTGCGTGCCGGTACATTTCTCCGGTCGTCCGCAGACGCCCGATACGAGCGAGTATTTGGTGCAGGACATCATCCGTGCGCTTGAGCCGGGTGTCCAGATCGGCCGCCTGTACGTGGTGCCGTTTGGCGATTGCCAGCGTGAGATTTCCGTCACCTGCCCCAGCAACCTGCGCGTGATCCTGTATCGCCGCATCATGTATTCGGTTGCCGAGCGCATCGCGCATATCGAGGGCGCCAAGGCCATCGTGACCGGCGAATCGCTTGGTCAGGTTGCCTCCCAGACGCTCGAGAACATCATGGCCGTTAACGAGGCTGTGAAGATTCCCGTGTTCCGTCCACTCATCGGGTCCGACAAGCAGGAGATTATTGCGCGCGCTCAGGAGATCGGCACGTTCGATATTTCCACCGAGGCGGCGCCCGACTGCTGCACGCTGTTTATGCCGCGTCGTCCCGAGACACACGCCAAACTCGATGCCGTGCACGAGGCCTGGGAGCTGTTCGACCACGAGGAGATGATCGAGCGCCTGCTTAAGCAGACCGAGTACATCGACTTCTCCAGCAACACGTATAAGGCCCCTAAGACCTTAAAACGCAAACATTCGGAGCTTGCTCCGCGTGAGATTTACCAAGATCACGAGTAATTGCCTGCATAGACCGACGATGCGCCTGTATCGTCGGTCTTTTGCTATCTGGGCAAATGATGCCAAGATGTTCATTCGCTGACGTGTGGCTGAATAAATGGACATGTTCGCGCAAGGTTTTGGTCGGTATTTGGTTTGACCGTCAAAACTGGTTTGTCCATGCGGTTCGTTTTGCTGTGTTTTCCTGACACGATGGTACTGGGAGGTTTTGCTATGGCGCAGCGCGAACAACATGAACGGGTCAAAAAGATGGACCGCTGGGCGGGCAAGTTGCTCGGGCATAAAGCGGTGGTGGTGGCGATACTCGTCGTCATTGCGATGGCGAGCGGGCTGGCGATGGCGAGTTTTGGCGGCGAGTCCGGAGGCGTGTCGTTTGAGCGGGCTGGGGGCTCGGACTCATCGGCGGAGCCGGGTTCTGGCGTTGATTCGCATGATCGTGAGTCCGATGGATCTTCGCACAAAGCTTCTGCCGAATTGGAGGTCTATGTCGATGTCGATGGCGCCGTTGTGTCACCCGGTGTGTACCGGCTTATGGATGGCGCGCGGGTGGCGCAGGCAATTGATGCCGCCGGAGGATTGACGCCCGAGGCAGATGTGACAGGGCTCAATCGGGCATCCAAGGTCGCAGACGGACAAAAAATATACGTACCAAAGGTGGGGGAGCAGCAGGCGGTTGCCGCGTGCGGTGGAGCCGATGACGGAGCTGTCTTGGCTTCGGGCGCGAATGATGTTGCAGGGCCCGTCAATATCAATACGGCGAGCGCGGCGGAACTGCAGACGCTCTCGGGCATTGGGCCTTCTATGGCGCAGTCGATAATCGACGAGCGCTCGAAGAATGGCCCCTTCGCCTCGGTTGATGATCTGATGCGCGTATCTGGCATCGGTGAGAAGAAGCTTGCCAAAATCAAAGATTGTATCTGCGTATGAGCACGCCCAAGCGCGAGCATGTGATGCCCCCGCGGCCCCTCATGCCATGGACGATGGCCTTGTGTGTCGGCCTGTGCGTTAGCTGTGTCTTGGTGCTCAATGTGGCCGCCGATGCGATACTGGGGGAGCGGGCGCCGGCGGTCGGGCCGCTATGGGCTATTCCTGTTGCGGCGGCGGTATTCGTTGTGCTGGTTCAATCTTGTGCGCGGCTTGCCCCTTTGAAGCGGTGGCTGTATGCCGCTTCCGTCGGTCTCGTGGCGGGAGCGGTCGTCTCGGCGTGGTGGGCTGCGGGTGCGCTCAGTGCCTCGAAGGTGCTCGACGGTCGAGCGGCAAGCAGCCTCGAATTTGTCGTGCAGGGTGATCCATCCATAAACGACGACGTGTGTTCCTATACCTGTGAGGTACTCGCGGACGGTAAGAAATTGGCAACGGTTCGCCTATCGTGCGACCGCGAGCTTGGTGCCGGGTCTCACGTGCGTGTTATCGGCCGCGTTTCGCGCTTTGAGAACGATTCGTATGGACGAGCGCGCGTACTCCGAGGCGAGGTGCGCAAGGTTAAGGCCGTTCGGATTGTGTCGGTTGATGAGGGCTCTCCGGGGCCGCTGCTTCGGCTGCGAAATGGGCTGCTTGCGTCCATCGCGCCTGCGACCGACCCGGCGCGTGCGCTCATAGCCGGTGTTGTCTGCGGTCGTTCGGCCGAGCTGCGCGCCCAGCCGGCGGGCGACTGGTTTTCGGTGACGGGAACGGCGCATCTCATTGCTGTTTCGGGTAGCCATTTGGCTATCGTTGGCTATTTAATCGAGGGCGTTCTGCAAAAAACTCGCTGTTCACGTGGGTTGCAACGGATGTTGTTGACGCTCACGCTTGTAGCGTATGCCTCCTTTACGGGCGCGTCTCCCTCGGCCGTGCGCGCGTGCTGCATGGTGTTCGCGACGCTTGTCGTAAACGGTGCGGGGCGTCGCCGGCATGGCGCATCGGCACTCTTCGTAACCATGTCTATCTTTGTGTTACTGCGGCCGACGGTGCTGTTCGAGATGGGCTTTCAGCTTTCATGTGCCAGCGTCTTTGCCATTCTGTGCTTTTGCCCCTATGCGACCTACGCTTTGGGTGAGCTGGGTGCGCCATCGGGCTTTGCCAGCATGCTTTCGGTCACGCTGTGCTCGCAGTTGGCGACGCTTCCCATCACCATACCTGCCTTTGGTACGTTCTCGCTCATTGCTCCGCTGGCGAATGCGGTCATCGGTCCGGTGGTGAGTCTCCTGCTTGCTTTGTCGATCGTGCTGGTTCCCTTTTCGCTCGTGGAGCCGTTGCAAGCTTGGGCACTCGTCGTACCCATGATTGCCGCCCGGTGCGCGTTGTTCTTCGAGCAGCTGTTTGCCGCCGTGCCGGGTGCATCCGTGAGCGTGCCGCCCGATAGCATGTGGATTTACCTGGTGCCGTGTTTGCTGGCGGCTCTGCTGGTCTGGTGGCCGCGTCCCCGTGCACGTCCTATGGCGGTAGGGCTTGCATGCCTGGTGCTCTTGGCTGCGATTCCGTACATCTTCTGGGATCGATTCGCTCCGCCTTCGGTGACGGTGCTCGATGTGGGGCAGGCCGATGCGATTCTGGTTCGTCAGGGTGGCGCCGTGGCGCTCGTGGACTGTGGGCTCGATGAGCGCGTGGTGAGCGCGCTGGTTCGCAATAACGTCCACCATATTGACGCCGTCTTCGTCACACATTGGGACGAAGACCATTGGGGCGGTCTTCCCGATGTGCTCGATCAGTTTTCGGTTGGAACCATTGTGGTCGCGGCCGATGCGCTTGACGGTGCGCCTGCTGAGGTCCTGAATCGCCCGGGCGTAACGTATCGGCAGGTGGCTTGCGGAGATACGGTCGATATCGGCGCGTTTCGGACCCGTGTGATGTGGCCGTTTGACACGGTGGATGGCGAGGGCAATGAGGACTCTCTTGTTTTGCTGCTCTCCTATGCTCAGGAAGGCAAGAGCCTGCGTGTGCTTCTCACGGGTGATGCCGAGCTCGATCAGGAGCGCGAGTTTGTACAGGAGGTGGGTGATATCGATGTGCTTAAGCTGGGGCATCACGGCTCAAAAGTTTCCGTCGACATAGACCTACTGGAGACGCTTAAGCCCGAGCTCTCTATCGCGAGTGCGGGTGAGGGCAACCGCTACGGCCATCCATCCGATGCCTGCATCGATGCGGTTCGCGATGTGGGCGGCGCGTTCGCATGCACCATCGAACACGGCGACATTACCGTCTCGCCGACCGCGAAGGGCTTTGCGATGCGATGCCAGCGACCGTGATGCTGTCGTTGGCGCGGGACCAACCCCTGGGCTAAAATGGCACGGTACGAATTCGAGAGTCTGCGAGAGGGGAGCGCAATGTCCGAAACCGGTCTGCTGCCGGCATATCTGATCGTCGGTACCGACGGAGTCAAACGCGACCACGCCGTCTCGCGTATGAAAGCTCGCTTGGAAAAGTCGGGTATGGTTGAGTTCAACCTCGATGAACGCGACATGACGAAAGACCCCGATATCGAGTCGATCATCGGCTCGCTCAACACCTTTCCCATGGGCAGCGAGTTTCGCCTGGTAATCCTTGACGGCTGCTCAAAGCTTGCTAAAGCGGTCTCCGAGCCGCTTGTCGAGTATCTGACGAGTCCAAACCCCACGACGGTTTGCCTTTTCATCGCCGATTCGCTCGCCAAGAATACGCGCCTGTATAAGGCAATCGCCAAGATCGACAAGAAGGCTATCGTCGATTGCTCGGGTACCAAGCGCTGGGAACTGCCGCGCCGCGTTCAGCAGATGGCGACGCAGCGCGGTAAGTCCATCTCGACGGCTGCTGCCGAGGAACTCGTCTCGCGTTCGGGCGAAAACACGCGCATGCTCGATAACGACCTGGCAAAGCTCGCCCAGATGGTCGAGGCGCCCCAGATTGAGCTTGCCGACGTGGAGCGTTGGATCGTGCGTACGGCTGAGGTTCAGCCCTGGGACTTCCTCAACGCCGTCTCGGCTCGCGATATGCGGCGTTCGCTCGAGCTCTTTAAGCTTCTGCCCTCCAAGAGCTACGTGTGGACCTACACACTGCTATGCGGTCGCATCCGTGAGCTGATCGTTGCCAAGGCGCTCGATGGGCGTGGGCAGGGGCGTGAGCTCGCCGCGACGCTCAAGCTTCAGGCCTGGCAGGTCAAGAATCACCTTACCTGGGCGCGTCGTTTTTCGATGACCGAGCTCGTTGCCGCGCTCGAGGGTGCCGTCGATGTAGAACTCGCGCTCAAGGGTTCGGCAGATTCTGAGACCGCACTTTTGCTCTGGATTACGAACATCTTGAGAAAATCGTGATGATACCTGCCTATTTGACAAATTCGTTCTATCCCTTTGAGGGGGAGCGTGCTATAGTAGGCGCTTGCATGACCTCACCGTGTCTCAGAGGTGTCATACATTTTTTGCAAGGAACTCGAAAGGAACTCCAGAAGTGGCAAACATTAAGTCTCAGAAGAAGCGTATCCGCACCAATGAGGCAGCTCGCATGCGTAACAAGGCTGTCAAGTCCGAGCTCAAGACGCTGACCAAGCACGTCCAGTCCGCCGTCGCCGAGGGCGACGCCGAGAAGGCCCAGGCTGCCCTCAAGACCGTCACCAAGCGTCTCGACATGGCTGCCGCTAAGCATGTCATCCACAAGAACCAGGCTTCTAACCGCAAGTCCGGCCTTGCCAAGCTCGTGAACAGCATCAACGCTTAAGTTGTAAATTTCACACCACACAGATTACGCGCATAAATGGAGCCTGTTTTATGGAACAGGCTCCATTTTTTGTACCGCTCGGGTAAGATAGTCCGCATGAATACTTCAATTGACATTTCCCACATCCGCAACTTTTCGATCGTTGCGCATATCGACCATGGCAAGTCCACGATCAGTGACCGCATCCTCGAGCTCACCCATACCGTCGATGAGCGCGACATGGAGTCGCAGCTGCTTGACACGATGGACATCGAGCGCGAGCGCGGCATCACGATCAAGTCCAATGCCGTCCGCGTTTCCTATGACGCCGACGATGGCGAGACGTATCAGTTCAACCTGATCGATACGCCGGGCCACGTGGACTTTACCTACGAGGTCTCGCGTTCGCTGGCCGCCTGCGAGGGCGCGGTGCTCGTCGTGGACGCCACTCAGGGCGTCGAGGCGCAGACCGTTTCCAACGCGACGCTCGCCATGAACGCCAACTTGGACATTGTTCCGGCCATCAATAAGATCGACCTTCCCTCGGCGCACCCCGACGAGGTCAAGACCGAGATCGAAGACGATCTGGCCATTCCCGCCGACGATGCCGTGTGCGTGTCGGGCAAGACCGGCGAGGGCATCCACGATCTGCTGGAGTCCATCGTCTTTTTGATCTCGCCTCCCAAGGGCGATGCAAATGCCCCTCTCAAGGCACTTATTCTGGATTCGTACTTCGATGAGTACCGCGGCGTCGTCGCCACGGTGCGCGTCTTTGACGGTTCCATCAAAAAGGGCGATACCCTGCGCATGATGCAGGCCAAGGGCGACTTCTTGGTCGACGGCGTGGGCGTCAAGCGCCCTGCCGAGACACCGGTCGATGCTCTGACCGTCGGCGAGGTTGGCTATGTGGTCACGGGCCTGAAGGACCCCGAGGCTGTGCGCGTGGGCGATACCCTTACGTGGGCTTCGAACCCCTGCCCCGAGCCGCTGCCGGGCTACCGCGAGGCCAAGCCCATGGTCTACACGGGCCTGTTCCCCATCGACAACAAGGACTACGAGAACCTGCGCGACGCGCTCGATAAGCTGCACGTCAACGATCCGTCGTTGGTATGGGAGCCTGAGACGTCGGTGGCGCTGGGCTTTGGCTTCCGCGTGGGCTTCCTGGGCCTGCTGCACATGGAAGTCGTTAAGGAACGCCTGGAGCGCGAGTTCAACTTGGACCTCATTGCCACGAGTCCCTCGGTCGACTATCACGTCTACAAGACCGACGGCGAGATGATCGATGTCCGCAGCCCGCAGGACCTTCCCGAGGCCACGCGTATCGAGCGCATTGAGGAGCCGTACCTCAAGGCTAAGATCATCTGCCCGCCCGAGTATACGGGTGCCGTCATGCAGCTCGCTATCGAGCACCGTGGCGTCACGACTGACATGATCCACCTGACGAGCAAATCGGTCGAGATGCGCTTCGATATGCCGCTCGCCGAGCTCATCCTGGACTTCTTCGATCAGCTCAAGAGCCGTACCAAGGGCTATGCCTCGCTCGACTACGAGTTCAATGAGTACCGTCCCTCCGAGCTCGTGAAGCTCGATATTTTGCTTTCGGGCGACGAGGTGGACGCGCTGTCGTTTATCGTTCATAAGGACAAGGCCTATGGCCTGGCCCGTGGCCTGTGCGACAAGCTCAAGGAGATCATCCCGCGTCAGCTGTTCGAGGTGCCTATCCAGGGTGCTATCGGCAACAAGATTATTGCCCGCTCCACCGTCAAGGCGCGTCGCAAGGACGTGCTTGCCAAGTGCTACGGCGGCGATATTTCGCGTAAGCGCAAACTGCTCGAGAAGCAGAAAGAGGGCAAGAAACGCATGAAAGCCATCGGCTCGGTCGAGGTTCCGCAGGAGGCCTTTATGGCGATCCTCAAGGTGGACGAGTAGGTCTATGGCGCTTTCCGAATACAGCAAGCGGCTGCTGGGTGCCTATGCCGAGCAGCCGTTCCTTATGGCTCCCATGGCGGGCGTAACCGACCCCGCCTATCGCATCATGTGTCGCCGCCGCGGCGCCAACCTTGCCTACAGCGAGATGGTGAGCGTTGCAGGCCTTGCCTATGCCAGCAACAAGACGTGGCGCCTGGTGTTGCCGGCCGACGAGGAGCAGCAGATTTGCGTGCAGCTCTTTGGTTCCAAGCCCGATCAGTTTGCGAGTGCCGTCGCCGCCGTCGAGGAACGCGTGGGCGATCGCCTGTCATTGATTGATATCAACATGGCCTGTCCGGCTCGCAAGGTCGTTACCAAGGGCGAGGGCTCGGCGCTTATGCGCACGCCCGACCTGGCCGAAAGAATCGTCGAGGCAGCAGTGGGCGCGGCGCATGTTCCCGTGACCGTGAAGATCCGCAAGGGTTTTTATGCCGAGGATCGCAACGCCGCAACGTTTGCCCAGATGCTCGAAGGGGCGGGCGCCTCTGCAGTCGCCGTGCATGGTCGTTGCGCCACGCAGCTCTACACGGGCCAGGCCGATTGGTCGGTCGTCGATGAGGTGGCCGATGCCGTTGAGATTCCCGTGATCGGTTCGGGCGATGTGTTCGCGGCCGAGGACGCTGCGGAGCATCTGCGCAACTCGGGTGCCAGCGCGGTGTTTATCGCGCGCGGTATCTACGGGAACCCGTGGGTGTTTGGCGATGCTCGCGCCCTTGCGCTCGATGGCACACCGGTGCCGACGCGCAGCTCCGTCGAGCGCCTGGACGCCCTGCGTGAGCACCTAACGCTGACGCATGAGCTCCTGCCGCTCATGTCGCGTGCCCGTACGTACGCAAGCTGGTACTTAAAAGGCATGCCCCATGCCGCCGCTTGGCGTGCCCAGGTGGTGCGCTGCTCCACGTATGAGGAGTTTATGGCGCTGGTCGATGAGATCGAGCATGATGTGGTGGCCTGCGAGGCTGCCCTTGCCGCCGGCGAATTGGTGCCCCCTCATCCACTGGAGGCTTAAGGGTGGCCGTTACCGCGCTGTACGTGCACGTGCCGTTTTGCGTCCAAAAGTGCCGGTACTGCGACTTCGACTCGCGCAGCTTTGCTGCGTGTGATTTGGATGCCACGCTCGATTCCTATTTTGAGCAGCTGTATGCGCGGCTCGATGCCTTTGGCGACGCTGGGGCGCTTGCGCAGATCCGCACGGTCTATATCGGCGGCGGCACGCCGTCGCTGGCAGGGGAGCGCCTGGTGAAACTTGCCCGTCGTATCTCCATGTGGTGCAAGCCCGTTGAATTTACTTGCGAAGCCAATCCTGAGTCTTTGACCACTGAGCTCGCCCCGGCGCTTGCCGAGGCGGGTGTCACGCGCATTTCTCTGGGCGTACAAACCCTCGACAATACCGAGCTGGCTGCTATTGGCCGCATTTACGATGCTAATCGGGCACTTGCGGCTATCGCGACGGTCAAGGACGCTGGGCTTGACGTGTCGTGCGACCTTATGTGTGGCCTTCCCGGGCAGACGGCGGCGAGTTGGCGGCGCACGCTCGATGGCGTGCTGGCGGCGGCTCCGCAGCATGTGTCGGTCTACCCGCTCACGCTCGAGGAGGGGACGCCCCTTTATCGCATGGCGTGCCGCGACGAGTCGCTCGAGCCCGATGAGGATTTTCAGGCCGCATGCATGGACGTGGCACGCAAGCTCCTGGGTGCCGCCGGCTACCATCCGTATGAGGTGGCGAGCTACGCGTTCGACGGCCATGAGTGCGCCCATAACATTGCCTACTGGACCGGACGGGGCTACCTGGGCCTGGGTCGTTCTGCCGCGGGCATGCTCGACGCCGAGGATTTCGACCGTCTTGCAGGTTTGTTCCCTGGTGTTTCTTCTCGAGGCGATGCGTACCGTGTGCGCTTGGTTCAGCGCGACGATGACGCGACGGCGTTCGAGGCCGAATATCTGTCGCAGCGCGAGGCTGCGGCCGAAGACCTGATGCTCGCTTGTCGCATGACGCGTGGCATCGGGCCCGATCTGTTGGTTCGTGCAACTTGCGCCATCCCAAGGGGCGAGCTGGCGGCGGCCTGCGACCGTGCGCTTGAGTTGGGCCTTGCTACTTGGGTGCCCGAGACGCTCGGGGTCCATGAGGGACCCTTCACTTCGGCAGATGTCGTCGCGGGCCGCGTTCGCGCTCGTCTGGCGCCGACCCACCTGGGCTGGCTCGATGGAAATGTTCTGTTCGAGCTGTTTTGGGATCTAGCTTAGGCCGCTCGGGTAGAATTACCGGAATATATACGCTGCTGTGAGCAGGAGGTTGCCGCGCATGGCGACGATGAACGAAAAAGATTACTACGAGATTCTGGGTGTCTCCAAGGACGCCACCTCGCGTGATATTCAAAAGGCCTTTCAGCAAAAGGCCCGCAAGCTCCATCCGGACGTCAACAAAGAGCCGGATGCCGAGGAAAAGTTTAAAGAGGTTTCCGAGGCCTACGCCGTGCTTTCGGATGAGCAAAAACGTGCGCGCTACGACGCCATGCGATCTGGCAATCCCTTTGCCGGTGCTCCTACGGCTTCGCCCTATGGTGGCGGCTACGCCGGCAGCACGGGCTATGGCAATCCCTTTGAGGGCGGCTTTCCCTTTGGTGGCGCCTGGGGCCAGCAGCGTCGCGGCCATGCTGCCTACAATCCCGAGAACGGCGCCAACGTGGTCGTCGATATCAAACTGGACGCCAAGGAGGCCAAGGACGGTGCCCGCAAGACCGTCCGCTATACGCGCTTCGATACCTGTGGTCACTGCGGCGGCTCGGGTTCTGTCTCCTCCGAGCATGCCCATACCTGCCCGAGCTGCGGTGGCCGCGGGCACATCGACGTCGACTTGTCCTTCCTGTTTGGTGCGGGCACGTTCCAGTCGGTCTGCCCCGAGTGCGGCGGTTCCGGTAAGGTCGTGGCCGACCCCTGCCCCGATTGCGGTGGCAGCGGTCGTACTCGCGTAACCTCCGAGCAGACGATTGAGTTTCCTGCCGGCACGCACGATGGCGACGATGTCCGCATTAGCGGCATGGGTCACGCCGGCACTAACGGTGCCGCTGGCGGTGATCTAGTCGGCCGTGCCCATGTCGAGGCCGAGCGCTTGGAAGGCAAAGCTCGTACCGGTTTTTACCTGATGGGCATCGTGGCGCCGTTTTTGGTACTCTCGGCCATCTCGGGCGTGTTCTCGGCCTTTGCCGTGATGTGCTTTATTCCGTTTACCATGGGCCTGTTCATGGTGCTTTCGGACGGCGTGCTTCATCGCAGCCTGCTGTGGTGGAAGCGCGGTGCGATGCAGTTTGCCAACGGTTTTGCCAATGGCTTCATGTTCGCGCTCGTGTCGGTTTGGTTCGCGAGCTGCTCGCAACGGGCCATGCTTTCGCCTTACGGAATGCAATAACATCAAACCCTCTGTTTGCGGTTGGCCCAGCTTGGGTATAGGACGCACTGTGACAATAATGAAAGTCGGAAGGATTCGGTCGTGTCGGAAAATAGGGATTACTACGAGGTACTTGGCGTCGACAAGGATGCCGACGCGCGGACGATTAAGCGCGCGTTTCTAAAGAAGGCCCGTACCGTACACCCGGACGTTTCGGACGACCCCGAGGCCGAGGCCAAGTTCAAGGAGCTCAACGAGGCCTATTCCGTTCTTTCCGATGAGCAGAAGCGTGCTAACTACGACCGTTACGGCGCTGCCGACGGCCCTAGTGGTTCGGGCTACGTCGATATCAACGATATCTTTGGTGGTATGGGCATGGACGACTTGTTCTCGTCGTTTTTTGGCGGCGGTGCCGGTGGTGGCGCTCGCAGCCGTCGCGAGCGCCGTTGCGGTCGCGATATGGCCATCTCCCTTTCGGTGACGCTCGAGGAGGCGGCGCTCGGCTGCAAAAAGACGATCAGCTACGACCGTCTTGCCCCTTGCGATGACTGCAATGGCACCGGTAGGGCAGAGGGCGCACAGGAAAAGCAGTGCGGCCGCTGCCACGGTACGGGCTACGTCACGACGGTTCAGCGATCGTTTTTGGGCCAGGTTCAGTCTTCCTCGCCTTGCCCCGACTGCCATGGCGAGGGCATGGTTATCGACCATCCCTGCGAGACCTGCGATGGTCAGGGCCGCACGCCTTCGCATGAAAAGATCGACATCGATATCCCCGCCGGCGTTTCGACCGGTCGTCAGCTGCGTGTGAGCGGCTTTGGCGAGGCCGGCCTTCGCGGCGAGCCTTCGGGTGACTTGATTGTCAACGTGCGCGTTGCCGACCATGAGCGCTTCAAGCGCAACGGTGACGACTTGTACCTGGTGAGCGATATCTCGATTGCACAGGCTGCGCTCGGCTGCGAGGTCGAGGTCGAGGGCATTATGCCCGACGAGGTCGTTAAGGTGACGGTTCCCGCCGGCGCCCAGTACGGCGACACCGTGAGCGTCAATAATTACGGCATGCCGCGCATCGGCGGTGGCGGTTCGCGTGGCCGCCTGATCGTGCAACTGCGCGTGGTCGTTCCCACCAATCTTTCCAATAAGCAGCGCGAGCTGCTCCGTGCTTTTGCCGATGAGATGGGCGATGACGTCGCTTCCGGTAAGAAGTCGGTGACCGACCGTATCAAGAGTGCCCTCGACGATATCCTCGATTAAGGAGCCCGCGTGCTCGCACCCCATATTTCCGTCGTCAACCTCGGCTGCCGTGTCAACCGGGTTGAGTCTGACCGTATCACTGCCGATCTTATGCGCCTGGGCTTTGCTATGGTGGAGCCCCAGGATGCCGATCTGATCGTCATTAACACCTGCGCCGTTACGGGCGAGGCCGAGGCCAAGACCCGTAAGGCCGTCCGCCATGCGCTGTCCCATCCAAACGAGCCCTATGTGGTCGTGACCGGCTGCGTGGTCAACCTGCATCCCGAGGAGCTGCTGGAGCTCTCCGACCGCGTGATCGCCGAGCCGTCCAAGATCGATGTCGCCGAACGTGTCTGCGAGGTGTTGGGCGTTGAGTCCGATAGCGTTCCCGCCTGCAGTGATGGCGAGGTTGTCGATGCGCTCGGTCGCTCTCGCCTGGGCGTGAAGATTCAGGACGGCTGCAACCATCGCTGCACCTATTGCATTGTGTGGAAGGCACGCGGCCCCGAGCGCTCCGTGCCCGTCGAGTCCGTGCTCGAGCAAGTTCGCGAGGCCCAGGAGGCCGGCGTGCCCGAGGTGGTGCTGACCGGTGTGAACCTGGGTGCCTACGATGGCAAGAGCGCGACCGACGAACATGTCGAAATCGATGAGCTGCTCGAGGCCATCATGGAGCGCACGTCTATTCCGCATGTGCGCATTTCCTCAGTCGAGCCCATGGATATCTCTGAGCGCCTGCTTAAGGTTATGGCACGCTATCCGCAGCGTATCGCCCCGTTTTTGCACTTGCCCGTGCAGTCTGGCTGCACGGCGACCTTGCATCGCATGGGCCGTCCCTATAGCGCCGAGGCGTTTGAGGATACGGTGCGCATGATTCGCGCCAACTTGCCTCAGGCGTCCCTTTCGTGCGACGTCATCGTCGGTTTTCCCGGTGAGACGGACGAGGAGTTCGAGGAGTCGCTGGCGCTGTGCCGTCGCGTGGGCTTTTCGCGCATGCACGTGTTCCGCTATAGCAAGCGCCCCGGCACCCTCGCCGCCGACATGCCCGACCAGGTACCCCCCGAGGTTATGGCCGAGCGTAGCCGCCGCATGAGGGCCGCGGCGCAGGAACTCGCCATTGCCGATGCCCGCCGTCGCGTGGGCACCGTCGAGCGCGCCGTGCTTGAGTACGGTGATAATTTGACGCTCGGCTCGTTCCATCATGCCCGTCTTGATGATACCTGTGGACTCACAGCCCCGTGCCTGCTCGATGTTGCTATCATCGGAGTCGATGATTCCGGCTTGGTCCATGCACGCAGGGAGGTTCATGGAAGCCTCGAAGATTAGACTTACCGTTCCAGAGGGTATTGATCCCTCGCGCGTTTTGGGCGCCGGCGACGGCGTCCTTCGTGCACTCGAGAACTTGGTGCGCGCCCATGTGGTTGCCCGCGGTGACAGCGTTGCCGTGAGCGGCGATCCGGACGAGGTTGAGCTGGTTGCGCGTTTTTTCGAACATGCCTTTCGTGAGGCTGCTGCCGGGCGCACGCTTTCTGCCGATGATGTCTCGCGCTGTCTGGCCGTTCTGCGCGACGGCGAGCATGATGCCTCGTCGCTGCGCGATGACGTGCTGCTATCGTATCGCGGTCGCGTCATCCGCCCCAAGACGCTCGGTCAAAAGCGCTATGTGGATGCCATCCGCTCTTCTACCATTACGTTTGGCCTCGGTCCCGCCGGTACCGGTAAAACCTATCTGGCCATGGCACTCGCCGTCGCCGCACTCAAGCGCCATGAGGTAGGCCGCCTGATCCTGACGCGCCCGGTTGTCGAGGCGGGGGAGAATCTGGGCTTTTTGCCCGGCACCCTCGAGGAAAAGATCGACCCGTATATGCGTCCGCTCTATGATGCCCTCTTTGACATGATGGATCGCGAACGCATCGATGAGTTTATGGAGCGTGGTGTGATCGAGATCGCACCGCTCGCCTACATGCGCGGTCGAACGCTGAGCGATGCCTTTGTGGTGCTCGATGAGGCACAAAACACGACGCCCGAGCAGATGAAGATGTTCCTGACGCGCCTGGGTTTTAATTCCAAGTTCGTGATTACCGGCGACCTGAGCCAGCGTGACCTGGTGGGTCGTCGCGGCGGTCTTGCCGATGTCGAAAGGATTTTGGGTCGCGTCGACGATGTGACGTTTTCTCACCTGGAGCGTGTCGACGTGGTGCGCCACGCCCTGGTGGGCCGTATCGTTGAGGCCTATGATGCATACGACGATGCTCGCGAGCGGCGCGCGCACGATCGAAAGGAGTCCCGTTGAGTGTATTGATCAGCAACGATGCCGAGCTCGATACGCTGCTCGATGCCCAGGAGGTAGAGCACATCTGCTCAGTTGTGCTTGCCGCCGAGGGTGTTGAGCGTGAGGTCGAGATTTCCCTTTCGTATGTCGATGAGGACGAGATGCACGAGCTCAACCACGAGTGGCGCGGTATCGATCGCACGACCGACGTGCTCTCGTTTGAATGCGACTCGGCCTTTGACGAGGATATTCCCGCCGACGAGACGCTCGAGCTCGGCGATATTATCCTGGCCCCGCAAGTTATTGCCCGTCAGGCCCCCGGCTTTGGCAACAGCCCCGCCGATGAGTGCCGACTGATGCTCGTGCATGGAATGTTGCACCTGCTGGGTTACGACCACATCGAGGACGATGAGGCCGAGGCCATGGAGGCACGCGAGGATGCCATCCTGCGCGACCTGGCGCTTGAGCGCGGCGAGGACCCCAAGCTGGTCCACGTCGGCCCCATAACCAATCATGCCCACGACTAGGAGCCGTCTGTGATTCCCGGATCGAACAAGGACCATCCGTCCTTTTTAAAGTCGTTCTCATACGCGATGGAGGGCTTCGTCACTGCCGTCAAGACCGAGCGCAATATCAAGGTCATGCTTGTGGCGGGCGTGTGCACCGTCATTGCCGGCTGCGTCGTGGGGCTCGATATTGCCGAGTGGGCTACGGTCATCATCTGCTGCGGCCTGGTGATTCACGGCGAGTTGTGCAATACCGCCATGGAGGCGATTGTGGACCTGGCGACCCAGGAGCTGCATCCGCTGGCCAAGCGCGCGAAGGATATCGCCGCTGCCTCTGTATACGTTCTTTCCATTACAGCCGCGATCGTTGGCTTGCTTGTTTTTGCCCACGCGCTCGACTTTATTTAGAAAGGGATTCCCATGTCCGACAATATGCAGCCTACCGATGGAGTTTTGGATGACGAGGTCCTGGACGAGGCTGAAGGTGCCGATTCGTTTGACGAGGTCGAGGAGTTCGATCCGTTTGAGGGTATGAGCGACGAGGATCTCGATGCCCTGTGCGACAAGGATGAGAGCCTCGTGGGCTTTGGCGACGTGGAACCCGGTTTCCGCAGCGGCTTTGTGGCCCTGGTCGGTCGCCCCAACGCCGGCAAGTCCACGCTGCTCAATGCCTGTTACGGCAAGAAGGTCGCCATCACCTCTCCGGTGGCCCAGACGACCCGCCGCCGTATGCGCGCCGTGGTCAACCGCCCCGGTTACCAGCTGGTCTTCGTTGACACTCCGGGTATCCACAAGCCCAAGGACGGCCTGGGATCCGAGCTCAACAAGAGCGCCCTGTTTGAGCTCAATGACGTAGACGTCGTCGCGTTTCTGATCGACGCCACCAAACCCATCGGCAGGGGAGACGCCTGGGTTGCCGAGCGTGTCAAGAGCGCCCGTTCCAAAAAGGTCCTGGTGCTCACGAAGGCCGACGAGGCCGATCCCGCCCAGGTTATGGAACAGCTTAAGGCCGCTCACGAGCTCATGGAATATGACGACGAGATCGTGACGTCGTCGGTCAAGAACTTCAACGTCGATGCGTTTATCGAGACAGTCGCTCACTTTTTGCCCGAGGGCCCGCGCTGGTTCCCTGAGGACATGGGCACCGACGCGTCCGACGAGACCCTCGTGGCCGAGTTTGTACGCGAGAAGGTTCTGCGTCGCACCCGCGACGAGATTCCTCACTCCGTGGGCGTCATCTGTGACGCGCTCGAGCAGACTAAGAAGGTCTTGCGCGTGCACGCCACGATTTACGTCGAGCGCGAGGGGCAGAAGGGCATCATCATCGGCAAGGGCGGCGAGATGATCAAGCATATCGGCATCGATGCCCGTCGTGACCTTGAGCGTATCTTTGGCACTCAGGTCTTTTTGGAGCTCGACGTGAAGGTCAAGGCCGGCTGGCGCGATGACGAGGCACAGATTCGCCGCTTTGGCTATAACGCCGAAGATTAAGCCTCGGCGTTCATGGCAGGCTCTCGCACATATCGCACAAAGGTGCTCGTCCTCGACAAGACTAAGCTCAAGGAAACCGACCTGATCTTGACGATGCTCGACGAACGGGGACGGCAGGTGCGTGCCGTGGCTAAGGGCGCGCGTAAGCCTGGCGGTCGCCTTGCGGCCCGCTGCGAGCTCTTCTGTACCGTCGATATGCTGCTCGCGCATGGACGGTCGCTCGACGTGGTTTCTCAGGCGGAGCTTATGGAGGCGCCGCTCGGCGCCGCGCCCGATTACGAGACGACCTGTGCCGCCAGCGCGATTGCCGAGGTTGCGCGCGTGTGCTCGTTCGAGGATGCCGAGGATCCATTTACCTTTGCCATCACGCAGCGGGCGCTCACGCTTGTCGGCAGCGGGCTCGACTCGGCACATATGGACCTGCTCGTGGCGGCCTTTGTCTTTAAGCTGCTGTCGCACGTTGGCTACCGACCCGATTTCTCGGCATGCGTGCTGTGCGGAGACCCCATGCTGTCGTATTTTTCGCCTCAGGCGGGCGGCCTCATGTGCGGCTCGTGCGCGTCGAGCGTTCCGGGCGCCGAGTTGGTATCGGTTGGCGAGGTCGCATGGCTGCGCACCCTGATGTCCATGACGTTCGATGCCCTTATGGCCGAGAAGATCGATCCGCATACGGCCGCGTTTTTGCTGGGGCTTTCGCATGTTTGGGCTGCGACGCACACCGATCAGCGGCTCCGTGCGATGGAATTCATGTTGGGTCGGTGATGATGCGCAGGTGTGCGCCGCTTGTGGTAACATACCGACCTGTTGGTACCTCGACCTTGGTTGTTCGCTCCACCGGCGGCTTCCCAGTCCGAGGCGAATAGAGTCGCCCGCGGGCGACGCGAAACGAAAGGTGAAACAATGACTGTTTCCAAAGAGCGCAAGGCGGAGCTGACCGCCCAGTTCGGTAACTCCCCGGTCGATACCGGTAACCCCAAGGTTCAGGTCGCCATCCTGTCCGAGCGCATCAAGGAGCTGACCGAGCACATGAAGTCCCACCAGAAGGACTTCCACACTCGTCGTGGCCTGCTCATGCTCGTTGGCCGCCGTCGTCGCCTTCTCTCCTACATCAAGAAGAACGACATCGTCGAGTACCGTGAGCTCATCAAGGCTCTGGGCATCCGCGACAACATCCAGTAAGGATTTGTACATGCTAAGAGCGTCCTGCGCAGCGGGGCGCTCTTTTTGTGTAAGGGCGTGAATAATCACGCTCTGAAGCGTGGCGGGGGCAGGGGGCCCGCGTCACATGAGAAGCCCGCAGGCAAGGGGCCTGTGGGGTAAAGGAGAACAATGACACTCGTATCCAAGACCTTTGAGCTGTACGGCAAGACCTACACCTTCGAGTCCGGCGAGCTTGCCAAGCAGGCCACCGGCGCTTGTCTGGTCAAGCAGGGCGACACCACGATGCTCGACACCGTGGTCGTCTCCAAGGAGCGCAAGAACTACGACTTCTTCCCGCTGACCGTCGACTTCAACGAGAAGATGTACGCTGCCGGCCGTATCCCGGGTGGCTACCTCAAGCGCGAGGGCCGTCCCAGCGAGAAGGCCACGCTCACGGCCCGTATGATCGACCGCCCGATTCGCCCGAGCTTCCCGGACGGTTTCCGCAACGAGGTGCACATCGTCGCCACCTCGCTCGTCGCCGACCAGGTCAACCCCTTCGACGTTATCAACGTCATGGGCGCCTCTCTGGCCATGACGCTCGGCGGCGTGCCCTTCGAGGGTCCGCTTGCCTGCGTGCGCATCGGCCGCAACGTGGAGAACGGCGAGTTTATCGTCAACCCCACCTATGAGGAGCGCGAGAGCTCCGATCTGGACCTGGAGCTGGGCGGCTCTGCCGACTTTATCTCGATGGTCGAGGCCGGCGCCGAGGAGATCTCCGAGGACGACATGCTCGCCGCTATGAAGTTTGGCCAGGAGGCCCTTGCTGCCTTCTGCCAGGCCCAGGACGAGTTCGTCGCCGAGTGGGAGCAGGTCAACGGCGCCATCGTCAAGAAGGAGTACCCGCTCGACCAGCCCGTCGAGGAGGTCCAGGAGCGCATCTTCGCCCACTACGACGAGATGGCCGCTGCCCTGCGCGACGCCGACAAGCTTTCCCGCATCGGTAAGGTCGAGGCTCTGAAGGAGTCCATCCGCGCCGAGTTCACCGACGAGGAGCAGGCCGCCTGGGAGCGCGAGATCCCCGTGGCGCTCAAGAAGCTCGAGAAGAAGGCCATGCGCACCATGGTCGTCGAGACCGGCGAGCGCGTCGACGGTCGTGCCGCCGACGAGATTCGCCCCATCATGGTGAAGGATAACTACCTGCCGCTCGTTCACGGCTCTGGCCTGTTCCAGCGCGGTCAGACCCAGGTGCTCTCCGTGCTTTCGCTTGGCATGCTCAACGAGGGCCAGCGTCTGGATACCATCGAGCCCACCGAGGGCAAGCGCTATATGCACCACTACAACTTCCCGCCGTTCTGCACCGGCGAGACCGGCCGCATGGGCAGTCCCAAGCGCCGCGAGATCGGTCACGGCAACCTGGCCGAGCGCGCTCTGCTCCCGGTGCTCCCCGACGAGAACGAGTTCCCCTACGCCATCCGCGTGGTCTCCGAGGTCATGGAGTCCAACGGCTCCTCTTCGATGGCTTCGACCTGCGGTTCCACGCTCGCCCTTATGGACGGCGGCGTGCCCATTAAGCGCCCGGTCTCCGGTATCGCCATGGGCTTGATTCAGGAGGAGGGCAAGACCGTGGTCCTGTCCGACATCCAGGGTCTCGAGGACTTCCTGGGCGACATGGACTTTAAGGTCACCGGCACCACCGAGGGCATCACCGCCCTGCAGATGGACAACAAGGCCACCGGCCTCACCTTCGACATCCTGGCCCGCGCCCTGCAGCAGGCCAAGGAGGGCCGCGCCTTCATCCTGCAGAAGATGCTCGATGTGATCCCTGAGCCGCGCCACACCACGCGCAGCACCGCTCCGCGCATCGTCTCCATCCAGGTTCCGACCGATAAGATCCGCGACGTCATCGGTTCCGGCGGCAAGGTCATCCGCGGCATCCAGGACGAGACCGGCGCTTCGGTCGACATCCAGGAGGACGGCACCGTCTTTGTCGGCGGCACCGGCGAGTCCGTCGATCAGGCCGTTGAGCGCATCAAGCTCATCATTAAGGTTCCCGAGCCGGGCGAGGAGTACACCGGTCGCGTGGTCTCCATTCAGCCCTTCGGCGCCTTCGTGAACCTGCTGCCTGGTAAGGACGGCCTGCTGCATATCTCCCGCGTCGCCAAGGGTCGCGTGGAGAAGGTCGAGGACGTCCTCAACGTGGGCGACGAGGTCAAGGTCGTTGTCATCGAGGTCGACGACCGCGGCAAGATCTCGCTCGACCGTCTGGACAAGCCCGAGGCTCCTGCTCGTGCCGAGGGTGCCTCCGAGGGTGACGGCGAGCACTTCCAGCGCCGTGAGCGTCCGCGTCGCGAGCGCTCCGAGCGCAGCGATCGTCCGCGCCGTCCCGGCGACAACGGAGGCCGCAAGCCCCGCCGCCACCACGACGCCGAGTAACAGCCGCACATAATCAGCTCAACAAGGGCGACTCCGGACAGGGGTCGCCCTTTTGCTTGCGCCCGGGAGGGCCGCATATGAAGTTTCCTGCTCTACAGTCCTGCGCAAGACGGAAAGCACATTAAGTGCTTTCCT